>Ga0265338_10000005_pt1 | contig 571137 bp, 567 predicted proteins | sample 42126metaG_FD_193579 | JGI IMG/M metagenome (GOLD analysis project Ga0265338, IMG submission 193579) | Rhizosphere microbial communities from Carex aquatilis grown in University of Washington, Seatle, WA, United States - 4-21-26 metaG | ecosystem: Host-associated > Plants > Roots >... | reverse complement strand
AATAATGGGGCGCTTGTATACTTTAGACAGCAGGTACCAAATGTTGGAAAGTAAGGATATTGCGCTTGTCACCCCGAGGATGCGTCTAGAGGGTGCGGCGACACTGGCTGACCTGATCGAAGCTGGAGTGTCTCTAGCCTACGTGGCGGAACAGGTTTTTTTGGCCATGCTGAAGGCGCAGCGCGCCCCGGCCCCTGCCGTTGAAACGGTGCCCAAAGACGCTCATCAAGCGCCTTAGCGTAGGCATAGGTGGCGGCAATCTCATCTGCGACGCGGATCAAGTCTTTCCGGCCTACCCGGAACGCATGGAAACCTTTCGTTCTGTTCGGCTTCACGGCCATGGATTTTCCATCTGCTGATCTGCGGAAAACGGCATGAATGACCGTGTTGCGATTTTGCCTGCAAATGTCATAGCAGGATGCGAGATGGTTCAGGTGATCGACAGTGCTTTCGTCGCCTTCGATCTTGTCCATGAGCGCTAGAAGAATTTCGACCTTGGACACATTGCCCAACGTCCCGGTAATCGCCTCTCCAATCCGCGCCTCGGAATCTGTGTAACTCCAGATTATTCGTTCAAGATGCCATTCTGTTAGGCTCCAAAGCACTGTAATCTCACCAGCCAGCGGTATGATTTCTTCCAGATCGCCTGATATACCGAGAGCGGTCAGACGCGCAGACAAGGATTTGAGACGCTTGGTCAAGACACGCTCCAGTTCACCAAAGAAACCTGCGAAACTCGAAGACATCGAACTTCTGCCCGACGCATGGGAGCGGTTCGAGGGCTTCGTGAAAACTAAAGTGCCGGTGAACCGGCCCGCCATCGCCTCGAAACCGACCGGGGATGGGCGGTGGCGTGACGAAATGCCAATTCAAGAGCCTCGGAAAACGTCGGGCAAGCCGAGCGGCAAGAAAAAGGCACCCCTTAAGAAAATCAGGCGTGAGACCCGCAGGCCAGCGCGGCGGGCAACGCGCAAATAGCTTGGATTCGCGCCGCTCCGCGGCCCCCGTTATAGTCCGCGTCGGCTGACCACTCGGTCGGCTGGGGCGTGGAAACCCCTCGACTAGCGGCGAATAAGTGCCGCCGCAAAAGCACTCCTCACCATATGGTCGAGGAGGCATACGGGCATGTTCAGGGCGTGAGCCTAAAGCCGTATGCGGTCCTCTAGTCGAGGCTTTCCAACTCCCCGATCACCAGGGGGAGATGGCAATGCACAAATCTATTCTGTTTGTATGCCTCTTAGTGTTCGTCGCGGGATGCGGTCCGAAAACCTACAAAGAGATCGCGGACGACTACACGTCCGATTGCGTTCTAAACAAGGGCTGGGGCCATTGGGCGGCGTCTGATGGCATGACGCTTGAACAATTCTGCGCGGCGGCAGGAAAACTTCACGCACTGGAGCAGGCCAAGCAAGATCACCCGGAGCAATTCTGATGCGCGCGGCGATGATATTGGGCGCGTTCTTTAGGCGACTCCCCGATCGAAATTGGGGCCGCCACGCGATGTCGTGCCGACGAGATTTCCGCTTTTATCGAATATGACGCCAGCGAGCGGATGCGAGCCGTCTGCACAGTTGGTCTTCTGACAGAAACTGCAGAGAACGGTTTCGGAATAGCCCTTTTTCTGGCGGGTCAGTTCGAACACCGTACCCTGGCTCTTGGCTCCTCCGTAGACCGTCGTGCCGTACAAATTGCCGGAGGAATCCATAATCACGCCGGCAAAGGGCGCATAGCCGTCAGAGCAGGTCTGGTCTTGTTGGCAGAACGCGTAGATAAGCTTTTCTTTCGGCTTCGGCTTTCCCGCGGTAAAGTCGAGCTCATAGACCGCTCCCATATCGATGCCGTTGCCCAGCCCGTTGGTTGTTCCATAAAGCGGTGACACGCCATCCCACAAAGCGCCCGTGTCAGAACCGGCATAAACGAGCGGCCCTGTCGGCTCGGCGCTATCGGCACAATTGTCCTTGCTGCAGAACGCATAGATTACCGAGAACTTCCATTTCTTGCCTTTCGGAGTCAGTTTGAAGATCGTGCCGCCGCCGTAGGTTTCGCCATTGGGGCCACCGTTCGCAGTCGTTCCATACAGGTTGCCGTTCACATCCATGATGAGTTTGCTATAGGGCGTCTCACCCTCGTCGCAAAGATGACAGAAGACGTGGAGCGTTTTAAACTTTCCCGCAGCAGTGATTTCGAAGACCGTCCCGAAGCCCACGATGCCGCCACCCTGCGTGGTAGTGCCGTAGAGATTTCCTGCTGCATCCATCATCAGGCTTGCTTCCGGCACCGATCCGTCCGAGCAATCGTCCGGGTCTTTCAGACAGAAGATGTGAAGCGGCGTCATCGTTGCCGTAGCATGTGCGGCTTGTAGCATCACAAACAGCGCTGCCGGCAACGTCACGGCAACGCATGCAAAAAAGCGCGCCAAACAAGCACGATAAACCTTCGACATCACGACCTCTATGTTCAACCCAGCATTGGGGTTATAGCGGCACGAAATCGGGCAAGACAAAGAAAAATTTGTAAAGGAGCAATTTCTCCCCGGGTCGATTTCCCCATGTACAGTTAAAGCAACAGAGGCGCGGTTTCCCGCGCCTCTGCTTATGACAGTTCCGTGAAAACGAACTATTCCGCCGCGGCGCGCACCGGGCGTTCAAAGTGTTTGCCGTATTCAAGGCGCGCGATCGTGCGGCAATGCACTTCGTCCGGACCATCGGCCAGACGCAGCGTGCGCTGGCCGGCATACATGCGAGCAAGCCCAGGATCGGTGGTGACACCAGCGCCGCCCCAGGCCTGGATCGCGTCGTCGATGATCTTGAGCGCCATGCGCGGTGCCGCAACTTTGATCTCCGCGATTTCGAGGCGCGCGACCTTGTTGCCGACCTTGTCCATCATGTCGGCGGCCTTGAGCGTCAGCAGACGGCACATGTCGATGTTGATGCGCGCTTCGGCCACGCGCTGTTCCCACACCGAATGCTCGGCGATGCGCTTGCCGAATGCGACACGCGCGTGTAGGCGTGTCACCATCGACGCCAGAGCGCGTTCGGCCACGCCAATGGTGCGCATGCAATGATGGATGCGGCCCGGTCCGAGGCGACCCTGCGCGATCTCGAAGCCGCGGCCTTCACCCAGGATCATGTTCTCGACGGGAACCTTCACGTCCTTCAGTTCCACTTCACCATGGCCGTGCGGCGCGTCATCATAGCCGAACACCGGCAGCATGCGCTTGATGTGAACGCCGGGCGCGTCGCGCTCGACCAAGATCTGCGATTGCTGAGAGTGGCGATCGCCGTCTGTCGTGTTCTTGCCCATGACGATCATGATCTGGCAGCGCGGATCGCCGACGCCCGATGACCACCACTTTGTGCCGTTGATCACATAGTGATCGCCCTTGCGCACGATGCTGGTCGCGATATTCGTTGCATCGGAGGATGCAACGGCTGGCTCCGTCATCAGGAACGCCGAGCGGATGTCGCCGGCAAGCAAAGGCTTCAGCCATTTGTCCTGCTGGTAGGGCGAGCCGTAACGCTCCAGGACTTCCATATTGCCGGTATCCGGCGCGGAGCAGTTGAACACTTCGGACGCAAAGCCGACCCGGCCCATCAGTTCGGCGAGCGGGGCGTATTCGAGATTGCTCAGGCCCGCGCCGTGTTCGCTCTCATTGAGAAAGAAATTCCACAGCCCCTGCTTCTTCGCCTTGGCTTTCAGCTCCTCGACAACAGGCACGACTATCCAGGGATCGCCCTTCTTGCGCGCCTCGTCCATCTGCGCGTGATAGGTGGCCTCGGCAGGAAAGATATGCGCGTCCATGAAGTCGCCGACGCGCTTCATCCATTCCTTCTGTTTGGGCGAATAGTCGAAATCCATGTGTTCCTCCTCAGGGCGTTGCCCGTCGATTGCATTCGATAGCGGTGCCGGAGTGTAGACCTCACCCGCGCCGTCAACCAAGCCCGCGCGGGCGGCGAAATCGACGCGGAATTGACAGCGCCCGGGCGGGCGGGCAAGCAGCACCATGCTTCTGTGGGCCGGAATCGCGTTCCTTCTGATCGGCATCGCCAGCTTCGGCATTGACCGCCGGGCATCGCATTATCTCTACGACCATATCAGCGCGCGGCAATGGCGTTTTCTGGATTCGATCACCCATCTGGCGAAGGCATCGCACTGGCTGATCGCAGCGATCCTTGTGCTCATCGGCACGCGCTGGGCGATGGCACAGTGGGGATCGATCGATAATCTGGTTCTCGCCTCGCAATGCGCGGCCGCGTTCATCGCCAGCCTTGCGATCGGCAGCTTGATCCTGCACACGATCAAGCTGTTCTTCGGCCGTCGCCGTCCGCGTGACGATTTTGAGATGAAACTCTACGGTTTCATGCCGTTCAGCTTCGACCTCCAGTACAATTCCTTTCCCTCCGGCCATTCGCTGACCATCACCTGTGTTGCCGTGATTGCATCCGCCGTGTGGCCAACGCTGGCGCCCCTATGGTTCGCGATCGCGTTAGGCCTGGCACTCGTGCGCGCATTATTGACCGCGCATTACCTGAGCGATGTGTTCTTCGGGATCGGCGTCGGGTTGCTTTCCGCGCGCGAGGTCGTCATTCATTGGTTCCCGACACTCGTGCGGCCCTGGTTCTGAGGACCAATGCTTGATCTCCTGTATTCCCCGAATGCCTGGATATCGCTTCTGACGCTGATGGTGCTCGAGATCGTTCTGGGCATCGACAACATCATTTTTCTCTCCCTCGCAGCCAACAAGCTCGATGTGCCGCGCCGCCCGACAGCACGCCGCATTGGCCTCAGTCTCGCGCTGATCCTGCGGATCATTTTCCTGTCGAGCATTGCGTGGATCATTTCGTTGTCAAAGCCGGTGATTACGCTGTGGGACATCGCCCTCTCGTGGAAGGACATCGTGTTCTTCGCGGGCGGCCTGTTCCTGCTGACCAAAAGCACACGCGAAATCCACGGCATGGTCGAGGGCGAGGAACACCAGCGCGAAGGCAAAGGTGCCACGATGTTCTCGGTGATCGTTCAGATCGCACTATTCGACATCGTGTTTTCCATCGACTCTGTCGTCACTGCCGTCGGCATGGCGGAGCATCTTTCGATCATGATCGCGGCCGTGGTGCTGGCCATGCTGGTGATGATGTTCGCGTCCGGTGCGGTCGCCGAATTCGTGGAGCGGCATCCCACCGTCAAGATGCTGGCGCTGAGTTTCCTGTTGCTGATCGGCACATCGCTGGTCGCCGACGCGATGCATTTCCACATTCCGCGCGGCTATCTCTATTTCGCGGTCGCGTTCTCCGGGCTCGTCGAGATACTCAACCATCGCGCCGCAAAGAAAAGCACCAAGCGCCTGGCCGAGAAAATCTCAACGCTGGAGAATTGACTGCGCGCTTTCGACGGTGCGCTTCGCCGCCTCACCGTCTGGCAGCGTGATCGGCGCGGGCACCGCGACACCGCGCTGCACACCCGGCCGTTCGGCGATCGCATTCAGCCAGCGCTGCAGATGATCCAGGCCCTCCACGGATACGCCAGACCAAGGATAAATCCGAACCCAGCAATAATTCGCGATGTCTGCAATGGAATAGTCGCCGGCGAGATATTCGCTGTTCGCAAGCTGGCCGTTCAGCACCTCAAACAGTCGGCGGGATTCGTTCTGGTAGCGGTCGATGGCCGGCTGATATTTCTCGTGCCAATAGCGGAAGAACACATTGGCCTGCCCCATCATCGGGCCGATGCCGCCCATCTGGAACATCAGCCACTGGATCACACGCGAGCGGCCTTTCATATCCGTGGGCAACAGCTTCCCGGCCTTCTCCGCGAGATAGATCATGATCGCGCCGGATTCGAATACCGCGAAATCGCCCTCATCCCGATCCACAATAGCCGGGATGCGGCCATTCGGATTGATCTTCAGGAACCACAGCTCCTTCTGCTGCTGTTTGCCGAGTTCGATGGCATGCGTTTCATATGGCAGCCCCAGTTCTTCCAGCGTGACGGAGGCCTTCCAGCCATTCGGTGTTCCGGATGTGTAGAGATCGATCATCGTTTTCTCCTCAGCGCGCGCGCATCTTGTCGACATAGGGGCGTTCCTCGTCGATGAACGCTTTGAATGATGGCCGTGCGTGGATGCGTTTCACGTAAGCCGCAAGCTTCGGCCATTTCGCGGCATCGACCGCACCGCCGGCGTGCTCGAAATTGACCAGCATCGTGCAAATGGAGATATCGGCGATGGAGAATGCCCCGCCCGCGAAATACTCCTTGTCGCCGATTTCCTTCTCCAGATAGTCGAACATCGGCGGCAGCGTCTCGGTCAAAGTTTTCTGACAAAGCTCCTCGTCCACCGGCGCGCGCATGATCTTTTTCACCACGCGTTCGAAGAAGAAACCACGGCCCATCGCCACCGAGAGCGCGGAGTCCGCGTACTCTTCGTACCAGAGTGCCCGGGCACGCTGGAACGGATCGCTTGGGTAGAGCGCGGGCTTGGGGAATTTGTGTTCCAGATAATCGCAGATCACTGATGAATCGGAGACGTGGTTCGGCTCCGGCACATCCGTGTCGCGGAACGCGGGGATGCGGCGAAGCGGGCTGATCTCGGAGAACTCCGGCGGCGCACCGAACGGGTTCACGGGATCGATCGTATATTCCAGATCCTTCTCCGCCATCACGACACGTACCTTGCGCACGAACGGCGACACCGTGCTTCCATAGACGATCAATGCCATAGCCTAGCTCCCTGGATATTATTCTTTGTCCTTAGCGTGTCAGGCTTGTGTGACGAAGATCAAGCGGGGGCTTCCACTTTCAACTTCGGCGAGCGCTCGGGCGGAAGATTGTCGTAGAGATCCGCGATCAAATCCGTTTTCAGCGTCTGGCGCTTGGGATCATCCCACAGATTTTCCCACTGTCGCGGATCGTTATTGAGGTCGTAAAGCTCACCTTCCGTTCCGTCATATTTGATGCGCGTTCCGGCGGCGGCGAACTGTGGCCAGGTTTCCTCAAGCCCATTGGGCTGGCCCGGCGTCGATGGTTCATAACGCGTGAGCACATAGCCATCGCGCACGATTGAGCGCATGTGGAATCCGTAGCCAGGAAACTGGCTGTCCCACTCGCACATCGCGCGTTGCCGCGAGCCGTCTTCCGAGATAGGAAGCACCTTGCCCTGCATCCATCCCGCCTGCGCGACGCTAGCGACGTGAGCAAAGGTGGATGCGAGATCGACCTGCTCTACCGGCTGGTTGATCAGAGCCGGCACGACCTTCACGTTCGGTGCGGGCCGCCAGATGAATGGCAGGCGCATCAGCGCATCGACATGGAACGGGCCCTTGTAGACGAACCCGAAATCGCCCTGGAGCTCGCCATGATCGGTGGTGAAGAACACATCGGTGTCGCCGTCCCATCCACGAGCCCTGACCTGCGCCATCACACGGCCGACCGCGTCGTCGATCAACTCGTTCATCACATGAACCTTGGCGTTAATCTCGCGGATATTGTCGTGTGAAAGCTGCTGCGGCGTGAAGTTCATCGGGCCGCCTTCGATGTTCGCAAACGTGCCGTCGTAATAGGCAAGCCAGTGCGCCGGCTTTTTCGCCAGCACCTCGCGAATTTTCTCTCGCGTCACGGGATACCCGTCAGGCAACGGCAGATCGCGCCAGCCGCAGCGTTTATTTTCCTCTTTCGGCGGATCCCAGGGGTGATGCGGATCGGGAAAGCTCAGCCACAAAAACCAGTCGTCATCGGCATCGAGACCTTTCAGCCAATCTTCCGCGAGGCCCGCGAGCCAGTCGGTATGATAGAGTTCACGCGGCACAGGGTTGTTCGCCGTCTCCGGCGCGCCGGTATCGCCGCCAGGCGCCGCATTGAGCAGCGGCGGCGAAGCATTGAAGAACTCCGGATGCTGCGCCTTCATCCATTGTCCGTAATGCGCAACCGGCCCGCCGCGAAAACTCGCGATGTGCATCGCCTGGATCGCATAATCGAAACCACGCCACGGACCGGTGTCGTTCTCACGTTCGCGCCGGTTCTCTTGCCATTTCAGCTTGGGATCGAACGCCGGCTCGAAATGCGCCTTGCCGATCAGGGCGGTCTTGTAGCCAGCCTTCTCGCGCAGATAGCGCGCGATGCTCGGCGCATCTTCCGGCAGCGGTACGCCATTGGCGAAAACGCCATGGGTGCGGACATACTGCCCTGTCAGCATGGTCGAGCGCGCCGGCATACAGACCGTGTTCTGGTTATAGGCGCGGGTGTAGTTGATGCCTGCTTTCGCCAATGCATCGATGTTCGGTGTCTTGCAGAACTTGTTGCCGTTGCAGCCTAGCGAGTCGAACCGCTGCTGATCGGTGGTGATGAACAGGATTTTACGGCCCACTACGCGGCACTCCCCGCCTTGCAGCAGAGCAGCGCGGTCCGCTCCAGCCCGGCATCGCGGTGATAGGTGGCGGCGAGATAATCAGTATCGGAGATCATCTCGAGGAACTTGTGGCGTGAGGGATACTTCACGCAGACGATATCATCCCACTCCTGTTCCGTGCCGCCGATGAAAACCAGCGCTTGAGGTCCCATCCAAGCGATGCCGCCGCCACGCTGGCTCACGTGTTTGAAGGCTGTCATGCCGTAGCGCTGATACGCCTCGCGTCCGCTCAGGTTCTCTTTTGCTTCCGCGCGGTCGTTCTCATAGGCGGCACGCTCGCGATATTTCAGCAGATTGACCATGACGATCGGGCCTTCCGGACCTTTGTCGACCATCGCCTGCATTTGTGCCGGTGTCGGCACAACTTGAGCGTTTGACATCCCGCACCTCAAAATCTATATCTGAATTATTATTCAGATTTAGCGCGACGCGGAGCAGATGGCAACAGCCAGACGAAAGACGGCGGCGGAGAAATGGGCGCTCCCCGTCCAGCAGGAGCGCAGCCGCGTCACGCGCGAGCGCCTGCTTGCCGCGGCGGAAAAGGTCTTCGCCGAGAAGGGCTATGACGGCGCCAAGCTCGCCGACATCGCCGCAGAGGCCGGGGTTTCGGTCGGCGCGGTGTACTTCCGCTTCAAGGACAAGGACGCGCTGTTTCTCGCCATTGCCGAGACATTCACGGAGGGGACCCGCGCCCGCCTTGGCGAGTTCGTGCTCACAGGCCAGAGCGCCACGACCGAGGAGATCGTCCGCACCTTCGTTCTGCGCACCGCAACCAACATGCGCACTCATCGCGGCCTGTTCCGCGCCATCATCGAGCGCGGTCTCGATCATCCCAGCGTCATGGATGTGATGATGGCGTTCCGCGACGAGATCGCGCGTGCGCTCGAAGCCGTGCTGCGCGCGCATGGCGGCAAGGCCGGGCTCGGCGATGCCGTGCGCGTGGCGACGCAGATGATCTACGGCTTCCTGATCGTCGGCATCCTCAACCCGCGCGCGCCGACGCAGCAGAACGCAAAGGCCGCCGTAACCGGCCTCGCCGATGCCGTTGTCGCCTACCTCCGCACCGTGGTGCCGGCATGACGCTGACCTTCGATCTCTTCTGGTCGTTCCGCAGTCCGTATTCGTATCTGGCGACGCCGCGTCTGGTGGAGATGGAGCGCGGCTACGACCTGTACATCAACGTGCGTCCGGTCTATCCGCTGGCCGTGCGCACCAGCGATTTCTTCGAGAAGCAGAACCCGCTCTGGATTCCCTATCTGCTGCGCGACACCTATCGCATCGCAGAGATGCTTGGCCTCCCCTATCGTTGGCCGCGCCCCGATCCGGTCGTGGTCGACCCGATGACGCGCGCTGGTGTTCAGAACCAGCCTTATATTCACCGCCTCACGCGGCTCGGCTGTGCTGCAGCGGAAGCTGGGCGAGGCCTGCCGTTTCTCTATGAGATGAGCACGCTAATCTGGTCGGGCCATATCGATGGCTGGCATGAAGGCGATCACATGGCGAAGGCGGCGGCGCGCGCGGGGCTCGACCTTGCCGCGCTGGATGCGAAGATCACAGCCGATCCCAACAAATACGAAGCGATCGTCCAGGAAAACCAGAAAGCGCATCTCGCCGCCGGTCATTGGGGTGTGCCGACCTGCGCCTTCGACGGCGAGCCGTTCTTCGGTCAGGACAGACTCGATGTTTTGCTGTGGCGTCTGAAGCAGCGCGGGCTGAAAGAACGCGCATGACCCAGCGCACAAAACGCATCTGGATATTGATCGCGGCCGGCGTGCCCGAAATCCTGCTGATGGCCTGGTTCGCGCTGAATTCGCCACCGGTCCTGGACTGGCTGTTCCGGCGCACCGCCTATCGCGAACTCTCGCGTTCCGCGCCGCATTTGGCGGACAAGGATGAGCTTTCGGTACTTCTTGTCGGCACCGGTTCTCCCCTGCCCGACAAGACACGCGGCGGCCCCAGCACACTGATTGCGGTTGGTGACAAATATTATCTGATCGATACCGGCCTCGACACCGCGCGCGATCTGATGCTGTGGCGCGTCCCGCTGCAGAACATCGCAGCGGTGTTCCTCACCCATTTCCACTCCGATCACATTGGCGATCTCGGCGAGGTACGTCTCCAAACCTGGGTGGCGGGCCGCAAGGCGCCACTGACAGTCTACGGACCACCGGGGGTGGAGAGCGTCGTGAATGGCTTCAATGAAGCCTATGAATTGGACGACGGCTATCGCACCAAGCATCACGGCGCGGCGATGCTGCCGCCCGATGCCGTGGCGATGGTGCCTAAGCTGATCGAACCTGGTGTGGTGTTTGCGAAGGATGGATTGAAAGTCACCGCCATTCTCGTGCATCACCACCCTGCCGACCCGGCCTATGGCTATCGCTTCGATTTCAAGGGCCGCAGCATCGTCATCAGCGGCGACACTTCGCCGGACGAAGGCTTGGCGCGCGGCGCGAAGAACGCCGACGTGCTCATCCACGAAGGGCTGAACCCCGAAATGGTCGGCGTGATGCACGACGCGCTGATCACTGCGGATCATCCGCGACAGGCGAAGATCTTCCATGACATCCCGCCCTATCATACCGCGCCGGTCGATGCAGCGCGGATCGCGAACGAGGCGCACGTCAAACTGCTCGTCTTCAGCCATATCATTCCGATACTGCCCAACCGTTTCGCCGAGAAACTTTTCCTGCGAGGCGTGTCGGACGTCAGGCCCGACGGTGTGGAACTCGGCTATGATGGGAAGATCCTGAAACTGCCCGCGGGCACGGATCGCATCGATGAGACCGATCTCGACTAGCCCCGGCGTGCGCGGAAGAACGCCTTGAGTTGTTCGCCGGCCGCGACAGCGTCACCAGCGCGCGCGATGACTGGACGGTGATGGCAAGTCGGTTGTTCGAAGAAGCGCGGACCATGCAGGACGGCGCCGCCTTTGGGGTCGGCTGCCGCAAACACCAGCCGCGCGACACGGGCCAAGCTGACAGCGCCAACACACATGGCGCAGGGCTCCAAAGACACATAAAGAGTGGTTCCTAGAAGCCTCTCATTGTTAAGCTTTTCGGCCCCAGCCCGAAGAGCCAATATCTCGGCATGGGCCGTGGGGTCGCGGCGCTCGACAATACGGTTCCCGTCGCGCGCCAGCATCTCGCCCGCGGCCGAAACCAGCACCGCGCCGACCGGGACCTCACCTCGTTCGGCCGCCGCTTCCGCTTCGGAGAGCGCGAGTGCTATGGCTTCCTCGTCAGTCATACTTTTCCGGAGAACATCATCTTGGCCGAGGATAGCACGGGGGCGGGCGAGCGCATCGCCAAGGTCATCGCCCGGGCCGGCATCTGCTCGCGCCGGGATGCGGAGAAGATGATCGAGGAAGGCCGCGTTGCGCTCAACGGCGAAAAGGTCACCAGCCAGGGTGTGAAGGCCGGCGAGCACGACGTGATCTCCATCGACGGCAAACCCTTGGGCGAGCCCGAGCCTGCGCGGCTGTGGCGGTACAACAAGCCCTCCGGCCTCGTGACCACGCACAAGGATCCGCAGGGCCGCCCGACCGTATTTGCGCATCTTCCCAAATCCTTGCCTCGCGTCGTCTCTGTTGGAAGGCTCGACTTCAATTCCGAAGGTTTGCTGTTGCTGACCAATGATGGCGATCTCGCGCGCCGTCTCGAACTGCCGGCCAGCGGCTGGACGCGCAAATATCGCGCGCGGCTGTTCGGCAAGGTGAACCAGGCCGATCTCGATAAGCTCGCGACCGGCGTAACGATCGACAAGGTGAAATACGGTCCGGTGATCGCCGATCTGGAACGTTCCAAGGGCGTGTATTCGTGGGCAACGGTGGGCCTCAAGGAAGGCAAGAACCGCGAGGTCAAGCGCGTGATGGAAAGCATCGGGCTGAAAGTCGCACGCCTCATCCGCATCCAGTTCGGGCCTTTCCATCTTGGCCATCTCGAACCCGGCCAGGTCGAGGAGATTCCCGCGAAACTCTGGCGCGAGCATCTTGGCATCGGCCGCAAGAAGCGCGCGGAAAAAGAAGTCGTGCGCAAGCCGTGGGAAAGATGATATCGAGCGCCCCGAACGCCATTCCCCGACATCAAGGATTTCTCCCGTGAAAATGAAGAAGCAGCGCGGCCTTCCAAGCGCATACACCGCCGAGACCAAGGACACGCGCTTTGCCGGAACCTTCGAAGTTCTGGTGCCGGTGCCTGGCCGCAACAAGCCGCAGCGCGCCGCCGGAAACTTCCCCACGCAGCATGCCGCCGAAGGCTGGCTGCACAGCGACGAAGGCAAGGATATGGTCGCCGAAATTCTGCGCGACGCGGAAAAGAACGCGGGCTGAGCGATGAGGTTCGCGGCTGGGTGCTCGCTTCTGCTGCTCCTCGGCACAGCGCACGCGCCGGCGGCGGAGCCGGTCAAGACTTACAATCATGTCCGCCTGGTCGATGGCACAGGCGCGCCCGTAGAGAACGACATGGCGATTGCCGTGAAGGGCGAGCGCATCGTCGCGATTACGGCCGCGGTCAAACCAAGCAAAGACGTCGTGGATATGCATGGCGAGACTGCGATCCCGGGTCTCATCAACACCCATGTCCATCTCGCGACCTGGCCGAACCTGCCCTATGCGGAGGCGATACAGCGCCGCAATCTATACGCAGGCATCACGGCGGTGCGCGACATGGCGGGCGATACGCGCGAGTTGGGATTCCTCGCGCGCGATGCCCGCATCGGCCGCTTTCCTTCGCCCGACATCTATTACGCGAGCCTGATGGCGGGACCGGAGTTCTTCAAGGATCCGCGCACGGTGGAATCCACCGAGGGCGGATTGAAGCCCGGCGAAACACCGTGGATGCGCGCCATCACAGAGCAGACCGACATGCCTCTCGCGGTCGCCGAGGCCAAAGGCACGGGCGCGACCGCGATCAAGATCTATGCCGACCTGCCCGCGCCGCTGGTCGCCAAGATCACGGCGGAAGCGCATCGCCAGCATCTGATGGTGTGGGCGCACGCCGCGGTGTTTCCCGCGAGCCCGATGCAGGTGGCGGATTCCGGCGTCGATGTGATGAGCCATATCTGCATGCTCGGCTATCAGGCATCGGCCGCGATGCCCAGCGTCTATCACAACCGCGCGCCGGTCGATGCCAAAAAGCTTGCCGATGCCCACGCGCTCGATGCGCTGTTCGCGGACATGAAACGGCGCGGCGCGATCATGGACGCGACGCTCTATGTGTATCAGGTGCTCGATCACATGAAGAACGCGAACCCGCCGCCTTATTGTACGCTGGCGCTGGCCTCGAAGATCCTGGGCGAAGCGTATCGCGCGGGCGTTCCGATCAGCGCGGGCACCGACGCCGACAGCGACTGGAAAGACGCCCTGCCTGCGCTCGCCGATGAGATGGCGCTGCTCGTGAAAGCAGGCATGACGCCTATGGACTCACTTCGCGCCGCCACAGCGATGGCCGCGCGCACGATCGGCCAGCAGCACGACATGGGAACGCTCGAAGCGGGCAAACTCGCCAACATCGCGTTCCTCGCCAAAGACCCGCTCGCCGATATCGCCGCAGTGAAATCGGTGACGCTGACCGTGAAGCGCGGCCGGGAATTCCCGCGCGGCGAATTTCTCCCCATCACCAAAGACGAAGCCAAATATGCCGACGATTGACGCCCGGGTTCTTGCCGGCTGTGGAGCGTTCTACTTCGGCGCCTTCCCGCAGCCCTTCGGTAGCTTGCCGGCGTTGCGCTGATCCGCAGGCCAACTCGTCGCGTCGTAGAAGCACATCACTTCCGTCTCCGAGACCGTGCCCTCCCAGCCGTCTGCGGGCATGGTGAGGGTGATCGCCGAATTGTTCGAGTTCGAATAACCATCGTAGTCGATGGTCAGCTGCGCCGGAGGGTTCGTGGCGGGATTGCGGAACATCACCATGCCGTTCCCGGTGCCATCGTCATCCGCCATCCACGTGCCGTTCCAGTCCGTGACCGTGCAATTGAGCGGACAGTTGATGACGTTGTAGGTCTGAACCACACCCGCCGCGTTGGGCGCATACACGATGGCATAGGTGCCGAGCGGCAGCCGCGGCACATAGGCGCGCATATTTCCCGTCGAGGTCTTTTTGGAGAAATTGAACGCGCGGGTGATCAGCATGGCGCTGGCGGCATTCTTCGAAAGCTTGTAGCTGCTGGTCGTTTTCGCATCGAGCGTATCGTCGCAGGTCTGAAGCGATTTGATCGCCGTCTTGCCGCTCGTCGCTTTCTTTCCTTTCCAGGTGCTGACCACACCGGGGGTGACGGCATGCGGAAGCGGCACGCCGCTGTCACCATTGTCGCCATAGGCCTCGCCGAAGAATTCCTGCGGGTCGCCACTGCAATGCAGCGGGCCGCCGGAGGTCACCCAGTTGGTCACCGCGGTGCCGGCGCTGTTGATCCAGGAGATGGCATCGACGCGGTCCGCATCGTCCGTCGTGTAGCCATTGGCGCTGCTGCCGAAAGTGATGCTCAGGCGGGCGTTGCTCAACGTATGACCGTCCGCGAAGGCCGGTGTGGCGGCGAGTGCGCCTGCGAAGCACGTACCGGCCAGAACCGAGATGATGTTGAAACGAACCATGATGCGCTCCCTAACCCGATGGAATATGCGCGCCGGCGAAACGCGGCGAACCGTTCCCGAATAAATAGCAGGCGGGCGGCCCATGCAAACGACGCGCCTTCCATCAGATCTGTCGCACAGTCTCCCTCACGGCTTGAGCGGATTGGTCGGCGCTATGCCGCGATCTTCGAGCTTCTGCATCCGCACAGCACATCGGTCCAGGCGGAGAGCAGCATCAGCTTCTCGCGCTCGATCGCACGCGCGCGATGCGCCTCTCTCGCGGCCGCGGAAAAGCCGCCATGCGTCAGCCTGTTCTGATTGCCTTTCGGCGCGCCGCGCGGGCGCCCCGTTCGTTTGCCCATTTGAACCTCAATTTTTCCGGGGGGGTACCCCCTCGGTTGTTTTTATTTTTAGGGGGCATGGAAGCCGGAACCCCAATAGGTTGAGATTTGAAATTCATTTCTCAACAATTTTCCGCCACGCTGCCCAATTGAACCACGCGATTTCGTGGCGGAGCATTCAATTGGGATGTGCGAAAGGGTTCGCGAAACCGCACCTTCCACACCGATGACAAGCCTCACATCGCTCCTCCCGAGCCGGACTTCGGAAGGGAGATGGGAGCGTCGTCACCCGCCTTCAATATTTAGAATGTTCACGTTTTGTTTCAATGTGCATCGACGTGAGTACGGACCAGCTAAATTCTGCAGATGATCCGCGTCATCGTCGTATCCAAAGGGTTATACCCGGGCCGTACTTCTTCAAAATGCTCATCCAAAAGTTCGAATGCGGATATCTTGTTTATATGAAATCCTCTCCAACCCTCGCCGCTGGCACCACCTCTCTGCCAAGCACTCAGCGTTGCGACGCCATTTTTTCCGATACCAAACAAATGAGGTTCCACGACTCTAGCGCTACCGGAATAAGTAAACTGGATTAGGTTCTTACTCGAAATAGCTTCGCAGATTTCAGTTTCCAACATGCGGCTCCTCCTCAACCGTTTCAGCTTCCAATTCTACTTTTTCAACTTGCACAGCCAAATTTCGCATTGTCGCTATTGCGGTGACTATCGCGCAGAGCGTTTTGCTGCGGAGCCCCTTTTGTGCGAGTCGCTCCAACAACTTCGTCATTACGAACGGCGACTTTTCTACGTCATCATCTTTTGTTATCTCGTATTCACCCTTGATTGCATCCAAATGCTCACGATAAGCGTCGGCGCCGATCTCTGCTTTGACTGTGGAACTTAAATTGGTCTCAAAACATGCAAACCGATCGGAAACAATATCCGTCGCAGCGACGAGTTTTTCCTCGGGAATTTCACAAAGGCGTTGAAGCGCGTTGTTCAACTCAGTGTCTTTAATCTCGTCCCCTTTCTTATCGCAGTCCCAGACGAGATAAGTCGGGATATCGAGTGCGGTGAAAATCGCCGCCGGTCGGTCGAGCTTGGTTTTACCGTCAGCCACAACAACGGCAATTCCCAAAGCCCCCAAATTCACTTGTTCAATTTCAGCTGCAGCTAATATTGCTGCGCGATCGCTTATGCGCAGCCTCCCATCCGGCTAACGCAGATGGAATCTGATCTCCGCGTGTGACGGCGGGCAGATCAGCATAAATGCCTCCCTGATCACGAAGTTGATTGTATGCAGCGCGCATTGGTCCGGCACTGGCCGCTGAGCGAATATCCGAAAATGCAGGGTGCTGGACTGTCGCTCCATAGTAGCGTCCGTTGTTCTTTCCAGCAGTCGCTTCGAACACGCGGACAACGGTCATTTCATTGTTGTGTATTCTTGACGCGAAGCTCTCGCGTTCAGTGTCGGTAAATTCGGTAAAAGTAAGCGCGATTTCTATCGGTAGGTCTGTTTTGCGCGCGAAAAAGTCGTCGAGTTCAACTGAGGTTGATTGACCAAAAAACCTCTCGACTGCCCTCAGCAACGATGATTTTCCGGTGCCATTACCACCGACAATTGCTAGCTCTGGCCCGAGATTTATCGAGACTTCCTGAATTGACCGAAAATTTCTTACGTCGATCCGCTTCAGTATCATTGGGTTTAACTGCCTCTGTGCCCGATAAACTTAGCTTAGCGCAGTAAACCTTAGGTTATTTACGGAAAATTACTCTACCGGTAAGCCCAAGATTCATCGTCGAATCTACCCCGCTTTTAGCCGGTCAGGTGCGCGACGTAGAACTCGGCATGGCCTATGACAATCTGCGCATTGTCGATGCTGCGGAATCGGCGCAAATCGCTCCCATGAGTCAGTCCGAAGTTCAGGACGCAGCCCCTCAGCCGCTGCCGCCCTCCTCCGCCGCAATCGTCCAGCAGACCGTCTATCCGATCATCTTCGCGATCGCGTTCTGTCACATGCTCAACGACATGATGCAGTCGCTGCTGCCCGCGATCTATCCGAACCTGAAAAAGGCGTTCGATCTCGACTTCGCACATATCGGCCTCGTCACCTTCACGTTCCAGGTCACGTCTTCGCTGCTGCAGCCGCTCGTGGGTTTCGCAACCGACAGGCGCGCGGTGCCGTTCGCGCTGCCGACAGCGATGGTCGCGACGTTCTTAGGCTTGCTGCTGCTCGCCTTCGCCAATTCCTATGCACTGCTGCTGGTCGCGGCGGCGATTGTCGGCATTGGCTCGTCGGTCTTCCATCCTGAAAGCTCGCGCGTGGCGCACATGGCGGCGGGGCCTCGCCGCGGCTTCGCGCAGGCGATGTTCCAGGTCGGCGGCAACACGGGAAGCGCGCTGGGCGCGCTCGGCGCCGCGTCCATCGTGGCGGCCGAGGGCCAGCGCAGCGTCGCGTGGTTCTGCGTGATGGCGGCGATCGCCATCGGCGTGCTGAGCTGGGTGGGCCAATGGTACAAGGCGCACGGCCTCGCCCGCGCGAAGAAAGCGCATGCCGCGCACGCGCGTGAGCCCCTGCCCACGGGCGTCGTGCGGCGCTCGCTCGCGATCCTGGTCGCGCTCGTGTTCTCGAAATTCGTCTATCTCGCGAGCCTGTCGAGTTACTTCACGTTCTATCTGATCGAGAAATTCCATCTCTCGGTGCGCGATGCGCAGCTGCATCTGTTCCTGTTCCTCGTCGCGGTGGCGGTGGGCACGTTGTCGGGCGGGCCGCTGGGCGACCGCTTCGGGCGCAAGCGGCTGATCTGGTTCTCCATCCTCGGCGCGCTGCCGTTCACGCTCGCGCTGCCTTACGCCAACCTGTTCTGGACCAGCGTGCTCAGCGTCTGCGCGGGTCTCACATTGGCCAGCGCTTTTCCCGCCATCGTCGTCTATGGACAGGAGCTTCTGCCAGCGCGCGTCGGCGCGGTCAGCGGATTGTTCTTCGGCCTGTCCTTCGGCATGGGCGGATTGGGCGCGGCGGCACTCGGCTGGCTCGCCGATCTGAAAGGCATCGAATTCGTCTATGCGGTGTGCGCGTTCCTGCCCGCGATCGGATTGCTCGCCGCGTTCCTGCCCGATCTGTCTACAAGATCCCGAAGCGCTTGAGCGCGGCCCACGAGCCCGCGACCACCACCGCGCACAATCCGATCGCCCACCAGAAACCGGTGTGGTCGTTCGCCCACGGGATCGCGGGCACGTTCATGCCGAACGCGCCGGCGATGAAGGTCGGCGGCAGCAACAGGGTCGAGAGGATCGTCAGCGTCTTCAGTGAGCGGTTGGCGTTGGCCGCGATGCGCGTGTCCATCTCCTCATAGAGCAGCCGCGCGCGTTCGGAGAGCGAGGCGGCGTCACGGTCCACGTCCTCGACCGCCTGCAGCAGCGCCGCCAGATGCGGCGCGACCGGGCCTTCGGCATGGGCGTGGCGGCCCGCGAGCGCGCGATGATAGGCGGTGCGCAGGCCCGCGAATTCGCGGTGATAGCGCGCCAGCTCGCGACGCACGGGACCGAGCCGCGCCTGGTCGAGATCGGTGCGGTCGCTGAGCACCGTGTCTTCCAGAAGATCGAGCTTCTGGCCCAGAGCGCCGAGCCGCCGCTCCACGATATCGACATAGCGCTCGTTGATGCGCAGCAGCGTGAGCGCGGGCGACGCGCAGGGCTTTCCGTTGCGCGCCTCGTCATGCACCTCGGACGCGACGCGCAGGGGATGATGCCGCGCGGTGACGAGATGGGTGGCGTCCAGCCAGAACGACATCCGCGACGCGCCCATCGACTGGCCGTCGAACTCGCCCTCGATGTCGGGGATCACGCCGTAGGCGCAGCTAGCGGTGAGATGAATCTGCGGCCGCGTCTCGTCCGAGAGCAACAACGCGCGCGCGGCTTCCGGCACGGTGTCGAAGGTTTCGAGGAAGCGGCGGCCGCGATGATCGCTGAGCGCGAAATGCAGCCACACCCAGTCATGCGGCTCCGCGAAAATCTCCGCGGCATTGTCGTCGATGACATGCGTGGCCACACCGTCTTTGACGGCGAGGCCCCACAGCAGCCCGGGATTTTTGTTGAGCGAAAAAGGCATGGAGATTCTGGCGCGGATGCGGCGGCATCAATACACAACATCGATGGCGCTTCCAGCCGCGCGCAACGATGTCACAATTCTGCAAAACAAAGCCCGCGTGTCGTTCACACACTGACATATCAAAGGTATGTTTGGCATATGAAAGAGCGAATGACCGTCCGCCTTCCCGCAGAGCTGCTCCGCCGCGCCAAACGCAAGGCGGCTGCAGATGGCGTAACGCTGACCGCGTTGATCGAGGATGCGCTGCGCCAAACATTGAACGAGCGCACTGCGCCTTCAAAAGCCAAGCGCATTTTGCCGCGCGTGAGCACAGCCACTGGCGGACTGTTGCCGGGGGTCGATCTCAATGACTCCGCCGCGCTTCAGGAGGCGGATGACATCGAATATGTAAAGCGGCTCAACGACGGTTTTGGCAGACGTTAACGTCCTTACTCTACGCGTTCGGCGCTGATGCGTCACATCACGAAGTTTGCAAGCGATGGCTCGACGGTGTCGCGTTAGGCGATGCGCGGTTCGGTGTTTCGAAGCTCGCGCTTTCTGCCGTCGTCCGTGTCACGACAAACCAGCGATCTTTCGCAAAAGCAAGTACGCTCGAAGAAGCATTTCGATTTTGCGACAATCTGCTGAGTCAGCCGCATTGCGAGATTGTCGAACCCGGCGAGCGACATTGGGCGATCTTTCGCGATCTGTGCTTGAGGAGCGGAACGCGCGGACCGCGCGTCAGCGATGCCTGGTTCGCAGCCCTCGCCATTGAGCACGGCTGCACCTGGATCACATTCGACCGCGACTATGCGCAGTTTGACGGACTAGAGTGGCGTGAGCCGGAGGGGTGAATGCTTGCAGGGGCACCGTCATCGCGCAGACTACGTCACTTTACTTCGTAGAACCAATAATCCGCGGCATCGGCACATATGGCCTTCGGCCTGAAACAATGCGCATCGAACTTAGCGCGCACACGAATGTGCCGGTTACCGACCCATCCTTTGTATTCCCCTGACCAGCGCGGCTGGATAAAGCAACACGGCCAGTAACCGATGCCCAATCGATTGTTAAAATGGTCTTCCTCAACTGAACATGGCTCCGAGCAAAAACGATATTGGCTCTGCTCCCCGTCATCGACAGGATAGATCGTCATTTCGATGACCTTGCCATCGTAATCGAGTGGGTGCTCGATCAGATCGTTCATGACCCCATCATTCTGCGATGTGCAGGCAAACAGCGCTGACGCCAAGATTGTAGCGCAGGCGAACTGCCCAAAATTCATCGTACTATCCACTCAAACATGCTGTCCGCCGTTAATATGCAGTTCGGCGCCGGTGACATAGCTCGACTGATCCGTACACAGATAATAGATCGCTTTGGCCACCTCTTCCGTGCGGCCGAGGCGGCGCAGCGGCAGATGCTCGACAATCGCTTCCGTGCCCGGCGAGAGGATCGCGGTGTCGATCTCGCCCGGCGCAATCGCGTTGACGCGCACGCCGAGCGGTCCGAAATCCGCCGCCATCTCGCGCGTCAGCGCTGCGAGCGCGGCCTTGCTCGTGGAATAGGCGCTGCCCGCGAACGGATGCACGCGCGAACCCGCGATGGAGGTCACGTTCACGATGGCGCCCTGCGCGGCGGCGAGTTCGGCCATCAGCCCGCGCGCCAGCCAGATGGTCGAGAAGAAATTCACCTCGAACACCTTGCGCCATATCTCCATGGAGGAATTGAGCGTGTTGAGGCGCGCCCCCTCCCCGCTTCGCGGACCTCCCCCGTGAACGGGGGAGGATTGCACCGGAGATACGGCCAGTTTCGGACTAATACCGGCATTGTTCACCAGCGCGTGGAGCTTGTGATCCTTCAGCCGCCCGCGCATTTCCTCGACAGCGCGCAGCGTGTCGTCCGGATCGGAGAGATCGACCTGGATATGATCCTCCGGCCCCGCGGCCCACGGGCAGTTCTCCGGGAACGCGTGTCGCGAACAGGTGATCACGCGCCAGCCCGCGCTCGAAAAACGCTTCACCGTCGCATGCCCGATGCCACGGCTCGCGCCGGTGAGGATCAGGGTGCGTTGTTCATCACTGGATTGTCTGGTCTCGGCCATAGCGCGAGTGTAGCGCAGATTTGAGAACGGGTCTCAAGCAAACCCGCGCGCGGCGCGGCGCTGCGATCAGGCCGCGCTGGCCTTCAGGGGGAGGAAGGTTCTCACCTCCTCCAGCTTGTTCACCATCGCAGTCGTTTCCGGCTTGATGAAGGCGATCTCGCGCGCGGCATCGTCGAAGCGCTTCTGCTCGATCAGGAACTCCACATATTCCAGCATCTGCACGTCCTCGACCGAGGTGCAGGCCATCATCTCGCGATAGGCCGCGTTTGCGGCTTCGAGGTCGCCCTTTGCCCGGTGGATCATGGCCGCGCGGCGGAACGGGGCGGGCTTTGAATTTGTCGCCGCAGCCCAGCGGCGCGCGGCGAGCAGCGCATCGTCCCACCGCCCCAAATCGGACAACACCAGCGTGAGCGAGCGCCACATGATGGGCGTCTTGGTCATGCTCTCCGCCAGCGTCCACAACGTCGCGAGACCTTCTTCCACGTGGCCGTCATGGATGGCGAGCAGCGCCTCAATCGTCCTCTTGCGCCAGATATTGCCCTTGTCGGGCATCTTTGCCGCGGCTGCAGCGGCATCCTCGCGCCGCCCGATCGCCAGACACAATTCGGCATAGTCGAGCGCGAATTTCGGGTCGATCTCGCTGACCTCGCGCAACGGCGCAAGGGTGCGCGCGGCAGTCTGCAATTGGCCGGCCTCGATCTCGTCGCGCGCATTGCGGATGATAAGCCTGGTCTGCACCGGCGGCTTTGCATCCGACGGCAGATAGGCGTGCAGCATGCGGTCGACATTCAGGAGGATGATCGTGTCGCGAACGTGCAGCTGATCGTCCAGCCATGCGCGGTCACGGTTGCTCATGATCACGCTCTCATAGGACGGGAAATAGTCGATGTGCGAATGGGCGGCTGCGGCATGTTCGGCCACGGCGCGCAGCACCGACTTGGAATAGGAATTGACCACAATCACGTCGCGTTCGCTGTGCGTGGCGTTCATCGGCACCGGCGACACCGTCAAAAGGATGCGCTGGTCGTCGCGGCAATATTTGCGCAGCAGCGCGATGACATTGTCGAGCGCTGCCATCGTCTCCGGGAAATCGAGCAGGCGTACTTCGAAGCGGCCCGGGTTCTGCAGCACCATGCGGCGCGGCGGCGCGAGGTTCAGATAGATGCCGGTTTTCGTGTCGTACCAGAGTTCGCTCAAGCCCAGCGTCATGATCACCACGCGGCAATCGACGACCTTGCGCGTCACATCAGTCACGGCCTTGCGATAGGCCAGCATCCTGTCAAGGCTCGTGGGCCGCACCGAAAGATGCGGGTCGAGAAATTTGTCCGGCGCGAGCTCAAGGATGTTCGGGGCGGGATCGAACGGCCGCTCGGGGTCCAGCGCCCACCGCAATTCGTTCTCAATCGAGACAACGCCGTAATTGTTCAGGACCGTGTGACCATGGAAATCGAAGAACTTGTCCGGCCACTCCAGCCCCAACGTCACGACGTCGAAGCCCTGACTCTCCAGCGCGCGTTCGATGTTGCGCGCGAAACAGGATCCGATGGTGAAGATCTTCTCGCCCGGCTGCAGCAGGAAGCTCGGCGAAAACGCCGGTGTGCAAAAAGGCTCGATGCGATTGGTGTCGGCGGGCTCGCGCGGCGGCCATTCTCCGACCGGATTGCCGCGGATGTTCGCAATGGCGTCTACACCGGAAATGGTGCGTAAGGGCATGAAGACCTGTTGCTCGGCAAATCCCGATAGGCTTTCACGCCGGCTTTCGCGCGTTCCGTTGCCAACGCATCATGAATACGGCGTAACGCGGGGGTTAGCAGCCGGACGCGGTCAGGACACAGCGCGAAGCGGCTGTGGCGTCTCCATGCCGGCGGCGTCCTGGTGGATGATCACCTCCGCTTTCGGAAACGCGGCGCAGAGCTGCCGCTCGATCTCGTCGCTCACTTCGTGCGCGCGCACCAGGCTCATGCCGGGATCGAGCTCGATGTGGCACTGGATGAACGTGTGCACGCCGGCCGCGCGCGTGCGCAGATCGTGGAAACTGCGTACTTCCGGATGGCGCATCACGATGGCCGCGATGCGGTCGCGCTCCGCGTCCGGCAATTCTCGGTCCATGAGCTGGTCGTAGCTCTGGCGGAACACGCTCCAGGCGCTCCACACCAATATGCCAGCCACCACGATCGCGATGATCGGATCGGCCGCCTGCCAGCCGAAACCCCACACCAGTCCCAGCGCGATAATCACGCCGAGATTGGTGGCGAGATCGGAAATGTAGTGCATTTGGTCCGCACCAACGGCAATCGAGCCCGTGCGCTGCACGACGTAGCGCTGATAGCTGACAAGTCCCAGCGTGCAGACGATGGCCACAAGCATGACGGCGAGCGCAATCCATTCCTGCTCGACAGGCTGGGGATCGAACAGGCGCGTGACCGACTGGATCACCAGAAACGTCGCGGAGCCGGCAATGAACGCGCCTTGCGCCAGGCCCGCCAGGGGCTCGGCCTTGCCGTGGCCGAAGCGATGTTCGTCATCGGCCGGCGTCAGCGCCGAACGGATGGCGAAGAAATTCAGGGCGGAGGCAAAGAGATCGAGCGCGGAATCCGCGAGCGACGCCAGCACGGAAACCGAGCCGCTCGTGAAATAGGCGAAGCACTTGATCGCGACCAGAAACGCGGCGACGGAAAGCGATGCGATCGCGGCGCGGCGCATCAGCCCGTCATCGGTCACGGCCTTGCGCGCATCGACCATCATCATGGAAAGAGTCTTTCCGTCCGCCACGGCGATGTCGTCGTGTCGCGGCGATAGACGAGACGGTCGTGCAAGCGGAACGGCCGGTCGCGCCAGAACTCGATCTCCAGCGGCGCGATCCGGTAGCCCGACCAATACGCCGGCCGCGGCACGGATTGCAGCGCGTACTTCGCGGCGAACTTCGCGATCTCCTTCTCGAAGGCGAAGCGGCCCTGCATGGGCCGCGACTGGGCGCTCGCCCAGGCGCCGATCTGGCTGTCTTTCGGCCGGGTCGCGAAATAGGCATCGGCTTCGGCGGCGCTGACCGGCGTCACAGGGCCCCGCGCGCGAACCTGTTTGCGCAGCGACTTCCAGTGCAGGCAGATCGCGGCGTGCGCATTGGCGGCGAGTTCCGTGCCCTTGGCGCTTTCGGTGTTGGTGTAGAAGACGAAGCCGGCTGTATCGAAGCCTTTGAGTAGCACCATCCGAACATCGGGATGTCCATCCGTATCCGCCGTGGCGAGCGCCATGGCGTTGGCGTCGTTGGGCTCGGACTTTTTCGCGTCCTCCATCCACGCGCCGAAGAGCGTCAAAGGATCCGCGTTCTCCCCGATCCCGCCGTCATCCAAAGGGCCGCCAACCTCGCTCATGTAACGGGCTTAGCATCTTCGTTTTGCACGCGGAAGCATGATGGATAGAGTGTTGGAAAGTTGCCTGGAAACATCGATGAAGACCCCGCTCCTTCGCGCTATTGTCATATGTTTCTGCGTGTCGTTCGCGTCTGGTTGTGCATCGTCGCCAGAAGACGATCCCAAGTTGACGAAGCAGATTTTCGATTCCGGCGTGGCCGCGTACGACGTAAAAAACTACGCCGAAGCTTTCAGAATATTCTCCTCCATCGACGACCGCGACGTGGCGGCCATGCGCAATGTCGCGCTGATGCTGCGCAAAGGTGAAGGCACCGCGAAAGACCCCAAGGCCGCAGAGGAGATGTATGCGCGCGCGGCACAGGGCGGGCTCGCCACTGCCGCCGCCGATCTGGGCGACATGCTTCTCAAAGGCGAAGCCGGTCCACCCGATCCAAAGGCGGCGCTCCCCTGGCTGATGGGCGCCGCGAGCGCGGGTCATCCGGTCGCCGCCCTCGAGGCCGGGCAGATTCTGGAAGAAGGCACCGCAGGCCCCAAAGACCTCGCGACGGCGCGCAAGCTCTACCAGATCGCGGCGGATGCCGGGATGGATGAAGCCAAACAGCGCCTCGCCGCCCTGCCCCCGGAACCCGCGGCGTTGCCACCGACCGAGCACCCTTAACGTTTCGGCGTTTCAATCCCTATATTGGGTCCGCCGATTCCGCGGCCCATCAAGAGAACCAATGCGCGATCCGTACGAAATCCTTGGCGTTTCCAAATCGGCGAGTGAAGCCGAGATCAAGAAGGCGTTCCGCACGCTCGCCAAGAAATATCATCCCGACAAGCATTCCGGCGATGCGGCGGCACAGAAGAAGTTCCAGGAGATCAGCGGCGCGTACGACATCGTCGGCGACAAGGACAAGCGCGTGAAGTTCGATGCCGGCGAAATCGACGCGAGCGGCAATCCGCGCGGCTTCGATCCCGGCGCGCAGGGTTTTCGCGGCGGTCCTGGCGGCGGTGGGCATGAGTATCATTTCTCCTGGGGCGATCAGGACGCGCAGCAACAAGGCGGCTTCAGCGCCGAGGATTTGTTCAGCGATCTGCTTGGCGGGTTGGGCGGACGCGGTGGAAGGCAACAGCCGCGACAGGGACAGGATTTCTCCGTCACGATGACCGTGGGCTTCGACGAGGCCGCAAGCGGCGGATCGCGCCGGGTGATGCTGCCGAACGGCGAACAGCTCGATGTGAAGATTCCCATTGGCCTTCGCGACGGCCAGCAGATTCGTTTGAAAGGCCGCGGTGGCGCGGGACGGCGCGGCGGTCCGGCCGGAGACGTGCTGATCCAGGTGTCGGTCGCGCCACATCCCTTTTACACACGCGACGGCAATGACTTACGGATGGACCTTCCCATCACGCTTCAGGAAGCCGTGCTCGGCGGCAAGGTGCCGGTGCCGACATTGACGGGAACCGTGTCGTTGTCGATCCCCGCGAATTCGAACACGGGCGGCACGCTTCGCCTCAAGGGCAAGGGCATACCGGCGCATGGCGGGGAGCAGGCGGGCGATCTCTACGTGAAACTCGCCGTTTCGCTGCCCGACAAGGCGGACGACGATCTGCGGATATTCGCGGAAGGCTGGAACCTGAGCTATGATCCCCGCTCGAAGCTGAAGTGAGGTCATGCGATGTCACGCAGTCTGAAATTCGTCGCGGCGCTGGGGCTTGTCCTGCTTGCGCGGTCCGCGGCCGCCGAAACGACGAGCTATGAATTCACGGCGAAGAACAACTCGGCCGGACCGATCACGGTGATGGTCGATGGCAAGGTGAGCTGCAAGATAGACGCGGGAAAATCCTGCAAGCTCGATTTCTCACGCGAAGATGCAACGCTGGCCTATGCGCTTGCAGGCGGTGCGCCGGTGACATTCACGACTGGAAACATCGAGGCCGCCGATCTGTGCAACATAGATGCGACCGGCGCGCATTGTGTGGACCCAACGGGACATCCGACGAACTGAGCACAACTCGAAATATCAGGCCGCACGTTTCCGTTTTTGTTCAGTCCCGCTGATCGAGCCGCGCTGGAGAAAGCCTTGGCCAAGCATCTTGGCCCACCAGTTCTCCATCGCGCGGTTGCCGATTGGCCCGAGCCAGAGCGCGGTGCCAAATTTTTCCCGCGCGCGCTCAAGATCGTCCGTCGTAACTGCATAGCTCTCACACGCCTTTTGTAGGCTAGTCCCCTTTTCCACCAGGGTATCAATGCGGGCAACTACGCTGCGATCTGCAGTAGCCGTCAGGACGCGCAAACGATCACGGCTCTGCCATGGCCAGAACGCCTGCGGCTTTTTCTCGACCAATGTTTCGAAATGGGATGGAATCGCATCCAATCGGATACCGAGAAACGGGCTATTCCTGTCGCGAACGATGATGTTCACGGCATCAAACGAGCGGCCATGCACGCTTTTCCAGTCCTGCTTTGCCTCGGTTGTCCAGAACATGTCTCGAGAAAATCCGCAGATCGAGAGGAATCGCTTCGTAAGATCGAGGCTGGGGCCATCGGGATAGACCTTGGCGAAGAAATCGCCGAAGTCATCGGTATCGGGCATAAGCTCGTAGATCGTCGCCAGAAGGACCAGTCCGCGGTTGAACACGATCCCGATATCGTCACCGTCTTTCGTAGTGTCCCAATCCGCGCCACCGTTTCTGAAGATCGGTTTGTAGTCGATGACGGCTCCCAAAAGGAGCAACGCGTGATGCGGATTCCCGCCGATCGCTTCCAGGATCAACACTTCCCAGACGTTTCGCGCCAGAGGTCCGAGATTTTCCTCCGATGCGTCGAGCAAGCCACCCTGTTCAAGGCATTGCTGCAATCGCAGCAGAATGTCGGGAAGATTGTACGCCGAAAAGTCCGTGCCGGGATCGTCGTGCCGGAGTTTTTCCAGCGCCAGAGTGACGGCGCGCCGACGAAAGCTGTTGGTCGCACCCAGACCGTCATCGCCGTTCTTTGCGATCTCTTCCGGTTCGCGGCTCAATGCGGCGCGCGTAAGCGCCATTGTGAGAGGTGCCTTCTCGATCTCCTTCAACGAAGTCTTCAACGCCTCATGGATATCTCTGAGCGCGGATCTGATCGCCAGCAGCTCCGGCCGGGCTACGTTCAGAATTATGTGACAGGCGAGTGTTGACAGCTTTTCATAGATCTCGATCTCGTCTGTCTGATCTTCTCCGTAGATTTCGCTCACCTTCTTTGAATTTTCTTCTTTCTGCGCTTCCTCGAGGAACTTGCGAGCGATTTCTCCCAGTAGCGAAGCGACAGACGCCGCGCCTTCGCGCATCGTATCCAGGACGCCGGCGACGGATCGGACACCATCAATGCTTGCGTTCAACCGGCTGTCGACAAAATCCAGAATATCGCTGTCGCCGACGCGCCGTGACAGAAGATTGGCCGCACGCGCAATCCGTACCGTGATGGCAATGCTGGTCGCGGTCAGGACAAAGCCCGCGACATAGCCCAGGAATTCGCCTGTCTTGCCGAACCTGTCCAGGTCGCTGTTGAGCAACATGAAAAGTATGGCGATCGCGAACGCGCTTAATGACGCGACGAGGACCACACCTAAAACCAGCATAACGACGTTGTCGCTTGTCGAAGCTCCGCTTCTGTGGCGACCGCGAGTTTCCGCAGCCGTCGAAACGTTACCCACCACATTGCCCCCTTGGCCTTTTAACAGGCCTCACCTCAATCTTGGGTAGCGTAGCACACTGCTCTGGCTAGCGTCACCGTCCTGGAACATGACGAGCGCGTCATGAAAAGCCGATTTGCTTGATTTTAAGGCCGAACCGCCTTAGCCGAGGCGGAGTTCTTCGCTTTACCCACCCGGGAGCCCGTCCATGTCCACTAGCGGCCTGATGAAAGGCAAGCGCGGCCTCATCATGGGCGTGGCGAACGATCGCTCCATTGCCTGGGGCATCGCGGACGCGCTGCACAAAGCCGGCGCGGAGCTGGCGTTCACCTATCAGGGCGATGTTTTCAAAAAGCGTGTCGTGCCGCTGGTTGCGAAACTGAACCCGGCGGCGGTCCTCGACTGTGACGTGACCAGCCAGGGTTCGCTCGACGCCGTGTTCACCGAGCTCGCCGGCAAATGGCCGACGATCGATTTCGTCGTCCACGCGATCGCGTTCTCCGACAAGGACCAGCTCAAGGGCCGCTATATCGACACGACGCCGGACAATTTCGCGCAGACGCTGAACATCTCCTGCTATTCGTTCACCGCGGTCGCGCAGCGCGCCGAGAAGATGATGCCGAACGGCGGATCGATGCTGACGCTGTCCTATTTTGGCGCCGAAAAGGTCATGCCGCATTATAACGTGATGGGCGTGGCGAAAGCGGCGCTTGAAGCCAGCGTGCGCTACATGGCCGAGGACCTGGGCAAGAAACAGATCCGCGTGAACTCGATCAGCGCAGGTCCGATCAAGACGCTGGCCGCGTCGGGCGTGGGCGATTTCCGCTACATCCTCAAATGGAACGAGTACAACTCGCCGCTTCGCCGCAATGTGACGATCGAAGAAGTCGGCAATTCGGCGCTGTTCCTGCTCTCCGATCTCGGCAGCGCGGTCACCGGCGAAAACATGCATGTCGATTCCGGCTATCACATCGTCGGCATGAAGGCCGAAGATGCGCCGGACATGGCCGTCGGCAAGACGGAATAAGATGGATCCTGCCGCCAAGCGCATTCTCAGGCTACCCGACGGTTTGACCCTCTATTTCTCGCGCCACGGCGAAACCGAAGCCAATGTCGCGAAGCGCTTCCAGGGCCACACCATCGACACGCCGCTGACGGAGCGCGGCCTCAAACAGACAAAGACGATTGCGAAGATTTTGAAGGCGCGTGTCGACGATCCGGCGGCGCTGAAATGTGTGGCGAGCCCCCTACCCCGCACGCGGCTGACGATGATGCTGATCCGCGATCATCTGGGTCTTTCCATCGACGGATTCAAAACCGACAAGAGAATCTGCGAGATCGATCTCGGCAAATGGGATGGGCTTACCCACAGGCAGGCACGCAAGCTCGATCCAAAACTGTTCGACAGACGCGAAGCCGATAAATGGAACGTGCGCGTGCCGGGCGGTGAGGACTATGCCGATGTCGCGAACCGCGCGGAAAGCTGGATCAAAAGCCTCAAGCACGACACTTTCGCGATCAGCCACGGCGCCTTCACGCGTATCCTGCGCGGGCTGTTCGAGGGCTTGAGCGCGGCGGAGATGTCGGCGCTGGACGAACCGCAGGGCGTCGTCTTCCGCGTACGCGGCAACAAAGTCAAAAAGTTCGACAAGCCGTGACCACGCTCTTCGTCATTCGCCACGGCGAGTGCGAGCACAATGTTGCGGGCCGCGCGGCGGCGCAGAACGACTCGCCTCTGACAACAAATGGCCGTGCGCAGGCGCGCGCCAACGGCGCGTTGCTGAAGAAGATCGCCGGCGATCTTTCGCAGTTTGATTTCTTCGCCAGCCCGCTGCACCGCACCTGCAACACGATGGAACTGGTGCGCGAAGCGGCCGGTCTTCCGCCCACGGGATACATCGCCGATCGCCGGCTGATGGAGATCGATTTCGGCGATCACACCTGGATGACGCGCGAGGAAATCCTGCGTCATCCCGTGCCGAACCCCGAGAACAACGACTGGGATTTCGTACGGCCCGGTGGCGAAAGCCTGCGCCATGTCTACGATCGCGTGGGACACTTTCTGAAGACCCTGACGCGTGATTCCGTGATTGTCACCCACTACGGTCCGGCATGGATGATCCACACCCACTACCTTGGCATCGCGCCTAGCGGTGCGGCACAGTGGCGTCCGCCGCATGCCGGAATCATGCGACTATCCGGCGGCACGGAGACATTTTTGGAGCCCAGCCCTCACCCTTCGACAAACTCAGGGTGAAGGATAATATGCAATTCCCTCATGCTGAGCCTGTCGAGGCATGAGGCAGCACAGGTACCATGTCCTTCAACACCTTCGGCCATATGTTCCGGTTCACGACCTTCGGCGAGAGCCATGGGCCGGCCATTGGCTGTGTGATCGACGGCTGCCCGCCGGGCATCCCGCTCGTCGAAGCCGACATCCAAGCCGATCTCGACCGCCGCCGCCCCGGAACTTCGAAATTCGTCACACAACGCAGAGAACCCGACACGGTGCGCATTCTCTCCGGCGTCTTTCAGGACGAGCGGATGAAGCAGCAAGTCACGACCGGCACACCGATTGCGCTTCTGATCGAGAACGTCGATGCACGCTCGAAAGACTACAGCGACATCCGTGACAAGTTTCGTCCCGGCCATGCGGATTATACCTATTGGGCAAAATACGGCGTGCGCGACTATCGCGGCGGCGGGCGACAGAGCGCGCGAGAGACTGCGAGCCGCGTTGCCGCTGGCGCCGTGGCGCGCAAGGTTCTCACCTCGCTCTACAAGAATGTCAGCGTGCGCGGTGCGCTGATGCAGATCGGTCCGCACAAGATCGAACGCAAGAACTGGAAATGGGACGAGACCGCGCGCAACCCGTTCTTCTGTCCCGACGCCAAGTCCGTTAATCCGTGGGCGGAGTATCTTGAGAGCGTGCGCAAGAAAGGATCCTCCATTGGCGCGGTGATCGAGGTCATGGCCGAAGGTATTCCGGCGGGGCTCGGCGCGCCGCTCTACGGCAAGCTCGATGCCGATCTCGCCTCCGCGATGATGAGCATCAACGCCGTCAAGGGCGTCGAGATCGGCGGCGGATTTGCGACCGCGGCGATGTCGGGCGAGGAAAATGCCGACGAAATGCGCAAGGGCGCGCGCGGAAAACCGAAATTCCTCTCCAATCATGCCGGCGGCATATTGGGCGGCATCTCGACAGGCCAACCGATCGTTGCACGCTTCGCTGTCAAGCCCACGTCGTCGATTTTATCTCCACGCCGCACGATTGATGTCGCAGGCAACGACACCGACATTATGACCAAGGGCCGTCACGATCCCTGCGTTGGCATCCGTGCGGTGCCGGTGGGCGAAGCGATGATGGCGCTGGTGCTCGCCGATCACGCGCTCAGACATATCGGCCAGATGTGCCGAAAGGATTAGAGGGAAAGCATTATGGAAATCTTCGCGACCGTTCTTCTCATCGTTCTGGCGTTCTTCCTGCTCGGCCTGTTTTTCGGCAGCTTCTACACCGTGCAGCAACAGAGCCGCGCCATTGTCGAGCGCTTCGGCAAGTACGTCCGCACCGCGAAGCCGGGCCTGAACTTCAAGGTTCCCTATATCGAAAGCGTGGTTCAGCGCGTCACGCTTCGCGTGCAGCAGCTGATCGTCGAGGTCGAGACCAAGACGCTCGACAACGTGTTCGTGAAATTGTTCGTCGCCGTGCAATACCGCGTGGTCGAAGGCAGCGAAGCGGATTCGTACTACAAGCTTCAGGACCATATCGAGCAGATCAAATCCTATGTGCTCGATGTCGTGCGGGCGAAGGTTCCGAAGATGAGCCTCGACGAAGTATTCGAGAAAAAGGACGATGTCGGCGCGGCGGTGAAGACCGAGCTTGATGTCTCGATGAAGCAGTACGGCTTCGAAATTCCTAACGCCCTCGTCACCGATGTGAACCCCGCCGACAACGTGAAAGCGGCGATGAACGAAATCCAGACACAGCAGCGTCTTCAGGTCGCCGCTGCCGCAAAGGGCGAAGCGAACAAGATCCTGGTCGTCAAGAACGCGGAAGCCGAAGCGGAATCCAAGCACCTCCAGGGCGAGGGCATCGCCAAACAGCGCCGCGCGATCATCGACGGTTTGCGGGAATCCATCGCCGCGTTCACCGACAAGGTCGGCGGCGTGAACGAGCATGAGGTTTTGAACCTTGTTCTGCTCACGCAGTATTTCGACACGATGAAGGAAATCGGCGTGTCGTCGGGCAGCAAGGTGATCCTGATGCCGCACTCGCCATCGGGCATGAGCGAACTTGTCGAGCAGCTACGCGGCGCCATCATCACCGGCAGTGAAGCCTCGTCGAACAAATAGTGGCGACGTTTGCCGCCCTGCGCCGGTTTGGCCTCGCGCTACCCGAGGTCGTGGTGCATGCCTATATGGGTCAACCTTCGTTACGAGCGCGCGGCAAAATGTTCGTGCTGTGGTCGGAGCAAAGCAAGATCACGATCATGAAACTCGACCGCGCGCATCAGGATATGTTGTTCGAGGTCTCGCCGAAGATTTTCACACCCTGCAAGGTCGGAACGGGCATGTGGAGCTATGTCGATATCGCGAAGCTTGGCGACGCCGAGTTAAAGGCCCTGGTGGTCGAAGCCTGGTCTCAGGTCGTGCCGAAGAAGATACGCGACGCGCTCACTTCCAATGCGGCAGTTTCGCCGCCACGTCGGCGCCGATCGAAAGCTGTGGCTCGGAGGAGTATTTGATCCCCTCTTTCTTTTCACGCGCCGTGATGCAGGCGATTGCGTTGTGCGCGAGATCGGGGAAGTTGCCTGACGACGGCAAATTCTGCAGGAAGCAATCGTCGAAATAGGTGTATTTGAACTGCTCGCCGCAGCCGAACGAGGTGCGGTCGCGGCGCGCGGCTGTCACGACCAGCCGGTTGGGCGCCGCCAGCACCGGAATGAAAACGCCGGAGAAGCAGGCGGAGACCACAACCACCGTCGGCCTGTCGCCGCAGGCATTGGAGATCATCTGGTTCATCATGTCCGGCGCGAGCATGCCGTCGCCTATCGCGATGCCCTGCGTGTTGCCGTGCGAAGTAAAATACGCAAAGCAGCCGCCGCTGGTGCGGTTCGACAAATCCCAAAGCGAGTTGGCGATGGTCGCAGGGTTCGACGGGCGCGGCTGCTGCATCGGATAGCGCTCCGGCCGTACCGAAAACTGCATCACATTGGCTGGCGCGAAACCGAGCCCGACGAGACCGGTCGCGATATCGCGTCTTGCGTTGTCGAACACCTCGCTGTCGGCGCCGGAATGCGCATGGAAGTCCGCGGCCACGACGATCGCGGCCCAATCGCCGAACGGCCCGGCGGCCTGCGCCGGCGGCGCGAAAGCGATCGCGGCCAAAGCCGCAAGGATGAATTTCAACCGCATAGGTCCCCGCTCAGCGCCGCGTGAAAGATGCCATGAGTTCAATATGCTCCGACCAGAGAAATTGGTCCACGGGGATGACATTACCCATCTGAAATCCGGCATCGACAAGAGAGCGCGCATCGGCCGCGAAACTTTCTGCGTTGCAGGAAACATAGGCGACGCGGCCGACTTTGGACTTTGCGAGTTGGCCTATTTGCGCTGCCGCTCCCGCGCGCGGGGGATCGAGGACCACGGCCTCGAACCGGTCAAGTTCCTTCGCTGTTAAGGGCACCTTGAACAGATCGCGTTTCTCGGTTGTGACCGGCTTCACTCCTGGTGTCGCGCGTGCCGCATCGAACAGCGCGGCCAACATCGACGCCTCGAATTCCACCGCATGAATTCTTGCTTTCGGCGCAAGCGCGAATGTGAACGTTCCGCATCCCGCGAACAGGTCGGCAATGGTCTTTGCGCCTGAAAGCGCATCGACAACGCCTTCCTGAAGAAACGTTTCGCCGTCGCGTGTCGGCTGCAGGAAAGCGCCGGACGGAAGCCGGACGGTCGCGCTCCCGATGCGCAGCGCCGGACTCGCAAGTTCGACAAGGATATCGCGGCCGGAAAGAACACGTGCCACTTGGCTCTGGCCCGCCCACTTTGCGAAGTGCGTTACCAGCGCAGATGATGTCTTGCGCGGCCAGCGCAGCGCGATGTCGAAGCCGTTATCCGCGTCCGTGACATGGGCTTCGGCGTTTTCACCATCGTTCAGAATCTCGCCCATTACGGCCCGCAGATCTCCGGCCAGACCGAACAGTCCCGGCGTCAGCACGCGGCATTCGCGCATATCGACAATGCTGTGCGAGGCGCGCGCGTGAAAGCCGACCTGCACCGCGCCGGCTCGTTTGGTGATCTTGAACACGCACCTGCGGCGCGTGCCAGGGGCGACCTCGACGATGTCCGTGACGGTTGTGTCGCCAAGACCCTGTTTTACAAGAGCGCGCACAACGAGATCGCGCTTCAGCGCGCGGTATGCGTCGTCAGGCATGTCCTGAGTGGCGCATCCGCCGCAGATCCCGAAATGAACGCAAAGCGCGCTCATGCTTTGCGCGCCGCGATCAGGAATTCACGGTTGCCATCGCCACCTTTGACAGGGCTCTCCATCGTGGCGATGACGCTCCATCCGGGATGGATGGGAAGCCATGCGGCGATATCCGCGAGCACCGCGGCTTGAACCCCTTCGTCCTTGACGATGCCGCCTTTGCCGATGTTTTCCTTGCCGGCCTCGAACTGGGGCTTCACCAGCGCGATCAGCCACGCACCGGGCTCTGCCATCGCAAGCGCCGGCGGAAGCGCGAGTTTCAGGCTGATGAAACTGAGATCGGCAACGATGGCCTCTGGCGCTTGCGGCAATGGCTTCAAATCGCGCGCATTGGTGCGCTCGATATTCACGACGCGCGGATCGGTGGCAATTTTTGGATCGATCTGGCCGTGCCCGACATCGACCGCGAAAATCTTGCTTGCACCATGGGCCAGCAAAACCTCGCTAAAGCCGCCCGTCGAGGCGCCAAGATCGAGACACACAAGTTTGTGCGGCGACAGGTCGAAATGCTTGAGTGCTCCCGCGAGTTTCAGCGCGCCGCGCGATACGAACGGATGGGCACGCTCATACTTGATCCGCGACGTCTCGTTCAGATGCTGCGAAGGCTTGATGATGCGGCGCCCGCCGTCGAACACCTTTCCGGCCGCGATCGCCTCCTGCGCTTCGGCGCGGGTGCGCGCATAGCCGTGCTCGACCAGAAATACATCGGCGCGGTTGGACGTGCTCATCACGTCTTATCGCCGAAGATGGATGGAAGATCGCGCCGTCCGTCGATGACACGCAGAATATCGATACCGCTTTTGTCCGGTTTTAATGCGTAAATGATCACCCACGGCGCGCAAGAAAAGGCCAGAGCGCCGGGATCGAGGTAGGGTCTTCCGCGTCCCAGGCCCGGCATAAATGCTAAATTGTCCATGGCCCGCTTGATCCGCTCGATCACCCTATCGGCTCGGCCCAATCCATCGTGCTCCGCGATGAATGTGCCGACAGTTGTCAAGTCAGCAACGGCTTCTGGCGTGACTGTTAACCGCGATCGCGCCACGGATGATCAGTTTTTCTGAACTGCACGCCTGATCGCGTCTTTGACGCGAGCCATGGTTTCTTCAAGTGTATAGCCTTCGCCACGAGCGAGTTGTTCTCGCGCCTCGCGTATGCTCGCGTTAAGCGCGTCTGCGTTGCGCTCGAGCCAGGATTCCATATGCGCTTCGGTGAACGCGTCGTCGTCCTCCGCCTTGTATTGGCGCTCGGATTCTTCCATGCCGGGCTTGGTCGGCTTCGTAGTCATAGATCAATCATAACATGCAAAGCGCACGCCGTCAGCCTGAGGCCACAGTCCTCGCCGCTGCCGCTTCCCGCTCGCGGCCCAGCGCGCCGAGCACCGTGGCAACGATGCCGGCGGCGTCGAGACCGGCGGCTTCGTACATCTTCTCCGGCGTATCCTGATCGAGGAAACGATCCGGCAGGATCATCGGGCGGATCTTCAGGCCTTTGTCGAGCGCGCCCGCCATCGCAAGATGCTGCAGGACCTGTGCCGCAAAGCCGCCGATTGCGCCCTCCTCGATCGTGACGAGCACTTCGTGTTCGCGGGCCAGACGATTGACCAGTTCGGTGTCGAGCGGCTTCGCGAACCGCGCATCCGCCACCGTGGCAGAAAGACCGTAGCCAGCAAGCTTGTCGGCCGCGCTTATCGCTTCCTGAAGACGCGTGCCGTAGGAAAGGATTGCGATGGACGAGCCTTCGCGCAGGATACGGCCCTTGCCGATATCCAGCGGCTTGCCTTCGAGCGGACGCTCAATGCCAGTGCCCTCGCCGCGCGGATAGCGCAGCGCGCTCGGGCAATCGTCGAGCGCAACCTGCGTCGCCACCATGTGCACGAGATCGGCTTCGTCACCCGCGGCCATCAGGACGAAATTCGGCAGGGTTCCGAGATAGGCGATGTCGAACGAACCCGCATGTGTCGGGCCGTCGGCGCCGACAAGACCGGCGCGGTCCATCGCGAAGCGCACCGGCAGATTCTGGATCGCGACGTCATGCACGACCTGGTCGTAGGCACGCTGCAGAAAGGTCGAATAGATCGCGCAGAACGGCTTCATGCCGTCGGCGGCAAGGCCTGCGGCGAACGTCACCGCGTGCTGTTCGGCGATGCCGACATCGAAGGTACGTTCCGGGAAGACCTTTTCGAACAGATCGATGCCGGTGCCGGACGGCATGGCAGCGGTGATGGCGACGACGCGTTTGTCTTTCTTGGCTTCCGCGATCAGGGATTCGCCGAACACCTTCTGATAGCTCGGTGCCTTGGAGTTCGATTTCTTCTGTTCGCCGGTGATCACGTCGAATTTGACGACGCCGTGATATTTGTCGGCGCTGGCTTCGGCGGGTGCGTAGCCCTTGCCCTTCTGCGTCACGACATGGACGAGGATCGGGCCGTTCTCCGCGTCGCGCACATTCTCCAGAACCGGGATCAGGTGATCGAGGTTGTGACCGTCGATCGGGCCGACATAATAGAAGCCCAATTCCTCGAACAGGGTGCCGCCAGTGACCATGCCACGAGCGAATTCCTCGGCCCGCTTGGCGCTCTTTTCCATAGGCCGTGGAAGGAGATGCGCGATCTTCTTCCCGATCTTCCTTAAGCCGCGATAGGTCTGGCTCGACACCAGCCGCGCGAGATAGGCGCTCATCGCGCCGACAGGCGGTGCGATCGACATGTCGTTGTCGTTCAGGATCACGATCAGCCGCGCGTCCATCGCGCCGGCGTTGTTCATCGCCTCATAGGCCATACCAGCGCTCATCGCGCCATCGCCGATGACGGCGATCACGTTGCGCTTCTCGCCTTTCAAATCGCGCGCGACGGCATAGCCCAGGCCCGCGGAGATCGAGGTCGACGAGTGCGCGGCGCCGAACGGATCGTATTCGCTCTCGGCGCGCTTGGTGAAACCCGAAAGACCGCCGCCCTGACGGAGCGAGCGCATACGGCTGCGGCGGCCGGTGAGAATCTTATGGGGATACGCCTGATGGCCGACGTCCCAGATGATCTTGTCGTTCGGCGTATCGAACACGTAGTGCAGCGCCGTTGTCAGTTCCACGACGCCGAGGCCGGCACCCAGATGGCCGCCGGTGACCGAAACGATGTCGATCAGTTCCGTGCGCAGCTCGTCCGAGAACTTGCGCAAATCGGTCTTGGGAAGCTTGCGAAGGTCGCTCGGCTCATGAACACGGTCGAGCAAAGGGGTCTTGGAAATGTCGGTCATGAATACTCACATTTATGAAATGGCACGGACAATGCGGCGCCATACCAGTGTGCTGCACTGCGCAAAAACGTCGGCCCTTTTAACGGACAAATCAAGAAAAAGGGGGCACTGTGAGGCGCAATTAAGGTGAAGCGCGACTTTTCAGCCAGCGTCCATGGGTTCGCTGCCCACGGGACCGGAGGCGCCCAGCACGATTTTCTCCAGCCGCCCCTCGGCCGTTTTCAGCTTTTTCTCGCAATAGGACTTCAGAACCTGACCACGCTCGTACAGCGTGATCGAGTCCTCCAGATCGACCTCCCCCTGCTCCAGACGGGACACAATCCCTTCGAGTTCCTTGAGCGCCGTCTCGAAGCTCAACGTGTCGATGGGAGGAAAAGAGGCGGTCTTAGACTTTGGCTTGTCGTTCATGGACTTCGTCAATCTTCCTGTTTTGGCGGATGAAGTTAGATGCCAGGCGATTTCGGCCACTCCTTCGCGGCACCCGGCGTGATGTCGAAGGCGATCGTCAGCCGGTTTGTGTCCGACGCGAACGGCACCGTGCCATGCCAGAAGTAGGACGGGAACAGGACCAGCTTGCCGACCGCAGGCTTGACGGTGCGGCCGGGCCGGTCACGCTCTCCCAACCCGATGTTGGATTCGCCGAATTTCAACCAGCCCTGCTCGCCGGTTCCTTCGGAGATCACCTCGGGCAGCGCGGCGTAATAGGCCGAACTGATCCAGCCTTCGGGATGAACGTGATTGGTGTGATACCCGCTCGAACGCAACTGACACGACCACGCGGTCGCGTAGTCGAACGAGTCCGCTTTGCGGCCAAGCAACGGATGGTCCGCGTGATAGGGCAGCTTGCGGACATAGTCCGCGACCGCTTCACGGATTTGCTCACGCACACCTTCGATCGCGCGCGTGCGATGATCGAACAGATAGCCTGGCGTCTGCGTGCCGCCGCGCAGCGTCTGGTCGAAGGGTTCGACGCGGCGCGTGTGCAAGCCGACCAGGTCTTCGCTCAGCGCGCGATTGAACGCCTCAACATCGTTGAAGCCCGCCGGCGGCGCGATGTCGTAGACCCCGACGTATTTTTCAAGATCGACGAGATCGTCAAGCCGGCTGTCGCCCGCCTCGCGCCATGCAAGCGCGAGATGCGCGAGGATCAGCTGATCGTGCGGCAGCAAATCGCGCGCCTGTTCCAGAACGCGCGCGGCCTCCTTCGCCTCGCCCATCTGCAACAATGCAATCGCCATGTCGCGGTGATTGTAGACGGCGCTGGGCTCGGTTCTCAGAAGATGCCGGTAGAGCAGAACGCTTTCGTCGAAACGCTTCTGCATCGTGAGCGCGCGCGCCAATGCGTTGGTGATGTCACCGCGTTCCGGAGCCGCGTCATGCGCACGGCGCAAAAGTTTTTCGGCTGCCTCGCCTTCATCATGCCGAAGCCGCTGATCGGCTTCCGCCAGCAGCAGATCTGGTATGTCTCCAATCTTCTCGCGCGCCAGCGCATAGGATTTCAGGTTCAAGTCCTTGCGGCCCATCTGCCACGCAAGCGCGTTGTAGTCGCGATGCGCTTCCAGAAATCCCGGACGCGCATCAAGCGCCTTCTGATAGAAGACGAGCGCATCTTCTTCCCTGTGCGCGCGCGCGAAAGTGTTGCCGAGCGCATGAAGCGCCTCCGCGGAATCCGGCTTGACAGACAACGCGACTTTCAAATCCGCAATCGCATCGTCGAAACGCTCAAGTGCGCTCAGAGCCGTCGCACGATAGTAGCGGGCGGCAAACGACTTGCCGTCGATCGTGAGCGCGCGATCGAGCACGCGCAGAGATTCTTCCGGATTGCCGAGTTCGTTCCACAGCGATCCGGCCTGGATGAGCGCCTCGATGTAGGTTTGCTTCTGCGCAATGGCGCTCAGCTGGAAATCGAGTGCGTCCCGCGCGAAGCCCAACTCGCGAAGAACAAGGCCGAGATTGTAATAGGCTTCCGGGTAGGACGGCTGGAGGTGGATCGCCATGCGCAGCGAATATTCTGCTCCGGCGAGGTCTTTCCTGCGACGCTGAAGATTGCCGAGGTTGTTGAAGAGAAAAGCTTCCCTCGGGGCCGCATCGATGGCGCGCCGGAAAAGCGATTCCGCTTCAACAAGATCGCCGCGCTCCCTCACAAGCAGCGCGAGGTAGTTCAAGAGCTGTGGAGACGCGGGCACAGCGGCCAGCGCCTCGCGGCAGACGCGCTCGGCATCTGACAATTTGCCTGCCAAACGAAAGCGATCGGCTGCGGCTAGCGATTCTGCGACTCGCGAGGTGGAATCAGGCTGAATTTGCGTGCTCATGGGGGACGAATAGCACCAACATAGGGCGAGTGCGCCAGCGGCTGCGGTTCAAAAGTCACAACAGGCGGATTTTCCTGCCTGTTTTCAGAAATGTGACTGCCCTGATTCCGAACCAAAAAGCATCGAATCTGAACATATAAGGTCACAAAGTTATAACGTTTTGATATTAAATATCATATATTATATGAAATATATATTATTATTTCAAAATGAAGCAGAATCGACGCTAAAATACCACAGTCTCGCCGCGAATCTCTCAACGGGGTGATTCCGTTTTGACCCAAAGCTCACACGCTCGTAACCTCCCCTCGAACGGGTGAATTTCGTGCCGGAGACGTCCCGGCGCGAAAAACTGGTGCCTTGTGGTGCCAGAAAAAGCCCGCGAGCAAACGTCGTTACGACAGAACCAAGGGGGTTCCAAAGTGTTTCAAATTAAAAGCAAGAGCAGTCTGAAGACAGCTCTGCTCCTCGGAGCAGCAACCGCGTCGGCCATGAGCCTGACGACAATGGCAAAGGCCCAAGAGCAAGTCGAAACCGTCGTTGTGACGGGTTCGCGTATTCCGCAGGTTGGTCTGTACAGCTCCAGCCCGGTGACCGCGGTCAGCCAGCAGGAAATCAAGTATGAGGGTACGACCAACGTCGAAACCCTCCTGAACAACCTCCCGGGTGTGTTCGCGGACTTCACCGAAACCGCATCGAACGGTGCGACCGGTCAGGCGACCGTCGATCTTCGCGGCCTCGGCTCGCAGCGCACCCTCGTTCTCGTCGATGGCACGCGTTTGATGCCGTCCGATCCGCAGAACCCCGTTGCGGACTTGAACCAGGTTCCGGCGTCTCTCGTCGATCACGTTGAAGTTCAGACCGGCGGCGCTTCGGCCGTGTACGGTTCTGACGCTCTCGGCGGCGTCGTGAACTTCATCATGCGTAAAGACTTCGAAGGCGTCGAAGTCGATGCGCAGTACAGCGTCAACAATGCGGCCAACGACAATAGTGGTCTGGCTCAGCTCCAGAAGAACCACGACTTCCCGACCGCGCCGAAGGACTGGTGGGGCGGCGGCACGACCGACACGACCCTGATCATCGGTACGAACACCGCGGACGGTAAGGGAAATATCACGGCCTATGTCGGCTATCGTAATATCCAGCCGGTTCTGGAATCTGCACGCGACTTCTCGGCGTGCTCGATTTCGGCGGTGAGTGGCGGCACGAAGCATGACTGCGCTGGTTCGTCGAACTACAACCGCTGGATTTCGCTCGACAACTACTACACTTATGTAGCTAATTTTGCCAGTAAGCCGAAGCGTCTGCCAGGCGGTACGCTTTCGTCGTATAACTGGTTCGGTGGAGCCGGCACCTTTGTGCCCTATACCGGTGGGACGAGCCAGAAGTTCAACTACGGACCGCTGAACTACCTGCAGCGTCCCGATACGCGTTATACCGGCGGCTACTTCGCGCATTACCAGATCAATCCGTCGGCAGAAGTCTATTCGGACTTCATGTTCTCGGATGACCACACGCTGGCCCAGATTGCTCCTTCCGGCGCGTTCCTTGGAACCGGCGAGTTCGGCGGTCTGAACGAGGTCAACTGCGACAACCCGCTGATGAACGATGAGGAACGTCATCTGCTCTGCGGCTACGACGCGGTGGATACGCATATTCACTCCGATGGCACCGTTCACCTGACGCGGACCTGCACACCCGATGGCTTGAACGACGGTAATTGCAACCTGATCCCCGGTCAGTCTCTGCTGGAAATCGGTCGTCGTGACATCGAGGGCGGTAACCGCGTCGATGATCTGCGCCATACCTCCTACCGCATGAAGGTCGGTATGCGTGGCGACATTGGCCACGGCTGGTCTTACGACATCTACGGCCAGTACGGCACGACGATCTATGCTGAAAACTACAGCAATGAATGGTCCGTCAGCCGCGTCCAGAATGCCCTCGAAGTTAATCAGGATGGTCACTGTAAGGTAGCTGACAGTGGCGTCGATCCGAACTGCGTCCCGCTTAATTTGTTCGATGGATTCGGCGGTGTCACTCAGCAGATGCTGAATTACGTCAAGGGTCAGGGCTTCAAGTCCGGCGATACGGAAGAGCGCATCGTCAGCGGTGACGTTACCGGCGATTTGGGCGAATGGGGCGGGCAGTCTCCGTGGGCCAAGGCGCCGATCCAGCTCTCTCTCGGCGGCGAATACCGTTCCGAATCGTTGTTCATGGATGTGAGCCGTGATTTCTCGACGGGCGATCTCTATGGTCAGGGCGGCGCAACGCTCCCGATCCCGAAGTCGGGCTTCGATGTCGAGGAAGGCTTCGGCGAAGTGCGCGTTCCGCTGGTACAGGATGCGCCGTTTGCCAAGGACATCACCCTCAACGGCGGCTATCGCTACTCCTCGTATAGCTCTGCTGGCGCGGTGTCGTCCTACAAGTATGGTGTCGACTGGCAGGTCATCGATGATTTCCGCCTCCGCGGTAGCGAGCAGCATGCGACGCGCGCGCCGTCAATTTTGGAATCCTTCACCCCGGCCAATGTTGGTCTATTCGGAGGGCAAGACATCTGCTCCAAGGCCGGTATTGCCGCGTTTGCTGATCCAACAGATCAGGCCACTGTTACTGCCAATTGTAAGGCACAGGGCGTCAACGATGCTAACAGTGGTCTTCTGAACTGCCCGGCTGCGCAGTGCGATGCACAAGGCGGCGGTAACACGAGCCTGGTTCCGGAATCTTCCGACACCTGGTCGGGCGGCGTTGTGCTGACACCGACCTTCTTCGATGGGTTCACCGCGACGATCGACTATTTCGACATCAAGGTGAACAAGTTCATCGGTGGCCTTGCCGAAAGCGATATCATGAGCGGGTGCTATGGTCCCGATGCGACAGGCGCCTCACAAGCGTTCTTCTGTCCGTTGATGCATCGTAACGCCATCCACCAGATTTTCGGTGGCGGCTTCATCGATGATCGCGTGCAGAACCTGCTGTTCCTAAAGACGCGTGGTGTCGATATCGAGGCGAACTACAACGCCAATCTCGCCGACTGGGGAATGGCCGACACGGGTTCGCTGTCCATCAACCTGATCGGCACGTGGGTCGATACGCTGACGACTGTTTCTACCCCGCTGGCAAATCCGATCGATTGCGCTGGTGTCTATGGTCCGACTTGCGGCACGCCCACACCGAAGTGGCGTCACAAGATGCGTATCACCTGGACGACGCCTTGGGATCTGGCGCTGTCTTTGGACTGGCGCCACATGGCCTCGGTTAAGCTCGATACCGAGTTCTCGGGCGTGACCGATCCGATCGACTCTCACATCGCGTCGTACGATTACTTCGATCTGTCGGCGAATTACACCCTGCACACCGGTATCGAACTGCGCGCTGGCGTCGATAACATCTTCGACAAGAGCCCGCCGGTTCTCGACAGCAATACCTACCCGGTGTCCGGCCCTCCGTTCGGCAACGGCAACACGTTCCCGGGCGTCTACGACTCGCTCGGCCGGACGATCTTTATCGGCGTGACTGCGAAGTACTAAGTCACGTGGGACTTTTAATGCAGGCGGCGGCTCGAAAGAGCCGCCGTTTTGCTTTTGAAGGCTGTCTTAACCGGCACCTGTTGAAATAGCTTGACGCAGCCGATCTCAACGCCGATCAAGGCAACAGAAAAAGCACGACACTCAATGGATACGTCCTTCAGAAGCTCAGACGAATATTCCAGAACCGTCGCAGCCATCGCTGCTGCAGTCGGCAAAGGTGACCTTCGCCACGCTTACGAACTTTCGAACTGGGCTATCGGCCGCGGTCTGGAAGGTCGTGTCATCTACAACGCCAGAGCGCTCGCCTATCAAGCCTCTGGCAGGTTCAACGAAGCGATCATCGATTTCCGCCATGCGTTGAAGTATTCCCCCAATGACGCTGTCATACACGCGGCGATCGGAACGACCTACGCAGCGCTGGGGGATTACCCTGAGGCAATCCGCGCGTTCGATTTCGCACTTGCTCAGAATCCTGCGGAATCCGCTGTTCACGTGCGTCGCGCGAAAGCACTTGTCAGCAACGACCAATACGATCTTGCCGACTCCGCCTTTGAACGTGCGATCGACCTCGCTCCGAACAATGTGGAGGCACTCTCCGATCTCGCGTCCCTGAAAGCTCGGCGGGGACAATATGACCGTGCAAAAATTCTAGCCGACAAGGCTCTCGCTATTTCACCCGGCAACCCTGTGGCCCATTACGCGCTCGCATTGGTAGAGACAAATCACAAGCAATACGCGGAAGTGGAGCAGCGCCTCCGATTTCTGGTGTTTCACCGCGACCTGGATATTCAAACTCGTGGCGGCATGTGCAGCCTTCTCGGCGACGCACTCGATGCGCAAGGGCGCCGTTCCGAAGCATTTGAGACCTACATGCGCGGCAACCAGTTTCTTAGAAGTGAGAATCTCAGCACTTTCAGAGACGCGCGCAGTTCAGAAGCCGTTCAGCACATGACCAAATATTTCGAAACGACCGCGCCCGAACGTTGGAAGCCCGCCAAACCCACGGCCGTTACGGCGCAACGTCCCGCGAAGCACGTGTTTTTGCTCGGCTTCATGCGTTCAGGCACGACACTGTTAGAGCAGGTCCTGGCCAGCAACGAAAAGGTCGTGGCGCTTGAAGAAAAGATTACGCTCAATCCCATCAGCGAAGCCTACATGACGAGCAATCAGGGCCTTGATTCCCTCGCCGATATTCACGGCCCAGAACTCGACGCTGCTGTGGCCGGCTATTGGGAGCGTGTTCATGAGTACACACAGAATATCGAAGGAAAGGTTTTGGTTGATAAACAGCCCCTGAACACCTTGCGAATGCCAATCATCGCAAAGCTGTTTCCGGAGGCCAAGATTCTTTTTGCAATTCGCGATCCGCGCGACGTGGTCTTCAGCTGCTACCGGCGCCCCTTCCGCGTCAATACGACAATGTATGAGTTCCTCGACCTCGAAGACGCCGCAAGGATGTACGCCTCCGTCATGCATCTGGCAAAACTCTACCGCGAAAAGCTGACGCTCAATCTCATGGAACACTATTACGAGGACATGGTAACCGATTTCGAGCCGCGGGTGCGGGCGGTCTGCGATTTTATCGGCCTCGAATGGTCGGACTCGATGCGGGATTTCAACAAGAACGCGCCACAGATCAACATCAACTCACCCAGCGCCAATCAGGTACGACGTCCTCTTTATGGCGAAGGCATCGGGTATTGGCGCAACTACGCGGAACAGCTTCAGCCGATGATGCCGATCCTGAAGCCCTGGGTCGAAGCGTACGGCTATTCGGTGGAATAGAAGTCCTGAACGCCGTTGAGGAGCTCGGACGCCAGATCGCGCTCCGCCGCGGTCAGGAACGGGTTCCAGACATCGATCATCATGATGACGCGCTTCTGATCGCTGTCGTTCCAGGCTTCGTGATCGATCGTATCGTCGAACACCCACGCCTCCCCCTCGCGCCATTCCCTTGTCTCGTTGCCCACGCGGAAGCGGCAGCCGGGCGGGATGACCAGGGGTAGATGCACGATCAGTCTGACATTGGTCGATCCCGTATGCGGCGGGATATGCGCGTGCGGCTCGAGTGCCGAGAACAGCACGGTCGGTCCCAGCGTTGGAATATCGATCAGCGGCAGCGTCTCCATCAGAGCCGATGTTTTCGGACAGCGTTCGATGTGCTTTTCAACACGCTCGCCGTCTCTCCAGAGAAAAAATGCGCTCCAGTCCATCGAACGATTCAGTTCGGCCCATTGGTTCAGCGGAGCGCCGTCAGAGCGATTGATATAGGGATTGAACCCGCCGCTTTCCTCGCGCAACGCAACCAGCAACTCATCGCGGATTGTCGCGGTCGCCGCCTCCAGATCCTTTATCCAGGGGAACTGCGCGTTGTCGTAGAACTGCAGCGGCGGCAGCCAGGGAAACAGCAGCAGACTCGCTTGCTGGGTGTATATTCTCCTTCGCCCTGCTGCGATGCCCTGGCACTCGGCAAAGCGGTTGAGGTCAGCGTCCGGGTGGCGGGCGGAAGCCGCGCCAAGACGCTTGCTCAGAAACGCGTCCAGTTCGGCGGCGTTCTTCGCAACGACATCTCGCGCATGCTGCACGGACTGCAGCATCTCACCCGTCAACTGGTCGTCCGGCGGGGCGATGCTCAGCACGTCCTTATAGGTTTGCGCCGCGCGGCGATGAGCGCCTGTGCGCTCCAGAACGCGGCCCCGCGCCAGCAGAGCCGGAAAGAAATAGGGATCGATCGCAAGGCTGCCGGTGAGCGCGGCCAGTTCGCCCTGCACGTTTCCCTCGGCGCGAAACACGAAAGAGAGATTCAAGGGAATGGCGGGATTGCCGGGGTCTGCCTTGGCCGCGCGCTGCAGAAACTGGCGCGCGTTCATCCAGTCCTTGCGATAGAAGGCATGCTGCCCCAGATAGAACAGGGCTTGGGGGTGTTCAGCGGAAAGAGAGAGAATTTCTGTCCATGCACGCGCGGCCTCGTCCAGGCGGCGGTCCCGCATGAGCTGCATCGCCGCTTGAACCAGCCCGGCGACTCGCGCGTTTTGAAGACTTGGCGGTGTAGTACCGGACATAAAACGGAAATCCATCCCCAAATGGATTCCCGCACTCTATGTAACCGACTATTGGTCAGCAACCGCCAAGTGACAGCAAGCGGTGACGAAAGAGTTAGTTGCCACGCGGGCCCAGCGTGGTGCCCTGCATGTGCGTCGTCTCTTTCTCGGACTGGAGACGGATATCGTCCCACTCGCGCTGCGTGCGGCACTCACGGCGCGTGCCGAGGCGCGAACCTGTCGGCGGCGGCATGGTACGGCAAACCGTTTTGTCGAGGTCGCTCTGATTGGCGGGCGTCGCTGCGGCGGGAGCCGGAGCAGCCGGTGCGGCATCGGCCAGAGCGGCAGACGCAAAAACGGTCAATCCAACGGTGGAAACCAAAGCCAAAGCCAACTTGTGCACGCGACGCTCCTATTTTCCGACAGCCAAAACGGCGGAATCCGCCGCACCTCTCCTGCCGTTATAATAATCGAAACAAGGCCGGAAACAAAAGCAGCATTTGTACCGCTTAAGACAACAACCCGACGGCAAACAGAGAATGGCTCAAAAATAGCGCAACCTGCCCCTCGAATGGCCTTATGGCGAAATGCAGATAAATATCAGAAATATGATATAACTATTTGATTTTTAACGATATTTATCATAGGCACCCACGGTCGGGCGTTCCGCGATAACAACGGATTTACCGGCAAACCGATTTCTGCGTCACCACAACGCAGTGCCGTTTGCGTCACCAACCGGAATTCTCTCAAGCCAATCGAGGGCTGCGCGAATCTCTTTCGCGTAAAGCTTTCTGGCCTCCGCCTGAAGTTCCGCGCGCAAACCGGCGGAGTACGGACGATCCTGCTCCTTGGAATAGCGCGACAGCGCCGCGCTTTTTGCCATGCTCATAACCGTCGCCGGCGCGTGCGAAATCCGAAAATGCGCGAGCACGCGTTGTAGTGTCTCTTCCGGAGCGCCCAGCATCGCATCGAAATCTATCGCGAGAACCCTCGCGCCGAACGCGCTTTGAATGCGCACTTGCGTGACGCGTTCCGCGAGCCAGCTCATAGCCGCCAACTCGCCGAGTGTTTGCGGGCGGGGAACCGTCACGCCCATTGTCGCCAGGCGATGCATGCGCTCCGGCCCGTTCGCGTTCAGATCGCCGGCCGAATTCGGTGACGCGAACATCGTGGCAAGATAGGATTCCGCGGAGACGCCGAGCAGAACGGCCCTCGCCTCCGGCCGTAGGCTCAGCAGCCGCGGCGCCACGCGTTCCGTCGCGCTGGTTGCCTTCAACGCAACCGTTCGCGTCTCAGCAAAGCCGCGTTCCCACAAGCGCAGCAGCACCTCGAGCCGGCGATCCATATCGGGCAACCCCGTGTCATAGGCTTCTGCGATCGCGCGCAGCGGCAACGGCTCGCGCAACGACAGCACGCCGCCCGCCTCGTCCAGCAGGCGGCTCAACAGTGTGGAGCCAACATGCCCCATATGAAAAATGAATTGCAGTGGACATACGGCCATCGGCGTCGCGAGCGCGCGCTCGACATCAAGGAAGGGCAGCCATTGCTCCCGCCTATCCGTAATGCGCGCGCGCTCATCCAGAAAGCTGGACGCGCGATAGTCCGCTTCGCTCATCCGCAGGAAGAGCAGCGCGTCGCGCTGCATATCCAGCGCCATCGGATAAAGCGCAGGGCTCTGCGTCAGGTCGCCGAGCGCGTCTATCATGCGCGCCCGTTCAGTTCGGCAGATCTGTGGCCTTGAGTTCCACCCCGCCGCGCGGCATCTCCTCGCTTGTGCTGACCAGCGCGCGTGCGATGGGTGTGTTCATCAGCGTCACCAATCCCTTCATCGCCCGCGAGGTCGCCGTGCTTTCGTTGAACGCCTCGTTGAGCGCTTCGAAGAACGTCTTGGAGCGCGGGAAGCGCTTGAAGACGACGTGCTCATCCGGTCCGATCTTTGCCAGCTTCTCGGTTGCCGCCGTTGCGGTCCAGAAGCCGCCAAGTTCATCGACGAGTCCGCGTGTGCTTGCATCGGCGCCGCTCCACACACGGCCGCGCGCGATCTCCTGAACCTTGTCGAGAGGCAGTTTGCGACCCGTGGCGACCTTCTGCTTGAAGTCGGCATAGATCGTGTCGGCCTGCGCATTGAGCGCCGCCCATTGATCCGGTGTGTAGGGCGTCAGGCCGGAATCCATGAGCGCGTTTTTGCCGACGCCGACCTGATCGACACCCACGCCCAGCAGACCAAGGGATTTGCCGACCGAGACCTTACCTGTGAGCACACCGATCGAACCGGTGATCGTGCCGGGTTCGGCAACGATCTTGTCGGCGGATGCCGAGATGTAATAACCGCCCGATGCCGCAACAGCGCCCATGCTGACGACAACCGGAATACCCTTCGCCTGTGCTTTCTTCACCGCATCGAGGATCTGATCGGACGCCGTGACGGACCCTCCTGGCGAGTCGATCCGGAACAGAATGGCCTTGACGGTGCGATCCCTCGCCGCTTCGCGAATGGCGCGCGCGACATCGTCCCCCGCCATGACCGTGTCGCCACCGAACAGACCGCCGCCCGCCGAGCCCTCGACGATTTCGCCAGCGCCCTCGATCAGGGCGATGCGCGTACCCTTGTTGTATTGCGACGATTCCTCGGTCGCGCGCACGAACTCGCTCATCTTGATGAACTTCGCACCGGACCCGGCGCGGCCATAGGCAGCGGCCTGCGCGTCGTCATCATAGCCGATGCGATCGATGAGACCGGCAGCCTTGGCGTCTTCCGCGAATTGCGGGTTCTTCTCGAACTCCGCCGCGAGCGCCTTCACATTCAGCTTGCGGTCGCCGGCCGCGCCTTCGGTCGCGGTATTATACCAGGACTGCATCAGCGCCGTGAGCTGTTCGCGATCCGCCGGCGTCATCTGCTTTTCCATGTACATGTCGGCGGCGCTCTTGTAGTCGGCGCGCTTGGCGATCTGCGGTTCGGCCTGAAATTTGTCGAACAATCCGCGCAGGAAGATTTCACCGCCACCCTCGCCCGACGGGCCGAAGGGCGATTTGGGCTGCATCCAGATCTGGTCGGCGGCCGCGGCCGTCAGATAGTCGCCAAGGCCCGGCGCTTCGAACGCCTGAGCATGCGCGATCACAAATTTGCCGGACTGGCGAAACCGTTTGAACGCCGCGCCGATTTCCTCCGCCTTGGGAACGGAAATATTCGCGCTTCCGAGACGCACGATAACGCCCTTGACGCGGCTGTCGCGGGCTGCGGCGTCGAGGCCGAGCACGATGTCCATCACTGTCACCGGCCGCGCGCCGAGCGTGAAGTCATAAGGGGAAGAGTCTGCGATGGGCCCTCTGAGGTCGAGCGCCAGGATCATCTTCGATGGCAGCCCGTCGCCCTCCGCAAGGCCGATCAGGAACAAGCCCAGGAACAGCAAAATGACAAAGAAGACGAACTTCACCACGCCGTTCAGGGTGCCAACGGCAATCGAACGTGCCCAACGCAGGAAGGCGATCATCGAAAATTCCTCTCAAAGACGAAGGGCGGCCGGCACCCGCAGCCCTCTTAATATGGGATGAAGCTTAAAGAACGCCAACCAATGAAAGATGGCGCGCCGGGTATCGTAGCGGAAGCTCATAACACATTGAATACATGGCCTTTTGCCCGGACCGGAAAGTTTCATACTCTGGGGTGAACGCGAACACGCGCCATCCGTACGCCATCCCACACAAGAGACGCGAGATGCCAAGGCTGAAACAGGTTGGAAAAGATGCCGCCCACCCAATGGCGCAGACCATCTACAAGATGCTGTTCGGGGACCGCGATCCGGTGAAAGAGCCCGGCACGGACACCGGGACGCCAGGCAATTGGTGGACAGTCTTCGCGCTCGTGCCCGATGTCTTCGATCACGCCGTTGCGGGCTTTCAGCTTTACCGCAGCTCAAACCGCAAGCTCGATCCGAAATATCGCGAGCTTGGCCAGCTGCGTGCCGGTTGGGCACGTGGAAGTCAGTTCGTGTATTCGCAGCATTGCAAAGCGGCGCGCGGTGTCGGCCTGCCTGAAGAAAAGATCGCCAATATTGCGCACTGGCAGGTGGCCGATTGCTACACGCCGGCGGAACGTGCGCTGCTCGCTTATACCGATGCGCTGGTGCTTGCCGGAGGACGTGTGGCCGACGGCGTGTTCGATGCTTTGAAAGCGCATCTTTCTGACGAGGAGATTCTCGAGTTTACCTATGTCACCGCGCTGTACGATTTTCACGCCGTCATTTCGAAGGCTCTGCGCCTCGAATATGACGACGTGCCCGATCGTATGGTTGAGGTGGCAGCGCCTTCCGGTGGCGGCAACGATGTCATGCGCATGGTCGATCGCTGATGGCGGTCTTTGATTCTGGCGGTGTCGCCATTGCTTATGACGACATCGGTCCGCGCGAAGGCCGACCCGTGGTGCTGGTTCATGGGTTTACCTCCAACCGCAAGGAGAACTGGCAGCGCCTCGGCTGGTACGGCGCGTTCGAACGCAAGCACATCCGCTGCGTGGCGCTCGACTGCCGCGGCCATGGCGAGAGCGGCAAGCCGCACGATCCCGCTGCTTATGCACGTGCGGCGATGGTGGGCGACATCATCACTTTGCTTGATCACCTCGGCGTCGAGCGTGCGGACCTTCTTGGTTATTCGATGGGCGCGCAGATTTCATTGGCATCCGCGCTCGCAGCACCGAAACGCTTTCCGCTTCTGATGCTGGGCGGGATCGGTGGAACGCTGTTCGAGCCGCGTCCGCCAGGCCATCCGATGGCCGAGGCGATGGAGGCAAGCGATCCTGAAACCGTCACAGATCCAATCCTGCGCAGTTTCCGCCGCTTTGCCGACGAACAGGGTGAAGATCGTCTCGCGCTGGCGGCGCTTAACCGGGCAGACAATCCGCAATTCACGAAATCGGTTGTCTCACAGCTTTCTGTCGAGACCCTGATCGTCACGGGCGCGCGCGACGACCTCGCCGGCGATCCGCACGAACTCGCCGCACTCATCTCCGGCGCGAAAGCGGTCACCCTGCCCGGCTGCGATCATTTCTCGGCGATTCCCCACGCTCTGTTCAAGGCAAGCGTGTTCGACTTCCTCGACGGGACGCTCGAATAGCTACTGCGTGAACGACACCCCACCGCCGACTATGCGCGGCGCGGACCAGTTCGTGACAATCCCAACATCGTTCGTGCCGGTGGTGAGCGGTTGGTTCGCCGCGGTCGATGCGACTTTCGCATTGAACAAATTATCGCAATAGACGTAGAGCGACAGAGTTTTCGTGAACGCATAGGACGCGCGCGCATCGACCGTCGTTGCTGCGTCGAGCGGTATCAGGTTCTGATCGTCCGCAAATCGCTGGCTCTCATACCGCACATCCGTAAACAGGGTGAGCTGCGGGATCGGCCGGTACTCGATGCCGCCTGTTATCGTCCATCGCGGGGCCTGGGCCGGCCGCGCATTCCTGAGATCGCCCGATGTCACATCCACGACACGCGTATGCGCGGTGACATAGTCCAGCGCACCGGTGAAGGACAGGTTGTCCAGCAACGTATAGCGCATGTCGGCCTCGAGGCCCGGCGCATTGATGTCGCCAGCGTTTTCGCGGGTCTGGAGATTTGTGCCCGTTGTGACGTTGGCGATTGCGTTGTGGAGTTGGTTCCAGAAGACGTCAGCATCCCATGTGAATCTACCATCGTCACCGCCGATGCCGGCCTCCACGCCATAAAGATTTTCCGGAGTCAACGCGGGATTGGCGTTGGTCGTGATCTGTCCGACGCGGAAAGGACGATAGAGCTCGTTCAACGAAGGTGCGCGAAATCCTTCGTAAGCCGCGCTGCGCAGGTACAGTGTATCGCTCAACGTATAGCGCGCACCAACGCGCGCCGTCGGCAGCGTCCCGCTGCGCGATGGGTAGCGCACATCTTGCGGCGCGACGCCAGTCTGGATGAGATGACCATTCGCGGTTTGCCATTCGTCGCCGCGCAAACCGGCCGTGAACAGCCAGCCGTTAAAACGGCTTGCACCTTCCACATAGATGCCTGCAACCGAACTGCGGCCTCCCGAAGTTCGCGTCGAGGTCAGCCCCGAGCCATAGAGCTCGCGCGACTCTCCCTCCGCGAAACGCGCGTCCGCACCGGCTTCCCAATTGAAAAAGAGCCACTGCCCACGCAGCGCCGCGTTGCCGCCCCAACCCGTTGCCGGCACGGCGTATTGATCGTTGGTCTCCGTCGTCGAAGCGCGCAACGAATTGATCGACACGGACGTGTTGGTAAGGTCGACATCGCGCAACCATGCCTGAACGCGCCAGCCAAGATCGCCGCGATCGTTGGGGTGCGCGACGGTGAGGCTCGCCGTCGTACCGCTTGAGGACGATTCCGCATCGACCAAGCCGGAATTGCGATGCTCTTCATAGACTCCGAAGCGTGCGGAGATCAGCGTGTCGTCCATCGCCGTGGTCTCGATACGCAAAGACGCATTGTTCGCGTCCAATGTGAGCGCGTCGTCGGCAGGGCCGCGCTGTTCACGGTCGACAGGAATCCACCCGGTCGAGGCCTCTTCGGACGCGCTGGCGAAAATCGTGAAGCGATCGATATCGAAACCACCGGACGCAGCCACGCGGCGCTGGCCGCTCGACCCGCCTTCCAGATCGCCGGCCACCAATCCGGTGCCCGTCGCTTCATCAAGCGCGATCACGCCGGTGAGCGCGCCCGCGCCGTAAGGTCCGGAGCCTGCTCCCCGCACGATCTCCGCGCTGCGAAGGTCTTCTGCCGGTAGCGAGGTCCAGATCACCCAATTGCCGAACGGGTCGTTCTGCGGCACACCATCGAGTGTGACGAGCGCCCTGCCCGCGCCGGACGGCGCTATGGAACGAAGCGAGATGCCCTGAGTCGTCGGGTTGGCGGATTGGCTGCTGTCGCGGCGGAAAAGCGAGAGCCCTGGCACCAGTTTCAAGGCTGCGTCGAGCTGCGGCTGCGCACGCAATTGCGAGGCCGTCACCTTAACCACGGAGAACGCATCGTTGCCTACGGGGTCGGGCGGGCTCGCCGTCACGACCACCGTTTCGGGCGCGTCGGCCGCCGCAGCGGCCAGGGGAAGCAGCAACGCCCCGAGCGTCATTCCGCAAAGGCAAATACAACGTCGGATTGTCACAATAGCGCCCCACCCCTGAGCCGCACCCACGGCATGGCTGACGCTACAAGCTCGTCAAGCCCCGTGCGAGAGCAAGCCGCATGAAATTTTCGGTCATGGATTGACCGAATCTAAACCCCGGCCGGAAAATCCATCGACATTGTGGCCGTCCTGACGCACTTTCCGCGTCGCCGTCCTATAGGAGAAGGTTCATGGCGTTCCGTTGGTCCCTGCTTTTCGTCCCGGCGGCGCTTGTCGCCTCGATCCAGATGTCTGCCGCCGCAACCCTTCACTGGCCGTTGCCGGCAAACAGCACCGAGGTGAACGGCGTACAGCAGACACTCACCAGCCGCTTCGCGTTGAAGCCGCAACCGGTAAAGCTCGAACCGCCGACGCCGGTGCACCCTCATGCCGCTGCGGGCCTGAGGCGCATCTATCAGGGCAAGACGGTTTCCGTCACGCGCTACCACAACGACAATTATCCGACAGGCTGGAATTCGACGGAAACGGATCTTACGCCCGCAACAGTCGGTTCACCGAGCTTCGGGCTGCTCACGACACTGAATGTCGATGGCAACGTCCTGGCGCAGCCGTTGCTCGTGTCGAACTTCACCATGCCGGACAACACCGTCCACGACGTGCTGATCGTGGCCACGGGGCATGACACGATCTATGCCTATGACGCGCAGACCTACGCCATCCTGTGGCAGGTTTCTCTCGGCACCTATCAATCGACCAACGATGTCGGATGCGGCGATATTCAGGGCGGCTACGGCATTTCGAGTACGCCGGTCATCGTGCGCACGAAAGCCAATGCAGCCACGATCTATGTTGTGGCTGCGACCGAGCCCGCTCACCTGTCGTTCCACACGCAGCTTCATGCGCTGGACCTTGGCACAGGCCAGGACATCAAGGCGCCGGTCGAGATCGATCCGCAGACCAAACTCAAAGGCGGAACGATCATGCATTTCGATCCGCAAAATCAGTGGAATCGCGCCTCGCTCGCCTACAACAACGGTTCGCTCTATGTAGGCATCGGTTCGCACTGCGATAACAACGCAGGCGGCATCTCCGGTTGGCTCCTTCGCTACGACGCCAAAAAACTCAAGCTGGTCGACAAGTTCAACACCATCGAGGCTCCCGCCAGTTACGAGCTATCCAGCGTCTGGATGAGCGGCTATTCGCCGGCGATCGGTCCGGACGGCAAGGTCTATGCCATCACGGGCAACGGAAATTACAGCCTCCACAAAGGCCAGATCGGTTACGGCGAGAGCATCTTGGGTCTTGCCGACACCCTGGACAAAAAACAAGTCGATACATTTACCCCAAGCAACTGGCAGGACCTGAACAACGGCGATTCCGATTTCGGTTCGGGCGGCGCCATGCTCGTGCCGACGGTGAGCGGACAATCGGATCCCCCGCTCATTCTTGGTGAAGGCAAGGCCGGAACGATCTATGTCCTGAATGCGTCGAGCCTCGGCGGTTTGCAGGGCGGTTCTTCGCAGCCGATTCAGACGATTAGCGGCGGCGGTTGCTGGTGCGGCCCTGCCTATTACGTCGGGCCGAATGGTGGCGTCGTCTTCTACCAAAGCGGCGGCGACGTCCTTCGCGCCTACTCCGTCGATCCGAACAACGCGACAACGCCGCTCTCCAACACGGCGAGTGGAAGCAGCGGCGCCGGCGGCACCGGCTCGTTCCCGGTCGTTTCGTCGAATGGAAGCACCGCCGGTACTGGCGTGGTGTGGCTGATCAATCGCGGCAATCCGACAGAAACACTTGAGGCCTACAACGCCGAAACGCTCGGCGCGCCAATTTACTCTGCGAACGCCGGAAGCTGGTCGAACGGCAGCCGGTCCTACCTCTCGCCACTGGTGGCCAACGGACGCGTCTATGCCGGCTCCAAGAATTCCGTGACTGTGTTTGGATTGACGGACTGATTTCTCCCTCAAGCTTTGAGCGTGCCAGCGGGCCCGGATGACCTCCGGGCCCGTTTGCTTTATGGACGCTGAATTTTGTACTTGATTTGTTCTTATAGGACTTTTATGTTGCGTCTATGACGGTTGTCCTAGAACGCACAGTCGATCCCTCCCTGGCCCGTGGACGGGGCGCGCTGTCCAACGTCGTGGGCCGGTACGAGCGCCAGACACGGACGCTTGTCGATGACGGCTGGGACGATGGCTGGCGCGATGACGATCTGTCGCCACCGCCCCTGCGCACAGAAGTGATCCGCGACGCCACACGAACGATTATCGCGCGCAACAAGTCTCCGGACATTTCCTTCGACCAATCGATCAATCCCTATCGCGGCTGCGAGCATGGCTGCATCTATTGTTTCGCACGACCCACCCACGCCTATCTCGGCATGTCGCCGGGAATCGATTTCGAATCCCGGCTGTTCGCGAAACCGAACGCGGCGGCGCTGCTGGCGAAGGAATTGTCCGCGCCGGGTTATGTCGTGAAAACGATCGCGATGGGTACCAACACCGATCCTTACCAGCCGATCGAGAAAAAGATGGGCATCACGCGTTCTATCCTCGAAGTGCTGCGGGAATACCGTCACCCGGTCGGCATCGTCACCAAGTCGCCGCTGATCCTGCGCGACATCGATATCCTGGGCGAGATGGCGGAGATGGGCCTGGCAAAGGTCGCGCTATCGGTCACGACTCTGGATCGCAGGCTCGCGCGCATGATGGAGCCGCGCGCCGGAACGCCGTCACGGCGGCTGCAGGCGATCAAGGCGCTGAGCGAAGCACGCATTCCCACGGGCGTGATGTTCGCGCCGGCGATACCGGCGCTCAACGACGGCGAGATGGAAGCCGTGCTTGGGGCGGCGGCCGAGGTTGGCGCGAGAAGCGCAGGCTATGTGCTTTTGCGCCTTCCGCTGGAGATCAAGGATCTGTTCCGCGAGTGGCTCGAGAGCAATGTCCCCGACCGCGCCAGGCATGTCATGTCGCTGGTGCGTTCGATGCGCGGCGGCAAGGACTACGACAGCCAATGGAGCACGCGCATGCGCGGCACTGGCCCCTATGCCGAAATGATGGCGCGGCGCTTTCATCTCGCGGTGAAGCGCAACGGTCTTAATCAGCCCTCGCGGCCCCTTGATATCGGCAAGTTCCGGAAGCCACCGCGCGTCGGCGATCAACTGGCCCTTCTGTAGAAAAAAGCCGGGTGCCTGCATCCAACCCGGTCTTCCATGGCATCCAACCGGTGAAAGGGCCAAATCATGTTCCATTTCCCGGGTTTAGACGCGACGCTGGCGCTTTGGGGGGCGGCCGTGCTCACCTATTCGACGGTGCGGTACTTTTTTTTTGATGGCTGCATCCAAATCGATCTGCCGCGGCATCGCGTTAGAGGCGCGCAGAGCAGCCAGAAAAAGGATTAACGATGCTTGTCTTTCACGGAATGGAATCGACCATCATTTTCTGGGCCGCGATTGTGCTGATCATCGTGGTCGTCAATTATTTCTCCCACAAAAACCTGGCCAGCCGGCACCGGATGATGGAGACGCTGGCGCAGAAGGGCCAACCGATCCCGCCCGAACTGTTCAACCCGATCCGCGAGCGCGGTTATCGCTATTACAATCCGATCCAGTCCGGCATTTTCTTGATGTGCATTGGCGTGGCGCTCGCCGTGTTTTTTTGGGCCATGACGGGCGGCGGGAATTACCTCGACGGCGACCGTATGCCGAGCTGGCTGCCATTCATCGGCATCTTTCCTTTCATGGTGGGTCTCGCGCGCTTTCTCGGAGGATTGTTCGACAGACCGCGCGACAAGTGAGACGTGATGCTTCGTGGATATGAATGCGGAAGGATTGTTGCGCGACGCCGCGGCGGGAGATCCGGCGGCCTTCGGCGCGCTCGTCCGCGAGCATCAGTCCAAGGTGCGCGGTTTCCTGAGGCGCCTGACACGCGGAGACATGGCACTCGCGGACGATCTGGCGCAGGAGACCTTCATCGAGGCGTGGCGCAAGATCGGGCAATACCGTGGCGAGGGTTCGTTCGGCGGCTGGCTCTGCGGTATCGCCTGGTCGCGCTTTCTGATGGATCGGCGCAAACGCAAGGAAGAGCCGATAGGGGACATCGACCAATCGGCCTCCTTCGATCCGCAACCCGGCAGCGCCGCAAAACTCGATCTGGAACGCGCGATGGCGCGTCTGGCGCCGGTGGAAAGTGCGGCGCTGACGCTTTGCTACGCGCTCGGTCACTCGCACGGCGAAGCTGCGGAGATATTGAGCCTGCCGCTCGGCACGGTAAAATCGCATGTGCTGCGTGGCCGCGAAAAACTTCAAGCCATGCTTGAGACCAAGACATGACGAACGACCTCGACGCCCTCCTTGCAACGCCGCTGCCCGATGTGGCCGACAACGGGTTTTCCCTGTGCGTTGCCAATGAGATTGAAGCGCGGGAATTGTGGAATGAGCGTTTGACCTGGGGATTGCCTGCGCTTGCCGCGGCGATCGCTGCGCCGTTCGTCCCGCTTCATCAGATCACTGGAACTCTGGTGCATCTTGGCCCTGCGCTCGCGGGATCCGCCGCACTTTCGCTCGCGGCTGGCGTGATTATTCTTACGCTGTCTCTGGAACAGCGCTTCCGGGAGTCACAATCCGCGCTATAAGGCACGGCCGAACGTCGATCCGGGTTCTGTGTGCGCAAGATTGTCTATCGCAATATTCCCGGCAAAGGCCGCGGTGTCGTCGCAACCGAAGCCATTGTATCCGGCGAGATTGTTGAGCGCTCCCCCGTCATTCCGATCGCGCATGGTGATTCCGAAAAGCCGGGCCTGAGCGACTACGCATTTGCGTGGGGGGAAGACGTGCCGGGCTTCGAGCCCGGCAAGGAATGTGCCATCGCGCTTGGGTATATTGGTCTCTACAATCACGGAAAGCCTTCAAATGTCAGGCTTGAGCGCCACTACGCCGAAAACGAGATGAGCATCCATGCGTTGCGCAACATCGCGCCAGGCGAAGAGCTCACCATCGATTACGACATCCCGCTCTGGTTCGATCCCGTCTAAGGTGTGATTAAAGCGGAGGCTGGCGTTCCGCGCCGAACCCTTCTGCTAAACTCGGGCCATGCCGCATTACATTTACGAATCTCGCCTTCTGAAAACGATGCCTGGCCCGATTGCCGGTGTCGACGAGGCGGGCCGCGGCCCGCTCGCGGGACCCGTCGTTGCGGCGGCGGTCATTCTGGACCGCAAGCGCATGCCGAAAGGCCTCAACGATTCCAAGCAACTTTCCCATGATGCGCGCGAAGCGCTGTTTCCGAAGATCATGGAACTCGCCATCGCCGTCGGTGTCGGAGAGGCGAGCGTGGACGAGATCGACCTCATCAATATCCGCCAGGCGACCCATCAGGCGATGGCGCGCGCGGTGCGTGCGCTCAGCATTGCGGCGGCGTTCGCGCTGGTGGACGGCAACGATGCTCCGGCGCTCCCCTGCCCGTGCGACACGCTGGTCGATGGCGACGCGCGTTCGGTGTCCATCGCGGCCGCCTCGATCATCGCCAAGGTCACACGCGACCGGATGATGGCCGCGTTGCACCAGCAGCATCCCCATTACGGATGGATTACCAACAAGGGTTACGGCACCGAAGAGCATCTCTCGGCGCTTGGCCGCCACGGCGTGACCCGTCACCACCGCCGCAGCTTCGCACCCGTCCACAACATCTTGTGTAGCGGGAACATGAGGACTCAAGCATAACACTTTGACTCTTCAAGACTCTTGACCTGTGAGTCATCACGAATCACTGTGCGCCCTTCTGTGGATAAAGCGGGTGGGCGATGAGCGATTTGAAGCTGGACATGGTGATTCAGGGCGACTGCATCCAGGCGATGCGGGATTTGCCCGAAGGCTGCGCCGACCTCGTCTTTGCCGATCCGCCCTACAATCTTCAGCTCAAGAACGAATTGCGCCGGCCGGACAATTCCCGGGTCGATGCCGTCAATGACGGCTGGGACCAGTTTTCGAGCTTTTCGGAATATGACCGCTTCACCCGCGAGTGGCTCTCCGCCGCACGGCGCGCGCTCAAGGACAGTGGCGCGCTGTGGGTGATCGGTTCCTATCACAACATCTTCCGCGTCGGCGCGATCCTGCAGAACCTCGGCTTCTGGATCCTGAACGATGTGGTGTGGCGCAAGACAAACCCGATGCCGAATTTCCGCGGGCGCCGCTTTACCAACGCGCATGAGACGATGATCTGGGCAGCGAAGACGGAGAAGACCGCCTACACCTTCAACTACGAAGCGATGAAGGCGATGAACGACGACCTTCAGATGCGTTCCGACTGGACGCTTCCCATCTGCTCCGGCAACGAACGCCTGAAAGACGAGGCGGGCGACAAGGCACATTCCACACAGAAGCCGGAGAGCTTGCTCCATCGCGTGATCGTGTCGTCGACCAAACCCGGCGACGTCGTGCTCGACCCCTTCTTCGGCTCCGGCACGACCGGTGCGGTTGCCAAGCGTCTTGGCCGTCATTTCATCGGCATCGAACGCGACAGCGACTATGTGAAGGTCGCACGCAAACGTATCGCGGCTGTCGTCCAAGCGGACGGCGAAGCGATTGAGGTGACGAAATCCAAGCGCGCCGAACCGCGCATTCCGTTCGGCTGGGTTGTCGAGCGCGGGTTGCTCCCACCAGGAACGGTCTTGCAAGGAACGCAGAAACGCCACACTGCAAAGGTGCGCGCCGATGGAACGCTGATCTGTGCCGACGCGACGGGCTCGATCCATCAGATCGGCGCGCATGTGCAGGGTCTCGATGCCTGCAACGGCTGGACCTTCTGGCAATATGAGGACAAGGGGAAGCTCGTCCCTATCGACTATCTGCGTCAGCGCCTCCGCGCCGATCTTGTCTAGCGATTGCCGCCTGAACGTTTTGGTGCATTGTCGACGATCTTGCGCATGACCGTCGGCAAAGCCGCCTTTGAAAGATCGCCGATCCACTGTCCTTCGACTTTCGGCCGCTTATCGACCGTCGCTTCGTAGACCTCGATCTCCAGTTCGAAATGCGTAAAGCCATGGCGCACGATGCCAACGCGCTTTTTCCAATCGGCTTTGAATGGCGCTTGCTTCACTGCCTCGGCACGTGATGGAAAAGTTTCCGTCCATGGTCCAAGCGGCGGCTGCATCATTCCGCCAAGCAATCCGCTCTCGGGCCGCCGCATCAGAAGCACCGCACCATCCTTATCGTGCGCGACAAAGGCAGCGCCGCGTTTCAACGGACGCAAAGGCTTTTCGCCTTTGGCCGGCAAGGATTCCTGGATACCTTTCTTGCGCGCCTCGCAATTCTCGAACAGCGGGCAGTTCATGCACGCCGGACGCCTCGGCGTGCAGATCGCGGAGCCCAAATCCATAAGCGCCTGCGCAAAATCACCGGCGCGCTTCTCGGGCACCAGCGATTTTCCCAAAGCCAGCAATTTCGGCTTCGCTTTCGCGAGCGGCTCCGTGATCGCGAACAATCGCGCGATGACGCGCTCGGCATTCGCGTCCATCGCCGCTTCCTGCCGGTCGAAAGCAATCGCGGCGATCGCGCCGGAGGTATAAGCTCCAATGCCCGGAAGTTTTCGCAACTCCTCTGCCGTATCGGGAAATTTGCCGTCCAGTTCCTCCGCAACGACCTTGGCCGCCTTGTGCAGATTGCGGGCGCGCGCGTAGTAGCCGAGCCCCGCCCACGCCGTGAGCACCTCGTCCAGCGGCGCTGCCGCGAGCGCATCCACCGTCGGCCATCGCTCCAGGAACCTGCGATAGTACCCGGCGACCGCCTGCACCGTCGTCTGCTGCAGCATGATCTCGCTGAGCCATACACGGTAGGGATCGGCACGCTCCCCTTTCAGCGCCCTCCACGGCAGTACGCGGGCATGTTTGTCGTACCAGGCAAGCAGGCGCGCGGCAGGGCTTTGCTTCGGATTTCGTCTTGGCGGCATAATCGGACAATGGCCCAATCGCCGAAAGACAAACAGCCGGATCCTCCGCCAGCACGGCGTGGCCGCGCGACACCGCTAGGCGCGGAGGCGAGTCTGGCGGGACAATCCGCGTTCGTCCGTGCCGGGTTCTCCGACCCCACACTTGTCCTGCGCTGGGAGCAAATCGCAGGAAGCGGGACCGCTGCGCTCGCGCAACCTGTAAGCCTCAAAGACGGCGCGAGCGGCGGCGTGCTGACGCTAAAGGCCGAGCCGGGCGCGGCCATTTTCCTGCAACATGACGGCCAGGCCCTTTGCGAGCGTATCAACAGCTATCTGGGGAGGCAGGCTGTAGCGCGGCTAAGGTTTATCCAGGGGCCTTTGACGCAGCGCACCAAACCGCCGCCCAGACCGCCTTCCAAACAGCCTATTGCGGGCACCGACCCAGCGCAAAAATATCAAGGACCAGAGGGGCTTCGCGACGCTATTTTAAAGCTTGCGCGAACACGCCGCGACCAACCTTAACGACGGCGGCATTGAAGGAAACCGGCGGCTCTGCCACAAGCAGGCGGACCAACTCCTGGGAGAGCTCCGTGTCGCGGAATCAGCAGATTATCGCCGTCGTCGCCGTCGTGATCGTCCTTCTGGCCGCGGCCGGTTACTACCTTTTCTTCCCTTCCAGCTCACCCACGGATGTGATCCCGGCGAACGCCAGCCCCAACGCCGCCGGCCCCGGCTATACGCTGACCGCCGACGACCACACGCTGGGCTCCCCGAAAGCGCCCATCACGGTCATTGAGTACGCGGCGCCGACCTGCCCGCATTGCGCCCACTTCAACGAGACCGTCTTTCCGCTGCTGAAGGCGCAGTACATCGACACCGGCAAGGTCCATTATGTTTTCCGCGTCTTCCCGCTCCACCCGTCGGACGGCGCGGCCGAGGCAATGGCCGAGTGCCTGCCGCGGGACAGCTATTTCCAGTTCATTGACCTGCTCTTCCGGAATCAGAAGGAATGGGACTGGGAATATCAGGTGCAGGACATCCATGGCGGCCTTGTAAAGATGGGCCGAATCGCCGGAATGACTCCTGAGCAAGTCGATAAGTGTATCGGCGATAAGCCCGTGCAAGACCGGATCAACAAGGTCGCTCAGGATGGACAGACTAGGTACAACATTTCCGCGACGCCGACCTTCATCATCAACGGCTATCCGCGAACCGATGTTGCCGGCTGGCCAACCATGCAACAGGCTCTCGACGAACTTCTTGCAAAGAAGAAGTAGCGATCACAAAAGGCGCAAGGCGGCGCGCATTCGTTGAAGTTTACCCGGCTCAGACTTTCCGGTTTCAAATCCTTTGTCGAGCCGACGGAGCTCCACATTGAGCCCGGTCTGACGGCGATCGTCGGGCCGAACGGTTGCGGCAAATCGAACCTGTTCGATGCATTGCGCTGGGTGATGGGCGAGACGCGGCCCACGTCCGTTCGCGGCTCGGAAATGGACGACGTGATCTTTGCCGGCAGCGCGGGACGGCCCTCGCGCAACGTCGCCGAGGTCACGGTAATTGTGGATAACTTGGACCGTTCGGCCAACGCACCCTACAACGAGTACGACACGATCGAGGTCTCGCGCCGCATCGAGCGCGAGGCCGGTTCGGTCTACCGAATCAACGGACGCGACGTGCGTCAGCGCGATGTTCAATTGTTCTTTGCCGATGCGTCGTCTGGAGCTTCGTCAACGGCTTTCGTGCGCCAGGGCCAGATCGGCATGCTGGTCAGCCAGAAGCCGCTTGCGCGCCGTGCGATCCTCGAAGAAGCCGCCGGCATCGCCGGATTGCATCAGCGCCGCCACGAAGCCGAACTCCGGCTGAAGGCCGCAGAGACCAATCTCGGACGGCTGGAAGACATCATTCGCGAAGTCGAAGGCCAGGTTCAAAGCCTGAAGCGCCAAGCGCGCCAAGCTGCGCGTTATCGCAACCTCTCCGGACATATCCGCAAGGCGGAAGCGCTCGCGCATTATCTTCGCTGGACCGCGGGCGAGCTGCGCTCGCGCGTCGCCGAAGAAGCGCTCGCCGTTGCGGCCGCAACGGTCAGCGAATGCACAGAACACGCCGCGCGCGCGTCGACTACCCAGGCAGATGCCGCGGCGGTTTTGCCGCCCCTTCGCCAGACCGAAGCGGAAAAGAACGCGGCGCTTCACCGTCTCATCGTGCAACGCGAGGCGCTGGATGCGGAAGAGGCCCGCGCAAAGGAAGCGGCCGAAGGTCTGCGTCTGCGTATCGTGCAGACTGTTCAGGACGCGGAGCGCGAACAGGCGCTCGATCACGATGCGCAAAATGCGCTTTCCACGCTTGCGCAGGAAACCGAAGAACTCGACGCCGCTTCGGCGCGTGCCGAAGAAGAGCTCGCATCCGCGGACGAAACCGCCGCGCGTCTCAATGAGACGTTGGCGGACGCCGAACGTCTTCTGGAAAAGTTGACGGCGGAACTCGCCGAATGGAACGCGGCGAAGGCTAGCCATGAACGCGCGCGCGAAGTTGCGTCGGCGCTTGTCGAAACGAGCACCTATCAATTGGGCGAAGCACAATCTCGCCTCGATCTGGCTATGGAAGGCGCTCTCGAAACGCCGGATGTTCAATTGGCGCAAAGCGCGACGGAGCAGGCGCGTGCGCTCGCAGAGGCCGCGCGTCTGGCGCTGACAAACGCACGAACCGCGCTCGAAGATGCCGAGCGTGCCGAAGCCGATGCGCGCACGCCGCTCGAATCCGCTGAGCGCGACACCCACATGCTGTCGGCGGAAGCGAAGGCGCTCGCCGATCTGCTGCAGCCTGAAGGCCAGGGCCTGTGGCCTCCGATGGTCGATGCCGTCGCGGTCCAGCCGGGTTACGAAGCGGCCCTTGCCGCCGCTCTGGGCGACGATCTTCAGGCGCCCCTGGACGAGGCCGCGCCGCATCATTGGCGCGATCTCGGCGATTTCGACACCAGCTTCGAACTCCCGGAAGGCGCAAGGCCGCTCAAGGATTTCGTCAAGGCGCCGAGTGCGCTGGATCGCCGCCTGACCATGACCGGCGTCGTGTTTCCCGATCTGGGTGCGAAACTGCAAAACGATCTGAAACCCGGCCAGCGGCTGGTTTCGCCGCGCGGCGACCTGTGGCGCTGGGATGGTTATGCAGCGTCGGCCGATGCACCCTCTCCGGCAGCCGCGCGCCTCACTCAGCGCAATCGTCTGGCAGAGCTCGAAACGCAAATCGCCGCGTCAAAGGATCGCCGTGCGGAAGTGTTTGCCCGATACACCGAGGCCAAGGCGAATGCCGATGCCGCGCGCGAAGCCGAAAGGCTCGCCGAGCACGAAGACCGCAAGAACGAGCGCAGCCTGATCGAGGCACAGGACGATGCGGCACGCACCGCGCGCGCCGCGGCAGAACGTGCATCGCGTCTGGCGACGCTGGAGGCAGAAATCCGCCGTCTGGTCGCGTCGCGTGAAGCGGCCCTTGAGGCAGAGAAACAAGCGGCGGACGCGCTTGTCGAACTGGGCGACGGCCAGATGCTTTCGCAATCCGTTGCCAATGCACGCCAATCTGCCGGCGAAGCGCGCATAGCGAACAGCGAGGCGCGCGCGGCTGTGGAAGGCCTGAAGCGTGACCGCGAAAATCGTTTCCGCCGCCTCGCCGCCATCAGCGAAGAGCGCACACGCTGGCAATCGCGCCGTGACGCAGCCGGCCAGCACATCGAAGAACTTCACCGCCGCCGCGACGAACTGAACGTCGCGCTGGAAGCCGCCGAAGCCGTCCCGCAAGCCATCACGGAAAAACGCAATGTCCTGCTGACCACGATTGGCGAAGCCGAAGCTGCCCGCAACGAAGCGGCCGATATACGCGCACAAGCGGAAAACATTCTCGCGGAGGCGGACAGGCGGGCAAAAGCGGCGGATGCCTCTCTCTCCACCGCGCGGGAAGAGCGCGCGCGTGCCGAAGCCGTGCTGGAGTCCGAGACATCGCGCATGAACGAGCTGCGCACCCGTATTCAGGACGAACTCGATTGCACGCCAGCCGACCTACCAGAACGCGCGGAGATAAAAGACGATCAGGAACTGCCGCCACTCGATCAGGCCGAGAAACGTGTCGAGAAGCTCAAGCAGGAGCGCGAACAGCTTGGTGGCGTGAACCTGCGCGCGGAGGAAGAAGCGGCGGAACAGGAACAGCGCCTGACGACACTTACCACCGACCGCGACGATCTCGTCGGCGCGATCGATCGTCTGCGTCGCGGTATCCAGACGCTCAACCGCGAAGGCCGCGAGCGTCTGCTCGAATCCTTCGAGAAGGTGAACAAGAATTTCCGGGATCTGTTCACGAAACTCTTCGAAGGTGGTGAAGCGCGCCTGACCTTCACGGAGTCGGAAGACCCGCTGGAAGCCGGCCTAGAAATCTTTGCGCGGCCGCCGGGCAAGCGGCTGCAATCCCTCGCGTTGCTCTCCGGCGGCGAGCAGGCGCTTACCGCGATGGCGCTGATCTTCGCCGTGTTCCTCGTGAACCCCGCACCGGTCTGCGTGCTGGACGAAGTGGATGCGCCGCTCGACGACGCCAATGTCGAGCGTTTCTGCAACCTGCTCGATCAGATGACAGAGCTTGCGAACACCCGCTTCCTGGTCATCACCCATCACGCACTGACCATGTCGCGGATGCACCGCCTGTTCGGCGTGACCATGGCCGAGCGCGGTGTCAGCCAGCTTGTTTCCGTGACCCTGGCCGAGGCCGAACGAGTCGCCGCCGAATAGATTCGCAGCCGCAAAAAGACGCGCGCCGCGCATTTCGCCGCGCACGCGATTTTTGCCTTTATTTCAAAGGCTTAAACGCAATTCTGCGTTCTTGACATAATATTACCCTCTCCCTATGTTCCGCGCGCTTTCGAGGGGGCTTTCGAAAGCCAAGTGAGTATCCGCATGCCTGCTCGTGAGCCAAATGATTTGCACGAGTTGGGAAACCGGCTCGACGCGCTTCAGAAGCAGCAGTCGGCGCGGAACAAAGCCCCGCCGCCCACATCGCTGGGCATCGCGTTCCGGTTCTCGACCGAGATGGTCGCGGCGCTCGTGGTGGGAGGCGGCTTTGGTTGGGCTGTTGACTGGATTTCAGACCGTTGGTCGCCGATCCATACAAAGCCCTGGGGTTTGATTGTGTTTTTCGTGCTGGGCGCGGTGGCGGGCATACTCAATGTCGTCCGCGCGGCACACGAGCTGAACGCCAAAATGGCGGACGGCGGCAAGTGAGGAGACTGGTGCATTGAACCCGATGGAGCAGTTTGCGGTGAAGCCGCTGATTCCGCTGCACCTCGGCGGATACGATGTCTCGTTCACCAATCAGGCGCTTTGGATGTGCATCGTGGTCGGCGCTATCACGTTGTTCATGGCGCTCGCGACAGCGAAGCGCAGCCTTGTTCCCACACGCATGCAGTCGATGGCCGAGATTTCCTACGAGTTCGTCGCCAACATGATCGGCACAGCAGCGGGAGAGGACGGGCTGGCGTTCTTCCCGTTCGTGTTCACGCTGTTCCTGTTCGTGCTGCTATCGAATTTCTTTGGCCTGCTGCCGGGCTCGTTCACGGTAACCAGCCAGATCTGTGTGACGTTCGGCCTTGCCGCCTTTGTCATCGGCATGGTGATCGTGGTTGGCTTTCTCAAGCACGGCATCGGTTTCCTGAAATTGTTTGTGCCGCACGCCCCCTGGTATTTGCTGATCCTGCTTGTGCCGATTGAGTTCATCTCGTTTCTGACTCGCCCGATCAGCCTTTCGGTCCGTCTTTTCGCGAACATGCTCGCCGGTCACACGCTGCTGAAGGTATTCGCGAGTTTCGTCATCGGGCTCGGTAGCGCAGGCATCCTGCTCAAGCCGCTGGCGATCGCGCCTTTCTTCCTGATCGTTGCCATTACCGGCCTCGAATTGCTGGTCGCGGGCCTGCAAGCCTACGTGTTTGCCATCCTGACCTGCATTTATCTGAACGAAGCTCTCCATCTCCACGACCATCACTGAAAAGGGACATCACAATGGATCAACTTCACGCGGCACAAATGATCGGTGCGGGCCTTGCCTGTACGGCTCTGATCGGCGCCGGCATCGGCATCGGCAATGTGTTCGGCAGTTATCTGGAAGGCGCGCTGCGCAATCCTGGCGCCGCCGCCACGCAGACGACCAACCTGCTGCTCGGCTTCGCGCTGTGCGAAGCGACCGGCCTGTTCGGCCTCGTCGTCGCGCTGATCATTCTGTACGCCAAGGGCTAGTTGATGCTCGCCGAGGCAACGACCACCAGCACCGCGCAGGACGCGGGCGGCGGGTTTCCGCCGTTCAAGACCGACACGTTCCCGAGCCAGATTTTCTGGCTCGTGATCACGATGGCGGTGCTGTTCGTCGTTCTTTGGCGCTTTGCCGGCCCGCGCATCAATTCAACGCTCACCAATCGCCGCGCGGTGATCCACAAAGAGATCGAAACCGCGCAGGAAAACCGGCGCAAGGCGGAGCAGGCGACTGTCGCTTACGAGACGCCGCTGTTCGAAGCGCGTGAGCGCGCGCGGGCGATCAACAATGAGTACCGCGACAAAGCCGCGGCCGACGTAAAAAAGGCCGAAGCAGACGCCGACGCCAGTGCGGAAAAGGTGACGGCCGAAGCCGAAGCCCGCCTCGCCAAAATCCGCGCCGAGGCCAAAAGCCACATCGCGCAGGCGGCGCAGGATGCGACGGTGGAAATTGTCTCGCGCCTCACCGGCCAGAAAATCTCGGCAGAGGACGCCGCCGCCGCCGTGCGCGCGACGCAGGAAACCCGATGATCGAAATTCTGCAGGAAACGGATTTCTGGGAAGGCCTAGGCCTTCTGATCGTCATCGGGCTGATCCTGTGGCAGGGCGTTCCCGCCATGATCGGCAAAATGCTCGATGCCCGCGCCACGGCGATCCAGAACGAACTCACACAAGCCAAGCAGCTGCGCGAGGAAGCGGAAGCGGTCCTTGTCCGCTACACGGAACGCGCCAGCCACGCACAGGCCGAAGCACAGACAATCCTGACGCAAGCCAGGCAGGAAGCCGAACGCTTCGCCAAGGAATCAGAGGCGCAGCTCAAGGCCCTCGTCGAACGCCGCGCACGTCAGGCACAGGACCGTATCGCGCGCGCCGAAGCACAGGCGATGGCGGAGATCCGTTCCATGGCCGCGGATGCCGCCACCTCTGCCGCCGCGACAATCATTGCAGCCCGCCTCGATGAAAATCAGGCGAGCACGCTGATCGATGGCAGCATCAAAGACCTCGGCGGCAAGCTGAACTGACCCATCTGTCTGCCCGCGCCCGACTCGGCCCATAGTCGCGGCCGGGTTCGACGTGGGGTCTTCCGTGAAACGATTTGTGCTTGTCGCACTCGCCGCGAGCCTGCTTGCGGGTTGCGGAACCCAGGGGCCGATCGCGGACGAGCTCACGACGTTCAACGAAGCGCAGCAGAAGGGCACCGCGCAACTCATCCTGCTCAACATTCTGCGCGCGCGCGAGCGCCAGCCCCTCGCCTACTCGCATTTCGACGTGCTGCGCGGCGGCATCAGCGGTAGTTCTTCGACATCGCTCGGCGTGCCGTTCGGGCCCGGCGTCAGCAACTTGTCCACGAACACCGTTTCCGCGGCTCTCGGGATCAATCCCGGCATCTCGCAAGATGTGAAACCGCAAGACGACCAGGATTTCTACCGCGGCATCCTGACGCCTCTGAGCCCCGAGACCTGGGCGCTCTATCAGGATCAGGACTGGAATTCCGATCTGCTGTTTCATCTCTTCGTGGAAGACATCAAGCTGAGCCGCGCCGACTATGACACGGTTTTCCAGAGCACCGCCGAGCTCTGCCGCGAGCACGCCAATGTCGGCGATGTGGCGGCCTCTTGCGCGAACCTGAAGCAGATCAGAACGGAGATCGACGCAGTCACCGGCTGCATACCGGATACCCATCTCGTCAATGGCCAGCCGCTGCTGCAACTCATGAACGATCCCGGCGACCGCTGCCGCCAGATGCAGTATGATGCGCTGACACATGCGCTCACAGTGCTTGGCTTTCACATCGCGCAGGAAACGACCAGATCCGATGTCGGGCCCTCGATGAGTGCCGCCGCATTCAAGGACACGCAATGGCCCTTCGCGCTGAAAGGCTCGAATGTGGAGGTCACGGGCTCCGGGGGCACCTATCAGTTCAAGACGGTTTCACGGGCCTTCGCGGTATCGCTTGGCAATATACCCTGCCCCCAGGCGGCCAACATCGCGGTTGCCGCGACATCGGAAATCGGTTCGCAAATCCGCGCGCTCGCGAATGAAGACAAAGCCTATGTCGCGGCGCACGGAATCCCGGCAGGCTGCGAGCATAAGACCGGTCTTCAGATCGGGATCACGACACGCTCGCCGGATGGCATGCTGTACTACATGGGCGAGGTCGCGCGTGCGTTGCTTCCGCCAGATTCCGCCCAGGCACCGAACGCGGTCACCCTGCGGGGCGACGACGGGAAGCCCCGCGCGTTATTATCGCTCGTCCCAAGCGATATCTCGGAGCCTGCCGTGCGCGTCACCTATCACGGCACGACCTATAGCGTTCCGCGTGGCGACGATCATCTCACCATGCAGGCGTTTGAACTCCTGGAGCAGGTCTTCGCACTTTACAACCGCGCCTCGACGGCACCTTCGACGACGGCAGTGACGGTGGTTCCGTAAGCTACTTCGTTTCCGGCATTACTGTGCGAATATGCAGTTCCTTGAGCTGCCGCGCGGAGACGTCGCTCGGCGCATTCATCATCAGGTCCTGCGCCTGCTGGTTCATGGGGAACATCGTGACTTCGCGCAGGTTCTCTTCGCCTGCGATCAGCATGACGATGCGGTCGATCCCGGGCGCCGTGCCGCCATGCGGTGGCGCGCCATAGCGGAACGCGTTCAACATGCCGGCGAACTTGGTTTCGGTCTCCTCGCGCGCATAGCCCGCGATCTCGAACGCCTTGAGCATCACTTCGGGATCGTGATTGCGGATCGCGCCGGATGAGAGCTCGATGCCGTTGCAGACGATATCGTATTGATAGGCCTTGAGGCCAAGGATTGTGTCCTTGTCCGCCTTGTCGAGCGAGAGGAATTTCTCGCGCGCGTATTGCGGCATCGAGAATGGATTGTGCGAGAAATCGATGCGCTTCTCGTCCTCGTTCCACTCATACATCGGGAAATCGACAATCCAGCAGAACCGGAATTCCTTGTCATTGATTAACCCGAGATCGCGGCCAATGCGCGTGCGCGTGTAGCCTGCGAGATTTGCCGCGCGATCTTTCTTTGCGTCTGCCGAGAAGAACACGGCGTCACCGGGTGTCAGCCCGCATCGCGCGATCAACATTTCGAGCGCCGGCTGCGGCAGGAATTTGGCGATGGGCCCCTTGCCGCCCTGGCCTTCTATCACGATGTAGCCGAGCCCGGCCGCACCCATCTCACTTTTCGCCCAGCCGTCGATCTTGTCGAACCACGACCGCGGCTGTGCGCCAGCGCCGGGCGCCGGTATCGCGCGCACGGTCTTGTTCTTGAACGCCTTGAACTCGACATCGTCGCGCGCGAACACATCGCTGACATCTGAGATGACGAGCGGATTGCGCAAATCCGGCTTGTCGTTGCCGTATTTGAGCATCGAGTCTTCGTATGTGATGTGCGGGAATTTGGCTGGCCCGCAATCGCGGCCGTCGGCGAACTCGCTGAACACCCCATGCAGCACCGGTTCGACGGCGGAGAACACGTCGTCCTGCGTGACGAAGCTCATCTCAAGATCGAGCTGGTAGAACTCGCCCGGCGAGCGGTCGGCGCGCGCGTCCTCGTCGCGAAAACACGGCGCGATCTGAAAGTAGCGATCGAAGCCGGCGACCATGATGAGCTGCTTGAACTGCTGCGGCGCCTGTGGGAGCGCGTAGAATTGGCCGGGATGCAGCCGGCTCGGTACCAGGAAGTCCCGTGCGCCCTCGGGCGACGATGCCGTCAGGATCGGCGTCTGAAACTCCGTGAAGCCCTGCTCGATCATCCGCCTACGGATCGATGAGATCACCCTGGAGCGCAGCGTGATGTTACGGTGCAGGCGCTCACGGCGTAGATCGAGGAAACGGTATTTGAGACGCGTGTCTTCCGGATAGTCGAGATCGCCGAACACCGGCAGCGGCAATTCCTGTGCGCGGCCCTGGACCGCAACACTTTCGATCCGGATCTCGATCTCGCCAGTCGGCATATCCGGATTTACCGCCTCGGCAGAACGCGCGACCACTTTGCCGGTGAGCGTCAGCACCCACTCCGCACGCGCCAGATCGGCGTCCTTGAACGCTGCCGCATCCGGCTCCACCACGCATTGCGTGATGCCGTAATGGTCGCGCAGGTCGATGAACAGTAGCCCGCCATGATCGCGGCGGCGGTTCAGCCATCCCGACAGGCGCACGTTCTGGCCGACATGCGCCTTGCGCAATTCGCCGCAGGTGTGAGTGCGATAGGCGTGCATGCCGGCAAAACCTTCAAAATCTGGCGGAATCCGGCGCGTATGTGGCGAACCGGGCCCCCCTTAGTCAAGGGTAGCTTTTCTTGTCGCGAGGGCCGCGTAAGCTCCGCCAAAATGAGGGATTCTGCGATGATTTTGCTCCGTTCCGTGACGCTTGCGGCCTTGCTCGCCACTGGCCTTCAACCGGCCATGGCCTCCGGCAAGCCGCACAACGTGCTGATCTTCGTGGCGGACGGACTGCGTTACGTGAGCGTGACGCCAAAATCGGCCCCAACGCTGTGGCGGATCAAGAGCCAGGGCGTCGACTTCACCAACAGCCACGCGCTCTATCCGACAATCACAACAGTGAATGCGTCCGCGATCGCCACCGGCCACTACATCGGCGATACCGGCAATTTCGGCAACGCGATCTTTTCCGGGTTTGGTAATCCGCCAGTCATCGGCTTCGAAGACGATAAGGCGCTCGGCGAAATGAACGAGCATTTTGGCGGTGACTATCTCAATGAGACGTCGCTCATCGCCGCGGCGCGCGAGGCGGGATTCGCGACCGCCGTCATAGGCAAAGTCGGGCCGACCTCGATTCAGGACGTGACCCAACGCGACGGCAAAGAGACAATCGTCATCGACGATGCATTTAACACGGACAAAGGCATCGCGGTCGCACCGGATGTTCTCGATGCGATCAAAGCCGCTGGTCTCGATGCAACTGCGCCAAAGACGGATGCGCCGAACAATAAGCAGCAGCAATACATGGCCACCGTCGCGACGAAGGTCGTGCTGCCGAAACTCGCAGCGTCCGGCAAGCCATTCGCGATGCTTTATTGGTCACGTGATCCGGATATGAGTCAGCATGTTCAGAAAGACAACACGATCAACGGCCCAACGGGTCAGGCGGGGATCAAGGATGCGGATGAAACGCTGTCTGCCCTGCTCGCGTGGCTGAAAGCCAACAAGCTCGCCAAGACGACCGATGTGTTTGTCACCGCCGATCACGGCTTCTCGACCATCGACAAGCGCGATGCGTCCGGTGCGGAGCGGCCGTCGGGCTTTCTGGCCACCGACATCGGCAAGGCGCTCAATCTTCCTGTGACCAAGGGCGCTGCGATCGGACAAGACCCCGCGCATCCCGATGTGCTCGTGGTACCGAATGGCGGCTCAGACCTGATCTACGTCTTCGGCGCAGATGCGAAGGGCCGCGCCGCACAGGTCGTGGATAGCCTGACCAGGCTTGACTACATCAGCGGTGTCTTCACGAACGACGATCTGGGCGATATCGCGGGCGCTTTACCCATGAGCGCGATCAACTGGCGCGGCAGCGCGATCACGCCGCGCCCTTCCATCGTGGCGAGCTTTGCTTCGCATCTGGTCGAAGGCTGCAAACCGGAACTGATGTGCGCGGCCGAGACTGCCGACACGACGCTCGCGACCGGCCAAGGCATGCACGGTACGTTCAGCCGCGCCGATACCCGCAACTTCATGGCGGCCATGGGCCCAGACTTCAAAGCCCGCTTTGCCGACAAAGCGCCGGTCAGCAACGCCGATATCAACCCGACCTTGGCACGGATATTGGGCCTTCACATCCAAGCCAAAGGTGACCTCGTCGGACGCCCCGTCGCAGAGGCTTTGAGGGGCGGTAAGGCGCCTGCTTTCAGTCATGCCTCCGCCGTGTCGAAACCGGCCGCGAACGGGCAGAAAACCGTTCTGGAGTTCCAGAACGTCGGAGACACGCAGTATTTCGATGCCGCGGGCTTTCCGGGACGAACCGTCGGTCTGGGAGCGCACTGATTTTCTTCCCGAAATCCGGCCGAATCCCGCTATAGCGGCGAGATGCGGATTATCGAAAACACAACGGATTTGCGGGCCCTGACAGCAGAGCTCGCGAACGCGCCTTACCTCGCGCTCGACACCGAGTTCATGCGCGACCAGACCTATTGGCCCAAGCTCTGTCTCATCCAGATCGCGGCGCCGGGCACGGAAGCGATCGTCGATCCCCTGGCCGAAGGCATCGATCTCACACCGTTTTACGATCTTCTCAAAGTGCCGCACATCGTGAAGGTGCTCCATGCGGCGCGGCAGGACATTGAGATCTTCGCGCAGCAGGGCGGCGTGATCCCCGAACCGCTGTTCGACACGCAGATCGCCGCAATGGTATGCGGGTTCGGCGACGCGGCATCCTACGAAACACTGGCGCGCAAGCTCGCGAAGGTCGAGATCGACAAATCGGCGCGTTACAGCGACTGGAGCCATCGCCCCCTGAACAAGCGCCAACTCGAATACGCGATGGCCGATGTCACGCATTTGCGCACGATCTATGAGACAATGATAAAGCAACTCGCGCGCTCGGGCCGCACCAGCTGGGTCGCGGAAGAAATCGAGGCCCTTCGCGATCCCGCTCTTTATCGTCTCGATCCAAAACACGCGTGGAAGCGTCTCAAGCCTCGAACCTCCAACAAGCGATTTCTCGCGATGCTCGGCGCGCTCGCGGAATGGCGCGAACGCGAGGCGCAAACACGCGATCTTCCGCGCGGCCGCGTGTTGAAAGACGAAGCGCTGACGGAGATCGCGGCGCATCCGCCGGAGAATGCCGAAGGGCTTGAACGCATTCGTGCCGTCCCAAAAGGGTTTGCGGCCTCGAAGATGGGCAAGGGATTGATGGACGCCATCGAGGAGGGGCGCCATGCGCCGGTGCCGGACGGCGTCGAACCGCAGCAGCGCAATTTCCGCCGCCGCGAACCCTCCCCCGCCACGATCGATCTGCTCAAGACCCTGTTGCGCCTCAAGGCCGAGGAAGTCGGCGTTGCCCCGCGCCTGATCGCCGATGCCGAAGACATCGAGAAACTCGCCGCGCTCGAAGACGAAGGCGTCGCGGCGCTGCACGGCTGGCGCGCGGAGGTGTTCGGCAACGACGCGCTGGCGCTGCGCAAAGGCGAACTCGCCATCGCGCTCGAAGGCGGCCAGGCGGTGGTGGTGGAACTGGAAGACTAGTTCGCATCACGACAAAAAGCGGATCCCGCATCTCACTTTTGATATTTCAGATATAGGAGACATGAATATTTCGATGGTGAGGAAGCTAATCAGCGCCGGCGATCAGTTCTTGATGATAGGAGACAAGCGCGATCCAGCTACGGAGCCTGGGATGGTGGCGAGATACTTGTTGCAGCGTGCCGAACGGATTTTTGTGCTTGGTTTCGACTTTCATCAGGCGAATGTTGAGCTTTTGAATTTGGACGACTCAAAACTTGCGGAAAAGCTCGTAGTTCTTAACTGGGATGGCTCTGTTCGGCTGAGAAGAAAGTTGGACGCTATAGGCGTCCGCGAAAGCAATATTTGGTCTGGAACCTCAACATCACATTACTCAATAGCTAAAGCGATTGATGACGGCATTTTCGATGTCCATCCCGGAATAATTTAACTCGAAGGTGAATCGTGCTTTCGACTTTGGCCTTGTTGGGATACCGCTTCGAGGACAGAGATCCAATTCCTCACCCGTCCTTGCTGAACACCACATGCGTCGCGTGCGCGGTCGGCACGTGTTCGGCGCAGCGATAGCCGAGCGACGGCAGATCGAGGCCTGCGAACAGATTCTCGCCTGAACCAAGCGCGACCGGTGAGATCGCGAGGTGCATCTCGTCGATGGCGCGCATGCGCAGATATTCGCGCACCGTCTCCACGCCGCCGCCCACGCGTACGTCACGTCCCTCTGCCGTCTGGTTCGCGCGGGCGAGTGCCTCCAGAAAGCCGCCGGTGACAAAGTGGAACGTGGCGCCGCCTTATCGCCGCAAACGTGGCGATGGTTAAACCGCAGTCCAACGCTTCTTCAGACATAGCGGCGGACTACATGCGAGAAGAAAGATTCAAGAACTTGAATCCCAGCATTGTTTTCGGCGCATTGCTTTTTTGTATAATTGTTCGTGTGCTTTCGCGCTGATACAATGACAGCGATCATGGGGACCTCATGAAAGGCGACGACACATACGACGCTGAAGAAACGGAACGCAGGCGCGAAAATAGAGGATGCAAAATGAAGCGTTGGTTCGCACTCGCGAGCGCCATGCTCGCTATGCCTGGAACGGCTCTGTCCCATACCTCGCATTGGTCTGGTTCCAATATGTCCGTCATTCTCCGGGATGGCGACAGGCCGATAGCCATATCGGCGCGGGAAACCCATTTGGATTCACCCCGGGAGATCGAATGTACAAGCCCAAAAGGCTGCCTCATTAGCATCCAGGCGCAAATAATTACTGCGCTCGATCATACCGCACATCCATGCGCCATAATTGATGGTGCTGAGGCTCAACCAGTTTGCAAAAGCGATAAGATTGCAGATACCACGCATGTAATTCTTCAACATGGGAGTCTCGCTACAGGCGCTCACTCGATTCAGACGATTGTTCGAACCGATGCGCCGGGCGGAAGAATCCAAAGCTGGTCGATCAATTATACGATTTACGAAAAATAGCGCGTGAATCGCCTACTCCGCCGCCTTCTGCGCATCCTCGTATTGGTCGTGGCGTTTGATCCAGCTCATGCCCGTCGTTTCGTTGCGGCCGTTCGGCGTGATGTCGAGCCACGCATAGGTGCTCAAGGTTCGCTCGTCGCCGCGCGCGTATGAACTGTAGGTGTGATAGATCGTGCCGTCCGCGTCCTTGATGAACACGCTGGTGCCGTGCAGGTCTTCCATCGTGTTCTTGATCGTCTCGAAATTGTAGGTCACCTCGCCTTTCGCGAGTTCCTCCTTCCGGAAGGAGACGCGATAGTCGTAGTTGAAATCGCTGCCTTCCGACGACACCCACGGGAATTTCCAGCCCATGCGCTTCTTGTAGGCGAGGAGTTTCTCCAGCGGCGCGCGCGACGCGGCAACATAGGTCACATCGTGCTGTTTGAGATGCTGGTTCGCGCCATCGACGTGATCGGACAGGAATGAGCAGCCGACGCAGCCCTCCTTCCACTCCGGCGCAAACATGAAATGATAGACGATGAGCTGGCTGTTGCCGCCGAACAGATCGGAGAGCGTCTTCTTGCCTTCGGTCGTATCGAACACGTAATTCTTCGTGACCTTCACCCAGGGCAGCGCGCGGCGTTCCTCGGCCACTTTCTCCTGCAGATGGGTGAGTTCCTTCTCGCGGGCGAGAAGCTTTCTGCGGGCTTCGATCCATTCGCTCTCGGATACGATCTTGTGGTCGGTCATGTCTTTCTCCGTCCTGGCCGCCGTGCAGCGCCATCCTTCAACAACCGGCGCCTGTTGGAAACGGTTCTGGCGGGAACCGTGTCCGCGAATTCATCCTAAGGGTGAAGCGCGCGGGTGTAGGGTTTCTTCCTCAGGCGATCACAGGAGGAGCTTCATGCGTTTCCACGCGATCTGCGTTGCCGTGCTTCTGGCTCTATCGAGCGCGGCGGCCGGCGCTCAACCGTCCCTCTCGGCCCCATCAACCTGCACAAAAGCATCTGGAGAAGGCGGCGGTCAGGCTTCGGCGCAGCTCATTGCCGCGCACCACGCGATGAAACAGGCCTGTGCGGCCGACATGGCGAAATACTGCGCGGATGTACCCAAAGGGTGCGGTGCGCCGCGGAAATGCCTGAAGCAGCACGCGTCCGAGCTGTCGGCGTCCTGTACCAGCGCCTGGCAGAACATGCGCTCGCTCAAGGGCAAAGGCGCGTAAAGGTCAGTCGAAATCGGGGCCGCCGGTCGCGAGTTCCTCGATCTCTTCGCCCTCGATATAGGGATCCTCATCCGGGCCCAGTTCGTCGCGCGGGCTCGGAATGTCGAGGCCGGACGGCGGCAGGGCCTCCAGGAACCCGGCGGCCTTAAGCTCATCCTGACCCGGCAGGTGGTTGACGCTCTCAAGCCCGAACTGGACGAGGAAGGCTTCCGTCGTACCGTAGGTCACGGGGCGGCCGGGCGTGCGCTTGCGCCCACGGATTTTCACCCAGCCAACCTCCATCAGCGCGTCGATGGTGCCCTTGGAGAGCGCCACGCCGCGGATATCCTCGATCTCGGCGCGGGTGACCGGCTGGTGATAAGCGACGATGGCCAGAGTCTCGAGCGCTGCGCGCGACAGGCGCTTCTGCTCGGCCTTCTCCTTGCGCAGCAGGAATGCGAGGTCCGGCGCGGTACGGAATTGCCATTTTTCTGCGACACAGAAAAGGTTTACGCCCCGCTTCTCATATTGGGACTGAAGCTCGTTCAGCAGACCGGACACATCCGCGCCGTCCGGCAGCTGACCAGCCAGCGCCTTTTCATCCAGCGGCTCCTCGGCCGCGAACAGAAGCGCTTCCGCCATGCGCAGGTGCTCCATGTTGACAGCCGTCACGTCGCTCTTCTCGGTGCTCATTTCGTCTTCAATTCTTTCAATCAGGCGGGCGACGTTTCTCATGCTGTGGCCTCTTGGGCTGGAACGCGATCCTTCACGAATATCTCGTCGAAGGGCTTCAATTGCCTGATCTCGACCCTTCCGTCGCGGGCCAGTTCTAGGCAGGCGAGCAAGGTGCTCGCAAGGGCGGACCGCCGCCTGGTTCCCGCGGACCATTCGAACGGAATAAGACGGGTGAGCGCATTCCAGTCCGTGATGCGGCCCAGCATCCTCTCGATGCGCTCGCGTGCCTCCTCGATCTGGAGGACAAAGATTTCCTTCGGACGATACGCTTTGCCGCCGAGCTTGCGGACGCGTTCGGTCGCATACGCCGTCAGCAGGTCATAAAGCGTGTCGGTGTGCGTGCGCAGCTTCACGACCTTGATCGGCTCCGGCATGCCGCGCCCGAACACGTCGCGGCCGAGACGTTCCCGGCCCATCAGGCGCGTCGAGGCCTGACGCATCGCCTCGAGACGCTGCAAGCGCCAGCGCAAGCGCGTGGCAAGCTCGTCGGCAGTCGGTTCCCCGTCCACGCTTGGCGGCTGAGGCAGGATCAATTTTGACTTCAGGAAGGCAAGCCACGCCGCCATCACGAGATAGTCGGCGGAGAGTTCCAGGTTCCGGCCACGGGCGGATTCCACAAACAGCAGATACTGGTCCGCGAGGTCGAGGACCGAGATCTTGGCGATATCGACCCTCTGATTGCGCGCCAGGGTGAGCAGAAGATCGAGCGGCCCCTCGAATCCATCGACGGCGACGAGCAACGCCTCGTCCGGCGCCGCCATCGCCTCGAAATTCTCGAATGGCTCCGCAATCTCGCTCATGCCGCCACTTTCATAAGTTCCGCGACGTGCGCGTTCGCCGCCACCGGATCGAACGGATCGGGTGTTGAGAGATGCGCAATGGCGTGTTCCGCACGCCTCAGCGCCACACCGTCCAGAGGTTTTGCTTCCTCGGCCACTTCGCGCATTTCCGTCATATTACCGTTGCAATGAAGCACAACATCGCAGCCCGCGAACAGAGCGGCTTTTGCACGCACGGAAAGCGGCCCGGAAAGCGCGTTCATCGACACATCGTCGGACATTAAAAGCCCGTCGAAACCCATTTCCCCGCGAATCACATCGCGAATCACTTTTGGGCTGGTCGTGGCCGGACGTTGGGGGTCGATCGCGTCGTAGACGACATGCGCGGTCATCGCCATCGGGCACTGGTCGAGACTACGGAACGTGACAAAATCCGTGGCGCTGAGTTCTTCTGGTCCTGTCGTCACGTGTGGCAGTGCCAGATGGCTGTCAGCGGTCGCGCGGCCGTGACCGGGAATGTGCTTCATCACCGGAAGTACGCCACCTTCCATCAGACCTTCAATCACGATGCGGCCCAATTCGATGATGATCGCGGGATCGCGCGAGAATGCGCGGTCGCCGATAATCGCATCGGCGCCATCGACCGGCATGTCGAGCACCGGCAGGCAATCGACATTGATGCCGACTTCGCAGAGATCGTGCGCGATCAGGCGCGCGTTCAGATAGCAGGCTTCGCGCGCAGCTTCGGGACTGGTCGCGTAGAGATCGCCAAAGCGCGCCATCGGCGGACGCTCCTGCCACTGTGGAGGTTTCAGCCGCGCCACACGCCCGCCCTCCTGGTCGATCAGGATCGGGGCTTTGGGGTCGTTCACCGTGTCGCGCAGACTTTGCGTCAACGCACGCAACTGATCGCGGTCGACGATGTTGCGGCCGAACACAATGAAGCCCCAAGGCTGCGTCTCGCGGAAGAAAGCAATCTCCTCCGTGCTTAACACAGGCCCCGCGCAGCCATAGATCGCACGCGTGCGCATCTTACCCCCACACTTCCCGCGTCGTTCTATTTCGCCGGAAAGCAAGCCCCGCCTTCTGCTGTCAGCTTTGCGCACAGCGCTGCCGCAGCACTTTTGTCCGCAAACGATCCCACACGCAGGCGATACCAGGTCCCCTTCGCACCTAGATCCACCTGCTTCACATCCCTGGCATACCCGGACAGCGCGCCCGCGTGCTTGGACAAATAACTCTTCCAGGCCGCATCTGCTTCGGCTTCCGATTTGTAGGCGCCGATTTGGAGAACATACGCGCCACCCGCAACGGGAGCCGTGTGTGTAACGGGCGGCGGCTCCGTGTTGGTAGCGACCTTGGCCCCCAACTGCGCAGGCGGCGATGAGGCTTCAGGCGCAGCCGCCTTGGGCTGTGTTACTTTTGGCGTTGCGGCCACTTTCTGTGGCGGAGGCGTCATTGCTTTTGGCGGCGTGATCGATTTTGCCACCGACAATTGCGGCTCAGCCGAGGTATTCGCTTGAGTACTCGGTGGAGGTTCGTGCTGGACCACCGATGTCTCAGGCTCCGCCGGAGCCTGGGTGTTCACATCCGGGTTTGACGGTGGCGGCGCACTTTGGTGGTCAGCTGCTTCATCAGCCGGCGCGGGCTGCTGGAAAATCTTGAGCCCCTTGTATGGCGTACCGCCAGCCTGATCTCCAGACGCTGCGACCTTCGCAGGACCCGATTGGGCAACGATCGTTTTCGGCGCATCGCCGCGTCCGCGTTGAACGCCCTGCGTATAGGCCATCCACACCACGCCGCCGAAAGCAGCCAGCACGAACAAGGCAATGACGATTAGAAGCGGAAGGCGCGAGCCCTCAATATCATCGTCTTCTTCGGACCCATCGAAGATGTGTATGTCATCGGGCGGCTCATAAGTGCCACGGGCGCTGGGCATCGGCGTGCTCCACGAATCTCAGGAGTAATTTAGCATCTCTTGTGCGTAAGTCATGGCGCGGCCAAGGCGATTTCCTTGTGGAAGACCCGGCCATATTCCGCCAAAGCAAAGTTGTCCGTCATGCCGGCGATATAGTCGCGCACCACACCGCCTGTCGTGGAATCGCCCGGCGCGCCGCAACTTGCGGCCCAATCCGCAGGCAGAAGCGACGGATCACGGCTGAAAGCCTCGAATAATTCGGCCACAACGTCCTTGGCCCGATTCATCGTCGTCAAGACACGGGGATGGCGATACATGCGCTCGAACAGGAAAGCTTTAAGTGTTCGGACCTGCCCCTCCATGGAAAGAGAAAATCCGGCCAGGGCTCCCGGTTGCCGGCGCACAGCGTCCGCACATGACGGTTTTGTTGCAGCGATCCGGTCGCGCGTCTCGGCCAGCAAATCGTCGACCAGCGAACCGATCAGTGTACGGACGAGTTCGCCGATGAAGCGGCTGGGTTCCAGATCGGGCCAATTTTTTTCAATATCGCGCACCTGCGGGCCCGCCAGCGGCGCCTCTGCGAGATCGCCGACTTTGAAAAGCCCCGCCCTGAGTCCGTCATCGATATCGTGATTCACATACGCAATGTCGTCGGAAAGCGCCGCGACCTGGGCCTCCAGGCTTGGCCAGGTGTGCAGATCGAGCGGCCAGCGCCCGTCAAAACTTGCAATCGGACCCGCGAATGGCGCTTTCAAAGGGCCGTTGTGCTTCACAATGCCCTCAAGCGTTTCCCAGGTGAGATTCAGGCCGTCGAAAGCGGCGTAGCGATGCTCGAGTTTCGTCACCAGACGCAACGCATGGGCATTGTGATCGAATCCGCCGATGGAGCTGGTCGCCGCGCTCAGCGCTTCTTCTCCTGCGTGACCGAAAGGCGTGTGGCCCAGATCGTGCGCCAGTGCGACGGTCTCCGCGAGATCCTCGTCCAGCGCCAGGACACGCGCCAGCGAACGCGCGATTTGCGCCACCTCGAGGGAATGCGTCAGGCGCGTGCGATAGTAGTCCCCTTCATGCTGCACGAAGACCTGAGTCTTATGCTTCAGCCTGCGAAACGCGGCGGAATGAATGATCCGGTCGCGGTCGCGCTGATAGGGCGTGCGTGTCGCGCTTTCGCGCTCGCCATAAAACCGGCCGCGGCTTTCCGCCGGCCGTACAGCGAACGGCGCGCGCGTTTTCGGCGGCTCGTAGAGAGTGCCGATCAACCGTCCTGGCCTTTGGTCAAAATGTTGCCGCATGTCGGTAACCATAACTTACAACCCAAAGCGGGAGGGACATATGCTTAAACTCATCGGGGTCGCGGCGGTTCTGGCGGTTTTGCTCGCGGGCGCCGCCTATACCAAGCCCAGCCGCGATGTGCTGCACGACGCCGCAACCGCCTATGCCGACAACGCGACATTCGTGGGCTCGGTCGCCACACGAGTCACAGGGTTATTTGGAAACGACACCTATGATGACTATATCTTCTTCGATCGTTACCGGGTCTATGTAGGCAAGACCCCAAAAATCGATTGTTTCGGCGCGTTCGGGAAAACCACCTGCTCAGGGCCGAAAATCGAAGACACGACCGAAGGATAGGATGACTGTCGATACCGCCCTGCCCGTCACGGTTTCCGCCCGCGCCGCGAAACGGATCGCGACGATCCTGAAGGGCGAGCCACAGCCCGCAATGCTGCGCATTGCAGTGACGGGCGGCGGCTGCTCGGGTTTCCAGTATAATTTCACGGTCGATGACGCGCGTATGGACGACGATCTTGTCGTCGAGCGCGACGGGGCTACGGTTCTGATCGATTCCGTGTCGCTCGATTTCCTCAAAGGTGCGGAAGTCGACTTTGTCGACGATCTGATCGGCCAGTCTTTCAGGATCAACAACCCCAACGCCACCTCGTCCTGCGGCTGCGGGACGAGCTTTTCCGTCTGACCGGAGTCGCGCCCGTCACGCATCTGTGGCACAACCGCACTCCAGTTCTGACCTCAAAAATACCGGAGTGAAATGATGCGCTTTTTGAGCCTCGCCGCGCTTGCGGCGGCATTGACGATGACGACCGTCGCCGTCGCAAACCCGCAAGTCGACTACCTGACTGCCAACGCCAAGAAGCCCGGCGTGAAGGTCGTGGATGGCGGTCTGCAATACAAGGTCATCAGGAACGGCAAGGGAAAGAAGCCCGGCTCCACGGATTGCGCGACCGTGAACTACAAGGGGTCGTTCATCGACGGCCGTGTGTTCGATCAGTCGCATCCGGGTCAACCGATCACGTTTCCGGTTCAGGGTGTGATCAAGGGATGGACGATGGCGCTTCAGAAGATGCACGAAGGCGACGAATGGGAGCTGACGATTCCGTCCGATCTCGGCTACGGCGATCGTGGTACGCCGGGCGGCCCGATCCCGGGCGGCGCCACGCTGGTTTTCGACGTCGAACTGTTGAAAGTTTCGCCGTCAGAGATGGGACAGTGCGCAGGCTGATCAAGCGGCTTTAGACGACTAACCTGCGCGTTGCGGCATCGCGGCGCGCAGGCGGGCTTTCATCTGCGTGAGTTCGGTCAGAAGGATCTGGAGTTTCGCGCGTTCTACGTTTGCGATCGCATCGGCTTTGTCGACTGCGGCGCTCTTTGTCTCTTTGACCTCTCCGCCATGCGCGTGCTCCACGACCGCAAGAACGGCACGGGCGTGGCGCGGCTCCACTTTCGGCGGTTCGATCGCAGCAAAAGCGAGAGGACGCACCGTCGCCGCGCGGCCAAGCTCGGCCACATACCGGATACCCTGCTCGCGAATGACTTTCTGCGCGCCTTTGATCGTGAAGCCTTCGCGATAGAGAAGCGCGCGGATTCCTTTCAGCAGATCGACATCCTCGGGACGATAGTATCGCCGGCCACCCGCGCGCTTAACCGGACGCACCTGTGCAAAACGGGTTTCCCAGAAACGCAGCACATGCTGGGGAATATCGAGTTCGACAGCGACTTCACTGATGGTGCGAAACGCTTCGGGCGACTTCTCGCGTGCGACAACGCCGGAGAGCATAGCCATCAGCTTTCGGCTTCCGGCATCGGAGTCTGACCATTGATGACGGCCTTGAGCACATGGCTCGGGCGGAACACAAGCACGCGGCGCGGCGCGATCGGAACTTCATCGCCGGTTTTCGGGTTGCGGCCCATGCGCTGCGATTTCTGTCGCACGGCGAACGTTCCGAAGGACGACAGCTTCACTGTCTCGCCACGGGACAGCGCAGCACAGAGTTCTTCGAGAATGTCCTCGACCATCTGCGCGGATTCATTGCGCGAAAGCCCGACGGCCTGAAATACGGCTTCGGTCAGATCTGCGCGGGTGAGCGTTTGGTCAGACATGCAATCGGGCGACTCCCCTAGTCCGACTCGACGTTATGCGGAAGGGAATTTCCCGTCAACGTCAAAGGGATAGAGGACAGTCCTCGCGTTGGACTACCAGCGGACCAGCGCAGCACCCCAGGTGAAACCGCCTCCCATGGCTTCCAGCAGAACCAGATCCCCGCGCTTGATCCGGCCATCCTCGATGGCGGTCATCGCGGCTAGCGGCACGGACGCAGACGAGGTGTTGCCGTGAACGGCGACCGTGGAGACCATCCGTTCGGCCGGGACGCCAAGCTTTTTTGCGGTTCCATCCAGGATGCGCTGATTGGCCTGATGGGGCACGAACCAGTCGATATCGGACACGTTAATGCCCGCTTTGGCGGCGGACTGCTCGATCGCGGCGGCAAGATTCGTCACCGCATGGCGGAACACTTCCTTGCCCCGCATCCGCAGATGACCCGTCGTCTGCGTGGAGGACGGTCCACCATCGACATAGAGGAGATCGTGCAGCCGGCCATCCGAATAAAGCATCGTGTTCAGCACGCCGCGATCGGCGCTGGTCCCCTCGACCTCCTGCGCCTGCAATACGAATGCACCGGCGCCATCCCCGAACAGCACGCAGGTCGTTCGGTCCGTCCAGTCGAGAAGCCGCGACATCGTCTCGGCGCCGACGAGCAGAACGGTCCTCGCCTGCCCGGCTCTGATGAAATTGTCCGCGACCGCGAGGCCGTAGATAAACCCCGAACATACCGCCTGCACATCGAACGCCGCGCCGCCGACCGCTCCCAGCCGCGACTGGATGACAGTCGCCACCGCGGGAAACGTTTCGTCCGGCGTGGTCGTCGCACAAACGATGAGATCGAGTTCACCAGCGTCGATGCCGGCGTCGAGCAAAGCGCGCCGCGATGCTTCGACCGCCAGATGCGAGGTGAACTCTCCCTCGCGCGCGATCCGGCGCTCACGGATGCCCGTACGCTCGCGAATCCATTCGTCGCTGGTGTCCACGCGCTTGGACAACTCTTCGTTGGTAACGATGTTGTCCGGCAGACAAGCGCCGCAACCGATAATCTGGGAACGGATCACGAAGCGGCCGCCTCGGGCGTGACCGGATGCATACTCGCGCGGTCAGAGACAATGCGTGCGATGATGCCGGCGTCGGCCATATCGATCGCCATATCGAGCGCACCGGCAAATCCCATTGCGTCGGTTCCGCCGTGGCTTTTGACAACAACGCCGTTGAGGCCCAAAAAAATGCCGCCGGTCGACGAACTCGGATCCAGCTTGCGGCGTAGCGATCTCAGCGCACCGCTCGCGATCAAGCCGCCGATGCGGCCGAGCAAAGAACCGCGCAGCGCCGAACGCAGGTACGAGATGACCAGCTTGGCGGTTCCCTCCCCGGTCTTCAGCGCGACATTGCCGGTGAAGCCGTCCGTCACAACGACATCGACCGTGCCTTCCGAGATATCGTCGCCCTCGACGAAACCTGAATATTCCATCGGCAGCGCCGCGTTACGCAGAATCTGCGCCGCGCCTTTTACGGCATCATTGCCTTTGACATCCTCGGAACCGACGTTGAGAAGACCGATGCTGGGACGGTCGAGACCAAAAATCGCGCGCGCGAAAGCCTCGCCCATCACCGCAAAATCGACGAGCTGTTCGGCGTCGCAGGAAATATTCGCGCCGACATCGAGCACGACACTCTGCCCGCGCTTGGTCGGCCAGATCGCCGCGATGGCGGGGCGCGAAATCCCCTCGAGCACGCCGAGCTGAAACATCGACATCGCCATCAGCGCGCCGGTGTTGCCGGCGGAGATCGCGACTTCCGCCTCCTTGTTCTTCACCGACTCGATCGCGCGCCACATGCTGCTGTTGCGCCCGCGGCGCAGCGCGAGCGACGGTTTCTCGTCCATGCGCACCTGATCGGCCGCATGGCGGATCGTGACGCGGTCGAGAAGTTTCGTGCGCTTGGCAAAGAGTGCCTTCAGCGCCGTCTCGTCGCCATGCAATATGAATTTCGCGGCTGGATGGCGCACGACCGAACGTGCAAGCGCAGCCACCACCATGCCGGGGCCGGCATCGCTTCCCATTGCGTCAATCGAGACTGTCAGTTCGCGGGCCAATTCGCTCGAGCCTTGTTAAGACCGCAGGCCGCCGATTATGTCACAGCGCTCAGGCTTTGGCCTTCGTGACTTCGCGTTCGTTGTAGTGACCGCACTTCTCGCAGACATGATGCGGGCGCTTCTGCTCGCCGCAATTCGGACATTCCGCGTAGGAGGCAGGCGCGAGCGCATGATGCGAACGGCGCATATTGCGCCTCGACGGAGAGGTTTTTCGTTTAGGGACCGCCATGGCGGAAACACTCCAAATTGCCCCTTGGCCGAATCCGGACGAAGCGCGTGTTGGGCGCGCTAAGCCTTTGGCGGGGGCGGGCAAAACAAGGCGCGGAGTGAACAGGAAACTGCAGCCGGATTCAAGCAGCAAAAAGCCAACTTTTCCGCGGTTTAGGAAGGGTTTTTGAGGCTCTTGAGCGCGGCAAAGGGGTGAATGGCCGAATCCGCGTCTTCCACAGGGGGCTCAAATTCCACGCCTGGCGCCCTGGGATAGGGGTCTATGGAAAGCGCGAATTCCTCAAGAACCGGAACGGCAAGGTCATAGCGCAAGCTCTCGATTTCCTCGCGCCCATCCTCATCGACCGGCGTGAGCACGATCTCCTTGGCGATGTGCTGCGGCGCCTGGGTCAGGATCAATTCGCGGACGAAAGTGTGCGCGATATGCGATGGGATCGGTTCAAGGGTCACGACGCAGGCCTGCACGATGTCGGCGTCGAGCGTCACATCCAGTTTGAAATGCGTTGAAGAAATTTTCTTGAGACCGATCTTGGCGACGAACGCATCGATCGCCTGGACGCCCGCCCAGTCCGCGATACGGCGCAGATCATCCGGCGCCGGCGCGATCACGACGTCTTCACCAGCTTGCGACAGTCGGCCAAGTTCATAAAGCCTGGAGATCGGGAACGCAGCATTGCTCATGGCAACGGTCCGAAATCCAGATCGCCGCTCGCGTTCGCAGACTGCGCGACATGAGCGCGCGCCGATTCAACATAGCGCGCGATAGCATCCGCGTACGCTGCCTCACCTGTTCCGCGATACAAATTGCGCCGCAAAGCATGGCTGAGTGCGGTTGTGTCGCGGCTTGCTTCGTAGGAACTCAGCCTGCCATAAAACGCGTCGGCGATTTTTTTCATGCGGCGGCCCATGCCCATGTCGCCTGTGCCGAGGTCACGAAGCCCTTCGTCGAAGCCGATGAAAAGCGTATCCATGAACCCTTGCGCGAGATCGCTCATTCCGCTCTCGCGAAGCCGCTCAAGAACCATCCATGCGTGCAGCGTCAGCAGGTCGAAGCGGCCGTCGATCGTGTCGGGAACACCGAACTTGGTAAAAAAGACCGGGGCGCGCGCGCGCTCGACAGTGGCGGTATACAGACGGCGTACCGCCCGTTTCCGCGCCGCCGATCTGGCCAAAACCTTCAACATTAAGAAAATCCCATGACTCGAACGGCTTGCAACGATCCGCCCCTGAGGTTAGCACAATACGCCGGCTGGGGTCGGCGGAAGCCCGGAACCCGACACATGAAACAGACCGCCATTCTCCTTGCTTCGGCACTTCTCATGGGTTGCACGCCCGTGATCAGCCAGCGGGGCTATCTGAAGGATCTCGACGTCGAGGCCAGTATCGATCCGGCCAGCGATACAAAGACGACGATCCAGCAACGGCTCGGCTACCCATCGACCGAGGCCACGTTCACCGCGGATGCGTGGTACTATATCTCCAGTGTCGAAAAGCAAATCGCCTTCTTTCATCCAACCATCCAGTCGCGATCCATCCTTGCCATTTACTTCGACAAGAACGGCAAGGTCGCCGACATGAAGCACTTCACGCTGGAAGACGGCCACGTCGTCGCCTTCGAAACGCGCGAGACGCCGGCTCCCGGTCGCGAACTGACATTCCTCCAGCAGCTCTTCAACGCAACGCCGGGCGTTCCGATCACCAACACCGGCAACCAAAATCCCGGAGGAGCCGGACCTCCGGGCGGCGGTCCTGGCGGATACCCTTAAAGAAAAAAGGCGCGCCGGTTTCCCGACGCGCCTTTCTTATTCTTGGCGCGTCCCGATCAGAACGCGTGCGCGAGCGTCGCCAGCAACAGCAGCGCCACGATGTTCGTGATCTTGATCATCGGATTGACGGCCGGACCAGCGGTGTCCTTGTAGGGATCGCCGACAGTGTCGCCGGTTACCGCCGCCTTGTGTGCGTCGGAGCCTTTGCCGCCGAAATGACCGTCCTCGATGTACTTCTTCGCGTTGTCCCACGCACCGCCGCCCGAGGTCATCGAAATCGCGACGTACAAGCCGGTCACGATCACGCCGAGCAACATGGCACCCAGAGCATTGAACGCTTCCACCTTGCCATCAACGAACAACACGATGACGAAGAGGACGACCGGCGAAAGCACCGGCAGCAAAGACGGAATGACCATTTCGCGGATCGCGGCCTTGGTGAGCATGTCCACGGCGCGGCCATAATCGGGCTTTTGCGTACCCGTCATGATACCAGGCATCGCTTTGAACTGGCGGCGGACTTCCTCCACCACGGCGCCGGCAGCGCGCCCCACCGCCGTCATGGCGATACCGCCGAACAGGAACGGCAGCAGACCGCCGAACAGCAGACCGACAACGACCCACGGATCGGCGAGCGAGAACGTAGGAACTTCGAGGCCGGAGAAGTAGTGGTACGCATCGCTGTTGGCGATGAAGTACTTCAGATCCTCCGTATACGCCGCGAACAGCACGAGCGCGCCGAGACCGGCGGAGCCGATGGCGTAACCCTTCGTCACCGCTTTCGTTGTATTGCCCACTGCATCGAGCGCATCGGTCGTCTTGCGCACGTCGCCTTCAAGGCCCGCCATTTCCGCGATGCCGCCGGCATTGTCCGTCACCGGACCGAAGGCGTCGAGCGCTACGATCATGCCTGCCAGAGAGAGCATGGTCGACACCGCGATCGCGATGCCGAAAAGTCCCGCCAGCTTGAAGGTCACAACGATACCGACGCAGATCACCACGGCGGGCATCGCCGTCGATTCCATCGATACTGCAAGGCCCTGGATGACGTTGGTGCCGTGGCCGGTCACCGATGCTTTCGCAACCGACTGCACCGGGCGATAGTTTGTGCCCGTGTAGTATTCGGTGATCCAGATCAGAAGGCCCGTAACCACGAGACCGACGATACCGCACTCGAACAGCGTCACGCCGGTGAATTCGAGGCCACCGCTGGTCGTGATCGCGTTGTGGATGCCGCCCGGAACGATCCAGTCCGTCAGCGGCCACAAGCCGATCAGCGAGAGCACGCCCGTTGCGATCACGCCTTTATAGAGGGCACCCATGATGTTGTTGGATTTGCCGAGACGCACGAAGAACGTGCCGATGATCGACGTCACGATGCACATGCCAGAGATTGCGAGCGGATAGAGCATCAGCGCACTCTTGAGCGAGCCCACGAAATAGATCGAGGCCAGCACCATCGTGGCGACGGTCGTCACCGCGAAGGTCTCGAAGAGGTCGGCCGCCATGCCGGCGCAGTCGCCGACATTGTCGCCCACGTTGTCGGCGATGGTCGCGGGGTTGCGCGGGTCATCTTCGGGAATACCGGCTTCGACCTTGCCGACCATGTCGCCGCCGACGTCCGCACCCTTGGTGAAGATGCCGCCGCCGAGACGGGCGAAGATGGAGATGAGCGAAGCGCCAAAGCCAAGTGCGACAAGCGAATCGACGATCACGCGGCTCTGTGCCGGATCGTTAGCGTCGAGGTGCATCGGCCCGATGAGCACGCCGTAGTAGCCGGCAACGCCGATCAGACCGAGACCGACGACGAGCATGCCCGTCACCGCACCGGAGCGGAACGCAACCGACAGGCCTTGTGCCAAACCCTGTCGTGCTGCTTCCGCCGTGCGGACATTCGCACGCACCGACACGTTCATGCCGATGTACCCTGCGGCGCCGGACAGCGTCGCACCGATCAGATAGCCGACAGCCTCCTGCCAGCCGAGGAAGTACCAAGCCAGCGCGAAGATCACGACGCCGGCAATGGCGATGGTCGTATACTGGCGATTGAGATAGGCGGCGGCGCCTTCCTGGATCGCAGCCGCGATTTCCTGCATGCGCGCGTTGCCGGCGCTCATGGAGAGGACGGAGCGGATGGTCCACGCGCCATAAAGGAGCGCGAGCACTGCCGCGCCTAAAACGAGTTCAAGCTCGAAGCTCATTGGATCGATTCCCTATGCGATTTGCCCTGTCGGCGATCAAAGCCGCCGATCCCCATGGCCGACCGAATGGACGCTTCAAGGGCGCGCGACGTATGCCAAAACCCGGCCCGGGAGGCAATAATTGGTTTTCGGATAAAACCCCGCCTAATCATGGGGAAAGCGGCCCTCTAGGCGATTGCTCGCGCTTTTGCCCCCGATGCGAGCGCCATTTTCACGGCCAAGCCCAGCGTATTGTAGTCATAGGGCTTGCGGATGATCGGAAACTCCATGCCGGCCCGCTCCGCGGCGCTGCTGTAGCCCGTGGCCAGAATCACCGGCAGCGACGGGTAGCGGTCGCGAATAGCGCGTGCCAGCGTCAATCCGTCTATATCGCCCGGCATCACGATGTCGCTGAACACCAGGTCGATATCATCGTCGCACGCCAGCGCCTCTAGTGCCGCCGCCGGACGGTCCACCTGCTTCACGACGTGGCCAAGCTGCTCCAGGAGCATCGCGCTCACTTCGCCGACGGCGACATTGTCCTCGACCACAAGGATCGTGGCGCCGCCTTGCGTGGGTTCTTTTACTGGCTTTTCGGAAGCAATCCCGATCGCGCTTCCGAACGCACGCGGCAGATAGAGCGTGACGGTCGCTCCCCTTCCCTCTTCGCTTACGATCTGGACATCTCCGCCGGACTGCCGCGCAAAGCCATAGACTTGCGACAATCCCAAACCGGTGCCCTTTCCGACCTCCTTGGTTGTGAAGAACGGCTCGAACACCTTTGTCAGAACATCGGCAGGAATACCGGAACCGGTATCGCTCACCGACAGCGCGACGAAATCGCCTTTCGGGATGGTGGAGTCGTCTCCGCCCGACGTCACGTTTCGCGCATGGAATTTGATCGTGCCGCCGTTCGGCATCGCGTCGCGCGCATTGACCGCAATATTGACGAGCGCGAGTTCCAGTTCGCTGGTGTCCGTTTCCACGTTCCACACATCGGGCTCGATCTCGATCTGCAGATGGACCGCGCCGCCCACCGAACTCACGAGAAGATCGCGGATGCTGCCTAGCTGGTCTTTCAGGTCGATGGTCAAACGGTTCAGCCTTTGCCGGCGCGCGAAGGTGAGCAATTGTCGGGTCAGATTGGCGCCGCTCGCCGCGGCCTGCTCGATGGTCTCGAGCGCGCGCAAATCTTTTGGATCCTTTGCGCGCAGACGCATCAATTGCGCCTGACCACTCACGATCATCAGAAGATTGTTGAAATCGTGCGCAATGCCACCCGTTAGATGGCCGATGGCTTCCATCTTCTGCGATTGGGCGAGTTGTTCCTGCGCGCGCTGCAGCTGGATTTGCGCGTCGCGCCGCTCCGTCATGTCGCGCGTGATCTTTGCAAATCCAAGGAGAGAACCTCCTTCGTCCCGGACCGCGTCGATTACCGCCAAAGCCCAAAAACGACTGCCGTCCTTGCGGACGCGCCAGCCCTCGCTTTCGTAGCGGCCGGTTTCGCCGGCGATCTTGAGCGCCATGTCAGGCAACGCTGCTTCGCGGTCGGGGAGCGTGAAAAATTCGGAGAATTTCCTGCCGACAATTTCGCTCGCGGAATAGCCTTTGATGCGCTCAGCACCGGCATTCCAGCTCACAACCGTCCCATTGGGATCGAGCATGTAAATGGCGTAGTCGGTGACACTCTGCACCAGCAAGCGAAAATTGCGTTCGCTGTCACCGAGCTGGGACGACTGTGTTCTAGCCCCTTCGCCGGGCTCCGCGAGCCCGCTGTCCAGCAAATCATTGCTTTCGCAGGTCTTTTCTTGCGGGATCCGGCCCTCGGATGACATCAAAAAGTCCGTTTACCGCCCCGTGTGACGGCATAAAACGGACCAAACGGGAAAAAGTTCCCTCAATCGGGAGAGCTAATACAAGCCCAAAATCGGCAAAAAGGGTTCCCCACCGCTCGCTTCCGGGATGTTTCGGTGAACTTAAACCTTGGCGGTTCGCCGCGAACCGCCAACTATGTTTCAGCGGGCCTTCCCCGGCGATGAGGTCGGCCAGAGCGAGAACCTGACCCAGCAACGCGACTACGAGGTACGGCGCACCACCATGTGATAAATGACGAGCACGATAATCGCGCCAATCACCGCGACGAACATGCTGTAAATGTTAAGGCCAGTTACACCGGCGTATCCCAGCCAGTTGAACAACCAGCCTCCAACCACCGCACCGATGATACCCAATGCGATATCCAAGAGCAGCCCTTCGCCGCTCTTGTTGATTACCTTGCTTGCGATGAACCCTGAAATGAGGCCTAGAACCAGCCACGCTATGATACCCACCTACATCTCCTCATGGTTGAAACACACATGCACCCTAATGGCTGCTTGAAGCGGTGCAAATAGGCATCAAACAGATTGCGGAAAAGGTCGTAGCAATATCATTCGGACCGACGCCCAACGAATCTGTGGTCTCCCAGCACCCTGAGAAGATGGGCTTCAATTGTCGCCGCCGAGAACGGAACTATTATAGAGCTGTCTGCTCCAAGTCCGACGGCCGTGGCTGCTTGCTTGGCACAGGCGGCTTCGAACAGCACGATCGTGGGTATGTAGACAAATGACGCGTTGCCGGATTGGCGGAGCGTTTTCAAGAAGTCAATTTCGTCGGTCCTTCCAGGGACCAAGCCGAGAAAGATGATTTCAGGCGGACGTGCCACGATCATGTCCAGCGCGATTCTCGTGGTCGATGTTTCTCGCACGTCCGTCGCGCTGAAATTCCGAAGGACTCGCATCAGTATATTGCGCGTAACCCAATTTCTGTCGGCAATCAGATAAGACACGCGGCTCAGATCGATGTAGTTCGCCTTGCTCAGCAACGATTTCAGCATCGCACAAACACTCCCAGCCTCAGAAGCTCCAATTCAAGACGGCCACGCCTCTGGTCATGAAAACCATGGCTCCCAACAAGCCCTGCCCACGAAGGTTTCGACGCATCGAGACATGGCGTAACTCTGGAATTGAATCGTAAGGTTTCGGCGGCAGCATCACTTGTTGGCGCCTATAAAATTCCGATACTTTTTTTAGAGCAACTCGTAACTTTACTAGTGCGATGACTCACGACTTCGCGAAGGATGCCGGGTCTGTCAGTAAAGCGATCCTGTTCCGCGATCAAACCCTCGAAGGCGGTATATGAATCGTTCTGAAACCCGTCGCACGAAAGAGGACGGCGGCGACAATCTTCGCGAAGAATACGAGCGCATGATGTACGTCATAAAGGCGCTTGGTGGCGGGATTTGGGATTTTGACGTGCTCAGCGGCGCGCTCAAATGCAATCGTCGATGGCATGAAATTTTGGGGCTCGATTACGACACCCAACGCGTCTTGTCTGTCGAACAGTTCAGGCGATACATCCACCCGGACGACGTCGAGCGCGCAACGAAAATCGATTTGGAAGAATTGCGCCAGCTTATCGCCCAAGACGAACGATATTACATCGAGTTCAGGATCGTTCATCAAGACGGCGAACCACGTTGGATTCGATCTGTCGCGTCTTTGGTGGCTGGTGCTGGCGGAGAATTGCGCGCCGTCGGCTGCATCACAAATATAACGCCACTTTTGCTTTCACATCCCTCACCGCGCAACGAAGAATTGACCTCTGGAGAAGCCCTACAGACCGAAAATTCCGTGATGGGCCGGAGTGCGGAGAAACATCAGCCGTCACTGAGCGATCACGAAGTGGAATGTCTGCGCTGGGTCAGTTTCGGAAAAACCGCGAAAGAAACAGCTGCGATTCTCGGCAAAAGCCCTCGGACGATAGAATTTCATCTCAACAACGCGATAAAAAAGCTCAATGCCGTCAACAAGGTTCAAGCGGCCTTCCTGGCCATTGAGCAAAACCTGATTTGACGAATTACACGAGCCGGCTTTGGTGCACGGCGGCCGCGATAAACGACGTAAACAGCGGATGAGGCTCGAGCGGTCGGGATTTCAGTTCAGGGTGAAACTGGACGCCGATGAACCAGGGATGTTCGGGGATTTCCATGATCTCGGGAAGCTTTCCATCCGGCGACCACCCCGAGACCTCCATCCCGTGTTTCGCGAGTTCTTTTGTGTATTCCGTATTCACTTCGTAGCGATGGCGGTGGCGTTCCGAGATTTCGGTCGCGCCGTACACCTCTGCGACACGACTGCCGCGTTTGAGCATCGCGGTGTAGGCGCCCAGCCGCATTGTGCCGCCCATGTCACCATCCGCTGCCCGCGTCTCCTTTTGATTTCCTTTCGTCCACTCCGTCATCAACCCAATGACCGGATGTTCCGGTTTCGAGATTTCCGTGGAGCCGGCGCCTTTAAGCCCGGCGAGGTCGCGGGCGGCTTCAATGACAGCCATATGCAGCCCATAACAAATCCCGAAGAAGGGAACCCTGTGCTCGCGTGCGAACTTCACCGCCGCGATCTTGCCTTCGGTGCCGCGCTCACCGAAGCCGCCAGGCACGAGGATGCCATCGACATCCTCCAGGAACGAAGCTGCGTCGTCGCGCTCGAAAATCTCGCTGTCGATCCATTCCATGCGAACGCGCACATTGTTTGCGATGCCGCCATGTGTGAGCGCCTCGCTGAGTGATTTGTAGGAATCCTTGACCTGCATATATTTGCCGACGACGGCGATGCGCACTTCGCCTTCTGGATTCTTCACGCGCTCAAGCACGGCTTTCCAGCGCGACAGGTCTGGCGCCGGCGCATCCTCTATTCCGAAGACTTTGAGAATCTGGGTGTCGAGACCGGCATCGTGATAGGCCATCGGAACGCGATAGATCGTGTCGAGGTCGAGCGCCGGGATCACACGTTCGGCGGGCACGTTACAGAACTGGCCGATCTTGCGGCGTTCCTCTTCCGGAATCGGATGGGATGCGCGGCAAAGCAGGATGTCCGGCTGAATGCCGATCGCACGCAATTCTTTCACCGAATGCTGCGTCGGCTTGGTTTTCAGTTCGCCGGCGGCTTCGATATACGGCACCAGCGTGAGATGCATGAACGCTGTCTGCCCGCGCGGCAGGTCATTGTGCAACTGGCGGATGGCCTCGAAGAACGGCAAACCCTCGATATCGCCGACCGTGCCGCCGATTTCGACCAGGAGGAAATCGAGATCCTCCGCACCGGTCATGACGAATTCCTTGATCATGTCCGTGACGTGCGGGATCACCTGCACCGTGCGGCCGAGATAGCCCCCCTTACGCTCACGTTCAATCACACGGCTATAGATGCGTCCCGACGTAACGTTGTCGGATTGCGCCGCCGCCACGCCGGTGAAGCGCTCATAGTGTCCGAGATCGAGGTCTGTCTCCGCGCCGTCGTCGGTGACATACACCTCGCCGTGCTGAAACGGCGACATCGTACCGGGATCGACGTTGAGATAGGGATCGAGTTTCCGCAAACGGACTTTGTACCCGCGAGCCTGAAGCAAAGCCCCGAGTGCGGCGGACGCTAGACCTTTTCCGAGGGAAGAGACCACGCCGCCGGTGATGAATATCAACCGCGCCATGGAAGTCCGTTATGACGAAGAGCAACGATACACTCAAGCGCAAAGATTCAGATCGGCGACACGGCCCGCGGATTGACTCAAGTACCGAGAATCAGGGGCGGCTTCCGGCAGATTTCCAAGACGCGTCAGGAAATATGTACTGATCGCTGAACCACGGCATTGTCTTTCGCTGAAATACCGTATCCCGCAAGAAGTCGATGACGGCGCGCACAGACCATTTCTTGGCGACTTCGCGCTGGAAGCTCATATGAACCGGCGTCGGCAAGTGCAGTCCAAGGTCCAGCGGCACGAAATCATCGGACGTAGCCACCAGATAAGTCGGCAATAGCGCGATTCCGACACCATGACGCACGGCCTCGCAAAGCGGGGCGCTTTGGTTGGTCAGCAACTGAGCGTTTTGTGTCGCAGCCCCGTTCAACCAATGCGACCAGGGTCCTTTGTCGACACGATACGCTGTCATCTCCAGCAGGCGATGATCGACAAGATCCTCCACGGCTTTTGGTGCCGTATGCTTCTCAAGATAGCCCCGTGACGCGAAAGGCACGAAATGCATCGTCGCGACCCGCAAGGAAACCGGATCGACCTCGAACGGCTCGTAGTAGTGAATCTGAATATCGAACGCTTCGTTTTTGCCGGCTGTCGAATCCGCGGCAACGAAAACTTTGAGTTCGATGTTCGGATGCTGCTCGTAGAACTGATTGAGAAAACGGGACATCCAGAAGGATGCGAGCCCGTCTCCCATTACAATGCTGCAATCGCCTTCGATGCGCCCCTGTGATCCCGTGCTTCGCGAGGCGCGGCTCAGCGAGTAACCCGCGGCCGAGACATCGTTGAGGATGCGCCGGCCATGGTGGGTGAGCCTCGGGCCTGTTCGATCGCGGTCAAATAGCCGGGCTCCCAGCCGGTGTTCCAATCGCGTGAGTCTGCGGCTCGCGGTCGGTTGGCTGAGGCCGAGATGCACCGCGGCGCGATTAACGCTCCCGGTCTGCACCACAGCCAGAAATATACGAAAATCGTCCCAGGTCAGTCCCCGTGGAATGTCTTCTTCCAAAGAAAACGCATAACGCAATCCACTTTCTTCGAGTTCTGGTAAGTCGCCCATGATGCAACCCTTCATCGTGGTTGACCGCGAGTAGCACACGCAATACGGGAGCGAAATCTGCGCGGCCAACCATCTTCCGGGGGCATAGGTGACAGAGAATTCCTTTCACAACAAGGGGCTTAGGGAGACTTCCGCCTATCGTGAGGCATCGGCCCGTCACGCGGATGGCGATTTGATCATCGTCAGGGTGTCGCTCCCGCAAGAGGTGAGCGTTTTGCATCGGATGACTGTTCTGGAGATCGGACCGTCGGTCGCGAGCCTCGAAACGATGCTTCAGGTGTATAAGCGCAACCCCGAGAATTTGCTCTCAATCCTTCGCAAACCGCTGTCCGAAGAAACTCAAAGGCTGTCCGGCTATTTCGGGTTTCTGCATTTGAACCGCGCCGGTCTGGCCGCGCTGGAAGCTCGGACGCTGTCCGCCCGCCAGCCGGACCTGTCGCTTTTGGCGGAAGCCGGCGAGCGCCCTGCGGCGCTCTATGTCTGGGCAGCGGTGGCGCGAAAAATGCGCGTCATCGCCGAAGGTCTGGTTGCAGAGGCGCTGGGTGCGGAACTCTACGGTGGCCTGCCCGTCTATGCCACGGCCGGAACGCTCGGCGGGCTGAAGTGGCTCAATCATCTCGGTGAAGCGGACCGGGGACCGCAAGAAAACGCCCTCGGGAACGTCTTCCGCATCGATCTCGCCAAATCCGTCGCCTCACGGGCCGCAAGCCCGTCACAGGCCGCTGTCGTCCACCATCTCAAGTGAGGAGAGGATCACGTGTTGAACAAAGACCTGGCGCTAAGCACGCCTTCCAGCGAGGAAGAACTTTCGGACTACCGCGTCGTGCTGTCATGCATGCGCAAACGCTTTGAAGGCTACGGCATGCTGGATGCGCTGGAGAGGCTTGAGAAGCTCGATGCGGCAATCTTCCAGGCGATCCTGGACAGATTGCCACCACCCATCATGCGCACCGTCAACTAAAACCTAGTGGGGTGCCGGCACCGCAGGCGCAGGTGCTTTCGACGGCGCTCCGGGCCTCGGCAGCGGCGTGCTCAGTGACGATGCCGGAGACGGGTTGTCGAGAATCGATTTCTCGTCGCGCCCGCGCAGCGCGATCAGATTGAGCGCCAGACAGACCAAAAAGAACAGGATCGCCAGAATTCCGGTCGTGCGCGTCAGCGTGTCCGCCGCACCACGCGGCGAAAACAGCCCGCCAAGCCCGGAACCGCCCCCGCCCATACCAAGCGCGCCGCCTTCCGAGCGCTGCAGCAGGATCACAACGATCAGCGCGGCGGAAATGAACAATTCCAGAATGACCAACAGGGACTGCATGACGAACTCCGCTTTCGGTGGCGGGGTTTAGAGGAAAACGGGCGGGAAGTGAAGCGTAGCCGTAGCGAGCGCTAGGACGCCAGTTTCTGGGCTTCGCGGGCCCTGATGATCGCCGCGGTCGCATCAATAAGAGCGATTTGCTCGCTCCCGTCGCGCTCGGGATGGAACAGATGGTTTAGGCTTAGCGCCGCGTGACCGAGCAGATGCATGGATGCGTTGCGATCGACGCCGAATTGGAGCCCTTCAACGGCAGCCTCAATGGAATCGCACCACCCGGCCGCCTGCTCGGCGTCGCTATCCCGGCAGCGTTTGGCAATCGAACGCGTGAGTTCCGCGATCTGAGCGAGTTGTTCATCGTAGCGAACATGTCCCGGCATTTGATCTTGGAGAAGCCGCCACTGGATGCAGACCTGAAAGGCATCGCGCCGGAGCTTTTCGGAATTCAGAACGTCCCGCGCGATCTGCAGTTCATATTCCAGACGCAGCGCGATCTCATCGGTCGTCAGACGGTCTTTTGCTTTCATTCGCAACGAGTTTGGGGGTTCGAACATTTCGACGTTCGACGGACGCGATGAATCGCGCCGTCGATCCGGTCCGATATAGTTTGTCGTGACGACAAAGCCCTTTCGCCGCTGAATATGCGTTTCGAGGCGCGATTGCAGCAATGACGTGGAAAACGGCCGGAGCAGCAGGTCGTCGGCACCGGAATCCACCACCTGTGCGATCATGGCGGCGTTCTTTTCCCATGCCGTCGCGATGATGACGATGAACGGATTATGCCCCTCCATGCCCTGTCGCACGGACTGGATCAGCGCACAAAGATCGCCGTCGGAATTCTGCATCTCGCAGAGTGCGATATCGGGTGGCCGCTTTCGCAGGTAGTCGCCGAAACCCCTGACGGTCGAAACCGTCTCGATCTTGCGAAAGCCAAGCGCATAGAGCGCCGAACGCGTCGCCATCCTGTTGGCCGACACTGGATCGTAAATCAGCGCCTCGGCTGTATCGTAGATAAGCCTGTTCATGGCCCGGCAAAGAAGGTTTCCAGCCGGTAAGAAATGCCATGTGTTCTCTTAAAGAACGGTGGCGGGACTTGGTTAAGGCTTCCGAACGGACTCGATGATCGTTATGAAATCCGCCGCTTTCAGACTGGCCCCTCCCACCAATGCGCCGTTGACGTTCGCGATGGCCAATATCTCCACGGCGTTAGTGGGTTTTACGGATCCCCCATAGAGGATCCGGATTTGCTCGCCAGCCTGCCCGAACCGCGATACCAGCCGCCGACGAATGTGACCGTGCATTTCGGCGATATCGGCCGAGGTTGCGGTCTTGCCCGTTCCAATCGCCCAGACGGGCTCATAAGCGATAACGGTATCTTCAGCCGTCACGCGATCCGGCACACTGCCCGCAAGTTGTCTCTCAACCACGCTGAGCGCCTCGCCATTCATGCGTTGCGTCTCGGTCTCACCGACACAAACGATCGCCACGAGCCCTGCCCGTCTTGCTGCGATTGCCTTGGCCGAGACGTCGGCATCCGTTTCGCGGTGGTATTGCCGGCGCTCGGAATGCCCGACGATCACCGCGCTTGCGCCGGCGTCTTTCAGCATCTCCGCGCTGATGTCGCCGGTGAATGCGCCGCTCATCTCTGCATGGCAATCCTGTCCGCCGAGAGCAATGGCGTCCCCTGCCGTTTCATGCGCTCGCGCGAGTAAGGAAGCGGGCGGACAAATCAACACATCCGCAGATGCCGGTTTCGCGGCGAGCGCTTTGCACAGGATTTCTATCTCGCCGAGCGACGAGCCCAGACCATGCATCTTCCAGTTCCCGGCTATCAGCGAGCGCATTGTTGTTTCCTGTCAGCGGACGATTTCGACGAGCAGAACCCAGGCGTTGATCACCGTCGCGATCAGCGAAGCGATCACCGCCGGCACCAGCCATGCGACAGCGTTCGCCGAGCCGTCAAGCAACAGCACACCTGTCACGATCACCGGAACGCTGGAGAGTTGGGTGAGCATAAACCGGGTCATTAACGATCGGCGTGGAACGGCTTTCTGTCTGCCAAAGGTCCGCAGCTGGATGATTCCCGGTACCAGCCACATCGCCGCACCCGTTGCGAGCAATTCACTGGCCAGCTGCCCGACCGGCTGATTGGGCACGAGCATATAGCTTGAAAAGATGAGCACGCCGGTCGGCGCAACCAAGGTTTCCGCGGCGCGTCCCGGAAGCCAGGGGTACGACACAATCCGGCTCAGATTGATCGAGATGGCGACAATCACAAAGCCCGCGAGGGCGGCCGACGCCCCGACCTCGGCCATGAAAAAGTCCGCCCACATGCTCATCGCTTGCCCCAACAAAGGCCCATCCCTATCATCCGCCGCCTTTCATCACCAACATCGCCCGGATCTCCCATGCTTCAGAAAATGCGTGCCTTTTCCAAGTCGATTTTCGCGTCCATCTTTCTGGGCGCGGTGGCGCTGAGCTTTGTCGTCTGGGGCATCGCTGACGTTTTTCGCGTCCGAAGCGATACGGATGTCGCGACGGTCGGATCGACCGTGATTTCCTACGAAAAGTTCAGCCGCGACTATCAGAACGTTCTGCGCAGACAGGGCGAACAGATCGGGCAAACGATCACGCCGGAAATGGCCCGCAAGATGGATTTGGGAAATTCCACGCTGGACAATCTGATTAACAGCACCGCGCTGGACAATGTCGGCGAGAAATTCGGTCTGATGGTGAGCGATGCCGATGTCACTGCGCGTATTCGTGCGATTCCGGCGTTCAACGGCCCGCTCGGCACCTTCGACAAAGATACTTTCGATCGCGTTCTGGCGAGAAACAACTTCAACGAACAGGATTTCGTCGAGGGCATACGCGCGGACATGACCCGCGATCAGCTGATCGGGCCGGTTGAAGATGGCACGCAAGTCCCTCCCGGTTACGCGCACGCGCTGTTCGCATTCTCGACCGAACTCCGCTCCACCGAGTACATGGTCCTGACCCCGCAGTCGCTTGGGACGATCGCGCCACCGAGCGACGCCGTGCTCGCCGCTTATGTCAAAGCCCACACCGACCGGTTCAGTACGCCGGAATATCGCGCCGTGACCGTAGCCGTCGCAGGTCCGGAAGACGTTGCCGCCGACATCAAGATCACCGACGCACAAATCCAATCGCAATACGATGCCAACAAATCGGTTTATGTGGTTCCGGAGAAGCGCGATGTCGAACAGATCACTTTCTCGGATGAGGCCAGCGCAAGAGCAGCCCGCGCCAAGATCGATGGCGGAATAACATTCCAGGCGGCGGCTTTTGCGGCGAAGAAGACGGCCGACAACCGCGGATCTGTTTCGCAGGACGATTTGGGTGCCAACGGCGCAGCTGTATTCGCGTTGCCGCTCGACGGCGTGTCCGCGCCTTTGAAGAACTTCTCCAGCTGGGTGCTGATGCACGTCACCAAGATTACGCCCGGCAAGACCACGACGCTCGAGCAGGCCAAGCCGGAACTGGTCAAGGGGCTGACCGACAGGCTGGCGGCGAACAAAGTCATCGATATCGCAAACGCTTATACGGATGCGGCGAGTAGCGGCGCAGACATCGCCGAGGCGGCGAAAAAATCCGGCATGCGGCTAGTCCACGTTCCAGCCATGGACGCGCGGGGGCTGGCGCCCGATGGCAGTAAGGTCGCGCTTCCCGTCGATCCCGAGTTGCTCGCGCAGATCTTCACCGCGGAAGGGGGTGAATCCGGCGATCCGATTCAGACCAAGACGGGTCACACCTACGTCATTTCTGTGGAAGGCGTGACGCCACCGAAGGTAAAGTCGCTAAGCGCCGTGCATGACGAGGCTGTGCGCGACTGGACAGCCGGGCAAACCGCTGGACTGCTGAAAAAGCGCGCCGCCGAACTCGCGGCACAGGCGCGCGAGAGAAATGACATTCGCGAACTGGCGAAAGGCCTCGGCTCGCCGGTTCTGTTTGGCCCGGCCATCACCCGTGACAAAACCGACGATGTGTTCTCGGCACCGCTGGTGAAAGAGATTTTCAGCGCACCACCGGGCGGGATCGCCTATGGCCCAATGTCCAAAGGCGGAAATTATATTGTGGCGCGCGTGACGGGTGTGCTGCACCCGCCTCTGCCACCGACCAGCCCGGGCTTTCGGCAGGGTATGCGAGAGCTTTCCGGACAGGTTGCACAGGACAATGTTCTGTCGCTCGCGAAAGCAGCGCGTGACAGCCAGGGGGTGACGATCAACAAGGCGATGGTCGACAGGATTACGGGCGGCGATAACGGATCGTGAGCAACCGATGGCCATCCAGCCCGACTTCGCGGCTTTCGCGCGCGCGTATGACGCTGGACAAGCGCAAGCCCTGTACACGCGACTGATCGCCGATCTCGAGACGCCTGTCTCTGCGTTCTTGAAACTCGGTGAAGGCCGCGACAACGCGTTCCTGTTCGAGAGTGTGCAAGGTGGAGAATCGCGCGGGCGCTATTCGATCATCGGTCTAAAGCCCGATCTGATCTGGCGCGTTCGGAATGGCAAAGCCGAGATCAATCGCAACGCCCGCTCCGCGCCGGCAGCTTTCAGACCGGATGTCATCGCCGACAAGCCGCTGCAGTCGTTGCGCGCGTTGATGCACGAGACACGCATGGAATTGCCGGCCCCGTTGCCGCCGATGTCTGTCGCGCTGTTCGGCTATCTCGGCTACGACACCGTGCGTCTGATCGAGCGCCTGCCCGATCCGCCGCCCGACACGCTCGGCCTGCCTGACGCGATCCTGATGCGGCCGACGATCACCGCGATCTTCGACAATGTGCGTGACGAGATTCTGATCGTGACACCCGTCTGGCCGGAAAAGGGCCTGGATGCCCGCGCCGCCTATGCGCGCGCCTCGGAACGCCTGATGGATACGATCGGCGATCTCGAACGTCCTGCGCCGGCCTCACCGGAACTCGTGGACCTTCCCGCATCTTCGAGCGTCGAATCCAACACGACCCATGCGGACTATCTCGCGATCGTGGAGCGCGCGAAAGAATATATCCGCGCCGGCGACGTGTTTCAGGTCGTGCCGAGCCAACGCTTTCGAAGGCCGTTCACCTTGCCGCCGTTCTCGCTTTATCGCGCGCTACGAAGGCTCAATCCCTCGCCGTTTCTCTACAACCTCGCATTCCCCGGATTCAATATCGTGGGATCGAGTCCAGAGATTCTCGTGCGCCTGCGCGATGGTATCGTGACCATCCGTCCGATCGCAGGAACCCGCAAGCGCGGCGCAACGTCGGAAGAAGACAGGGCGCTAGCAGAAGAGCTGATGCGCGATCCCAAGGAGCGTGCCGAACATCTCATGCTCGTCGACCTCGGCCGCAACGATGTCGGGCGTGTTGCGAAAACGGGCGACGTGAAGGTGACCGACAGCTTCTTCATTGAGCGCTATAGCCATGTGATGCATCTGGTCTCGAATGTCGAAGGTCATATTCGCGACGGGCTCGATGCGGTCGATGCACTGGCAGCGGGATTGCCGGCCGGCACCCTGACTGGCGCGCCAAAGATCCGCGCCATGGAATTGATCGACGAATTCGAAAAGGAAAAGCGTGGCGCCGTTTATGCGGGCGCCGTCGGCTATTTCGCGGCCGACGGATCGATGGACACCTGCATCGTCCTGCGCACAGCCGTCGTGAAAGATGGCACGATGTATGTGCAGGCGGGTGGCGGCGTGGTCGCAGACAGCGACCCCGAGGCAGAGTACCAGGAGACGGTCAACAAAGCGAAGGCGCTGATGTCCGCCGCCGACGAAGCTATTCGCTATGCCTCAGCGGCCAAGAAGGGCCAGTGACGTTCGCGCTTCGAGCTTGAGCCGGATCGCTTGGCGCAATGGAACGAGCCTGTATCCCGATTGATGCGCCGCCCAATAGGCAACCGCATCCAGCGTGATTTCGCGCGGGTGCCCGATGGCGATAGCGATACCCTGTTCCTTTGCCCGCTTTTCCAACACATGAAGCTGCATATCGACCGCATCGATGTTTTCGACATCATCCAGGAAGATATCCCGCGCGGCCGTCGCCACGCCGTAGCGGCCGGCTACAGCTGCGACTTGCGTGTCCGGCGTCGTCCGGGAGTCCAAGAACAAGACGTGCCGCGCCGCCAAGCGCTCCATCACCGGTGCGAGAGCCGTGCTGTCGGCAGTGAAGCGGCTACCTTCATGATTGTTCACGCCGATAAATCCAGGAACGCGGTCCAGTGCCCAATCGAGCCGGCGTAGGATTTCCGCTGGAGGCTGCCCAGTCATCAGCGCCATAGGCCCGGGATCTTCAGTGCCGATCGCTTCCATGGGCATATGGACGAGAATTTCGTGGCCTCTGCGCAGAGCCTCTCTCGCCAGCCCCGGCGTGTCTTGCGGATAAGGCAGAAATGATAGGGCAACGGCGCGCGGCAAAGCGATGGCGCGGCGCGTGCGCGCGATATCGCCGCCTAGGTCATCGATGACAATGGCGACGGACGGCGTTCCCGCGAACCGAACTGTCGGCTCTAGTGCGTCGTCACCTGCGATGTCTGTTCGAATATCGGGAGTGCTGGGCACCGCGCTTGTCGGCAGAGACATGCGAATGACAAGATCGGATTCCAAAATGCTCGCCTGGGCGGCGATGGCATCAGGCGTTACGAACAGTCCTACAAAGGCCGGGAACCCGGTTGCGAGCCTGCCCGCGCCGAAGGAAGCCGCGAAAGCCAGCACGACCCAGAAAGCGCCGTCCGCAATCCGCAGGACCTCGCGCGAAGGTCCCCGCAGCCTTTCCTTCCGAATCGGCTTCAACCGGAGCATGGACACGTAGTGCCCCGATGGCGGCGCCTGTCAACCACACGAGCAGCGCAAACGTGCTATAGAGCCCGCCCGAACCCGGACCCGACTATGCTGCTTCTGATCGATAACTACGACAGCTTTACCTACAACCTGTTCCACTATCTGGGGCAGCTGGGCGCTGATGTCGTTGTCAAACGCAACGACGAACTGAGCGCAGACGAAGCGCTTGTGATGCGTCCGGAGGCGGTGGTGCTCTCGCCGGGCCCCTGTACGCCGAACGAAGCCGGCATCTGCCTTTCGCTGATCGAGAAGGCAAACGGCACTGTGCCCATCCTCGGCGTGTGTCTCGGCCACCAATCCATTGGCCAGGTCTATGGCGGCACGATCGCGCGTGCGCCGGAGCCGATGCACGGCAAGGTCTCGCGCATCCATCACACTGGCAAAAGCGTGTTCCGCGGACTCAACAACGACTTCCAAGCGACGCGCTATCACTCGCTCACCATCGCGCCGGAGCGCATGCCCGCCGTGCTCGAAGTCACCGCCACCAGTGACGACGGGGTGATCCAGGGGATAATGCACAAGAGCCATCCGGTCCACGGTGTGCAATTTCACCCGGAAAGCATCGCGTCGGAGAACGGTCACGCTTTGCTGCAAAACTTCCTGACAATCGCCAAAGAGTTCTCGCGCGTACCGGCATGACAAACGTTGCGACATTTCCGGCGCTCGCGGAGGTCGCGAAGGGCTCAACGCTCGGCGAACGCGAAACGATCGACGCGTTCGACGCGATCTTCTCCGGCAATGTTGGCGAAAGCGAACTCGCCGAATTTCTTCTAGCGATGGCGAAGCGTGGACCGACCGTCGCGGAGATCACGGGCGCTGCGAAATCCATGCGCGCCAATATGCGTTCCATTGATGCCCCGCCTGGTGCCATCGATCTGTGCGGCACGGGTGGCGACGGGCACAACACCCTCAATATCTCGACTGCGGTGTCATTCGTGGTTGCCGGAGCAGGCGTGCCGGTCGCCAAACACGGCAACCGCAGCGCCACATCGCGCTCAGGCGCTGCTGACGTACTTGAAACCCTCGGTGTGAAGATCGAACTGTCGCCAGAACAGGCGCGGCGCTGTATCGAAGAGGCGGGTTCGTGCTTCCTGTTCGCACGCTCTTATCATCCCGCGATGCGCCATGTTGCGGCGGTACGCAGCAAGCTTGGTGTGCGCACGATCTTCAATTTGCTGGGGCCGCTCTCCAATCCGGCGCGCGTGAAGCGACAATTGCTCGGTGTGTATACGCGCGAGTGGCTCGAGCCGATGGCGGAAGCGCTCGCTGCGCTCGGAACGGAGCGCGCATGGGTCGTTCACGGTTCCGATGGTCTGGATGAAATGACCACGACGAGCACGACCTTCATCGCGTCACTGGATCGAGGCAAGGTGCAGATGCTGGATTTCGACGCCGTTCCGCGTCCGGCGGCCCTCGCCGATCTCAAGGGAGGCGATGTGGCCTATAACGCCAAAGCCATCCGCGAATTGCTCGATGGTGAAGACGGTCCATTCCGCGATATTGTGTTGTTGAACGCCGCAGCAGCGCTAATCGTCGCGGACAAGGCGCAAAGCATCGCCGACGGCGTTCAAATTGCGGAGATGTCCGTCGATTCCGGCGCCGCACTTTCCCGCCTCGAGCGCCTTATCGAAGTCTCGAACGCATGACCATTCTGGATGACATCGCCAAATACAAACGGGAAGAGATCGCGGCCGCGAAGGCTCGAACATCCAACGCTGCGCTTGACGAAAAAGCTTGGGCGATGTCGCCGCCGCGCGGCTTCCGTGCCGCGCTTGAACGTGCGCGCGGCAACGATCGCTACGGTCTGATCGCGGAAATCAAAAAGGCGAGTCCTTCGAAAGGCCTCATTCGTGCCGATTTCGATCCACCGTCGCTGGCGCTCGCCTATGAGGCTGGCGGCGCATCCTGTCTGTCGGTGCTGACGGACAGCCCGTCGTTCCAGGGTGCGCCGGAATTTCTCACTGCTGCGCGCGAGGCGACCACCCTGCCCGCGCTGCGCAAGGACTTCATGCTCGATCCCTATCAGGTGACGGAAGCGCGCGCCTGGGGCGCAGATTGCATCCTGCTCATCATGGCGATGCTGGACGACGAAACCGCAAAGGAACTGTTCTCGCTCGCGCGCGATTACCACGCCATGGACGTTCTGGTCGAAGTCCACAATGAGGCCGAACTCGAACGCGCCATCGCGCTGGAGGCTGACTTGATCGGCATCAACAATCGGGATCTGAACACCTTTGTCACCGACACCGCTGTTACGCTCAAACTCGCGCCGCGCATTCCCAGAGAGACACTGGTCATCGCTGAAAGCGGCCTTTCCACGCCGGATGATTTGAAGCGTCTGGCCGACGTCGGGGTTACCACCTTTCTGATCGGCGAAAGCCTGATGCGCCAGGCCGATGTCGCCACCGCGACGCGGGCCCTGATTGGCGGTAGACTGCCTTCATGAAAAAACTCAGTCATCTGGACGACAAGGGCGCCGCACGCATGGTCGATGTGTCGGAAAAATCGATCACCGAGCGCGAGGCTTCTGCCGAAGCCATTATCGCACTATCCGCTGATGCTTATACTGCTGCCAAGGAAGGCAATGGCCCCAAAGGCGACGTGCTCGGCCCTGCCCGCATCGCGGGGATCATGGCGGCGAAGAAGACCGCCGATCTTATCCCGCTGTGTCACACGCTCGCGCTTACGAAAGTCGATATCGATTTCGAATGGCTGGATGAGCGTAGCGCGCTGCGCATCACGAGCAGCGTCAAGACCAGCGCACAGACCGGCGTCGAGATGGAAGCGCTGACCGCGGCGTCGATCGCAGCTCTCACCGTCTACGACATGACCAAGGCGATTGACAAAGGCGCGGTCATCGAAGGCGTGAAGCTGCTTGCCAAATCGGGCGGCAAAAGCGGCGACTACGCTTTGCCGGCACAAAGAGTGTTCAAGACACCGCTTCAGCCGGCGTCCGCCAAAGCCAAGCCCAAGACGATCATGAACGAAGTCGCAGCGCCCCGCCCAGGTCCACACGCACAGCGGGATGCGTTTCGTGAATTCATGGCCACGAACCGGCTTCGCCCGACGACCTGGGCGAAGGACGCGGACGTTCCGCCGGCGCAGATCCTTGCGTATCTCACCGGCCAATCGCGCGCCTTGGCCCCGGATATAGCGAAGAAACTGGCGCGAGCAGCGAAGGTTCGTGTCGAGGACATGTTCCGGTGATTTCCGTTGACGAAGCCATCGCGCGCGTCACCGCCTTGCTCGAACCCGTCGGCATCGAAACTGTTTCGATAGACGATGCTTTCAGCCGTGTGCTCGCCGAAGACGCGCTCGCCCGGCTCACCCAACCGCCGGCGCCGGTATCGGCAATGGACGGCTACGCTGTGCGCGTTGCCGATGTCGCACAGCCGCCCACGATATTGCGGGTGGTCGGTACGTCTCCGGCAGGACATCCATACGGAAAGCGCCTGGAACAAGGCGAAGCTGTGCGAATCTTCACAGGCGGTGTCGTGCCGGAAGGTGCGGACGGCATCGTCATTCAGGAAGACACCGTAGCCGACGATGATTGGGTCACGCTAAACGTCGCCACCAAGCCCGGAAAACATATCCGCGCAGCGGGCCTCGATTTCAAACGGGACGATGTACTCGTCCGCGCGGGCAAACGGCTTACGGCGCGCGAGGTCTCGGTGCTGGCAGCCGGCGATCTCGCGCAAATCAACGTTCGCCGTAAACCGAGAATTGCCGTCGCGGCGACGGGCGATGAACTCTCGCGTCCCGGCGAAAAGCGTGGCGCAGGCGGGATAGTTGCTTCATCAGGCTATGCGTTGCGTCCCATGATTGAAGCTTGGGGTGGCGAAGCGGTCGATCTTGGAATCTTTCCGGACGATATCGACGCCATCGCATCGATCGCGCAGAAAGCGGCGGATGCCGATCTGATCGTCACGTTGGGCGGTGCGTCGGTCGGCGATCACGATCTTATCCAGAAGGGGCTTGGTCCAAAGGGCTTTGCACTGGACTTCTGGAAGATCGCGATGCGGCCCGGCAAGCCGCTGATCTTCGGCCATCTCAAGGAAACGCCGCTGCTCGGCCTTCCCGGAAATCCGGTCTCGACTTTCGTGTGTGCTGTTCTGTTTCTGCAGCCCGCGATTGCCGCATTGCTCGGCACCGACGCGAGCGTGCCGCTGATGTCGGCGAAGCTCACGCATTCCCTGCCGGCGAACGACACACGACAGGACTACATGCGCGCCAAACTGATTCATCGCGGCGGCGAATATTGGGCGGATGTATTCGACATCCAGGATTCGTCGATGCTCAAAACTCTCTCTGCAGCTGACGCCCTTGTGGTTCGCGCACCTCATGCGCCGGCGCTCGAAGGCGGCGCGCGCGTCGATGTGGTGCTGCTCGACCGGCTCTGAGGGAATCCCACATTTTGTGCGTTGACGGGCTTAGAGAACTAAAGTAGAACGATTCTCCATGTTTCGGATTTGTTCGCCACATGGCGCCAAGGGAGATATGGAACCGTGCTAACTAAGAAGCAGTACGAACTCCTCATGTTCATCCATGAGCGGGTGCGGGAATCCGGTGTGCCGCCCTCCTTCGATGAGATGAAGGACGCTTTGGACCTCAAGTCCAAGTCAGGCATTCACCGCCTGATTACGGCCCTTGAGGAGCGGGGATTCCTGCGCCGTATCGAGAAGCGGGCCCGCGCCTTGGAGATCGTGAAACTGCCGGAGAACGTTTCAGACACGCTCCGCCCGGCAACCACACGCAGCCAGGCACAGCGTCTGAGCCCTGCGGGAGCCCGCCACGGCCGTGCCGAGACGCGCGGATCGTCGGACGCCCGAATCGCTGGCAGCCCGCGCCGTGCGGGCGGCGAGAGCGAAGGGGCCGTCAACGTCCCCCTGGTGGGACGGATCGCTGCCGGTACGCCGATCGAGGCACTGCAGAACAGGATTTCCGATGTGCCGGTTCCAATGGGGATGCTCGGGCGCGGTGATCACTATGCGCTCGAAGTGACAGGCGACTCCATGATCAACGCCGGCATCTTGGACGGCGACACCGTGATCATTCAGGAAGCCGATACGGCACAGACCGGCGAAATTGTCGTGGCGCTGGTGGACGAGTCCGAAGCGACTTTGAAGCGTCTGCGCCGCCGTGGTGATTCCATTGCCCTGGAAGCGGCGAACCCCGCTTACGAAACGCGTCTTTACGGTGCGGATCGCGTGCGCGTTCAAGGCAAGCTTGTTGGGTTGATCCGCCGGTATTGAGGACGCTTGCGGGGCGCGCGCGGTTGCTGGCTCCACGGCCTTAGACCACGCTCGCCTTCAACGGTTCCCACACGCATTTGGTTGCCCAACCAGATCGCATATCCGCCGGCACGAGCAACATCGAACTTGTCGATGACGAGCCTGGGCTGTGTGCAGTTGCGGCCGGCCGGAACTGCGCTCACAACGATGGTGGCGCTAGCACAGTCCTCTTCCAATGCATCGACACGCTGGACAGCGGCGACCACAGCGCCACTCCTGGCCTTCGCGATGCAGCCATAGCTATCGCAACTCACGCCATCTTTCCGCGTGGCGACGGCCGCACCGGAGTCGCGGCTGTCGCCGTCACGTTTGAGCCATTCGTCCGCGGAGTAGCCGTCGCTTGCCTTGCGCATCAGACGAAGGGCGCCATCGGAACCGCGAATGGCGACCGTCGCGCCATCCCGCGCGACAAGGATGTCCGGTCCACGTGTGGCCAACGCGAGCACGACGCCGGCGATAATTGGAACAAGGCCGGCCCATCGCCAGCTCCGCCGCCACAGGACGACCCACAATCCTCCGAGCGACAAAAGGACCAGCGCATGCATTGGCCAAGCCGACACGGTCGAGATCGCGCCGGGTAAGCCCGACACAAGCCGTCCAACGGAGAGCATGACATCGATCCCCCAGCCCATGATCTTTAGCGGCCATGCCTCGAGATGAAACGGCATCGCGATAACGGAGATCGCGGCCGCGGGCATGGTCACAAAACCCATCACAGGCATGGCGAGGAGATTGCCAAGCACCGCGTAGTGCGTGGCCCGGTCAAAATGGAAGATCGCGTAAGGCGCGGTTGCGATGCTGCCGACGAGACTCGTGATGGCAATACCTCGGAGATAGCGGCGTACGCTCCCAAAAGCACGCGGTCCGTCATGAACGCGACGAGCCGCCTCCCACTCGGCCACGGCAACCAATCCCGCGACCGCTGCGAAGGACATCTGAAAGCCCGGTTCCAGAAGACTTTCCGGTCGCAGCAACAAGATAACGAACGCCGCCAGCGCCACAGACCGCATGGAGAGCGCCGGGCGATCCATCAGGATCGCGGTCAGCATAGTCATCAGCATGATGTAGGCACGCGTCGCGGGCGTGGCGGCGCCGCTGATCACAAGATAGAATGTCGCGCCAGCGAGCGCCGCAATCGCCGCCCATTTTTTGATGGGATAATTCAGTGCAACGACAGGGATCGCCGCCAGAATGGCGCGAACGATCCAGAACAACCCCAGTCCCACCAGCGCCATATGCAGTCCTGCGATCGCGAGCACATGCGCGAGCCCCGCGTCCCGCAAGGCCGCCTCGTCGTCATCGGAAATCGACCCGCGGTCGCCCGTGATCAGCGCGGACGCAATGCCGCCCACGCTACCGGGAAGTGCAGTCTGAATGCGTTGCGTCATCCGCCAGCGCAATTGGGCAATCGATGTCGCGATCCATTCGTCGAAGGTTTTGGCCCTCGGAGGGCCAATCGCGCTCGCGCGGCCATACGCGTATCCTACACCGCCGATGCGGTCGAAGAATGCGGCGCGGCCGAAATCATAACCTCCCGGTGCAGCAGGTGCTGGAGGCGGCATCAACATCGCGCGCAGGTGAATCCAGTTTCCCGGAACAAGTTCCGGCGTGACGGCGCGGATCGAAACCCGCACGCGCGCCGGGGCGCTGCTTTCTTGAAACCGATCGGAGCCCAGCGCCCCCAGTACGATACGCACGCCCTTACCATGCACCTGCACGCTTTCAATACGCCCGTCGAGCGGCACAAGTCCGGCATTGCGCTGAAGAACCGGCGCGGCAACAGAAACCTCGCGCCATTTTGCATAGCCGAAGCCCATTGCGACGACGGCGAGCGCGGCCAGCAAAACTCGGAAAGAGGTTTGTACAGTCCGCGCCGAAAGGATGGCGCACACCAAGCCTGCCAAACCGGCAACGGCGCCCACGGCAATCGACGGCTCGATCGGTAAAGCGAAATAAAGCCCGACACCTGCGCCAAATCCGACCGGAAGCCATAGCGGCCATCGCTCGCGATCAGCCAGGGCATGATCGCGGCAGGCGCGCAGCAGTGTCATCGGCCACGCGCCGAATTCTCCCACCTCCGGCGTCCAGCGCCGAAAGCCCGTAAGCGGACCTACCACCATCGAAAACGGCCTGCTAGAAGCCTCGCCTGCAAAGACACCGCCCAACATCGGCTGCCATTCTCTACCATGACTGGAAACAAGAAACCCGTCCTTCGTTTTGCGCCCTCTCCCACAGGCATGCTGCATATCGGCGGCGCGCGTACGGCGCTGTTCAACTGGCTCTATGCCCGCCACACCGGCGGTACTTTTCTTCTGCGCATCGAAGACACTGACCGTGAACGATCGACGCCAGAGGCGGTCGAGGCGATCCTGAACGGTTTGAATTGGTTGGGCTTGGATTGGGACGGGCAGACCGTCTATCAGTTCGCGCGGGCTGGTCGCCATCGCGAGATCGCAGAGCAACTGCTTGCCGAAGGCAAAGCCTACCGCTGCTTCGCAACTGCACAGGAACTCGACGAAATGCGCGCGCAGCAACGCGCCGAAGGGAAGTCGATGCGCTATGATGGACGCTGGCGCGACCGCGATCCGTTGGAAGCGCCGCCAAGCGCGCCGTTCGTCGTCCGGCTCAAGGCGTCGCAAACCGGTGAGACCGTCGTGCACGATGTCGTGCAGGGCGACGTACGCTTCAGGAACGATCAACTGGACGACATGGTGCTACTGCGCAGCGACGGCACGCCGACCTACATGCTCGCGGTCGTCGTCGACGATTTCGACATGGGCGTGACCCACGTCATCCGCGGCGACGATCACCTGAACAACGCCGCGCGCCAGCTGCAGATCATCCACGCGATGGGGTGGCCGGAGCCTGTTTATGGCCACGTTCCGCTGATCCACGGTCCCGACGGCGCAAAACTATCGAAGCGCCACGGTGCGCTCGCTGTCGAGGCCTATCGCGATATGGGTTATCTCCCGGAGACGATGCGCAACTACTTGTTGCGTCTTGGCTGGAGCCACGGCGATGACGAGATCATTCCGACAGAGAAAGCGATCGCGTGGTTCAATCTCGAAAGCATCGGTCGCAGTCCTGCCCGTCTGGATTTCAAGAAGCTCGACAATCTGAACGCCCATTACATCCGCGCCACGGACAACGCGGCACTGTCGAAAGAAATCGAAGCCGTGCTAACGCGCGAGACTCCGCCGCGTATGCTCGACGATAGAGCTAAGGCTCGCCTCCTCGCGGCGATGCCCGGGTTGAAGGAGCGGGCAAAGACGCTCATAGAGCTCGCGCAATCCGCCGAGTTCCTGTTCAGCGACGGGCCGCGCACGCTCGATGATGCCGCACAGAAGAATCTCCCCGCCGAAGCGCGCGCCACGATCGGGCGCGTCCTTCCAGCGCTGGAAGCGACGGACTGGACCGGCAAGGCACTTGAAGCCGCTGCCCGCGCCTTCGCAGATGCGGAAGGACTTAAACTTGGGCAAATCGCTCAACCCTTGCGCGCCGCTCTCACGGGAAAGGCCAGCTCACCCCCGTTATTCGAGATGATGGAAGTACTCGGAGGGCAAGAATCCCTTGTTAGATTAAAGGCTTACAGCGTCTAATCCAAAGCCCGAAAAGTCGCTCGATGGACGGAAGGGGGAGTGACGGAATTAACCGAGTTGGCCTATAATTGTGCAGTGCAAGATAACTGAAACGGGCGCCGCCCGGGAGGGTGGCATAAGGAGCTTAGAGCGATGAAGGCGAGCAAGCTTACTCCGGCCGGCAAGGCCACGCTGATCTACGAAAACAAATCTTTTGAGTTGCCTGCCTATTCCGGCACCGAAGGTCCCAACGTCATCGATATCCGTAAGCTCTATGGCGATGCCGACGTCTTCACCTACGATCCCGGTTTCACCTCTACAGCTTCCTGCGAAAGCGACATCACCTTCATCGACGGCGACAAGGGCATATGTCTCTATCGCGGATATCCCGTCGATCAGCTGGCCCAGCACTCCACGTTTCTGGAGGTCTGTTATCTCCTGCTGCACGGCGAATTGCCGAACAAGGATCAGGCCAAGGCGTTCAACCATTCGATCACCATGCACACGATGGTGCACGACCAGATGTCGACCTTCTTCCGCGGTTTCCGCCGCGACGCGCACCCGATGGCGGTGATGTGCGGCGTGGTCGGTGCGCTTTCGGCTTTCTATCACGACTCCACCGACATCAACGATCCACGTCAGCGCGAGATCGCGAGCCACCGCCTGATCGCAAAGATGCCGACAATCGCCGCAATGGCTTACAAATACACGATCGGTCAGCCTTTCGTGTATCCGCTCAATCATCTCGGCTACACGGAAAACTTCATGCGCATGACGTTCTCGGTTCCGGCCGAGGAGTACAAGGTCAATCCGGTGCTCGCCAAAGCGCTGGATGCGATCTTCATTCTCCACGCCGATCATGAGCAGAACGCATCGACATCGACGGTGCGCCTTGCCGGGTCATCGGGCGCCAACCCGTTCGCGTGCATCGCCGCCGGCATTGCATGTCTGTGGGGCCCCGCGCATGGCGGCGCCAACGAAGCCGCTCTCAAAATGCTGGAAGAGATTGGAAGCGTCGATCGCATTCCGGAATTCATCAAGCGCGCGAAGGATCCGAACGACAATTTCCGTCTGATGGGCTTCGGCCACCGCGTCTACAAAAACTACGATCCCCGCGCCAAGGCGATGCAGGCGCAAAGCCACGCGGTTTTGGAGGAAGTCGGTCATGCCGACGATCCGATTCTGAAAGTCGCGATGGAATTGGAGCGTATCGCGCTGCAGGACGATTATTTCGTCCAGAAAAAGCTCTACCCGAATATCGATTTCTATTCGGGCATCACGCTGAAGGCGCTGGGCTTCCCCACCAGCATGTTCACGGCGCTGTTCGCACTTGCGCGCACCGTCGGTTGGATCGCCCAGTGGGGCGAGATGATCGAAGATCCGGCGCAGAAGATCGGCCGGCCGCGCCAGATCTACACGGGTGCAAAGCAGCGCGAATACATTCCGATCGCGAAGCGTTAGGAGCCGCGGACAAAATCGACGATGGCGTGCGCCGCGCGGATGCTCGGCGCTTCGCCGCCACGTCCCAGCAAGGCGGTCGCCTCGTCGAGGTCGTGAAGCTCGTGCCCGGCGGCATCCTTGTCGGTCAAAAGCTTGGTCACGGCCTCGGCGAGATTGTCGGGATTGCACCGCGCCTGCAGGAATTCCGGCACCGCTTCACGTCCGAGCAGAATGTTGATGAGCGTGATGTACTTCACATTCATCAATGGCAGCGCGAGCATATAAGTCAGCCATCCCGCCTTGTAGCCGACGACCATCGGCTTGCGCGCCAATGCCAGCTCGGTGGTCACGGTTCCGGACGCCGCCAGCGCCGCATCGGCGGCATCGAAGGCCGCAAACTTTTCGACTTCGCTTTCAACAATGTGCAGAGGCGTGGGCCAGGTCCCGGTCGCCGCTTTCACGCGTGCCGCAACATGTGGAATCGTGGGAAGGATTGTTACCAATCCAGGAACGCGCGTGGCTATCTTCGCGACCGCTTCGCGAAACTCCGGCAGGATAAAGCGGATTTCATTGGTGCGACTTCCCGGCAAAACAACGAGAAGCGGCGCATCAGGCGCAATTCCATGTCTTGTGCGGAACTCCGCGCCGCCCTTGATCTTCTCCGCGCGCTCAATGACCGGATGCCCGACGAACACCGCGCGCAAGCCGTATTTCTCGAAGAACGGCGCCTCGAACGGCAGCAGCGCCAACACCAGGTCGAAGTACCGCGCCATCTTGCGCGCACGATAGGCGCGGCTGGCCCATACCTGCGGCGCGACATAATTGATCGTGCGGATCGACGGATCGCGGCGTTTCATCTGCTGCGCGATGCGATGCGTGAAATCCGGGCTGTCGATCATCACGACGGCATCTGGGCGGGTCGCAATCGCGAAGTCGCAAGCCTCTCGTACCCGGCGGAGAATAGCGGGAATTTTGGGCACGACTTCGCGCAATCCCATCACCGCGGTCGCGTCGAGCGGATAGAGGCTTTTCAGCCCCTGCGCCGCCATTGCCGAACCGCCAACACCCGTGAATTTCACGCTGTCACCGGCAACCGCTTTGAGACCGGCCATGAGCTGCCCACCGAGAAGATCGCCGGACGGTTCGCCGCACACCAGCATCAGGTTCAAAGGGTTTGTGGGGAGCGCAGGCATGGTTCAGGCCGCAATGCCGACAAGGAAGATGCCAAGCTTGTCGGCCTCCGCGACCACCGCGGTGCGGTCAACGATCAGCGCACCCCCTGCTTCGACAGCGATACCGGCCAGATGAACCTTCGCCGCGTTACGGATCGTCTCCACGCCGACAACAGGAAGATCGGTTTTGCGATCCTGGATGGGCTTGGGCGCTTTAACGAGAACTCCGCGCGGCTTGCCCGGCGTTCCGCGAATATGCTCCGGCAGAGCGCCGACGCGCGCGACCGTAGCGTCCGTACCCTCGGCCGCTTCGACAGACAGCGTCAGCCCGGCACACACGACCGCCGCTTGCCCGACGTCAAACTGCCCCATGGCGCGCGCGACCCGGAACGCCAGCACGATATCGGACTCGTTCTCGGTGTTCGGCTTGACACGCCCCATCACTCCAGATTTTGCGATGAGATCGGGCGCCGCTTCGGCCGCACCGACCACATGCAGCCCTTCGCGCTCAAACATATCGACCACGGAACGCAGCAGCGCGTCATCGCCCTTCAGCGCTGCGGCGATCACGCGCGGCGCCGCGAGCATCGCCTTGGTGTCGAGCTTGATCTCGGAAAACTTCGGCCGTTGAACATTTCCGGCGAGCGTTACGTCGCTACAGCCATGCGCCTTGAACGCTCTCATGGCTTTGCCCAATTCGCCGAGCGCAACGGTCTCGTTCGGATAGGCGTTTGCCCAATCTTCGGTCAGATTTGCGAGCTTGAGCACGAATACCGCCCGGCCGGATGCACGCGCGCTTTCGGCAATCGCACGCGGGAGATTGCCGCCACCGGCGATGATGCCGAGACCATCGCTCATTCGTCTTCGCCTGCGCCTGCGCGGCGGCGAGCGAGGCAGATCGGACGCTTTGCCGGTGCGAGAATGAACTCCACGATTTCCGCGACTTCGGAAACAGGACCCCAGTTATCGCGGGCCCGGCGTGCGCGGTCCGCCACTGACCCGCCGGTCTCCAGGAAGATCAATCTGAACGCGGCCCGGAGCGCGTTGATGCTGTCGCGCGAAACACCGCGCCGCTTCAGACCCACGAGATTGAGATTGCCAAGCTCCGCGTGAAGGCCGGAGGCAATCCCATAGGGAATGATGTCCCGGTTGCAGCCGCTGAGGCCGCCCAGCATAGCGCCCCGGCCGATACGCGCGAATTGCTGCACGGCGGAAAGGCCGCCTGTGATGACTCCGTCGCCGATATGGCAATGACCGCCCAGCTGTGTTCCGTTGGCGAACGTCACGTCGTCGCCCACATGACAATCATGGCCGACATGGCTGTAGGCCATGAAATATCCCCGCGCGCCGATCGTCGTGATGCCTTTGTCTTTCGAGCTGCCGCAATTCATCGTTACGCATTCGCGGATGACGCAATCCTCGCCGATCTCCAGTTTTGCATCCGCGGTCCTGTCTCCACGGATTTGCGCGCCCCCGCCCAACACGGCACCGGAATGAACGACCGACCGTGCGCCAACCATCGTGTTGCCGGCGATCGTGACATGGGACACAAGACGCACGCCATCGCCGAGACAGGCGCGCGGGCCAACGCTGCAGAACGGGCCGATCTCAACGTCCGCGCCGAGAACGGCGCCGTCTTCAACCAGGGAGGTTGGATGAATCGCCATCTTTTTCATCGAAGATCATGGCGCTGAACTCTGCTTCCGCGCAAAGCTCGTCGCCGACAAAGGCTTCTCCAGAAAAGCGCCAGACGGGACCGCGGTGCCGGATCGCCCTTACCGGAATGCGCAACATGTCGCCCGGCCGGACCGGCCTGCGGAACCGTGCTTTGTCGATGGTCATAAAGTAGACCTTGCGGCCGGGGCTGTCGTGACCCAGCGAATAGACCACAAGCGCACCGGCTGTCTGCGCCATCGCTTCTACGATCAATACACCCGGCATGACTGCAAAATCCGGAAAATGGCCCTGGAAATGGGGCTCGTTGTAGCTGACCGCCTTGTGCCCGGTCGCGCTCTGGTTGGGAACGATGTCGGTCAGACGCTCGACAAACAAGAACGGCGCGCGGTGGGGAAGCAGCTTCTTGATCTGCTCCACATCCAGCGAAACTTCTGTGTTCGTCTTGTCCATCAGGATTTCTTCGCGCCCTTTTTCACCAGCATCTTAATCGCGGCCAGTTCCCTCGCGTACTCCCTGAGCGGTTTGGCGGGCATACCGCCATAGTCCTGTCCCGGAGGAACATATGCTATGACACCGGAACGCGCGGCAAGACGCGCGCCATCGCCGATGCTGACGTGATCGGCGATACCGGCCTGTCCGCCGACCACAACGAAATCGCCGAGCTCGCAGCTTCCGGAAATCCCGACATGGCCGACAATCACGGTGTGTCGCCCGATGCGGGTGTTGTGCCCAATCTGGACCAGATTGTCGATCTTGGTTCCCTCGCCGATCACCGTGTCGCCCAGCGCAGCGCGGTCCACGGCTGTGCACGATCCAATTTCGACCCTGTCCTGAAGAATAACGCGGCCGAGCTGAGGGATTTTAACGTGCCCGCCGGGCCCGGACGCGAAACCGAAGCCGGGCTGCCCTATTTGCGCGCCCGGCAGAATCAAAACTCCGTCACCGATCAACGCGTGACTGATGCTGACATTGCTGCCGATTTCGCAATTGCGACCGATGGCGACGCCACGCGCGATCACGCTGCTCGGACCGACTTGTGTGTTTTCGCCAATCTCGACATGGGGCCCGACCACGACGCCTGGCGCAAGCATGACGCCTTTTCCGATCTTCGCGGTGGGATCGACGAACGCCTGTTGGTTCCAGACCGCAAGACCGGATTGTGGATAGAACAACTGCGCCACGGCTGCGAAGGCATGCTGCACCGATGCGCAGCGAATGAGTATGCAGGAGGCCGGACCTTGAGCCTGCGAAGAGGACGGCACGAAGCAGAATCCCGCCCGCGTCCGCGCAAATTGCTTCGCCGCGTCGCCGCTGCCGCCCGCGAAGAACGACAGGTGCGACGGGCCGGCGCCAGTCAGGCTGGCGACGTCATTGATACCAGCGTTGCCATCGGCATCTTCCGGCAATGGCGCGCCCGCCAGCTCGCAAACCCTGGCGAGTGCGAAGGGGCCACGATTGTCGTAAAATCTGGGATCGGCCATCGAGCTAAAGCAGAGACGTCTTTGTCACTGCTGCGGCGGTTGCTGCTGTTGCTGCTGCATTCCCGGGGGCAGCGGAACGAGTTCGACCTTCAGCGTGGGAAGCTTTTCATTCAGCCGCTGAATGGTCAGACCCGTGATATCGACGTCGTTAGAGCCGAGAATGACGGCATTGCGGTCCAGCATCATGTTGGCCCCGCGCTCCGCCATGACACCAAGAAGGATCGGCTTTAGCGCTTGTTCGACCGTCGTGCGCGCTTTGTAAAATCCACCCTCGATCAGGGTCTGCTTTTTCTGAATCTGCCCCTGCAGACCGGCGCGCCGCGCCTCCAGCTCTTTCACCTTCTTGGCTTTCAGATCAGCCGAAAGAATGGCGGACTGCTGCTGAAACGCCTTGACATCGCGCTGGAACGCCTCGCCCTGCGCTTTGAGATCATTTTCGGCCTGCACGCGGTAGGCATTGATCTGGCGCACGATATCCTGGCCCACCTTCGAGTCGCGCAGCACGATCGAACGATCGATGATCACGATTTTCGGTTGTGGCGTCGCTGCGCCAGAAGCAGGAGCGACCGCGAGCGGCGAGAGGCTTGCGAGGAGGAGCGTTCCGGCAACTGCAAGCATTCCGGAAATCGGCATTTTGCGAGTCATGGTCTTAGAATCCCGTACCAGCGGTGAAGTGGAGAATCTGCGGACGATCATAGTCCGTTTTGAGGATTGGCATGCCCAGATCGACCTGGATGGGGCCGAAGGGCGACTTCCAGCCGATCGACAAACCCGCCGATGCGCGCATCGCCAGATTGTCCTTGATCAGGCACTTTACGCCGCTACCAGTATAGATCGCGCAAAGTTGCTGCTTGTCGTCGATGTCGCCAAGGGTGCCGAAGTCGCTGAACAGCGAGAAATTCAGCCCATAGTCCTCAGGGAGGAAGCTGGGTAGCCGAAGCTGCGCCGTTCCAATGATATAAACGTCGCCACCCAGGGCACTCACGTCCTTGGAGGCTGAGATATCGCGGGGTCCGATACCGGCGAGGTTGAAGCCGCGGAAGCTGTCGCCACCCTTGAAGAAGCGGTTGTTGATCGGAAGCAGATCGCCGGAATAGCCCGTGATATAGCCGGAATTGATCGCCAGCGAACCCACGAACTTGTCCCAAAGCACCTTTTTGTAAGTGACGAATTGCTCTTCAGTCTTCAGGTATTTCACGCCTCCGCCAAAGCCCGCAAAGTCCTGCGAAAAGCTGAAGGCGAGCCCCTTGGTCGGCTTCACGTAATCGTCCAGCGTGTTGTAGGCGAAGGTAAAACCGATGCTCGAGGTGTTTGTCGTGCCGGCGCCCAGCCGAACTTCCACCGGCGCGTTGGCGTACGGTTTGATGTCCTGAATCTGATAGTTGTAGCGCAGCGCGACCGTTCCGTACTCGGATGTCGGAAAGCCGACGCGCAACTGGGCGTCCGAAACAACGACTTCGTACGGCGCCTGCTGATAGGCAGTATCTACCTCGTAAAGATCGAAACCCGCCGCAAGCGAGCGATCGAGGAAATAAGGTTCGGTGAAGCTGAACTGGAACTGCTTGCTGATCTCTGACAGCGAAACGCTGGCGCGCATATATTGGCCACGTCCGAACAGATCGCGTTCCGTATAGCTGAACTCGCCGACGACCGAACTGGTGGAGGAATAACCCGCGCCCAGCGAAAGCTCGCCCGTCGATTGCTCGGTCACCTTGACGTCGAGGTTCACGCGGTCGGGCTGAGATCCCGGCGTTTGCTTGATATCGACGTCCTTGAAGATGCCCAGTCCCCGGATGCGCGTGCGCGAACGATCGACGAGGACACGGTTGAATGCATCGCCTTCCACGAGACGGAACTCGCGGCGCACCACCTTGTCCAGCGTGCGGTTGTTGCCGGAGACGTTGATCTTCTCCACATAAACGCGCGGACCCTGATCGATCTTGAGAAGCACATCGATCACACGATGGTCGTGATCGCGGCGGATACGAGGATGCACTTCGGCAAACGCGTAGCCGCGCGTTCCGGCGGCGTTGGTCAGAGAGTCGATGGCCTTTTGGACGAGTTCGCCGTTGTAGAGATCGCCCGGCTGAATCTTGACCAGCGGACGCAGCGCCAGAGGATCGAGTTCCTTGATGCTCGATTCGATCTCCACCTTGCCGAATTTGTAGAGGTCGCCTTCATCGACCGTGAACGTCACATAAAAGCTGTCATGCGACGGCGTGAGTTCGGCCACCGCGGAGACAACGCGGAAGTCGGCGTAGCCATGGCCGACATAGAACCGGCGCAGTTGCTCGCGGTCGAAGGTCAGCCGATCCGGATCGTAGTTGTCGTTTGTCGCCAGGATGCGCCACCAGGAACTTTCTTCGGTTGCGATCTGGTTGCGCAGCGTATCGTCATCAAAGGATTTGTTGCCGATGAAGCTGATGCGCGCTACGCCGGTCGTTGGCCCCTCATGGATCGAGAAGATCAGATCGACGCGGTTTTGCGGGCGGGAAATGATCTGCGGATCGACGGTCGCGCCGAACTTGCCGTTGCGCCGGTAGACCTCAATGATGCGCTGAACGTCGGACTGCACCTTTGTGCGCGTGAACACCATACGCGGTTTGAGCTGCACTTCCTTTTCGAGGTCCTTGGTCGAGACCTTGCTGTTACCTTCGTAGTCGATCTGGTTGATGATCGGATTTTCGGTGACGACAACGATCAATGTCGACGTCGCCGGATCCCAGTTCACCTTCACATTGGAAAACAGGCCAGTGGCAAACAGCGCCTTCAGGGCGCGGTCCGCGGTCTGTGGCTGATAGGGATCGCCCTCATGAAGGGAGATGTAGGAAAGAACCGTCGCCGGCTCGATGCGCTGCGTGCCCTTTACCGTGATGTGCAGGATCGATGGGAGTGGTGCCGCGTCGGGCGCGGCAGCTGCCGGGGTGGATGGCTTGGCAGACGGACCGGACAACAACTGCGCGGATGCGGGAATCGAAACGGCGCAGACGGCCAATACCGCCGCGGCCAAAGCCGTGCGCGTCACTCGGGCGAACAGGGCGTTGGCGCTCATCCACTCGTTCTCTTAACACTACCGCGAACGGTACATTCCGCGAATGCGGCGATCCAAATCAGGCTCAGCGGACGATGTCGTTCCAGGTCACAAACAGGACGAGACCCAAGACCAACGCCAGTCCAAACCGAAAACCCACTTCCTGGGCCTTTTCCCCCAAAGGACGGCCCAGCACAGCTTCGCATCCATAGTACAGAAGATGCCCCCCGTCGAGCACTGGAATGGGAAAAAGGTTGATGAGGCCGATGCTTACGGAAAGTAGAGCCGTCAGTTGGATAAGGGCAAGAAAGCCCAATTCGGCGACCTTCTTGGCCAGCCCGGCGGTCCCAACCGGCCCTCGAAGCTGACTGGCATCCTGGCGGCCCAGAAAGATCTGCTCGAGGCTCTTCAGCGTACCCGTGATCAGACCCCATGTCTGGTCAATGGCCTCGGCAAACGCGCCGACCGGCCCGTAGTGGATGATCGTGGGCCTGGCTTTTGGCGAGTTGGTCACGCCCAGGGTGGGGATATTTTCCATATATCCCAGCGGATCTTTACGATGAACCAGCCGCGGCGTGGCGTGCAGGGTCAACAGCGATCCCGCGCGATCGACCGTTACCGCGAGGTCTTCACCGGCGCTGAGGGAGATGATCTGCGGCAGCTGGTCATAGGCGACGATAGCTGTGCCGTTGATGCTGCGCACGATATCGCCCGGCTTGATGCCGGCCTGCTCGGCGGCACTCCCGGGCGTGATGGCTCCAATAATGGGAGGAACAACCAGCCTGCCGAAAAACATGAACATCAGCGTGAAGATCACGATCGCGAGAATGAAATTCGCGAAAGGTCCGGCTGCGGACACGGCCATGCGCTGATAGATCGGTTTGCCTAGCAGCGATTCGGATCGTTCCGCGGGAGACATCGCCTTTTCCGCTTCGCGGTCCGGCCGGCTCGCCGCATCGGCATCGCCGAAAAACTTCACATAACCACCGAGCGGTATCCACGAGATTTTCCAGCGCGTTCCTTTTCTGTCTGTCCAGCCCGCGATCTCCGGTCCGAAACCCAGCGAAAACGTCTCGACCTTCACATTGAAAAAACGCGCCACCGAAAAGTGACCGAGTTCGTGGAAGAACACGACGACCGTGATCACGAACAGGAACGCTGGCAGCCCGAGAGGCACCCAATCGATCAGACCGCGCAACGCATCAATCATGATTGCTCCATCATTCGTTCCGATCGTTCAGACGGCAACGCGCCGGCACATGTCGCCGGCCATCGATCTTGCTCTTTCGTCCGCCGCGAGCACACCGTCAAGCGCGGACGCTTCGGCGTTAGAGGTGTGCGCCGCGCTTAGCGTATCCTCCACCACCCGCGGAATGTCCAAGAATCCGATGCGGCTGTCGAGAAACGCCGCGACCGCGATCTCGTTGGCTGCGTTCAAGATCGTCGGCGCCAGACCGCCCAGTCGCATGGATTCAAGCGCGAGGCCCAGACAACGGAAGCGCTGGTGATCCGGTTCCTGGAATGTCAGTTGGCCAACCGCCGCGAGATCGAGGCGCCTCGACGGCGAGGCAATGCGGCGCGGCCACGCCAGTGCGTGGGCTATCGGCGTACGCATGTCGGGCGCGGACATGTGCGCCAGCGTCGTGCCGTCCCCGTAAGAAACGAGACAATGAATCACCGATTGCGGATGTACGATCACACCCAACCGCTCGGGGGGCAGCGCAAAAAGAAAATGTGCCTCGATCAGTTCGAGGCCCTTGTTCATCAGCGACGCACTATCGACGGAAATCTTGGCGCCCATCGACCAGTTGGGATGCGCGACGGCCTGTGCAGGTGTCGCCGCGCGCATGCGGTCCATCGACCATTCGCGGAACGGGCCGCCGGAGGCTGTCAGCGTCACACGCTCCACTTCCGAGGCATTGCCATCGCCCAAAACCTGAAACACGGCATTGTGCTCGGAATCGACGGGGATAACGGAAGCACCCGTGCGCTGGATCGCATTGTGGAACACGGCGCCTGCGGCAACCACGCATTCCTTGTTCGCAAGCGCGACCGTGACGCCGCGTTCGATCGCAGCCAACGCCGGCGCAATCGCCGCCGCGCCGACGATTGCGACCATCACCACGTCAGAGGACCGCTTCGCCGCTTCGACCCCGGCCTCGCGTCCAGCGCCGACTTCAATGCCGGTTCCAGTCAGACCGTCTTTCAATCTGCCAAACAGTTTTGCGTCGCCGATCACGGCGAGTTTCGGATGGATCGCCCTTGCCTGTTCTATCAGCACATCGACGTTCGATTGCGCGGTCAGCGCCTCAACCGGCAGCACATCCGGTCCGTAAATCTCTCGCGCGTGCGCGACGACGCTCAACGTGCTGACGCCGATGGAGCCGGTCGAACCGAGAATGGTCACCTTTCTGCCCAAGACAGCCGACAGATCGGGCAATTCGAAATGTTTTCGCTGCGCGGCGAGCGCTTTCATGGACGCGCTCCAAACAGCGGATCGAGCCCAAACACAAAAACGAGGACCGCCAGCGTGCTCACCGCGAACAACGTGCTGTCGATGCGATCGAGAATCCCGCCATGACCGGGTATGAGCGAGCCGCTGTCCTTCCGATTGAATGACCGCTTGACCCACGATTCAAACAGATCGCCGGCATGCGCCACGACTGAAATGCCGGCTCCGTACGCAAATGCCAACACCGGACTCCCCCCAAGGACGCCGACATACACCGCCTCGACAATGGCGGCGGCGACTATACCACCCAAAGTGCCCGCCCAGGTCTTATTCGGCGACAGAACCGGGGTCAGTTTCGGGCCGCCGATGAGGTTGCCGGAGATCAGCGCGCCGGTATCGGTCGCCCAGACAATCAGAAGCAGCCCGACTATCAGCCACGCACCGTTCGCAGGGAGAGCGCGCGCGGCGATCATCGCAACCGCGGGAACGCCGACATAAAGAATGCCCCCGGCCTGCCAGAGCGGACTCTCGCTACGGATCAATGCGATGACAAACGCAATCGCGGTTCCTGCGCCAAGGACCAACCATGCGATCGGCCCGCGGGGCCAAAAAACGATCGCTGCCAGCGCTGCCATAATGGTGACGGCCGAAAGGGTCATTTCAAAGAGATAGGATTGCGGCCACACCATCCGGTGCCACTCGCGTGTTGCGAAGATTGCGCCGGAGGCAACGACCAGAGCGAGGTATCCCGCCCCTTTGAAATCGGCTGCGATGACCAACGCTGCCAGAAGAATCCCGAACAGCGGACGGGTGATCCAATCCTGCGAAAATGAGAGACCGCGCACCGGCGTAGTGTGCCGCGTGTCGGTCACGCGACCGCTTCCGGCACTGATCCGAAACGGCGTTCGCGCCGGCCAAAATGATCGATGGCCTCGAGAAATTTTTCCGGCGTGAAGTCCGGCCACAGCGTTTCGACGAACAGGAGCTCAGCGTAAGCCGATTGCCAGAGCAGGAAGTTGCTCAGACGCCTTTCTCCGCTGGTGCGGATGACAAGATCGGGCTCGGGCAAAGCGCTGGTGAAAAGACGCGCTGCGAACAACTCCGGCGTGATGGTCTCCGGATCGAGGCGGCCTTCCTTCGCGGCACGCGCCAATTCGCGCGCCGCGGCGGCGATCTCTTCCTGTCCGCCATAGTCGAAGGCGAAGGTGAGGTTCAGGCCCGTGTTATCGACGGTACGCTTTTCCATCTCCTCGATCATCGTGCGGATATCGTTTGCGACGCGGTCACGATTGCCGATGACGCGCACGCGAACACCGCGTGCGATGAGATCTTCCAAGTCGTTACGGAAATAGAGCCGGAACAGCCCCATGAGCGCGCCGACCTCTGGAGCCGGCCGTTTCCAGTTCTCGGACGAAAAAGCGTAGAGCGTAAGATTCTGAAGACCGATATCGGTGGCGGCTTTCACCACTTCGCGCACGGCGGCGACGCCCGCAACATGTCCGGCCTGCCGCGGCAGGTGGCGTTTGTTCGCCCAACGGCCGTTGCCGTCCATGATGATGGCGACGTGGCGCGGAAGCGTATGAGCGTCGAGCGGCGCGGCAACCATGTTAACCAACCTCTACAACGCGCCTCATACCTGCATGATCTCCTGCTCCTTGGTGTGGAGCACTTGATCGATCTCTTTTATGTGCGCATCCGTGAGCTTCTGCAATTCATCGCCCTGCTTATGGTGCTCGTCCTGGCCGATCTTGTGGTCCTTTTCGAGCTTTTTCAGGACTTCCATGCCGTCCCGGCGGACATTGCGAACCGCCACGCGCGCCGCTTCCGCATATTTGGATGCAAGTTTTGCCAATTCCTTACGGCGCTCCTCATTGAGTTCCGGTATCGGAATACGCAGGAGTTGGCCGTCCATCTGCGGATTGAGGCCGAGCCCCGCATCGCGGATGGCCTTGTCGACCGCCTTGGCCAGACCTTTGTCCCAGACCTGCACGGTCAGAAGCCGCGGTTCCGGCGTGGAGATGTTGCCAACCTGATTGATGGGAAGATGGCTGCCATAGGCATCGACCATCACAGGATCGAGCAGCGCGGCACTCGCGCGACCGGTTCTCAGACCCGAGAACTCGCTCCTCAAGGTTGCCACCGCGCCCTTCATGCGGCGCCCCATTTCGTCTTTGTTGAACGTATCGCTCATTGATTCCTCCCAAGCCGTTTAAGCGGCTCAGCGCTCTTCGATAATCGTGGCGCGGCCATCGCCTCTGAGGACCGCGGCCAAGGCGCCCTTGTCATGAATCGAGAATACCAGGATCGGTATCTTGTTTTCGCGGGAGAGGCTGATGGCGGACGCATCCATCACCTGAAGATCCCGCGCTAACACCTCATGGTAACTCAAGGATTCGTAGCGTATCGCATCCGGAACCTTCTTGGGATCGGCACTGTAGACACCGTCAACCTGCGTGCCTTTCAGCATCGCGTCGCAGTTCATCTCCGCCGCCCTGAGCGCCGCCGCCGTGTCGGTCGTGAAGAACGGATTGCCGGTGCCGGCCGCAAAAATCACGACCCGGCCCTTTTCCATGTGGCGAATAGCGACGCGGCGGATATAGGGCTCACAGACAGATGCCATGGGGATTGCAGACTGCACACGGCACGGCACGCCGATCCGCTCCAGCGCCGCCTGCATGGCGAGCGCGTTCATCACGGTCGCCAGCATGCCCATGTAGTCGGCGGTCGCGCGCTCAATACCCTTCGCCGCCGCGGATAGGCCGCGGAAAATGTTCCCGCCGCCGATCACCATGCACATCTGGGTGCCGGCTTCGAATGCATGGCGAACATCCTCGGCGATACGTTCGACCGTTTCGAGATCGATGCCGTAGGGCGCGGACCCCATCAACGCCTCGCCGGAGACCTTCAGGAGGACACGGGCGTATTTCGGCGCTGATGGCATAGGCCCCTCCGTGGGAATCAGTTTCCCGCCATCTTGCTGACTTCATCAGCAAAGTCGCTCTCGACCTTCTCGATGCCCTCGCCCACCTGGAAGCGGACAAAACCTTCGATTGCGACCGGACTACCCAGATCCTTGGATGCCTTTTCGATCACCTTGGAGACCGGAGTTTCGCCGTCGATGACGAAGACCTGCGACATGAGGACGGACTCCTCATAGAACTTGCGCATACGGCCTTCCATCATCTTCTCGATGACGTTTTCCGGTTTGCCGGACTGGCGCGCGATGTCGGCCTGGATGGCGCGCTCTCGTTCCACCACGTCCTTGGAGAGATGCTCCGGCGTGAGCGCAAGCGGGGCGGCAGCCGCGACATGCATCGCGATCTGCTTGCCAAGCGCCGCGAGCTTGCCCTTGTCGCCCGGCGACTTGATCGCGACCAGGACGCCGATCTTGCCGAGTTCCGGCGAAGCGGCATTGTGGACGTAAGACGCGACAACGCCTTCCGTGACGCCGAGCACGACCGCGCGGCGCACGCTCATGTTCTCGCCGATCTTGGCGACAAGCGCGGTGAGACGATCCTTCATCGAGCCTTCCGCCGCCGGGTGAGCGAGCAGTTTCTCGACATCGCCTTCCACCTTCAGCGCGGCATCGGCAGCGTCCTTCACGAAGGTCTTGAACTCGTCGTTGCGCGCGACGAAGTCGGTTTCGGCGTTCACCTCGACCAGCGCGCCGACATTGTTCTGCGACACGACGCCGATCAGGCCTTCCGCCGCAACGCGGTCGGCCTTCTTCGCGGCCTTCGACAGACCCTTCTTGCGCAGCCAGTCGATGGCGGCTTCCATGTCGCCGCCCGTTTCCTTGAGCGCGGCCTTGCAGTCCATCATGCCTGCGCCAGTCTTGTCGCGCAGGGCCTTCACCATCTGTGGGGGGACGTCCGACATAGTTCTAACTCCGAATAATCAGGCGCTGGCGTGCGTTTCCACGGACTCGGCGTGCGAGGCCGTGTCCGGCAGCTCGTCGGACGCGCCGACGTCGATGCCCTGCTCCACCTGACCCTGACCGATGCCGTCGATGATCGCGCGCGCGACGAGATCGCAATAGAGCACCAGCGCGCGGGCCGCGTCGTCATTGCCCGGGATCGGATAGGCGATGCCATCCGGATCGCAGTTGGAGTCGAGGATCGCGGTGACCGGGATGCCGAGCTTCTTGGCTTCGGAGATCGCAATGGCTTCCTTGTTCGTGTCGATCACGAACAGCATGTTGGGAAGACCGCCCATCTCCTTGATGCCGCCGAGCGAACGGTCGAGCTTGTCGCGCTCGCGCAGCATGCCGAGCAGTTCTTTCTTCTTCAGGCCCGAGCTCTGCGCAGATTCCAGAGTCTCTTCGATGGTGCGCATGCGCTTGATCGAGTTCGACACGGTCTGCCAGTTGGTGAGGGTGCCGCCGAGCCAGCGCTGGTTCATGTAATATTGCGCGCAACGCTTTGCGGCGTTGGCGATCGGCTCAGACGCCTGGCGCTTGGTGCCGACGAACAGGATGCGGCCACCGCCGGCCGCCACATCGCGGAGTGCGACGAGCGCCTGGTGCAGCAGCGGAACGGTCTGCGTCAGGTCGAGAATGTGGATGTCGTTGCGCGAGCCATAGATGTAGGGCGCCATCTTCGGGTTCCAGCGCTGTGTGCGATGGCCGAAATGCGCGCCTGCTTCCAAGAGCTGACGCATGGTGAAATCTGGCAGTGCCATTGATTCAGTCTCCTTTACCGGTTGGCCAGACGCGCGGGTTAGCCCTTAAAGAGCCACCGGACGGGGACGAGAGAACACCTCCCGAAACCCACCCACGCGTGCGAGATGGCCGGGCTTATAGGGGCGCGGAAGCGCTTATGCAAGCTGGCTTTCTGGCCAGGTCAGCTCTGCGCCGGAATAGCTGCATTACCGCCAAATTCCATGCTAACCCCAGCCGATGAGCCCCATTCGTCCTGCCATCAGGAATCTCGCGTCCAACGGCATCGCCCAGGTCTCCGGGCTCGGCCTCGGGAACCCAGACATCGTGCCCCTGTGGTTCGGCGAGAGCGATCTGGTCACGCCCAAATTCATCTGCGACGCCGCGCGACGGGCGCTGGATGAGGGCAAGACGTTCTATAGCGGCCAGCGCGGCATCCTGCCTCTGCGCGAGGCGCTGCGCGATTTCCACAAGCGTGTTCAGGGTGTCGACATCGCGGTCGAGCGCATTTCGCTTCCGGGCGCTGCAACGCTCGCGATGGTCACGGCGCTGCAATGCCTGATCGATCACGGCGACAACATCGTGATCGTCTCGCCGATCTGGCCGAGCATCTTCGAGGCGGCGATCGTCGTTGGCGCAGAGGTTCGGTACGCGAGACTGGAAGAAGACTGGAACGCAGGCCGCTGGCGGCTCGATCTCGAGAAACTGTTCGCGCAATGCGACGCGCGCACCAAGGCGATCTTCGTCTGCTCGCCGGGCAATCCGACCGGGTGGGTGATGACGCGCGACGAGCAGAAGGCGATGCTCGATTTCGCGCGCAAACGCGATATCGCGATCATCAGCGACGAGGTTTACGGCACGCTGGTGTTCGACGGCAGCACATGCGCGCCTTCATTCCTTGAGATCGCGACGCCGGACGACAATCTGTTCGTCGTGAATTCATTCTCCAAGCCGTGGGCGATGACGGGCTGGCGCATCGGCTGGCTGATCCATCCGGTGACGCTCGACGCGCAGATGAAGGTCATCACCATCGCCAACAACACGGGACCGACGAGCTTCGCGCAATATGGCGCGCTCGCTGCCCTGTCGCCAGAAGGCGACGCGTTCCGCGCCGAAATGCTCGAACGCTGCCGCACGGGCCGCGATGTCGTGCAAAGCTTCATCGACGGCCAGAACCGCATCCGCTGGATGAGGCCCGAAGGCGCGTTCTACGGCTTCCTCAAGATCGATGGCATGACCGATAGCCTCGCCTTCGCGGAGGATCTCGTTCGTCGCGCGCGCGTTGGCGTCGCGCCGGGCTCGGCGTTCGCGCCGGATGATGTTGAGATGGATTCCTATATCCGCGTCTGCTTTGCGCAGGACGCGAAGCTGCTGGCCGAAGGGCTCAACCGGATCGCAGCGGCGCTATAGCCCAAACTTGTCATGGCCCGCGAATGCGGGCCACCCAGGTGAAACCTTGCGGGATATCACAGCTTTCGCTTCGACCTCGCGCAACACGCTGAAGTGTGCAGAACCCAACTGGGCGGCCCGCAGTTGCGGGCCGTGACACTGGAGCGTTCAGCTTCTCCCCATAGACAAAAGCGGCGTGAAGCAGCCGAGGATCAGGCGTTTGGCATCGAAGGGCGGATCGCCGGCGGAGTCCATGCGTGGGTCATGGTGCATCTTCTCTTCAGTGATCTGGAAACTCTCCTTGTCGAGCCAGATCTGCCACGCGAACACGATCTTCTCGCCCTCTTTCGCGGCGACGGCCTTGCGGAAGTCGGTCTGTTTGCCTTCGGGCACGAAATCTTCCCAACACTCGACGATCTCAAGGCAGCCATATTCCTTGAAGAACCGCGCGCTCATCTCGGCCCATTTGCGATAGGCCTCCATTTTGTCCTCCGGCACCGGAATGACAAACCCGCAGATGTACATGGCCCAGTTCCTCGAATTGCTCGACGAAACAATATTGCGTTTTTGTTTTACGATTTTCTACATTTCGCGGATCGCTACTGCCAGCCCTTGTCAGGATCGCTGCCCCTAAACAGCCTCCACCGTTGTCACGCCGGGCATCATCTTGATGGCGTTGCGCAGCGCAGCGCTTACGACCTGGCGCTTGGGAAGCGCGATCTCGACTTCCTCGCCGGCGTGGCCGGGCACAACCAGCGTGACGATGCCCTTGCCGGGTTGCTTGAGTTGAGAGGCAATCGGGCCGAGCGCGGTTTCGTTATCGATATAGATCCGCATGCCCTCTCCTGCCTGCGCCGAGGCCACGTCGAGATCGGCGATGGAGGCGGCGCGGAGTTTCAGATCGTCGCCGTCCCAATCCGCGCTCGCGGTGACGAGCACCGACTTGCCTGCCTCCAGCAAAGGCCGCGCGGCCTGCAACACTTCGGGAAACAGCATCACCTCGAACATACCGGTCGGATCGGAGAACGAGACGAACGCATAGGTCTGGTCGTTGCGGCCACGCCGTTCGGATTTGCGGATCATCGTGCCCGCGAGCACTGCTTTGAATGACGACCGGCGGCGATCCTCCATCAGCGAGGCGATGCTGGCAGCACCGAGGCGTTTGAGCACGCCGGCATAGGAGTCGAGCGGATGGCCGGAGAGATAGAAGCCCATCGCGCCGAACTCCTCGCTCAGCCGCTCATGTGGCAGCCAGTCGGCGACCGATGCGAGGCGCACATCTTCGGTCGCCTCCGCAGGGCCGCCGAATAACGTCGCCTGTCCCACCTCGCGCTCGCGCGCGTTGCGCTGCGCACTGGAGAGCAGCGCGTCAGACGATTCCACCATCTGGCGGCGGTTGGGATTGAGCGTGTCGAACGCACCGGCGCGCGCGAGGCTTTCGAACGCGCGCTTGTTGACGAGTTTGGGATCGACGCGGCGCGCGAAATCGGCCGGGCTACGGAACGGGCCGTTTTCGACACGATCCGCGATCACCACATCCATCGCCTGCTTGCCGACACCCTTCACGGCGGCGAGCGCGTAATAGATCTCGCCCTTCTCCGCGCTGCACGAGAACACGGAGTCAGACCGGTTGATGTCGGGCTGCAGCACCTTCACGTTCAGGCGCTGTGCTTCCTGGCGGAAGATGTTGAGGCGGTCGGTGTTGCCGATATCGAGCGTCATCGATGCGGCGAGGAATTCGACCGGAAAGTTCGCCTTCAGATACGCCGTCTGATAGGCGACCTGCGCGTAGGCTGCGGCGTGACCCTTGTTGAAGCCATAGCCTGCGAACTTCGCCGCCTGCTCAAATATCTGCTCGGCGATGGAGGAGATGATCCCCTTCTCGCCCGCGCCCTTGATGAAGCGGTCGCGGTGCACGGCCATCTCGCTCGCGATCTTCTTGCCCATCGCGCGGCGCAGAAGATCGGCCTCGCCCAGCGAATAGCCCGCAAGCTCGCGTGCGATGTTCATGACGTCTTCCTGATACGTCATGACGCCGAACGTCTCCTTCAGGATCGGCTCAAGCGTGGGATGCAGATATTCCGGCGGCTCCTTGCCGTTCTTGACCGCGATGTATTTCGGGATCGAGTCCATCGGGCCAGGGCGATAAAGCGCTACGAGCGCGATGAGATCGTGGATGCGGTCGGGCTTCATGCGGCGCAGCAGATCGCGCATGCCCTGCCCTTCGAGCTGGAACACGCCCACGCTATCGCCGCGCGACAGCATCTCGTAGGTCGACTTGTCGTCGAAATCGATGTTCTGGGTGTCGAGTTCGATGCCGCGCTTTTTCAGCAGCTCTTCGGTCTTGGCGATGACGGTGAGCGTCTTGAGGCCCAGGAAGTCGAACTTCACCAGACCGGCTTTTTCCGCGTCCTCATAATCGAACTGCGTCACCGGCATTTCGGAGCGCGGATCGCGATAAAGCGGAAGGATCTCGTCCAGCGGCTTGTCGCCGATCACAACACCGGCCGGATGGGTGGAGGCGTGGCGGTAAAGCCCTTCGATCTTCTCGACGATGGAGAAGAGCTTCTGTGCGGCCGGTTCCTGCTCCGCGATGGTCTGAAGCCGCGGCTCCCCGGCGATGGCGTCCGACATCGAGACTGGCTTGCCGGGCGGGTTGGGCACGAGCTTGGCGATACGGTCGACAAGTCCGAGCGGCATCTGCAGCACGCGGCCGGTGTCGCGCACCGCGGCGCGCGCCTGCAGCGAACCGAGCGCGATGATATGCGCGACGCGATCGGCGCCATATTTGTCGCGCACATAGCGCACGACCTCGTCGCGCCGCTCCTGACAGAAATCGATATCGAAATCCGGCATCGAGATACGTTCGGGATTGAGAAAGCGCTCGAACAGCAGACCGAACCGCAACGGATCGAGATTGGTGATGTCGAGCGCCCAGGCGACGAGCGATGTCGCACCCGATCCGCGAACGCCGACAGGGATGCCCTGCCCGCGGGTCCATTTCATAAAGTCGGACACAATCAGAAAGTAGCCCGCGAAGCCCATTCCATTGATCACACCCAACTCGAATTCGAGCCGCTTTTTGTAGGTCTCGTCGTCAGCATAAAGTCCGTGCTGCGCAAGCTTGGCGGCAAGCCCCTCTTCTGCGAGTGCGCGCATCTCGTCTTCCGGCGTGCGGCCGGATTCCGGCACGAATTTCGGCAGGATCGGATCGCGCTTCTTCGGGCGGAAGGCGCAGCGGCGTGCGATCTCGATTGTGTTGTCGATCGCTTCCGGGAGGTCGGCGAACTGCGCCATCATCTCCGCCGCGGATTTGAACCGGTGCTCGCGCGTCAGGCGGCGGCGATCTTCCTGGCCGACAAAGGCGGCGTCCGCGATGCAGAGCAAGGCATCGTGCGCCTCATACATCTCCTCGCCGCCGAAATGCACATCGTTGGTCGCGACCAGCGGCAGCTTCTTCCCGTAAGCAAGATCGATAAGCCGGTCTTCTGCGGCACGCTCTTCCGCAAGGCCATGACGCTGAAGTTCGACATAAAGGCGGTCCGGGAACATGGCCGCCAAACGATCAAGCTGCGACGACGCTGCGTCGGGCTGGCCTTCCACCAGAAGGCGGTTGAGCGGACCGCCGGGACCGCCGGTCAGCGCGATCAGGCCGTCCGAATGGTTGGCGAGCATCGCCGCTTTCACATGCGGGAAGTCGCCGGGCTCAGCCTCGAGATAGGCTGCGCTCAGAAGCTTTGTCAGATTTCGATAGCCGGCCCCGTTCTGCACCAGCAGCGCCAGATGAGGGGGCTTGCGGCGCACGCCAACCGAACCGCCGATCTGGGGCGCCTCCTCCAACTCCACAGACAACAAACAGCCGACGATCGGCTGAACGCCGGCTTTGGCGAGCAGATCCGAAATCTCATAGACGCCGAACAGGTTGTTGACGTCGGTGACCGCGACCGCCGGCATTCCCGCCGCGCGCGCGAGTTTTGGCAGATCGTAAGGACGGATCGCGCCTTCGAGCAGCGAATAGGCGCTCTTCACGCGCAAATGCACAAACCCCGCCCGCTGCGCCATCAACGCCCCGACTCACATGATTGAATTGCCGAAATCAGTATTGGCATCATGGCGCCCGGCGCGAGCGTGCCGCGGCCTTATCCACAACAGAGGGCCTAACTGCCGATGATCGCCTGTACCGCGCTGGCAAGCGCGAACGACGACGCGATGAACAAAACCAACCCCGCTCCCGCCGCTGCATCCTTCAACCACATGATCGTCATCTCCCGTTTCCAAAGATAATGTTCTACTTGTGTTCTCATCAAGTCAAGAACAAATCATGATCGCGTTACCGAAACGGTGCTCATGCAGCAGATAAGGCTGAAACAAAATTTCCGTTCCGTATGCGGACCAAAAATAATGCTAACCCATTGAATCTATATCATACTTGAATGTGATTGTTGTCGTTGTGGCGAAAGTTAATACCCTCCGATACCGTTAGCACATGAGATTCCACACCCTGAGCGCCTTGGCGCTGCTTGGCCTCGCCCTTCCCGGCCCAGTCTTCGCAGACGCCCTGACCGACGTGAACGCCGCCATCAACGCCATGCGCAACGGCGACTACGATCAGGCAATTCCTTTGCTCAACAACGCCCTAAGCTCCGGCAACCTGTCCAGGGATCAGAGCGCGACGGCGTATTTCGACCGCGGCGTCGCCTATCTGAACAAGGGCCAGCCGGACACGGCCATCGCCGACTTTACCCAGTCAATCGCTTTGCGACCAAAGGACAGTGGAACGCTGTTCATGCGCGCCAATGCCAATATGGCCAAAGGACAATCGGATGCCGGCATTGCCGACTATACCGCCGCCATCGCCATCGATCCAAAGAACGCGGACGCCCATGCCAATCTCGGCAACGCCTATCGCGCGAAGGGCATGAACGATCAGGCCGTCACGGAGTATACGGCGGCGATTGGAATTCATGCGTCGCCTTATGCCTATGAAGGCCGCGCGCTGGTCTATCTGGCGACGAGCAAGATTGACACGGCCATTACCGATCTTGATGAAGCGATCAAACTGAAGCCCGATTACACCGCCGCCCTGGTCAATCGCGCCAACGCGTATGCCGCCCAAGGCAAGTACGACCGGGCAGTCGCCGATTTCGATGCCGAACTGAAATACAAACCCAACGACAGCATCGCCATCGCGAACCGTGCGCAGATCCTGGCGAAAATGGGAAAGACGGCCGAAGCGAAAGACGCCATGGCCTCCGTCGCGCAGTCCAACCCGGACAGTCCCGCGCCTTACCGCACCCTCGGCGATTCCTACATGGCGCAACGAGATTTCGCGAAAGCGGCCGAGCAATATTCGATTGCGCTCAGCAAGGATCCGAACGATCCGACCACGCTGCTCAACCGCGGCGCCTGCTACCACAGCATGGGACAGTACGACAAAGCGATTGCCGATTATACGGCGGTGATCAAGCTCACGCCCAATGACGCCCACGCCTACAACAATCGCGGCGGCGCGTACGGCGCGTCACGCAAGCTCGACCTCGCGATTGCAGATTTCCAGATGGCCGTGAAGCTCGATCCGAATTTCGAAGATGCCAAACGCAATCTCGAAGGCGCGACGAAGGCGAAAGAGACCGGCAAAGTCATCCACGGGCAGTAACACGCATCAGTCCGCGGTCACCAACGCGATAGCCAGCCCGTCATAACCTTTGATTCCGACAGTTTGAATTGCGGTCGCCGATACGCGCGGCTCGGCGGCGAGCATGGTGTTGAGACGCCTGATGCCTTCGATATTGGCGTCATTGGTGCCAGTTTCGATCACGCGGCCTTCGCGGATGACATTGTCAACGACGATCACGCCGCCCCGCCGCGACAACTTGAGCGCCCACTGGAAATAATCGGGATTGGATTTCTTGTCGGCGTCTATAAAGGAAAAATCGAACGATCCGCTCAGCGTCGGCAAAGTATCGATAGCGGCGCCGGTAAGAACCTTGACGCGGTCGCCCAACCCCGCGTTCTTGATATTCGAACGGGCAACATCCGCGTGCTTCGGATCGAATTCCAGCGTGATGAGTTCCCCGCTCACAGGCAGCGCGCGCGCCAGCCAGATCGCGCTGTAGCCGCCGAGCGTGCCGACCTCCAGAATGCGCTTGGCGCCGATCATCCGCGCCATCAGATACAGGAGCTTGCCCTGCGTGGGCGATACCGCAATGTCCGGAAGCCCGGCTGCACGGCTCGCCTCCCGCGTCGCCTCCAGCACCTTATCGTCGCCGATCAGGACACCCTCAAGATAGGTATCGACATCGCTCCAAAGTTTTTCGCTCATGCCTTCTTCTCCAACTTGCCGCCATCGACCAGCCTACCATCTTGCAGAACAAACGCGCGATCCATCCTGGCGGCGAGTTCCAGATTGTGGGTCGCGATCAAGGCGGCCGAGCCTTCCTTGCGCACGACCGAGACTAGAAGATCGAACACCGCCGCTGCCGTGCGCGGATCGAGATTGCCGGTCGGCTCGTCCGCCAGCAGAACGCGCGGGTGGTTCGCAAGCCCGCGGGCGATGGCCACGCGCTGCTGCTCGCCGCCGGAAAGCTGCGCCGGACGATGCGTCAGGCGCTGGCCAAGCCCCATCAAATCGAGCAGACGGCGCGCTTCGGCGTCGGCTGCTGCTTTCGATTTTCCCGCGATCAGTTGCGGCAGCATCACGTTTTCGAGCGCGCTGAACTCCGGCAGCAGATGATGCGCCTGATAGACAAAGCCGATCGTGTCGCGTCGGATACGCGTGCGCTCACCTTCGGACAGCGAGGATGCCGCCGCGCCGTCGATCAGCACATCGCCGCCGGAAGGCGCTTCCAGAAGCCCGGCCATATGCAGCAGCGACGACTTTCCCGCGCCGGATTGTCCGACCAGCGCGACGATTTCACCCTGCCTGAGTGTGAGGCTGACGTTCTTGAAGACTTCGAGCGTGGCGCCGGTGCCTTCGGCATAGACTCGCGCGACCCCGTCGAGACGAAGGGCTGCGACGGCAAGCGCATCACTCATAGCGCAGCGCCTCCACCGGATCGAGCCGCGCCGCGCGCCAGGCCGGATAGAGCGTGGCGAGGAACGACAACGTCAGCGCCATCAGCACGACCGCTGTCACCTCGTCCGTCTCAATGCGCGCGGGCATGCGCTCGAGGAAATAGATTGTGGGATCGAACAACGTCGTTCCCGTGAGCTTCGACAGTCCCTGCCGGATCGTCTCGATGTTGGAGCAAAATGCGACGCCGATCACAAATCCGATAAAGGTGCCGACGACACCGATGCTGGCGCCGGCGATCATGAACACCCGCATCATCGCGCCGCGCGTGGCACCCATGGTACGCAGGATGGCGATGTCCTGGCTCTTGTCCTTCACCAGCATGATAAGACCGGAAATGATGTTCAGCGCCGCCACAGCCACGATCAGCGACAGGATCAGGAACATCACATTGCGCTCGACCTGGATCGCATCGAAGAATGACGAATTGATGTCCTGCCAGGTATATATGCGCGCGTAGGGCCCTGCCGCCTGCCCTACGGGGTTTATAAACGACACGACCTTGTCCGGGTCAGTGATCATGACTTCCAAGCCCGTCACCGTCGCGCCCATGTTGAAATAGAGCTGCGCCTGTTCCAGGGGCATGAAGATGTAACTCTTGTCGTATTCCGACATGCCGATCTTGAACGTGCCGGCAATGCGATAGGTCTTGATCCGCGGCGTGACGCCGAACGGCGTGACATTGCCGCGCGGCGCGATCAGCGTGATTGTCATGCCGGGCGCGAGCCGCAACCGCTCCGCAAGCCCCTCCCCGATGATTACCACGTCATCGCCCTTGAAGGCGTCAAGCGCGCCGGGCGACAGCGATTTGGAAACGACGGTCACATCCCTTAGATCGGCCGCGCGCATACCTTCGACCAGAGCGCCGAGCGAGTAGCCGTTCGATGTCGCCATCACCTGACCGTCGATGACGGGCGCCGCGCGCGTCACGCCGGGAACGCCTCTGACCTGTTTCACGATCTGATCGAAATCGGGCAGCGCTCCGGTCGCGCCCTGAACCATGATATGGCCCTTGAGACCCAATATGCGACCAAGCAGGTCATGGCGGAAGCCGTTCATCACCGCCATCACGATGATCAGCGCCGCAACACCCAGCGCAATGCCGACCAGCGACAGGATGGAGATGATCGAGACGAACCCCTCCTTACGCGTCGGGCGCAGATAGCGCCCTGCGAGCATCCACTCGAAGCGGGAAAACGGGCGGGTGGCGGATGCCATCAAGGAGAACCGGAAAAGGAGAATCTACGGACCATACGCCAAGACTAACCTCAAAAGTGTCAATACGGCGACCCGAAGCGGTCACCCCAATATACCGCTCGCAAAAACAGCTACAGCGAAACCGGCGACCGCCACAAGGAGCGCCGCCCAGTCGTAAGATGCGACCTCTGCCGGTGAATAAGTTACGGACTTTTGAGAATTCAAAGTGACGCTCACGCCTTCGGCACGGGGGTCGCGACCCATTTTCCGGCTGCCGAAAAACGCCATCACCCCCAGAATGCCAACAATAGCCGCGATGATCACTAGATGCGGATATGCACGCGGATTGCGCGCGAGAACATGGTATACGGATTTCACTGTCGAGGTGAGCACAACGGCGACGGCGGCGACAACCGCGATCAGCGCCGCGCAACCGCTGATCATTTCGGTGGGGTTCTCCCGCTCAAGCGAGCAGTCGCTGGGGTCGGCCGGATCGTAGAACACCGGGACTGTCGTGCCGGTTTGAAAGCGTGCCAATACGGCATCGACTCCGCCGCCTTCACCGCCGACATCGATACGGTTGCCGCGATAGGTTCGTCCGTCTACGGAGAATTCATATGTGACGGCCGGCAGAACAACTTTCCGGGGAGGCTCGCCGTCGAAATGACGTTCGACGGTTTCGGCCTTTGCAGAAACAATTCGCGCTTCTGTTTGTTTCCACTTGCCGGCCTTGCGCGCGTCCAGAACCCGGCTCGCAAATATGATCAACAGAATGACGAAGGCGAGACCCAGGAAAATCAGAAAAACCGAACGCTGGCTGCTGTCTGCGGTATCGCCGAGATGAAACGGCAGCAGATCAAGTCCCCACGCCAGCAGGTCGCGAAATATGCCGAACCCGGCGACAAGTATCGCGACTGCGGCGAGAACCCAGTTGGGCAGGCCGGACGATTCATCCCGATTGCCAGACATCGGCTCCTCCGGGGCTACTGCCTATCCGTTCAGCATCCGCTTGATCGCGGAATCGATGGTCATTTCTTCCTTTGCGCCGGTGGCGCGCGACTTCACTTCGACGAGACCCTTTTCGAGGCCGCGCGGGCCGACAACGATCTGCCAAGGAATGCCGATCAAATCCATGCTCGCGAATTTTCCGCCGGGACGCTCGTTGGTGTCGTCGTACAGCACGTCTTTTCCTGCCGCCTTCAGCTTTGCGTAAAGGTCTTCGCAGGCCGCATCCGTCTTGGCATCGCCGCTTTTCAGATTGATCAGGGCGATGTCGAACGGCGCCACGGGCTCCGGCCAGATGATGCCGGCATCGTCATGGCTCGCCTCGATAATCGCGCCAAGCAGACGCGAGACGCCAACGCCATAGGAGCCGCCATGGATCGGCGTCTCCTTGCCGTCGGGGCCCTGCACGGTCGCCTTCATCGGCACGGAGTATTTCGTGCCGAAATAGAAGATCTGTCCGACTTCGATGCCGCGCGCGGTGACGCGTTTGTCTGCCGGCACTTCGGCCTCGAACCTCGCGGCGTCATGCACATCTGAGGTCGCGGCATAGAGCGCGGTGCGCTGGCGCACGATCGGTTCAAGATCGGAATTGAAGTCCAAATTCTCGTCCGGCACCGGCATGTCGAGCAGGTCTTTATGGCAGAACACCTCGCTCTCGCCGGTTTCAGCCAGCACGATGAACTCGTGGCTGAGATCGCCGCCGATGGGGCCGGTCTCCGCGCGCATCGGGATCGTCGTAATGCCCATGCGGGTAAAGGCGCGGAGATAGGCCACGTACATCCTGTTGTAAGAACGCCGCGCGGCTTCCTGATCGATGTCGAATGAATAGGCGTCCTTCATCAGAAATTCGCGGCCGCGCATCACGCCGAACCGCGGACGCACCTCATCACGGAATTTCCACTGCGTGTGATAGAGGTTGAGCGGCAGCCATTTGTAGGACTTCACATAGGCGCGGAAGATTTCCGTGATCATGTCCTCGTTGGTGGGACCGTAGAGCAGCTCGCGCTCGTGCCGGTCCTTGATGCGCAACATCTCCGGCCCATAGGCGTCGTAGCGGCCGGTTTCCTTCCAGAGTTCGGACGGTTGCAATGTGGGCATCAGCATCTCGATCGCACCGGCGCGGTTCATTTCCTCGCGCACAATCTGCTCGATCTTCTGCAGTACGCGGAAACCCAGTGGCAGCCAAGCATATATCCCCGCGGCTTCCTGGCGGATCATGCCGGCGCGCAGCATCAGTCGGTGCGAGACGATCTGCGCCTCGGACGGCGTTTCTTTCAGAAGAGGCAGGAAATAGCGTGACAGGCGCATCAGGGAACCGGTGATTTGCTGCGGCGCACCTTAATACGGAACGCCGCATGAGAGGGCAATGCGGACCGAAATGCGGCCTACCGGTCCCCTGGCTTCATGGGCGTGAAAGCGACCTGATCGGGCATCATATCGATTAGCGCCCGGATATCGAACGGAGGCGGATCGTTGACACCGCTGCCCTTGACGTGACGGTTCAGTTCGTCGATATCGAAACCCATCTGAAGGTCGTATGTGCGGTCCGGCTGATTCCGCAGGCGCTGCTCCGCCTCGTACCATTTGAGCTTCGCTTTCCCATCCGGGCACGAGTTGCGTTCATCGCCCTCCGCGCCCCAGCGCAGCTCCACGCAGTGATAGGGATCGAATGACATCTTGAACAACCGGTGCATCATGTCGTCGAACGTCATCGGCACGGGGTGCTTGTCGGTGCTGAGATAGGTGATGGTGCAGGCCGCCGATTGCGCCTCATACGCCTCGCGCAGATCCTTCTGCAGAAACTGACCGTCATAGACGATGCGCTCGTCGCGATTGACCCAGAGCCCGATCATCTCCTTCAGGTCTTTGTAGAACTGCACGAACGCCGCCTTGATGCGCGCGTCACGGGATGGCGTGGAATATTCCTCCCATTCCGTGTCGTCGGAACCGTAGATGTTGTCCGGCAAGCGGCTGGGGTGGCTCTTGACCGAAATGCCGTCCTTGATATCGAGATCGACGTATTGCGCGCGGTCGTTCAGATCGTTGCACAAGGTCTTCATCGTCGCCTTGAGCTCATAAATCGGATTGAACGACATCTTGCCGCCCGACACCGCGACACGGACATACTCATAGAAGCCAAGTTCCGCGCCGCTGTACACGAAGCGCGCCTTCCTCACGTCCATCGACGGATTCTTTTCGGTGCCCGCATACTGCACAAGCGAGAAATCCTGGATCTGATCGTTTTCCGCGAATGCCATGTGCCCGCCCAGCAGATGGCCCGTATCGTCGCGATGCGTGCCGACCAGCCTGAACGGGCGCCAGTTCTTCAACCCACCGCCCAATCGCGCAGGGCTCTGTCCGAACTGCGCACCATAGACGCTGCGCGTGATCGTGAAATCGGGATGCGCGTCCATATAGAAGATGCGGCCGTCCTCATCGATTTTGTAGACGATGGCGACATGACCGTTGATGTCATAGATCAGCGAGCCCGGACGGATCGTTCCCGGCTGCAGCGCCGGGGAATAGAAATCCGACAGCACGCCACGCTTCTCCGACGCGTCGGTGCGATAGGTGGCTGAGAAGACCACGCCCAGCATCTGGATGATGGCAGCCGGCGCATCGATGCCTCCGCCATGATCGATAATGTCATGCCGGCCGGTGGCGCGGTTGGCGGTCTTGGTGAAACGCAGATCGCCACCTTCGCCGCTCACGTCGCTGACATAGGACATCGGCAGTCCGTTCTTCCACGCGTAATAGGTGCGCAGCAGATAGGGCCACTTCGCGCAATCGACATCGATGTCGACAAAATTTTGATCGGTCTTGCGATAAGGATTGGACGGATCGCGCAGGCAGCTTTGCGAAGAGCTGCAATCGCTGGCACCGATGGCCGCGACGAATCGGCCGAAGCCCGCCTCGTCCTCCGCGCTCCAGTGATCCTTGGTAATGCGCCACGGGCCGGAGGCGTGCGCGGCGGTCGCCAGTCCGCATAGAATCAGCGCCGCCAGAGCCTTCCGGAAACAGCCGTTTACCATGTTGGGACGGTCGAGTTCAGGCGGGCACAAGTCAATACGCGGTGTTGTGGATAACCCGGAAAGCGCCTGTCTGTTTCGTCCCTACGGCCGGTTCCCCGTGACAATCGCGCACAAGTGGCGTATGGGTTCCCGAACAGCGAATGCTGAGGACCGCGACCACAGCGGCCAAGTTCAGGGATGGGACGCGAAAGGCCGGGCAACCGGCCTTTTGCTTTTTAGGCGGGGTACTGCACCGGTTCCCAGATCATCGTCCTGTGCTGGCGGTCCGCGAATTTGACGATCACTTTTCCCACGATGTTTCCTCTCACAACATAGCCTACATCCAGTCGGCTATCATCGGAGTTGTCGCGATTGTCGCCCAATACGAAATAGCTACCTGCTGGAACAACAAATATGGGCGTATTGTCTTCCTGCGAGTTGTCCATGAGATCAAGCGTTCTGTAGGAACGCCCCGACGGCAGGGTTTCCTGGTATTACCGAATGGGCCGGACGACTCCGAATTCATCTTCAGCTACCAAGTCCACGATACGCTTCCTCGACACTGGCATACCGTTCAGAATCAGCCTCCTCTGAACCATCTGCACTCTATCGCCCGGAATACCGGCAATGCGCTTCACATAGTCCCCGTCTCTTCCATGAAAGACGACGATGTCGCCGCGCTGCGGTGAAGCTTTGTTGTAAGCGCGCTTCGATGCGAAGAAATAGTCTCCCACATTTATCGAAGGCTCCATCGACGCTGACGAGGCGTCGAATGGTTGATAGAGGAACGTCCTGATGAGAATCGCCGCGACTGGGACTGACAGATTAATCGCGACCAGCGAATACCATCTGGCATAACGCGGAAAATGGCCTCTCGCCGTGATCGCCTTCGCGATACGAGCACCATGAATTGCGCCGATGGCATTCAGCGGAAAAGTAACGAGCCAGACACCCGCCGAACCCAGCGGAATCACCGCCGGAGAAAAAAAGCTGATGAGCGCGGAAAGGCAAAAACCGATCAGGAGATAGAATAAGGCTATCGATCCGAACCCGAGATAGAGCATTCCGAGAAACGGACCGAAAACCAAGTTGATGATCACGGCTGCCCACGGCCGCCGCTCATTGAATCCCTTAAACATTCCTGTCCCCGATCGATTCAACTTATCAGAGTTCGAGCACGCCTATAAGGATCAGCACGTAAAATACAACCCACAGCACTGCCGCGACGGCCGTGGCGATGCCGGCCTTGAGAAGCAATTTGGGCGACAGAGGCGCGCCGGTTTCGGGATCGACCGCACCGAGCCCGACCGGCAGCAGGCAGAACAGCGCCAGGAACCAGAAGATCAGGAAGGCGCCAACGAGCACCGACGCATGGACAATCGGGATGACCACCGCATCGGTATCAGCGAACATCACGCCTGTTCGAGCTCGACCAGCGTGCCGACGAAATCCTTCGGATGCAGGAAGATCACCGGCTTGCCATGGGCGCCGATGCGCGGCTCGCCCGTGCCGGTGATGGTGGCGCCCTCGGCCTTCATCTTGTCGCGCGCGGCGTAGATATCGTCGACCTCATAGCAGACATGATGCATGCCGCCGGACGGATTTTTTTTCAGGAAATTCGCGATCGGCGAATTCTCACCCAAAGGCTCCAGAAGCTCGATCTTGGTATTGCCGAGATCGACAAACACGGTGGTCACGCCATGGTCCGGCTGCGGCACTTCCTCCGAGACCGTGCCGCCCAGTACATCACGATAGACCTTCGCGGCCTTCTTGATGTCGCTGGTCGCGATCGCGACGTGATTCAACCGTCCAATCATGGGTTTATCCTTGAGTGCTCTGACACCAGATTAAGGCGCAATCGGCAAACGGCAAGCATCAGACCCACGCGATTTCGACGCGTGTGACGGGCTTTTTGCCCCAGGCGTCTTGGGCGGCGCGGCGCGCGGCGCGGCGGACGTTTTCCTTGAGCGCGTCCTCGTCACCCTTGCGGCTGCGCTTGGCAGCATCGCTGGCGGCCTCGCGGACCGCCACGTGCACCGGCTCCGGGATGCCATCGATGATGACGGAGGGTTCGGCGGCGAGACGGCCCTTGCCGTCCACCACCAAAGTGATCGCGATGATACCGGCGTAGCTTAACGCGCGGCGCGCGCGGGAGAAACCAGCGCCCTCCTCCACCAGCACGCGGCCATCGAGGAAGATGCGGCCCGACGGCACCTCGTCCACGATTTCGGCGCGACCGGGTGCCAAGCGCAGCATGTGACCGTTCTCGACCACCACCGCCTGCGGCACCTGCAGCGAGCGGGCGAGGCGCGCGTGTTCGCTCATGTGGCGCAACTCGCCATGCACGGGCACGGCGATCTGCGGCCGCGTCCAGCGATACATCTCCGCCAGTTCGTCGCGGCAGGGATGACCGCTGACATGGACGAAGTGGTCCTGCTCGGTGAGCACTTCAATGCCCAGCGCCGCAAGCCGATTTTGGAGTTCGAAGATCGCGAGCTCGTTTCCGGGAATGACGCGCGAGGAGAAGATCACGGCATCGCCTTGGCCAAGCGAGATGTTCGGATGATCGCCATTGGCGACGCGCGGCAACGCGGCGCGGGGCTCGCCCTGGCTGCCGGTGCAGAGATAGAGCACGCGGCGCGGCGGGAGCTGCGCGGCCTCGGCCTCATCGAGGGTCGCGGGGAAATCGGTGAGATAGCCGGTCTCTTTCGCCGCGGCGACCATCTTGTGCATCGCGCGACCGACGAGTGCGATCTGGCGGCCATGCTCGCGCGCGGCCTTTGCGACAGAGTCGAGTCGCGCGACGTTGGACGCAAATGCCGTTACCGCCACACGGCCTTTGAGGGAGCCGATCAGCGCGGAGAGCGCCTGTCGCACCCGCGCCTCAGAGCCGGAATGGCCCTGCACCAGCGCATTGGTGGAGTCGCAAACGGTGGCGAGCACGCCTTCGTCGCCGAGCTTCTGCAGCGCGTTGATGTTCGTGACTTCGCCCAGCATCGGATCTGGATCGATCTTCCAGTCGCCGGTGTGAACGACGACACCGAGCGGCGTGCGGATCGCGAGCGCGTTGGGTTCGAGGATCGAGTGCGTGATCGAGATGAAGTCGATGGAGAACGGCCCGATGTCGAGATGCCCGCCAAGCGGAACAGGCTTCACGCGCACGCGGTCGCGCAGGCCCGCTTCTTCCAGCTTGCCCTCGATCAACCGCGCAGTGAACGGCGTTGCATAGAGCGGACAGCGCAGCATCGGCCACAGATGCCCGATGGCGCCGATGTGATCCTCATGCGCATGGGTGAGCACAATGGCGAGTACGTTCTCGCGCTGCTCGGCCAGATAGCGGATATCCGGCATGATGACGTCGATGCCCGGCGTCGTCGTCTCGCGCCCAAACAGCACGCCGCAATCGACCACGATCCACTGGCGCTCGTCCGGTGGACCGAAGCCATAGGCATTGAAGTTCATGCCGATCTCGCCCGCGCCGCCAAGCGGAAGCAGGACCAGCTCATCGTCACGCGATGTCTTCGCCATCAGGCCTTCAACACGCGTAGCGTCTTGACGTTGCGCTGATAGATGAGAACCAGACCGCGAATGGTGAGATCAGGATCGATGTGCTCGATGGCCGGAATATCGGGCTGGAACAGGTTCGCCAGGCCACCGGTTGCGACCACCGTCATGGGCTTTCCGTACTCCGCCTTGATGCGGTCGATCAGGCCGCCGATAAGGCCGACATAGCCCCAATAGATACCGGACTGCATCGCGGGTACCGTGTCACGGCCGATCACCTTCTGCGCGCGATGGATGGCGACGCGCGGGAGCATCGCGGCGGCCTGGTGCAGGGCCTCGATGGAAAGATTGGCGCCGGGCGCGAGCACGCTGCCGTCGAAATCGCCATTCTCCGCCACGATGTCGAAATTTGTCGTGGTGCCGAAATCGACGACGATCACAGCACCCTTGTAGCGGTCGTGCGCAGCAACGGTGTTGCAGAGCCTATCAACGCCCACGGCGGTCGGCCGATCAGCATTTATGCCGATGCCGACAATGGTGCTGTCGACCAGCAGGGGTTCGCACTTCAGATAGGTCCGGCAGAGATCGCGCAAATCGAACAGTGCGGCCGGCACGACGGTCGCGATGATCGCGTCGCTGAGATCGGTGAAGCTCAATCCTTCGAGCGTCAGAAGCTGACTGAGCCAGACAGCGTATTCGTCCGCAGTCCGCGCCGTCTTGGTCACCGCCCGCCACTGCGCGCGGAATTTCTCACCGTCATGAACGGCGAAAACGATATTGGTGTTACCGGCGTCGATGGCGAGCAGCATTTAGAAGAACACCTCGCCTGCCGCGATGGCGCGCACACGGCCTTGAGCCTCGCGCAGAAGCAGCGCGCCGGTCTCGTCGATGCCTTCGAATACGCCCACAGTCTCCTCGTTCGTCAGCCGCGCCAGGATGCGGGTGCCGAGCCCCGCCGCACGCGACAGCCACGCATCGCGGACCGGCGCGAAGCCTTTCGCCTGCCAGACCTCATACCACTTCGCGAAGGACGCCGCGAGTTCGCACAACGCATCGCGCGGCTCCGGCGCGGCAACGCCGAGTGCGGGAAGCGATGTCGCCGGAAACTCCGTATCCTGAGGATGCGCCGAGAGGTTCGCGCCGATGCCGATGGCCAGATAGAGCGGCTCCGCCCCCTGGCTCGCGGATTCGAGCAGGATGCCCGCGATCTTGCGGCCGTTGGCGAGCACATCGTTCGGCCATTTGACCTTCACGTCTGCCCCATGCGCAAAAGATGCGATCATGCTCTGCGCGGCGATCGCGGCGACGAAGGACAACTGCGCGCATTCCGCAGGCGGCTTGTGGGGGCTGAGCAGCAACGTCGCGGAGAGATTGCCGGGCGGCGACTCCCACGCGCGTCCGCGGCGGCCACGGCCTGCAGTTTGGCAGCGAGCCGTAATCCAGACCGGACCGCGTTCGCCCTTCGTGGCAAGGCGGCGCGCTTCCTCGTTTGTCGAGTCGATCTCGTCGAATTCGACGAGGCCGGTGCCGGCAGGCCAGGATGTCACTTCAGGATGGCCTGCGCCGCGACTGCCGCATTGTCCAACAGGAAGTCGATCCGGAACACGAACACCAGCGTAAACACCGTCGCAATGCCGGCCACCGCCGCGACGCTCCAGCCCATGTCGCTGTCGAAGGGCTGCGCGGGTTCGTCGAAATACATCACCTTGACGATGCGCAGATAGTAATAGGCGCCCACGACGCTGGTCAGTACGCCGAAGATCGCGAGCACATAGAGATGCGCCTGGATCGCGGCGAGGAAAACGAACGCCTTGGCCAGGATGCCGGCGAGCGGCGGAAGACCGCTGAGGCTTAGCATCATCGAGGCGAACGCGAAGGCGAGCATCGGCTTGGTGCGCGCGAGACCGGCGAGATCGTCGATCTTTTCGACCGCCTGCCCGTCGCGCCGCATCGCCTGTACGCAGGCGAACACGCCGATATTCGTGAGCGAATAGAAGGCAAGATAGAACAGCACGCCGCGCAGGCCGAGTTGGTTGCCCGCCGCCAGGCCGAGCAGCGCGTAACCCATATGGCCGATAGAGCTGTAGGCCATCAGGCGCTTGATGTTGGTCTGGCCGATGGCCGCGAAAGCGCCAAGCGCCATCGACAGCACCGAGATGAAGATGATGATCTGCTGCCATTGCTTGAACGCATCCGGGAATGGCACGACGACCGCGCGCAACACCAGGGCGAGAGACGCAACCTTCGATGCGGTGGCCAGGAACGCGGTGATCGGCGTTGGCGAGCCCTCATACACGTCCGGCGTCCACATGTGGAACGGCACGGCTGAGATCTTGAAGGCGAGACCGGCGATCAGGAACACGAGACCGAACGTGAGTCCGAGGGACACGCCGTTGGCGTGGGTGACCTGTGCTACGCCGTGGAAATCCAGCGTGCCTGTGAAGCCGTAGATCATCGAGATGCCGTACAGCATCATGCCAGACGACAGGGAACCGAGGACAAAGTACTTGAGGCCCGCTTCCGAGGAGCGCACGGATTCGCGGTTGAAGGCCGCAAGCACATACAATGCAAGGCTTTGCAGCTCGAGGCTCATGTAAAGCGCGAGGAAATTCGCCGACGACATCATCAGCGACATTCCGAGACTCGCCAGCACAATCAGCACCGGGAGTTCGAACCGTTCCGCCTTTTCATCGGAGAAGAACTTGTGCGCCAACAGCACGCAGGCGGCGGACGACCACAGGATCACCGCCTTCGTGAAGCGCGCGAAGCTGTCCATGACGAACGCGCCGTGGAACGCCGAGCCGTCACCGACAACCATGGACAGGTAGGCCGACGCACCGATCAGAAAAACGGACAGAATCGTGAGCGTTCCCGCGCTCCTGTCGCCGCGGAACGCGCCGATGACGAGCAGCAGCAACGCGCCAGCCGCCAGAATGAGCTCCGGCATAAGGACATAGAGGTCATTCTGAATGTTCACCGCACACCTCCATGATTGGTGGAGGCGACTTTCGGCGCGGGGCCCTTGTCATAGGCGACGGCGGCGCTGTGCTGTTCGATCAGGTGCGCGACCGAGGCCGAGGTGATGTCGAAGATCGGCTTGGGGTAGACACCCATGACGATGGTGATGATGACCAGAGGCGCCAGAATTGCGACCTCACGCATGGAGAGGTCTTTGATCGTCATAAGCGCGGGCTTCACCAAATCGCCGAAGATGATCCGGCGATAGAGGAACAGCGCATAGGCCGCCGACAGGATCACGCCGGTTGCCGCGAAGATCGCGATCCAGGTGTTGTGGATGAAGGCGCCCAGCATGGTCAGGAACTCGCCCACGAACCCGCCCGTGCCCGGCAGGCCGACATTGGCGAGCGTGAACACCATGAAGCACGCGGCATATATCGGCATGCGGTTCACAAGCCCGCCATAGGCCGCGATCTCACGTGTATGTATCCGGTCGTAGACAACGCCGACGCACAGGAACAGCGCGCCGGAGACAATGCCGTGGGAAAGCATCTGGTAGATGCCGCCCTCTATACCCTGATGCGTCAGCGTGAAGATGCCCATCGTTACGAAACCCATATGGGCGACGGACGAATAGGCGATCAGCTTTTTCATATCCTCCTGCGCCAGCGCGACCAGCGAGGCCCAGATGATGGCGACAATCGAGAGCACGAAGACCAGCGGCCCAAAGGTCACCGATGCGCTCGCGAACATGGGCAGCGAGAAGCGCAGGAAGCCATAGCCACCCATCTTCAGAAGGATGCCGGCGAGGATCACCGAGCCCGCCGTCGGCGCCTCGACGTGGGCGTCGGGCAACCAGGTGTGCACCGGCCACATCGGCATCTTCACGGCGAACGACGCAAAGAAGGCCAGCCATAACCAGGTCTGCATCGCCACCGGGAAATGCGCGGTGTTGATGATGGTCTCGATATCGGTCGTGCCGGTCTGCAGATACATCGCGAGGATTGCGAGCAGCATCAGCACCGAGCCAAGCAGCGTGTAGAGGAAGAACTTGTAGCTGGCATAAACGCGCCGCTTGCCGCCCCACACGCCGATGATAATGAACATCGGGATCAACCCGCCCTCGAAGAACAGGTAGAACAGAAACAGGTCCAGCGCTGCGAACACGCCCATCATCAGCGTTTCCAGCACCAGGAATGCGATCATGTATTCCGCCACGCGGTTCTCGATCGATTCCCAACTCGCCAGAATGCAGAACGGCATCAGGATGCCGGTCAGCACGATGAACAGCATCGAAATCCCGTCCACGCCCATGTGGTAGGAGATGCCGCCGGTCAACCATGCATGGTGCTCGACGAACTGGAACGCCGACGAGCTTCCGTCAAATCCGGCCCACAACACGATCGAAAGAACGAGGTCGGCAAGCGTGAAGATCAGCGCGATCCAGCGGGCGTTGCGCGCCACACTCTCGCTCGCGCCGCCGCGCGCCAGCAGAAGAATGACGACCGCGCCGATCAGCGGCAGGAACGTGATGAGAGAAAGAAGATGGCTCACGGCGTTCCTCCCGCGAACAGGAAGTAGGTCGCAAGCACGACCACACCGATCAGCATCGCAAACGCATAATGATACATATAACCGGACTGCAGCTTCACCGCACCGCGCGTCACATCGACCACGCGGGCAGAAACCCCATCGGGTCCGAAGCCGTCGATCAGGAAGCCATCGCCAAACTTCCAGAGGAAACGGCCAAGTGCCTGCGCGGGCCGGACGAACAGGAAGTCGTAGAGTTCGTCGAAGTACCACTTGTTATACAGGAACGTGTAGAGCATGCCCTTCTTCGCGGCCATCTGCGCGGGCAGCTCCGGCCGAACGATGTAATAGTAATAGGCGATCAGGAAGCCGATCAGCGTCAGCACAAACGGCGCGATCTCCACCCACATCGGGAAATCTTCTATCTGTGGGTTCAAGCCGCGTCCGGCGATGGCGCCGAGAGCGCCGTGCCAGAAGCCGCGCGAATCCGGCCCGATGAAAAAGTGATCGAACGCGATACCCGCGAAGACCGCACCGAGCGCCAGCACGCCGAGCGGGATCAGCATCGTCAGCGGCGCTTCATGAACTTCGCTCAACGCCGGGGCATGGTGGCGATCGTCGTGATCAGGCCCCTCATCCGCGTGATGATCGGCGTGCGCAAGATGCGCGTCGCCCTGCCCGCGATAAGCGCCGTGGAACGTCATCAGGAACTGACGCCACGAATAGAACGATGTCATCAGCGCGGCGAGCAGCGTGAGGAAAAAGGCATAATGGCCCATTCCGCCGGTCGCCTCGTAGGCCGCATCGATGATCGAGTCCTTGGAGTAGAAGCCTGCCAGACCGACGTGCAGCACCGGAATGCCCACGCCGGTAAGCGCCAGATTGCCGATCAGCATCATCGCCCAGGTGAACGGGATGGCCTTGTACAGGCCCCCCATCTTGCGCATGTCCTGCTCGTGATGCATCGCGTGGATCACCGAACCCGCGCTCAAGAACAGCAACGCCTTGAAGAAGGCATGGGTGAACAGATGGAACATCGCGCCGCCATAGGCCGAGACGCCGGCAGCAACGAACATGTAGCCGAGCTGCGAACAGGTCGAATACGCGATGACGCGCTTGATGTCGTTCTGGAACAGGCCAACCGAGGCCGCGAAGAACGCTGTGGTGGCGCCGATGAAGGTCACGAACTCGCGCGCGGAGCCGCTGAGTTCATAGAGCGGCGAACAGCGGCAGACCAGGAATACGCCGGCCGTGACCATGGTCGCGGCATGGATCAGCGCGGACACCGGCGTCGGGCCTTCCATTGCGTCTGGCAACCAGGTGTGGAGTCCGATCTGCGCCGACTTGCCCATCGCGCCGACGAACAGCAGCAAGCACAGCGTCGTCAGCACATCGACATGCCAGCTTCCGAACAGCATCGTCTTGCCGACCATCGACGGTGCCGCGGCGAACACCGCGTCGAAATCCAGAGTCTTAAAGATGAACCAGACGCCGAAAATTCCGAGCGCAAAGCCGAAATCGCCCACGCGGTTCACGATGAACGCCTTCATCGCGGCGGCATTGGCTTCCGGCTTCTTGTACCAGAAGCCGATGAGCAGATAGGATGCGAGGCCGACGCCTTCCCAGCCAAAGAACATCTGCAGGAAGTTGTTCGCCGTCACCAGCATCAGCATCGCGAACGTGAACAGCGACAGATAAGAGAAGAACCGCGCGCGGCTGTCGTCCTCGGCCATGTAGCCGATGGAGTAGAGGTGCACGAGCGACGACACGCCCGTCACCACGACCAGCATCACGGCAGTGAGACTGTCGACACGGATCGTCCAGTCGGCGGCAAAGCTGCCTGAATGAATCCACGGCGCGACGGTGATGATCGCGGAATGACCCAGGAAACAGGTGTCATAGAACACATAGATCGAGAGCGCGGCGGAGATGAACAGCGCGCCGGTGGTCACGATCTCCGATGCGCGCGCGCCAATGATGCGGCCGAACAGGCCAGCAATGGCCGAAGCGATGATGGGAAGGAAGACGATCGCTTGATACATCTCAACCCTTCATCACGTTGACGTCTTCCACGGCGATGGTGCCGCGGTTGCGGAAATAGACGACCAGGATCGCAAGCCCGATGGCGGCCTCTGCCGCAGCCACGGTCAGCACGAACATCGCCATCACCTGCCCGACCAGATCGTGCAGATAGGCGCTGAACGCCACGAAGTTGATGTTCACCGCGAGCAGGATCAACTCGATCGACATCAGGATGACGATCACGTTTTTGCGGTTCAGGAAAATGCCGAACACGCCGATGGTGAACATCACGGCGGCCACGGTCAGATATTGCGCGAGTCCGATGGCCATTACGCACCCTCCCCCGGCCGCGCATCGACCAGCGCCATCGCATCGGCGGCCGTGCGCGCGTTCTGCTGGCTGATCGACTGGCGACGTACGCCGGGACGCTGACGGTGTGTCAAAACGATTGCGCCGATCATCGCGACCAGCAGCGTGAGCCCCGCGATCTGGAAGTAATAGACATAGTCGGTGTAGAGAATGCGGCCCAGCGCGACGGTGTTGCTCACACCCGCAGGCGTCGCGCTCATCAGCGCGCCCTTGGACGCCGGCGCCATCGCCCACACGCCGCCGACCATCACGAGCTCGGCCAGCAGCACCAGCCCCATCAGCGCGCCGATGGGCAGATATTGCAACGCGCCGCTTTTCAGCTCCGCGAAATCGACGTCGAGCATCATCACGACGAACAGGAACAGGACAGCGACCGCACCGACATAGACGACGACCAGGATCATCGCCAGGAACTCAGCGCCCATCAGCACGAAAAGCCCTGCGGCGTTGAAGAAGGCGAGGATGAGGAATAGGACCGAATGCACCGGATTGCGCGCAGCGATGACCATGAACGCCGCCGCGATCATCACCACCGAGAATACGTAGAAAGCGATCTCCTGGAAGATCATCGCTGCACCTCCCCTTGCGGGTAACGGCCGTGCTCCAGAATCTCCAGAACGTAGTCGCGATAGCTCATACCGATGGCTTCGGCCTTGCGCGCACGGCGCACGCCGATCTCCTGGCTGGGCGGCGCCCATGCCTTCTCATGCGCCCTGGTCCAGCAATATTCGAGATACAGCTCGCTCGCGAACCAGTCTGGCCCATTGTTGTGGCCCATCCATTCGGAGAACGGGATCACATAGCCATCGGCCTTGAGGTTTGCGTCACGGCGCGCCTTGTCGGCAGCCGCGAAATAGCCGCTGCGGGCGCCCGGAGCGGTCCGGCCCATCTTCGACATGGCGCGTGCCTGGATATCCGCGAGGCTCATCGGTAGGGCGCATCCAGTTCGAGGTTTTTCGCGATCTCGCGCTCCCAGCGGTCGCCATTCGCGAGCAGCTTTTCCTTGTTGTAGTAGAGCTCCTCGCGCGTCTCCGTGGCGTATTCGAAATTCGGGCCCTCGACGATGGCATCGACCGGGCATGCTTCCTGGCACAGCCCGCAATAGATGCACTTCACCATGTCGATGTCGTAACGTGTGGTGCGGCGCGAACCGTCTTCGCGCGGCTCAGCCTCGATGGTGATGGCCTGCGCCGGACACACCGCCTCGCACAGCTTGCACGCAATGCAACGCTCCTCACCGTTCGGATAGCGGCGCAGAGCGTGTTCACCGCGAAAGCGCGGAGAAATTGGGCCCTTCTCGAAGGGATAATTCAACGTCGCTTTCTTGCCGAAGAAATAGCGAAGCGACAGCCAGAAGCTTCCGAGGAATTCCCAGAAGAAGATTTGGCGCGCGGTGCGATCGAGAGAAGCCATCACGCACCTCCATGACGGATAAAGACCACGTACGCCGAGGTAATCAGCACCCACAACAGCGACGTCGGCAGGAACACTTTCCAACCCAGCCGCATGAGCTGGTCGTAGCGGTAGCGCGGCACGAAGGCGCGCACCATCGCGAACAAGAAGAAGACGAACCAGAGCTTGATGATGAACCACACGATGCCGGGGATAGCGTTCAGCGGCCACACGTCGATGGGCGGCAACCACCCGCCGAAGAACAGGAGAGACACCATCGCGCTCATAAGGCAGATGTTCAGGAACTCGGCCAGATAGAACAGCAGGAACGGGGTCGAGGAATATTCGACGAAGTAACCGGCGACGAGTTCGGATTCCGCTTCGACCAGATCGAACGGCGGACGGTTGGTTTCCGCGATCGCCGAGACGAAGAAGATCGGCAGCATCGGGAACAGGATCGAGAACACGTTCCAGTGCAGGAACGATAGCGGCCCCGACGTCTGCTGCGCGCGCACGATATCCGACAGGTTCAGTGAACCTGCAAACAGAAGCACCGTCACCAGCACAAAGCCGATGGAGACTTCGTAGGAGACCATCTGCGCCGCCGCGCGGCAGGCCGACAAAAACGCGTATTTCGAGTTCGACGCCCAGCCCGCCATGATGATGCCGTATACGCCAAGCGACGACACCGCGAAGAGATAGAGAATGCCGACATTGATGTCGGCGAACACCCAGCCATTGTCCATCGGGATCACGGCCCACGCAGCGAAGGCGAGTGTGGCGCTGACAAGCGGCGCGAGCAGGAAGATCACCTTGTTGGCGCCCGCCGGAACGATGACTTCCTTTATGAGATATTTGCCAAGGTCGGCAAAGCTCTGCAGCAGACCGAAGATGCCGACCACATTCGGACCGCGCCGCATCTGCACCGCCGCGAAGATCTTGCGGTCATAGAGCAGAATGAACGCGACCATGACGAGCAGGCATACCAAGAACACGACCATCAGGATCGCGTAGCTCAGGAACCACGCCCACGCGTAGGGCAGCGTGACGCCGAACCAGTCTGCGAAGAAGTGCGTGAGCCAGCCGATCAGCGCCATCGCCTACTCCGCCGCCATCTTGTGGGTGCCGGTGACGAATTCCTGGCTGCACTTCGCCATCGTCGCGCTCGCACGCGCGATTGCGTTGGTCAGGTAGTAATCGCCGATGGCGTGGCCGAACGGAATGTGCGTATCGAGCGAGCCCTCTGCGCCGACCGAGCTCCAGACGGAAGCATCAGCGCCCGCATGCACCGGCGCTTTGCCAAGATCGGCGAAATGCGGCGCATCGGCGACGATAGCTTTGCGCAGATCGGCGAGATTGTCATAAGGCAGCTTCTTGCCAAGCACATCCGAAAGAGCGCGCAGGATCGTCCAATCCTCCTTGGCATCGCCCGGCGGGAACGTGGCGCGTTCGGCGCGCTGCACCCTGCCTTCGAAATTGACGTAGAGGCCTTCCTTCTCGGTATAGGCCGCACCAGGCAGCACGACATCGGCGTTGTGCGCACCGGCGTCGCCATGGCTGCCCTGATAGACGACGAACGCACGGCCGAGATGGCCGACATCGAACTCGTCGGCGCCGAGCAGATAAAGGAAGTCGATCTCGCCCTTCTGCGCGCCATCGACGATACCCGCAACATCGCGGCCCTTCACGAAGCCAAGGTCGAGTGCTGCGACACGCGAGGCGGCGGTGTGCAGAACATTGAAACCGTTCCAGCCGCCTTCGGCCGCGCTGCCCGCAGGGCCGATCATGCCGGTGTCGGAGGCGATCTTTGCGGCGAGTCTCAGCAGTGCCGCGCCATCCGCGCGTGCGACCGCGCCGGAACCGATGATCACCATCGGACGCTTGGCGTCCTTCAGCACCTTTGCGAAATCGTGGCTGCCGTTCGCGATGGCTTCGAGCACATCGATGCCCGCGCCCAGCTGCTGAACCGGATAGGTCAGATCGACGACTGGTCCAATATTGGCGACCTTCAGAGCGCCATTCTGCCAGGTCTTGCGGATTCGTGCGTTCAGCACCGGCGCTTCCCAGCGCGGATTGCAACCAACCAGCAAGACCGCATCCGCCGCTTCGACACCGGCGATGGTCGTGTTGAACAGGTACGACTGACGTGTGCCGCCGAGCTTCGCGCCGTCCTGACGGCAATCGAGATTGGCGACACCGAGCGCGTTCATCAGGTCCTTGAGCGCCTTGATCTCTTCGCCGGCGGCGAGATCGCCGACGATGGCCGCCATACGCTCCGGCTTCGTCTCGGCCACACGCGCGGCGATGGTCGAGAACGCTTCGTTCCACGACACGGGCTGAAGCTTGCCGTTCTTGCGGACATAGGGACGGTCCAGACGCTGGCGCATCAACCCGTCACAGGCATGGCGCGCCTTGTCCGAAATCCATTCCTCGTTGATCTCTTCGTTGAGGCGCGGCAGCACGCGCAGCACGGCCGTGCCGCGCGCATCGACCAGAATATTGCAGCCCTGCGCGTCCATCACGTCGATGGACTCTGTCTTGCGCAATTCCCATGGCCGCGCGTTGAACGCATACGGCTTCGAGGTCAGCGCGCCAACCGGGCACAGATCGACCACATTGCCGGAGAGCTCGCTCGCGAACGCCTTCTCCAGATAGGTCGTGATTTCCATGTCCTCGCCGCGCCCCGTGGCACCGAGATCGGGAACGCCTGCGACTTCGGTCGCGAAACGGACACAGCGTGTGCACTGGATGCAGCGGGTCATGATCGTCTTGACCAGCGGGCCCATATATTTGTCTTCGACCGCGCGTTTGTTCTCGTTGAAGCGGTGGAACGCGGCGCGGCCATAGCCCATCGCCTGATCCTGCAGATCGCACTCCCCACCCTGGTCGCAGATCGGACAATCGAGCGGATGGTTGATGAGCAGGAATTCCATCACGCCTTCGCGCGCCTTGCGCACATAAGGCGACGTGGTGTTGATCCTGGCGGGCGTGCCGTCCTTGTTCGGGAAGATGTCGCGCACCTGCAGCGCGCAGGATGCCTGCGGCTTCGGCGCGCCGACCCATTCGACCAGACACATGCGGCAATTGCCGGCCACCGACAGGCGCTCGTGATAGCAGAAACGCGGAATCTCGGCGCCCGCCTGCTCGCAGGCCTGCAACAGAGTGAGGCCGTCATCCGCCTCGATCTCCTTGCCGTCAACGATGAGTTTTCTGGACGTCATTAACGAGCCCCAACCCAAAACTTGTCATGGCCCGGCTTGACCGGGCCACCCAGATTCTTCTTCGCCGCCGCAAGCGCACCAGATGGATGGCCCGCTGTTGCGGGCCATGACAAGGAAGGACTGACGATGAGCTTCCGGCTGGGCATCAGGCGGCCCTCTACTGCTGGATCAGTTTGCGCATGCGCGCGCTGTAGTGCTTCAGATAATCCTGCCTCGCGTAGTACTCGCTCGCGAAATATTGCTTGTGGCTGGCGAGTTGTGTCCGCGCCACCTGCCCCCATTGCTGGAAAGGCGCAACCCGCATCGCCGCGTCGAGCGCGTAGACGAGCCGTGCCACATACCACTCATAGCGCTCGAACTGTTTCGCCTCGCCGTCAAACGTCTTGGCGCGAAGATCGAGCTTGCCCAACTCGGGATTGGCGAATTGGGGGTTGGCGAGCGCCACGTCGCACTGGCTGATATAATGCAGGGCCGCGTAATGCGTGCGGTTGCTGTGCATCTGCAGAAGCGTCATCGCCACGGCGACCAGCGCGCTGATCGACGCAAAGAAATCGAGAAACAGGAGCCAGAACTGCGTCATTCGGCGGCCTGCTTGTTGTAAGCCGCCATGCGGCGTTCGAGTTCTGGACGGAAGTGGCGGATCAACCCCTGGATCGGCCATGCCGCTGCATCGCCGAGCGCGCAGATCGTATGGCCCTCGACTTCCTTGGTGACTTCCTGCAGCAGATCGATCTCCGCCGGGTGGGAGTCGCCCTTCACCATGCGGGTCATCACGCGCCACATCCAGCCGGTGCCCTCGCGGCATGGCGTGCATTGGCCGCAGCTTTCGTGCTTATAGAAATACGCCAGCCGCTGAATCGCCTTCACGACATCGGTCGACTTGTCCATCACGATGACGGCCGCGGTGCCGAGACCGGACTGGACGTTCTTGAGAGAGTCGAAATCCATCAGCACGTCGTCGCAGATCGACTTCGGCAGCAGCGGCACCGATGCACCGCCGGGAATGATCGCGAGCAGATTGTCCCAGCCGCCACGCACGCCACCGGCATGCTTCTCGATCAGTTCGCGCAGCGGAATGCCCATCTCTTCTTCGACATTGCACGGTTTGTTCACATGACCGGAAATGCAGAAGACCTTGCTGCCAGTATTGTTCGGGCGGCCGATGCCCGCGAACCACTCCGCGCCGCGGCGCAGAATCATGGGCGCGACCGCGATGCTTTCAACATTGTTGACCGTGGTCGGGCAGCCATAGAGCCCGACGTTCGCCGGAAACGGCGGCTTCAAACGCGGCTGGCCCTTTTTCCCTTCGAGGCTTTCGAGCAGCGCTGTCTCTTCGCCACAGATATAGGCGCCGGCGCCGTGATGGACATAGAGATCGAACGGATAGCCGAAGATGTTATCCTTGCCGATCAGCTTCGCGGCATAGGCTTCATCGACCGCCCGCTGCAGCGCCTCGCGCTCGCGAATGAATTCGCCGCGCACATAGACATAAGCGGCGTGCGCGCGCATCGCGAAGCTCGCGATCAGGCAGCCCTCAACCAGCGTATGCGGATCGTGACGCAGGATATCGCGGTCCTTGCACGTGCCCGGCTCGGACTCGTCCGCGTTGACGACGAGATAGTGCGGACGTTCCTTCACTTCCTTCGGCATGAACGACCATTTCATGCCCGTCGGGAAGCCCGCACCGCCGCGGCCGCGCAAGCCGGACTTCTTCATGACATCGACGATGCCTTCGGGGCCGAGCGTCAGGATTTCCTTCGTGCCGTCCCAGTTGCCGCGCTTCTTAGCGGCATCGAGGCCCGGGTCCTGGAAGCCGTAAAGGTTCGTGAATATGCGATCACGATCTTGCAGCATCAGGAGCTCGCCTTTCTGCTGTAACCGCCATTGTAAAGCTGCGGATCCGTCAGCGTCGTCACGCCACCTTCGGGCTCCGACGTATGACGGCCGTTACCAGCGCCCGGCTTTGGCGTTTCGCCGCGACGGAACGATTCGAGCAAGGCCTCTGTCTTTGGACCGTCGAGGTCTTCGTAGAAATCCTTGCCGATTTGCAGCATCGGCGCGTTGACACAGGCGCCAAGGCACTCGACTTCCATCCACGAGAACTTGCCGTCGGCGGAGACCGTGTGCTGCGTCGGCGCGATGTGTTTCTTGCACGCGGCAACAACATCGTCGGAGCCACGCAGCCAGCACGGCGTCGTGGTGCAGACCTGCACGAGGTAATCGCCCACGGGCTCCAGGTTGAACATCGTGTAGAACGTCGCGACTTCGAGCACGCGGACGTAGGGCATCGACAGAATCTGCGCGACGGTCTCAATCATCGGTTTGGTGACCCAGCCTTCCTGCTCCTGCCCGATCCAGAGCAGCGCGATCACGGCGCTTGCCTGGCGGCCCTGCGGAAATTTCGCGATCCAGGTATCGCAATGCTTCTTGTTCGCGTCATTGAACGCGAAGCTCGCGGGCTGATGCGGAGAAAGGCGGCGCAAGCTCATCGGTACAGAATGCCTCCGCCGTTCAGCGCCCGCACGCCTTCGAAGCATTGGTTACAGACATCCTCGACCTGGAATTTCAGCGGCACACGATTGGGGCCCTGATCGGAAGCCTCCGCGCGCAGCGCACAGTCGTTGCACCAGGCGCAGGTCACCCCTTGATTGTCCTTCCAGACATAGATACCGCGCGGCTTGTTATCACGCATCGACATAACAATGTGATTGCACACATGCACAAGCTCACCCGTGCCATGCTTGCCGCAATTAATTTTAGGGGCACTCACCGGTCCACCTCTCCAAACACGATGTCGAGCGAGCCGAGAATAGCCGACACATCGGCCAGCATGTGCCCCTTGGACATGTAGTCCATCGCTTGCAAATGCACGAAAGACGGTGCGCGCAGCTTGCAGCGATAAGCCTTGTTCGTGCCATCGGCGATCAGATAGACGCCGAACTCCCCCTTCGGTGCCTCGACAGCGGCGTATACTTCGCCCGCCGGAACGTGAAAACCCTCGGTGTAGAGCTTGAAGTGATGGATCAGCGCTTCCATCGACATCTTCATCTCGCCGCGCTTGGGCGGCACGATCTTCTTGTCCTGCGAACTCACCGGACCGGACGGTATCTTCTCTATGCATTGTTTCATGATGTGAACGGCCTGGCGCATCTCTTCCATGCGCATGACATAACGGTCGTAGTTGTCGCCGTTCTTGCCGACGGGAATCTTGAAGTCGAGCTCATTGTAACATTCGTAGGGCTGCGCGCGGCGCAGGTCCCATGCCACGCCCGTCGAGCGCAACATCACGCCGGAAAAGCCCCAGGCTTCCGCGTCCGCGCGATTGACGACGCCAATGTCGACATTGCGTTGTTTGAAGATGCGGCTCTCGGTCAGCAGACCTTCGATATCGTCGAGCACCTTCGGAAAGGTGTCGCACCACGCATAGATGTCTTTCAACAAGTCCGGCGGTAAATCCTGATGCACGCCGCCAACGCGAAAATAGGCCGCGTGCATGCGGCTGCCGCTGGCGCGCTCATAGAACACCATCAGTTTTTCGCGCTCTTCAAACCCCCAGAGCGGAGGCGTCAGCGCACCGCAATCCAGTGCCTGCGTGGTGACGTTCATCAGATGGTTGAGGACGCGGCCGATCTCGCAATAGAGCACGCGAACATATTGCCCGCGCTTGGGCACTTCCAGGCCAAGCAGCTTCTCGATCGCCAGCGCAAAGGCGTGCTCCTGATTCATCGGCGCGACGTAATCGAGCCGGTCGAAATACGGGATTGCCTGCAGATAGGTCTTGTGTTCGATCAGCTTCTCGGTGCCGCGGTGCAGAAGCCCGATGTGGGAATCCACACGGGTCACGATCTCGCCATCGAGGTCGAGGATCATGCGCAACACGCCGTGCGCGGCCGGATGCTGCGGACCGAAATTGACTGTCATTGTGGGATCGGTATGGGGCGCCGGCTTGTCCATCACGGCTTCGCCTTCTCATCGCCGGGAAGAATATGTGGCGCGCCTTCCCACGGGCTCATGAAATCAAAGTCGCGGAATTCCTGCACCAGATTCACCGGCTGATAGACCACGCGCTTCCGCTCGTCGTCATAACGCAGCTCGACATAGCCGGTGAGCGGGAAGTCCTTGCGCAGCGGATAACCCTCGAACCCGTAGTCGGTAAGGATTCGGCGAAGATCGGGATGATCGTTGAACGGAATGCCGTACATGTCGAAGGTCTCGCGCTCGAACCAGTTCGAGGCGTGATAGACGCCAGCCGACGATGGCACGTTTTCTCCCTCGGCAGCCTGAACCTTCACGCGAATGCGGCGGTTCTTCGTCAGCGACAGAAGGTGATAGACGACGTCGAAACGCTTGGCCCGTTCCGGCCAATCGACGCCGCAGATATCGACGAGCGTGCGGAATTCGAACTGGTCGCGCAGAGCCGTCAGTACGCGGACAATATCATCCGCCTGCGCGTCAAGCGTAAGCTCGCCAAGCGTAACGCGTGCCTGCACGCCGAGCGCGGCGGCAATCGTTTGACCGAGTTGTTCGAGCGTATCCATAATCTATCGCTCGATCGTTCCGGTGCGGCGGATTTTTCGCTGCAGCAGCATGATTCCGTAGAGCAGCGCCTCCGCCGTCGGGGGACAACCGGGCACGTAGATGTCGACCGGCACGATGCGGTCGCAGCCGCGCACGACGGCGTAGGAATAGTGATAGTAGCCGCCGCCATTCGCGCAGGAGCCCATCGAGATCACATAACGCGGCTCAGGCATCTGGTCGTAGACCTTGCGCAGCGCTGGCGCCATCTTATTGGTCAATGTGCCGGCCACGATCATCACGTCGGATTGGCGCGGGGAAGCGCGCGGTGCCACACCGAAACGCTCGAGGTCGTAGCGCGGCATGTTCACCTGCATCATCTCGACCGCGCAGCAGGCGAGCCCGAACGTCATCCAGTGGAGCGAACCCGTGCGAGCCCAGTTGATGAGCGAATCCACATTCGCGGTCAGGAAGCCCTTGTCCGCGAGTTCCGTCTGCATCGTCTTGAAATAGGGATCGTTATCGGTGACGGAGGCCGCCGCGCCTTCGACGCCTGCGCGTCCAGCCTGCCCTGCCGGGATCACTCCCATTCGAGCGCCCCCTTCTTCCATTCGTAGACAAAGCCGACCGTCAGCACGCCCAGAAACACGACCATCGACCAGAAGCCGAAGAGGCCGATCTTTCCGAGCGTGATCGCCCATGGGAACAGAAATGCGACCTCGAGGTCGAAAATGATGAACAGGATCGAGACAAGATAGAACCGCACGTCGAATTTCATGCGGGAATCGCCGAAGGCGTTGAAACCGCATTCATAGGCGGAGAGCTTTTCCGGGTCGGGCTTGGAAGGCGCGATGATGAAGGGGATGACCAGCAGCGCGGTCGCGATCACGCCGGCAATTCCGATGAAAATCAGGATCGGCAGATATTCCAGAAGGAGTGCGTCCATCGCCTAGGTCCCGCCGCGCCAAATCCGGCATTTCGCAGGTGCGAGAAGAAGCAGATGCACCCGAAAGCCACGCGGGGTTTAGAGCAAGATTCGCCGCAGGAAAACAGGATTCTTTCCCGATTATTGCGAGCGATTCGCAAGTGAAAATGGGTGGCAAAAGTCAGGGGTTCTGGCGCGTAAAATCTCGAAAAACGGCTTGCCAGTCATAGCGCGTGGATGAAGGCACAGGCTTCGCCCTTCGGGCAGTCTTCTCTCCGCTGTAACGTCGCGAAGACTGGCGGGAGCGACGGGGCTCGAACCCGCGACCTACGGCGTGACAGGCCGTCACTCTAACCAACTGAGCTACGCCCCCGCGGGCGCTCGCGGGGTTAGCCGCGAAGGAGGGCCGATGTACGGCCCACCCCTTGGCCTGTCAAGGCGCGTGTGCGCGTCAGTTTCCACCGCCCGGACCGTCGCCACGATGGCCGCGATGCTGCTGTGGCTGATCCTGGTCCAGATCCTGATCGGACGGCTTTTTGTGGCCGCGATAGTTCTGAAGTTCCTTGGGCGTTAGCTGCCCATCGCCGTCGCGGTCGATATCGGCAAACAGAGAGCGCGCGGTACCCGCGAACTCGTTGAAATCGACGAAGCCATCCTGGTTCCAATCCACGATCGTGGAGGCCGTCGATTTGTCTTCATTCCAGCGCTGCGCGTTCACGGCTGCGACCTCGTCGGGATCGAGCTTGCCGTCATGGTTGGTATCGGCGGCGTCGAACTCTTTTCTAAGCCCCTCTTCCATTTCGGCACGGGTGATCGTGCCGTCATGATTGGCGTCGTATTTGGTGAGGAGATCGATCGTCGGATGGAAATCCGGATCGGTCTCTTGCGGTCCCCGGTCGCGACGATCCGCACACGCCGAAAGTGCGAGTGTCAAACCAAGAATGACCGGCAGGACCGTCTTCATCGTCCCACTCCGCCATCCTCACCCTGTCCAGTCAATGTGCGCGGCGTTAATATACCAAACCTGCCGGCACGAAGATTACGTCACGTTTCCGGCGCGGTATGGTGGCGACAACACAGGCGCTCGGAGAAAATCATGGGACTTCTGGATGGATTGATCGGCGGCATGGTCGGTGCCGAGATGGTGACGGTCGTCAACGGGCTGATTGAAAAACACGGCGGCGTTCAGGGCGTCGTCAACCAGCTCCGCACCAACGGTCTCGGTCCGACGGTCAATTCCTGGATCGCGGACGGACCGAACACGCCCGTATCGCCGTCCGACGTTCACAGCGCTTTCGGCGAGCAGACGATCAACGAACTCGCCGCGAAGTCCGGCCTGTCCCCGCAGGAGCTGACGGCGAAGCTGGCGCAGGTTCTTCCACATGCCGTCGACGCGATGACGCCAAACGGCGAAGTGCCGAAGAGCTAAGCGCCAACGGCATAATAAACCAGGCCAGCCAGCGAGCAGGCCGCCAGCGTCGCGAACATCCCAATCCTGAACCGGAACATCGCGATCATCGCGGCGGCAGAAAGAACAAGCGCGGGCCAGTTCACGCTCGCAAGGACCGGCACACCTACAGAAAATCCATAGCGATGGAGCTCAATCACCTGCCCGAACAGGGTGTGCAGCGCGAACCAGATGGCGAGGTTCAGGATCACGCCGACCACGGCCGCAGTCACGGCGGATAAAACAGCGTTTAAGGCTCTGTTTCCGATCAGCGCCTCGATGTAGGGGCCTCCAAGAAATACCCACAGGAACGGCGGCACAAACGTCGACCACATCGCCAGCGCGCCGCCAAGAAATCCCGCCAGCGTGGGATCAAGCGCGCCGGGCTGGCGAAACGCGGCCATGAAACCCACGAACTGCACAACACATATGAGCGGGCCTGGCGTCGTCTCCGCGAAACCCAATCCGACAAGCATCTCGCCGGGCTTAAGCCAGTGATAGGTCTCGACAGCTTGCTGCGCCATGTAGGCGAGCACGGCGTAGGCACCGCCGAAGGTGACGACCGCCATCTTGCTGTTGAAAGCGGCAAGCGCGGTGAAGACATTTGTAGGCCCGGCCGTTGCCAACAGAAGTGCAAGCGGGCCAAGCCAGATTGCGCCGCCCACCACCGCTACCGTGATGAAGCGCGCGAATGAGGGACGAACGTGCGCGGGCACTCCGTGTGCAAACTGTTCATCGATCAAAGCTGGCGCATCGTCAGTTTTCTTTGCACTACCGTGACTGTTGGATTTGAACCACTCAGACTTCCACCGGTTGCCCAGAAAGCCGATCAACGCCGCGGAAACGACAATCAAAGGGAACGGCAGCGCGAAAAAGAAAATCCCAATGAACGCGAGCGCCGCAATGATGATAAGCGCTCTGCTTTTCAAAGCCCTCCTTCCGACGCGCAGCACCGCTTCCAGCACCACGGCGAGCACCGCCGACTTCAATCCGAAGAACAGCCCCTGCACGAAGCCTATGCGACCGAATTCCGCGTAAGCCCAGCTCAGGAAGCTGAGCGCAAGAAAACCGGGCAACACAAACAAAAGACCGGCGACAAGACCGCCTCGAATGCGATGCAGAAGCCAACCGATATGGATCGCGAGTTCGTGCGCCTCAGGACCCGGCAACAACATGCAGTAGTTCAGCGCATGCAGGAAACGCTCCTCGCCGATCCAGCGCTTCTCCTCCACGAGGATGCGATGCATTACCGCGATCTGTCCCGCCGGGCCTCCGAAACTGAGCGCCGCGATCCGTGCCCATGTCCACACGGCGTCGCGGAACGAAACCCCGTGACCCTCTGAGTCGGATTGCAAATCGTTCATGCGCCATCATAAACAGCGCCTCTCGTATCCGTCGCGTGGAAATTGGCGCGCGCCCCAAGTACCCTTGGCCCAAGACTCGGGGGCATACCATGGCAGCGAATTCAGACACGCGGCGCAGCATACCAATCATCGGGCCGTTTCTCAGCCGACCTTTTCTTCTCACCGCGATCGTTCTGGGCGTAGCGCTCTATTTCGTTTCGGCATCACGGGTCACGGGCCAGATCACGCGGACGCTGATCGGATGGAACGGTGGGGTGGTGATCTTCCTGTGCCTTATGCTTTTCCTGTTCATGCGCAACACCGACATCGCGACCATCAAGCGTCGCGCCATCACGCATGATGAAGGCGGGCATTTCATTCTTGTGCTTACTATTCTCGCCTCGATCGCGAGCGTCGGCGCGCTGGTTGCCGAACTGTCGCTCGCCAAGGATCATCCCGGTCAGGAATGGCGCGTAGGCCTTGCCGCGGCCACCGTGATCCTTTCCTGGATGTTCGTGCAGATCGTTTTCGCGATGCACTATGCGCATCTGTACTATCTGGAAGAGGAAGAAGGCGCGCCCAAGGGCGGCCTTGAATTTGGGGAGTGCGGCGAGCCCGACTACTGGGACTTCTTCCACTTCTCCATCGTGATGGGCGCCACCTCACAGACCGCCGACATTACCTTTACCTCGAAGGAAATGCGTCGCGTCGGCACAATTCACACACTGGTGGCCTTCGGGTTCAACACCGCGATCCTGGCCACGATGATCAACCTCGCGGCCAATTTCATCTGATGCGGCGCGCGGTCTTCACTTCTTTTCCAGCCGAATTTCGATACGGCGCTTGCCAGACGGGTTCACTTGCGCTTCGGAATCCGTCAGCGGCGCGCGTGTGATCAGATCGCGGCTGACCCCATCGGCGACAAGCGCGTTGCCGACAGCGGCAAAGCGCGCTTCGGTCAAAGCCGGGTTGTAGCCGGGTACCTTTGGCGTATCCCAAGGCTCGGCCGCAAGCGCCACATGCGCGGGATGCTTGGCGAGAACCTGTTTGGCCGCCAGATCGACAATCTTGAGCCCAGCGGGATCGAGCACCGTGCTCTTGGCATCGAAGAATACGACATATGTTTCCGGGTTAGGTCCGGTCGCGGCATATGCGCTTGAACAAAACGCAGCAGCGCAGACCGCCAGCGGCACTCCAAATCGCGTCATATCCCTGAGCCCGTGCGGTTGTGGTGCATTAGTCTAGACCAACCTGCCCCGCCATCGCATCGAAAATCTTGTTGCTGTCGTAGCCGATGCCGGCCTTGAACACGAACGGCATGGTATCGATGGCGCTTGCGTTCTTCATCGGATCGCCGTCGACCAGCGCGATGTCAGCGCGCTTGCCCTTTTTCAGCGAACCGACATCGTTATCGCGGCCCATATAGCGCGCGCCGTTGAGCGTCGATATTTTCAACGCCTCGGGAAAGCCGAAGCCCGCTTCCACCAGCAGCTCGACTTCGCGCTTTCCCGAAAAGCCCGGGATCACGCCGCCATAGCCCGTGGGGTCTGTGCCCGCGAGCAACGTGCCGCCCCTCTCCGCGAACATCTTTTCCATCTTCATCAGCTTCGGAAAGATCGTGACATAAGGTTTCATCGTGGGAATATTGGCCGTGTTTCCCCAGGTCTTTTCATAAGCCGCACGCAGCTCCGGGATCAGCATAGAGAGGGCGTGTTCCGGCGCCTTGGGGCGTCCCGGCGTGAAACTCTCCATGACCGTGAGCGTCGATGTCAGCGCGACATGCTTCTGAATCAAGTAATCCATCAAGGCCGTCACCTCGGCGCTGTTCTCATCGAGCGAAGCGAGCGCCTGCTGTGAACCTCTCGGACACTCATCCGGCTTTTTGTCCTTGTTGAAATCGGTCATCACCGCAAAGCCGTGTTCGAGGTTGTCGATGCCTGCTTCGGCGGCTTCGCGATACGTGACCGAGCAGAGGTGGCCTGTGATTTTAAGCCCGCGCGCATGCGCGGCATCCACTGCCGCCTCCAATTCATTGCGCGTGATATTGATGTAAGCCTTGAACGAGGTCGCGCCTTCGTCCGCCCAGAAGTTCACGGTTTTCGTCGCATTGGCGGCTCCCTGCAAGCTGTGCATCTGCAGGAACGGATTGGCCTCGCCGTTCAGATACGGTCCGGTCGCATCGAGATCGGGACCGATCGCGGTGCCGTTCGCGATTTCGCGCGCAAGATTGATGTCGGTATAGGGCGCAAGCGAGCCGCCCGTGCGTGCGGTTGTTGTGCCGCCGGCGAGATAAAGCCGCGGGAATGTATAGGGCATCGAGCCGTAGATGCGCGTGCCGGCCGGATAGAACAGATGCTCGTGCACCATCACGAAGCCCGGCAGCAGCGTCTTGCCGCGCGCGTCGATGACCGTGGCATCCTTCGGCACACGAACATGCGACCCGAGCGCATTGATACGACCGTCTTTCACCACGAGCGTTTGATCGTATTTCGGCGCAGCGCCTGTACCATCCACGATCTCCGCATGGGTGAAGGCGATGACCGGCTGATTATAGGCAATGAATCTCGCGTCGTCGGACTGCGACACGGGCGGCGGCGCGGCCATGTCGTCCATGTCCTGCGCAAACGCAGCCGTCGCGACGAACATCGCGCTAGTCAGCATCAAAATCGAAATAGAACGCATGAGCCCCTCCCGAATTGCTCGACAGCCTGCCGCGATAAGGACGGCGGCGCAACGCGCGGCGCGAAACTAAAGAACTGAAGCGAAGATTGGCTTGGTGGGCGGTGACGGGCTCGAACCGCCGACCCTATCGGTGTAAACGATATGCTCTACCAACTGAGCTAACCGCCCTTGAGCGGCGGCTTATACGTGCGACACCGGCTGAGGGGAAGAGCGAGAATGTCCGCCTTGAACGAATGGGACAGTTTCTACGTCATCGTGGGCTCCGCCGCCGGCGCGCTGATCGGTCTGCAATTTGTCGTCATGACGTTGATCGCCGAAAGGCTGACGCCGGGCGCCTCGGAAGCCGGGCGCAGTTTCGGCACCCCGACGGTCGTACACTTCAGCGCCAGCCTTCTCCTCGCGGCGCTGGTGCGGGTTCCCTGGGCCAGTGTCGCCGGTGCGTTCTGGACCACGGGAACGGTCGGTGTCTGCGGGCTGATCTATATGGCTGTAACAGGGTTCAGGATGTTCCGTCAGCACGTCTACAAGCCCGATCTGGAGGATGTGACATTTCACATCGCGCTTCCCACGGTGGCTTACGGCTTGCTTGCGCTGGCGGGTGTGTTCGAATCCACGCATCTCGAATTGGCACTGTTCGGCGTGGCCGGCGCTGCTTTGCTCCTGCTGTTCGTCGGCATCCACAACGCGTGGGACGCCGTCGCCTATAACGTTTATGTCCAGCGCTCAAAGCAGCCGGGTGGTTCCTAGTCGGAGCCCACGACGAACCTGTTGCCTTCGCTGTCCTTCATGATGACGAAGCTGCCCTAGGGCTGCTTCTGCGGTGGACCTTCGAACGCCACGCCGCGCTCGCTGAGCTGACGATAGGTCGCTTCGACATCGTCGCGGGCAAGCGAGCAGTTCATCCTACATAGAATTGTGGAACGATGCCGGTGGACCGGCTCGGCGCATTCAGGTCAGCCTGTCGACACTCGCGATCGAGACACGCTTGTCGAAATCGTCGGTTCAAACCGCCCTGCGCCGGTTGCGCAAGCGCAGCTTCATCGGCACGCGGCGGGGAGCGCCCACCGCAGTGCCGGTTCACACCGTGAACGCGCCCTGGCGGCGCTGACTAGTTGAGAGCGTCTTTCAGCTGCTTGCCGGGACGGAATCGCGGCTGTTTGGACGGCTTGATGGTGATTTCCTCACCGGTCTGCGGATTGCGGCCCTTGCCGCCAGCACGCTGCGCCACGGCAAAAACGCCAAATCCTGTCAGACGAACTTCGTCGCCAGCTTTCAGCGTGGCTTCGATCAGATTGAATACCCCGTCCACCGCTTTGGCGGCATCGTTCTTGTTCAGGCCCGTTGTATCGGCCAGTTTCTGGATAAGATCGTTCTTGTTCATATGCGTTCTCCTGTTGCGCCGGACGCCTGAAAGCACGCGGGGCGATTCGCCCTGTAATCAACGGACTTTAGGGCTTGGCGGATACGCTCCCAAGCGAAAAACCGAGGGAATCGCTGGAATTTTCACAGAAAACGGGCCCGGACCGAGAACGATCCGAGCCCGTGACTGTCATTGCAGTGCAACAATCAGTGGGTGACCACCGAGTCTGAACCATCCTTGGCAAGGCTTGCCGCCGCTGGAACGACCTCTGCGGGTTCGACCCAGTCGATGGCTTCCGGCTGACGCGTCAACGCCACCTTCAGCACCTCGCCCACGGTCTTCACCGGGATGATCTTCAGGCCCGATTTCACGTTTTCCGGAATCTCGGCGAGATCCTTTTCATTTTCATCGGGGATGAGAACCGTGGTGATCCCGGCGCGCAGCGCGGCCAGCAGCTTTTCCTTCAAGCCGCCGATCGGAAGTACGCGTCCGCGCAACGTCACCTCGCCGGTCATCGCCACATCGCGGCGCACCGGAATGCCGGTTATGACCGAGATGATCGCGGTCGCCATCGCGGCACCCGCCGACGGACCGTCCTTGGGCGTAGCACCTTCCGGCACATGCACATGGATGTCGACCTTGTCGAAGGTCGGCGGCTTGATGCCGAAGCTCGTCGCCTTGGAGCGCACATAGGAGCGCGCCGCGTCGATCGACTCCTTCATCACCTCGCCGAGCTTGCCGGTCGTCTGCATGCGGCCCTTGCCGGGCAACATGACGGACTCGATCTGCAGCGTCTCGCCGCCGACTTCCGTCCATGCCAGACCCGTGACGACGCCGACCTGGTCTTCGCCCTCGATCTCGCCGAAGCGGAACTTGCGAACGCCGGCGTAGGTGCCGAGATTCGCGGGCGTGACCTCGATTGCCGCCGCCTTGCCCGAGACGATTTCCTTCACCGCTTTGCGGGTCAGGTTCGCGATCTCGCGCTCGAGGTTACGGACGCCGGCTTCCCGGGTGTAGTAGCGGATCAGGTCGCGCAACGCCGCGTCTGCGATCTTCCACTCCTCGTCCTTCAGACCGTGCGCCTTCTTTTCCTTTTCGATCAGATGGCGCTTGGCGATCTCGACCTTCTCATCCTCGGTGTAGCCGGGGATGCGGATGATCTCCATGCGGTCCATCAGAGGCTGCGGCATGTGCAGCGTGTTGGCCGTGGTGATGAACATCACGTCGGAGAGATCGAAGTCCACTTCCAGATAGTGATCCTGGAAGGTGTGGTTCTGCTCCGGGTCGAGCACTTCAAGCAACGCGCTCGAAGGATCGCCGCGCCAGTCCGCACCGAGCTTGTCGATCTCGTCCAGCAGGAACAGCGGGTTCGCAGACTTCGCCTTCTTCATCGACTGAATGACCTTGCCGGGCATCGAGCCGATATAGGTACGGCGGTGACCGCGGATTTCCGCTTCGTCACGCACGCCGCCCAGCGACATGCGGACATACTCGCGGCCCGTGGCCTTCGCGATCGATTTGGCGAGCGAGGTCTTGCCGACGCCCGGAGGCCCGACGAGGCACAGGATCGGCCCCTTCATCTTGCCGGCGCGCTGCTGCACCGCGAGATATTCGAGGATGCGTTCCTTGACCTTCTCGAGACCGTAGTGGTCATCGTGAAGCACTTGCTCCGCAGCCGTGATATCTTTCTTGACCTTCGACTTCTTGCCCCAGGGGAGCGAGAGCATCCAGTCGAGATAGTTGCGCACGACGGTCGCTTCAGCTGACATCGGGCTCATGGAGCGAAGCTTCTTCACTTCGGCCATGGCCTTCTCGCGCGCCTCTTTCGACAGCTTGGTCTTGCGGATGCGCGCCTCGAGTTCGGCAAGCTCGTCACGGCCTTCGTCGCCGTCGCCAAGTTCCTTCTGGATCGCCTTAAGTTGTTCGTTGAGGTAATACTCGCGCTGCGTCTTCTCCATCTGGCGCTTCACGCGCGAGCGGATTTTGCGCTCGACTTGCAGCACGCCGATCTCCGCCTCGATGAGCGAGAGAACCTTTTCGAGCCGTTCGGCCGTGTTCAGCGTCTCCAGCAGCGACTGACGGTCGGAGATCTTGACCGACAGATGCGAGGCGACGATGTCGGCGAGCTTTGCGGGCTCCTCGATCTGTGCGACGGAAGCGAGCGTCTCGGCCGGGATTTTCTTGTTGAGCTTGATGTACTGCTCGAAGTTGGTTTTGACCGTGCGGATCAACGCCTCGGTCTCGCGGGACTCGCCCACATTCTCCGGGATACGCTCGATGGTCGCCTGAAAGAAATCGCTGCGTGGCAGGAAATCCACGACCTTTGCGCGCGACTTGCCCTCGACAAGGACGCGCACGGTCTGATCGGGCAGCTTCAACAGCTGCAGCACGGTCGCCAGCGTACCGATGGTGTGCAGGCCCTCGGTCGAGGGATCGTCATCGGAGGCGTTCTTCTGCGTCAGCAAAAGAATCTGCTTTTCCTCGTTCATCACCTCTTCGAGAGCACGCACGGATTTCTCGCGGCCGACGAATAGCGGCACGATCATATGCGGGAAGACGACAATGTCGCGCAGCGGAAGAACCGCCGCGATATTGCCGGCTTCACCTTTGGGGGTACTCACAACGGAATCCGTCATTCTTGTTGCTCCTGACCGGCCGCGCAGGCGAACCGGGTGTAAAAGGCATCATACCCCGGATGGGCGTAAGAAACCTTGATTAAGTCGCCCAAATGGGCCGACTCTGTAGGAATAAAGTGGGGGTCAGCGTTAACGGTTTCAAGGCGCACGGCGCTCGCTGGCCAGTTCTGCCGGATCATGCGTCCCTGAAGACACAATCCACCTGGAACTTCTTCATGTACCGAGCTTCCCATCCAGCCAAACAAGAAAAGCCGGATTTTCGGTCCGGCTTTTCCATGGGTCGGACAGGGGCTAAGCGCCAAAAACCTTAGTGGCCCGCTCCCATCTTCATGCCCGCCATCGTGTTTTTGAGCTGATGTGACTTGAAAAACAGGAAAAAGTTCGAGGGTGCCTGAATCGCATGGCCCGCCTGAATTGCCGCATTCAACGCGGCTTCAGATGTGATGCCGCTGCTGCCGTCTTGCGGCGGCCAATCGCTTTTGTCCAGCACCAGTACCGGCAGAACCTGCCACCAGATCGCTCCGACGTTCACATCGCGATCCGCGAGCACATGGCTATGGTTTGGTGTCGGGACGAATACGTTCGCAGTCGGTGGATTGTTGATGTAGCCGAGAGCGGCAAGCACTGGCGCAAGGTCCACGCGCGACGCATGCATCGTGCATGTGCCGGGTTTTGCGCCAGGTTCGGGGCACTGGGTGAAGACGGCAGGCTTGGCTTTGAACCCCTCCGGTATTGCACCGAACAACTGGATAAGCGTTGTGCCCAGCGCGGTACCGCACGCCGTTCCGGGAACAACATCTTTGCAAGAGATCGCATCGGCAGGATTTTGATCGTTGTCCACCGAGAACATCGGGATCAGAACGTATAGAGGAGCCGTGGTTGTGCTCGCCATGCCAACTGTGCCGGGCGGGTTGATGGTGGGATCGATCCCTGCCTGACAAATCGGTATTTGCTGCTCATCGGGATCGGATTCGGCCTTCTTCTTGTCGAAGTCGAGATCGGCTTTGGGCTGATCAACACAGTCGAAGCTCTGCGTATAAGTGAAGTTCAACAGATTGCCCGCACCAAAGCCTTCGGTCTGATTTTTGCGAAGCGCATCGTTCGCCTGACCGTAACAAACGGTCGAGGCGGATATTAGAGCGAAGCAAAGAGCCGCTCCGTACACCAACGTTTTCATGGAGTCCTCCGTCGAGAGCCCCCCCGACGGAAGTATCTACGGACGACGCGGATGTTCGGATCTCTGCTGCGCCGAGCAATCTTAGCGCCAAGCGGTACAGCGGAAGCCGCGCTATGGAACTTTTAAGACGCCGTCTTCTGAACGGCTTCGCCCTTGTCCGAGTAGGTGTAAAGCGGGCGCGCGCGGCCATCGACCACATCCGCCGTGATCACCACCTCCTGCACGCCATTCAGCGTGGGAAGCTCGAACATGGTTTCGAGCAGGATATTTTCCATGATCGAGCGGAGACCGCGGGCGCCCGTTCTGCGGGCGATGGCGCGGCGCGCAATCGAGTGAAGCGCTTCATCCTGGAACCGCAACTTCACATTTTCCATCTCGAACATGCGCTGATACTGCTTGGCCAGCGCGTTCTTCGGACGCGTGAGGATTTCGATCAGCGCCGCTTCCTGGAGATCGCCAAGCGTGGCGAGCACCGGCAAACGGCCGATGAATTCCGGGATCAGACCGAATTTGAGCAGGTCTTCCGGCTCGACATCGCGCAGGATGTCGCCCGTACCGCGCTCGTCCGGTCCACGCACCGTGGCACCGAAGCCCATCGACGTGCCCTGCGTGCGGCCCGAAATGATCTTGTCGAGACCCGCGAACGCGCCGCCGACGATGAACAGGATATTGGTCGTATCGACCTGCAGAAATTCCTGCTGCGGATGCTTGCGGCCGCCCTGCGGGGGAACGCTGGCGATCGTACCTTCCATGATCTTCAGCAGCGCCTGTTGCACGCCTTCACCGGATACGTCGCGCGTGATCGACGGGTTGTCCGACTTGCGGCTGATCTTGTCGACTTCGTCGATGTAGACGATGCCGCGCTGCGCGCGCTCGACATTGTAGTCGGCGTTCTGCAGCAGCTTGAGAATGATGTTCTCGACGTCCTCACCGACATAACCGGCCTCGGTCAGTGTCGTGGCGTCCGCCATCGTGAACGGCACATCGAGAATGCGGGCCAGCGTCTGCGCGAGCAGCGTCTTGCCGCAACCGGTTGGGCCGATCAGCATGATGTTCGATTTCGCGAGCTCGACGTCCTGGTTCTTGCTGCTCGCGTTGATGCGCTTGTAGTGATTGTGGACGGCGACCGAGAGCACCTTCTTGGCGTGCCCCTGGCCCACGACGTAATCGTCCAGAACCTTGAAAATCTCCTGCGGGCTCGGAACCCCTTCCTTCGACTTCATGAAGGAGGTCTTGTTCTCTTCGCGGATGATCTCCATGCAGAGTTCGACGCATTCATCGCAGATGAACACCGTCGGACCCGCTATCAGCTTGCGGACCTCATGCTGGCTCTTGCCGCAAAAGGAGCAATAGAGCGTGTTCTTCGACTCGCTGCCGCCCGCCTTACTCATAGGCTTTTCCGGGCATCAGCCCGTCCCTTAAACACCGCATTGACCCAACTTCTGACGGCGCTGCACGAACCGCGCCAGCCCAAATCGGTTCATCCGATTCATTCGACCACGTTAACCGAGGGCGGATCAAGATTTGTTTAATCCGCTGTTTTTCCGCCATTTTCGAGTTCCCGTCTGGCGCAATCAGGGCCGCGAGTCGGCATTTTCGGGCCGACGTTCCATAACGGTATCAATTAACCCGAAGGCCTTGGCTTCCTCAGCCGTCATGTAAGTATCCCGATCGAGCGCTTTTTCAACCGCCTCAACCGATTGTCCCGTATGTTTGGCGTAGATTTCGTTCAGCCGCTTTTTCAGCTTTACGATTTCCTGCGCATGGCGCGCGATGTCCGCCGCCTGGCCATAATAGGAGGCCGAAGGCTGGTGCACGAGAATGCGTGAGTTGGGGAGGCAGTAGCGCTCGCCCTTCTTGCCTGCCATCAAAAGCAGCGACGCCGCCGATGCCGCCTGACCGACGCAATAGGTCTGCACCGTCGGGCGGATGTATTGCATCGTGTCGTAGATCGCGAGCCCCGCCGTGACGATGCCGCCTGGCGAGTTGATGTACATCGAAATCTCTTTCTTCGGGTTCTCGGCTTCGAGAAACAGAAGCTGCGCGGTGATCAGGCTCGCGCCGTAATCCTCGATCGGACCCGTGACGAACAGCACGCGCTCTTTAAGAAGGCGCGAATAGATGTCGTACGCGCGTTCGCCGCGGGCGGTCTGCTCGACCACCATCGGAACCAGCGTATTCATATAGACATTGCGCGGATCGGACATCGATTTTCCTGATTCGTAATTCTTGAGCGTAGGGCGCACCTGCCCCCTGTCAACGCCCATATAAGCGTTGTCCTGGGTTAATACGACCTTGCGTGCATCAGGGTTATTAATGCGTTCCTTCAAGCACGCCCGCCAAGCTACGCGCTCTTCAGCTTTTCGGCTGCTTCGTCGGGATCCATGAACAGCGTCTCGCGATCCACTTTCCGGTCGGTGATGTCGGCGAGTTCGGCGATGAAATCCACCACCTTCTCTTCAAAGAGCGGCGCGCGGACTTCAGCCTGTGCCTGCGGGTTCTTCGCGTAGAATTCGAACACCTGCTTTTCCTGGCCCGGGAACTGGCGCGCGCGCTGCGCGATCGCGCGCTGCAGTTCATCGGTGGCGATCGTGATGCCGTTCTGCTCGCCGATACGCGCCAGCACGAGTCCGAGGCGGATTCTGCGCTCTGCGATGTCGCGGTACTCTTTTTTCAGCTCTTCCTCGGTCTTGCCCTCGTCTTTGAAGGTTTTCCCTTCGCGTTTCAGCTCGGCTTCGACCTGACTCCAGATTCCGTTGAACTCGCCTTCCACCATCGCCGGCGGAAGCGGGAAGGCATGCGCCGCGTCAAGCGCGTCGAGAATGCGACGCTTCAGATGCAACCGGCTGGCACGCGAGAAGTCGAGCTTCACCTGATCGCGCACCCGGTCCTTCAGAACGCCGAGAGAATCCAGGCCCACGCGCTTGGCGAGTTCGTCATCGATCTTCAGTTCGTCCGGCGCTTTGACTTCGTTCACGGTCACGGCGAAGACGACGTCCTTACCGGCGAGTGAAGCTTCCTGATAGTCGGCCGGGAAGGTGACATTGACGTCGCGCTTGTCGCCTGCCTTGGCGCCGACCAGCTGCTCTTCAAATCCCGGAATGAACTGGCCCGAACCCAGCACAAGATCGAAATTCTCGGCCTTGCCGCCGGCGAACTCCTCGCCATCGAGGCGGCCGACGAAATCGATCGTCACCGTATCGTCCAACTCCGCCGCCGCGCCGGCCGGGCGCGACGAATAGGTGCGCGCCTGTCCCGCGATGCGCTTCAGCGCCTCATCGACATCGGCATCGGTGACATCGGCGGTGAGACGCTCGATCTTGATTTTCGACAGATCAGTCAACTCGAAGTCGGGCATCAGATCGACTTTGATCGTGAATTCGAGATCGGCCTTGCCATCGACGACCTGTTCGATCTCGCCGACCGGCTCGACCAGCGGCTGGGCGGCGGGCTTCAGCGAATTGCCTTCGATCGCCCGTTTGCTGCCCTCGCTGACTGCCTCCTCGACGACCTCGCCCATTACCGATTTGCCGAACTGCTTCTTCAGATAGGAGACCGGCGCCATTCCAGGGCGGAATCCCTTCAGATGCATTTTCGGCTTCATCTCTTCGAGGCGCGAGGTGACCTTCGCGTCGAGATCGCCCATCGGGACGACGACTTTATATTCCCGGCGCAAGCCCTCGGAGACGGTCTCGGTGATCTGCATGTCAACGTCCTCAAAACAGATGCGGGCGCGCGACAGACCGGGGACACAGCGAAATCCGGCAGGCGGCGCTTTGGAAAGACGCCCCTATAACAGGGGTTTTGGGGGGTGGCTAGGGGTTTGGCACAAACTGGTAATTCAGGCCGCGCGACACCCGGATGGTGAAGCTCTGTAACGAATACTGGTGCGGGCGGAGGGACTTGAACCCCCACGACGTGAGTCACTGGAACCTAAATCCAGCGCGTCTACCAGTTCCGCCACGCCCGCTCAGTTTCCGCGGCTATATCAGGAGCTTTCGGGAGTAGCCAGAGATACGAAAGGGCCGCCACCAGTGGCGGCAGCCCGATCCGAATTGTCGAACAATCGGCGTCAGACGAACTGGCGCAGCAGGAAGTAGAGCCCGCCGGCGAGTCCCATCGCCGCCGGAAGCGTCAGAACCCAGGCCATCGCGATCGAGCGCACCGTGCTCCATTGCAGTCCGGAACCGTTGGCCGCCATCGTGCCCGCGACACCGCTCGATAAGATGTGCGTGGTCGATACCGGCAGGCCGTAGACCTGCGCCGCACCGATGGTCAGTGCCGCCACCATTTCCGCCGACGCGCCTTGCGCATAGGTGAGATGGGTCTTGCCGATGCGTTCACCGACGGTGACAACGATGCGCCTCCAGCCGATCATCGTGCCGAGACCTAGCGCGATTGCCACGCAGACTTTCACCCAGAGAGGGATGAAGCGCGTGCCGGTCTGAAGACCATCGCTATAGGCCTTCAGCGTTTTGGTCTCATCGGAAGAGAACTTCGCTCCCTGCTTCGGCAACAGACGAACGGCTTCGCCGGTCAAATACATGTCGTTGCGAAGGTTGGGGGTTGCCGCGGCCGGTACCTTTGAGAGCGCACCATAGTTCTTCACATTCGTCGCGATATCGTCGGACAACGTTGCAAGCCCCGCGAAGATAGTCGGCTGGTTGAGCTTTTTGTCGCGCAGGGCGTCGCCCACGACATGACGCGCAGCGTCTGGGTTCATCGCAGACTGTCCGCCGGCATGCACGGCGAACACCTTCTGTGCCGCGACCGTCGACTGGACGAACGCCGGTGTGGCGGTCTCCGGCATCGTGCGATTGAGCGCATAGGCTGTGGGTGCCGCGCCGATCAGGATGAGCATGATGAGGCCCATGCCCTTCTGACCGTCATTGCCGCCGTGCGCGAACGACACGCCGGTGCAGGTGAAGACCAGGATCGCGCGGATCCACCACGGTGGCGGCGCATCGGTCTTGGGCTCCTGATAAAGCGCCGGCGCGCGGACGAGAAATTTCATGACCAGCAACAGCAGTGCGGAGAACACGAAACCCATCAGTGGGCTGAACAGGAGTGCCTCGCCGACGTTCAGTGCCTGGTTCCAGTCCACGCCCGAAGTCGCCTGACCGGTAGGCGCCATCAACTGGTTCGCAAGACCGACGCCCATGATCGAGCCGATGAGCGCATGGCTGGAGCTATTCGGAATGCCGAGCGCCCATGTGCCGAGATTCCACACCACGGCGGCGATCAGCAGCGCGAAGATCATCGCATAGCCTGCGCTGCTGCCCACCTGCAGGATCAGTTCCACCGGAAGCAACGTGATGATGCCGAATGCCACTGCGCCCGTAGATGTCAGAACGCCGAGGAAGTTGAATACGCCCGACCAGATCACCGCGAAGACCGGCGGCATCGAATGGGTGTAGATGACGGTCGCGACCGCGTTGGCCGTATCATGGAAGCCGTTGACGAATTCGAAGCCCAGCGCGATCAGGAGTGCGACGCCCAGGAGCGCGAACACGCCAAGCGCCAAAGTCTCGTGCGCGTTCTGGATGTCGTCGACGAGGCCATGTACACCATAGCCGATACCCGCAGCCAGAAGCGCGAAGAAGACGATGGCGGTCAGCGGGCCTGTCTTCTGATCAAGTTTCGGCCCACCCCTACCCGAATAGGCGTGCGTCGATACTGCAACGTCAGTCATGGATGCCCCACATGAAAACCCGCGTGAGATTTAGCGAGCCAGCGGCGACAGATTTGTGACTAACGGGCGGTAACGATTGCCGCAGTGGCGGCCGGTTCCGCAGTTTTCCTGCGAAAGGGCTGGATAAGCTGATCCACATAGCCTTGCGGCATGAAATCATCGATGCCGTAAGACTGCGGAATCCGGTTGCGCGGGAGGAAGACGGTGCCGAACGCAACATCCCAGAACGAAATGATGGATGCAAAATTTCGATCGCGCGCGTCGTGCTCGTTGCTGTGATGCCAGTGGTGGAATTCTGGTGAGCCGAGAAACCACCGCAGCGGTCCGATCTGCAGGCGCGTGTTCACGTGGACCACGACAGACATATAAGAGTAGATGACGAGATAGGCGACGATCGCGGCGGTCGAAAATCCAAGGATGGAAACCGAACCGAGCGCGGCGGCGCTCAGGATCACATCGTCTATCGGATGCGCGTGATAAGCTGCTGCCCAATCGAGTTCTTCCACAGCGTGATGGATGGAATGAAAACGCCAGAGGAGCGGGTTGGTGTGAAGCGCGCGATGCGCCCAGTAGAGACAGAAATCGCCGATCAGCGTCGCCGCGATGATCTGGAGCCACAGTGGCTGAGCCTGAATAAAAGCAGGCACCGCGTGCGGGATAAAAGCAGCGGCTGCGAAAACCAGGCCCGCGACGGTCAGCGCCAGACCAATACGCACGAAGAGGCCGTTGACGAGCAGGTAAGCGATATCTGTCGTCCAGCCCTTGCGCAGGATGCCGCGCCGGTGCATCGGCAAGAGTTGTTCGATCGGGATGCAGATCACCGCGAACAACGCGAGTGCTTTCAGATCGACGAGATCGAGCAGTGTGCGCAAGGAGCGTACCTGTTTACACAGCCTTGCGGTTATAGCGGCGAGATTAAGACCGAGTAAAAGTGCCTCTCTAGGACGGGTTCTTCAGGCTGCGCAGAACCGCCGGGATCATCTCCGGCAGATCCTCGGCAATCAGGCCTGGCCCGAACTGGAACCCCGCCTCACCGTGAAGCCAGGCCGCAGCCGATGCCGATTTGCGAGTGTCGAGCCCCTGCGCCATCAGGCCCCCAATAAACCCAGCGAGCACGTCACCGGAGCCTGCGGTCGCGAGCGTGGGCGGCGCGTGGTTGTTGACAGTGGCAAGACCGTCGGAGGAAGCGATGACCGTGTCCGGCCCTTTGAGCAGGACCGTGCACTTCGCCATCGCCGCCGCAGCGCGCGCGGCCTCAACCCTGTTCTGAGATTTCGCCAGTATACCTTTGAAGAGCCTCTCAAATTCGCCTTCGTGTGGTGTCAGCACGCAGGGCTGGCGTAGCAGATTGAACAGCACAGCCGGATCATCCTTGAAGGAGGTCAGGGCATCGGCGTCGAGAACCACTGCCGCCTTCGTCGCCAACACTGCCGCTACGAGTTCTTGCGTCGGACGGCCGACGCCGCATCCTGGTCCGATCACCACGGCGTTGAGACGGCTATCCGAGAGCAGGTTGCTCAATCCCGCCGCACCGGAGAACGGCTTGACCATGATGGCGGTCAGCGACGCGGCGTTGATGGAGACGGCATCGGGCGGGCTCGCGACGCTGACCAGCCCCGCACCGATCCGCAGCGCGCCCCGCGCTGCCAGTCGCGCCGCACCGGTCGCATGCGCCGGACCACTGACGACGACGCAATGACCGCGATTGTATTTCTGCCCGTCTGCTTTCGGCCAGGGATAGTCCCAGCAGTCAGGACCATTCTCAAACAGCTTGGATTCGATTTCGCCGAGTGCAGTTTCGGGAATGCCGATATCGGCAACGACAACTTCACCGCATAGCGAGCTTCCCGGCATCAGCACATGCGCCGGCTTCTTGCGGAAGAACGTGACGGTGAGATTGGCTCTGACGCAAACATCGCCAAGCGGTTTGCCCGTATCGCCGTGCAATCCGCTCGGGACATCGATCGCGACAACACGCTGCGGATCGCAGGTTTCCGCGAACTCACGCGCCTGGTGTTCGAGCGGGCGCGACAGCCCTGCCCCAAACAACGCATCGACATAGAGCGCCGCGCGGCGTTCCGAGAGCAAGGAGAGAGTCTCGCCGCTCCATCGCTTCGCCATCTCGGCGCCATCGCCTTTCAGCGGCGCATTCAAACCAAGCGTTTCGATCCAGACGTCCCAGCCACGCTCTTTCAGAACGCGCGCGGCGACATAGCCATCGCCGCCATTGTTGCCTGGACCGCAGAGCACGGCGCTGGGACGCGGCGTCCAGCGCTTGCACATTTCGTCGGCCACCGCACGCCCGGCATTCTCCATCAATGTCAGCGATGGAACGCCATGCTTCGCAGCGTAGCGATCCGCCTCATACATTTGCGCCACGGTGAGAATTTCGTTCGGCATCTAGAGCTGCACGGCGAGAACGATCATCGACGTTACCAGCACACCGATGCCGCCAAGGAACGACCAATCAGCCAAGCGGTTCTGCCAGATAAGGGTCTGTTCGTTGCGGATGGCGAGATACGACGCGAGAATGCTCATCAACAGAAGAAAGGCGGCGAGCCACGCCAGCTCATCGGCATAGGAATTCGCATTGTTGTTGGTGAGCTTCAGACTGCCGACGATGACAAAGCAGATGGCGAGCAAGTTCGTCGCGGCGTTTAGGATATGCGGGTGCCGTTGCATTTGCTTCTCCACGCGAGCCTCCCGATAACGCGGCTAAAATCCCTTCGGCACCCTAGCATAGTGCGGATCGGCAGCTTCATAGGCCGCACTGGCGGCAAGCACGCCGGCATCGTCGAACATTCGGCCCACGATCTGCAGGCCCACGGGCAATCCATCGGACGAGAAGCCGCAATTGATGCTGGCGGCGGGTTGTTGCGTCAGATTGAACGGATAGGAGAAGGGCGTCCAATCCATCCAGGCACGATCGTTGTCACCCTGCGGCGCGAGCTTGCCGACCTCGAACGCGGTCGTCGCCACGGAAGGTGTGACGAGAAAATCGTAATTCTCCATAAACACGCGCAGCTTGGAGCCAAGCGTTCCGCGCGCGGCGTTGGCGTCCATGAACGCGCGCTTCGTCATCTTCACGCCCTCTTCCGCCATCTTGCGCAGGCCCGGATCGAGCAACGTCTTCACCTCTTCCGGTTGTTCGCCAAGCACATAGCCGGCGCCGGACCACCAGATCGTCTGAAAGATGCTACTAGGATTGCCAAGGGGTGGATCGGTCTGTTCGACAATCGCGCCCATCGCCTCAAAGCGCTTCACCGCAGCGGCGACCAGTGTCTTGACTTCGGGCAGTACCTTGCTCGCATAACCGAGGCGCGGGCTGAACGCGATGCGCTTACCCTTCATGCTTTCGGCCAGGCGCGTAGTGTGATCGGGCTCCTCGCCCGGCACGTTGAACCAGTCGCGTGCATCAGGCTTCGCGATGAAGTTCATCATCAACGCACTGTCGCGCACCGTCCGCGTCATGGGCCCCACATGCGCGACCGTACCGAACGGCGACAGCGGATAGGCAGGAACGCGGCCGAAACTCGGCTTCAATCCGTAGATACCAGAGAAGCTCGCCGGAATACGGATCGAGCCACCGCCATCGGTACCAAGAGACAACGGCGCCAACCGTGCCGCGACCGCCGCCGCCGAGCCCCCTGACGAACCGCCCGGCGTCTTGGTCCTGTCCCATGGATTGCGCGTGATGCCGGTGAGCGGCGAGTCCGTCGAACCTTTCCATCCGAACTCCGGCGTCGTGGTCTTGCCGATGAACACCGTGCCGGCTTCGCGCAGGCGCGCGACCGACGGCGCGTCCTCTTCCCAAGGGCCCTTGGGATCGACGGTCAGCGACCCGCGCCGCGTCGCCCAGCCCTTGGTGATCAGCAGATCCTTGATCGCGACCGGCACGCCATCGAGCGGCGACAACGGCTCGCCCGCCATCCAGCGTTCCTCCGACGCTTCCGCCATCTTGAGCGTCGTCGGCGGATCGACAAGACAGAAAGCGTTGATCTCACTGTCCAGCGCCTCGATGCGGCCAAGCAGTGCTTCGGCAACCTCGACCGGTGACAACTCCTTCGACGAAAATGCGGCCGCCAATTCGGCAGCCGTCATTTCGTGGGGTTCAGACGACATTCTCGGTTGCTCCCGGGTTCGAATTATTGAGACCGCGCGACGCGGTCTATGCGGTCGAAGGAGGTCTTGGCGATGGGACCGAGCCCGTCGATCACGCCTTTCAGCTCGGCTGCTCTTTCGAGAATGAATTCAAAGCCGGCTTCGCGCCGCGTCTCGCCGGTGGCGATGAACTGCTCAAGTTCGGCGCGTTCTTCAGGATCGCGCTCGGCTTTGAATTTTTCGCGCAGCGTCTTCAGTTCCTCCGTTCCGTCGATGATACCATCGATGGGCATGGATATGCGGATCAGCAACGTCTGCAACCGCGCGCGCAGATCGCTGTTGCGGATACTGAACACCTGCTCGCGGTTACGGTCATAGACGTTCAGCTCATTGCGCGCCGAGATCAGCATGCGCATCGTGATGGGTCCATAAGGATCGCCGATCTTCTTGGTCTCTTCCGCAAAGCGCAGGATGATCGCAAGCGACGACAATATCTCACCGAAGAACAGCGCGGCGTTCTGTTCCTTTTCGCGCTTGTCGAGATAACGCTCCATCGCGGTTGCGACGAAGCCGCCGATTGTTGCGAGGATTGCACCCAGAACGACCGCAAACAGCGTGTTCTGGTCCGTCAGGAACCCGAATGTATCCCCTGCCATCATGAATCGCCCATTGCTGTTGACATATTCTTAGGCGGCGGCGATATACGGTGCAATTCTCCGCGGTCGCACAATGCGTCTTCTGGCGCCGACATCGCGGATTTATCGAAAACCCTACCGTTCCCTCCAGATGTGCGTGGAAGACGGCAACATGCCGTTCAACGTGCGCATTCCGCGCGCGTCCGTGCATATTTAAGGACTTAAAGTGACTGTACCCGCGTTTTCCAACCTCGGGCTTTCCGAGGCTCTTCTTCGTGTTCTTGAAACCGAAAACTACACCCAACCAACCCCGATTCAGACCCAAACGATTCCGCTAATTCTGCAGGGCCGCGACGTGCTCGGCATTGCGCAAACCGGAACCGGCAAGACTGCCGCGTTCGGCCTGCCGCTGCTGCAGCGTCTCGCCGCAGACCGCAAGAAGCTCGAGCCGAAGGTCGCGCGCGTGCTCATCCTCGCGCCGACGCGCGAGCTCGCCGTGCAGATCGGCGACTCGCTCAAGACCTACGGCAAGCCCTACGGCTTCAAACAGGCTGTAATCCTCGGCGGCGTCAGCCAACACGCACAGATCCATGCGACCAAGGCCGGTGTCGATATTCTTGTCGCCACACCGGGCCGTCTGCTCGATCTTGTCAGCCAGAAACTTATCCGTCTCGACCAGGTGTCGATACTTGTCGTCGACGAAGCCGACCGTATGCTCGACATGGGCTTCATCCGCGACGTGCGCCGCATCGTGCAGGCGCTGCCGCGCCAGCGCCAATCGCTGCTGTTCTCCGCGACGATGCCGGAAGATGTCGTGCATCTCGCGCATGAGATGCTGCACCAGCCGGTGCGCGTCGACGTCGCGCCGCCGACCGTGACCGCCGACCGCATCGAGCAGCGTCTCTTCCACGTGAGTCAGCAGGACAAGCGCAAACTGCTGGTCGATCTGCTGCACGACCCGGCGCTCGCGCGCGTAATCGTCTTCACGCGCACCAAGCACGGCGCCAACAAAGTCGTCGAGCATCTGGACAAGTCGGGCATCCCGGCTGACGCCATTCACGGCAACAAGTCGCAGAACGCGCGCCAGCGGGCGATGGAGAATTTCCGCTCCGGCCGCGCACGTCTTCTGGTCGCAACGGATATTGCGGCGCGCGGCATCGATGTCGACGGCATCACCCATGTCGTGAACTTCGAGCTGCCGAACGAACCGGAAAGCTATGTCCACCGCATCGGCCGCACCGCGCGCGCCGGCGCCGAAGGCATTGCGATCTCGTTCTGCGCGCCGGATGAGCGTGGCTACCTACGCGACATTGAGAAGCTGGTGAAGCGCAAGCTCACGGTTGTCGGCGAGGAGCCCGCGATTGTCTCGCACGGCAAACCCGCTGCACCGGTCCGCGACTATGCCAAGAAAACGCCGTTCAACAAGCGCAAGCGCAACAAGCACGGCGGCGGCAACAACAACCATCGCAACAATAACAATCGCAAAGCCGCCTAGCGGTGCGCTAACGCCAATACAGCTTCGAGGTCACGGATGAGATCGTCCGTGTCCTCGATGCCGGCGGATAATCTGAGCAAATCGGGCGGACAGGGCGAACTCGGTCCTTCCACGGATGCGCGGTGTTCGATCAAGCTCTCAGTGCCGCCTAGCGACGTTGCGCGCTTCCAGATATGAACATTGGCGGCCGTTGCGATTGCGGCGGCCTCGCCACCCTTCACACGGATGGAAAGCATCCCGCCGAAACCACCCTGCATCTGCCTGGCCGCAATCGTATGGCCGGCGAAAGTCTTGAGGCCGGGATAAAGCACATGCGCGACATGTGTGTTCGCGGACAGCCGCTCCGCGAGCCCCATTGCATTCGCGCATGACGCTTTCACACGCGGATAGAGCGTGCGCATCCCGCGCAGCAACAGCCAGGACTCGAAAGAGCCCAGCGTTGCACCCATCTGCGCGCGCAGCATCTTGAGCCGCCGCCAGAATTCATCGTCCATGCGCGTCACCAACGCACCGGCGATGAGATCGGAGTGACCGTTCAGGTATTTCGTCGCCGAATGCATCACCAGATCGACGCCGAGTTCGAGCGGTCGCGTCAGCACCGGCGTCGCGACCGTGGAATCTGCAGCGACACGCGCGCCAGCGGCATGTGCGATCTCAGCCACCGCGGCGAGATCGGTAATGCCCCAAAGCGGATTGGAGGGCGACTCCACCCACACAAGTTTCGTCTCGCCTTTGCGTATCGCGGCCTTCACCGCGGCGAGATCGCTCATCTCGACCAGTTCGACCTGCAGACCCCATTCGGTCGCGTAGGTCTTGAGCCAGTTGCGCAGGCCCCAATACATTACCGCCGGCGCGACAACGTGATCGCCAGGCTTGAGCGCGAGGAACACAGCGGTCACCGCCGCCATTCCGGACGAATACAGCATCGCACCCGTGCCGCCTTCCAGTGCAGCCAGCACCGCTTCCGGCTGATCGAACGCCGGATTGTCGGCGCGGATATAGTCGCGGCCGGAGCGGTATTGGTTGTCCGGATCGCGGATGTGGGTTGATGACGCGTGCAGCGGCGGGCTGACTGCGCGCGTCGCCTCGTCGATCCAGCCCAGACCTTGCGCCGCGATGGTTGCGGGCTTCTGACTACTTTTGTCCAAACCGATCTCCCTGCCCTCATGCTTCGACAAGCTCAGCATGAGGGTTAGCTCAGACCCTCACCCTGAGCTTGTCGAAGGGTGAAGGAACATCCTCTTACCTTACGTCAATCGATACTTCACTTGTTGCGTTCGCGAAGGGGATGATAATGAGGCCCAACGCTATTCAAGGGAATGGAGACGAACATGGCCGAAGCATACATCGTTGCAGCTGCGCGCACCGCCGGCGGCAAGAAGGGCGGCAAGCTCAAGGATTGGCACCCGGTCGATCTGGGCGCGAAAGTTATCGACGCGCTGCTCGACCGCAGCGGCGTCGACCCCGCGAAAGTCGAAGACGTGATCTGCGGCTGTGTGATGCAGGTCGGCCAGCAGGCCGTGAACGTCGCGCGCAACGCGGTGATGGCGTCGAAGCTTCCCGAAAGCGTTCCGGCAACCAGCGTGGACCGTCAGTGCGGTTCGTCGCAGCAATCGCTGCATTTCGCGGCGCAGGCCGTGATGTCGGGCGCCATGGATTGCGTGATCGCGATGGGCATCGAGAGCATGACACGCGTCCCGATGGGCGCGTCGGTGATGCTGGCGATGAAGGCAGACATGGGCGTGTATATGAGCCCCGAGCTTCAGAAGCGCTATCCCGGCATCCAGTTCAGCCAGTTCGCCGGCGCCGAGATGATGGCGGAAAAGTACAAGCTCACGAAGGATCAGCTCGACGAGTATGGCTACAACAGCCATCAGAAAGCGATCGCGGCGACACAGGGCGACAAGTTCAAGACCGAGATCGTGCCGCTCGACATCAAGCTCGAAGATGGCGGCACGGCCGAGCACGCGGTCGATGAAGGCATCCGCTTCGATGTCAGTCTCGACGGCATGAGGGGCGTGAAGCTGCTCAAGGAAGGCGGCGCGATCACAGCCGCGACCTCATCGCAGATCTGCGACGGCGCGTCGGGCGTGATGATCGTGAACGAAAAGGCCCTGAAAGCGATGGGCCTGAAGCCGCTCGCGCGCATCCACCAGATGACTGTCATCGGCGGCGATCCGGTGATCATGCTCGAAGCGCCCCTGCCCGCGACAAAGAAGGCGCTGGACAAAGCCGGCATGAAGATCGGCGACATCGATCTCTATGAAGTGAACGAGGCATTCGCGTCAGTGCCGGTGGCGTGGCTGCAGTACAACGACGCCGATCCCGCGAAGATCAACATCCATGGTGGCGCCATCGCGCTCGGCCATCCGCTCGGCGCCTCCGGCACCAAGCTGATGACGACGCTCGTCAACGCGCTGCATCAGGAGAACAAGCGCTACGGCCTGCAGACGATGTGCGAAGGCGGCGGCCTCGCCAACGTGACGATCGTCGAGCGCCTGTAAATCTCGCACCTGGTTTGGCCCTCGCCCTTCGACAAGCTCAGGGTGAGGGCCAAAACTCAACCCTCATCCTGAGCTTGTCGAAGGATGGATGGCGAGCCCGATGGACCTCTCCTACTCGCCCGAATACGAAGTGTTCCGTGAAGAAATCCGCGCGTTTGCGCGCGAACATGGCCATCGCGCTCCGCGGGCCTTCGGTTTCAACGAAGAGACGCGCGGCTGGCAACGTCTGTTGATCGAGCACGGCTATGCCGCGCGCACGGTCCCCAAAGAATATGGCGGTTACGGCGCGGCGCCCGACATCCTCAAATCGCGCATCGTCGCCGAGGAGTTTATCGCTGCCGGCTTGCCGATGGGGATGCAGAACCAGGGCATCTCCATGCTGGTGCCGACGCTGTTGGAGCTCGGCACGGAAGAGCAGAAGCAGCGCTGGATCGCGCGGACGCTGCGCGGCGAAACGATCTGGTGCCAGGGCTATTCGGAGCCCGGTTCGGGCAGCGATCTCGCGTCACTTTCGACGCGCGCGGTGGAAGACGGCGACGATTTCGTCATCAATGGCCAGAAGATCTGGACCTCGACCGCGGCACAGGCCGACATGATCTTCTGCCTCGTGCGCACGGAGCCCGACAAGCCGAAGCATGAAGGCATTTCCTACCTTCTGTTCTCGATGAAGACGCCAGGGATTGAAGTCCGGCCACTCGTCACCATGACTGGCCGCGCGGAATTCAACGAGGTCTTTTTCACCGATGTGCGCGTGCCGAAGAAGGACATCGTCGGCCAGCGCGGACAGGGCTGGCTCGTCGCCAACGCGACGCTGAAGCACGAGCGCGGCATGCTTGGCGATCCCAATCAGGCCGGCACGCGCTTCAAGGCGCTGGTCGATATGATGATGAACGAGGAAGTCGATGGCCGCAGGCTGATGGACCATCCGATCTATCGCGACCGGCTGCTGAAACTGCAGGCGCGCACGATGGCGATGGAATATCACGGCCTGCGCCTGCTCACCGCGAGCCTCAAGGGCGAAGACCCCGGCATCGCGCGGCTGATCGTGAAGCTGATGGGTTGCGAGCTGAACCATCAGCTCGCCGGTTTTGCGAACGACATCCTCGGCGAACTGGGCATTCTCTACGGACATTCGCCGCATCTGCGCGCCGGCGGCGCATGGCAATCGAGCTTCATGTTCGATCTCGGCCTCATCATCGGTGGTGGCACCGCGCAGATCCAGAAGAACATCATCTCCGAGCGTGGCCTTGGCATGCCGCGCGAACCGAAGGTGGTCAGCTGATGGAATTCGGGCTCACCTCCGACCAGACGATGATGCAGGAAAGCGTCGATCGCACGCTCGCGCGCGTGGCGCCCTTAGAGCGCGTGCGCAGGGCGGCGAGCGAACCGTTTGCGCGTGATGTGTTCGATGCGCTGGTTGAACTGGGCGCGCCGGGCATCCTGATCCCTGAAGAGTTCGGCGGTCTTGGCCTCTCTCTTCTCGATGCCGCGCTGGCGGCTGAGATGCTCGGCAAGCATGTCGCACCCGTGCCTTTCGTGGCGAGCGCGATAATGGCGCCGCTGGCGCTGATTGGCGCGGGAACGGCCGGTCAGAAGAAGAAATGGCTGCCGAAGCTCGCTTCCGGCGAAGCCATTGCCGGTGTCGCCGTCAGCGAGCAGGCGAGCGGGGCACGCGAGAAAGCGCAGGTCACGGCAAAGAACGGAAAGCTGAGCGGAAAATCGCTGTTCGTGCTCGACTTCAACGGCGCGGACATCTTCATTGTCGCGGACAAGTTCGGCGATCTGCATCTGGTGGATGCCAAGGCCAAAGGGTTGGAAAAGACGCTCCTCACCACCATCGATGCGACGCGGGCCATCGGCGAACTGAACTTCGAAAACATCGACGCCGAACCGCTCAGAGGCGGCAATGGCCCCGCGACGCTCGAACGCATGATCGACGCCGGCCGCATCATCCTCGCCGCTGACACGCTGGGCGCGGGCGAGCGCATGATCGAAAAAGCCGTCGCCTATGCAAAAGAGCGCAAGCAGTTCGGCCGCGTCATCGGTTCGTTTCAGGCGGTGAAGCATCTCTGCGCCGAGATGGCGGCCGAACTCGAACCGTGCCGTGCTCTCATCTGGTATGCCGCCTATGGCTTCGACGCGCTGCCGGATCAGTCGCGCCGACTCGCCGCGCATGTGAAGGCGCATCTGTCGGAAATCGGCCCCTTCGTCGCGCGAACCGCGACCGAGGTGCATGGCGGCATGGGTTTCACCGACCTGCTCGGCTTGCACTACTGGTTCAAGCGCATCGGCTTCAACCGCCAGATCCTCGGCGGCCCTGAACGCGCCCGCCACGACGCGGCTGTCGCGCAGGGCTGGGCCGGAAATTAACAAAACCTGTCACGGCCCGCCTGGTGCGGGCCGCCCAAGCGACGCGGTCACGAAACCACCAGAATTCTGCAGAACCCAACCGGGTGGCTCGCTTTCACGGGCCATGACATGTTTGTTCGTAAGCGTGAAACCGGAAAGGCTGGTGCTGCGTAGTAGCTGTAAAAGGCTGCTATCCTGCGGTCCGATTTGGGGTGATCCAGCATGTCGACCGCCGATGCCGCGCCAGCACCGCGCCCTCGAATCCCGGGCTGGATTCGCAGAGCGCTCGGCCTCGCGCCGCAAGGCCCGTACTACGCGTTCTATCGCCACCCGTTCCTGATCCGCATCACGCATTGGCTGAATGCCGTGATCCTGTTCGTGATGCTGCTCAGCGGGTTGCAGATTTTCAATGCGCATCCCGCGCTTTATTGGGGCAAGAGCGCCGATTTCGACCATCCCATCTTGTCGATGACAGCCTTTGGCCACGACACCACGGTCACGCAGGGCATCACGCAGATCGGCCCCTGGCATTTCGACACAACGGGCGTGCTTGGCGCATCCAGGGTCGACGGCCAGCTCGTCGCGCGCGGATTCCCGGATTGGGCGACGATCCCAGGGCCCCAATGGCTTGCGATGGGGCGGCTTTGGCATTTTTTCTTTGCGTGGCTGTTCGTGACCAACGGCCTGATCTTCGCCGCCTATGCGCTGGGCACGCGGCATGCGCAGGAAGAACTGATCCCGAACCTGCACGACCTCAAGAATTTGCCACACGAGATCGTCACACACGCCCAACTGAAATTCCCGAAGGGCGAGGAAGCGCGGCACTATAACGGCCTGCAGAAGATGGCCTATGGGGCAGTCATCTTTATCGTCGCGCCGCTGATCGTCCTCACCGGCCTCACCATGTCACCGACCCTGGACGCCGCGTTTCCAGAGCTGCTCTGGATATTCGGCGGACGCCAGACGGCGCGCACCATTCATTTCCTCTGCGCGTTTTCGTTTCTGGCCTTCTTCATCGTCCACATCGTCATGGTCGTTCTGTCAGGCACCTGGAACAACATCCGCTCCATGATCACCGGGCGCTACATCATCGAGGGGAAAGACCATGGCTGACACGCGCCGCAATTTCCTCAAGGCCGCAGCCGCGAGCGCCGGTGCCGTGATCCTCACCGGCTGCACCTCGCTGTCCCAGCAGCCATGGGTCGTCAACATCCTGTCTGAGGTCAAGAACCTCACCCGCCGCGCGCAGCGCTTGTTCGCGGGCTCCCACGCGCTCGCGCCGGAATTCACCAAGGCCGACATCGCCCCGGTATTCAAGGCCAACGGGACGCTCAATCCCAACACGAACGAATACGCCGCGCACGCGGCGAAGGATTTCGTCGACTGGCGCATTCCCGTCGAAGGGCTGGTCGAAAACAAGTTGTCACTGTCAATCGCCGATCTGCGTGCGATGCCGGCACGTACCCAGATCACGCGGCACGATTGCGTGGAGGGCTGGAGCTGCATCGGCGAATGGACCGGCGCGCCTCTGGCCCAAATTCTCGCCATGGCAAAGCCAAAACCCGAAGCTCGTTATGTGATGTTTTTTTGTGCAGACCCGATGGGCGACGCGTCGAACCCCGATGTCCCTTATTACTACGAAAGCCTCGATCTTCTGGAGGCGACCCATCCACAGACCCTACTGGCGTATCAACTAAATGGTCAGGCGCTTCCGGTTGAGCACGGCGCGCCGATCCGCGTTCGCGCCGAGCGCCAGCTGGGTTACAAAATGGCGAAGTACGTGCAACGAATTGAACTTGTGGAAAACTTCAATCATATCAATGGCGGCAAGGGCGGTTATTGGGAAGATCTGGGTTACAGTTGGTACGGCGGGATTTGATCCGCCCTTGTAGGTCCGTCATGCAGACCCGATATTGGTGAAGGCAGCGATTCTGCCTATTGCGCGTTTCCAAATTTGGATTGTTCCGAGCGAGGGGATTTTGCGTCCGATTTCCGCACTGATGGCTGTCCTGTTTCTTGGCACCGCGCTCAGCGCGTGCTCGACGACGAGCAATCCGGATTCTATCGCCCAGAACGATCCGTACGAGCCGACGAACCGCAAAATCTTCGAACTTAACCAGTCGCTGGACAGGAATTTCGCGCGCCCTGTGGCTGTTTTCTATAACCACGCGGTGCCGGAGCCGTTCCGGCTTGGCCTGCACAACGTGCTCGAAAACATGGACAAACCGGTGACGTTCGCGAACGACGTCCTGCAGGGTTCGCCCTCACGTGCGTTGCAAACCTTCGCGCGCACGCTGACCAACACGACGCTGGGCGTCGGTGGCGTGATGGACGTCGCGACATGGATGGGCATTCCCGATCACGACGAGGATTTCGGCCAGACGCTTGGTGTCTGGGGCGTCGGCGAAGGACCCTATTTCGTCGCGCCGCTGCTCGGGCCCGCCCCGCCGCGCGATCTTGGCGGCCGCGTCGTCGATTACGGCTTCGATCCGTTTACCTATATCCGCTTCGACGGGTACAGAACGATGGGTTATGCCCGCGCCGGTCTCGGCGTGCTCGACCTGCGCGCGCGCAATGTGGAGACGCTGGACCAGATCGAGCGCGACTCGGTCGATTATTATGCGACCCAGCGCAGCCTCTATCGCCAATATCGCAATTCCGAAATCCGCAACGGCAAGCCGGACACGACCGATTTGCCGAATCTCTGAGCGCGTCGAAGGTCAGTTGACCTTCGTCAGCGGGGCCTCGGCGCCCTTTTCGATCAGGCGCAATGACGAGCCATCCGTCTCGAACACTGTCACCGAACAATTCTCCGGAGAAAACACGACAACTCGGTGATCTCCGGTCGCCGCGCCGGCGAGGACGTTGATGGCGACGTAATGGGAAAAGATCACGGTATCGCGCGAGATTTCCGTGACCGACGCGATACAGTCCTCGCGCCACTCCGCAAGATCGCGCGGTGCGTCGCGCCACGTGCCGGCCATCAGCTTGCGCAGCCACGCAACGCGGCCGTCGAGCGACATCCCCCAGGGCGACGGAATCTCCGCGACCGCTTTCTCGATAACGGGTTCGACACTCCAGAGCTTTGCAAGTGGCGCGGCCGTCTCGCGCGCACGCTTCAGTGGACTGGAAATGATCGGCAGCGGTCCGAGTCCGCTGAGCTTTTCCGCAACGGCTTCGGCCTGCGAATGACCGAGCGCATCGAGACCGGGATCCATCGACTCACCGAAGCCTGCTTCCGCGCGTCCGTGACGGACCATGTAGATCTTTGCCATCACGCGAACCGGAACAGGTTGACGGTGCCGGGAGTCACCTCACCCTCGCGGCCGAGCATTTCCTCGCGCATCATGCGATCTAGAGTTAGATCGTCGTCCGGCGTATTCGCGAGGAAGCGGCGGTTCTGTTCGTCGCGGCCGACGATCAGGCCGAAGCGTTTGCCCTTACGGTCGGTGATGACGGTGTACGTCTCGACCGTCGCGCGGCCGGACGGTTGCTCGATCACCTCGGGATGTGCCTCAGCATCGATGTCCTTTTGATAGGATACGGGATTGTCGCGCTGCCACGCGCCTTCTTTCGGCGTGGTCGAATAGATGCCGGCGGAGTGCTTGGTCACATACCAGCCGTTGCCAGTGCACAGCCCGAACGTGCCCGCCTTCGCGCGCAACTTTTGCATCATCATAACAATGGAATGCATGACGTAATCGTTGCCCGCGCCGCCGAAATAGGGAAGCCCGCCTGTAACCGTGAGCCCGCGTGGATCGTCCGTCGTGATACCGAACTCGCGGCATCCGATCTCCACCGCGCTCGGAAAGCAGGAATAGAGATCGATATAACTCATGTCGGCAATCGACTTGCCCGCCATCGCAAAGGCGCGCCTGCCGATCTCGCGGATCGCGGGCGAGGAATAGAAGTTCACCCGTTCGCTGACGTTCCAGATATCATTCGCATCGCCACAACCATGCAGATAGACCCATTTCGATTCCGGGATACCGAGCGAGCGCGCGTTGCCCACGCTGGTCATCACCACGCACGCCGCCTGATCGACCTCGATCACCGCGTTCAGATACTTCGTGTACGGATAACCGACGAAGCGGTTTTTCTCCGACGGCGTGGAGATTTCTTCCGGCGAGCGGTAGGTCGGAAACCAGGAATAGGGATTTTCCGACGCCACTTTCGTGAACGGCGAGAAGAATTCACCCAGCCATTTCAGATGGGCCTCCGGTGAGCGCCCCGCCTGCCCGCGCAAGCCATTCTCGAACAGCGGATAGACATTGACCGGAAAGCGCAGGCCATAGCGCGCTTCGTAATCGTTCGTGCCAGCACGCTGATTGCCAATTTCCTCCGGATCGCTGCCGGGATCGTGATCGGGGCCCTTGTCCCAGCCGAGATCGACGCCCTGCTTCATGGCGCCGATCATGGTGGCGATGTACTCGGCGCCGGCGAGCAGCGCTACCTCGCATTCGCCCCGCGCGATTTCTTCCGCGGTGCGGTTGACCAGCCATTGCGGCGTGTTTCCGCCCGTCGCGGTGTAGAGCGCGCGTCGCGGCTTGATGTTCAGATGATTGGCCAGAGACAGCGGCGGATTGCGGAAGGTGCGCTTCGGCAAGCGCCCCTGATCGCCGGGCGAGTCCGCCGTGAAGCGCACGACCGCGACGGTGTCGATCGCCGCCGCCAGGTCTCTGGCGCCGGCATCCGCGAACGCCTCGCGCGCGACTTTCGCCATCATCGCGATGGGCGAAAGGCCCTCAGCAACTTTGCCCTCGCGCGCGGTGCGCTGCGTGAACTGTGCGCCGCCGACAAGGATGGGCGTGCGGTCGTTGATCGATGGCATGTCTACTTTCCGAAATAGCGTTCCAGCCGTGTGACGGCCTCGTCGATAACAGCGCGCTTCTTGCAGAAAGCAAAGCGGACAAAATGGTTCGGATTACCGGACGTAAAGAACGGACTGAGCGGAATGAGCGCAACCCCCGCCTCGCGGACAAGGCGTTCGCAGAATGTGCGGTCGTCTTCGTTGGTCAGGCCACGAATGTCGGCGGTGAGGAAGTAGGAGCCCTCGCAAGCCAGCGGTTTGAAGCCGAGCTTCTCTATCCCAGCGCGCAGCACATCGCGATTGGCCTGAAGCGTTTGGGTGAGCGTCAGCGTGAAATCCATTTCGTGTTCAAGCCCGTGGGCGATGCCGAGCTGGAGCGCGGGCGATGTCGTGAAAGTGACGAACTGGTGTGCGTTGGCGACGACGCCGACGAGATCGGCCGGCCCGGTTACCCAGCCAACCTTCCAACCGGTGAGCGAGAACATCTTTCCCGACGAGCCGATGCGCAAGCAGCGCTCGCGCATGTCCGGCAGCGATGCCAGCGGGATATGCGGCTTGCCGTCGAACACGAGATGCTCATAGACCTCATCGCAAATCGCGACCGCGTTGGAGTCTCGCAGCACACGGGCGAGCGCTTCCAACTCCTCGCGGTCGAACACGCGGCCGATCGGATTGAGCGGGGAGTTGACGAGGATCGCGCGCGTCTTCGCCGTGAGCGCAGCGCGCACCGCTTCTTCGGTCAACCGCCAGTCGGGTGCCTCCAGTTTCACCACACGTGCGGTCGCACCCATCGCTTCGACAATGGGGCGATACGAGTCATAAGACGGCTCGATCAGAACGACCTCGCCCTCACCCACCATCGCCATGATCGATGCTGTCAGCGCCTCGGTCGCGCCGGACGTGACGACGACATCGCTGTCGGGGTCGAGATCGAAGCCGTAGAAGCGCTTCGCATGTGCGGCGATGGCTTTGCGCAATTCGATACGCCCCCGCATCGGCGGATACTGGTTTGGTCCTTCGAGCAACGCGCGCGACGCCGCCTCGCGGATCGGGACCGGCCCATCCTCATCCGGAAAGCCCTGCCCCAGATTGACCGCACCGTGCTCCACGGCCAGCGCGGACATATGGGTGAAGATCGTTGTGCCGAGCGCGGAAAAGACAGGATTGGGGCGGAGATCGATCATCTCGCCACTTATGCAGACAGGCGGCGGAGAGACAACGCGTTCGTCAGTTTGAATTCTGAAGATTGCCTATTTTATGAGCAGAACGATCATTCAAGTAGCAAAGCAGAGCAAAACATAAGGGATTCAAAATAAGCCATTGAAAAGCATAAAGAATATTATGGTGGATTTTTATGCAGTCGTGGCACCGCCCAACCGCGCCGCAGTGTATCAACAGCGCCGTCAGGAGATTTCGCATGAAGAAGATCGAAGCCGTTATCAAGCCGTTCAAGCTGGATGAGGTGAAAGAAGCGCTGCAGGCCGTCGGCGTCCAGGGCATCACCGTCACCGAAGCCAAGGGCTTCGGCCGCCAGAAGGGTCATACGGAGCTTTATCGCGGCGCCGAGTATGTCGTGGATTTCCTGCCGAAAGTGAAAGTTGAGGTCGTCGTCCCCGACGAGCGCCTCGAGGCCTGCATCGACGCCATCCAGAAAGCGGCACGCACCGGCCGCATCGGCGACGGAAAGATTTTCGTTCTCAACGTCGAGGAAGTCATCCGCATCCGCACCGGCGAAACCGGTGCGAACGCGATCTAGCAACAAACCGGATCAACAGCCGAAGGAACTATCATGGCCGAGAAAAAAGACGCCAACTACATCCTCAAACTCATCAAGGACAAGGAGATCAAATTCGTCGATCTGCGCTTCAGCGATCCGCGCGGCAAGTGGCAGCACGTGACCTTCGATCTGTCGATGGTCGATGAGGATTTTCTGACGAACGGCACGATGTTCGACGGCTCGTCCATCGCAGGCTGGAAGGCGATCAACGAATCCGACATGACCCTGGTGCCCGATTGCGATACCGCTTTTGTCGACCCGTTCTTCGCGCAGACCACCCTCGTCCTCGTCTGCGATGTCGTCGAGCCGACAACCGGTCAGCGCTACAACCGCTGCCCGCGCTCGATCGCGAAGGCGGCTGAGAAATACACAGCGTCAGCAGGCGTCGGCGACACGGTTTATTTCGGACCGGAAGCGGAATTCTTCATCTTCGACGATGTGCGCTTCGACACACAGATGAACAAGGCGTTCTACTATATCGATTCCGTCGATAGCTCGCACAACACCGGCACGGAATATGAGGGCGGCAATCTCGGTCACCGGGCTGGCGTGAAGGGGGGATACTTCCCCGTACCGCCGATCGACGCAGCACAGGATATGCGCGGCGAAATGCTCGCGATCATGGGCGATCTCGGCATCCAGCCGGAGAAGCACCATCACGAGGTCGCATCCGCGCAGCACGAGCTTGGGTTCAAATACAACACGCTCACCAAGTGCGGCGACTTCATGCAGATCTACAAATACGTGATCCACCAGGTCGCGGCCGCTTACGGCAAGTCGGCGACGTTCATGCCGAAACCTGTCTATGGCGACAACGGCTCGGGCATGCACGTGCATCAGTCGATCTGGAAAGGCGGCAAGCCGTTGTTCGCGGGTTCGGGCTATGCCGATCTGTCGGACACTTGCCTCTACTACATCGGCGGCGTGATCAAACACGCCAAAGCGCTGAACGCCTTCACCAATCCGCTGACGAATTCCTACAAGCGCTTGATTCCAGGTTTCGAGGCGCCGGTGCTTCTCGCCTATTCGTCGCGCAATCGTTCGGCCTCTTGCCGCATTCCGTTCTCGGCATCGCCGAACGGCAAGCGCATCGAGGTTCGCTTCCCCGATCCCGGCGCGAACCCCTATCTCGCCTATGCCGCTTTGTTGATGGCGGGCCTCGACGGCATCGAGAACAAAATCCATCCGGGCGACCCGATGGACAAGGACCTCTATGCCCTGCCGCCCGAAGAGCTGAAGGAAATCCCGACGGTCTGCGGCAGCTTGCGCGAGGCGCTCGACAACCTCGACAAGGACCGCGCGTTCCTCAAGAAGGGCGGCGTGTTCAACGACGACTTCATCGACAGCTACATCGAACTCAAGATGGGCGAAGTGCATGCCTTCGAGCACACCCCGCACCCGGTTGAGTTCAAGATGTACTATTCGGTCTAAGCGCAGCCGCTCGTGCTAGGCTAGGCTGCCGCGTCGAGCTTCTGCTTCATGCGCTCACCTTCGAGCGGCAGAACCACATAGGCGCAGCAGCCCCTGCCCGGCTCGCTTTCGAGCCACGCGCGGCCGCCATGCAATTCGGCCAGCCCGCGGATGAGCGCGAGGCCGAGACCCGTACCGCCGGCCTGCCGGTCGTAACGGTTGTCGACCTGATTGAACGGCGTGAAGATGCGATCGAGCTTTTCGCGCGGAATGCCGGGGCCGTTGTCCTGCACCGAGATCTGAAAGCCACCGCCACGTGCTGCCGTTCCGAGAACCTCGATGCGCCCGCCTTCCGGCGTAAACTTCACGGCATTGGATGTGAGGTTTATGAGGATCTGTTTCAGCGCGCGCTCGTCGGCGAACAGTGGCGGCGCATTCGGGTCGACCGCGATCGTAAGGTCCTGACGCTTCTCGCGCGCCTTCGCCGAGATGAGCTTCAGCGCGAGATCGAAAGTTCGCTTGGCCTCCAGAGGCTCCGGCTGAATCTCCATCTTGCCAGCCTCTATCTTGGCAACGTCCAGAAGATCGTTGATCAGGCTCAGCAGATGAGCGCCCGACGAGTGAATATCGCCGGCGTATTCCCGATAGCGCGGCGATCCTGTCGGGCCGAAACATTCCTGTGCGATGATCTCGGAGAAGCCGAGGATCGCGTTCAACGGCGTGCGCAGTTCGTGGCTCATATTGGCAAGGAATGCGGTCTTCGACGCGTTGGCCGTTTCCGCCTCGAAGCGTTTGCGCAAGGCGTCGTCTCGCGTCTCCTCGAGTTCGCGCGCCAGATCCTCGACCTGGAATCTGAGGCGCGAATCCTCATCCAGCCGGTGCATGATGCGGCCGCCATCGACAAACAGCTGCAGCGCAACCCCCGGAATGACCAGTGCCGTTCCGTAGTCCAGCACGGAACTGCCAAAGGCAAACCGAAGCGCCGCCATCGCCGTGAACGGGATCAGGCTCGCCAGAAACATGTCCATGTGGCTCGCGCGGCTGACGACCAGACCCGCGAGAATGGAGATCGTCGAAGCTGCGATAAACACGTGGTTGATGTCGCTGCGGCTGTCCCACAACAGCCACGGCATAAGTCCCCACACCGCACTGACAACGACTTGAAGGATAACCATGCGGCCAAACCAGCCGCGCGTGCGTTCATAGCCTCCGCTCCCCGACGTGTCCTGCCGGTAGAACGAGACGATGTGCGAAAGCAGAAACATCGTGAGTGCCAGAATGACCGGCACGATCAGGGTGCGGAGGAAAGGCTGATTGCCGACCAGGCCAACTTCGTTCGACGCCAGGAACGCGATCGCAAGGGCCCAGAGCGGCGCTGAGATGCGTGTCGCGCGCAAAGTCTCGGCGGTGAGATCGAGCTGCGCCTTGAGAACGCGGACATCCGCACTTCGCTGGACACGCAACCGTTTGCCGAAACCCACTGGCACAGCCCCTGTTTAACCTGTCGCCCCCGTGACGGGCGCGAAGAACAGTACGAGCGGTCTCTTAATTTTTACTGAGAATACCGGGGATTTCAGCGCGCCGAGCGCAATGCCGGCGCGGGCGTGTGCGCGATCAACGGAAAATAAACCGTGACCTTGGTTCCGGCGCCGACTTCGCTTTCGATCGAGGCCATGCCGCCGTGCAGTTGCGCGAGCCCCTGCACGAGGGCAAGCCCCAGCCCCGTCCCACCACCATTGCTGTCGTAACGGTTATCGACCTGGCTGAACGGCTTGAAAATCTTGGCCAGCTTTTCCTTCGGAATGCCCGGGCCGTTATCCTGCACCGACACCACAAAGGCATTCCCGTTGCCGCCTCCGCATTCGACCTTGATCCGGCCGCCATTGGGCGTGAATTTCACCGCATTGGTCACAAGATTGAGCACGATCTGCTTGAACGCACGGGGATCGGCCACCAGCGACGGCAGATCTCTCGCGACATCGAAGTCGAGAGATTGACCCTTTGCCAGCGCACGCGACGCCATCAAACGTTTCACGCTTTCGAGCAACGGAACGGCATCGAGCGGCTGCGGATCGATCTCCATCTTTCCGGCTTCGATTTTGGCGACGTCCAGAAGATCGTTGATCAGACTGAGCAGATGCGCACCGGAATTGTGGATGTCGCGCGCGTACTCGCTGTAGCGGTCGAGGGCCGGCCCGAAGGACTGCTCCGCGATGATATCGGAGAAGCCCAGAATGGCGTTGAGCGGGGTGCGCAGCTCATGGCTCATGTTGGCGAGGAAGATGGTCTTGGACGCGTTGGCCGCCTCGGCCTCGAAGCGCTTGCGCAGCGCATCGTCGCGGGCGACGCGCAACGCGTCCGTTAGATCCTCGTTCGCAAAGCGCACGGAGAGCATCTCGTCGACGCGCTTGCGGGCGGTCGCACCCATCACGAGTATGTATCCAAGCAACAGCGGCGCAAGAACGGTCATCACATGCGCAAGCGTGCCCGGCGCAATCGCGAAACGGGCCATGAAGACGATGCTGGCGGTCGCGGTTCCCACCGTCATGATCTTACGATGCGCCGCGCGCGTGAACGCGCCGGCCCAGATTACGCAAACCATCAACAACACCACATACATGTTGTTGACCGGGTTCCCGTCACACCAGAAGAACCACGCCAGGGTTCCGCAACCGATGGAGTAGACCAGCTGCTGGAGAAGCAATTCGTTCTGAAGCTTGCGCACGTCACGCGCTTTGTCGCGGTTGGTAACGTAAACAATGCGTGTGAAAATCGAGGTGACAATTTGCGCGCCGATGGCAGCGGCAATCGACCACCACGACACATATCCGAACGTCCTGGGGCCAAAAATAAATGGCAGCGACGCCAGAACCGTCATCAGCGGGTTGTAGATGATGGAGGCGGGAAGGCTCGCGACGATCTGCTTCAGGCGCGCGTCGGTATCGCGCAGATCCTCTTTCGGCGCGGCGACGTCTTGGCTGAGGGCTTGTGTGCGTGTATCCACGCTGCCCTCTATACACAGGGCACGTTAACGGAGACCTTCCGGGCCTAGGGTCAGCGCGCGCACGTGCGCGAGCGGCAAGGTTTCGTTAACCTGAAGCTCCCGCGAATCGCGGATTTCCTGTTTTGAAAGCGCCATGGCCAAGTCACCCGACCTGTTCGATTCAGAGCCCGGATCCTCCAAGGGCTACACCGCAAAGGACATCGAGGTCCTGGAAGGTCTGGAACCTGTCCGCCGCCGTCCCGGCATGTATATCGGCGGAACCGACCGCAACGCGCTTCATCATCTGGCCGCGGAAATCCTCGACAACGCGATGGACGAAGCCGTCGCCGGTCACGCCACACGCATAGAGCTGGAGCTGGAACCCGGCGATATCCTGACCGTGCGCGACAACGGCCGCGGCATCCCGATTGATCCGCATCCGAAATTCAAGAATAAATCGGCGCTCGAAGTCGTCATGACCACGCTGCATGCTGGCGGAAAATTCGGCGGCAAGGTCTACGACACGTCGGGCGGCCTGCACGGCGTCGGCGCCTCTGTCGTCAACGCGCTGTCCGACTGGATGGAGGTGGACGTCGCGCAGAACCGTCATGCCTACAAGATGCGCTTCGAGCGCGGCAAGGCAATCGGCAAACTGAAAGATCTGGGCGGCGTCAACCGCCGCGGGACGATCGTCACGTTTCATCCCGACGCGCAGATCTTCGGCGGTGACACGCACTTCTCCGCCGCCACGCTCTATCGCATGGCGCGGTCCAAGGCGTATCTGTTCCGTGGTGTCGAGATCCGCTGGAAATGCGATCCGTCACTGATCAAGGACGAGACCCCGGCCGAAGAGGTTCTGAAATTCCCGGGCGGCCTGCTCGATTTCCTGAGCAGCGAAATCGGCAGCAACCGGACCGTGACCCAGCGCGCCTTCTTCGGCCGCACGGAAAATCGCGATGGCAAGGGCGCCGTCGAATGGGCAGTGGTATGGACGCCGCAGATCGACCCCTTTGTCCATTCCTATTGCAACACGATCCCGACCGCGCAGGGCGGCACGCATGAGCAGGGTCTGCGCAACGCCTTGACGAAGGCGCTCCGCGCGCACGGCGAAGACAATCGCAAGACCGCGCTCATCACCACCGACGACGTGATGTCCGGCGCATGCGCTGTGCTCTCGGTGTTCATCCGCGATCCTGAGTTCCAGGGCCAGACGAAAGACAAGCTCTCCACACCCGACGCCCAGCGTCTGGTCGAGAACGTGGTCAAGGATCATTTCGACCACTGGCTCGCGGAGAATCCGCAGGAAGCGAACAAGCTTCTCGAATTCGTGATCGATCAGGCCGAAGACAGGCTCAAGAAGCGGCAAGAGAAAGAGACTGCGCGCAAATCGGCGACGCGCAAGCTCCGCCTCCCCGGCAAGCTTGCCGACTGCTCGCGCGATGGCCGCGACGGCACGGAGATTTTTCTGGTCGAGGGCGACAGCGCCGGCGGATCGGCCAAACAGGCGCGCGATCGCACGACGCAGGCCATCCTGCCGTTGCGCGGCAAGATCCTGAACGTCGCCAGCGCCGGCGCGGGCAAGCTCGCGCAAAACCAGGAGCTCACCGATATTCTGCAGGCGCTGGGCTGTGGAACCGGCGCAAAATATGACGAGAACGCGCTGCGCTACGACCGTGTGATCATCATGACCGACGCCGATGTCGATGGTGCACACATCGCGTCACTGCTGCTCACCTTCTTCTATCGCGAGATGCCGAAGCTGATCGCGGACGGGCATTTGTTTCTCGCGATGCCGCCGCTCTATCGCCTGAGCCACGGTGGCACGATTGTCTACGCGCGCGACGACGCAGACCGCGACCGCATCCTGAAGACCCAGTTCAAATCGAACGCAAAGGTCGATGTGTCACGCTTCAAGGGACTTGGCGAAATGATGCCGGCGCAACTCAAAGAAACGACGATGCGTCCGGGCCATCGCACCCTTGTCCGCGTCGAAATCGCGGACAAGGAACGCTACAAGACAGAGAGCCTCGTCGAACGACTGATGGGCAAGAAGCCGGAACTGCGTTTTCAGTTCATCCAGGAAAACGCGCAGTTCGCGAAAGCCATCGACGTTTAGGTTCCGCGCCAGGTCCGTGCGGCGTCATCGGTTCACTTCGCTTCGATTTTGATTGTGTTCACGAGCACGACGACATCGCCGTTCTGTGACGGGATCGCGGTTTTCGGCCGCGCGGCCAGGAGCTTTGCGGCGAAGGGCGGCGCGCCGTAGCGATCCTCGATCAGCGTGAGCGCGACCGCGTTGCGCGATCCGAATTCCAGACCGATGGTCTCGCTCGCGCAATCGCGCGACATGCAGGCAAGCACCGTATCGCCGCTGTCACCCACCGGCGCCGCCACGCGCTCGCCGTGAAGATCGATGGACTTCAGCGCGGCATCCTTCGGAACGACGAGCAGCATGGCGGATGTCTGCTGCGAACCTTGCCAGGCCAGCGTGACGCGACGCGCGTCCGCCACCACCGCGTCGGAGACAACTTTTGCAGCCGGCGATGCGAAACGTTTTGCTCCCGCCGGCGCGACGAAGTTCTTCGGGAAATACGGCGGCAGGACCGTCTGCGGCGTCCTGGAGAAATCTGCTGCCGCACGCAGCGAATTGGGAAGCGGCGCATCGGCATCGAGCGCCCAAACCGCCTGCTTGGCACCGGCGTCTTCGAGATAGCGGATGCTGAGACGTTGGGCCTGCGTCCTGCTGTACGCTGGTTGGAAGCCTGCGATGACCGTCGCGACAAGCGCGCCGCCGGCCGCGAGCGCAAAGACGGTAAGCCACACACCGCGCCGCATCGCTGGAACGTTCGCGAACGGTATGAGCGCCATCGCCGCGAAAGCCGCCGTCACGGTGAACAACTCGTGGAGCTTCAGACCCATCAATGTCTCACCGGTCGCGACCATCGGCATCCAGATGCACAGCGCCGCAATCGCAGCAGGCACAAACACCCATGTCGTTCGTCCGCGCAGCACATCGGGGACGATTGCGACCGTCAGGGCAGCAAGCGCCGCAAGCAGGGATGGGAAAAGGAAATACGGACTGACGCCAGGAACAAGAAAGGCGGTGACCACGCCCAGAACGGCGAACCAGAGCCACCCCGCATAGGCCGCGAGCTGCGGGATCGCCGCGCGTGCAACGAGTACCGCCATCGCGACGACGCCAAGGCCCATGCCCTCGCGTAGCGCAATCGGGTAGGCATAGGAGGGATCGGGCTGTCCGGAAAGAACCTGCGCGAGCGAATGCAGCGCGAAACCTGCAAGGCCGCAGAAAAGGATCAAAGCCGGCGGAAGCACAAGCGCCGCCATCCAATCCCTCCCCCGCGCGTCCGGTAACCGCGCGCGGAATATGGCGGCCAGCACCAGCATGAGGGAAAGTAGGGCGAGAGGAAGCGCCCAGCTTTTCGGCATGCGCGGCAACCACGCACCGAAGATATCGAGATAGACATCGTCGGCGCCCTTGAGGCCGGCGTAATCCGTTTGCTCGAGCGCGGATGCGACAGCCAGCATATTATCGCCCTGCTCTTGCAGAGTTGTGCGACTGAGGTTGTCGCGGCGGTCCAGCGGCGTGTGATAGTCGGCGACGTTTTCAGAGAATGCGAAATTGAACGCGGTGAAACCCTGCTTGATGAACAAGGTCAGATCGGTGTCGTTCGGGAGAAGCCGGTAGATCTCCGCATAAAGTGAACTCGTCGCATAGAAGGGAAGGCTTCGGGCATAGAGTTCGATCAGCCTTGAATCGCCGGGGCTCGTCTGGAACAGCAGGCTGCGCCCGCGCGTTCCGCGCGCTTCGACATTTACGACAGCGCCAACACGCGCTTTCAGCGCCGGATTTTCGAGAAACGCGTTGGCGCCGAGGAGACCCGCCTCTTCTCCGTCGGTGACAACGGCGATCACGGGATGCAGGCTCTTGCCGCTTTGCGCACGTAGCGCACGCGCCGTTTCCAGAACAATCGCGGCTCCCGATTCATCGTCGGACGCGCCGGGGCCCGCAGGTACGGAGTCGTAATGTGCTAGGAGAAGGATCGCCTTGCCCTCGCCCGGAACAACTTCGCCGATGATATCCGTTACCGTCGCGCACGGCACAAAGCGGAAGCCGCGCCACGCATTGCAGGTGAACGCGGTGTAAGTCGTCGTCTTCACGCCGAGCGCCGCAAATTCTTTCAGGATGCGCGCGCGCACATTCGCGTTCTCCTCGCTCGAAACCGGATGGGGGATTTCGGGTCCGAGGACTCGCGCGAGCGTCGCGTCCGCGCGCCCTGCCGAGAATTCCGTCGCCGCAGCGTCGGGGCCAAGCACCGCGGGCTTCGCATAATGGTATTTGCCGAGGAACCAGAACGCGGCCGCGATCAGGGTCAGCGCCACGACACGCGACAATGCTCTCCAGAAATCCATGCCCATCCCGCGCCCCTCTGTACAAAGATCAGCCTTGCGTGCGGCTTTGCCCGCGGTCAACGCTTCCCAAAGGTTGACTTATGGACGTGGGTTACCCATATACCGGCTCGATATAGGAAGGCTGCCAATCCGGGCAGACCTCTTGGGCGCGTGACATGCGCCCGTCTAGGAGCGCATGACGAACGTGACGCGTACCGGCGCGGAAGCCGGTGTTTTTGAAGTAAACCCTTCGGATACTTCGGAAAAACCCTCCAAAGAGGGAATTGAATTCGAAAAACCGGATTCTTTTTCTGCCGGCGCAGAGCAAGAAGCCGAAACGGGGGGTACCCCCCCTGAAAATATGAGGTTCAAATCGGCGGACGCGCCGGTTTTTGAGCCAACCCCTTCTGTATCCTCGGAAAATTCCCCAAAACTGAGCTTTGAAGGCCTGGGTCTTTCGCCCGACCTGCTGAAGGCCGTCGAGCAGAGCGGCTACACCACGCCAACGCCGATCCAGGCACAGAGCATCCCCCATGTGCTGCAGCGCAAGGATATTATCGGAATCGCGCAGACCGGCACCGGCAAGACGGCGAGTTTCACGCTGCCGATGATCGAGCTTCTGGCGCGCGGCCGCGCCAAGGCACGCATGCCCCGCTCGCTCATTCTGGAACCGACGCGCGAGCTCGCGGCGCAGGTGGCCGAAAGCTTCGAGAAATACGGCAAGTACAACAAGCTTTCGATGGCGCTGTTGATCGGCGGCACCTCGTTCGAGGACCAGGACCGCAAGCTCGACCGCGGCGTCGATGTGCTGATCGCGACACCGGGGCGTCTGCTCGACCATTTCCAGCGCGGCAAATTGCTGCTAGGGCAGGTCCAGATCCTGGTCGTCGACGAAGCCGACCGCATGCTCGACATGGGCTTCATCCCGGACGTCGAGGAGATCTGCAAGAAGCTGCCGTTCACGCGGCAGACCCTGTTCTACTCCGCGACCATGCCGCCTGAGATTCAGCGGCTGACCGAGAAGTTCCTGCACAATCCTGTGCGCATCGAAGTCGCACGGCCGGCGACGACGGCCGCGAACATCACGCAGGAAATCATCAACGTTCCCGCGAACGACTGGGCGAAGCGGGAGGCGCTGCGCCGCCTGATCCGCGACAATGGCGTGAAGAACGCGATCGTATTCTGCAACCGCAAGACCGATGTCGACATCGTCGCGAAGTCGCTGCAGAAGCATGGGTTCAACGCTTCGCCGTTGCATGGCGATCTCGATCAGTCCGTGCGCACGCGCACGTTGGACGGTTTCCGGAACGGCACGCTCGACCTCCTCGTCGCCAGCGACGTCGCGGCGCGCGGTCTCGATATTCCGGCGGTCAGTCATGTGTTCAACTACGACGCGCCGTATCACCCGGACGACTATGTCCACCGCATCGGCCGCACCGGCCGTGCCGGACGTGCCGGCCATACCTATATGCTGGTGACGCCGCGCGATGAGAAATACGTCGATCAGATACAGAAGCTGACCGGAAACAAAATCCCTGCGCGGACGCTCGAAGGTCTGGCGGAGGCCACGCAAGCGCGCCCGCCGCGCGATGACCGTGGCGGACGCGATCGTAACAGGTCGCGTGGCCGCAACGATCGTGACACACGCAAAGGCCAGCATCCCGTGAAGCCGCATGGCCAGGTCGCATCGATGGAGCCCACGCAGCCCGCCGCCGCTTTGCAGACGGTCGCGCAACCCGCGCCACATCCTGCGCCACCGCGGCACGATCAACGTCAGGATCATCGCCAGAAGCAGCAGCACGCGCCGAAGCAGCACCAGAAGCCGCAGCCGAACAATCGCGCCGAGGAGGACAATCGCGATACACGCAGTCAGCTGCCGGCGTTTCTGTTGCGTCCCGTGAAATTGCCTCCAGTAGCGGAAAAACCCGCGCCCCGCACCAGGAAGAAAGACATCGTAGAGCCGTAGGGAACCCACTTCGCCGGTTGCACGTTTTCTTCTCGAACGTTGAGGAAAATTGCAGCATGACCGAGAAACCGAAGCGCGAAGCGGACGGCGTTCCGCACAGCAAGCCTGGTTCCATCAATCAGCAATCCGAGGATTCGTTTCCCGCGAGCGACTCGCCGTCATTTTCTCCCGGCGCTGTCGGCGCGCCGGCAGAACGCAAGACAAAGCCGCCGAAGTCGGACTCTCACCTCGTAAAAGAGGCGGAAAAGAAGGTCAGGAGCGGCGACGCGAAGAAGCCGCACACTTACTGATCGTCAACGCTTCAAGCCGTCCGTCACCATCTTAATGAACTTCGGTCCGTAAGGCGGGCGCATCATCGCGGTGATGTCGGAATTCGCTTGCTTGAACACAGCTTTCGCATGGCTGAATGTGCGGAAGCCGTCGATGCCGTGATACGAACCCATGCCGGACGGGCCGACGCCGCCGAACGGCAGATCCTCCATCGACACGTGCATGATCGTGTCATTGACCGAAACGCCGCCGGATGTCGTGCGCGCGAGAACTTTCTCCTGTTCCGCCGTATCTGCGCCGAAGTAATAGAGGCCAAGCGGACGATCGTGATCGTTCACATAACCGATAGCGTCTTCCACATTCTCGTAGGTCTTCACCGGCAGAAGCGGGCCGAAGATTTCTTCCTTCATGATCTTCATGTCATCGGTCGGATTGAGGATGAGCGTCGGCGGAATCTTGTGGAAGGGTTGCTGCGTGAAGTTCTCCTTCGCCGGATTGATCTCGACGATCTCCGCGCCCTTGGCTTTCGCGTCCTCGAGATATCCCATCAGGCGGTCGTAGTGACGCTGATTGATGACCGATGTGTAGTCAGGGTTTTCCTTGATCGTCGGATACATGGCCGTGACCGCGCTTGTCACAGCGCCTACGAATTCGCCGGCCTTGTCCTTCGGCACCATCACGTAATCCGGGGCCAGACAGATTTGACCGGCGTTCAACGTCTTGCCCATCATCACACGTTTGGCCGTGAGCGACAGATCGGCGCCTTTGCCGACAATCACCGGCGACTTGCCGCCGAGCTCCAGCGTCGTCGGCACCAGGTTCTCCGCCGCCGCACGCTGCACATGATAGGCAATCGATGTCGCGCCGGTGAACAGCAGATGATCGAAGGCAAGCTTCGAGAACGCCGCGCCGACTTCCGGTCCGCCGTTGAACACCGCGACTTCGGTCTCGTCATAAGCGGAAGCGAACATGCGCGCCATCAATTCCGAGGTACGCGGCGTGAATTCGCTCGGCTTGATCATCACGCGGTTGCCTGCCGCGAAGATTCCCGCAAGCGGCGTGAACGTCAGGTTGACCGGAAAATTCCACGGGCTGATCACGCCGACGACGCCCTTGGGCTGATAGTCGACATAGGCGCGCGCGCCGAACAGGCCAAGGATCGCGGGGCTGACCTTGCGCTTCTCGCGCTTCATCCATGTCTTCACATGCGCCTTGGCATGTTTCAGCGGACCGATTGCGCCCGCAGCATCGGTGAACAGCGAGGCCTGCACGGAGCGGTGCCCGAAATCTTCGCGCAGCGCTTCGGCAATCGCGTCCTTGTGGCCGATCACGATATCGATGGCGCGATCCAGCCATTCGATGCGCTTCTCCGCGCTCGGCGGACCATCCTTGATGTTCGCGCGCTTCTGGCGTGCCAGCACGTCGCGCATCCGCGCTTCAAAATCGTCCGCCATCGGCTTTGCCTGCGCGCTCATGGAAATATCCTCCGTCGATCGAATGATTATTTGTCAATTTAAGCTTTGCCGCCGCCGTGCGGCAATGGCTGAGTTAACCGTTTCTTACGAACCCGGCTGCAAACTGACGGAATAAGCTCATGCGCCGGGGATTTGATTGTACCAGCAGGAACGAGAGCAAGCGCTCGCGAAGACCGCCCTCGCCTTGATGAGCGAATGTGGGGTTCGACCCACCCCGGACAATTTCGAGCTGTTCTATACCTACGCGTCCGGCGGCAATCCCGACCTCGGCAAGGCCATGGACGCGCTGGTCGCATCGCGTCACCCGTTCACAACGGCGATCCTGGAAGATCTGCGCAGCCAGTGCCTCTCGACAGCACGCACGACCCAAGCCCTCGATAATGCCAGCATCGGTGTCACAGCGACCTTGAGCGCCGTGATGCAAAAGTTGGAAGCGGCGGGCCGCGATGCGGGTGATTATGGCCGCACATTGTCTCGCGCCAGCGGTGAACTGGGCGCGGAGCTGTCGCCAGCAGACCTTCGCAGGTTCATGGATAGGCTGATTGCCGAGACCCGCGCCGTCGAAACGCGCACGAATGCCCTTGAAAAAGAACTTCGCGCCTCGTCCGAGCAGGTCAATCGCCTGAAAGCGCAGCTCGACGATGTCCGCCGGGAAAGCCTCACGGACGGTCTCACCGGCGTCGCCAACCGGAAGGCATTCGACACGGAATTCGCGGCCGCGATCTCGGAGGCAAACAGGAGCAGCGAGCCGCTCTGCCTGCTCATGTGCGACATCGATCATTTCAAACGGTTCAACGACAATTGGGGTCATCAGACTGGCGATCGCGTGCTGCAACTCGTGGCTCAGGGACTGTCGGAAAACCTGAAAGGCCGCGATACGGTCGCGCGCTTCGGTGGCGAGGAATTCGCGGTCATCCTGCGTCAGACCTCGCTGGCAAACGCCGCGGGTCTCGCGGACCTTCTGCGCAACTATGTGCAGAGCAAGAAACTGGTGAAAAAATCGACCGGCGAGACGCTCGGCACCATCACAATTTCGATCGGGGTTGCGCTTCTAAGCCGAAACGACTCGACGGCATCGCTTATCCAGCGCGCCGATGCATGCCTCTATCGCGCGAAGCACAGTGGCCGCAACCGGGTCGTCAGCGAAGATCAGTCCGCCGGCGCCGAAACTACCGCTGCGTAACGGCATTCTCCGGCTAGCAACGTCTTCGATCCGCGCTATGCTGACCTCGACAGGATATCGAGGCGCGCATGAAAACCGAATTCGAACGTGTGTATGTGACCGCCCACAACAGCGTGGCAGTGCTCACTCTCAATCATCCCGAAGCCCTGAATGCCGCATCGGTGTCGATGGTCCATGGCATGGCCGACGCGCTGTCGTTCATTGAGAAGCCGGATAGCGGTTTTCGCGCCATCGTCATCACCGGCGAAGGACGCGGGTTCTGTTCTGGCGCAAACCTCGCGGAAGCGGCCAATGGCCGCTCAGGCGAACGGTCCGCGGGCGATGCGCTGGAAACGGCCTATCACCCGATGCTGCGCAAACTGCGCGATTGCCGGTTGCCGGTCGTCACCGCGGTCAACGGAGCGGCTGCCGGTATCGGCATGAGCATCGCCTTGATGGGCGATCTCATTGTCGCGGCCCGCTCGGCTTATTTCATGCAGGCTTTCGCGCGGATCGGTCTCGTACCAGACGGCGGCTCGACCTGGCTGTTGCCGCGCTTCATCGGTTTGGCGAGAGCGCGGGAGTTGTCCCTGCTCGCCGAAAAACTGCCCGCCGAGACGGCCCTCGAATGGGGCCTCATCAACCGCGTATTCGATGACACGAGTTTAATGGAAGAGGCGATGAAACTGGCGGTCAGGCTGGCCGAAGGGCCGGCGTCGCTGGCCCTCGTCCGCAGGCTGTACTGGGACAGCCCGCACAACACCTTCGAGCAGCAGATCGATCTCGAACGGCAATCGCAACAACGCGCCGGACGAACCAAGGATTTCGTCGAAGGTGTATCGGCTTTCCTGCAAAAGCGGCCAGCAAAATTCGGCGGAAACTGAGCGCACAAGCAACAAAGCGGGTAGATGCAGGCGCTCCGCCCATGTTGCAGCGCAAAAAGCTGATGCTCGAACGCCGCAGGGCACCCATGCTCGCAGTGGCGTGACTTGCACACACGCTCATTTCGCCTACCTATGGGCAACCTAAAAGGCGGACCCCGGTTGGCGGTGCCCGCCAATCATTCCTCATGGAGATCTTTATGCGACGGAGTTTGATCGCGCTCGCGGGCGTTATGGCGAGCGCGTCCATCACGGTGGCCTATGGCGCCGGCAAAACGGAATACGGAACCTGGGGCTTTGAAACCGCCGGAATGGACAAGGGCGTCAAGCCCGGCGACGACTTTTTCATGTACGCGAATGGTGGCTGGTACAAGACCGCGGAAATTCCACCGGACCGCTCATCGACTGGCTCGTTCCAGAATCTGCGCATCCTGAGCGAAAAGCGCATGCTGGAGATTGCAGCCTCGCTCGACGCGAAGCCTTACGATCAGCTCACGGACGAAGAAAAGAAACTCCGCGATCTCTACGACGGGTTCGTCGATCAGAAAGCGCTCGATGCCAAGGGCATGGCGCCGGCGAAGCACGATCTCGACATGATCGCGCATCTCAAGACACTTAACGACGTCGCGGCCGCGATGGGCGATCCGCGCCTGAACCTCGCCTCGCCGCTCGGATTCGGCATCGGAATCAACGACAAGAATCCGAACGCGTATTCGATCAATTTCGGTCAGTCCGGTCTCGGTATGCCTGACCGCGATTACTATCTGAAAGATGACGCCGAGCTGGCGAAGACACGAGACGCCTACAAGAAGCACATGGTCGCGATGTTTGCCTTGGCGGGCATCAAGGATGGCGAGAAGCGCGCTGAGGCTGTCTACGATCTCGAGCACAAGATGGCCGAAGCCGACTGGACCAACGCGGAGCGGCGCGACGAGGACAAAGTCTACAACCCCATGACCTACGCGGAGTTGAAATCGTTCGCGCCGCAAATGCCATGGGACGCGCTCGTCTCGCGCGCGGGTCTACCGATCAAGGACGACCGCCAGGTGATCGTCGCGGAGAAATCCGCGTTTCCGAAGCTGGCCGCTATCTTCGCGGAAACACCCGTCCAAGTATGGCGTGATTACCTGACTCTTCATTACCTGCACACCTACGCGCCATTCCTGCCGAAAACCGTCGATGACGAGGATTTCGCCTTCTACGGAACCGTGCTTCAGGGCAACACCCAACAGTTGCCGCGCGCGACGCGGGCGGCGCATCTGCTCGACAACACGATGGGCGAAGCGCTCGGCAAGGTTTATGTCGCCAAATACTTCCCGCCGGAAGCAAAAGCGAAGGCGCTTGAGCTTGTCCACAACCTGCTCAAGGCCTACGAGGCCGACATCCAGACACTCGATTGGATGAGCGCAGCGACAAAGGCCAAGGCCGAAGAAAAGATCCACAAGTTCACGATCAAAATTGGTTATCCCGACAAGTGGCGCGATTATTCCGCCCTCAAGATCAATCGCGACGACCTCATCGGGAATATCCAACGCGCCAACGAGTTCGAGTGGAATCACCAATCGAAGCGAATCGATCAACCGACCGACAAGACCGAGTGGGGCATGTCGCCGCCGACCGTGAACGCCTACAACAATTCGCAGTGGAACGAGATCGTGTTCCCGGCCGCGATCATGCAGCCGCCGTTCTTCGACTGGAACGCCGACGATGCCGTGAACTATGGTGGCATCGGCGCAGTGATTGGCCATGAAATCAGCCATGGATTCGATGACCAGGGTGCGAAGTTCACAGCGGACGGCGTGTTCGAGAACTGGTGGACGCCGGAGGACCTGAAAGCCTTCCAGGCGAAGCAGGCTGCCCTCGGCGCACAATACGACTCCTATGAGCCGTTGCCGGGACTGCACATCAAGGGCGACAACACGATGGGCGAAAACATTGCCGACAACGCCGGCATTGCGATCGCTCTGAAAGCCTATCACATCTCGCTGGGCGGAAAGCCGGCGCCGGTGATCGACGGCTTCACGGGCGACCAGCGCTTCTATCTGGGCTTCGGCCAGATCTGGCGTGGCAAGCTGCGCGATGAAGCCTTGCGTCAGCAAGTGCTCTCCAACGAGCACAGCCCGCCGCAATTCCGCGCCATCGGCGCTCCCCGCAACCAGAACGAATGGTACGATGCGTTCGGCGTGAAGCAGGGCGAGAAATACTACCTGCCGCCCGATCAGCGCGTGCATCTCTGGTAGCAACCACGACAGGGCGTCGCGATATCTCGCGGCGCCCTTTTTCTTTTTCGGGGGATTTCACATGATCAAGCTGCTTCGCATCGCCGCGCTTTGCACGGTAGCACTTCCCGCCCACGCCGCCGGCCCCGCGGTGCCGCCCTGGGGTGTCGATCTTTCGTACATCGATAAGAGTGTTGCACCCGGCCAGGACTTCTTCGTCTACGCCAATGGCGGCTGGCTCAAGACCGCCGAGATTCCGGCGGACCGCACCTATGCCGGCGTGAACCTCGAGATCAACAAGCAAAACGAAGCCAAGCTCAACGATATCGTTTCCGATCTGCACAAGAAAACATCGCTGACGGACGAAGAACGCAAACTGCGCGACTTCTATGACGCGGTCGTCGATGTGACAGCCATCGAGGCGGCGGGCCTTTCCCACGCGCAAGGTGACCTGGATCGCATTGCCGCCATCAAAACGCTTTCCGACGTCGCCGCCGAAATGGGCACGCCGAGTCTCAGTCTCGACGGCCCGTTCGGCGTCTATCTGGGCATCGACGACAAGCACCCTGACCGCTACTCGGTCAATCTCTATCAATCGGGCCTGGGCCTGCCCGACCGCGATTATTACCTGCGCGACGATAAGGAGATCGCGGATACGCGCGCGGCCTACAAAAAGTATCTGGCGCAGATGCTTTCCTTTATCGGCACAGCCAATGCCGACGCGCGCGCCGACGCGGTCTTCAAGCTCGAAGAATCCATAGCGCAGGCGCACTGGCCGGCGGAGGACCGCCGCGACGCCGAGAAGACTTATAACCCGATGAAGATTGCCGATCTCGAAGGCATGGCGCCGGATTTTCCGTGGCGCGCATTCCTCGGCGCGGGAAGCGTTCCCATGACATCGCCGAGAGGCGAGCGGATGGTGATCGTCGCCGAGCGATCGGCCTTCCCGAAGCTCGCCGTGATCTTCAAGGCGACGCCGGTAGCGGTGTGGCGCGACTATCTCACGACCCGTTATCTGCATTCCTTCGCCGCCTATCTCCCCAAGAAGTTCGACGACGCGGACTTTGCCTTCTACGGTTCGGTGCTCGCAGGCAAGACGGCGCAGCTCGACCGCGCAACGCGCGCGCTGCACCTCCTCGATGAAGACATGGGTGAGGCCCTGGGAAAGGTCTACGCGCAGAAATATTTTCCGCCGGAAGCCAAGGCCAAGGCCGACACGCTGGTCCACAACCTTCTCCAGGCCTATGCAGAAGACATCAAGACGCTCGACTGGATGACACCCGCAACGCGGGCGAAGGCGCTTGAGAAGCTGTCAACATACTTGCCCAAGATCGGTTATCCCGATCATTGGCGCGACTATTCGGCGCTGCGGATTTCGGCCAACGATCCGGTGGCCGATGTCAAGAACGCTTATGCGTTCGAATGGAACCGCAGGATCGGCCGGATCGACGGACCGGTCGACCGTACCGAGTGGGGCATGAGCGTTCCCACCAACAACGCCTACTACAACCCCACACTCAACGAAATTGTGTTTCCGGCCGGAATTCTTCAGCCGCCCTTCTTCGATGCCGATGCCGACGATGCCGTCAACTATGGCGAGATCGGCGCTACCATCGGCCATGAGATCAGCCATGGCTTCGACGATCAGGGATCGAAATACGATGGCAACGGCGTCTTGCAGAGCTGGTGGACCGATGTGGACCGCAAGAACTTCGACGCGCGCACCGCGGCGCTGGCAGCGCAATATGACGCCTATGAGCCGCTGCCCGGCATCCACATCAACGGCAAGCTGACCCTGGGCGAGAATATCGCCGATCTCGCGGGACTGGTGATCGCTTTCAAGGCCTATCACATCTCGCTGCATGGAAAGCCCGCGCCGGTCCTCAACGGCTACACCGGGGATCAGCGGTTCTATATCGCCTACTCGCAGAGCTGGCGGCAGAAGAACCGCGACGCAACCGAGCGCGCACGGCTCCTGTCGAACCCGCACAGCCCAGAAGATTATCGCGTCAATGGCGTGGTGCGGAACGACGACGGCTGGTACGCCGCGTTCCCGGATATCAAGCCGGGCGACAAGTACTATCTCGCGCCCGACAAGCGCGTGCGGTTGTGGTGAGCTAACGCTTCTTCTTTGAGCGAGCAGGCGTTGCCGCGCGGACGCGCTTCGCCTGCTTTTTCTTTGTGGTCGCAGAATTGGCGGCCACCGACAGCGCGGTTCGCGCCCACACCGCCAGTTCTTCAGGATCGTCATAGAGGCGATCGGGCATCGCATACCAGTGGGTCTCGACCGTCTCGCCGGTGCTGCGCTTTTCAAACGTGAACGGCCTGCACTTCTCCGCAAGGAAGGCCTTGCGCGTCTCCGCATCCGTCGTGAAGTAGAGGATGTCGTCGAACACCGCACCGATCATGATGTCGCCGGCATAAATCCCTTCGCCGCCAAAAAAACGCTTGAGCGCGATCGGGCCAAATTCGCAAAACAGATCGTCGAAACGGTGTGGGTCGTTCATCGCGCAGCGTCGTGATGGCGGCTGCCTACGCTTGCCCCATCCGGTTCCAGGCGTCCAGTCCCGCAACCTTGTAGGCCTCGGCGAGCGTCGGATAGTTGAAGGTATTTTCGACGAAGAAATCCACCGTGCCGCGCAGGTTGATGACAGCCTGGCCGATGTGGATCAACTCCGTCGCGCCTTCGCCGACGATATGCGCCCCGAGAAGACGGCGGCTGTCCAGCGCGAAGATCAGTTTCAGGAAGCCCGAATTCACGCCCATGATGTGGCCGCGCGAAGTCTCGCGGAAACGCGCAATGCCGCATTCATAGGCGACACCGCTGGCACGCACCTGCTCTTCGGATTGGCCGACCGTGGAAATTTCTGGCACCGCGTAGATACCGTATGGAAACGTTTCCGGTGACGGCGGCAGTTTCATGTTGAACGCGTGGCACGCGGCAACGCGCCCCTGCTCCATCGATGTCGAGGCGAGGCTGGGAAAGCCGATGATGTCGCCGGCTGCATAAATGTGCGGAACGCTGGTCTGATAGGTGTGCGGATCGACTTTGATGCGGCCGCGATTGTCGGCCTCAATGCCGAGCGCTTCCAGACCCAGGCCTTCGACATTGCCCGAACGGCCCGCCGCATAGAGCAGCATTTCCGAACGCACATGGCGTCCGTCCGCAAGTGTAACATCGACACCATCGGTTCCGGAGACGATTTCCTTCACCGCGCTGCCAAGACGGATCGTCATGCCGCGATCGCGCATCTGGTGGATAAAGTCGTCCACGATCTCGCGATCGACGAACTCCAGAATCTGCTCACGGGATTCGATCAGAGTCACCGGCACGTCCAACGCGGAGAAGATGGTCGCATATTCGACCCCGATCACGCCGCCGCCAATCACCGTCAAGGTGCGCGGCAGATGCTGGAGATTGAGTATCTCATCGCTGTCGAAAACCCGCTTGCCGTCGAACGGCACATTGTTCGGCCGGTGTGGATGCGTGCCGGTTGCGATCAAGGCGTACTCAAACGCTGCTTCGCTCACCTCGCCCGCATCGGTGGTGAACTGCACGCGCTTCGGACCGAGAAATTTCGCAGCGGCGAACATGCTGCGCACCGTGTTGCGCATGAATTGGTGCTGTAGCACCTCGACCTCGTGGTCGAGCGTCTTCTGCAGCCGTTCGACCAGATCGCCGGAAGAGATGGTTTGCTTCACGCGATAACCGCGGCCATAGAATCCGCGCTCGCGCCAGCCGCTGAGATTCAAAACGGTTTCGCGCAGCGTTTTGGAGGGAATGGTGCCGGTGTGCACCGAAACACCGCCCAGCCGCTTGCCGCGATCCACCACCAGAACCGACTTGCCGAGCTTGGCCGACTGCACAGCCGCGCGCCGCCCCGCCGGCCCGCTGCCGATCACCAGCATGTCGATCGCTTCCATGGCCCCGCCCTTCGACGCATCCCGCGCAACCGGGCGAAGATATGGGCCAATTGTTTAGGATCGGTGATCCGCCCGGCCTGTTCGGACAAAACCGGTCGTTTCTGCCTCAAAACCTGGCGTTTCCGGCGCTATTGAGCCTCCATGGGCTCCGAATACCAGCGGGTGAGCCGCACGCGGATCATCCAGAACACCAGCAGCGCCAGCGGAAGAAATTGCGGTAGAAAAAAAGCCGTCGGCACGTGATACGGGCCGGGCAAGAAGCGCGCGAAGCCGTTCGTAAATGCAGAACCGGTCGCGAGTGTCAGACCGAAGCACATGCGCCACAGATGCCGCGCGATACGCGGCGCACCGGCGCTCCCGCCGATCCACAGGACCTTCAGATCGCCGAGCGCCGCAATGGTGAGCACCGTGGTGAAACCCAGAATGGCGATCAGCACCGGACCTTCGAGCGCCACTGCGCTGTGAAAGAACGGTTTCATGCCGGTCAACAGCTCAAACGACAGCAATAGAAACGGCGCGCACAACAGCACGGCAACGACGGCCGCAATTTTTTCCATCGTGCCGATGACGCCAGGCGCACGCCGCACTGCCAGCCAGCCGGTGGCGATCAGATAGAACGCGAAGATGGAAATGAAGACATTGACCAGTTGCCCCGGCCGCACGAAGCCGAGATAGAGCGCCGACAGCGCCATGACCGACATCGACCAGAAGAAGATGTTTCCCGCGGCGCGATGCAGGCGTCCGCCTTTTGCAGCCAGCGCCGCGACAGTGCCGGAGGCAAGGCCGATCGATCCGCCAGCGATATGCAGTACAAACGCCAGCAGCGTAAGCGCCGACAGTCCGTGGAACGTGAAGTCCGCCATAAGAAATCCCCCGTCCTTGGAGAGATAGGAACCGTGCGGGCAACCCGCCACCCTGGCCCGTCGGGTTTCTCGGCAGCTGCTACAGCCTGCGTTTCGCTGACAAATTCTCAGGAATTGTTTCCTCCTGACCCCTTGAAATCAGATTTTTGTTCCCTATTTGTTTCCTGTACGCGAAAGGAGTACGCCCGTTGAAACTTTAGCGATAGCGCAAGACCAGACAGGCAAGAGGGCCAGCTTGCGGGCACCTCGCGCGAAGTTCGGATCGCCTGCCCCACTCGCGCCGGGGCCAGCGCCCGCGCAACGCATGGAAGCCGGGGAGGTTGTAGCGAAGGTGCTCTGTGATTGGCCGATGACACGGCCTTCCGCGGGCCTGCCGTGTAGCCAGAGGACCGAAAGGCTCCAGCGTCGATATCCGCCGGAGCTTTTCTTTTATGGGTCAATCCGCTTTCGCCGGCGTGATCGAGACGCTCTCGCCGCAGCCGCAAGCCGCGGTCTGGTTCGGATTGTTGAAGACGAAACGCGCACCGAGCTTCTCGCGCACGAAATCCATCTCGGTGCCGATCAGGAACAGGATCGCCTTGGGATCGATGAAGATCTTCACGCCCTTGTCCTCGACCACTTCGTCGAGCGGCTTGATGTCTTCGGCGTAGTCCATCGTGTAGCTCATACCGGCACAGCCGCCATTGGTCACGCCGACGCGCACGCCCTGATATTGGCCTTCGGCATTGCCCATGATCTCGCGGATGCGCGTGGCCGCGGCATCAGTAAGGCGTACCGCCTTCGGGCGCTCGCGTTTCGGGCGGGTCGTGGTCGCTGTCGTTTCCATCAGAACATGTTCAGTTCGAGTTTGGCTTCTTCGCTCATCCGCTCCGGCGTCCAGGGCGGATCGAACGTCATCTCCACCGTCACCTTGCCGATGCCTTCGACGCCTTCGAGCGCCTCCTGCACCATGCGCGGCATTTCGCCGGCCACCGGACAGTTTGGCGCCGTCAGCGTCATATCGACGGCCACGTCCTTATCGTCCGAAACATCGACCTTATAGATAAGCCCGAGTTCATAGATGTCGACCGGGATTTCCGGGTCGTAGACGGTCTTGAGCGCAGTGACGAGCTTCTGCGTGAACTCCGCCAGGTCTTCCGGCGGAATGGCCGAAACGCCTTCCTGTTTGAGCAACTCTGCCGTCATTCTCTCTTGGCGGCTCCACCGCCCTCCAACGCCGACTTCATGGTATGCCAGGCGAGTGTCGCGCATTTGACGCGCATCGGAAACGCAGAAACACCGGCCATCACTTCCAGCCGGTCGCGGTCGTCGCCCGTGAGGTCGCTGTCCTCGCCCTTCACCATGTGCAGGAACCCGCCCATCACCGTCTCGGCCTCTGCGACCGTGCGGCCGACGAGCATATCGGTCATCAGCGAGGCGGAGGCCTGGCTGATCGCGCAGCCCTTCCCCTCGAACTTGATATCGGAAATGCGGCTTTCCTTGTCCAGCACCAGATAAATCTTCACCCGGTCGCCGCAAAGCGGGTTGTGCCCCTCGCCTGTGTGGGTGGCTTCAGGCAGCGATCCGAAATGGCGCGGATGACGCGAGTGATCGAGGATCACGTCCTGATAAAGCTCGCGCAGAGACTCGTCCATCATACTCAACCCAATATCTTCCGCGCCTTCGCGAGCGCTTCGATCAATACATCGACCTCTGCGCGCGTGTTGTAGAGCGCGAAGGACGCGCGCGTCGTCGACGCCGTGCCGAAGCGCTCCATCAGCGGCTGTGCGCAATGATGCCCGGCCCGCACCGCGACACCCTCGCGGTCGAGGATAGTCGCCAGATCGTGTGCATGCATGCCTTCGGTCTCGAAAGAGAGAATCGCGCCTTTCCCCGGCGCGTCGCCGATGACACGCAGCCAGTTAAACTCGCGTACCCGTTCGCGTGCGTAGGCATAAAGATCATGCTCATGCGCCTTGATCGCCGCGCGATCGAACGCCGAGAGATAATCGAGCGCTGCCGCCAAACCCACGCTCTCTGTGATGGCCGGTGTCCCTGCCTCGAACCGCGCCGGCGGATCGGCGTACGTGACCAAATCGCGCGTCACCTCGCGGATCATCTCGCCGCCCCCGTTGAAGGGGCGCATGGCTTTCAGATGCGCGCGCTTCGCATAGAGGGCACCGATGCCGGTGGGGCCATAGAGCTTGTGACCGGTAATGCAGTAGAAATCGATATCGAGATCGCGCACGGCCACGATTTCGTGCACCGCGCCCTGGCAGCCATCGGCCAGCACTGGCACGCCCTTGGCATGCGCACGCGCGACGATCTCCTTCAACGGTGACACGGTGCCGAGCACATTCGACATATGCGAGATCGCCACGAGCCTGGTCTTCGGCCCGATGGCGGTGTCAACCGCATCAACATCCAGCGAACCGTCATCCGCGACATCGACCCATCGCAGCACCGCGCCTTGACGCTCGCGCAGGAAATGCCACGGCACGATGTTGGAGTGATGCTCCATCACACTGAGCACGATCTCATCGCCAGGCTGGATGCGCGGCGCGAGATAAGAATAGGACACGAGATTGATGGCCTCGGTTCCACCCTTGGTGAAGACGATTTCGTCGGCGTGGGCCGCATTCAGGAAGCGGCGCACGGTCTCCCGCGCGCTTTCATAGCGGTCGGTCGAGGCAGCGGAGAGGTAATGCACGCCACGATGGACATTGGCATAGTCGCGCGCCGCGAAGTCCCGCATTGCGTCCAGCACCTGACGCGGCTTCTGCGCCGAGGCGGCGCTGTCGAGATAGACAAGCGGGTTGCCGTACACCTCGCGAGACAGGATCTCGAAATCCCCGCGCGCGACATTCGGATCGAAAAGCGTCTTGGCCGGGGCGTTCATAGCGCCTCCTCGACCGAGGCCCACAGCGTCTCGCGAAGATCGTCGCGCACTCCGTCGAACGCCTCGTGGAGGAAGGCGCGGATCAAGAGGCCCCGCGCCTCCTCTTCGGGAATGCCACGGGAGCGCAGATAAAAGAGTGAATCTATATCCAGATCGCCAACGGCAGCACCGTGGGCGCACTTGACGTCGTCGGCGAATATCTCGAGCTCGGGTTTCAAATCCGCTTCCGCGCGCTCGTCGAGCAAGAGCGCCTTCGCGGTCTGGCGGCTGTCGGAACCGCCAGCGCCTTCCGCGACAGTGATCTTGCCCTGGTAGACCGCCCGCGCCTTACCATTCGCGACATGCTTGAAGAGTTGTGTGCTCTGCGTATCGCCGTGCGCGTGAATAATGTGCGTCGTCACGTCGGCGTGCGCATTGTGCAGGACGCTAACGCCGGAGAGGTGTGCAGAAGCACCTTCGCCATTCAATGCGACCTTCAGTTCCAACCGTGAAAGCTCACTTCCGAAATGTGCCGCATGTAGCCGATAGCTGCCCCGCGTATCGACCGTTGCGCTCACATCCTCGACGCGCGCACCCCGGCTTTTGTGTGCGATACGGATGTGGGTGAAAACAGCACCTTCTCCTACGCTGACATCCATGCCGATATTCTGGAAGCCGTCGCCTTCCGCGGTCTCGATGTAGTCCAGCGTAGCGCCGGGTTCGACCACAATGCGCACGCGCGCTTGTCCCGGCGACGCGAAATTCACTTTCACCTTGCCCGCTTTCGCAACGCGCAAACCAAAGCCGGCATCGGCAAACGCCAGCGATGCCTCACCCATCGCTCCCGCAAAGCCGCCCTCGCGGGCATCGATCATCTGGACGCCTTCGGCTTCGATGGTCCATTCGGCAGCGCCAGCCGACACGATCTGATCGGGCCCGACAACCGACTTCAGGTCGGAATACTTCCACGCCTCGATGCGCCGGTGCGGTACGCCGCGAACGCGGAAATCTTCAGCAGCCTTGGCACGCGAGGCGTTCATGCCGCGTCCTTGATGATCTGCTCATAGCCCTTGGCTTCGAGCTCGAGCGCCAGTTCTTTACCGCCTTCCTTGATAATGCGGCCGGCGGAGAGCACATGAATCTTGTCGGGGACGATGTATTCCAGCAGGCGCTGATAATGCGTGATGACCAGCATTGCGCGGCCGGGCGAGCGCAGCGCATTCACGCCTTCAGCGACCAGGCGCAACGCATCGATATCAAGACCGGAGTCAGTCTCGTCGAGGATCGCCAGTGACGGCTCGAACAGCGACATCTGCAAAATCTCAAGTCGCTTCTTTTCGCCACCCGAGAAGCCGACATTGAGCGCGCGCTTCAGCATCTCCTCCGACACGCGAAGCGTTGCCGCCCTGCCCCGAACAAGCTTGAGCACGCTCATCGCGTCCAGCTCTTTATCGCCCCGCGCGCGACGCTGTGCGTTGAGCGCCGTCTTCAGGAAGGTAAGCGTCGTGACGCCGGGAATTTCGACCGGGTACTGCATCGCCAGGAAAACACCCTTGGCCGCGCGCGCTTCCGGCGACAAAGCGTTCAGATCTTCGCCCTTATAGGTAACGGAGCCGCCTGTAATCTCATATCCGGCACGACCGGCCAGCACATAGGAAAGCGTCGACTTGCCCGAGCCGTTCGGCCCCATGATCGCATGCACCTCGCCAGCATCGATCGTAAGGCTAAGTCCTTTGAGGATTTCCTTGCCACCGACAGCCACGTGAAGGTTCTTGATCTCAAGCATTACCCAACGCTGCCTTCCAAACTGATGCCGACAAGTTTTTGCGCCTCGACGGCAAATTCCATCGGAAGCTGCTGCAGTACTTCCTTGCAGAAACCGTTGACGATCAGCGCCACCGCCTCTTCCTGGCCGATACCGCGCTGAAGGCAATAGAACAGCTGGTCGTCGGCGATCTTTGAGGTCGTCGCTTCGTGCTCGATGCGAGCGGAGGGATTGCGGCTCTCGATATACGGCACGGTGTGCGCGCCGCATTTGCCGCCAATGAGCAACGAGTCGCACTGGGTATAGTTGCGTGCATTGGCGGCCTTCGGGTGCACGCTGACGAGACCGCGATAGGTGTTTTGCGCTTTCCCCGCACTGATACCCTTGGAGATGATCCGCGAACGCGTGTTTCTGCCCAGATGGATCATCTTCGTGCCGGTGTCGGCCTGCTGCCAATTGTTGGCGATGGCGATGGAATAGAACTCGCCGACGGAATTGTCGCCGCGAAGAATGCAACTGGGATATTTCCAGGTGATCGCTGAGCCGGTCTCGACCTGCGTCCAGCTGATCTTGGATTCACGGCCACGACAGTCGCCGCGCTTGGTCACAAAATTGTAGATACCGCCGAGCCCATTCTCGTCGCCTGGATACCAGTTTTGAACAGTCGAGTACTTGATCTCCGCGCCATCGAGCGCGACCAACTCGACTACTGCGGCATGAAGTTGGTTCTCATCGCGTTTTGGTGCGGTACAACCCTCGAGGTAGCTGACGTACGCCCCCTCGTCCGCGACGATCAGCGTACGTTCGAACTGGCCGGTCTCGCTAGCGTTGATGCGGAAATAGGTCGAGAGCTCCATTGGACAGCGCACGCCCTTGGGCACATAGACAAAGGTGCCATCGGAGAACACCGCCGAATTCAGCGTCGCGAAGAAATTGTCGGTCACCGGGACCACAGTACCGAGATACTTCTTCACCAGATCCGGATAATCGCGGATCGCCTCCGATATCGGACAGAAGATCACACCAACTTCGTTCAGCTTCTCCTTGAAAGTGGTCGCGACTGACACCGAATCGAACACCGCATCAACGGCCACGCCAGCCAGCATCATTTGCTCGCTGAGCGGAATGCCGAGCTTGTTGTAGGTATCGAGGAGCTTGGGATCGACTTCGTCCAGGCTTTGCTTCGCGGGCGTGTTCTTGGGTGCCGCATAATAATAAGCATTCTGGTACTCGATCTTGGGATAATGCACGCGCGCCCAATTGGGTTCACGCATCTCGAGCCAGCGGCGGAAAGCTCCCAGACGCCATTCCAGCATCCATTCCGGCTCGCGCTTTTTGGACGAAATATAGCGCACTGTGTCTTCGTTCAAACCCTTGGGCGCACGCTCCATCTCAATGTCGGTGACGAAGCCGTATTTGTACTTCTCGGCAAGGGCTGAAACTTTCTCGCGGGTCTCAACTGCCGCCATCACGCAGCCTCCCGGCGCGCCACAAGACGTCCGATCGATGTGAGCGCTGCATCAACATCTGCGTCTGTCGAATTCCAGCCAAAACTCACCCGCAGCGCACAACGCGCCAATTCATCACTCACGCCCATAGCCCTGAGCACATGCGATGGCCTCACCTTGCCGGAAGAACAGGCGGAGCCCGAGCTCACCATCACGCCATCCAGGTCAAGGACCATCAGCGACGTCTCCGCCGCGATACCGGGAAGCGCAAAGCAAGATGTATTGGGAAGGCGCGGCGCATTCTTGCCGAAGATGATGGTTGAGCCGGGCAGACCGGCCTCGAAACGATTGCGCAGTACGGAAGACATTCCGGCGCATACCGCCGCGGCAGCGCCGAAGCCGGCGATGCCGGCGACATTCTCCGTACCTGCGCGGAGCCCGCGTTCCTGCCCGCCCCCCAAGACCTGAGCCGCGAACGGCGCTTCATCACGCACAATCAACGCGCCGACACCCTGAGGGCCGCCGATTTTATGCGCAGAAAGTGAAACATAAGACGCATTTGTGTAACAGCCGGGCCTCTGCACTGCATCGACGAAGAGCAAACTGTCGATGTGGTCAATGGCCTGAACTACGCCCGTCTCGTTGTTTGCCGCCATCATGGCGATCAGCGCGCGACCTTTTCCTTCGTTCAAGCTTATCGCAGAAAGATCGGCAACGCCGTCAGCATTCACGGGAATAATTTCCAGACGCAAGCCAGGAATGCGTTCGGCAAGCGCCACCGAGGTCTTGAGCACGCTGTCGTGTTCAATGGCGGAAACGAACAATCGCGTGATGCGTTCGCCCGATTCCAGAGAACCTTCAATAGCACCGCGCAGGGCTAGCGCGTTCGCTTCCGTTCCGCCGCTGGTGAAGACTACGTTCGACGGCGAAACGCCCATCAACGTTGCGACCTGTTCGCGCGCGCCGTCGACAACTTTGCGCGCCGCACGACCTACTCCGTGTACTGAGGATGGATTGCCGGCCTCATAAGCGTGCTCCATCGCGACCCTGGCTTCGGGTCGAAGCGGCGAAGATGCATTGTGATCGAGATAACGCATTGTCAAACTCAGGCAGCCGCGCGGCTTGTATCCGTCTCGTCGTTGCACGGCCGGGTGCGGCCAAGGACACGTTTCTCGACAACATCCGCAAGCGATACTGATGAAAGAAATACTTGGATCTGACGACCCAGCTCTTCCCAGAGATCGTGCGTGACACAGCGGCTGCTGCTTCCGGTGCATCCCTTGGGACTACCGGCCTTGCAGCGGGTCGCCGTCATCGGCTCGTCGACGGCAATGATGATGTCGGCGATCCTGACCTCGCTCGCGGGGCGACTAAGACGATAGCCGCCGCCGGGGCCGCGGACGCTGCTCACAAGCCCGCCGCGCCGCAGCTTCGCGAACAGCTGCTCAAGATAGGATAGCGAAATCTCCTGCCGCGCCGCGATATCCGCGAGCGATACCGGCTTCGCGCTGGCCTCCTGCCCAGCCAGATCAGCCATAGCCATAACCGCATAACGTCCTTTGGTGCTCAGCCGCATGGCTCCAACTCCCGCTTGGCGCGCGTTTTCCTTGCTTTTCAGGGGGGGCTTCGGTGTAAAAGCAGCAGCCCGCGCGCAACGTTGTTTCCAGCTGGATATAAAATTCCCAACCATAATGGTCAAGTATTGAGCACATCCGTGACCAAAGAATATTTTATCTACCTAATAATAAAGGGATTTTCTAGTTTTTCTGCAGTGCAGAACACCCAATTCCGGCGAATGGCAAAAGCCATACGTTCGTTGGACCCAATCGGAAGAATCTCTCCCCATGCCTGATATCATTCTGCCCGGCCCTGCAGGACGCATCGAAGCGCGCTATCAACGTCAGAAAGCCGTCGGCGCGCCGATGGCGCTGGTTCTGCATCCGCACCCCCAGTTCGGCGGAACAATGAACAATCCGCTGGTCTATGACCTGTTCCACATGTTCCATGGACTGGGCTGCACGACCGTGCGGTTCAACTTCCGCGGCGTAGGAAGGAGTCAGGGATCATTCGATTCCGGCGCAGGCGAACTTTCAGACGCCGCCGCCATCCTGGACTGGATGAACACGCTCTACCCCAATCCGTCGAATGTTTGGATCGCCGGTATTTCGTTCGGCGCCTGGATCGGCATGCAACTGCTGATGCGACGCCCGGAGATCACAGGCTTTGTCTCCATCGCGCCGCCCGCAAGCATGTATGATTTCGCCTTCCTAGCGCCCTGTCCGGCATCTGGCCTTATCGTGCATGGAACCAAAGATCAGGTCGTGCCGGAACCGGATGTGCAGAAGCTCGTCGATCGTTTGACTGCCCAGAAAGGCATCAAGATCACCTACAACAAGATCGAAGGTGCAAACCACTTTTTCGACAAGCATGAGGCCGAGGTCGTGGACGTCGTAAAAGAATACGTCTCGCGCATGATGAGTTCGCCTCGCGTGGGACGCTGATCAAGGTCTGTGGAATTTGCCGCCGCTCATTGCCAGCGCCACACCAGTCGTCGTGGGCAGACTGAGCGGCAATCCTTTTCTTGAGCGCGCTGCGAGATAAGCGAACGCCTCTGCCTCCACAAAATCCCCCCGCCAACCAAAGTCTTCCGCCGACAAGACCGGCGCATTCACCCGCGCGCGTATTTCTTCCATAAGTTTCGGGTTGAGACGCCCACCTCCCATCACAATCCAAGTTGTTGCCGGATCAGGAAAGTGCTCACGCGCCCGCGCGATGGAAGCAGCGGTAAAGGCAGTCAGCGTCGCGGCCCCGTCTTCGGGACTGAGATGTTCGACGGCATCAGTGGCAAAATCCATGCGATCCAGCGATTTCGGCGGGGTTTGCGCAAAGAACGGATGATCAAGCATGGCCATCAAAACACGATCATCCACTCTACCGCGTCGCGCCAACTCGCCGTCTTGATCGACCGGCTTGCCGGTATGCCGGTGCGCCCAGTCATCGATGGCGGCGTTCCCCGGTCCGGTATCGAACGCCAAAATTGTGTCGCGACCAATGTAGGTGGCGTTCGCGACACCACCGATGTTGATCATAGCGACTGGGGGTATAAGGCTGGTCGCTTCACGCACGAGCGCCGCGTGGTAGAGTGGCACGAGCGGCGCACCCTGACCTCCCGCCTTCACATCCGCGCTGCGAAAATCATTGACGACAGGAATACCCGTCATTCGCGCCAATAGCGCCCCGTCACCGATCTGCCACGTCCAGCGCTGTTGCGGTCTGTGCAAAATGGTCTGACCATGAAAGCCGATCAACGAAACCTCGGACGCCTGCAAACCAGCCTTTTTTGCCAATGCCGACACCGCGTCGGCATGCGCTTCGGTCACCCGCCGTTCGGCTTCACGGATCGACTGCGGCACTGGCGCGCCTGCCGCCACGTTCTGTGCCTCTCCAATTGCAGCGCGCAACATGGCTCGTGTCTGCGCATCGTAAGGAAGCATTAGGGCCGCGCCGGGGACCACCACGTCTTCCCCATCCGTATCGACCAACGCGGCATCGATCCCGTCCAACGAGGTGCCGCTCATCAATCCCATGACTTTTAGGATGTCCGCCATTCGTGTTACACACCCGGCCCTTTTACTCAGTGGACACTAGCATGGCAGAGGCTCACAGATTTCGCTCCGAATTCCTCCGCACTTTTGCGGAGCGCGGCGCCTATTACGACTGTTCCGCGCCTGAGGATCTCGATGCTTTGTTCGAGAAGGAGCGTGTTACCGCTTATATCGGTTTCGACTGCACAGCCAAGAGCATGCACATCGGCAATCTGGTGCAGTTAATGACGCTAAGACGCCTGCAGCAGGCGGGTCATCGCCCCATTTTGCTGATGGGCGGCGGTACTACCAAAGCCGGCGACCCGTCTGGCAAGGACGAGACTCGTCTCATCCTCTCGCCGGACCAGATCAACGAGAATAAGCAGAACATGCTGCGCGGCGTGCGCCATCTCCTGAAATTCGGCGATGGCCCGGGCGACGCGATCATGGTCGATAACGCGGAATGGCTGGACAAGCTCGAATACATCCCATTCCTGCGTGAGGTCGGGAAGCATTTTTCCGTCAATCGCATGTTGACGATGGACAGTGTGAAGCTGCGCCTGGATCGCGAGCAGCCGATGTCATTCCTCGAGTTCAACTATTCGATCATGCAGGCGTTCGATTTCGTAGAACTCTACGAGCGCTATGGTTGCCGCCTGCAGTCCAGCGGATCGGATCAATGGGGCAACGTGGTATCCGGCATAGATCTCGGCCGTCGCCTGCAGAATGTACAGTTGTTCGGGCTGACAACGCCGCTGATCACGACGTCTTCCGGTGCGAAAATGGGCAAGACCGCTGCCGGTGCTGTGTGGCTAAACAAGGAAATGCTGAGTGTTTACGACTACTGGCAGTTCTGGCGCAATACCGAAGATGGAGACGTCGGCCGGTTCCTGCGTCTGTTCACCGATATGCATCTCGACGAAATTGCCAGGCTTGAATCGCTTAAAGGTTCGGAGCTCAACGACGCCAAGAAGATTCTTGCAACCGAAGCGACGGCACTTTTGCATGGCCGCGAAGCAGCGACCGAAGCATCCGAAACTGCACGGCGTACCTTCGAAGAAGGAGCGCTCGCAGAGGGTCTCCCTACTTTTACGGTGGCTCTTCCCGACGGAATTTTGAACCTTGCCGTTGCAACGGGGCTCGTCGCATCGAATTCGGAAGCGCGCAAGCTGATCGCAAATAACGGTCTCCGCCTGAATGACGTGGCGGTGAACGATCCGAAACTGCAGGTCGATGCCAGCGCCCTGACCGCCGATGGCGTGTTTAAGCTCTCGAGCGGCAAGAAAAAGCACGTGCTGGTCAAACCGGCCTAAACTACTGCGGCGGAGGTGGCGCAGGAACCGGCGCGGAAGGCGGGGCCTGGTTCGAAGGCGCTTGAGCAGCAGTGGGCATCTTGCCCTCGAATATTCGACGGAAGATTCCCGGTGTGAGGACGGACAATGGATTGATGCTAAGGTCCGGTTGATCGGCATTGCCTTTGATCGAATACGTCATACCGAAAACGCCTTCGCCCGGTTTCGACACCAGCACGTTTCCCAACACGGGTATCGCCCCCAGTACGCTGTTGATCCCAAAGAGCGGAACCATCGTTCCCTTGAGGGCAATCGTATTTTTCGGGCGATCGATATAGCCATCGGCAGTCAAACCGATCGCTGGCCCCGTGGCTTTGACGTCATGCACGCTGACGACGCCACCCCGCGAAGAAAACGGAACTTCCAGCTTATCGACCGCAATACCCTGTCCCTGCATCAAATTGCTCAATCCGCCCAACGAGCCAGCCGTAAAAAGACGCGTCAGGAAAGGCTGGTTGAGAACCTTAAAATCGCGAACCGTGATTTTTCCCAAATAATCGGGGGCATTGTTGTTCTCCGGTTCTCCAATTTTGCCCGGTAACGTGGCGCTAAAGTCGATCCGCCCTCCCTTCAAACTTCCAAATCCGTATAGACCTTTCACAAAAAGGCCAGCGTCATTGGTCGACAGCGTGAGCTTACGCCCACCGTCCGCCGGCGCTATCGCACCTGAGATTGTTGCCGTTTTTGACAAGGAACCGCTTAGCGACAGCGAGGCGGGACGATCGCCCACACCCGACACATCAAGCGCAAACGGTGCCACCGCAACATTCTCGCGAAGCATCAAGCGGTCGAGTCGCGCCGAGACATGAAATGGCCCTTCCAAATTCATGTCACCCCCACCGCCATGTCCGCCAAGATGCGAGCCGTCGAGCGAATGCCCCTTCACGACGATATTCGCCCCAGCCGCGCTTTTCGTCAGATTGAAGGAGAAATCATTTGCGGCGCCGAAATGCACATTGGGAAATGAAACTTGGGTGAGGTGACCTTCCTTATCGAAGGCGACATTTCCACTTAGGGCGACCCCGGGCCCGGATATTGTCATCGTTTCGGCTTTAATTGAACTTTCCGGACCGAAAGTCGCCGTGACATGTGCAGTCGCAGGAAATCCTGCAGGTTTGTTGAGACCGATCAAATCGAGGCTCAAGACGGCTGGCGCGATGTCCATTGTCATGTCGGCATTTAAAAGGGATGCGCGATGCCCGGTGAGCGCCGCACTAATCGGAACGGTCCCTCTAAGGAAATCCGAAGACCGAAAATTGAGCGCTTCGCGTGCGCCGTCTCCGAGTGTCCCTTTCACGGCGATTCGTGTGGTAACGGGGTTCTTTGTGCGGAAATCTTCGTTCCAATCGAACGTCAGTTTGGAGTCGGCGAGCGATGCCACGCCGGTTGCATTGAGTTTCGTATTATCGATGAGGAAATTGATCGACCCATCGGAAAGTCGTGTGTGTTCTCCGAGCAAGATCGAAAAATCTGTGACAGCCGCCTTGATAGAGATTCCGACCTCATCGACATTCAGGTTCTTTCGCAAAGGCAAATGGATCGACAGGTCGATGTTTCCCGCACCTTTCGTCTGCGTCTTGTCAATCCCAAACCGCGTGGGATAGTTCAGCGGCTTCATGTCGATCAGATTGAGAATATCGGGCATCGCGCCGCTGACCCGCGCACTGAAATCACCGGGAGATGCGGGCGCCGAAAGATTTGGGATGACGGCGTGACCTTGCGAAACCGTAAGCGCTCCGATCCGCGCACTGGCAATATCCGCGCTAAAGGCATTGCCGGTCAAAGTCGCCGTTCCCCGCGCTTGCGTCAGATGCGTTAATCCGGAGATATAATTCGCATCCACGCCGCTTAGAGGGATCGTGACTTTCAACGCCCCATCGGGAAGAGCCGGTTGATCCAGAACTCCCGCGGGCATATGAGCTTCGAAGGTAACTGGCCCCAGCGCGCCCGCCGGCATGTTCTTGTCGATCCAGAAACGCGCACCCGCACCCACGGAAAGCGGCCAATAACGCAACAGATCGCGAATACCCAGCGCCGACAACTGTCCCTTGGCCTCAACTGCCGGAGATTCCCCCGGAACCAGCGTTACTTTCGCCGCCGCCTGCAGGGATAGCGGTGCTCCCGCGACATCGAGATGATCGAGAACGATATCCTTCGTCGCAAACAGATAGCGTCCCCTGAACGCTATTGTTCTGAGCGAAACCGGGCCCACCAAAACACCAGGCAAATTCAATGCGATCTTGTCGATGGTCGTTACGAACAGCACTTGCGAAAACGCTTTGTTCTGGTCTCGAACGAGATCGGCTTGCGCCGTCAGATGTGCGGCCGCGCCTTCCGCATCTATCGTGCCGTCGTCGATCAGAACTCGGCCTGTCGTTCCGTCATAGCGGCCGACAATTTCAGCGTCCTTGAGCTTCACCAGGCCGCGCGGCAAGCCGGATACTTCCAAAGTTCCTCTGGCGCCCACTCCAAAATCTGCGCTGAGCAAATGCACGCCCTGGAACGTAAAGGAAGCGGACATATCCACGGTCAGCCCGACGCCCTTGATGCTCGAGAACGCTTTTCCGTTCGCGCCCAGCGCGTGCAGATCAAGCCCCTTTAGCGCTACCACGCCTTTGACCGGCCCCTTGTTGGGAGGCAACGTGAACTCACCTGTGACACGTGCGGGATGACCGGAAATCTCTAGCGCCGCGTCCAACGATGCGCTCAGTTTTTCATCGACCGTCGCAATCCGAAAATTGGCATCGGGCGCCACAAGAAACGCGCCTGTTGGCTCGTCGTAGTAAGCAAGTCGGGCATGACGAACGGCAAACGCCTGCAGTGACGATTTCTGATCGTTCCGCAACGAGATGGCGTCTGAGATGCGGCTTAGGATGTCATGCTGGTTTTTGTCCCTCTCGACGCCCAGCCTTAGTCCACCGGTTGCCGTCCTAACAAGCGTCAGTTCCACGCCCACAAGCGTGATGCGTCTAACGACTGCTTTGCCCTCGAAGAGCAATGGCGCGGCAGCGAGATCAATATCCGCCTTCGGGGCTTGCGCGATGATGCGCCCTTCCTCGTCGAAGACGCGGGCCCCCAAGATAACCAGATTGATTTTGTCTTCGTCGCGCGACCACTCGATCGCCGCCTGGTCGTAGCGCACGCTGATACCGGGCAACGCCTGGGCGATTGCGTTGGAAAGCGTGTTACCGAACGGGCCAAGAGACACCGGCCCTACCAACAGCCGGATTGCCGCGCCGACGACAAAAAAAACCAGAGCAGCAGCGACGCTGGCTATCACCAGAGCAGCGTGACTGATGTGGTGGGCCTTGATGTAGCGGCTAAAAAACAATCTCAAGTTCCGAAAAGAGGGGTTGAACCAAAAAGGGCTTTTTGCGCTGCGGTGCTATCGCGGTCGAATAAGGCCGAAGCTGGGCCAAGAGCCTGCCCTGCCAACTCCAAATTTGTCCTAAATCTAAGCACTTGCATGAAAACGTTAATGGCTTTATCGGCTCGATTAACCTTGAGCACATGAAACATTCGAGGGCACATGGAAATCAAACCCGGCGACAAGGCTCCGAGTTTCAGCCTAGCGACAGATAGCGGCGGCAAAGTCTCCATCGCCGACTTAAAAGGCCAAGCTTTCGTCCTTTATTTTTACCCCAAAGACGACACCGCCGGCTGCACCAACGAAGCCTTGGCGTTTTCTAAAAACCTCAAGAAATTCGAGGGTTTGGGCGTTAATGTTGTGGGCGTTTCTAAGGATAGCGTTACCAGCCACGACCGGTTCAAGAACAAATACAAGCTTAAGCTGACCCTAGCCTCCGATCCCGAGGTCGAGGCGGCCCAAGCGTACGGAGTTTGGGGGGAAAAAACTCTCTACGGGCGAAAATATATGGGCATGGAGCGCGCAACCTTCCTGGTCGATGCGAAGGGTAGAGTCCGGGAAATTTGGCGGAAAGTACGGGTTTCGGGTCATGTGGAGGCTGTACTTGCTGCGGCAAAATCACTTTGAAAAATCGCCGGCATCTTAGGCGCCTGGTGGGTCCAAGGTTAACCTCGCGGTCGTTTTTCTGGGCTAAAAGCTTGATCGAGCGCCCACAATTGGGTGAAATGTCTCCAATAGGGGTTGGCGCTCAAGACGCCGCAAAGGGAAGTTCGGTGATGACGGAATCGCTCGTGGAGCGCGCGTGGGCGTGGCTTCATGAAACCTTTCCCGAGCGTCAGATCTACGTCCGCAGCGACGGACGGGTGCAGTTTTTTACCTTCGGCCCTTCGCTGCAAGCCACGCTTGCAGGGCTGACATTGATATTTCTGGGTTGGGTCGCGTTCTCAACTGTCAACGTGATCTTCAAGGACCGGATAATCGCCGCCAAGGATCATCGTTATCATCAGATGCAGTCGGCATATGAAAATCGGGTTGCCGATCTGCAGCTTTCCTACGACGAGTTGAACGGCGCGCTCGTTGCGGCAGAAGACAAATTCAAAGCGACCGCCGACGAACTTCAGACAAAACAGAACACGATTGCAAAGTTCATCGATCGCAAGCACCAAGTCGATTCGCTTGTGAACAATCCCGGCGATATCCTGCAGAATTCGCAGTTACCGGCTAATGCTGGCGGCGCCAGCGATAGCATAGCCGCACCGGGCGCGGGATCCGACGCAGATACCTCCGACGACAACATCACGGGCGGTTCAACCCTGTCCGTAATGCCGCAGCCCGCGCAACCGCAGCCGCGAACGGCAAAGCCTAGCCATGCGAGTCTGCTCGATCTGGGCGGGACTGTAGGCCGTATCACCGGCATTCTGTTTGGAAGCCATACATCGAGAGCAGCAGCATCCGGAACTGACGCTTTCGCACGTCATCCTGCTCTGAGAATTCTGGCTGAGCAGACGGCCCGCGTTGGCAAGATCGGACGCGATGAGACGGTCCTGATGGGGCAGGCGGAGTCCGAAGTTGCCGGGGGCGTCGGCACAGTGCGCGCCGTTTTGCACAATACCGGAATAGATCCGGACCAGTTTGCGCAGAAATACGAAGCCGCACACGGTATGGGCGGTCCCGATGTTCCCCTGCAATCGGTTCATATCGAAGGCATCAGCGATATGGCGTTCCAGAGCGCTTACCTGAAGGCTTCGGCTGTGTTGACGCAGATGGACGAATTACTCGGTGCCATGCGGCATGTGCCGTTGACCGTACCCGTCAGCGGTCCGGGCTTTGAACGGACAAGTGGGTTTGGCGCCCGCATCGATCCTTTCACCGGACGCTATGCGTTTCACCCCGGTGTCGATTTTGCGGGTCCTTGGGGCGCCACGGTCCACTCCACCGCGCCAGGCATCATTGTCTGGGCCGGTAACCATGGCGGCTATGGAAACATGGTGGAAATTGACCATGGTCTCGGAATCCATACGCGTTACGGCCATCTTTCAGCGATATTGGTGCAAGTCGGTGCTAGAGTCTCAAAGGGTGCTGCGATCGGCCGGCTTGGATCGACCGGCCGAAGCACAGGCCCGCATGTGCATTACGAGATTTGGTATGACGACGTCGTGAGAAACCCGAGTAAATTTATCGAGGCTGGACGCCATGTTCTCTAGTAAGAGTAAAGAAGCCGCAACGCCGTCGGCGCCGATGGTCCAATCCCCGCAGCCGCAACAAAAGCGTCCGATGCGTTCAGGATCTGCGCCGTCTATCATCAGTGCCGATCTTGTCGTCCATGGCACGCTCACTTCCAGCGGTGACATCCAGATCGATGGAAAGGTCGAGGGGAACGTCAACTCGACTGGCCTTGTCATCGGCGATAAAGCCTACATCCAGGGCGATGTGATGGCGGAAGACGTGACCATCCGGGGCCGTGTTAAAGGCGCGATCCGTGCCCGCAAGGTTCTTCTTGCATCAACGTGCCACGTCGAAGGCGATATTCTGCATGAAGCCTTCGCGGTTGAAACCGGCGCCTTCTTCGAAGGCAATTGCAGGCATGCCGACAATCCGCTTGCGGATGATGGCCGCGGTCGGTCCGTAGCTGCTTCAAACGCTCCCACTGCGCCAATAACCGCCGCGCCCGTGACCTCAATGTCGCGTCCTGCAGATGCGACACCGCTCTCGAGCACTCCTTCCTTCGCGCCGGCCAAAACCGGCAGTTAGTTCCCCCCAAAAGACTTGAAGAAAGCCCCGATTGTCGAACGGGGCTTTTTTATTCCAGGTCTTCGATTTTCTCGACCTTCTTGCCGCCAACCGCTTGCGCCAGCGCGGCCGCCATAAACGGATCGAGATCGCCGTCCAGCACGTCGTCAGGTGTTCTGCTTTCAATGCCCGTCCGAAGGTCTTTGACCAGCTGATAGGGCTGCAGGACATAGGACCGGATCTGATGACCCCATCCGATGTCGGTTTTTTCGCCTACGAACGCGCCGGTCTCAGCCTGCTTCTTCTCAAGCTCTATTTCGTAGAGCCGCGAACGCAACATGTCCCAGCACATCGCGCGGTTCTGATGTTGCGAGCGCTCGGTTTGGCAGGCGACCGCAATTCCCGTCGGCAGATGTGTGATGCGCACCGCGCTTTCCGTCTTGTTGACGTGCTGCCCTCCGGCACCGCTGGCGCGGTAGACGTCGATGCGCACATCCTTCTCCGGTATGTCTATCTCAATGTTCTGATCGATCATCGGGTAGACAGTGACGCTGGAGAAACTCGTATGGCGGCGCGCGTTGGAATCGAAAGGCGATATCCGCACCAGGCGATGCACGCCCGCTTCAGTCTTCAGCCATCCATAGGCATTGTGGCCTTTCACCAGAAGCGTCGCCGATTTTAGGCCCGCTGCCTCCCCTTCGCTTTCTTCGATGAGCTGCAGCTTGTATCCGTGCCGTTCGGCCCAGCGCGTGTACATGCGGAAAAGCATTTCAGCCCAGTCCTGACTTTCAGTTCCACCCGCGCCCGCATGAATCTCTAGATAGGTGTCGTTTGCATCCGCCTCGCCCGACAGCATCGACTCCAGGCGCTGCTCCTCAGAGCGTTTCGTGAGGGCTACGATGGCCTGTTCTACATCAGAAACCATCGCGGAGTCGTTCTCCGCCTCAGCCAGTTCGATCAACCCGAGGGCGTCGGCAAGCTCATTTTCCAACCTGCTCACTGCGGACGTCGCGCCATCAAGGCGCTGACGTTCGCGCATCAGTTTCTGGGCCTCCTGAGGATTGTTCCAGATCGAAGCGTCTTCGGCCTTGGCGTTCAGCTCGTCGAGACGGCGGATGGATTTATCCCAGTCAAAGATGCCTCCTCAGCAGGGCAATCGCCTGCTGAATTTCTTCGACGTTGCGTTCGGTCTCGGGCCGCATGGGTTTCTCACATTTGCGCCGCTGATATAAGGGCGGCGGCGGCGATCGTCAAAGCGGCACTAGTAGAGACCGCCTGTGCCCTCGCCTACATCGCTCGGCGCGGCGCCTTGCGTGGCCGAGGTTTGACCGATGATGGCACTTCCCGGCGCATTCGGCTCGCCAGGCGCGGTGCCCGCCTTGAAGGCTTCCATGATCGCATTCGGATCGGACGGTCCCGCCGGTTGACCGGTGATCGCATCGGTCGAAATGAGTTCGATGCCCGGCGGAACACGAAAGGGGGTCGGCGGAACATCCGCGAGAGCGCCCTTCATGAAGTCACGAAAAATCGGTGCAGCGGCCGTGGCGCCCTGCTCGTTCCTGCCGAGGGTTCTGGGATTGTCGAAGCCCACAAAAACGCCGCACGCCAGATCGGGCGAGAAGCCCACGAACCAGGTATCTTTGGCGTCGTTGGAAGTACCGGTCTTACCGGCCAGAGGCTTTCCAACGGCCAGGACAGAGCGCCCCGTGCCACGCTGCACAACACCTTGCAGCAACGACACGATCTGGAAGGCGGTGCGCGGGTCGATGATCTGATCACGGGTATCCGCGAGCAGCGGTTCGGATTGACTACGCCACTGCGAGGCATTGCAACCCGCGCAATCGCGCTGATCGTGTCGCCAAATCGTGTTGCCGTTACGGTCCTGGATCCTATCGACCAGCGAAGCGCTGATCTTCTTCCCGCCGTTCACGAATTCGGAATACCCCGTGGTCATACGAATGAGCGTGGTTTCATAGGATCCCAGCGCGTTGGCAAGATAAGGCGGCAGGTGATCGTAAACACCGAAGCGCTCCGGATAGGGCACGACCTTATCCATGCCGATCTCCTGGGCCAGACGTGCCGTCGCGTTGTTGAGCGACAGCGCTATCGCGCGTCGAAGTGTAACCGGCCCCAGGAACTTGTGCTCGAAATTGGCCGGATGCCACAGACCGAGCCCGGCGCCTTGATCTACGACAACGGGCCCGTCAACCACCTCACTCGTGGGGGTGAAGCCGTTATCGAGAGCAGCTGCGTAGACGAACGGTTTGAACGATGAGCCCGGCTGACGCATCGCTTGCATTGCGCGATCGAACTGGCTGGATGCATAGCTGAAGCCGCCGGACATCGCCAGAACGCGTCCGGTATGAGGGTCCATGGCAACAATGGCCCCGTTCACCTGCGGCACCTGGCGAAGACCATAGCTGCCCTGAGTGCCGGTCTGCTCGACATAGATTACGTCACCCAGTTTCAGCGGATCCTGAGGCCGACTGACAGCAGGTCCGAGGTACATGCCCCGCATCTGCTTGCGTGCCCAGGCAAGCTCAGAAAAAGGAATGGTCCCTTCTTCGCCACCAGCGATTCCTATGCGAACTGACTTGTCGTCATTGAAGCCGAGGACCGTCGCCACACGCCAAGTGTCGATACCGGATTGGTTCTGCATCGACGCAAGCGCCACTTTCCAGCTTGCGGCGGCACCGATATTGCTGGTCGCCCCGCGCCAACCATGGCGGCGATCATAGCGTACCAAGCCCGACCGCAACGCGCTGACGGCGTAGTTCTGCAGGCGAGTATCAAGCGAAGCACGGACCTGCAATCCGCCATCGTATAATCCATGCTGGCCATATTTCGCGTATAGCAGGCGGCGGACTTCCTCGACATAGTAGTCGGCATCCTGCGCCTGGCTCCCCAATGGCCGCGTTTGCGTAACAAGCGGTTCCTCGATGGCCGCCTTGGCCTGCGCGTCCGTAATATAGCCGTTGTCGGCCATCTGCCCGATGACCCAATTGCGACGTTCTGTGGCGCCGCGCGCATTGCGCACCGGATCGTAGTTGCTCGGCGCCTTGGGAAGGGCTGCAAGAAATGCGACTTCGGCGATATCCAAATCATCGAGTGATTTGCCAAAGTAGTTCAGCGCCGCGGCGGCAACTCCGTAAGAATTCTCGCCGAGATAGATCTCGTTTAAATAAAGCTCTAGAATTTTTTCCTTCGAGTAGGTCGCATCGATCCGGATAGCGAGGATGGCTTCGCGGATTTTTCGTGAAAACTTTACATCGCTATTCAGAAGAAAATTCTTGGCGACTTGCTGCGTGATTGTGGAAGCACCTTCCAACCGCCTGTGCTGAAGAACGTTAAACACGTCCTTCACAGCAGCGCGGAGAATACCGCCCGGATCAATGCCAGGGTGGGTGAAGAAATTCCGGTCTTCAGCAGAAGTGAAGGCGTCAACCACATTTTTGGGGACATAGGAGATCGGGACAAAAATCCGCCGCTCACGCGCGTACTCGCCCAGAAGCGTTCCATCGCCGGCATAAACACGGGTTGTCACCGGCGGCGTATAGTTCTGCAGCGCCTCAACGCTTGGAAGTTCGCGCGTCACAGACCAAAGATAGAAGACCACGACCAACACGCTGACAATCGCCAGTGCGATTACCGTCAAGCCGCCATAGAACAAAATGCTCCGCCAGCCGGGCCAGCGCGGCTGACCTTCGTCCATCTCGGTGTCCGGCTCGGGACCATCAAAGTCGTGATCAGGAATATCGTTCATGGAACCGGATTATGACGCTATTGCGGGCTCGCGTCACTCTACTACCGGCGATGCCGCAGCGGGTGTCGCGACAGTTGCGGGGGCAAAATGCCGCTCTATGGCGGAAGCGATAGCGTCCGCCACGCCGTTACGCCACTGCGCTGTGTTCATCTGGTCGGCGTCGGAGCTGTTCGAAAGATAACCCAGTTCTATCAGCACGGAGGGGACATCGGGCGCCTTGAGAACGACAAAAGCCGCTGAGCGATGCGGCTGGCGTGGGAGAATATCCGTCGCGCGCGACAAAGAGTTGACGATCAATTGCGCAAAACGTGACGACTTGTTCATCGTGTCACGTTGCTCAAGATCTATAAGGATCGGCGCCACTGCAGAGTTCTCACCCCCCAGATCTACGCCTGCGATGACGTCGGACTGGTTTTCCTTGCGCGCGAGCGCCGCGGCCTCCTTGTCCGACCCCGACTCAGACAGTGTGTAAACAGAAAGGCCCGAAACGTCGGAGCCGGGATTGGAGTCGGCGTGAAGCGAAACGAACAGATCCGCGTGATGGGCCCGTCCAATGTTCACTCTTTCCCGAAGAGGGATAAACACGTCCGTGTCGCGGGTCATATAGACGGTGTAGCTAGGATTACGTCTTAAGGCCTTAGCCAGTCTCAAACCTTCGTCGAGCACCAGATTCTTTTCCAGCAACCCGTTGACCCCATTGGTACCGGAGTCGATGCCGCCGTGACCCGGATCGATGACGATGGTCTTTCTGGCGCTTGCCAATGCGGGCGCAATCGGTTGGGGCAAGGACGCGAGACGCTGGGCCGAAGCCTCTCTTGCTTTCAGATCAGCCGGCCACCCTGCCGTCTGATCGAATTTGGCCTGGGTGGTCGGGAAAAGGTCGATGACGACGCGATAGCCAAGACCGTTCTCGGGCGGAAGAACCAAAGGATCGGAAATCGAAACCGGTCGATTCAGATCGATGACAAAGCGCGAATTCCCCGGCCGGAAAAGACCGTACCGATAGCTGCGAATGGAACCGTGGCCGCTTGGAAGTGGCGGACCGTTCAGATGCCATTGCACGGAAGGCATATCGATGACGACCCGATTGGGGTTGCTCAGCGTGAAGGTACGCAGGTCAATAGGGTCAGACAGCTCCACGACGAACCTCGTCCGATCGGCGTGATCGCCGATACGCGCGCTCATGACGACGGGCTGTTGCTGCGCGGAACCTGTTACCTTTTGGGTTGCAGGCTTCGAGGAAGAAGGATTACCTCTCAAAACCTTTGCGATGAGATCGTCGACAGAACCAGGTGGCGGCCCTTTGTCGCCCTGACCATACGCCGCGCCGACGCAGACCAGTGCGACCGGCAGCCACAAGATAACGCGAGACCTCGGCATTACTTGCCTCTCCGAGCCGCAAAGACCCGGCAACGAATCACCCACGATTCGTTAGCACACTAGACGGCGGAGCGCATTGGGCAACCGGTCACTCAGAGGCCGTGACCATCAAAATCAAGGTCCGCTTTGACGCCCATATAGAAGAACCGCCCCAGCGGTTCGACAGGGAGTCCATTCTGACCAATGGCCGGCTTTTGATAGAACAGATTGTCGATGCCGGCATAGACATCCCAACCCTGCTCGATATCGAAATCCACTTGGATGGACTGAACGAAGCGAGCAGGGATGTGAAGATACTTCCGCGCCGCGACATCGGGTTCCGAAGCAATCGTCTGCCTGTCCCAGGCAAACACCGCATTGTACCAGTCGATGTTGTAGTCGACCGTCACCGGCTCCCAGGTCCAAACGAAGTCGGCGTTCGTCTGCCAGCGCGGCGCAGGTCCCCCATCCACGCCGCCATCGAAGGTATTCGCATATTCGATTGGCTTTTCACCCGGCAGCGGTGTGGTCGAAAGAACGTCGAGCCTTGAGCCGATCAGATGGATATCCAAAGATCCGACGTCCTTCTTGAAAATATCCGCCAGGTCCTGGTGGTAGGTCATGCTGAAATCGATACCGTCGGTCTTGAACGACGCGACATTGATCTGCTGTGCGGTTACTTGCGTAATCTGTCCCGGCACCGGTTTGTTCGGAGTTCTGACGACTGCGGAGCAGAACGGATTGTTGATTGTGGAAAGATCGACGCACTCATCAGCCACGCTCTGGGCGCTGGGCGCCTCAATCGCATTGGCGATTGTCACGTTGTAGAAATCGACCGAAAACGTCAGGCCGCGAACGAATTTCGGTTGAACAACCATGCCTGCCGTCAGCGTGCGCGCGGTCTCCGGAGTCAAGTGCGTGTTGCCGCCAACGATGTTGGGAATGCTTTGATCGGCGTTCACATCTTCGTCGTCGGGCTTATAGGTCAAGCCTAGCGCGCTCCATATCGCTGTACAATTCGGAATGCGATACGCGGTTCCCTGATGGTTATAGAGCGAGTCGCAAGGGTCATTGACGAAAGCAAAGCCGTGTTCCAACGGCGCAAACAGTTCGCCGATGTTCGGTGCGCGAACCGCCACCGCGTCGGTGGCACGGAATTTGATTCCGTCAATGGGCGAATACACGCCACCATATTTCCAGCTTGTGCTGTCTCCAGCCGTTGAATAGTGCGATTGACGCGCAGCGCCCTCGATCGACAGCTCTTTCGCAAAGGGCTTGTCTTCAAGGATCGGCAGGGATGCTTCTGCAAATGCTTCTGCGACGTCGAATTCTCCGCTCACTGGGGAGGCTCCGCTCAGCCAAAGATACCCAAGCTGTGTCCAAGCATCCGGCGTCGCTTTGCTGGTCTCCTTGCGATACTCACCCCCGACAACCAGGCTCAGCGGGTGCGCGAAACCGACATTCTCGAAAGCCGGCACATCAGCGCTGACAAACCCGTTGACAACATTCTGCGTGATCACGCCGTAGGTGTGACTGTCTGTGGTCATGAACCGAAGGGCGGCGGTGTTGTCCGCATGCGGATCGAAGGGATTGAAAGGAACGCAACCCGAGTTCGGACCAGGTGTAAATGTGAAGGGATATTCGCGCGAATCGAGGTTGTCCTCGTCCGTAAAACCATAATCGCCGGGAATTATTTTGTGCAGGTCTGGTGGCACAGCGGACGGATCTAGGTCGGACCTGCAAGTTGGCTTCCCGGTGGCGGGATCGATCACGGAATCGAGTGCGGCGAAAAACCGGTCTTCGATACGATTGCCGACATTTACATCGTCGATGTCGGTCTGTCCGTACACATAGCTCGCGTCATAGCGGAACTTGTCGAGAAAAACAGGATCGGGAATGTCGCCGGACGTGTCCAGCACTGCACGGTAGGTCTGCCGCTTGACCAGTTCTGCATTGCGAAGCTGGAGGTAGTCTTCTGCCAATGAGCCTTCACCGTATTTGTTCTGCGCGATGGCCGCGGCGACGTTGGGTGTCAGAAATGCGTTGTCCGGTAAAATGACTGTGTGTTCGTCAAATGTCGGGTAGGATCTGGATTTCGTATCGACGCCGGCGAATTGGATATTCCCCTGCACCTTGAAGAAGCGCGAGAACTCATATGTCCCATCAATCTCTCCGATGTTGCGGCGCTGGATCGGTTGAAAATCGCCCTGTAGATCCTCAGCGAAGGGCATCCCATCCGAACCAATAGAAACGCCACCGCCAACGTAGGTGCCAAGATCGAACGGATCGCCGTCGCCCAACCAGTTCGGAAATTTTTTCTTGTTGGTGTCTTTGTCGAAATCGGTTGTTATCGCCCCGGTCGGTGCAGAAAATACGAATTGTGCGTCGTTGGTTGGAATGAAGTCCGGCACAAGATGATGCTTGTCGCCCTTGTTTGCCGGATTGGGGACAAACGCCGTATAGCCTCCTACTTTGGTGAAATCGCGCTGCGAGAAATAGAAGCTGTCCTGATCGAAGCCTTCATACAGAACAGTAATGTTGCCCTTGTCATCGTCAAAATTGTGTCCGGCCGCGAGCGACGCCGTATACTTGCTTCCCCCGCCATCTTGAGACGTTCCGACCTGGGCTTTGGCATGGATGCCTTCCAGATCGTGTTTCATGACGAAGTTGACTACGCCCGACACGCCATCCGCGCCGTAGATCGCAGACGCGCCACCAGTTGAAACATCGACGCGATTGAGCGTGGATATGGGAATGGAGTCGGTATCGACCGCGGCGCTACCTGTGGACTCGCTCACCGTGCGGTGATTGTCGATGAGAACAAGGGTACGGACATAGCCCAAGTTGCGCAGGTCGAGCAGGTTAAGTCCGCCGAGCGAGGAGAGATCGGTGGCCGATGGTGTATTATAACCGCTGGTCTGAAAGTCACCGAGCGAACCCGTCAGTGCCGGAACACGTTTCAGATAATCTCCCAGATTGGTCGTGCCACTGTGCTGGATCTCGTCGGCGCCCAATGTGGTGACCGGGCTCGGCAGATCGTAAGACGGACGCGGAATTCTGGTCCCGGTAACGACGACAGTTTCGGGTGCCTGCTGATCGTCGGCAAAAGCGGGCATTTGCGCAGCAACAACAATCGCGCCAACAAGGGCCGCCAGCAGGCTCCCCTTCGTCATCACGTCATCCCCCCAGGCCCGCTTTGCGCGCCAAACCCACTGACAGCCGGTCTGTCAGCCACCCTCCGTTCCCCACGTCATCGTTTCGAACTGGCTCGCGCCATCAGCACGCCCCTCGACCACTTCGATCCGCGCCAGATTAACGAAATTTTATATGCTGAAAAGCTGGGATTTCTCCACTTTTCTGTGAGTTCCGCACTTAGCAACCCTACGATGCCGGGCCGTTTACCGTGTATTAGCCATAAAGTGACCTATCATCAGTTGCAGGCGATCCCCTTGCCGCGAAGGCATGGGCCACCTACAACTGATTCATGCTGCGCCGCCTGTGGACCGGAGATTCCGGCACCAGAGGTGCAGTGGTTCGGACGCCGCACCAATGGGGCCTCAGTGCTCGGTGCAGGAACCTTCCATTGCAGCCCAGCGCCCTGCCAGAGCGATGTTGCTCTGGCGTGAACTTGCCCCGGCTTTGCCGGACAGACTGCGATTTTTCAATGACCGACAGTTTCTGCGCATTCCTTTCCGATCTTGCGGCCAGACCGCAGGCGGAGGCATCGCGCTGCCTGTCCCCAACAACGCGACCCTTCCAGATCCCGGCGCCACGACGCGCGGCAGAGGAACGGAGTACGCGCGGAGACTTCAATGCCCAAGCGCATGCTTATCGACGCCAGCCACCCGGAAGAAACCCGGGTCGTCGTACTCGACGGACAGAAGGTCGAGGAATTTGACTTCGAAGCCGCAAGCAAGCGGCCGCTCAAAGGCAACATATATCTTGCCAAGGTGACGCGGGTAGAACCGTCGCTGCAGGCGGCGTTCATCGAGTACGGCGGTAACCGTCAAGGCTTCCTGGCGTTCTCTGAAATCCATCCCGACTATTATCAAATTCCGGTCGCCGACAGGCTCGCGCTGCTCGCGGAGCAGGAAGCAGAGGCGCGCCGGCGTTCCGACGACGACGTGGAGTCCTTCGACATCGCGCCAGGCCCGAAGCCCGAATTGGCGGTCGAGTTCGACGAGAACGAAGTTATTGAGTCTCCCGCTTCCGGCAACGAGCAGTCCGAAGAAGATCAGTATCGAGATGAAGGTGACGAAGTCGAACCCGCCCAGATGCGGGAAGACCGATTTGAAAAAGCTCCCGCCGATCATGTCGAAGATGAAGCGCCCGAAAACCTGCCCGTAACCGCTGACGATGAAGGCGACCACCTGGCCGGCGCGAATGAGTTCCCGCTTGCCGAACATGTGGAAAGTCCCGAGGAGACGCTTCGTGGCGAGTCACGGCCTGTGGACTTGCTCGACGGGGGAAGTGAACAACCTTCTGTTGGCGGCACAAAGGAAGGAGAAGCGCTTGACCAAACACAGGAGGCTCGTCCGCTTCAGGCGCAGCGCCCACCACAGCGCTGGATGCGCAAACGCCACTACAAAATTCAGGAAGTCATCAAGCGGCGCCAAATCATTCTGGTACAGGTCGTAAAGGAAGAACGCGGCAACAAGGGTGCGGCGCTGACCACCTATCTTTCGCTGGCTGGCCGCTATTGCGTGCTGATGCCGAACACGCCGCGCGGCGGCGGCATTTCGCGCAAGATCACCAATGCGAACGACCGCAAGCGACTGAAGTCAGCAGCGCAGGCGCTGGAACTGCCCGAGGGCATGGGCCTGATCATCCGCACGGCGGGAGAAAGTCGAACCAAGGTCGAGATCAAGCGCGACTACGAATATCTGCTGCGCATGTGGGACACGATACGGGAAACCACGCTCAAATCGAACGCGCCGGCCGGGGTCTATGAGGAAGGCGATCTGATCAAGCGGGCCATCCGCGATCTTTACAACAAGGATGTCGGCGAGATCGTTGTTGAGGGCGATGAGGGCTACCGCAACGCCAAAGACTTCATGCGTATGCTGATGCCAAGCCATGCCAAGAACGTCAAACCGTACAAGGAGCCGGTTCCGCTTTTCCAGCGACACCATATCGAAGCACAACTCGACGCGATGTTCTCTTCGACCGTAACGCTGAAGTCGGGCGGCTACATCGTCATCAACCAGACCGAAGCGCTGGTCTCTATCGACGTAAACTCCGGCCGCGCGACGCGCGAGCACTCGATTGAGGATACCGCGCGCAAAACCAACCTGGAGGCAGCGGATGAAATAGGCCGCCAGCTTCGTCTGCGAGACCTCGCCGGCCTTATCGTCATCGATTTCATCGATATGGAGGACGGCCGCAACGACCGTGATGTCGAGAAGCGCGTCCGCGATGCCGTAAAAAACGACCGCGCGCGTGTTCAGATCGGGAAAATAAGCCAGTTCGGCCTGCTGGAGATGTCCCGCCAGCGCCTGCGTGCAGGCGTGATTGCGGGATCGACGGTCCCCTGCCCGCACTGCGGCGGCCAGGGCATTGTACGCTCTGTTGAATCGACGGCTTTAAGACTCCTTCGCGGCCTTGAGGAAGAAGGCCAGAAGCTTAAATCCTCGGCGGTGGCCGTGCGTGTCGCCACTGACGTCGCGATCTACACCCTCAATCAGAAGCGCCGCGAGCTTTCTCGCATCGAGGGTGACTATGGCATGGCCATCTCCTTCGAGCCGAAAGACGGGTTAATGGCTGGTACGTTCGAGATCGAGCGAACCGAACAAATGACGCTTGAAGAGCGCGAGAAATTCGCGGCGGCCGTGGAAGCACACCATGTTTCGCCGCCAGTCGAAGAAGAACCGGAAGACGTCGTCGACATCGAAGATGTTGTCGAAGAAGAAATGGCGGAGGCTACAGCGGACCCGCAGCCGAGCGTTTCGCAGCAGCAGCCGAACACAGGCGCGGCCACCAAGCGCAGGCGCCGCCGCCGTGGCGGACGTGGTCGCGGCAACGGTTCATCGCCATCGCAAAATCAACTACCGTCGTCGCAGAGTCCTCAAATTCCAGCGACTCAGCACGTCGAAACGGAACGGGTTGCGCCTATCGAGCTCGCAGGCGACACGACAAACTCTTCGCACGATAGCTTTCCTCAAGCGGTGCATGCGCAAAACGACGGAGCACCGCCCGCTCCCGGTGAGCCAGGTTCTGTTCCGCGCAAGCGCCGCCGCCGCCGGGGAAAGCGTGGTGGATCCGGCCACGCGAACGGTGGCCAGCAGCAAAATGTACAACCCCAATTCCACAGCAGCGATCATGATCGGTTCGGGCAGCCTGACGAAATCGATACAACGCCGCACGCCGAACCGGTGCTGTCTTCATCATCAGAGCCTCGGGTGGATACGGCCGCATCTGGCGCCTCGCCCAACGCGACCTCGACGCCGGTCTGGTCTCTTGCAAATGAACAAAATGTCGTCGCTTCGAAACCGGCTGAGACGACTGCGGAAGAAGCGCGCGCATCCGAGCCCGCAGTAACCCAGCACGCGCCGGCCGGACCCGCAAAAAAAGGTTGGTGGCAGAGGACTTTTCGCTCGGACGGTTGACTAGCGGTTGGGTGAAGCGCCGAGCCCGTTGGCGCCCGCATCTACTAACGCTGTGCAAGAAGTGTCTTGGCAAAGAATGGCATTCACCGTGTCGTAGAGGGCAATGCCTGCAGCGTCCGGCTTTCCCCGCTGGGTCACGGCTTCTCCTTTGCCCAATCGTACCAGCGCATCGGCGATGGAGGCTGTTCCGACTGGTCCGCCAGCACCGGCGCCAGTTAGGACCATTCGGCCGTCAGCGTCAGTGGCGATGACGGGTATGAGAAATGCGGCTGCGAGCCCCGCTTGGCTTGTCGCTGGTGCCTTCGCCAGCGTCACGCCTGTCCCTTGCGCCGTGTGGCCGGAACCAAAGGGGCCGTTCATCGTGACGGCGCAAGCAACAGCTTGGCCGCTCATGTCCGTTGCCGCAAAGCCGGTAGAGCCCAGATCGTTGGGCAGATTAGTCACGTTGAAATCTGCAAGGGCTTTCTTGGTCGCGTCTACAACCGCTGCTTCTGTATTACTCGCTGCATTGTTCGCTGCCGCAGCGCGGGCAAGACGGTTGAAAAGCGCACCGGCGAAAGCGCCCGTTCCGGTGTCTCTCCCAGGTATCAATACAATTTGGCTGCCGATATGAACAGGAAGCGGCACTCCGCGCGTTGCGTGGTACGCGGCCATCTCTGGCCCAGCAATGGCGCCGCCCTGAGCTGTCGAATACGCGACGATCTGAGCACCAACATTTTTGGCATAGAACCCATCGGGGCCCTGGATGCGTATTGCCGCGAGCGTATCCGCCAAATCGGGGTTGGCAACTTTGGCACCGGCAAGCTTGGCATGACCTGACTCATCCATGAATTCCGCCGCGAGGCCCGCATCCAGCCTGATGACGTTTTCCGATGCTGACAGACGTGTTGCCAGTGCTTGCGAAATTGGAAACCCCGTCGAAGCAAAACCTTCTGCCGCGGATACCACGCGAGGCCAGGGCAGATGTCCGAACGCCGCATGCAAGGCGGCAAAGCCCCCGACGTTGCCGGGCACAGCAAACGCCCCGCCCGCTGCCGCGTCATGCGCGAAGAAATCGAACTCTTCGTTTCGGTTGGTCGCCGGATCGTGAACCACGCAGACTCCGCCGCCGCCCAGCCCCGCGGCCACCGGATAAGTAACAGAGAGGGCGAAATACATTGCCGTGGCAGCATCGACGGCGTTACCGCCCTGAGCCATTACGCTCGCGGCAGCACCGACCGCATAGGGCTCATCGCCTACGACGATAGAAGCTGACTTCGGTGCGGCGGGTACCAAACCGAGGCGCTCTGTACATCCGGACAGACTGACAAGTCCAGCGAAGCCGGCAGACACAAAGAGGATTCGCCCGAGCGTCATAGGTTCCCTGTCCGATCAATCCTTATCACGTCTACTCAGGAACAATTTGCGGATGAAGAAAAAGCAATCCCCAAGCCGCCGGAACCCGTCGGGCGCGTCCGTTGACGCAATGCTACCGCACTCCTACGGTCCAATCGAACAGCGGCTCAGAAAGAAATTGCAACCCTTGATCGATTGCAACTCGCGATATCGGCGTTCCGCCAAATTGGCGGCTTTTCTGCTTGGGTTTGCCGGAGGCTTTATCGCTCTCGTTGCACCCGCGTCAGGCCAGGCCATTTCGCTGCTTCAGGACACAGAGACCGAACGAACTCTGAGGTCGTACGAAGATCCGATCCTGGTCGTAGCCGGTCTCGATCCAAAAGCCGTGAAGATGTACATCGTCAACGATCCGTCGATCAACGCGTTCGCGGCCGAAGGTCAGAACATCTTCGTCAATGCTGGCTTGTTCGTGCAACTCAAGACGCCAAATGAATTGATCGGCGTTCTCGCGCACGAAACGGGCCATATCGCGGGCGGACACCTGATCCGATCGACGGACGCCATCCAGAAAGCGATGATCCCGATGCTTCTGTCCATGGTCGTCGGCGTAGCCGCGATGGCGGCCGGTGCGGGCGAGGCAGGCATGGCGATCATGGGGTTGGGCCAGACCGCGGCCCAGGCCCAATTCAACGCGTTCAGCCGGCCGCAAGAGGCTACGGCCGATCAGATGGGCCAACGATACCTGCGCGAAACACACCAGTCCGGCGAAGGAATGGTTCGCATCTTCGAGCGCATGGCCGACGAGTCGGCCCGGGCCCGTCCTGACGCTCTTGCAACGGATCATCCCGCAGACCGCGACCGCGTCGCCACTCTTCAAAGCATCGCCGACGCTTCGCCCTATGCCAACGTGATGGACACGCCGGAGGCACAGCACGAATTCGATATGATCAAGGCGAAGACGATCGGGTTTCTCGCGCCTGTTTCGCAGGTGCTGATCGCCTATCCGCCAAAGAATTTGAGCAAGCCGGCGCGATACGCGCGTGCCATGGCCTATATGCGGCAGCCGAACCTGAAAATGGCACTCTCGGAGACCAACAGCCTGATCGCCGAAGAACCGAACAATCCCTATTTCCACGAAATGCTCGGCCAGATCTATGTCGAAATGAGCCAGCCGGACAAGGGCATTCCCCCTTATCAGAAATCCGTCGACATCCTTCCCGATGCGCCGGAACTCCGCGTCGCGCTGGCCGCCGCACAGCTGGCAACGGAAAAAAAGTCACTTGCACAGCCGGCCATCGACAATCTCAAGGTTGCTCTGGATCAGAACAGCGAGGACATCTTCGCATGGTATGAAGCTGCACAGGGCTACAGCATGCTCGGCAATCAGCCCATGGCGGACCTGGCGACGGCTGAGCGATATTACAACGCCAGCGACGCACGGGCGCTGGTGTTTGCCCAGCGCGCTGAGAAAGCGCTGACACCGGGATCGTCTGATTGGCAACGCGCCAACGATATAGTCGCCATCGTCACTCCACTGGTTCAAAAGCAGCGACGTTGAAGAGCAATTTCCCATGAAGATGCATTGGACGACTGCCCTCGCCGGCGGCGTGATCGGAGCCCTGCTGTCCGTTTGTGCGGTTTTTGGCGTGGCATCGCTTGGCTATTTTCCGCCGCCTTCCGACCGGCAATTCGAACGCTATCTGATGGCGCATCCTTCCATCGTCATGGCCATGGCGGAGAAAGCCCAGACTGATGAAGCGCAGACGTCGCAGAGGCAGCTTCAAGCCGCTGTCGACAAGATAGGTTTGGAGACATATTTCAATCCGAAGATCGCGTTTGTCACCGGCCCGGCCAATGCGAAGAGAACCTTGGTCGAATTCTTCGATTACAATTGCGCGCACTGCCGCAACAGCTTTCCTCTCGTGCAGAAATTCTACAACGCCCATAAAAACGATACGCGTTTCGCTTTCATCGAACTGCCGATCTTCGGCAAGGAGTCCGACAACGCTGCGCGCGCCGCGCTGGCCGCGCGGCGTCAGCCGAGCAGGTACGTTGGATTCCATTTCGCGATGATGGGCGAGGCCGGCGCCATCGATGCTAATGCCATGATCGATGCTGCACAGAAGGCCGGACTGGATATCGGTAAGCTCGCGGAAGACGTGAAAGACCCAGCGTTGGACAAACAAATAACGGCATCGCACGCTTTGGCGAGCCGGACGGGCATCGACGGCACGCCGTTTTTCATCCTCAACGGCAAAGCCCATGAGGGCGAAGTCACCGAAGCGGATCTGAAAATGTTGTCGAAAACATAAATCGGGAGAAATGTACCTTAGATCAATCCCGCCAGCGGACTGGAGGGATCGGCATAGCGCTTCTTGGGCATGCGACCGGCGAGATAAGCCAATCGTCCGGCCTCGACCGCGTGTTTCATCGCGCGTGCCATCAGGACCGGATCTTTGGCTTCGGCAATGGCGGTATTCATAAGGACCGCGTCGCAACCCAATTCCATGGCAACGGCAGCGTCGGATGCGGTGCCGACGCCGGCATCGACGATCACAGGAACCTTCGCCTCCTCGATAATCATGCGGATGTTCACCGGATTCTGGACGCCCAGGCCAGAGCCGATCGGCGCAGCCAGGGGCATGATTGCGGCAGCGCCCATGTCCTCGAGCCGCTTTGCCATCAGCGGATCGTCGCTGCAATAGACCATCACCTGAAACCCCTCCTTGATGAGCAGCTCGGTCGCACGCAGGGTCTCGATCATATCGGGGTAAAGCGTTTTGCGGTCGCCCAGAACTTCCAGCTTCACCAACGTCCAACCGCCGGCTTCACGCGCGAGCCGCAATGTGCGCACAGCGTCCTCGCCCGTGAAACAGCCCGCGGTGTTCGGAAGATAGGCGTATTTCTTGGGGTCTATGTAATCGATGAGCTTGGGCTGATTGGGATCCGTGAGATTCACGCGACGGACCGCGACTGTCACCATCTCAGCGCCGCTGGCTTCCAATGCGGCGGCGTTCTGCGCGTAAGTCTTGTATTTTCCGGTACCGATGATCAGCCGCGATTTGAATGTGCGGCCCGCGACTACAAATGGCTTGTCTGCCGGCAACGCCTCGATGGGCGCGTTGCCGCCGCCAATGAAATGGACAATCTCCAATCTGTCGCCCTCAGCCACCATTACGGCGTCATATTGTGATCGAGGAACGATTTCCAGATTGCGCTCGATCGCGATCTTTGCGGGGTCGATGCTCATGCCGGTCAACAAAGCCCGAATGCTCCTGGCGCCCTCCAGTTGCTTCGCTTCGCCGTTGACCGTGATTGTCAGTGCCATCTGCGCCTCGCATTCAAAAACGGGAAGCAGCGGCACCTGCGCCATCCGCTCCCTACGCCGGTATGAGCCGGATCAGGTTCGAAGGGACTCGTGTGTCACACGATCTCAGCCACGCGGGCGCCCCTGGGACCGGCCAGATGTCGGTCTTCTCACTCCGGAAGTCAATGAAGAGGGGAGCCTTAATTGGTTCCGTTCCGGAGCCTCAGTAGTTATAAGAGGGGAATCTATACCTTCAGGGCCAATCCGGCGGAAATGCCAAAGAAATCCAAAGCTCTATCTCTCTACATCCTGAATGGCCCGAACCTCAATCTGCTCGGGACCCGGGAGCCGGAAATCTACGGCACAACCACCTTGGCCGAAATCGGCAAGATGGCCGCTTCGCGCGCCAAGGAGCACGGGTTGAGCGTGACTTTCCGCCAGTCCAATCACGAGGGCGAACTCGTGGACTGGATTCAAGAATGCCGCGCGAAGGGCTGCGGCCTCATTCTGAACGCCGGTGCTTTGACACACACCTCGGTCGCGTTGCACGACGCGTGCAAGGCGCTCTCACATCCGATCATCGAAGTACATTTGTCCAACCCCTATGCGAGGGAACCGTTTCGGCGGCGTTCCTATATCAGCGCGGTCGCCAACGGCGTGATCTGCGGTTTGGGCGCGAGGGGCTATCTAGTTGCCATCGATGCGCTCGCCGGGCTTCTCAAGGACCAAACAACATGAACATGAAAAAAGGCGGCATCGACGCCTCTGCGATCCGCGAACTTGCCGGTCTTCTCGACGAAACGGGCCTGACGGAAATCGAGATCGAGCAAGGTGGCTCACGCGTTCGCGTGTCGCGACAGGCAACGGCCGCCGCGGCCCATCACGTCGTTGCGGCCGCCCCAACGTCTTCTCCGGCTCCAACTCCGGAATCACACGCGCCCAGCGCACACAAAGGACCACCGGCAGGTGCAGTGCCCTCGCCGATGGTCGGCACCGTCTATATCTCCCCGGAGCCGGGCAAACCACCCTTCGTCAAGGTCGGCGACGCAGTGAAAGAAGGCGACACCTTGTTCATCGTCGAAGCGATGAAAACGATGAATCCCATCGCAGCGCCGCGCTCGGGCAAGATCACCGAGATCTGCGTGCATGATGCCCAGCCGGTCGAGTTCGGTCAGACCCTTCTCGTCATCGCCTGATGTTTGAGAAAATTCTCATCGCCAATCGCGGCGAGATCGCGTTGCGCATTATCCGCGCCTGCAAGGAGATGGGCATTTCGACGGTCGCGATCCACTCCACCGCAGACGCCGATGCCATGCATGTGCGACTCGCCGACGAGAGCGTCTGCGTCGGCCCGCCGCCGGGCGCGCAATCCTATCGCAACATCCCCGCGATCCTGTCGGCCTGCGAGATCACAGGCGCCGAAGCGATCCATCCGGGCTACGGCTTCCTCTCGGAGAACGCGCGCTTCGCCGAGATCGTGAAGGAGCACAAGATCACCTTCATCGGGCCCGAGCCCGAGCACATCCGCATGATGGGCGACAAGATCACGGCCAAGCAGGCGGTGAAGGCGGCCGGCATCCCGACCGTGCCGGGCTCGGACGGCGCCGTTTCGGACGAGGATGCGGCGAGCGTCGCCGAAGGGATCGGCTACCCCGTGCTCGTCAAGGCGACGGCGGGCGGCGGCGGCAAAGGCATGAAGGTCGCACCCACGCCGGGCGATCTGTCGCTTGCGCTCTCCACAGCGCGCCACGAGGCCAGGACCGCGTTCGGCAACGACCAGGTCTATATGGAGAAGTATCTCCAGAAGCCGCGCCACATCGAGGTGCAGGTGCTTGCCGACAGCCACGGCAATGTCATCCATCTGGGCGAGCGCGACTGCTCGCTGCAGCGCCGCCACCAGAAAGTCTGGGAGGAAGCGGGCTCGCCCGCGCTCAATTCCGCGCAGCGCGACGAGATCGGCGAGGTCGTGACCGCCGCGCTCAAGAAACTCGGCTATCTCGGCGCCGGCACGATCGAGTTCCTGTTCGAGGACGGGCGCTTCTACTTCATCGAGATGAACACCCGCCTCCAGGTCGAGCATCCGATCAGCGAGGCGATCACCGGCATCGACATCGTGCGCGAGCAGATCCGCATCGCCTCCGGCAGCACGCTGGAATTGCGCCAAGAGGACGTAACCTTCTCGGGCCACGCCATCGAATGCCGCATCAATGCCGAGAACCCGTTCACCTTCCAGCCCTCGCCGGGTCTCATCACCCAGTTCCATTCGCCCGGCGGTTTGGGCGTGCGCTTCGATTCGGCGATCTATGACGGCTACAAGATCCCGCCCTATTACGACAGCCTCGCGGGCAAGCTCATCGTTCACGGCCGCAACCGCAACGAATGCCTGATGCGCCTGCGCCGCGCGCTGGACGAACTTGTCGTCGGCGGCATCGAAACCACGATCCCGCTATTCCAGCAATTGGTGCGCGACCCCGACATTCTCAACGGCGACTATCACATCCACTGGCTCGAACAGTGGCTGGCCAAGCACAAGCACTGACCCGCGCCAAGACTCTGCTATAGTTCCCGACTTAAGAAGGGGAGAACCATGGCATTTCTGTCCAAATACCAGCCTCAGCTTTTGAGCATTCTGCGCATCGTCGCGGGGTTGCTCTTCATCGAGCACGGCACGCAGAAGATATTTCACTTCCCGCCGATGATCATGACGATCCCGCCGGGTGCGGAGACGATCGTGATGGCTGCGGCGTGGATCGAATTGATTGGCGGCGCACTCATCATCCTCGGTCTTTTCTCCCGGATCGCGGCGTTTATCTGCTCGGGCGAGATGGCGGTCGGATATTGGCTCGTTCATTTCACCAAGGGAGGATTCTTTCCGGCGGTGAACAATGGAGACGCGGCGATCCTGTTCTGCTTCGTGTTTCTTTATCTCGCAGCCTCCGGTCCCGGGCCGTGGTCGTTGAACCAGAAATAGCGATCGAAGCGTGCTAGGCTGCCGTCATGCACGGCAGCACACGCCTCACGCCTGAGATTCTCCTGCGCGCTTACGCGCAGGGCGTGTTCCCGATGGCGGAGCGACGCGACTCCACCGAACTTTACTGGGTCTCGCCGGAGCGTCGCGGCATCATTCCGCTCGACGGCTTTCACGTCTCGCGGCGGTTGGCGCGCACGGTTCGTGGCGATCATTTTATCGTCACCAGCGATACCTGCTTTGTCGATGTCATGCGCGCCTGCGCCGAGGCAGGACCTGACCGCGAACAAAGCTGGATCAACGCGGAGATTGTGCGCCTCTATACGGCCTTACATGCGAGCGGACAGGCCCATTCCATCGAATGCTGGCGGGGCGGCCAACTGGCCGGCGGCCTGTACGGCGTTTCACTGGGCGCCGCGTTTTTCGGCGAGAGCATGTTCAGCCGGGAGCGCGATGCAAGCAAGGTCGCCCTCGTCCACCTCGTCGCCACGCTGATCGAAGGCGGTTATGAGCTGCTCGATACGCAGTTCATCACGACACACCTCGCGCAGTTCGGCACCATAGAAATTCCGCGTACGGACTATCTCGAGCTGCTGGACCGCGCGATTGCGCGCGAGGCTTATTGGTCGGCGCCTTCCGGGAGCGCGGTCGCGCTCTCATTGTCCGTGGAATCGGGAGACTTGACCTTGACCGGCGCGCGCGACGCGACCGCTGGCGCCACACCGGGTGCATTGGTTTTGCAGAAGATCGCCCAGATATCGTAGAGCGGATGCTGCATGCCGTTCAGACCGGGACTGGAGGCATACATCCAGCCGGAAAAGACTTCGCGCTTCGGCTTGTCAGGCCTGGTGTCGTCGATCTGCACGAAGGCCGCCGTCTCCGGGGTTTCGCTCGCCGGTGTCGAATAGCAATAGCGGGCGGTGATCGTGAGCGTCGCGAATTTCACCGGTTCGTCCAGCGGCGCAACGATGTCGAACGCGCGGCCCGTGATCTTGTCCAGCCCGCGCATCATCAGCGTGGGCTTGCTCGTCGCCGCATTCGCCGCTGTTGCCGCAGCGAAGGAGACAGCGATGAGAAAGACTTTTCTCATGGATGGCTCTCGGCGGGCGCAGCACTTTCGGACGGAGCGGGCAGAGCAGACGGTGCCGGTGTGGCAGACGATCCCGTGCCGCCACCCACGAAGCGCCCGATCAGGCTCATCAGATCGACCGAGCCTTGCGTGTTCTGGATAACGCCGCCGGGTGGAACCATCGAATCGCTGCCGCCCGGCGACACCGAAAGATACGAACTTCCCAGCAGCCCCGACGACGTCACCATGATCGAGGAGTCGTCCGGAATCTTCACGTCGGATCTGATGCTGAGATGGGCCGTCGCCTGATAGGTCTTCGGATCGAGCGTCAGAGCCGAGATGTTTCCGATCTTGATGCCCGACAGCCGCACATCAGTGCCGACATTGAGACCATCGACGCGCTGAAACTTCGCGGTGATCTCATAGCCCGACAGATTGGCGGAGTTGGTGCTGGAATAGGCGAAGTAGAGAAACACCACCGCAACCGCGACGACGATCGCGCCGATCAATGTTTCGACTGTGTGGTTCTGCATGGCCTGCCGCTACTCCGGTTTCCAGGCCTGATAATCGCCGGTGGCCGCGGCTCTGACGCCGGAGCGCGCAAGGCTTCCCTCGGGGCGATAGGCGCCGTCGGTGCCAGTCATATTGGGCTTGTGCTCCGCTTCCCAACTGCGTGTCTTCAGAGCATCCACCGTCGGCGGCTCCTTGAAAGTGTGATGGATCCAGCCATGCCAGTCCGGCGGAACGCGCGAGGCTTCGACGGTGCCCGCATAGAGAACCCAGCGGCGCTTTCCGTCTTTGGTCTGGTAGTAGCGGTTGCCGAATTTGTCGGTGCCGACCTTCTCGCCGGACAGCCACGTCGTCACCAGCGTCCCGTAGGTCGCGGTCTTCCACCAGGAAAAAAGCATCGAGAAGAAAGGCATCAAACGCACCATCCGGATTCGGGCGGGACTATAGGGAGCAAATCCGCCGTTCGCCACGGAATGCCGCGTCGCAGACCGGTTGTACAGTGAGTATTCGTTTTTATTTTTGGCCAATTTTTGCGCGCATGTCTTCTCCGTCGATCTGTTGAAGCCGATTTCTGTCTTCACCCAACATCTTGATCTTTGTTTTCACGATTCCGCACATCCCCCCGCCCCTCCCCGGCCTCATCCACCAAAAACAAAATCGAATTCCGAATTCAATTCACGCAGTCGATCGCCAAGCCCGCTGGCGGCACATGAAAAACAAATCCTGGCGCGCCGCTTTGACCCTCGAACTCACAAAGAACATATAGTGAACATTTATCCCGGATCAAGGCGCTGTCGAGCGAAAAGCACTTAGACATTGCGCGCGGCGAGGGCCGAGCGATCTGCGCGGACGTTCATTTCGATTCGAGAAACGCAGAGGAACCCGGCGCGAAGTAAAGAATCCACAATCGCTCCCCAACAACTTTCTTTCTGTGAGTGTCACAAAGCGGAAAAAAATTTCGGCGCGATTCTGAAAGCCCGCTTGACTCGCGGCTTTTTCGAGCACGGTTAAGGCACAACATCTTGTATGTAAGATTTGGTTAACCACTTTGTTCTTGCGAGGGCAAAGGGGCTGTGACCATACTTTGCGCCTGTCGCCGATCGCGACACCAAATCTGGGCGGACCGATACACCGAGCCGCCGGAGACTTTGCCACTCAGGCGCTGTCCCGGCGAACGGAAAACTGTCCCCTGAAGGGTGCGAACGGCAGCGGGGGAAACGGTCAACTTTTTAGCTCTCGGGGGCATGAATGCGTATTCGGCGTCAGTTCACTGTGGAAGGTCGCGATGCTTATGAAGGCATCGCCTTCGTCAAAGCATCGAGCGAGATCAAAAATCCCGACGGCTCGATCGTCTTCCGCCAGACCGACATCGAAGTCCCCGAAGAATGGAGCCAGGTCGCGTGTGACGTGCTGGCGCAAAAGTATTTCCGCAAGGCGGGCATCCCCATGGTGCTGCGTCAGGTCGCCGAGGAAGGCATTCCCGAATTCCTTTGGCGTCATGAGGCGGATGGCAGCGAGACGCGCGGCGAGAACTCGGCCAAGGAAGTGTTCAACCGTCTTGCCGGCACCTGGGCCTATTGGGGCTGGAAGGGCGGCTATTTCGACGGCGAGGCCGATGCGCGCGCGTTCTATGACGAGATGTGCTTCATGCTGGCGACGCAGAAGGCGGCGCCGAACTCTCCGCAGTGGTTCAATACCGGCCTGCACTGGGCCTATGGCATCGATGGTCCGAGCCAGGGTCACTATTATGTCGATCACAAGACCGGCCGGCTGACGAAATCCGCATCGTCCTACGAGCATCCGCAACCGCATGCCTGCTTCATCCAGGGCGTGAAGGACGATCTCGTCAACGAAGGCGGCATCATGGATTTGTGGACGCGTGAAGCGCGTCTGTTCAAATACGGCTCCGGCACCGGCACGAACTTCTCGTCCCTGCGCGGCGAGAACGAGAAGCTGTCCGGCGGCGGCAAGTCATCGGGCCTGATGAGCTTCCTCAAGATCGGCGACCGCGCGGCGGGCGCGATCAAATCCGGCGGCACCACGCGCCGCGCGGCCAAGATGGTGATCGTCGATGTCGATCATCCCGATATCGAAAACTTCATCGACTGGAAGGTGATCGAGGAACAGAAGGTCGCCGCGATGGTGGCGGGCTCGAAGCTCGCCGAGAAGCATCTGAAGCTCGTCTTGAAGGCCTGCATCAATTGCGACGGCTCGGGCGACGATTGCTTCGATCCGAAGAAGAACCCAGCGCTGCGCCGCGAGGTGAAGGCCGCGCGCAAGGCCATGATCTCCGACAACTACATCGAGCGCGTCATCTCCTTCGCCAAGCAGGGCTACAAGGAGATCGACTTCAAGGTCTACGACACCGACTGGGATTCGGAAGCCTATCTCTCGGTCTCGGGCCAGAACTCGAACAACTCCGTGCGCGTGACCGATGCGTTCCTGCAGGCGGTTCTGGAAGACGCCGACTGGAATCTCACCTATCGCGGCTCGAACAAGATCGCCAAGACGATCAAGGCGCGCGAGCTGTGGGAGAAGATCTCTTACGCCGCCTGGGCCTGCGCCGATCCCGGCATCCAGTTCCACACGACCGTCAACGACTGGCACACCTGCCCGGCGGGCGGCGAGATCCGCGCGTCGAACCCGTGCTCGGAATACATGTTCCTGGACGATACGGCGTGCAACCTCGCCTCGCTGAACCTGATGCAGTTCCGCACCGGCGAAGGCGTCAAGATTTTCGACGTGCCCGCATTCGAACATGCCGTGCGTCTGTGGACCATCGTGCTCGAAGTCTCGGTCTTGATGGCGCAGTTCCCGTCGAAGGAAATCGCGCAGCTCTCCTACGACTACCGCACGCTCGGTCTCGGCTTCGCGAATATCGGCGGGATGCTGATGGCGGCGGGCATTTCCTATGACTCGCGCGAAGGCCGTGCGATTGCTGGCGCGATCAGCGCGGTGATGACCGGCGTGTCCTACGCGACCTCCGCCGAGATGGCGGGCGAACTGGGCCCGTTCCCCGAATACGGCGCCAACAGGGATTCGATGCTGCGGGTGATGCGCAACCACCGCCGCGCCGCGCATGGCGAGAAGGCGGGCTACGAGAAGCTCGCGACCAACCCGGTGCCGCTCGACCTCGACGGCGTGAAGCAGGCCGATCTCGCCGCCGCCGCCAAGCGCGCGTGGGACGATGCTCTCGCGATGGGCGAAGAGTTCGGCTATCGCAACGCGCAGGCCACCGTGATCGCGCCGACCGGCACGATCGGGCTGGTCATGGATTGCGACACCACCGGCGTCGAACCCGACTTCGCGCTGGTGAAATTCAAGAAGCTGGCCGGCGGCGGCTACTTCAAGATCATCAATCGCTGTGTGCCCGAGGCGCTGACCACGCTGGGCTACAGCCCATCGCAGATCGACGACATCATCGCCTATGCCGTGGGTCACGGCACGCTCGAAGGTGCCAACGCCCTCTCCCACGGCGCGCTACGCGCCAAGGGGTTTGGCGAAGACCAGATCAACGCCGTCGAAGCGTCGCTGGAATCCGCCTTCGATATCCGCTTCGTGTTCAACAAGTGGACCTTGGGCGAAGAGTTCTGCCGCGATGTGCTGAAGCTGACCGACGAGCAGATGAATTCCCCCGATTTCGATCTGCTCAAGGCGCTCGGTTTCGCGCGCGCGGAGATAGACGCCGCGAACCTGCATGTCTGCGGATCGATGACGCTGGAAGGCGCGCCGCATCTGAGGGACGAGCATCTCGCCGTGTTCGACTGCGCCAATCCCTGCGGCCGCATCGGCAAGCGTGCGCTCAGCGTCGATAGCCACATCCACATGATGGCCGCGGTGCAGCCATTCATTTCGGGCGCGATCTCCAAGACGATCAACATGCCGAACGCTGCCACAGTCAAGGAATGCGGCGAGAGCTATCTCCTCTCCTGGAAGCTCGGCCTGAAGGCCAATGCGCTCTATCGCGACGGCTCGAAACTGTCTCAGCCCCTTGCCTCGTCGGTACTTCAGATCGAGGACGACGAAGACGATCTTCTGCAGGATGCGCCGATGGCGGCCCGCACCACCGTCGTCACCGAGCGCATCGTCGAGAAGATCATCGAGCGTGTGCGCGACAAGGAACGCGAGAAGCTGCCGCAGCGCCGCAAGGGCTACACACAAAAGGCAATGGTCGGCGGTCATAAGGTTTACCTGCGCACCGGCGAATACGAAGACGGCCGCCTCGGCGAAATCTTCATCGACATGCACAAGGACGGCGCCGCGTTCCGCTCGCTGATGGACGGTTTCGCCATCGCGATCTCGGTCGGCCTGCAATATGGCGTGCCGCTGGAGGAATTCGTGGAAGCCTTCACCTTCACGAAGTTCGAGCCCGCCGGCATGGTGATGGGCAACGACTCCATCAAGAACGCGACCAGCGTGCTCGACTACATTTTCCGTGAGCTCGCGATCTCCTATCTGGGCCGTTACGAGCTTGCGCACGTCTCGCCGGGCGACCCGGATGTCGGCGACGGCGCGGATGACGCGAGCCGCAGCGACCGCGACCGCGAAGTCGTCAATGCCGTGAAGAGTGTTGCCTCCACCGGCTTCGTGCGCGGCCAGATCCATCGCACCATCGCCGTGGTGCGCGGCGGCGCTGCGCCCAAGATGATGGAAGACGAACAGCGCCATGTGCATGAGCCCGTCGTTCACGAAATCCTCGAGGACGATGAGGAAGAGACGATGGAGATGGTGGACTTAAGCGAAATCCGCAACTCCGTGCTCGAAGCCGCTAATCCCGTCGGCGACATCATGACGGCTCTCGGCAACTCACTCACGGAACGCGCCAACGCGGCCGCGGTCAAATCCGCCAACGCGCGCGACACGCATGCCCGCCGCGCGGCGGAAGCCCGCATGAAGGGCTATGAAGGCGACGCGTGCGGCGGTTGCGGCAACTTCACGCTCGTGCGCAACGGCACCTGCATGAAGTGCAACACGTGTGGCTCCACGAGTGGGTGCAGCTAGCTCCCGCTTTTCTTCGTCATGGCCGCCACCGAGGCAGCCATCCAGCGCGTGCGGTAGCGAGCCGGTAAAACTGGATGGCCGGGTCAAGCCCGGCCATGACGAATAAGAGAAAGGAAGAGACCGTGGCGAAGCAGCTGGTTGAAGTGATCGACCGCAAGGGGCACATCGTTCACAGCTACACGATCGCACTTGAGCGCGGCGAGTGCATCGACGCCGAGTTCGAGGAAGTGGCCCTCGTCTTCGCCGAGAACCATGGTCTCGTGCCGAAGGAAGAACATATGCATCTCCGCGCCCGCTGCGTGCGCTAGGTGCGGTCGATCCGGCAGGCGTAACAGCCGCGCTTGGCGTTGTGGACGTGGATGTAGCGAACATCGCCGTTCGCGAAGAACTGCGTGATCGCCTCCTCCACAGTGTCGCCGGACACGACATCGGCCTCCACGATACAATCCTGCGCGTCGTAGCCGCGAAGCGACAGCATGCGGCCGCGCAGCGCCTGCGGCACCAGGTCCACCGCATCGAACGCCTGCACCCTGCGCTCGCGCACAAAGATCGGACCTGACGCGCGATAGGGCGAACGCGCGGGCTGATGCTCGAAAGCGAGCAGAAGAACGGACTCGCCCGGCTCGGCGTCTTCCAGGGTCACGCGGCACGGAAAGCCGGGCTTCTCATCGGCGATCATGCGTTGGATGCCTTGCGCAGCGAGCGCCGTGTCGCTCATCGCGAACAATGGCTCGAACTGGGATTGCGAAAGACCGGTGGCGCGGAATGACATGGGGATTCTCGACAGGTTGCAGAGCCTTTTCCCGCGCTTTCCTGCTGCTTTCGACCCGTTTCTTGCGCTGGCCCGCGCCTTGCGACGCTCAGCCGGATACGTCTCAAACCGGAACACGCCCCATGCTCCGCTTTGTCTTAGCCCCTTCAGCCGCGGCCTGCAGCGGCACGGAAACGAAAACCTCGAACGGCCTCGCGGCCCACACTTGTTCTTAGCGGTTCGGTTAGCCTCCGAAAAACGCTTCACTCGGCCCCGGGCGCGGATGTACCGCCCGGGGTTCTTTTTTGCCGTTGCCGCCGCGGACGGGATCCGTCTAGGCCCTCACCGCGCGGGCTTCCCAGACGATCCTCTTCTGGTCCGCGGTATAGATCGCGAGAGTGCCGTCATCCTGCGCGGCAAAAAAAGCGTTGGGATGGCCCGCCGTATGGCTCGCCCACACGCATTGTCCCGCGGCATCGTAGATTGCGAGGTTGCCGTCGGACTGCATGGCCAGACGATCGCCGCGCGATCTGCTCTCCCAGACACTGCGATTGCTACGGACGTCCCAGAACTGAAGGTTGCCGGCGGTGAATGACAACAGATAGCGCGCACCGACGCTCCACGATGTACCGCGCGAAAACTCGATCGATTGGAACAGAAGCTTACCCACGCTTTACGCCCAGACTGAACAGGGAGAACAATTAGACGGGGTTCATGACATTTTTCGCGTTTCCCAAACAACAGAAAACGTTGGTGCAACGCAGCGACTGACAAACAATGATACAAAATCTGAGAGATCGCGCGGATGTACTGATGGAGGTCTTTATTCGTAAATTCGCCGTCATGCGATGGACCGCACTCTTCCTGCTCGCGATGCTGACCGGCGCTCACGCGGCGCCCTGCACGCCGCATCGGTTCGACGGGTCCAGTTTTACGGTCTGCGCATTCGATGCGAAGAAGCAGAGCCTGCACCTCACTCTGCCGCCTTCGCGTGGCTTCGCCGGACTACCGGCAAAGAATGTCGCGTTCGGAATGAACGCGGGGATGTTCGACAGCTCAGGCATTCCCGTCGGCCTCTATGTCGAGAATGGCAAACTGATCCATCAGTTGAACACGCAAAGTGGCGACGGCAATTTCTACATGCTGCCCAATGGCGTGTTCAGCCAAGACGCTGACAAGAAGTTGCATATTGAAACGACACAAGCCTATGCCGCACGCAAAACGAAGCCGCGTTGGGCGACGCAATCGGGGCCGATGCTGTTGATTGCGGGCAAGCTGCATCCGCAAGTATCTGCAGATGGTCCTTCTAGGAACATCCGAAACGGCGCATGCCTGCGCGACAGCACCCATGCGTTCTTCGCGATCGGCGAAGATGCGGTCTCGTTCGGCAAGCTGGCGCGGCTGTTCCGAGACGCACTCAAATGCCGCGATGCGCTCTATTTCGACGGCTACGTCTCAGGCGCGTGGATACCGTCCGAGCAACGCATGGACAACCGCGCACCGCTCGGCCCAATTGTGGTCGTGACAAACCGCTGAAGGCTACTCCGCCGCCTGCGGTAGCTCCTTCGGCTTCCAGCGCAGCACCGGTTTGCGCGCGGCGGCGGTCTCATCCAGGCGGCGGCGGGGAGCCAGACGCGGGGCGCCTTCGAAGCGCTCGCGCTTTCCGGCTTTCGCTTCCAGCGCCATCGTGCGCAGCACATGAATGAAGCGGTCGAGCGACTCCTTCGATTCCGATTCCGTCGGCTCGATCAGCATCGCGCCGTGAACGACGAGCGGGAAATACATCGTCATCGGATGATAACCTTCGTCGATCATCGCCTTGGCGAAATCGAGCGTCGTGACGCCGGTGCCGTTGAGGAAGCTGTCGTCGAACAGCGCCTCGTGCATGCAGGGGCCATCGCCGAACGGTGCGCTCATCACGTCTTTCAGGGACGCCAGAACGTAATTTGCCGAAAGCACCGCGTCCTCGCTCGCCTGGCGCACACCGTCACGGCCGTGGCTCAGCATGTAGGCGAGCGCGCGCGTGAACATGCCCATCTGGCCCTGGAACGCGCACATGCGGCCGAACGGGTGGGCGCTCTTTGGAGCATCCGCGCGGTCTTCGACATAGCGAAAACCCCTGGCGTCGTGGACAAGCAGCGGGAGCGGCGCGAACGGCGCGAGCCGCTCCGACAGCACCACCGGTCCCGCACCCGGCCCGCCACCGCCATGCGGCGTGGAGAACGTCTTGTGCAGGTTGATGTGCATGGCATCGACACCGAGATCGCCCGGCCGCACGCGGCCCGCGATGGCGTTGAAGTTCGCGCCGTCGCAATAGAAATACGCGCCCGCCGCATGAACGGCATCCGCCATCTCGATGATGTCGGGCTCAAACAATCCGCAGGTATTCGGATTGGTCAGCATGATCGCGCAGACATCGGAGCCGAGCTTGGCCTTCAACGCCGCGACGTCGACACGTCCATCCTTTGTACCCGGCACCTCGTCCACCGTGAAGCCTGCGAAAGCGGCCGTTGCTGGATTGGTGCCGTGCGCAGATTCCGGAACCAGAATACGCGGCCGCTTCTCGCCGCGCGCTTCGACGGCGGCGCGGATCGCGAGCAGGCCGCACAATTCGCCATGCGCACCGGCTTTCGGTGACATCGCCACCGCCGGCATCCCGGTCAGCGTGGTGAGCCACTTCATCAACTCGGAGATCAACTCCAGCGCGCCCTGCGTCGTGGATTGGGGCGCGAGAGGATGCAGATCGCCGAAGCCCGGCAGCCGCGCCATCTTCTCGTTCAGGCGGGGATTGTGCTTCATCGTGCAGGAGCCGAGTGGATAAAGCCCGGCATCGATCGCGTAGTTCATCCGCGACAGGCGCACATAGTGGCGCACGACTTCCGGTTCGGACAGACCCGGCAGACCGATGGGGCCCTTGCGGCGCTGACCGCCGAGGCGCGTCTCGCTCATCTGCACGTCCGGCACGTCGACGCCGGTCATGCCCTTGCGGCCGAGTTCGAAGATCAGACCCTCTTCGTGGTCGAGGCCGCGGTCGCCGGAGATCGTCGGCAACTCGTTTGCTTCGATGGTGCCCGGAGCTGTCGGGCGGCCCTGATTGTTCATCGTCATTTTGATTTGCTCCCGATAAAACGGCGATCAGCTTCTGTAGCTAGTTTCACAATCAGCTGCGCGCACTTCTTGGTCTGCGTCCAATGCATCTGCCTGGTCGATGCCCAAACAGCTCCTCGCCGCTCATTCTGCACCTGTGTCAACAACCTCATGAGCTCGTCAAAATCTGCCTTCATTTCATCTACAAGAAATCGCGACTGAACGACGTGCAGATAATTGATATAAGCACTCACAAGACGATCTCTCATCGGTCCTGTATCCGAAGCGAGATCATTTCTCGCTGCATAGAATTTATCGCGATAGTAATTCTCAAAGGCCAAGCGAAAGTATCTCCGCTAATGTCCTGGCGAAGGCGTCGCAATCGTCATCCGTGCAGGTTTCGGTCGCGGCCACGATCAGGAGATCGCGCACGCTCTCGTCATGCGGCAGCAGGCGCGAGGCCGGCACGCCGGCGATGATGTTCTTCGCCGCCAGCGCATCCACAACACCCGCCGCCGGTTTCGGCAGTTTGACCGTGAATTCGTTGAAGAAGCTCGATGTTACCAGTGACACGCCGCCAATCTTCGCCAGCTTGTCGGCCAGCTTCGATGCGGTCGCGTGGTTCACGCGCGCCACGCGGGTCAGCCCTTCCTCGCCCAACAGGCTCAGGTGAATTGTGAAGGCCAGCACGCAAAGCCCTGAATTCGTACAGATATTGCTGGTCGCCTTGTCGCGGCGGATGTGCTGCTCGCGGGTGGACAATGTGAGCACATAGCCGCGCTTGCCACCGGCATCGACGGTCTCGCCCGTGAGACGGCCCGGCATCTGGCGCAGGAATTTCTCCCGCGTCGCGAACAATCCGACATAGGGCCCGCCGAAGTTCAGGCCGTTGCCGATGCTCTGGCCCTCAGCCGCGACAATGTCCGCGCCCTGATGGCCGGGTGGCTCAAGCAAGCCGAGAGACATGACTTCCGTCACCACGGCGATCAGCAGCGCGCCCTTGGCGTGGGCGGCCTCGGCGATGGGCTTCAGGTCGCGGATCATGCCGAACACGTCCGGCGACTGCACCACGACGCAGGCGGTCTCGCTGTCGATCATCGATGCAATGTCTTCGGCGCTTCCCGGCGTGACCGGAGCTCGTACGACCTTGCCCGAGAGCGCGGCGACGGTCTCGACCGTCTCGCTGTAATGCGGATGCAGGCCGCCGGAGAGGATCGCCTTCGGCCGCCGCGTCAGGCGCTGCGCCATCAGCACGGCCTCCGCCGTTGCGGTCGAGCCGTCGTAGAGCGAGGCGTTCGCGACCTCCATACCGGTGAGCAGCGCCACCTGCGTCTGGAATTCGAACAGATATTGCAGCGTGCCCTGCGCGATCTCGGGCTGATAGGGCGTGTAGGACGTGAGGAACTCCGAACGCTGGATCAGATGGTCCACCGCCGACGGCACGTGATGCTTGTAGGCGCCCGCGCCGCAGAAGAACGGCACGCTTCCCGCCGCCGTATTCTTGGCCGCCAGCCTCGACATCAGCCGATCGACTTCCAGCTCGCCCTTCGTATCGGGCAGATCGAAAGCGGACAACGGCACAACGGCGGATTTCGGAACGTCGCGGAACAACGCATCGATATTCGGCGCGCCGATCTTGGCGAGCATCGCCTTGCGGTCTTCCGATGTGAGTGGGTGGTATCTCATGTTTGCTCTCTACTCTCTGTCATCACCCGGCTTGTCCGGGTGACCCACTTTCTTTCGCAAAGAAGATGGGTCGCCCGCATAAAGCGGGCGATGACATTCCTGTTGGTTAGAGTCCCTTCACGAACTCGTCGTATTGCGCCTTGGTCATCAGCTTGCCGAACTCGCTCGCCTCGACGCCCTTGAGTTTGAAGAACCAGCCTTCGCCTTCGGGATCGGCATTGACCTTCGCGGGATCGTCAGCGAGCGCGGTGTTGCCTTCGGTCACTTCACCGCCCACAGGCGCGTAGACTTCGCTGGCCGCTTTCACGCTTTCGACGACGGCCGCTTCGCCGCCCGCGTTCACCTTGCGGCCGGCATCGGGTACTTCGACGAACACAACGTCGCCGAGCTGTTCGGCGGCGAACTTGGTGATGCCGACTGTGGCGTTTCCGCCATCGAGTTGCACCCATTCATGCTGATCGGTGTATCTGGTCTCGCTCATGTTCCTCTCTCTTTCTTCTCACCCTTCGACAAGCTCAGGGTGAGGGTTTGTCAAACCCCTCATGCTGAGCCTGTCGAAGCATGAGAGTCATGTGGCTCTGCGATAACGATGTGGAAAGAACGGCATCGGCGCGATGCGCGCGGGCATCGGCTTGCCGCGGACGATCAGATCGACTTCGGTGCCATCAGCAGCGAACGCCGTCTCGACATAACCCATAGCGACCGGCCCGTTCACGCTCGGCCCGAAGCCGCCGGATGTGATCTCGCCGATGACGCGACCGGTCTTGTCAGCGACCGGCGTGTGCTCACGCGCGGGCGCTTTGCCGATGGGCAAAATGCCAACGCGTTTCTTTGACGGCGTCCCATCCAGAATTTTATCCGCGCCAACAAAGTCGCGATCCGTGCGGCGGCGCTTCTGGATCGACCACATCAAGTTGGCTTCCGCCGGATTCACCGTCTCATCGATGTCGTGGCCGTAAAGGCAAAGCCCGGCTTCCAGACGCAGCGAGTCCCGCGCGCCAAGACCGATAGGCAGCACTTCGCTTTCCGCGAGCAAAGCGCGCGCGACGCGTTCGCCGTCTTTGCCCTCGATGGAAATCTCAAAACCGTCTTCGCCGGTGTAACCCGAGCGGCTGACGATCGCCGGGCAACCAGCGACATCCGCGCGCACGACCTTCATAAAGGTGAGCCTGTCGATGCCAGGCGACAGACGCTCCAGCACCGCACCCGCCATCGGCCCCTGCAACGCGAGCAGCGCGCGGTCGAACCGCGTGGTGATCGTCGCGGCGCCCTTCAACTTGTCCGCCATATGGGCGTAGTCGCCGTCCTTCGTGCCCGCGTTGACGACGAGATACATATCCGCCTCGCCTTCCAGCTTGGTGAACATAAAGTCGTCTTTGATCGTGCCCTGATCGTTCAGCAGCAATCCGTAACGCTGCATGCCGGACTTGAGACCGACGACATCGGCGGGCGTGACGCGCTCCAGCGCTTTCGCCGGATCGGCGCCGGACAGGAACGCCTGCCCCATATGCGAGACATCGAACAGCCCCGCTTTCTCACGGGTGTGCAGATGTTCCTTCAGGACGCCGGTCGGATATTGCACCGGCATTTCGTAGCCGGAGAACGGCACCATCTTCGCGCCAAGCTCGATATGCAGCGCATAGAGCGGCGTTCTCAAAAGTGTCTCGGATGTTTCGGTCATCAGCGGTCCAGACAAGAGTTGCGGTGGCGCGAACCGCAAACCGCGGAACTCGCGCCCCTCTGTCATGGGACCTGAGAGATTTCCCCGAACGTTGCCGCTCGGATTACCCCTTCGGTGAAGAGCGCTTTCGCGATCCCGCTTTCCAGAAGTTCATCTCCTTCGCGGTCCTTTTGCCTGAGAGTTTCCGGGGCGGTTGCTCCTTCGGCCTTCGCCAGCAGCTTCGGCCGACGAGTCGGCTTTCGGCGTGGACGAACGTCTCCCGCGAGGGATCTTTTGTATGGCCGGACAGAGGCGCCTCACGGCGGAAATGCCCGTTGCGCGGCATCATAGGGAGGGAGGCTAATGAGTCAAATAAAACCGGACTTCCCTCTCCCCCAAAAGGGGAAGAGGGAGGGAGCTTATTTCACATCCGCGCGGGGATTTCGATCCCAAGAAGGTCCAGAACCTTCGCCAGCGCGGCCAGGGTCACTTCACACAGCCCGATTCGCGCGGCGCGGAGTTCCGCGTCAGTTTCAGAGAGAATATGGTGCTCCGAGTAGAAACGGCTGAATTTCTGCGCGAGTTCGAAGGCGTATTCGCACAGGATGTTCGGCGCGCGATTATCCTCGGCAGCCTGCATCTTCACCGGCAGCGCGAGAAGCTGAAGCACCAACGCGCGCTCTTCCGCGGAACGCACGACAGGCGCGGATGATGCGTGGCCCCCTTCCTTCGCCTTGCGCAGGATCGACTGGATGCGAACAGCGGCATATTGGAGATACGGCCCGGTCTTGCCCTCGAACCGCACGAAGCGGTCGAGATCAAAAATATAGTCGGTGAGACGGAAGTTCGAGAGATCCGCGAATTTCAATGCCGCGATGCCGACCTTCTTCGCAACATCCGCGCGCTCGTCCGCGCCGTAATCGTTGGCGAGGCCCTGCTCTACCAGCCGCTTGTCGGCCTCGGCGGTCATGGTGGCAATGAGATCGTAAAGCTTCATCACGCCGCCGGCGCGGGTCTTGAACGGCTTGCCGTCGGTGCCGTTCATCGTGCCGAAGCCGGCGTGCTCCAGCACGGCATGACCGTTTAGGCGTGCCTTGCGCGCGGCGCGGAACACCTGCTCGAAGTGCAGATGCTGGCGCTGATCCACGCAATAGAGAACGAGATCGGGGTTCTGTTCCTTCACGCGATCCACGATGGTCGCAAGATCGGTCGTGCCGTAGAGCACCGCGCCATCCGATTTCACCAGGATCAGCGGCGGCATTTCCTTCTTGTCGCCCTCTTCCGCGACCGGAATGACGAGTGCGCCTTCGCTCTCTTCGGTGACATGCCGCGCTTTCAGGTCTTCGATCATCGGCGCGATCAGCGGCTCGACGCTTGCCTCGCCTTTCCAAAGATCGAAATGAATGCCGAGGCTCCCCCATTCGCGCTCCAGCCCGAATTTTGAGACCGCGAAAAAGTGCTCCCACAGCGCGCGATAACCGGGACGGCCTGCCTGCAATTCGGCCGTGGCCTTGCGCGCCTCCTCCAGCCGCGCCGGATCGGCTTTGCACGCGGCCGACGCCGCCGGATAGATCTCCTCGAGGTCTTCCATCGTCACCGGCGATTGCTCCGGGTACGGACCTTTGAACCCGGCGTCGAAATAAACCGGCGCAATGCCGCGATGCCCGATCTCGGAGATAAGCTGGCCCATCTGCAGGCCCCAATCCCCCAGATGCACGTCGCTCATGACATGCCAGCCATTGGCACGGAACAGGCGCTGCAACGAGTCGCCGATCACCGAAGAACGCAGATGGCCGACATGCATGGGCTTTGCGACATTCGCGCCGCCGAAATCGATGACGGCCGTCTTGCCGTTACCTGTGCCGGGAGCGCCGAGCCGCGCATCCTTCGCCATGGTCCCTGCGCGTTCGGCGAGCGCTGCATCCGTGACATCGAGATTGATGAAGCCGGGACCTGCGATCTCGACCTTCGCAAAGATCGGGTTGGCTTTCAGATGCCCCGCGATCTTATCGGCAATCGCGCGCGGGTTCATCTTGGCGGCGCGCGCGGCTTGCATTGCGCCGTTGCACTGGAACTGCGCCATGTCCTGGCGATCGGATTCCTGGACGTGGCCGAAGGATTCCGAAAGTCCCTCGGCCACGAACGCGGCCCTGGCGATCGCGCTCAGTTCGGCGGCGAGACTCGTCATGGCGCGTAGTGATGGTTCTTCGTGTTGTATTCGAGCTGCGCCGTCGTCAGCTGGATGCCGGTGAGAATCTGATACTCACCCATCTTGCTGCCGCGCTCGAACTTGATCGCGATGTCGTTGATTGCCTGTTCAAAATTCGCGGTGGCCTGCCCGGCAAGAAAGTGGACATCGGTCGTATACATTTTCTTCGTCATGATCCGGCTGCCGCCATGCGTGATGGCGACGAAATACGGGATGCGGTAGTTCGCCTCTTCAGGCGCGGGCGGCCGGTGCGCCGAGAACACAACATAGATTCTCGAATTCGTAAGCTTGTTGTCCTTGTCGTAATCGCAACCGGTCCTGACATTGGTCATCCACACGGTGTAGAGCTCGCCTGACGGATCCTGCGGCGCATTTGGACGGAATACGGTGAGCGCCGATGTCGGCGCAAGCACGGCGGCGCTGGGACACAGGCCCTTTTCCGCGTCGGTGTGGGAGCAGCCGGAAAGAACCACGGCGGCAAGCAGGGCAACCATCAAAACGCGCATTGTTTCAAGCCTTGAAAACGGACCGCAGGGGATGGCTAGGCATAGCACATCCCGCCGCGGGAAAGGAAAGACCCTTGGGGGCGGGTAGTGGGTCAGTTTGAATTTTGGTCCATGTCGCGCCAACCGCAAATCTCAGTGTTCTCATCCAAGTCCTTAGCAATTGAGAGCTTGTAGCTTCTTATCTCGTTGCACACCTGATCGCGGTCCATGTCCAGGTTGTTCTGTGCCTCGTCTATCTCTTGTCTCCCTTCTATCTGATGAAGCAAAGAAAACGCGCCAGTCTGTTGGCCCTCGTGATAGCCCCACAGCCAGCTTGTCATCAGGCTCAGCGTTCCGAGAAGAATCAGAATGCCAGTGCGCCCCATCATCTCTCGTGCCCATTTGTGCATTCGCCGCTTCCCACCCTGCAATCTTCGCGACCATATCAGACATTTCCCAGCAGCTGCAGGCGTTCGCGCTTCCCTCCCAGCGCAAAGAGTGCGACGGAATACACGCTATGACGACTCGCATCGATCTGTTCACGGACGGAGCCTGTTCCGGAAACCCCGGACCCGGTGGCTGGGCCGCACTCCTGCGCGCCGGCCGGCATGAGAAGGAATTATCCGGCGGCGAGCAGCTCACGACCAACAACCGCATGGAGATGATGGCCGCGATCCGCGGGCTGGAGGTGCTGCGCAAGCCGTCGGAGATTACGGTTCATACGGATTCACGTTACCTGCTGGACGGCGCGACGAAATGGCTGAAGCGCTGGAAAGCCAATGGCTGGAAAACCGCCGACAAGAAGCCGGTGAAAAACGACGATCTGTGGCGCGAACTCGATGCGCTGTTGACGCGTCATTTCGTGACCTGGAATTGGGTCCGGGGCCATTCCGGTCATCCGGAGAACGAGCGCGTCGATGCGCTGGCGCGCTCCGAGGTCGAGCACTTCACCGGCTAGGTGCGCTGTCGCGACCGGCCTCAAAGCCGGGAATGTCCTCTGGAAATGAGAGCCAATGGTGACGGCTGCGCTCGAACACCGAGCGCGCCGGTTTCGGAAAATGCGGATCGGCAAACGCGCCCACCGCGACGCCATAACGTCCGGGATGATTGGCGGCCCGCCAATAGACGGTTGAGCCGCAACGCGGGCAGAAATGAAAAATCAGCTTACGGCCTTCGACCGACCGTTCGTACACGGAGGAAGGCCCCGACAGCCGCAGCTGCGCTTCCTCAAAATAAGCGCCGACGCCGAACGAAGAGCCCGTGCGGCGCTGGCATTCGAGGCAGTTGCACAGCGAAACGACAGCCGGCTCGCCCTCGGCGTCCACCGTCAGCGAGCCGCAGCAGCATCGGGCCGTGCGCGCCGTCACATCAAAGCTGCTTCAGGATCGCTTCGGCGCTCGACACGGAGAACGCGCCGGGCTCTTCCACGCTCAACGCCTTCACGACGCCGTCATCGACGATCATCGCATAGCGCTGGCTGCGCTGGCCCATGCCGAAACGGGTGCCGTCCATCTCGAGACCGAGCGCGCGCGTGAACTCGCCGTTGCCGTCGGCCAGCATCATCACCTTGTCGCCGGCGCCCTGCTGATCGCCCCAGGCGCCCATCACGAACGCATCGTTGACGGACAGGCACGCGATCGCGTCCACGCCCTTCGCTTTAATCGCGTCGGCGTTCTGAATGAAGCCCGGCAGATGTTTCGCCGAGCAGGTCGGCGTAAAGGCGCCGGGAAGCGCGAACACGACGATTTTCTTGCCAGCGAACAGATCGTCGGTCTTCACCGGCTTTGGGCCGCCATCCTGCTTCTGCATCAGCGTCGCCGACGGAACCTTGTCACCCACCTTGATCGTCATGTTTTCTCCACAGTGTTGAACCGGCGCGGTTGTAGCCCAGCCTCAGGGACGCCGCAAAGGATTTGCGGTTTTCCACATTTCGGGTGTTACAATCGCGCATGGCATCGGCGCAGAAAAGCAAAGGCGATGATGGTTTCCTGCTGGGGAAACTTCTGATCGCGCTTCCCGGCATGCCCGATCCGCGCTTCGAGAAAAGCGTCATCTTCATGTGCGCGCATTCCGATCAGGGCGCAATGGGACTGATCGTCAACAAGCCTTTCGAGGGCCTGACGTTCCGCGAGCTGGTCGAGAAGCTCGAAATCCGCGTGACGGCGAACACGCCCGATCCACCGGTGCTGTTCGGCGGCCCTGTCAGCACCGGACAAGGGTTTGTGCTGCATTCCTCCGAGTATATGGCCAAGGACGCGACGATGCCGGTCACGCCGGAGATATCCCTCACGGCGAGCGTGGAGGTTCTGCGCGACATGGCCGAAGGCCGCGGCCCGGGAAAGTCTCTGTTCGCGCTGGGCTATGCCGGTTGGGGGCCGGGTCAGATCGAAGGCGAATTGCAGACCAATGGCTGGATTCATTGCGATCCTGACAAGGCGATCGTGTTCGATCTCGCCTACGACGCCAAATGGCGCGCGGCATTGGCGAAGCTCGGTGCCGATATTTCAGGTCTGTCGGCCGAGGCCGGTCGCGCCTGAGCCGGGCGTGAGCTTGATCGCCGTTCCCGGGTTGTAATGACGCGCGATATAATTGAGCGCATCGGCGAGCGACAGAGGCGGCGAATAGTAGAAGCCCTGCGCGAATTCGCAGCCGATCTCTTTCAACAGCGCCGCGTCCTCTTCGCTTTCCACGCCTTCCACGACAACGTCGCGCTTGAGATCGTGCGCCAGCGTTACGACGGAACTCAGAACAACGCTGCTGTCGGATTCCCTGTGCGTGCCGCCATGCCGCGAGAGAAAACTCTTGTCCACTTTCACGGTGTCGAACGGAATATCCTTGAGCTGGCTCAAGGTCGATTGACCGGTGCCGAAATCGTCGATCGCGAGACCCGCACCGAGCGCGCGGATTCGCCTCAAGACCGCTTGTGCATTCGCAGCGGCGGCACTCTCGGTCACTTCCAGCTTCAGCGTACCGGGTGCAACGCCGCAATCGGTCAGAAGCTGGCGCAGGAACGATTCAAACGCCTGATCGCGCAACTGGCGACGGGAAACATTGACGCTCGCGAAAAGCGGCGGTGTCAGCGGAAAGAAGCGCTGCCATTGCGACAGATCGTGCGCCGCCTGATCGAGCGCAAAGCGGCCCAGCGTGACGATGAGACCGGTTTCCTCGCAATGCGCGATGAAATCGTCAGGTGGGATGAGCCCTCTTTCAGGATGACGCCACCGGATCAGGGCCTCAAAGCCCGCCACCGTGCAATCCGCGACACGCACGATGGGCTGGTAGAAGATTTCGATCTGATCGTGCTCGATTGCGGCACGAAGCTCGGCCTCCAGCGTAACGGAATCGCTCGAAGCCTGAGTGCTCATCACGCGGGCATAGACGCGGGCGCATCCGCCGCCGTCCTGTTTGGCCCGCATCAGCGCGAGTTCGGCATTCTTGACGAGATCGGCGCCATCACGCGCGTCGGCGCCGACCCCGAGGCCGATGCTCGCCGCGGCGAAGATGTTGCGGCCGTCCTGAACGTAGGCGCCCGCGCAGGTCTCCGCGAGTTCGGCGCCAATGGTCGCGACGGTTCCGCTCGGGTGCCGGAAGAGCAATGCAAAGGAGTCGCCGCCGACGCGGAATACATCCGCCTGCCCGCCCGCGCGCTTCGCGAGACGATCCGCGATACGAACCAGCAGCGCATCGCCCCCGGCATCGCCCAGGCTGGCATGGATCGCCTTGAACCGGTCGATGTCGAGCACCGCGAGCGTCGCGTCCACGAAGCCGTCGCCCATCCTCTCGAACGCGATCATGAGCGCTGCGCGATTGCCCAGACCGGTCAGCGGGTCGATCAGCGAGCTGTCGGAAGCAGCGACTTCGATTTCCTTGCGCGCCGTGATGTCGGCAATGAGGCCCAGACAGCGATTGGTGCGATTGCCGTCGCCCATCATCGTCGCGCGCAATTCTAACCACCGGTACCGGCCGTTCTCGCTGCGCACCCGAAACTCGATGCGAAAGGCGAGGCCCGCCTGAGCGCGGTAATCCGAGACTGCCTGCTCGTAGATCCCGCGATCGTCGGGGTGCACGCGCGCGATCCAGACCCGATGCGGCATCGTCCCATGCGCTTCGTCGAGGCCAATCAGGGACGCGGCTTCGCGTGACAGCAAGACCTGATCGGACTCGAACTCCAGGTCGAAGATGCCCTGATGCGCGGCACCGATCGCTTTCAAGGCGGCAGGATCTTCGGCGGTCATCCGCAAGCCCGGCAGGACGGCAATACCTTCACCGGCAACGACGGCCAGAGCGAGAAGAACGGCGCCTGCCGCCGCGAAGCCACCGGCGATGTCAGGCGCGACTGTCGTATCGCCGAGCATCCCCATCGAAGAAAGTGCGGCGGCAAACGCGACAAGCGCGAAGACGGCTGCGCTGGGCGCCAGCACCCGCGCCGGCTGCGAACCGGAGCGGCCGCGATGCACGAGGTATGCGGTGATCGCGGCGGTTCCCAGTGTAACCAGGGCATAGGTAAGGTCCGTGGCCGCTGGAATGCCCAGATACGACAAAATCGAGAGGCCGGTTAGCGCGATGACGGCCCGATCGAGCCAGCGTCCGGCAGAGCGCCACGCGCCGTCAACCGGCACAAGCGTATCGGCCAGGCGGATGCCTGACACCAACGCGAGCCCGGCGAAGAACGCGGTTAGGCCATAAGGCCCTCCGATGTTCGTGGCGAGGCTTCTGTCGAACATGCCCGTGCCCGTCAGGCGCGTCAGAAGAATGAGAAGGAGTGTGAGAGCCGCCCACAGTGGCGCGCGATGACCCGACATGACTGCGAGCCCGCCAGCGATCGCTGCGGCTGCGAAGATCAATCCGCCAATCGCGGCGATGAAGATGCCGACCCGGCGGTTGTGCGCGGCAAGCGCAGGTTCCGTCCATGCGAGCAGCGAAGGTGGCGTCTCCGCGTTGCCGATCTCTATGGCGACCAATGCACTCATGCCCGGAGGAATGGTGATCCTGTACGTATGCCCGCCATAGGCCTTTGCCGTCTCGATCAGGACGCTGGCATCAGAACTCGCGAGGCTGAGGATAGCGGGCCGCGCATGACGGGGCAACAGGCGCAGAAAATCGGCCGCCTCTTGCCCGGCCTGCAGGACGCGCGTCGCCGCGCGCGAAGACGAATTGACGGCAGTGAACGTATACCATTGCGAGGTGTTGTCATGCGATGCCGTGCCAGCGGGCGCGTTATAGGGGCCGAGCGTGTCCTTCAACTCGATCACGGAATCGGAATCGCGGAGGGTGACGATGCGGCTTTCTTGCGCTGGCGGCGCGGCAGTCGCGGCCATCCCCGCAAAAAGCAGCGCGGCAAGAGCCGCGGCAAAACTCCATCGTGCTGTCACGCGGTCTCGTTCCGATGCCAAAAAAGCGGCGCTAACCTACAGGGGCTTCATCGGCGAGCAAAGCGAATAGGGCGTGGTCGCGCCATTCGCCGTTAATCTGCAGATAGCCGCGCGCGAGACCTTCCTGCCGGAAGCCCACCTTGGTCAGGAGATTCTTGGACGGCTCATTGCTGGGCAGACAGGCCGCTTCGATGCGATGCAGACCGAGCGTGGAGAAGATGAACGGCACCAGCGCGCGCACGGCGTCGAACATATGCCCCTGACGCGCAAAACGCTCGCCGATCCAATAACCCAACGCGCAACACTGCGTTACGCCGCGCCGCACATTGGAAAGCGTGCAGCCGCCCAGCAGCGCATCGTCGGCCTTGCGGAAAACAAAAAAGGCATAGGCCGAGTCAAGACGCGTTTCTTTCTGGTAGCGCTTGATGCGGCGGCGAAACGCACCTTTGCTCAGTTCGTCCGTCGCCCATGCGGGCTCCCAGGGCGCGAGAAATTCGCGGCTCTCGCCGCGCACGGCGGCCCAGCCGGCATAGTCCGACGAACGCGGATATCGCAGATATACGTCCTGGCCGCGAATGACCGGTTGCTGGCCGCCCGGAAACGTCAAGCCGCGCATGAACGCCATAGGACCAGAGTTCATTCCGCAGCGCGCATCGTAACGGACCCGCCGAAACGCGCGGAAAAGCTTTCATAGCTCTCGAGATGAGAGACAGGGCCAAGCGCGGCGATCGCGGGTTGCGGCGAATTCATGAGACGCGAGCCAAACCGCCGAACGGCATCCGTGTCAACCTCATCCAGCTTCGCGGTCAATTCCTCGACACTCAGGATGCGGCCGTAGGAAAACATCTGTCCGGCGATCTGCTCGGCGCGGTTCATGGGACGCTCGAGGCCCATCAGCAGACCGGATCTGAGCTGCGCCTTGGCGCGCGCAATTTCCGCTTCGGTGGCGCCTTCAGCAAGCGCCGCCATTTCGCCGGCGATGACAGGTGCGATCTCGCCCGATTCGGTGCCGCCTGTGCCGGTGTAGATTCCGACGAAGCCCGTATCGTTGGCGCTCTGCGTAAACGCATAGATCGAATAGCAGAGGCCGCGCTTCTCACGCACCTCCTGGAACAGCCTTGAGGACATGCCGCCGCCAAGTGCGGTTGCATACACCTGCGCGGTATAAATATCCGGATCGGTCTGCGACACGCCCGGGAACGCGAACGCCAGATGCGCCTGTTCGAGATCGTCGGTCTTGCGCAGATCGCCGCCGACCCAGCGCGCCGTGGAAGGCTTTGGCGTTTCGCCCGTGTTCAGAGCGGCAAACTTCTCTTCCGCGAGCTTCACGATCTTGGCGTGATCGACAGCGCCGGACGCCACCAGCGTCATGCCGCCCGCGCGGTAATTCGCCTGCATGTAGGTGCGCAGGTTCTCGCGCGTGAAAGCCGCGACCGTGTCGTCCTCGCCCAGGATTTGCCAGCCCAGGGGCTGGTTCTGATAAATCGTCGCCTGCAGATGATCGAAGATGATGTCGTCCGGTGTGTCGCGCGCCTGACCGATCTCCTGCAGCACGACCTGGCGCTCGCGTTCGAGTTCGGACTGTTCGAAAGTCGGTCGTGTGAGAATGTCCGCGAGAACATCCATCGCCAGCGGCACATCGGATTTCAGCACGCGCGCATGGAACGCGGTCTGCTCGCGGCTCGTGTATGCGTTGAGGAATCCGCCGACCGATTCCATTTCTTCCGCGATGTCGCGTGCTGAGCGGCGTTCCGTTCCCTTGAACGCCATGTGCTCGAGCATGTGAGAGATGCCCATCACGGGCTTCGTCTCATTGCGTCCGCCACAGTTCACCCACACACCCAGTGCCGCGCTTTCAAGCTGCGGCATTGGATCGGTGATGACTGTCAAGCCATTGGAAAGTATGGATATTTCAATGCTCATGAGACCGGCACTCTAGCGGTCATGTGGCCCCGGACCAAGCCAAATCGGACCCCCGAATGCAGTCTTTTTCAGACGTCTGCTAACCGCCCGGAAGGACGCGGAATTTTGTTCGCCGTAGGGTTATTAACCCCTCGAAACCGCTCCGGACCGGCTCTCTTTTGACGGCACGAATACAATCATAAGTTGCAATCCTTACTGGAGATCGGTTCGCCAAATCTGAGCCGGCCGTGGGAAATGTGATAGGCCACGTAGACCCCGAACAGCACCGCCGCGAGCCCGAACCAGGTGATCGCATATTGAAGGTGTTCGTTGCGGAAGGTCACGACGGTTTGCCCGCCTTTCGACCAGCCGCCGGAATTGGGCGTGGCATCGGCTTCGATCACGACAGGCGCCGCGAGCGTCGTAATGCCGTCGCTCTTCGCAATGCCGGTCACATCATGCGCAAACCAGATGCGATGCGCGATATCGGGCGCCGGGGTAAACGCACCCGGCGGATCCGGCGTGCGCCATACGCCGACAATGCGCGTATCGCCGGCGATCCGACCCGTGCTGCGCATGGCGGGATCGAGTTTCTCCTTCGGCACGACACCGCGGTCGACCAGAAACACGCGTCCATCGCGCAGCGCGAACGGAACGATGACGTGGTAGATGGGCGCGCCAGCATCGGTGCCGAAGACATACGCTTCTTTCGCATTGTCGAAGCGGCCGTCGAACGCAACGCGGCGGTATTGTGCCGCTGCCCCCATCGCGAGTGCCGCATCGGGCGAGATCGGTGCGGCGTGCATGTTCCGGTTCACCTGCGCGATGAGGTCGAGCTTCCATTGCAGCCGCTCCAGCTGCCACACGCCGAGCGAGATCAGGATCGCGAACAGAATCCCGCTCGCGAAAGTCAGTTTCCAGAGGGGCCGGAAGTGGAGCATGGCGAGGAACCTAGCCCAGTCTGCCCTCGCCCGCCTTGTGCTTGTATTGCAGGACAAGCAGCAGCGACTTCATGAACCGCAGCATCGAAAACGACAGGATCAGGATCAGTGGAATCCAGATCGTGGCGTGCACCCAATAGGGCGGCGAGTATTTGACCTCCACCACAAGCGCGGAACCCGCGACGATCGCGCCGACGATGAGGATCACGAACACGGCAGGGCCGTCACCCGCGTCGAACATCGCGTAGTCGAGCCCACAGGCCGGGCAGCGCGGCGCGATATGCAGATAGCCGTCGAACAGATTGCCCTTGCCGCAGCGCGGGCAGCGCCCGAGCAACGCGGCAATGGCGGTCTTGGGCTCTGTGGTCAACCCGTTATGGCCGAGGCGCCCCAGACATAGATCCAGGAGAACAGGAACAGCCACACCACGTCGACGAAGTGCCAGTACCAGGCGGCCGCCTCGAAGCCGAAGTGACGCTCCGGCGTGAATTGGTGGTTCATCGCGCGGAACAGGCACACGATCAGGAAGATCGTCCCGACGATAACGTGGAAGCCGTGGAAGCCCGTCGCCATGAAGAAGGTCGAACCGTAGATCGCGCCCAGGTCGCCCACGCCCTTTGCGAGCGTTGCATGCGCGGGATCGGTGAACGGGACCAGCGCGGCACCATTGAAGCCGAAGGTGAACGGCGCGTGGGTGTACTCATAAGCCTGGATGCAGGTGAACGACATGCCGAGCAGGATCGTCAGGATCAGGCCCTGCACCGTGCCCTTGTTGTCGCCATGCTGAAGCGCGTGATGCGCCCAGGTCACCGTCGTTGCCGAGGTGAGCAGGATCAGCGTGTTGAGCAGCGGGAAGTGCCAGGGATCGAGCGTGACGATGCCAGACGGCGGCCACTGGCCGATGGAAACGTCGTGCGGGAAGAACGCCGAATTGAAATAGGCCCAGAACCAGGCGACGAAGAACATCACTTCCGACGCAATGAACAGCACCATGCCGAAGCGCAGATGCAGCTTCACCACCGGCGTGTGATTGCCCTTGACGACGGACTCCTGAATGACGTCGCGCCACCAGCCGACGAACATGAACAGCAACAGCGCGGCGCCAACGCCGAAAACATAAGGCTGACCGTTCAGCGGTGCGAATGCGGCGTAATCCTTGTTCATCCACAGCACGGCGCCGGCGAGCATCGTGAAGGCCGCGATGGAGCCGACGATCGGCCACGGGCTCGGATCGACAAGGTGATAGTCGTGATGGACTTCGCTATGCGCCATGGAACTCAAGCCCCTATTGCGTTCGGTCGTCTGCGAGGCGTCATCCGCCCCACTTCACGACCGACATCAGAAACACCAAAACAACGAGCCCGCCGAGCGCGAGCGCCAGCGCGATGTTGCGCATGCGGCGGTTGCGGTCGAAGCTCTCGTTGTCATCCATCGCCTCATGTCCAAAGGCCGAGCGGCGCGATATGCGCGATCCGCTCGCCGATCAGGGCGGCGAACAGCGCAAACAGATACAAAAGCGAAATTCCGAACAGACGCCTGGCGGCGGGCTCGCGAACCGTGTCGGTCTCGCGCAGCACGGCCGCGCTCTGCCACAGAAACCAGCCGCCAAGGCCGGCGGCGCAAGCAAGATACAGCGGACCAGCGAAGCCGAGTGCGACCGGCGCAAGACCGGCAGGCACGAGCGCCAACGCGTAGGCGAAGATGTTCCAGCGCGTTACGCGCTTGCCGCTCACCACCGGCAACATCGGCACGCCTGCGCGCGCATAGTCGTCGGAACGGAACAGCGCCAGCGCCCAGAAATGCGGCGGCGTCCAGAGGAAGATGATCGCGACCAGAACCAGCGGCGCCAGCGACAACGATCCCGTCACCGCAGCCCATCCGATTGCAGGCGGCAGTGCGCCGGACAACCCGCCGATCACGATGTTCTGCGGCGTGCGGCGCTTCAGCCAGAGCGTATAGACGCCGACATAGGAGAAGATCGTGAACGCGAGCAATGCCGCAGCGGCGGCATTCACGAACAGCCACATCAACGCGACCGACGCGATGGAGAGCGTATATCCGAAGCCAAGCACATCGCTGCGCGCGATCTTGCCCATCGGGATCGGGCGCGTGGCTGTGCGCGACATCACCGCGTCGATATCGCTGTCATAGGCCATGTTGAGCGCACCCGACGCGCCGGCCCCTACGGCGATGCAAAGCAACGCCGTGAAAGCGACAAGCGGATGGACACTGCCCGGCGCGATCACGATTCCCGCCAGACCGGTAAACACGACAAGCGACATCACGCGCGGCTTCAACAGCGCGAAGAAGTCGCCGACCGTGGCCGTCGGCTGGGAAGTGTGAAGGACGTCGGCCGTTGCCATGGCTCTCCTCAGACGACCTTCGGCAGGTCGTTAAAGGTGTGGAACGGCGGCGGCGATGAAACGGTCCATTCCAGCGTCGTGGCGCCCACACCCCACGGATTGTCGCCGGCGCGGCGCTTGGCGATGAAGGCCTGCGCCAACATCGTCAGGAATATGAGCACGCCGAAGCCCGCGGTGAACGCGCCAAGGGACGACACATAGTTCCAGCCCGCAAACGCGTCCGGATAGTCGGCATAGCGGCGCGGCATGCCCTGCAAACCCAGGAAGTGCATCGGGAAGAACGCGACGTTCACGCCGATAAATGTGATCCAGAAATGCAGCTTGCCCAGAAACTCGCTGTACATGTAGCCGGTGATCTTCGGGAACCAGAAATAGAAGCCGGCAAAGATCGCGAACACGGCACCGAGCGACAGCACGTAGTGGAAGTGCGCCACGACGTAATAGGTATCCTGCAGCGAGACATCGACGCCGGCATTGGCGAGCACCACGCCGGTCACGCCGCCAACGGTGAACAGGAACACGAAGCCGATCGCCCAAAGCATAGGAGTCTTGAACTCGATCGAGCCGCCCCACATCGTCGCGATCCAACTGAACACCTTGATGCCCGTCGGTACCGCGATGACCATGGTCGCCGCGACGAAATACGCCTTCGTGTCGACCGAGAGCCCCACCGTGTACATGTGGTGCGCCCACACCAGGAAGCCGATGAAGCCGATCGCCACCATCGCATAGGCCATGCCGAGATAGCCGAACACCGGACGCTTCGAGAACGTCGCGATGATGTGGCTGATCATACCGAAGCCCGGAAGGATCAGGATGTACACTTCGGGGTGACCGAAGAACCAGAACAGATGCTGGTAGAGGATCACGTCACCGCCGCCAGCCGGATCGAAGAATGCCGTGCCGAAATGGCGGTCGGTCAGCAGCATCGTGATCGCGCCCGCGAGGACCGGCAGCGAGAGCAGCAGCAGGAACGCGGTCACCAGGATCGACCACACGAACAGCGGCATTTTGTGCAACGTCATGCCGGGCGCGCGCATGTTCAGGATCGTGGTGATGAAATTGATCGCGCCCAGGATCGAGGACGCGCCGGCGATGTGGAGCGAGAAGATCGCGAAATCCATCGCGGGTCCCGGCGAACCGTAGGTCGAGAGCGGCGCGTAAAGCGTCCAGCCGCCGCCGACGCCGGTGCCGCCGGAGTCGCCTTCCACGAACATCGAAAGAACGAGGAACGTGAAGGAGAACGGCAGTAGCCAGAAAGAAATGTTGTTCATGCGCGGGAATGCCATGTCCGGCGCACCGATCATCAAAGGCACCAGCCAGTTCCCGAACCCGCCGATCATCGCGGGCATGATCATGAAGAACACCATGATCAGACCGTGCCCGGTCACGAACACGTTGAAGGTATGCGTTTCCTTGAAGATCTGCATGCCGGGATACATGAGTTCGGCGCGCATCATCATCGACAGGAACCCCCCGATCAGACCGGCGCAGATCGCGAAGACAAGATACATCGTGCCGATGTCCTTGTGGTTCGTCGAATAGACGTAGCGGCGCCAGCCGTGGGGATGATCTTCGTGCGCGTGGGCGATGTCAGCCATGTCGCTCGTCCTTGTTATTTCGCCGCGAGGCGCGTGGCCTCGCTGTTGTCGATGGCGGCAAACTTCTTCTTCGCCGTCGCAAGCCAAGCCGCATAGTCCGCGTCGCTCACGACCTTCACTTCAATCGGCATGAAGGCATGGCGAGCGCCGCATAGCTCGGAGCATTCGCCATAATAGGTGCCGATTTCGGTCGCTTTGAACCAGGTGTGATTGATGCGGCCCGGGACCGCGTCCATCTTCACGCCGAACTGCGGCACCGCCCAGGAATGGATGACGTCCGCGCCTGCGGTATCGACTTCGACCACCTTGTTTACCGGCACGACGACGACATTGTCGACGCCGAGAAGCCGCGGCTCGCCGGCAGCCTTCGCCTTGTCGTCCGCTAGACCCAGAGAGTCGAACTGGAAGTTCTGAACCGGATACGCGTAGGTCCAGAACCACTGCTTGCCGATGGCCTTCACGATCACATCGGGCTTGGGGATCGTCGCTTCCTTGTAAAGCAGGCGGAACGACGGAACCGCGATCACCACCAGGATGATCACCGGAATGACGGTCCACATCACTTCGAGCAGCGTGTTGTGATGGGTCTTGCTCGGGTTCGGATTGGCGCGCTGGTTGTAGCGCAGCGCGATCCAGACCAGCAGGGCAAGCACGAACAGGCTGATCGCCGTGATGATGTAGAGCAGCATGCGATGGAAATCTTCGATGTCCTGCATGACGGGAGACACCGCCGGCTGGAACGTCACGCCCCAATTCTGCGGCAGCGCCAGCGCCGAGCCGGCCCAAGCCGTCACCGCCGCCGCCAACCCCGCGCCGATGCCGAATTTTCTCAAGGACATGAGGCGACCTCGCAATGTTCCAACAGGAAGCGGCGACCGCCGTTCCCCTTAAGATTCTTGCGGAGGATTTAGAGGGCCTAAGCCCCTAAAGTCATTGCGACCTTATGGCACGGGGCTAGGAAATCCCTATATCTAGGAGCATCACACTCCCATTGAGGTTCCCATGGCCCAGTCAAACGACCTTTTCTTTTCCCGCAACGGCATGGACCGCGACCGCGTCCAGTCCACGATCGACGAAGCCCTTAAAGGATCGGACGATGGCGAGTTGTTCCTGGAATACCGTCAGAGCGAATCATTTTCATTCGATGACGGCCGTCTGAAGGCCGCCGCGTTCGACACCCTGCAGGGTTTCGGCTTGCGCGCCGTTTCGGGCGAAGCGACGGGCTATGCCCACGCGTCCGAATTGTCGGAAGACGCGATCAAGCGCGCGGCGGACACGGTGCGCGCGGTGGCGCGGGGACATTCCGGCGTCGCAGCCGCGTCGCCTGCCCGCACCAACAAGCATCTCTATACCGACATCGATCCGCTCGGCACGGCGGAGTTCGAGACCAAGGTAAAGTTGCTCGAAGAGATGAATGCCTATGCGCGCGCCAAAGACCCGCGTGTAAAGCAGGTGTCGTGTTCGTTGACCGGAGAGTGGCAGAACATCGAAATCCTGCGTCCGGGTGGCGAAGCCTATCGCGATATCCGCCCGCTGGTGCGCATCGGCGTTTCGGTCGTGGTCGAACAGGACGGGCGTCAGGAGAGCGGGAGCTTTGGCGGCGGCGGACGCGGCGGATACGAAACCTATCTCGCGGCGGATTATTGGCACGCCGCGGTCGACGAGGCTTTGCGGCAGGCGCTGGTGAATTTGTCCTCCATTCCCGCTCCTGCGGGCGAGATGACCGTTGTGCTCGGACCCGGCTGGCCCGGCATCCTTCTGCATGAAGCCATCGGTCACGGTCTTGAAGGCGACTTCAATCGCAAGAAGACGAGCGCTTTCGCGGGCCTGCTCGGCGAGCGTGTCGCGGCGCCGGGCGTGACCGTTGTCGATGACGGAACGATCGGCAATCGTCGCGGTTCCCTCACCATCGACGACGAAGGCACACCATCGTCGCGCACCGTGCTGATCGAAGACGGAATCCTCAAAGGCTACATGCAGGATCGCCAAAACGCGCGATTGATGGGCGTCACGCCCACCGGCAATGGCCGTCGCGAGTCCTATGCATCGTCGGTGATGCCGCGCATGACCAACACCTACATGCTCGGCGGCGACAAAGACCCCGGTGAAATCCTCGCCAGCGTGAAGAAGGGCATCTACGCCACCAATTTCGGCGGCGGACAGGTCGACATCACCAATGGCAAGTTCGTGTTCTCCTGCACCGAGGCCTATCTGATCGAGAACGGCAAGATCGGCCCTGCGATCAAAGGCGCGACGCTGATTGGTAACGGACCGGATTCGCTCACGCGCGTCTCGATGATCGGCAACGACATGGAACTCGATCCCGGCGTCGGGGTCTGCGGTAAGAACGGACAGTCGGTGCCGGTCGGCGTCGGCCAGCCGACGCTTCGTCTTGACGGACTCACCGTTGGCGGCACGGCGGCGTAGCGAGGTTACGATGGGCGAGCCATGGTTCAGACCAAAGCGTTTCGGCTATGGCGCAGGCCTGCCGATCCGTTGGCAGGGATGGGCGTTGATCGCGATCTATGCCGCCTTCGTCATGCCCGCCGTTCCTCTCGCCATGATATTGGAGGAAAACAGTCTGCGCATCGCTTTGGGAGTATTGGTCGTCGTCTCGACGGTCGCGCTGATTTTTATTTCCCGCGCGAAGACCGAAGGCGGCTGGCATTGGCGCAGTTGATCTTCAAGATCGTTCACACGGTTGAGTGGCGAGCGGCTGAATTGGAAGGCGTCTATCGCGGTTCAGCGAAGGACAACGCCGATGGCTTCCTGCACTTCTCAACCGAGGAACAACTCCTGGGAACGCTGACGCGTTACTATGCAGATGCCCACGATCTGCTTCTGATTGCGGTAGATGAACCCCAGCTGGGCGATGCTCTGAAATATGAACCATCCACTGCCGGCGCGCTGTATCCACACCTGTATCGCGACCTGCCTCTTTCCGCGGTGATCTGGTCGCGCGCCATCGAACGCCGCGCCGGAGGCGGATTCGACCTTCCGCTTGATGCGCAGAAGGCATGCGCGTAATCTATGCGCATGAAAAAGGGCGTCTCTGATCCCCAGCGGCGGTTCGAAGTAGCGCCCGGCCAAACGCGCCGCTCCGGCCAAAGACCCAAGCGCGCGGTCAACCTGTCGGTGGATGCCGAACTCCTGAAAGTCGCGAAGGAGATGAACGTCAATCTCTCGCGCGCCTTGGAGCGCGCACTGGATGAACTCACCGCCGAGGAGCGGGCGAAGAGATTTTACGAAGAAAACAAAATCTCCATCGACGCCTACAATGCATATATCGAACGCCATGGCACGCTGGCCGAGCAATATCACGGGCGCAATGCGTTCGACGATCCGGCAGTTTGACGTATTTCGAAACCCGATCGCGGCCGCGCGAGGCGAGCAGCCCTTTGTCGTCTGTGTCCAACATCGAAATCTGGACTATTTGGGCACGCGTTTGATTGCACCGCTCGCAAGCGCCAAAATCGTTCGCGAACAGTCGCGGCTCCATCCAGCGGTAGAGGTCCTCCGAAAAACAGTCTATCTGCTTCCGCAAAATCTGCTCGCGCTCCCGGTGCGATTGTTTCGGGACTCCGTGGAAAATCTCGAACCGGATCGGGAACGCATCATTGCCGCGCTCGATCTCGTTTTGACAGGTGTATGACCGATGCGCGACTTGACCGGCCTCAAACGCGAACTTGGAGATGGCTTCAGCGTCACGCGTGTGCTCCCGCAGGCGCATCAGCGCACGGTCGGGCCGTTCGTGTTCTTCGACTATTTCGGCCCTGTCGATTTCGCGCCGGGCAAAGGCATCGATGTCCGCCCGCATCCGCATATCGGGCTCGCGACCGTGACTTACCTGTTCGACGGCTCGCAGGTGCATCGCGACAGCCTCGGCAATGTCCAAGAGATCGTGCCCGGCGATGTGAACTGGATGACGGCAGGGCGTGGCATCGTTCACTCAGAACGTACCGGGCCGGATGTTCGCGCGCGCGGTCATCGCATGCATGGCATCCAGAGCTGGGTCGGGCTTCCCTCAGCGAACGAAGAAGACCCGCCGCATTTCCAGCATGTCTCAAAAGCGGACCTGCCGTCCTTGGAGCGCGATGGCGTGCAGCTTCGCATCGTGGCTGGAAAAGCTTTCGGCCTTGCGTCGCCCGTCCGTGTGCCGATGGAAATATTCTACGCCGATGCCCAGATGAAGAACGGCAATTCGCTCACAATTCCAGACGAGTACGAAGAGCGCGGCGCAATGGTCGTCGGCGGCGTTGTGGAATCTGGCGGCGTGCGTCACGAAGATGGCGCCATGATGTTGTTCGACAAAGGCGAGCGCGCGGAGATCAAGGCCATTGGCGACGCACGCGTGATGCTTCTGGGGGGCGCGCCGCTCGACGGGCCGCGTCATCTCTGGTGGAATTTCGTCGCCAGCTCGCGCGAACGCATAGAGCAGGCAAAGGTCGAGTGGACAGCGATGCGCTTCGGCACAATCCCCGGCGACGACAGGGAATTCATCCCCCTGCCCGACTAGCCATGCTTCAGCTTTAGTCCGAGGATCGTGCCCGAGAACACGAGTGTCACTGCATTCGATGTGATGAGCGGAATGTCCTTGAGCATCAGCCCGTAAATCAGCCAGAGCGCGATGCCGGTCACATAAATCAGGAACATCACGAGCGAGATATCGGCTGTCGAGCGGGTGCGCCAAGTGCGCAGAACCTGCGGCAGAAACGCGACCGTTGTGAGTGCACCCGCGATCATTCCAAGAAGTGTCACACCCGTCACAGCATTCCTCGTAGACAGAGATGAATCGACCGTGCCGCGCTTCGCCTCCGATGGCAATCTCCTCTCTCCATGACCGAGTCGGATTTCATCGCCGTTGTGACGCGCAATCCGTTTAACCGTGCGATCCTCGAACGGTTGGGCAAGCTTGGATTGCCGGATGTATGGCTGACATCTGGCGCACTCTTCCAGACCGCATGGAATATCCAGACTGGACGCGCGCCGTGCCACGGCATCAAGGATTACGACATCTTCTACTTTGATCCCGACACGTCGTGGGAAACCGAGGACCGTGCGATCCGCGCTGTTCTAACCGCGTTCGCCGACCTCGGCATCGCAATCGAGGTCCGCAATCAGGCCCGAGTGCATCTCTGGTACGAAGAAAAATTTGGCAGGCCCTATCCTCCTCTGCAGCGCGCAACCGACGGCATCGACCGCTTCCTTATGCACAATGCACAAGTGGGTATTCGCGCGAACATCAAAAGTTACGAGGTTTACGCGCCACGCGGCTTAGACGACATTTCCCAAATGGTCATTCGCCCAAACCGCACCGGAAATTTTGACCCTGATCGCTACGGGGAAAAGGCATTGCGCTGGAAAGAACTCTGGCCGGAGCTTACGGTTCTTCCAGCCTGAAACTGGAGAACGACAATGAAATACAATCAGCTTGGCAACACCGGCCTGTTCGTCTCAGAAATCTGCCTCGGCACCATGACGTTCGGCGGCGGCGGATTCTGGAAAGTCGTCGGCGATCTCGATCAGAAAAACGCAACCGCCCTCGTTTCGCGCTCGCTGGAGGCGGGCGTGAATTTCATCGACACGGCTGATGTCTATTCCGAAGGCCAGTCGGAGACGATTACCGGACAATCGCTGAAGGACATCGGCCTCAAACGCTCCGACATCGTGCTCGCGACCAAATGCTATGGGCGCGTCGGCAAAGGCCCAAACGACATCGGCGCGTCGCGTGGGCACATCATGGATCAGATTTCGCTCAGCCTGGAGCGACTCCAAACCGATCACATCGACCTCTATCAAATCCATGCGACCGATAGCGTGACGCCGGTCGAGGAAACGATGCGCGCGCTCGACGACATCACCCGTCAGGGCATGGTGCGCTATGTCGGCGTCTCCAACTGGCAGGCATGGAAGATCATGAAGGCGCAGGGCGTCTCCGCGCATCATGGCTGGGCACGGTTCGAGACGCTGCAGGCTTACTATTCCATCGCGGGCCGCGATCTCGAACGCGAGATCGTGCCTCTGCTGAACGACCAGAAGATAGGGCTGATGGTTTGGAGTCCGCTGGCCGGCGGCCTGCTCTCCGGCAAGTTCGGCCCGGGCAGCAACGGTCCTGAAGGCGCGCGCCGTGTCGCATTCGACTTTCCGCCGGTCGATAAGGATCGCGCCTGGAAATGCATCGACGCGATGCGCGAGATCGGCAATGCCAGAGGCGTGTCAGTGGCGCGCGTGGCGCTGGCCTATGTTCTTGCAAAGCCGTTCGTGACCACGGTCATCATTGGCGCCAAGACGATGGAGCAACTGGACGACAATCTGGAAGCGGCAAAGTTCAGCCTCACCGTGGATGAGATGAAAAGCCTCGACGAGGTCAGTGCGCTGCCGAACGAATATCCCGGCTGGATGCTGGCGCGGCAGGGCGCGGAGCGTGTTCCCCAGCCCAAATAGCTGCTAGGGTTCCCACGATTCTGGGAAGGGAATTTCATGAAAACCTTGATGTTGATTGTCGGCGTTCTTGCCGTGCTTTTGGGCGTCCTCTGGATGGGGCAAGGCACCGGATATATCACGCAGATTGCTTCTCCAATGATCGGGGTCATGCGCTGGACCTACTATGGCGCAACGGTGGCCATCATCGGGATCGGTCTTATCTGGTATTCGCGCCGCTGAGGAATTTCACGAACACCAGTTCCGGGTCGCCGGGATCGAGGTTCGCGATCGTGCCGCTGGGTTGATATCCGCGCCGTTCGAGCAACGCGCGCATGGCCATGTTTGATTCGTTGGTGGAGGTGAATAGCCGGTCCTCGCGATGTGCGTTTTCGATGGCCGCGAGGACGGCATCACCGGCGCCTTTGCGGCGCGCGCCTTCCGCGACGAAGAGTAGCTCGATAAAAGCGTGGCCGAAGAAACTCATCGTCAGGATACCGTATCCGCAAACGGCTCCGTTCTGCTCGGCGACCCAGCAGCGGCGCGCGGCGATGGCGGCATCGACCCGCTCACGGCGATGCAGATCACTCGCGATCCGGGGATCGCACGCCGCGATATCCTTGCGGTCGCGCGTCGCGCCCATTCGTACCTGAATCTCTCGGCCCTGCATCAACACAGGCTGAAGCAATCCTTCTTCATGAATGGTTATGGGCAAACCACAAAACGGGATCGAGAAAATATTTCTGACGGCGACGTAACAAAATTCGGAACCTGGTCGAACTCCCACGTTAAGCGGAGGAAGTTCCATGAAAACCGTATTGCTGATCGTGGGAATATTGTTGCTGGTCTATGCGCTTCATTGGATTGGACAGGGCACAGGTCTGCTGCCCTGGCCTGCGCACACGCTGATGGACTACAACATCGCTTTCGCGTGGTACGGCGCAGGGTTGGCCGTCGTTGCGCTGGGAATGATCTGGTACGCGCGGCGCACCTAGATCAGAGAAAATTGTATTCCTTGAAGAGCGGTGCCAGGTCGCTGTTCCATTCACCGTGATAGCGGCGCAGCAGTTCCTCCGCACGCGTGTAGCGGCGGTCAACGAGTTCGCGCAGCGGATTGAGGAATCCATCCTCTGTCATCCCGGCAGAATCTTCCGCCGCGCGCAGACGCAATCCCGCCGATGAAATCTCCAGCATCAGATGCGCCAATTGTCCGACCGTGGTTTTACGGAACGGCGTCTCGAAGCCCAGGACCGGCACCGCACTGCGCATTGCCTGGCGCTCTTCCGCCGTCCAGTCCTTGACCATGTCCCAGGCCGCGTCGAGCGCGGTCTGGTCGTAATAGATCCCCGTCCAGAGCGCGGGTAACCCGCAGATGCGCCGCCAACTCCCGCCATCGGCGCCACGCATCTCCAGAAATTTCTTCAAGCGCACTTCGGGGAATATCGTGGTGAGATGATCCGCCCAGTCCGACATCATGGGCTCGATGTGGCTCACTTCCGGTATCTCGCGCGCGAGAAAATCGCGAAAACTCTTTCCTGAGACGTCGATGTATTTGCCGTCGCGATAGACGAAATACATCGGCACATCGAGCGCGTAATCGACATAGCGCTCGAACGACATGCCCTCCTCGAACACCCAGGGCAGCATTCCGGAGCGGTCGTTGTCGACATCGGTCCAGACCTGCGAGCGATAGGAGAGGAAACCGTTCGGCTTGCCTTCGCGGAACGGCGAATTGGCGAACAACGCTGTCGCGATCGGCTGCAACGCGAGGCCGACGCGGAATTTCTTGACCATGTCGGCTTCGGACGAGAAGTCGAGATTCACCTGCACGGTGCAGGTGCGAAACATCATCTCATGTCCGTAGCCGCCAACCTTTGGCATGTAAGCGCGCATGATCTTGTAGCGGCCCTTGGGCATCTGATGCGTCTCGGCCATGGTCCAGTTCGGCGCGAAGCCGAGACCGATTACGCCCGCGCCAATCTCGCCGGCGACTTCGCGCACCTGCTCAAGATGCGTGTTCACTTCCGCGCAGGTCTCATGGACGGTCTTGAGCGGCGCGCCGGAGAGCTCGAACTGTCCACCGGGCTCCAGACTGAGCGACGCGCCGTCCTGGGTTAGCCCGATGATGTTTTCACCTTCGTTCACATCCTCCCAGCCGAAACGGCGCATGCCTTCGAGCAAGCCGCGGATTCCAGGCTTGCCCTCATAGGCGAGCGGCTTGTGGGTGCGCAGGTCGTAGACAAATTTCTCGTGCTCGGTGCCGATACGCCACGCCTCTTTTGGCTTGGAACCGTCGGCCAGATGGCGCACGAGATCGTCGCGCGACGCGATCGGCCCACCGGCGGATTGTGGAATTGACATGCGGACGCCTCTCCCCCGCCTCGGCGGGCATGCCATCCGGAGGGCTGTAAATGATGAACCGCCCGTTTAGCCGTGGCTATGTAATGGCCCGACCTGTTTCCGGCAAGGAGCGCGCCCGTAGGAAATTGTCCGGCCGATTTGAGCCCCTTCGCAGCTTCACAATCGGTTGAGACCGCTTGCGAGCCCCGGCTCTTCGGGAGGAATATCACAACCGGGACGATTTTCCTGGAGAGAGTGATGATGCAGCTTTTCGTTTTGGGTCGCAGCCGCCAAATGGCTTTGGGCGCAGCCACCGCCTTGGCGCTCATAGCGGGTGGTGCATCGACCGCGTGCGCCGACTCCCCTCCGAAAATCGACCATTCCTATCCGACACCGCAGCCCGACTATCCGGATTCGGCGCAGCTGAATGGCGAACAGGGCGACGTGATGCTCGATGTCTTCGTCAATTCCTCGGGGAGGCCACGCAAATTCCGTGTTCATCAATCGAGCGGCTTTGCTGATCTCGACAATGCAGCTGCAGAAGCCGTTGCGAACTGGCGGTTCATTCCGGCAATCCAGGGTGGCGATACAGCCTCGGATTGGACGACGGTGAAGATTCACTTCGAGTTGCCGCACCCGCAGCCCGCCGCTGCGGCGCCGGCGTCACAACATGAGTAACGCACAATATCCTGGCCCACACTCGACTTTTCAACTTCTGGAGGAACCCTGACATGACGTCGTCAAATATTTGTACGCTCGCAATCGCGCTAGGCGGCACAGCGTTGGTGGCCGTAACCGGTGTTTCGGCAGCCATGGCGGCGGGGCACGGGGTTGGCGACGGCCCTACGCCCTCGGGACAGATCGAAGCGCTTGGAACGATGCCGGCGGTGCCGACAACCACGCGTATTGGCACCTACATCCCTCCCCGCGTTAATCGGGCTTGTCCGACGCCGCGGCCTGAACTCTCCGAAGAGCAGCAGCACCGAAACGAACAGGGTGATGTGGTCGTTGGCGTCTATGTCAGCCCCCATGGCCGCGCAAAGAAAATCGCTGTGGCCAAATCGAGCGGCTTCCAGGATCTCGACAATGCCGCGGCCGCATCCGCAGCAAGCTGGCATTACATTCCGGCGACGCTGGAGACCGCCGCCGTCTCGGGCTGGACCGCTGTGAAGTTTCACTTTGCGGCGCAAGACCCTTCTGAACACAGCCCAGACCCAGCACCTGTGGCGAATAAAGACTGCATTTAGGCACGCCAGTCGCCCTTGATCGCCTGCCACACGGTCAGCGCCGCAAGCGCGGCCGTGTCGGCGCGAAGAATTCGTCTGCCGAGAGAAACCGGCACCACGTTCGGCAGCGCGCGAAGCGCCGCGCGCTCTGAAGGATCGAAACCGCCCTCGGGTCCGGTGACAATCGCCCACGGGCCCTCGGGTGCTTCGCGCAGCGCCTCCGCGATAGGCGGTGCCTCACCGGCCTCATCGCAAAAAAGGATCTGGCGCCCGACCGGCCAATCCATTAGCAGGTTATCGAAATCCACCGGCTCTCGCGCATCCGGCACACTCACGCGGCCGGATTGTTCCGCCGCCTCGATCGCATTCGCGCGCATGCGTTCGATATTGACGCGGCGTACGATGGTTCGGCGCGTCAGCACAGGTCGAAGCACCCGCGCACCCAACTCTGTCGCCTTTTGCGCGAGGTAGTCGGACGGCGTTTTCTTGATCGGTGCGAATACCAGCCACAGATCGGGAACTTCCTGCTGCATTGCCGTTTGCGTCTCGCAGGTGAGCACGCATTTGCGTTTGCCCGCTTCGGAAATGCGCGCCGACCATTCGCCGTCGTGGCCATTGAAGAGACCGAGGCTGTCTCCCGCCTTCGCCCGCATGACGTGGAGCAGGTAGTGCGTTTGCGCGTCCGCCGGCACGATGCGCGCGCCAGCGCTCAAGGCCGCCTCCACATAGAGACGCACACCGCCGCCGGGTTCCGTTAACTCCTCGCCCATGACACACTTGATCCGCAATGAGCGCTGAACCGCAAGTCCTCAAACCCTCCGATGCCGTCGCCCATGACTGGGTGGATCGCGCACCGCCGCATGTCCAGCCCTATCTCAGACTGATGCGGCTCGACCGGCCGATCGGGACCTGGCTGCTCTACTGGCCCTGCGTGCTGGGATTGGTGCTCGGCGCCATGGCTGGCGATCGCCCGTTCTCGAGCCTGCACGACTGGTGGTTTATCGTGCTGTTCGGAGCCGGCAGCATCGTCATGCGCGGTGCAGGCTGCACCTACAACGACATCGTGGATCGCGACATCGACGCCAAAGTCGCACGCACCCGCACAAGACCGATACCATCTGGAGCCGTGACCGTCAGGCACGCATGGATGTTTCTGGCGGCGCAGTGCTTCGTGGGTTTGGCGATCCTTGTGCAGCTCAATCTCACCGCGATCGTATTGGGCACGTCCTCTCTTGTGCTGGTCGCGGCCTATCCTTTCATGAAGCGCATCACATGGTGGCCGCAGGCGTGGCTGGGCCTGACATTCAACTGGGGCGCTCTGCTCGGCTTCGCGGCGATAGCCGGCAACGTCGATATCGCCGACGCGATGCTCTATGCGGGCCTGTTTTTCTGGACGCTGGGCTACGACACGATCTACGCCCATCAGGACAAGGACGACGACGCCTTGATCGGCGTAAAATCCAGTGCGCGGCTGCTGGGCGCAAGTTCCAAGGACTGGATTCTTGGCTTCTATGCCGCGACGTTCACCTTGATCGTCGCTGCGGGTTTCACGGAACATGCAGGTTGGACATTCACCTTCCTGATGCTCGCCGCGGGTGCGCATCTGCTTTGGCAAGTCCGCAGTCTCGACATCGACAATCCCGATCAGTGCCTGAAGCTGTTCCGCGCCAACCGGGACACAGGCGCACTGATGGCGGCCGCGTTCTTGATCTCTACGTTTGCGGGTTGACGTTCGATTCTTCCGTAGCCGCTGCCTTCTTGGCACGTCTGGTCTTTATGCGAAGCTGGCGTTGTGCCTTTCGTTCACCCTTCGGAAGCCTGCTGCCGATTCCCATTCCCGCTTCCGCAGAAATTTCGGCAGGCGACGCAAGAAGCCGGGGCGGCCTGCCCTTCGGATCGACGTCATAGCCAAAGGCTTCGTAGAGCAGCCACTCCCGTTCGCGCACAAGTTGGCGCAGCTCCGGCGAAACGCTTTGCGGCGTAAGATCGGGAACCTTCCTGCTTGCGTTCCGGACAGGAACAAGAGCGATCAAGTCCTCCGGCGTCGTCAGCGGCAGGCGAAACTTCAGCCGGCCGGAACAGTGATTCAGAAACGCAAACAAATCTCCACCCAGATTTTCCGTACGCACATAGTCCTCATAAACGCGCCGTTGAAAAAGCTCCCGAACCCCTTCGCGGCCCTGAAACTTTCCGCTGCGCATTTTTTTCAAGGAATTGGGAATGCTGAGATAGAGCAGCCGGAACGACAGCAGACCGAAGGTCCCGGCCATGGTCGAACGGGCATATTCTTTTTGCACCACACGGGCGTTTTCGGGATTCAGCAAAAAACGCAGCCACGCTTCAAAGGCCCCGAGGGAAGGATCGAACATCTCCGCGTGGCCTCCACGGCGGAGATTTCCGTATAAACCTCCTCTGCGAGAGCCGGAGCCGAAGTTGAACAGGGAAATATAGAGCGAAAGAGGTTCGCGCACGGAGATGAAGAAGAGCTTTGACCGGTCAAATCCTTCCGGAAGGGCGTAGTGCGGCTTTCGCTCGTTGAACCGCTCGTCGAGAAGCGTGGAGAGGACACTTCTTATCGTGGTGGAGCCCGTCTTCTGCAAATCGAGATAGACGATATTTTCGTATTCTTTCATGGTTCCTCCCGCACCATCGCGCTTTACCGTCAGGATGCAGCATGGACGGCCGCTGAAAAAGGGGTTTTCCGGGAAATCGCTAAGCGTACTTCAGACCGCTATTCGTCTGGGCAAACTGGGCCTAATATCTGCGCCATGAACGTCGAGCGCTTCGATCCCACGACCAGTTTCTCACCCGATGAGATGGCTGCCGTTCGTGCGCGCTCGGACCTGACGGGATTGTTTTGCGTCGCACACGCCTGGGTCGTGATCGGCTGTTCGATGGCGCTGTATGCCCTCTGGCCGAATCCGGCGACGTTCATCCTGGCCGTTCTGCTCATCGGCAGCCGGCAACTTGGGCTTGCCATCCTGATGCACGATGCGGCGCACGGCGTGTTGATGCGTACGCACTGGCTGAACGAATGGGTGAGTCAGTGGCTCTGTGCCTACCCCGTGGGCGCGGATACGATCTCATACCGGCACTATCACCTGAAGCATCACCGTTCGACGCAACAGCCCGACGATCCGGATCTCGGCCTGTCGGCGCCGTTCCCGATCACGCGATCGAGCTACAAAAGAAAATTTATCCGCGACATCACCGGCCAGACGGGATTCAAGCAGCGCCGCGAACAGTTCCGCCGTGCCTGGGGGGACAAGAGCCTGTCCTTCGCCCAGCACGTCAAAGCATTCTGGAGCAAGCTCGGCGGTGTGCTGACGACGAATTTCATCCTGCTCGCAATCCTGACGGCGTTCGGCAAGCCGCACTACTACCTGATGTTCTGGCTCCTTCCGAACATGACATGGCAGATGGTCATAACCCGTATCCGCAATATCGCCGAGCACGCCGTCGTGCCCGACAACAGCGATGTGTTCCGCAACGCGCGCACGACCTATGCGTCGTGGTGGGTGCGCGCACTGATCGCGCCGTACTGGGTCAATTATCACGTCGATCATCATCTGATGTTTTACGTGCCCTGCTACAACCTGCCGAAATTGCATGCGATGCTGCTGGCCAAAGGGTTCGGGCCGCGCATGGAGATCAAGAATAACTATCGCGAGATTCTGACGCTCGCACTCTCCAAGCCAGAGCCGGTCGCGCAGCCCGCGTGACCGCACCCAAAGATTTCATTCTTGCCAATACCACGCTAATCGCCCCGCCTCTGGTGCCGGAGATCAGGCTTCATCTTGCGACCGAAGTCGTGCCCCTCTGGCGGAAGACAGAAGAAGAACTGGAAGCCGAGGGCATCCCGCCCCCCTATTGGGCATTCGCATGGGCGGGCGGTCAGGCGCTGTCCCGCTACGTGCTCGATAATCCCGAAACGGTCGAAGGCCGTTCTGTATTGGATTTCGGATCGGGTTCGGGCCTCGTTGCGGTCGCCGCCGAAAAAGCTGGCGCAACAAGTGTCATGGCCGCCGACATCGACATTTTCGCGGAAGCGGCTATCTCGGAGAACGCGCGGGCGAATAACAGCGCAGTGTCAACGACGACCGACGACGTGATCGGACGTAGCGGCAGCTGGCAAACAGTTCTGGTCGGCGACATGTGCTACGAGCGGCCGCTGGCCGAGCGGCTGCTGGCTTGGCTGCGCGATCTCGCCGGCAACGGGGCGCTCATCCTTCTGGGAGATCCGGGCCGCTCTTACTTCCCGAAATCCGGAGTCGAGAAGCTCGCGACCTATCGCGTGCAGACGACGCGCGAACTTGAGGACAGCGAGATTCGCGAGACCAGTATCTACCGGCTTCTCTAGATGGCCGCTGTGCCGCCGAAGTGCACGACGACAAAAACCAGCCCAGCCCAGATGGCGGCGCCCACGCCGATCTCGATCTCACACACCAATGGCTGCCGTAGACAGACCACGAACAGACGATCGAAATTCCCCAGCCGGTGAAGATGCGCGTTCAAACTACGCATAACGCCCCCCAATTCGACTCGTTTTTAGGACACCACCACGGCAGTCGCGCGAAGATCGGCCGCGACACGCTCGATCTCATCTTTGAGACGAAGCTTCCGCTTTTTCAGCCGCGCAATAAGCAGCTCATCGCTGCTTTCGAAAAGCGCCGAGATCGTGAAATCCAGATCGCGATGCTGCTGCGTCAGGCTGACGAAGCGCGACCAAAGCGGCGTTTCGGTGAATGGTGATTCTGGCTTGGCGGTGTAGGCCGACCCGTCAAATGCCGGGTTTTCATAGGAACGCATTGTAACATCCTTTCAGAATGTGACTTTGCTTCCCGATCGGGCACCCCATCGCCCCTGAGACTCGCCCGCCTCTACTGCGCAGCCCAGGGCGGCCTCTTATAGTTAATAACTAATTAATATCCACAGAAAATGGTTAATGTCAACGAATCGCTCAAACAAAAAAGGAAATTGCTCGACCCGCCCGTTGACCATCTCGGGCCTCTTTGGTATTTTAGAACAAAGAGGGAACATTTCAATGCCTGCGGATGGATATCTCGATTACATAGAGCTTCCAGGTTCTGACATTCCGGCGACCAAGAAGTTCTACGGCTCGGTGTTCGGTTGGAGCTTTGTGGACTACGGGCCTGACTACGTCGCATTCGACAGCGCAGGACGTCAGGGCGGTTTTAACGCAGCGCGTAAGGTGGTGACGCAGGGTGGTCCGCTGATCGTGCTTTACGCCGCCGATCTCAATGGCATGGAGGCGAAGGTGAAAGCCGCGGGTGCGGAAATCCTTTCACGCGAAACCTTCGAGGGCGGACGCCGGTTTCACTTCCGCGACCCGAACGGCAACGAAATCGCTGTCTGGACCAAGGCTTAGCTTCACGAACCCGTCACTCTCGGTTGGCGGTTCGCTGGCCTCATGCCAGAGTGCCCTCAAGAGGGAGCCCGCTTCGCGGGCATCGCCATTTCCGAGGGGGACGTTTCATGGCCGGAATTCCGGAAGATCCCGTTGCCGAGCAGCATGATCTTAAGCGCTCGCTGGGGCCCGTCCACCTGATCGCACTGGGCATCGGCGCCATCATCGGCGCGGGTATTTTCGTTCTGACTGGGCATGCCGCCGCCAGCTATGCGGGGTCGGGTGTCGTGATCTCGTTTGCGATTGCCGGTACCGGCTGTCTGTTTGCCGGACTTTGTTACGCCGAGTACGCGGCCATGATCCCGGTCGCCGGCAGCGCCTATACCTACACGTATGCCACGATGGGCAGGCTGATGGCATGGATCATCGGCTGGAACCTAGTCCTCGAATATCTTGCCGCTGGATCGACAGTGGCCGTGGGCTGGTCGGGCTATTTCAGCGACTTCATGGCCAAACAAATGCACATGCCGATCCCGGCAGCATTCGATGGCGCGCCGTTCAAGCTCGAAGGCTTCCACAATCTCGTGGCCACGGGCACGTATTTCAACCTCCCCGCTGTCGCTTTGGTTGCTCTCGTCACCTTCGTGCTAATCGTCGGTGTGAACATGAGCGCGAACTTCAATAACGCGATGGTCGCGATCAAACTCGCGATCGTGCTTGTCGTGATTTTCGTGGGCTTCAATCACATCGTCCCCGCCAATCATATGCCGTTGATCCCGGAGAACACCGGCACGTTTGGCCAGTTCGGGTGGACCGGTGTGTTCCGTGCGACCGGCGTGATCTTCTTTGCCTATATCGGCTTCGATGCCGTGAGCGTCGCGGCGCAGGAAGCGCGAAACCCGCAACGCGATGTACCTTTGGGTATTCTGGGTTCGCTGCTGATCTGCACGGTGCTCTACATGCTGATGTCGTGGGTCGTGACGGGCATCGCACCGTATCAGAGCCTAAACGTCGCGCATCCGGTCAGCCAGGCTGTCGATGCCATCGCCGATACACGCTGGCTGACGCCTTTCGTGAACGCCGGTGCCGTCGTCGGTCTCGCTTCCGTCGTTCTTGTGCTCCTGCTCGGCCAGTCGCGCATTTTCTATGCCATGTCGAAGGATGGGATGATCCCGCAACTCTTCAGTGAGGTTCATCCGCGTTTCAAGACGCCATGGCGCGGTTCGCTGATCACCGGCGCGTTCTGCGCGCTGGGTGCGGGGGTTCTTCCGCTCGATATCTTGGGTGAACTCGTCTCCATCGGCACGCTACTCGCTTTTGTGATCGTGTGCGCTGGCGTGATGGTGCTGCGGGTGCAGCGGCCAAAGATAAAACGCCCGTTCCGCGCGCCATTGATCTGGATTGTGGGGCCGCTCGGCATCTTCATGTGCGGCTTCATGATGGTGTTTTTGCCGCTCGACACATGGCTGCGGCTTGGCGTGTGGACGGTTATCGGTCTGGTGATCTACGCGCTCTACAGCGCACATCACGCCAAACCACCCCGCTTCAAGCTTGAGGACGCGGCGTAAGATGAGCGACGTATCCCTCTCCCAACCCCATCCCATCGCCGCCGAGGAGAGCGAGCTCAAGCGCTCGCTCGGGCCTGTCAGCCTGATCATGATGGGCATTGGCGCAATTATTGGCGCCGGCATCTTCGTCATCGCGGGAACTGCGGCCGCAGAGCATGCTGGCCCCGCAGTCATGGTCTCGTTCGTCATCGCGGGGCTCGGCTGCTTGTTCGCCGGGCTTTGTTATGCCGAGTTCGCCTCGCTGATCCCGGAATCTGGCAGCGCGTACACCTATGCCTACGCCACGATGGGCCGCTTCATGGCGTGGTTCATCGGCTGGAACATGGTGCTGGAATACATGGTCTCGTCGTCAACCGTTGCGGTGGGCTGGTCAGGTTATCTGGTAAGCTTCCTGCAAAACCTGGGGTACAACTTCCCCGCCGCTTACGCCAACGCACCTGTTGCGGGCACAGGCTTTCACGATCTGCATTTGACCGGCGCGATCGTCAATCTTCCTGCGGTCCTACTGATCGTCTTTCTGACAGTATTCTTGGTCGTGGGCGTGAGCGAGTCCGCGCGCTTCAACGCAGCGATGGTGATGGTCAAGACCGGGATTGTGATACTCGTCATCCTGTTCGGCCTTCCGCATATTCACACCGCCAATTTGACGCCGTTCATTCCGCCCAACGCGGGCACGTTCGGAAAATTCGGCGTCACCGGAATCCTCGCCGCGTCCGGCCTGATTTTCTTCGCTTACATTGGTTTCGAGGCGGTATCGGTGGCGGCGCAGGAATCAAAAAACCCGAAGCGCGACCTGCCCATCGGCATCCTCGGCTCGCTCGCCATCTGCACCGTGCTCTACATGGGCATGGCGCTGGTGCTGACAGGCATCACGGACTGGCGCACGCTCGACGTGCCCAACCCGGTTTCGTTCGCGCTCGGCAAGATTCCGTCGTTGAGCTGGATGGTCCTGCCGATCAACATCGGCGCAATGGTGGGCCTCGCCTCGGTCGTATTCATCGGTCTCTACGGCCAGTCACGCATCTTCTATTGCATGGCGCGCGACGGTTTCCTGCCACCGGCGTTCTCGGCCGTGCACGAGCGCTTCCGCACGCCCCATCGCGGCACGATCATCGTGGGCTTCTTCGCGGCGCTTGCCGCCGCAATCCTGCCGCTCGATATCCTCGCCGACCTCGTATCCATCGGCACGCTGCTCGCATTCGTGGCGGTTTGCGGCGGTATCCTTATCCTGCGGCGCACCGCACCGTTGGCCAAGCGTCCGTTCAAGACGCCTTTCGTGTGGTTCGTGGCGCCGGCGGGTATCGCCACCTGCGGGCTGATGATGTTCAGCCTTTCGGACGGAACCTGGGTGCGGTTGGTCTTGTGGACCGCGATCGGCGTCGTGATCTATTTCACCTACGGCGTCTGGCATGCGGCACCGTCGAAGTGGAAGGTCAAGAACGAAAGCTGATAGCTTTCGCCCATGAGCTATCGCTCCCTTCGCGAGTTCATCGCCCGGCTTGAGGCCGGCGGCGAACTCGTGCGCGTGCGCGAGCCGGTCTCGACCGTCCTGGAGATGACCGAAATCCAGACACGCCTTCTCGCCAAGGAGGGCCCGGCGGTGATTTTCGAGAGGCCGATCAAGGCCGACGGCTCTCCGTCCGACATTCCTGTGCTGGTCAACCTGTTCGGCACGGTGAAGCGCGTCGCGATGGGCGTGACGATGGGCGGCATCGAACGCACAACCGCCGCATCGTTGCGCGAAGTTGGCGAACTGCTCGCGCAGCTGCGCCAGCCCGAACCGCCACGCAGTTTCGGAGAGGCCTTCGACCTTTTGCCGCTCGCCAAAACGGTTATAGCCATGAAGCCGAAGACCGTGTCGCGCGCCGCCTGTCAGGAGATCGTTCTCAAAGGCGGCGACATCGATCTCAATGCGCTCCCGATCCAGACCTGCTGGCCGGGCGAGCCGGCGCCGCTGATCACCTGGCCGTTGGTCGTGACCAAGGGACCGTCTGAAAAGCGCGAGGACAATTTCAATCTCGGCATTTACCGCATGCAGGTGCTGAACAAGAGCCACGCAATCATGCGTTGGCTCCGTCATCGTGGTGGCGCACAGCACCATGCCCGTTGGGCCAAAGAGAAAGCGGCCCCTCTTCCCGCCGCCATCGTGCTCGGCGCCGATCCGGGAACGATCCTCGCAGCGGTGACACCTATTCCAGACACGTTGTCCGAGTATCAATTCGCGGGACTTCTGCGCGGCAATCGCGTCGAACTGGTCAACTGTATCACGCAGCCGCTGAAGGTGCCCGCCGAAGCGGAAATCGTGATCGAGGGCGAAGTCTCGCTCACCGACTATCGCGATGAAGGTCCCTATGGCGACCACACGGGCTACTACAATTCGGTTGAGCAATTTCCGGTCTTCACCGCGACCGCGATCACCATGCGGCAAAAGCCTATTTATCTTTCGACATTCACGGGACGCCCGCCGGACGAGCCGTCGATCCTCGGCGAGGCGCTGAACGAAGTGTTCGTGCCGCTGCTGCGTCAGCAGTTTCCGGAGATCGTCGATTTCTGGTTGCCGCCGGAAGGCTGTTCCTATCGCATCGCCGTGGTATCGATGAAGAAGGCGTATCCCGGCCACGCCAAGCGCGTGATGATGGCGGTGTGGTCATACTTGCGCCAGTTCATGTACACGAAATGGGTGATCGTCGTGGATGACGACATCGACGCACGCGATTGGAAAGACGTGATGTGGGCGATCTCGACCCGCATGGATCCCGCGCGCGACATCACAATGATCGAGAACACACCTATCGATTATCTTGATTTCGCATCGCCGGAGAGCGGGCTCGGTTCCAAGATCGGCCTAGACGCCACCAACAAGCTGCCGCCTGAGACGAAACGCGAATGGGGCCGGCTGATCAAGATGGATGAGGAAATTGTCCGAGCGGTCACGGAAAAATGGCCCCGGCTGGGCCTTCCCGGCGACGGCAAAATGGCGCGAAAATAAATTCATTCTCGTATAGTTTGTGTCCGGCATTTGAAAAGCGCCCTGCATGTATCGCAAGTTCTTGATTTTCGCAGCAATCCTGACCGGCTTCGCGTCACCGGCATATGCTGGCGACCCGGACCATTGCAGCCTCCATCTCGCGACCAAACTCGATATCCAATACGATGGCGCCAATCTACCAACTGTCACCGCAACATTCGCGGGGAAAGACAAAAAACTAATTGTCGATACAGGCGGCGTTTACAGCATGCTGACCGAAGCGGCGGTCACCGATCTCGGCCTCACCAAAAACTTCAATGACAAGCAAGTTTACATGATCGATGGCAAGCCTCTTTACGTTGTGGCGATCGGGCGCGACATCGCGATAGGGCGTTTGTCGATCCCCAAATTCTACTTCATCGTCATGCCGAATGAAAAATTGGCGCACAACGTTTCAGGCACGATAGCACCCGACATCCTTCACCAGTTCGATGTCGATCTCGATTTCGGCGGCAACAAACTCAACCTGTTCTCTCACGATCATTGCCCAGGCAAAGTTGTGTACTGGACCGACCAGGGCGACTCCAAACTTCCGTTCACCGTCGATGACGTCAATCATATCGCCGTCAGCGCAACACTCGACGGTCACTCCGTCGATGTGAATGTGGACTCCGGTTCAACCGTCTCGATCATGACGTTGACGAGGGCGGAGAAGCTCTTCGGCATCAAGAAGGGCGATCCGCTTTTGAGAGCCATCCCGGAGCAGATCAACGGCCTCCAGGCGTACACCTATCCGTTCAAGTCACTCGATCTGAACGGCGTCTCCGTGCAGAATCCAAATATTCTGCTCTATGAGAACCAGCTGGGCAGTATCGACACGAATGACGTGGTCCTGGGTATGACGGTGCTGCGTCGACTCCACCTCTATATCGCTTACGGGGAAAAGGCGCTCTACGTGACGCCCGCCAACGCCGCCAAGCCATGACCAGGCGCTGAAAGCGCTCACAAAATAGCGATTTCGAGCACCAGACGATTGAGTCGCCAGGGCTACATCTCCTGACAACATTGCAATCCACCGGACAGGGACTAGACTGGCCGGACGTTCGAGGTCGCCGTGACGCCATGCGTGCCCTGAAGCTTTTGAGCGTCCTGCTTTTCGCGGGCGGCGGTGTTGCGTCCGCGCACGCGGAAGCTATCTGTCCTCCGGCCCAAGCAATCACGACCGTGGACATGAAACTCGGCGACGACGGACGAATCTACGTTCCCGTCAAGATCAATCAGATTCACAAATGGATGATGGTCGATACCGGCGGCTACTTCAGTGTCGTAACGACGGAGGCCGCCAACCAGCTGAAGCTACCTACCCGCCACACACGGTTCGAAATCATCGGCGTGTCGGGCAATACGACCTATATGGCCGCACACACATCGTTCGGGCTGGGCAACCTCTATACCGATTCCGTCGACTTCATGATGCAGCCTGATGATGGCGGCCTGGCGGATGATGTTGGTGAAGTGGCGGGAATTCTGGCCCCGAACCTGCTGCGCAGCTACGACGTGGAAATCGATTTCGCGAACATGAAATTCAGCCTGTATTCACAGGACCATTGCGATGGCAAGGCTGTGCCGTGGCCCGCGAATACGGTCAGCATCGTTCCCATGAAACTGGACTCGAGCAACCACATTGTGGTGCCGGTCAATCTCGATGGCAAAGACCTCACCGCGATTCTGGATACCGGTGCTATCCACACAGTGCTGAATCTCGATCTCGCACAGAGCGACTTTGGCTTAAAGCCCGGTGACGCGAACACACCCGAGTTCGGAAGATTGTTGAGTTCACCAGACATCAAGACCTATTTCCATCGCTTCAACGCGCTATCGATGGACGGCATCGTCATCGCGAATCCTACCGTGCGCCTGATCCCGGACTTGATGCGCAACAAAATGGGCGAACAAAACGACAGCATGAAGGGAGGTTCGCGCCTTCCCCCACCCACGGCTGCGAAAGCCGGCTTCGGCGATCTCCTTCTGGGAATGAGCGTTCTGCGCCAATGGCACCTGTACATCGCCTATAAGGAGCAGGCGATTTACCTATCCCCTTCTCCCGTCGTCATCTCCATGGAGCCCACGAAAGACGACGACCAGCCTGCGGCAGTCCAGGGTCAGGCTCGCCCCATGACTCATGGGGCAGCGGGCAAGCAACCCCATTGAATTGCTAGGTTTTATGGGACTTGCGCCGGGGACGGCGGCAGTCCAATAAAACCCCCATGACCAAGCCGAAACCACAGGACGTCCTCGATCAACTGATCCGCGCCGCCAAGGCGGCCGGCGCCGACACGGCCGACGCGCTGCTGGTGGAAAGCGTGTCCGCCAATGTCTCTTATCGGCTCGGCAAGCTTGAGGACATCGAACGCGCCGAAAGCGCCGATCTCGGTTTGCGCGTCTTCGTGGGGCAGCGCGTCGCGTTTATCTCCTCGACCGATTTCTCGCGAGAAGCAGTTGAAGCTCTGGCGCCGCGTGCTGTGGCCATGGCGAAGCTCGCGCCGGAAGACAAATACGCGGGGCTGGCGCCACGCGAACGTCTTGCAAAGCAGATTCCCAACCTCGATCTCGAAGACCACACAGAGCCTTCGGCGGATACGCTGATCGAGCGCGCGCGTGATGCGGAAGCGGCCGCAATGGCGGTCAAGGGCGTCACCAACTCCGAAGGCGGTGGCGCCAGCTTCGGCCGTAGCGCCGTCGCGCTCGCGACAAGCGACGGTTTCTTCGGGCGTTACGTGGGCACGAACCATTCGGTTGGTGTTGCCGTTCTCGCCGGCGAAGGCACCGACATGCAGATGGATCACGACAGCACGAGCGCCCGTCATGCGGCCGACCTGGACGGAGCTGACGTGATCGGCAAACGCGCGGGCGAGCGTGCGGTCGCGAAACTCAACCCTCACAAGGCTCAGTCACAGGCGGTCCCCATTGTTTACGATCCTCGCGCGTCCGCTGGCCTGATCGGCCATCTGGCGAGTGCGATTTCCGGGGCGTCGATTGCGCGCGGCGTGAGCTTTCTGAAGGATCGCCTGGCGCAAAAGGTCTTCGCTGCGGGAATCAATATTGTCGATGACCCGCATCGCGCCCGCGGCCTGCGCTCCAAACCGTTCGACGGCGAAGGGGTTGCCAATGAACGCCGGAACCTGATCGAGAACGGCGTCCTGACCACCTGGCTGCTCGATTCAGCCAGTGCGCGTCAGCTCGGCCTTCAAACCACAGGCCATGCGGCGCGCGGCACCGGTGGACCACCCTCCCCCGCGTCGACCAATCTCTATATGGAGGCGGGCCAGCACACGCCCGATTCGCTGATATCCGACATCAAGTCCGGCTTTTATGTCACTGATCTGATGGGCATGGGTGTCAACGGCGTGACCGGTGACTACAGTCGCGGCGCATCGGGGTTCTGGATCGAGAACGGCAAGATCTCCTATCCGGTTGCGGAGGTCACCATCGCCGGAAACCTCAAGGACATGTTCCTGAACCTCGTTCCAGCGAACGATCTCGTGTTTCGCTACGGCACGAACGCGCCGACGATTCGCGTCGATGGAATGACGGTTGCCGGTGCCTGATACCGTGGCCGACCTGAAGCTGCTGGAAGCGACAGTGCGGGAAGCAGGCGGCATCGCCCGCAGCTTCTTCGGCGGAAGCTACAAGCGCTGGAGCAAGGCGCAGGGTAGCCCGGTGACCGAAGCGGATCTCGCCGTCGACCGGTTCCTGAACGAACGTTTGCGCGCCGCACGGCCCAGCTACGCGTGGCTTTCGGAAGAGACGGACGACGACCCGGCGCGGCTCAAAGCCGAAACCGTTTTCGTCGTCGATCCGATCGACGGCACGGTCGCCTTCCTCAAGAACAAGCCGCATTTCACCATTTGCGCAGCCGTGGTGCATGACGGCCGCCCGATTGCAGGGGTGGTCTACAACCCCATCACCGAAGAACTGTTCTCCGCTCGCGACGGTGCCGGCGCATTCTGCAACGGTGAGTCCATACACGTCAGCTCTCGAGCCGAAATCGAGGGCTGCCGCATGCTCGGCGACAAGGCGATGTTCGCGCACGCGGCCTGGGACGCGCCGCCGAACCGCCCATGGCCTTCGATGGAGATCGAAACGCGCAGTTCGATTGCCTACAGGATCGCGCTGGTGGCGACCGGCACGTTCGATGCGATGATGGCCCTCTCCGCCAAACGCGATTGGGACATCGCAGCCGCCGAGATCATCGCGGCAGAGGCCGGAGGAAAGGTCACCGCGCATGACGGAACGGCGCTGATTTACAATCGCGCCGACGCGCTTCAGACCTCCGTCATGGCTGCAGGTCCATTGTTGCACGCCAAGCTGTTAGAACGCGTCGCGCATATCAAATTACCCAGACAATAGGACACGACCATGGCCGAACATGCCCCCCATCAGCTTCTTCACCTCGTTTTCGGCGGAGAATTGACCGCGCCGGGAAGCATGGAATTCAAGGATCTCACCAAGCTCGACATTGTTGGCATGTACCCGGACTACGCGTCGGCGCTGAAGGTGTGGCGCGGCAAGGCGCAGAGCACGGTGGACAACGCGCAGATGCGCTATTTCGTCGTCCACGTTCACAAGCTGCTGGAGCCTGAGCATTGAGCGTCGCCTCGCGATCCGCGAGGCAGCGTGCTACATGACAGCATCATGACCGCCGCCCCTTCATCCGGCACACCGATGGGCACAACTTCGCCGCCGAACCGCGAGAAATCGGTCTTGCGGCGGCTGGTCCATGACTACGTGGGCAAACAGTGGCCGATCGTGGCCCTCGCGGTCGTATGCATGCTGATCGCGGCAGGCGCCAATGCCACGATACCTGTTCTGCTGAAATTCACGGTCAAATTCCTGTTCGTGAAGAAAAAGGCAGACATGCTCTGGCCGATCACGCTCGCCATCCTCGCGCTGATGAGCATCCGGGCCGCCACCTGGTTCGGGCAAAAAAGCCTGATCGACACCGTCGGTGAACGCATCGTAGCCGGCGTGCAGCGGGACATCTTCGATAGCCTTGTAGCGCGCGACCTCGCGTCGTTGAACGCCGTGCATTCAGCGCAATTCGTTTCCGGATTCATCTACGATGTGAATCTGATCCGCGACGCCGTCGCGACCGGCATTTCCGCGATGGCGCTTCAGAGCGTGCAGCTCGTCGCCTTTGCGATCGTCATGTTCTATCAGGACTGGCAGCTCGCGCTCATCTCCATCCTTGCCCTTCCTGCTGTCGCCTGGGCCATGGAGCGCATTGGCGGCTCGCTCAGACGCGCCGTCACGCGCGGGATGGAGCAGACCGGCACGCTCTCGACAGCGCTCTCCGAGGCCTTGGACGGCCGCCGGATCATCAAGGCTTATGGCCTGGAGAGTTATGTGTCCCAGCGCGCTCACGCCCGCATCGCGAGCCGGCTGAGGACACTGCTCAAAGCCGTCCGCCGTCGCGCTGCGACGGCGCCGGCCACCGATCTATTTGTCGGAATGGTTCTGGCCGGAACGATTTTCTTCGCGGGCTATCAATCGTTGCATGGGCAACTCGACATCGGAAAGTTCTCCGCGTTCATCGCGGCGATGCTGTTGGCGCAGGAACCTGTGCGAAATCTCAGTCAATTCTGGCCCCTGCTCTCCAGCGGCTCCGCGGCGGCCACACGCGTGTTCGCCGTCATTGATGCCAAGCCAAGCATCGCGGACCGACCGGGCGCGATCGCATTGACCATTCCGCCTGCGCCGAAAGGCGGCGCGGTGAAATTCCAGAACGTCGGATTTTCCTACCTCGCCGAAGCGGGCGAACCGGCATTGGATGGAATCAATTTCGAGGTCGCACCCGGACAGAAGGTTGCGCTCGTCGGCCCCTCGGGCGCGGGCAAATCGACGATCTTCAATCTCCTTCTGCGCTTCTATGACATCAACCGGGGGCGTATCGAAATCGACGGGCACGACATCATGGATGTCACCCTGCAAACCCTTCGCGGCAATATCGCTCTCGTGACGCAGGATCCCATTCTCTTCGACGAGAGCGTTGCGGAGAATATCTCGCTTGGGCGTCTTGGCGCCACACGCGCGGAGATCGAGACGGCGGCGCGCGACGCGGCGGCACATGAATTCATCGTTCAACTGCCTGAAGGCTATGACACGCGAGTCGGAGAAGGCGGGTTGAAGCTGTCCGGCGGGCAACGGCAGCGTATAGCCATCGCGCGCGCGATGCTGCGCAATGCCCCGATCCTTTTGCTCGACGAGGCGACCTCGGCGCTCGATACCGAAAGCGAGCGGCAGGTGCAGGAGGCGCTCACACGCTTGATGAAAAACCGCACGACGATCGTCATCGCGCACCGGCTGACGACCGTGGTCGATGCCGACCGGATATTCGTGCTGGATCGCGGCACCATCGTGGAATCCGGAACGCATGGCGAGTTGATCGCACGCGGAGGGCTTTACGCCCGCCTCTACCAGCACGATTTCGACGACGTGCCGGCTGCGAAGGCCGGCTGAGCGATGCGCGCCCAACCTATCGGATTTCGAGCCTATCGTGCGGCTACGGCGGTGCTGGCGCCCATTGCGCCCTTTGTCCTTCGCCGCCGTGCGGAACGCGGCAAGGAAGACCCCGCGCGCGTCCATGAGCGGCTTGGCCTCGACCTCCGGCCCCGTCCGGATGGATCGGTCATCTGGGTGCATGGCGCCAGCGTCGGGGAATGCATCGCCGCATTGCCGCTGGTCGATGCACTGCTTCGGCGCGATGAGCGCACGATTCTGGTGACGAGCGGCACAGTGAGTTCGGCCAAGCTGATGAGCGAGCGTCTTCCGCCCCGCGCGATCCATCAATTCGTGCCGGTGGACACGCCGGCGGCCACGGCGCGATTTCTCGACCACTGGCGGCCGCAGGCTGGGTTGTTCGTGGATTCCGACATCTGGCCGAATCTCATCCTCGGCGCGAGCGCGCGCGGGGTGAAACTGGCGTTGATCAACGCACGCATGTCCGAACGCTCGCTTAGCGGTTGGCGCTGGGCGCCGAAAACCGCAGCGGCGTTGCTGTCGGCGTTCGACATCTGCCTCGCGCAGGACGAGGAAATCGCCAGCCGGTTCGGCAGCCTGGGTGCCAGGGACGTACGCGCCATTGGAAGCCTGAAGGCCGATGCACCGCCGCTTCCCGCCGATCCCGCCGCGCTCAAGGCTTTGCAGGATGCCATCGCAGACCGGCCAATCCTGCTTGCCGCACAGACGCATCCCGGCGAAGACGAAACGGTTCTGCCTGTTCACGATGTGCTGCGCCGGACAATCGCCAATCTTTTGACGATCATCGTGCCGCGCCATGTGGAGCGCGGGCCCGAGATCGCCATGCTGTGCGGCACGCGCCCCGCTTTGCGGCGCGCACAAGGCGATTTGCCCGGTCGTGACACGGCGATCTACATTGCGGACACGATGGGCGAACTGGGATTGTTCTACCGTTTGGCGCATTTTGCATTCGTTGGTGGAAGTCTGGTGCGGCACGGTGGCCAGAACCCGCTCGAGCCCGCGCGGCTCAACTGCGCGGTGCTGGCCGGTCCACATACGTTCAATTTCACCAGCGCCTACGAAGCCATCTTCGGCGCGCAGGGGCTCGGCCTGGTGCGGTCAAGCACCGACATCGCGGAAATCGCGCACAAACTCCTCACCGATGCGAGCACCGCGAAATCTCTCGGGGCCGCCGCATCTGCCGTGGCAGCGACACTGGGCGGTGCGGTCGCCAAAACGGTCACTGCAGTTGAACAGCTCATCGCGTGCGATGCGCGCGCCTGATTTCTGGCAACAACAGGACGACTGGCGCGCGCGCCTCCTCGCGCCGCTGGGATGGCTCTATGGCGCAAGCGTGGCGTGGAAAGCGCGCAATGCTTCGCCTTACCGGTCCGAGGCGGCCGTCATCTGCGTGGGCAATCTGAGTGTTGGCGGTACAGGCAAAACACCTATCGGCATCGAAATCGCGCGATTGCTCGCTGAAAAGGCGCGCAGGCCTTTTTTTCTTTCGCGCGGCTATGGCGGCAAGCTGCGCGGGCCACTCGAGGTCGCCATCAGCAATCACGCGGATGAGGTGGGCGATGAGCCCCTGCTGCTCGCCCACACCGCACCGGTCATCGTCTCTCGAGACAGGCGCGCAGGTGCGCTGTTTGCGGTAGAACATGGCGCAGATGCGATCATCATGGACGACGGTCATCAGAACTTCGCGCTGGCGAAGGATTTGTCTCTCGTTGTCGTCGATGGCGAAGCGGGCTTTGGCAACGGCCGCGCTGTTCCAGCCGGTCCTTTACGCGAGCCGGTGGCACAGGGGCTCGCGCGTGCCGATGCCGTGATCGTTGTCGGCGATGGCACACCGACACTCAATGGCTTTTCCAAGCCCGTGCTGCGTGCGCACCTCACTCATCCAGAGTCTGATATTGAAGGCAGGCGCATGGTCGCCTTTGCCGGCATCGGGCGTCCTGAAAAATTCTTCCAGTCCCTGAAAGCGCAAGGCGCCAACCTTCTTGACGCAAAGAGCTTTGGCGACCATCACAAATATGCGGCGGGCGAGATTGCAAGACTGCGGTCGAAAGCGCGCGCGCACAATGCCGAGCTCGTCACGACGGAGAAAGACTTCGTCCGCCTTACGCCGCTGGAGCGCGAGGGAATTCGGGCGATGCCGGTGCGGGCGACCTTCGACGATCCCGCGCAGCTTGACCGCTTGCTTGACAGTCTGCCCGCGAAGGCTTAGCGCGCCTTACAGTATGTCAGACAGCGAATCCGAAAAGCCGTTAACGCCTGTGGAGCGCCTGCGCTACATCGGGGAGGCCATTCCCTTCTTTTTGTTCATGGGCTTTTTCCGGCTGCTCGGCATCGACGGCGCATCCGCCCTTGGCGGCTTTATCGGACGGCACATTTTCTATCGCGTCCGCGGTGTCATGAATCGCGCGCGTGAGAACCTGCGGGCTGCCTATCCCGACATAAAGCCCGAAGAGATCGAACGCATCGTCCGCGAGATGTGCGACAATCTTGGGCGCACAGTCGCCGAATATCCGCATCTCGACAAGCTGAAGCTGCACGGCCCCAATCCGCGGCTGGAGATCGTCGGCAAGGACATCGCCGATGCGGAGATCGCGCGCGGCAAGGGCGTGATGTTCATTTCCGGCCATTTCGCGAATTGGGAAGGTATGCCGGTGATGGCCACGCAACTCGGCTATGAAGGCGGTCTCGTCTATCGCCCGCCGAACAATCCTTATGTCGATGGTTACATCTCGCGCATGCGCGCCAGCGCCGGGCCGAAAATACAGATCGGGAAAGGCGCGCAGGGCACGCGCAAGATCTTCACCATGCTGCGGCGCGGACTCTGCATCCTGCTTCTGGTTGATCAAAAGACAGAACAGGGCGTGATGGCGCCCTTCTTCGGCCGGCCCGCGCCGACGACGCCGGCACCGGCCGCTCTCGCGCTCAAGCTTGGTTCGACATTGCTGCCGGCATCGAACGAACGGCTGAAAGGCGCACGCTTCCGCATGACGGTTCATCCGCCGATCGCGTTCACGCCGACGAACGACCACGAAGCGGACATCGAAGCACTGACCGCCAAGATCAACGCTGCGATCGAGGAATGCGTGCGTTACCGGCCTTCGCAATGGCTCTGGATCCACCGCCGCTGGAAAACCCCGCGCGACGAGACGAAAAATCTGAAGAAGACTTAGGCCTTTTCGGGCTGCGGCGTGACCGCCGACAGCGACGGATCGAGCCGCATCTGAAACCAGTTCATGCCCCAATGCAGATGCGGACCAGTGGCACGGCCTTTCATGCCGACAAGGCCGATGATATCGCCGCGCTTTACGGCATCGCCAACCTTCACCTTCAATTCGTCCTGATGGAGATACACGGTCGAGACGCCATGGCCATGATCTAACAACGTCGTCCCACCGGTCAGATAAAAATCGGTTTCAGCCAAAGACACCGTTCCATCCGCAGGCGCGTGGATCGGCGTCCCCTTGGCTGCTGCGATATCGACACCGAAATGCGGCGCCATGGTCGTGCCGTTGTCGATACGCTGATTGCCGAACGTTCCGCTGACGATTCCCTTGATCGGCCAATCGAACGCCTGGACAAAGTTCGTGGACACGGTGTCTTTCTTGCGCGCCTCATAGACCAGCGCATTCTCGCGCTTGATCCGCTCCTCTGCATCCTGTGGAATATCGACCGTGTTTTCCGGCAAACCGTCCACACGCTGAACATCGTATTTGCGCACCACGGGAACGACATCGCGCGTCTCGCTCTTGCCGTCGTCGAACTTGGCAACCACTTCGCTCGGCTTTGTCTGGTCGTAGTTCAGCCCGAACGCGAAACAGCCTTCCGGCGAAACGCTTACAGACTTTCCATCAATCGAGACGATGGCGCCCTTCGCTGTGCCGATCACAAGCGAGCCCTGCTGCAAGGAGCCTTTGATGACGAGGCGCGCGATGTCGGCACGCACGAGATACGGGATCGTCGCAAACGCACCGCCGCTCGAAAGAAGCAGGCGGCGGGAGATCATTGCGGCGTGCGCCCTGTCTCCTGCATGCGCTTCAGCGCAATGGCGGGAGACGCATAGGCCTCCTGCAGATCGACGCTCCAGTAGCGCAGTGCCTCCAGCGGAATGTGCGTGCCGGTCACGGCACAGACGACGTATGAGCCCGGCCGAACCACATGGTATTCGCCATCGAGATATTCGACATCGGCAGGGCCCTGCGGCCGAAGATCACGATCCATTTTGTTCATGCGCATATCCTATTCAGGGCTCGCGTCAGAATAAACTGCCCTGATTTCCGGACGGCTTACCGCGCGATTTTGGCTTTCCCGGGGCCGGTGCGCCGGATGCCACGGCTGTCAGGTCGCCATCGGCAAAGGTCAGTGACAGTGCTTCACCGCTCACGACCTGCGCCGCACGGCGGCGGATGGTTCCGTCCTCCGCACGGACCAGAGCAAAGCCACGATCCAGCGCGCTCTTGTAGCTCAGGCCTTCGAGAACGCGGCCAAGCGCTTCGATATGACGCCGGCTTTCGGAGATTCTCGCGCTCTCAATTTGGTTGAGCCTCCTGCCGTAAGCCATTGTTCGTTCACCGAGAAGACGGATATGAGCCCTGATCGGTCCGGCCGATAGCCGCGCGGCGACTCGGTCTTTGTTCCGGGCATGTGCGAGGAGATTCTGCGAGAGCGCCTGCCGGAGCCGTTCAGTCGCATGATCGAAGCGCTGGCGCGGCTGGGCGAACAACTGGTCGGCACGGGGCAAGACGCGGGCAAGCTGAGCCAGATGTCTGCGCCGGTCTTCCATGCCCTTGGTGAAGGAGCGCAGAGTACGGCGCTCGAAATCCCCGACCTGTCCCAAGAGTTCGCTGCGCAGCGGCACGGCCATCTCGGCGGCGGCGGTCGGCGTTGGCGCGCGGCGGTCGGAGACGAAATCGATGAGCGTGGTGTCGGTCTCGTGCCCCACCGCCGAGATCAGGGGAATCGTGCTCGCAAACGTGGCGCGCACAACGATCTCTTCGTTGAAGGCCATCAGATCTTCGATGGAGCCGCCGCCTCGCGCGACGATCAGCACATCGGGCTTCGGCAACTTTCCGGTGCCGAAGCCATTGAAGCCGGTGATGGCGGCTGCAACCTCGGCGGCGGCCTTGTCGCCCTGCACGGCCACGGGCCAGAGCAGTACGCGGCGCGGAAAGCGATCGTTCAGCCGGTGCATGATGTCGCGGATCACCGCGCCCGTCGGCGAAGTGATGACGCCAACGACTTCCGGGAGGAATGGCAGAGCCTTCTTATGCGCGGCGTCGAACAGGCCCTCGGCAGCGAGCTTCTTCTTGCGCTCCTCCAGCATGGCCATCAGTGCGCCGACGCCGGCGAGTTCGATCTGTTCGACGATGATCTGGTAGCGCGAAGACCCGGGATAGGTCGTGATGCGCCCGGTGCAGACGACCTCGAGCCCCTGCTCCGGCCGGAGCTTCAACAGCCGCGCGGTCTGCTTCCAGATGATCGCGTTGAGGACCGCCTTGTCGTCCTTCAGATCGAAATAGACGTGGCCGGACGACGCGAATTTCAGGCCCGAAATCTCGCCCCGCACCCGCACGAACGGGAACGCGTCCTCGACCGTGCGTTTGAGCAGACCAGCGATCTCGCTGACGCTGAATTCGGGCAGGTTCGGTTTTGCGGTGGCTTCGGACATGACTCACAGATGATAGTGGAAACCAACCGATTTTCCCTCTCCCCCATTGTTGGGGGAGAGGGTAAGGGTGAGGGGGTATCAACCATGCTTGCACCGCCCCCTCACCCCAGCCCCCTCCCCCGCTTCGCGGGGGCGAGGGAGATGGAGTTCTGATTGAAAGTCCTCCTCATCGGCTCCGGCGGCCGCGAGCATGCGCTGGCCTGGGCGCTGTCTGCGAGCCCGTTGCTCACCAAGCTGTATTGCGCCCCGGGCAACGCCGGGATCGAGACGGTGGCCGAATGCGTGCCGATCGCGGCCATGGATTTCGACAAGCTCGTCGCGTTCGCCCAGGAGAAGAAGATCGATTTCGTCGTCATCGCGCCGGACAATCCGCTGGTCGGCGGATTGTGGGACCGCTTCGAGGCGGCCGGCATTCGCGCGAGTGGCCCGAGCGCGGCCGGTGCGATCCTCGAAGGCTCCAAGGGCTTCGTGAAGGATCTCTGTCGTGAGGTCGGCATTCCCACCGCCGCCTATCAGCGCTTCCGCGATGCCGCTTCCGCCAAGGCCTTTGCCGATACGCTGGGTCTTCCCGTCGTGATCAAGGCCGATGGTCTGGCACTCGGCAAAGGCGTCATCATCGCCGAGACAAAAGCCGATACGGCGAAAGCCATCGATTTCATGTTCGAAGGCGGCTTCGGTGAAAGCAGCAGCGAAGTCGTCGTTGAAGAATTTATGCAAGGCGAGGAAGCGAGCTTCTTCGCGCTTAGTGACGGTGAGAATGTCGTCCCCCTCGTTGGCGCGCAGGATCACAAGCGCGCCTTCGATGGCGACAAGGGACCGAACACCGGCGGGATGGGCGCTTATTCGCCTGCGCCGGTTCTCCCACCGTCGCTCGAACAGATCGCGATGGACAAATTCATCAAGCCGACCGTCGCCGCAATGGCGGCACGCGGACGGCGCTATCAGGGTGTGCTGTATCTCGGCCTGATGATCACCACGGATGGCCCCAGGCTCGTCGAATACAATTGCCGCTTCGGCGATCCGGAAACGCAAGTGATGATGATGCGCCTGAAATCCGATCTGCTGACTGCGCTGCTGGCCATGCGCGATGGACAGTTGCGCAATTTCGATCTGCGCTGGAGCGACGACGCGGCACTCACCGTCGTGATGGCGACGAAGGGCTATCCCGGCGACTATCCTAAAGGCAGCGAGATTCGTGGGCTGGATCGCGCGTCGGCACTCGAAGGTGTGCAAATCTTCCATGCCGGGACGGCGCGCAAAGATAGCAAGATCGTCGCCAATGGCGGCCGCGTGCTGAATGTCACAGCCATCGGCAAGACTGTCGCCGAAGCGCAGAAACGTGCTTACGAAACGGTCGACCTGATCGACTGGCCAGAAGGTTTCTGCCGCCGCGATATTGGCTGGCGGGCTATCAGCCGCCCGTCCGCTCTTTGATCATCGCCATCTGCTGGACGATGGTCTGGGCCTGACGGATCGAGGCGGCGTCAATCAGCACGCCATTGAGCGCAACCGCGCCCATGCCTTTCGCCTGCGCGTCTTTCATCGCTGCAAGGATCGCCTCGGCGCGCTCCACTTCTTTTGCGGGCGGCGTGTAGATCTCGTTGGCGAGGGCGACCTGGCTCGGGTGGATCGCCCATTTGCCTTCGCAGCCGAGGATCGCGGTGCGCATCGCCTGCACGCGGAAACCGTCCGGATCGCCGTAGTCGCCGAACGGCCCGTCGATCGCCATGAGGCCATGTGCCCTCGCCGCCTGCGCCATTCGAAACAGGGGATAATGCCAGAGATCGTTCCAGTGCCGCACGCGCGCGTCGGGTCCGTCGGTCAACATCACATAGTCGGCATTGCCGCCTCCGATATTGGTCGTTCTCATGCGCTGCGAGGCGGCATAGTCGGCCGATCCGAAATGCAGGCTTTCGAGGCGTTTCGAACTTCCCGCAATCGCGTCGATGTTGGTCAGACCGAGCGCCGTCTCGATGATGACTTCCAAGCCGACCTTTTTCTTGCGGCCCACGAAATCGGAAGCCTGTGTGATCAGCATGTCGATGGCGTAAACGTCCGCCGCACAACCGACCTTCGGGATCATGATCGCATCCAGGCGCTCGCCCCCAGCCTCTACCAGCGCCAACACATCACGATAGCAGAAATTCGTGTCGAGCCCGTTGACGCGGACGGTGACGGTCTTGTTGCCCCAGTTCACATCGTTGAGCGCCGCAACGATGTTGTCGCGCGCGGAGTCCTTGTCCGAAGGCGCAACGGCATCTTCCAGATCGAGGCACACGACATCGGCAGCGCTCGCTGCCGCTTTCTCGAACAGCGCAGGCCGCGATCCCGGTACGAACAGCTTCGAACGATAAAGCCGCACGGGTGCGCTGGATGGAATGGTCGTGAAGCTCATGGCCGCCTTCTCCGCGACAAGGGATGCGCGGCTTCCACCACCGATGTCAACCGGTCGCTGGCGACGTGGGTGTAGATTTGCGTGGTCGCTATATCGGCGTGGCCGAGCAGCGTCTGCACACTGCGCAAATCGGCGCCGCCTTCGACCAGATGGGTGGCGAAGGCATGGCGAAGGACATGCGGCGAAAGCTTTTCCGGATCGAGTTTGGCCTTGAGCGCCAATTCCTTGAGCATCTGATGAATACGCCGCCTTGTCAGGTATCCTTCAGTCGACCGCGACGGAAACAGAAATTTGCTCTGGGTGCCTTTGGGGAGGAAGCTATCCCGTTCATTCAGATACGCTTTGATCGCGTCCCGCGCGGAAGGATTGAGCGGCGCCAACCGCTCCTTCCGCCCCTTTCCGCGAACGATGATGAACCCGTCCTTGCCGCGCACCGACGCGAGGGGCAGCCCAGCGAGTTCGCTCACACGCAATCCCGCCGCGTAGAGCATCTCGACCATGCACAGCAGCCGAAGACCATCCGGCCCTTCCTGCTCGCGCGCGGCATCGATCAGCGCGTCTACGTCGTCACGCGTGATGATTTTCGGCAGAGACCTCGCCCGCTTTGGCGCGTCGATGGCGGAGGTTGGATCGTCCTTGCGGATATTTTCCGTGTAAAGAAATCCGAAGAACTGCCGCAACGCGGATAGCTTGCGCGCCTGCGACGAGGCGGCGATTGCTGCCTTGGTCAGACCCGCCAGATATTTGCGCACATCGTCGCGCGACGCGCGTTTCATGTCCGCACGCCCGGCGAAATCGAGCAGATCGCGGCGATAGGCGGCAATGGTGTTCGCACTCGCACCGCGCTCGGCGCTCATCATGTCGAGAAAGGATTCGATCAGCGTCGCGTTGCTCACGCCGTACCAGGCCGGTAGAGCATCAAAGCGTGGATCGCGAAGCTTCGCGCGGAGTCTTTCAGGTTCATCGCCTGAAGCGCCCGCACGATCTCGATGGTGACGTCCGGCGCGAGATCGCCGGGCCCCTTGACGCTCACGATGTCGAGAATCCGCAGGATCGCCTCGCCCTTACGTTCCGGCGTCGCGGCAGCCAGCAGCATCTTCTGCATGACGGCATCGTCGGGCCTGCGCCCGGGAAGATGCTGCGCGCGCAAAGCCGAGGCTTCTGCTTTGGCATCCGCGGGCATCGTGCGGCCAAGGGCATCGTAGAGACCGAGCAGCAGCGCTTCCATCGGACGCGAGGTGCTCTGGGTCTTGTCCATTTCCTTGAGCATATGCGTCGCGATATGGCTCAGCGCAGCCTGCGCCGAATCATCCTTGCCGTCCGCGAGCCCCAGAACAGCATGCGCGATGTCGTTGTCTCCCAGCCAAGGCGCGGCAGCAGCCGTCTTGCCGGCCAGCAGCAGCGACCAGCCGATCAGCGGCCCTTCGTTTTGTGCCCCACCCCGCGGATCGATCGTTGAGGCAATGTCCGCCTGAAGATTCGCGGCGATCTCGAACAATCCGGCCTTGTCGCCCAAGGCCAGCGCCTCATGGATCAGCGCCGCTTTCTGCGCTGGGCGGCTTTCGAGTTGCGCGGCACGGCGGAGCAAAGCTTGCCCGCGGAGGAACGACAGCTTCGGCGCATTGGCGAGCGCGCCAGTGGTTTGTTCTGAGGTGAATATCTGCGCATCGGCAACGGATCGGAGTTCAGCTGCGGTTGCCTCGCCGGATCGGAGCGCGCGCTCCGCCGCCGCCAGGCGCAATTCGGGCGTCATCTTGGTATTTCGCAGGATGAGCAGGTTCACAACCGGCCCCGGCTGCTTGGCGATATCCGCAGGAATCGGCAGCCCCGCCTTTCCCAACAGATAGATGTGCAACGGTGTCGGCTTGGCGATTTTCTCGACGGGCTTCTTCGTACCGGCAACCACGTTATTGACGAGTGTATTGAATGCGGGATCGGAAATTCCCTGCGCGGTCATCACGTCGCGCGTGAGATCGGCGGTCGCCGTGTCCCCCGAAACCGCCGCGCAATAGGCACGCAGTTCCAGCCAGAAGGGATCGCTCAGCGTTGTGCGCGCAGCCGTCTGCGTCCCGCAGACTTCCTTGCGTCCTGCGAGCAGCAGAGCATTCGCCTGGACGCGCGCGAAATCGGGATCGTTTTTTGCCTGCGCCTGCGCGGCCAGCGCACCGGCATCATCGACCATTCCCGCGTCCAGCAGTTTCTGGATACGGACCGTCGCGAAGGCCCGGCTGAACGTGCCGGAAGGCGAGTCCGCTTTCGTCAGGACGACCCGGCGTGCAAGCGCGTGCACGGCGCTGTCGGACGACGCAAGCGGTATCCTCGAGAAGAACTCATCGATCTGGTCGCGCGGGGAGCCGACCCAGATATTGGATTCCAGCCCGCCGCTGCCGGCCTCCAGCACGCCGGCAGTGCTTTCATCGACCGTTCCCAGCGTTCCGACCTGGACGCCCTGAGGCTTGGGAACGATAGGGCCCGAAGCCAGAGCCGAGTCAGAGCCGGAAACAGCATCCAGCGGCGCAGTTTCGACCTGCTCACGGCGTGCGGGAACGGGGGCAGGCGCGTCGGAGACAGCCCCATCGCCTGGCCGGCGATCTGGCTCGGATCGGAAGCTCCGTGCGACAGGTTGTGCCGTGTCGGGAGGATTGTCTTCGTTGTCGTCGATCAGACCTTCGGTCGAAATCTCCGGCGGTTCATCGCGCGATTTGCGCGGCGAGGTTTGTTTCGGCTCCGGCTGGCTCGGCGCAGTGTCATCGCGCAAGCCATCGCTCGATAGATCGGGCTCCTGGTCGCCCGACGTCTGCTGTCCGCCGAGCTGGCGCGGCGGCGCGGTTGCGTGTTCGCTGTCTTGCGCCAGCGCGCCGAATGCCGTCAACGCAAGCACGAGCGCGGCAACGCTAATGCGGTAGACGATCATCCGGCACAGCCTGCTCGTAATGCCTGGTGGCCGGCTCAACCGAGCCGCCATAGATGGTGAACCCCACCGCCCCGGCCAAAATCAGCACGACCACGGCGATCCCGATCAGTGTCACAAGGCCCGGCCCGTCATTGCCCATCGTTCGTCTGTTTGGCATCGCCGATATCTGCAGACCCTTTGTGGCGGAATTGCAGGCGAACACGCAAGTCCCGCTGGCAGGCCAGTCTTAACACGTGTAATTCCAAGGGGGATGGCGACTTTAGGACGGACCGTGGCGCTGGTGGGGATGATGGGGGCCGGAAAGAGTTCGGTCGGCCGCAGGCTGGCCGCGCGACTCGGCGTCGCCTTCAAGGATGCTGACAGCGAAATCGAGATGGCGGCGGGCTGTTCCGTCTCCGAGATATTCGAGCGCTACGGGGAGCCTGCTTTTCGCGACGGCGAGCGCAAGGTCATCGCGCGTCTGCTCAAGGAACCGCCGCTGGTGCTGGCGACCGGCGGCGGCGCGTTCGTCGATTCGCTGACGCGTTCCCGGCTGAAGGAAAGCGCGGTCACCGTCTGGATCAAGGCACCTGTCGAGGTTCTGATGAACCGGGTCAGCCGGCGCGGCGACCGCCCGCTGCTCCGCACCGCGGCTCCGCGCGAAACGCTCGAACGATTGCTCGAGCAACGTGCGCCAATCTATGCCGAGGCCGACGTCACCATCGAGAGCGACGACGGCCCGCATTCCACCATCGTCGATCGGATACTTCATGCGCTGAAAGAGCGCGGCGTGGCCACATGAGCGAGAAAATCACGGTCGGCCTTGGCGAACGCAGCTACGACATTCACGTCGACCGGGGATTGCTTGCACAAGCCGGCGCACTGCTGAAGCCCTTTGCGCGCGGCCCGGTACCGATCGTCTGCGACACCAATGTCGAAAAGCTTCATCTCGAAGCCGCCGAAGCCGCGATCAGAGGCGCGTCCATCGATGGACGCCGGGTGCTTGTAGAGCCAGGCGAAGAAACAAAGGCGTATTCGACGCTGGAGCGGCTAACGACCGTCTTTCTGACAACCGGCGTGGAACGAAGTGGCCTTATCGTTGCGCTGGGCGGTGGTGTCGTTGGCGATCTTGTCGGATTCGCCGCTGCGATCACCAAGCGCGGCATCCCCTTTGCCCAAATCCCGACCACGCTTCTGGCGCAGGTGGATTCCTCCGTCGGCGGCAAGACCGCGATCAACACGCCGGAAGGAAAAAACCTGATCGGTGTGTTCCATCAGCCGCGCATTGTGATCGCCGATACCGACCTTTTGAAAACATTGCCGCGGCGCGAACTGCTCGCCGGCTATGCGGAGGTCGTGAAATACGGCGCACTGGGTGATCGCGGATTTTTCGAATGGCTTGAAAGAAACGGGCCGAAAGCGCTCTCGGGCGACAGCGGTGCGATGGTCCATGTCGTCGCGCACTCCTGCCGTATGAAAGCCGGCATCGTTTCAAGGGACGAACGCGAGACCGGAGAGCGCGTCCTGCTTAATCTCGGTCACACCTTCGGGCATGCGCTGGAATTGGAAACGGGATATTCGGACCGTCTGGTGCATGGTGAGAGTGTCGCCATCGGTACCGCCCTCGCCTTCAGGCTTTCGGTCGCGCTGGGCCTCTGTTCCGGTCAGGACAGCGAGCGCTTTATCGCGCATCTGAAAGCAGTGGGCCTGCCCTCATCCATCGCCGACATACCGGGACCGCAGCCTGACGCGGACGCGCTGATTCAACATATGTATCACGACAAGAAAGCCGCTGACGGCAAGATCAACTTCATTCTCCTGCGCGCTATCGGACAGGCGTTCGTCACCAACGATGTTCCGATGGAGGCTCTAAAGAAAGTTCTCAGCTAAGGCGTGCATTGTGGATTGCGGAAGCGGAACTTGGACTGGCCATTGATGAACTCGCTTCGCATCGCGCTCGAGAACGCCAGCCATTTCTTGCAAGCGTCGCCCGTGAACGACATGCCCGTGTGCCCCGGATCCTTCGCCGTGAACATAACCTCGAAGCGGTTGGTCTTCATTTTCCGGGTGAGCACAATGGTCGCGATCTTGTGCGAAGGAAGTTCCCAAACGCCGTATGTCTGATCGGTGTTGCTCTTGAGCGCCCTGAACCTCGAATCGGATTCGGCGATTGGCCGAAACCCGGCATGAACCGCCGCTTCGCCGATGGTCGCCGCATCGAGCTCATCGGCCGGCACGACGAAGTCCGCAGCGTTGAAAGGATAATACGGAGCACCCATGGCGGCTCCGGCGGCAACAAGCGTCAACACACCGGCCAACAGCAATGACATTCGCATAGGAACTCTCCGTCTTTCGCCACAGGTTACCGCAATTCGCCGCCTGCCACCCATCCGCTATACTGCCGCCCTTGCTCGAGGATTCCCATGGACCCGTCTTCTATTTTCTTCTGGATCGGCGCGATTGCCGTGCTACTGGTCGTATCGGCGTTTTTTGCCGGATCGGAGACCGCTCTGACGGCCGTTTCGCGCGGCAAAATGCACCAGCTCGAGAAGGACGGCTCACGCGCGGCCGCGAAGGTCAACGCCCTGGTCGTCGACCGCGAAAAGCTCATCGGGTCGCTCCTGCTGGGCAACACCTTCGTCAACATTCTGGCTTCCTCTCTGGCGACAACCTTGCTGGAAACCAATTTCGGACCGCGTGCAGTGGCGATCGCGACCGTCGTCATGACCATCGTCATTCTCGTTTTCGGCGAGGTTCTTCCCAAAACGCTCGCCATAGCCAGAACCGATCGCTTCGCGCTGACCGTGGCGTGGCCGGTGCGCGGCGCTGTGGCCGTCCTCAGCCCGATTGTCAGCAGCGTCCAATATCTCGTTTGGAAGGTGCTCGGCGTTTTCGGGGTCGAACAGGCGACGAAGGCCGATGTCGTGCCCGCGCATGACGAGATACGCGGCACCGTCGAACTCCACCACCAGGAAGGCGGGGTCGAGCGCGAACACCGCGACATGATCGGGGGCATTCTCGACCTGCGTGAACTGACCGTCGGCGATGTCATGGTCCATCGCAAGAACATGGTGACGGCAGATGCCGACGAGTCCGCGCATGACACGATCGAGACGATCGTCGCGTCGGGCCATTCGCGTATTCCGTTGTGGCGCGGTGAACCCGAAAACATTGTCGGCGTCGTTCATCTGAAGGATATCATCGGCGCGCTCGTGAAGAACGGCGGCTCCTATACCGGCATCGACCTCGTGGCGCTGGCGACCCCGCCGTGGTTCGTGCCCGACACCACATCGGCGGAAGAGCAACTCGAAGCGTTCCGGGAAAAACGTGCGCGTTTCGCGCTGGTGGTCGATGAATATGGTGCACTACAGGGTCTGGTGACACTTGAGGATATTTTCGACGAAATCTTCGGCGAACTTCCCGACGAGCACGAAGCCCATAGCCGTCCCGATGTGCGCCGAAAGCCGGACGGATCCTATCTTATCGACGGCACGGTCCCGATACGCGATCTCAACCGCGATCTGGATTGGGACCTTCCCGATGAGGAAGCCACAACCATTGCCGGGCTCGTCATTCACGAAGCGCGCACGATCCCCGAAATCGGTCAGCGGTTCGCGTTTTTCGGATACAAGTTCGAGATCCTCCGCCGGCAACGCAACCAGATCACGGCGCTGCGCGTGACGCCGCCGGCCACCGTCGATAAGGACAGCGTTCCGCCGGGCTAGTCAGTGCTCGGTCCACACCTCGGCGGGCGTCAGCGTCGTAAGAGACAGTGCGTGGACGCGTGTCTTCAACTCATCGGCGAGTGCGGCATAGACACGACGCTGGCGTTCGACGCGAGAAAAGCCTTCGAACGTTTTTGAGACAATTCTTACGTTGAAATGCGTCTCGCCGCCTGGACGCGCGCCGGAATGGTCCGCATGTTTCGCGCTTTCATCGACGATCTCCAACGTCTCCGGCGCGAAGGCGGCCGTCAGTTTCTCGCGCATCGTATCGGCAATTGTCATAAATCAGGCATCGGCGCGTTTCGCGTGCCTGTCAAGCAATACGTTTTCTTGTTTTTTCATTCTTCGATCCCATAATTCGTTCATGGTCAAATCACGTCCCAACTCCCGGTTCCGCGAGAGCATCCGCATCAAGCCGGATGCCGCCGCGATTGCCGCGACCGTTGTGGACGTGCGTCCCTGCGCGCAACCCGGATGCAAGGACGAAGGTGCCTATCGCGTGCCGAAAAGCCGCGAGGACCTCTCCAAACATATCTGGCTCTGCCTCGCGCACGCGCGCGCGCACAACGAGTCCTGGGATTACTTCAAGGGCATGAGCGAGCGCGAAATCGAAAGCTTCCGTAACGAGGCCATCATAGGCCACCGCCCGACCTGGCCGCTCGGAAAACGCGGGGCGCGTATGCAGGATCCGTTCAACAGCTTCGACTTCGACAATGCTTTTGGCGCGACCAAAGAGAAGAAAGAAGCCAATAAACCGCGCCGTCCGGAACGTCAGGTTACGCGTCTGCAACTCACCGCGTTCGACACGCTCCAACTGGAGCCTTCCGCCACCTTGATCGAGATCAAGGCGCGGTATAAGGAACTTGTGAAGCGGTTTCATCCCGACGCGAACGGTGGCGATCGGGGCGCCGAAGAGCGTCTGAAGCAGGTTATCAAGGCCTACGGCGTGTTGCGCGCCTCGGGGCTGACCTAAAGCGGCGCGAATAGCGCCCTCCCCGCACGCGGCGGCTCCCGCCCAACGACATTTGAGCCGGATCAAGCAACATGGATGCTGAGAAACAGGGCCTCGATACCGCGGCCGCGCCAGACACCACTGTCGATGTGAAGACGGTGTTCGGCATCGACGCGAAGATGAAGGTGCCCGCGTTCAAGCAAGCGAACGAATATGTGCCGGATCGCGACGAGGCCTATCGCTTCGACCGCGAGACGACGCTCGCGATTCTCGCGGGCTTCGCGAAGAACCGCCGTGTGATGATCCAGGGCTATCACGGCACCGGCAAGTCGACGCATATCGAACAGGTGGCATCGCGCCTCAACTGGCCCTGCATCCGCATAAACCTCGACAGTCACATCAGCCGTATCGATCTGATCGGCAAGGACGCGATCGTGCTCAAGGACGGTCAGCAGGTGACCGAATTTCGCGAGGGGCTTTTGCCGTGGTGCCTCCAGCGCCCGGTCGCACTCGTGTTCGACGAATACGATGCCGGCCGCCCGGACGTGATGTTCGTGATACAGCGCGTGCTGGAAGTTGCTGGCAAGCTTACACTGCTCGATCAGAACAAGGTCATCCGCGCCCATCCCGCGTTCCGCCTGTTCTCGACCACAAACACGATCGGTCTCGGCGACACGACCGGCCTCTATCACGGCACACAGCAGATCAACCAGGGCCAGATGGACCGCTGGAGCATCGTAGCGACGCTGAATTATCTGCCGCACGATTCCGAAGTCGATATCGTCACTGCGAAAGTGCCGTCTTACGCCTCGGCGGAAAAGAAGAAGCAAATTTCCGCGATGGTCCGCGTTGCCGACATGACGCGCAATGCCTTCATGAACGGCGATCTCTCCACGGTGATGAGCCCGCGTACCGTCATCACCTGGGCGGAGAACGCCGAAATCTTCGGTGATATCGGCTTCGCGTTCCGCCTCACTTTCCTGAACAAGTGCGACGAGCTTGAGCGCGCCTCGGTTGCCGAGTTCTATCAGCGCGCCTTTGGCGAGGAACTGCCCGAAAGCGCGGCGAAGGTGCTGGTGGCGTGACCAAGCCGGAGAGCGCAACGGAGCCGTTCAAGCGCGCCGTCGCGACCGCCGTTCGCAGTCTTGCCGGTGAGCCCGAACTCGAAGTCAATTTCAGCGCCGAACCGCCGTCACTCAAAGGTCTGAAGGCGAAGCTACCTTTGCCCTCGCGCAATCTGCCGCCGGGTGAAGTGGCGGTCGTGCGTGGCGCGGGCGACGCTTATGCGCTCCGCCGCGCCTATCACGAAGACAGACTGCACGATCAGTACCGCCCGCAATCCGCCGATGGCGCCGCGATGTTCGAGGCTGCCGAACAGGCACGCGTCGAAGCCATCGGCGCCATCGCGATGAAAGGGGTCGCCAGCAACCTCACCGCCAATCTCGAGCAGCGGCTGAATGCGCGCGGGCTCGCCAAAGCGCGGGTGCGCGGCGATGTGCCGATCGCAGATGCGCTCGGTCTCATTGTCCGCGAAAAGCTCACCGGTGAAGCGCCGCCGGAGTCCGGGCGCAAGGCGGTCGAACTCTGGCGCGAATGGATCGAGCAGCGCGCGGGCAAGGACCTCGACAAGCTCGGCGAAACGATCCGCGACCAGAAGGCGTTCGCCAAACTCACGCGCACCATCCTGCGCGATCTGAACCACGGCGACGATTCCGACATGGACTCCGAGGCCGATGAAGCCGGTGAGGATGCCGAGAATTCGTCCGAGAACCAGGAAGGCGACGCCGAAGAAGACGCCGACGCGCAAGGCGAGGCTTCCGAAGCCGACATGCGTGAGGCCGAAGGCGAAGAGAACGCCGATGCCGACTCCGAAATGCGCTCCGAGCAGACCGAGGAAATGGGCGACGCGACCGAGCCGGAAGACGGCATGAAGCCGTGGCGGCCGGAGCAGCCTTTCGCCCATCAGGACGAATGGGGCTACAAGGTTCATACCACCCAGTTCGACGAGATCATCGAGGCGACAGAGCTTTGCGATGCGGAGGAACTGGCGCGGCTGCGCGCGTTCCTCGACCAGCAACTCGCCGCGATGCAGGGCGTCGTCTCGCGTCTCGCCAACAAGCTCCAGCGCCTGCTTATGGCGCAGCAGAACCGCACCTGGGAGTTCGATCTCGAGGAAGGCATGCTCGACACCTCGCGCCTGCCCCGCATCATCATTGATCCGATGTATCCGCTGTCGTTCAAGCGCGAGAAGGACATGACCTTCCGCGACACTATCGTGACCCTGTTGCTCGACAATTCCGGTTCGATGCGCGGACGCCCGATCATGGTGGCGGCGATGTGCGCCGATATTCTTGCGCGCACGTTGGAGCGCTGCGCGGTCAAGACGGAAATATTGGGCTTCACGACACGCGCCTGGAAAGGCGGGCAGTCCCGCGAGAAATGGATTGCCGACGGCAAGCCGCCACACCCGGGACGCCTGAACGATCTGCGCCATATCGTCTACAAGGCCGCCGATGAGCCGTGGCGGCGCGCGCGGCGCAATCTCGGCCTGATGATGCGCGAAGGCCTGCTCAAGGAGAACATCGACGGCGAGGCCTTGATGTGGGCGCACAATCGCCTCGTCGGCCGCCCCGAACAGCGCAAGATCCTGATGGTGATTTCCGACGGCGCGCCGGTCGACGATTCCACGCTGTCGGTGAACGCCGGAAACTATCTCGAACGCCATCTGCGCCACGTGATCGAGGAGATCGAGGACAAGTCGAACGTCGAACTCAACGCCATCGGCATCGGTCACGACGTGACGCGCTATTACCGCAAGGCCGTGACCATCGTGGATGCCGAACAACTTGGCGGTGCGATGACGGAGCAGCTCATCGGCCTTTTCGCGGAAGAGAAAGAGCACGGACGCAGAGGCTCACCCACCCGCGTTGCCCGCGTGCGCCACGAGCGCCATCCGCATGTCGCGGCGCGGTAATCAGTACCCGTTAAACCCTGGCATGGGCCGCACGACCCCGCGCAGCAGCCAGTAGGGGAAGAGCGACAGCACCGCAATCGCCATCAGCAGCTCCATGTGCAGAAGCATCTGGTGCTTCCACGGCGCGACGCCGGCGTAGGCGGCGGGATAATAACCCAGACAAAACAAAGTCACGGCAGACGCCATGCCGAGCAAAGGCGCACTCCACCAGCGCGGGCCGCGTGCGCCATCGAACACGATAATGGAGAGGAAGCTCGCCAGCAGAAACGCGCCGGCGAACGATCCGGCCACACGCAGACTGGGGACGAACTTGAACTCAATCGACTCGCCAAGTTGTGGCGCAGCGAAGAACACAAACGCGGTTGCGAGCGCGAGCGCCATCACGACCTGTGCAAACGCGTAGGACGGCCCGTAGCGGCGATTGGTGAGGTGCACCGAGAAGAAACACGCTGGCAGGAGCAAATGCCCCACGCTCAACCAGCTGCCATTTTCCCTGCCGATCAGCGCGGTGGCAGGCGTATCGAGATAGAGATACACAGCAGCGAACGACAACAGCAGCGTGATCACGGGAATGATCAGGCGCCCCAAGGCAAGGAACGCATCGGCGAATTTCGACCAGACACTTTCGCGGCGCCGGGAGTACGCCTGCGACGGCCAAGACGCATCCGCGGCCGTTCGCGCCCGATAGTCCGAACCGCTTGTTGTTCCCGTTGCCGCGCGCCGCGTGACGTTTTCACGCCCCCCCGCGGCGGCCTTAAAGCCGAACGCCCGCACAATACACCCCACTACCCCATGCCGGCCGATTGTTTCTTCGGCCTGATACATTTTGGAACACTAGGGCAAACGCAGAGCATCCGCCATGCCGTTTGCATGACGTTTCAATGTCAATGACGGGTTAACTAAGCGGCTTTGGAAGACAGCTTCTTGGCGATGGCGCGCTTCAGTTTCAGAGCGCGGGTCGATAGCACCGCGTCCTTCGCCTTCATCAGGAAGGGGTCCAGACCGCCCTGCGCGTCGAGGGTGCGCAGCGCGTTCATGCTGACCTTCAGCTTGTAGGAATTGCCAAGCGCCTCGCTGGCAAGGGACAGGGTTTGTAGGTTCGGGCGATAGATACGCTTGGTCTTGTTGTTGGCGTGGCTGACGTTGTTGCCAACCAGCAGGCCCTTCCCGGTCAATTCACAGCGGCGCGACATGGCGGTCTCTTTGGGATTCTTTCAAGGAGGCGCTCTCATAAGGGTCCGGTCCGCCCTGGTCAAGCCGGGCGAAAGCCGGAAAGCAGGCTCCGGGCGGCGGCATAGGGCAAGGCCGAACCGGCTGCCACGGCCGCTTCCAGTTCCCTGGCCTTCCCCGCCAGAGCCGGGTCGCCCAAGATCGCCTCGCTCAGCGCTGCCTGGACCTCGCTCCAGAACCAGCGCCGTGCCTGATCGGCCCGCAGGGTGTCCAGCCGCCGGTCTTTCGCCAACGCATCATGGATCGCGGCCATCTCCGACCAGGCCTCGTCTATTCCGGTCCCCTCGATAGACGAAACCGGAAGCACCTTGGGGTGGAGACCCAGATGTTTTGGCCGCATCAGGTGGAGCGCTGCGTGATAATCCGCCACCGCGCGGCGCGCGGCCGGCATCAGATCGCCATCGGCCTTGGTCACGAGAACAAGATCGGCGAGCTCCATAACACCGCGCTTGATGCCCTGAAGATCGTCGCCGCCGCCGGGACCGGCGAGCAGCACGAACAGATCGGTCATGTCCGAAACGGCCGTTTCGGATTGGCCGACGCCGACTGTTTCCACGATCACGATGTCGAAACTCGCAGCCTCGGCCAGCAACAGGCATTCGCGCGTGCGCCGCGCGACGCCGCCCAATGTCGTTCTTGCCGGCGATGGGCGGATATAGGCGTTCGGGTCGCGCGACAGCTTCTCCATCCGCGTCTTGTCGCCGAGGATGGACCCACCGCCGCGGCGCGATGACGGATCGATCGCGAACACCGCGACCTTCTTGCCTTGATCTGTCAGGTGCAGGCCGAACGCTTCGATGAAAGTCGACTTGCCGACGCCAGGCGCGCCGGAAATCCCGATCCGCGCCGCGCCGCCGGTGCGCGGCAGCAAGGATTCCAGCAATGCCTCCGACTGCTTCTGATCGTCCGGCTTCGTCGATTCGACCAGCGTGATCGCGCGCGCCAGCGCCCGCCGGTCGCCAGCGAGAACCGGCGCTGCGAGTTCGTTAACCGTTGACGGACGATCCGGTCGTGCCATGCGCGTCATATTTGTACCATACTGGATCGACAGCGTTCGCCACCGCGACATCTTCGGAGCCCCGCATGCGATTCCGGTCCGCCTTTTTTGCGCTTCTGACCATGCCGATATGCGCCCCCGCTTTCGCCGCCGGTGGCGAAGCCGCCGACGCACCAGCGCAGGCCGCGTCCCGGCTCAGCATGGCGCTCACGCTCTATGCCGGCGGCGTGACGCTCGGCAAGGTGGACATGGACGCGACGCTGCACGCCAGCGACTATCACGTCGTCTCCAATCTCGAGACCAGCGGTATCGTCAACGCGTTCTGGCAGGCGCAGATCCAGGCGACCTCTTCCGGCAAGATCGGACCGAAATCGCTGGACCCAGCTCTCTACGACTCTTTCGACACCAATCACTCGGGCAAGAAGCAGGAAGTGTCCCTCACCTATGACAAGGACGCGCCGGTCCGCATGTACGCCAACCCGAGCTTCAAGACGACCGGCTATGACGTGAAGCCGGACCAGCAGAAGGGCACGCTCGATCCGCTGAGCGCGGTGATCTACATCACCTCCGGCGTCGGCGCGAGCGCGGACAATCCTTGCGGCGTGACGGCGCCGGTGTTCGACGGCCGCCGCCGCTACAACATCGAGATCACCAAGGTCAAAGACACGACGATCAAGATGGACAACGGCCTCTACAAGGGCAAGGCGCTGCTCTGCGAAATGAAATACAAGCAGCTTGCCGGCTTCAAGCCGAAGATCATCAAGGAGAATGCAAGCTTCCCGAAGATCAACGCCTGGATCGCGACATTCCCGAGTTCGATCCCGGGCCGCACCTATGTGGTGCCGCTGCGCGTCTGGGCCGACACCGATTACGGCACCGTCGCCGCCGTTGCGACCGCGCTCAAGGTCGATGGACAAACACCGAAAAGCTGACGCAACCTGACAGCGAAATCTCTGGCTGACTTCTACGCGTGTTGCTAAGCTGCGCGCGGGTCGGGGGATATCGTCATGCACAGTTGGTTGAAGATCGGCGCGATTGCCGCCGTATGGTTCGTTGCAGCGGGTCAGCATGTCGCTGCCGGGCAGCCCTCCGTCGAGGCCTTTGGCAATCTGCCCTTCATGGATGCGCCACAGATTTCGCCGGACGGAAAACATTTTGCCGTCACACAATCGCTCGGTGGGCGACCCGCCATCGCGATCTACACCGTGAATGCCGAGCCTGACGATAAGCCTGTCGTGATCTCACCCGCCGACTGGATTATCGACGGTGCGGAATGGCTCAAGAACGACCGGCTGGCCGTGTTCATCAAGATGAACAGGAAAGTCGGTGACGAGCAAAATCTCATGCACACCTGGACGCGTGCCGTGTCCGTCGATCTCTAGGGTAAAAACGAAATCCTGTTGCTGGGGGACCTCCCCGATTTCAACGCCAATCCTGACGCCGCCAGAATCCTGGATCGCGACCTCGACGATCCCGAGAACATCTACATGGCGCTCTACGAATATGCCGATATGCGCGGTCCATCCCAATCCGCACTGGACGCAAGAAATGGCAACACCGATAGAGATCTTTTTCGCCTCGACCTTTTCAAGGTCGATGTGCACACAGGAAAACATGCCAAAGTCACAGCCGGCAGCTACAACACATCCGTTTGGTATCTGGACGGTCACGGCCATGTCGCCGGGCGGCTCGAACAGTTCGAGAGACCGCTGAAAGAGGTCTTTCAGGTCCCCGACAATGACGGGTGGAAAACAGTTGGGGAATATGAAGCAAGCGCGGACCACGGAGCGGGCATCGTGGGACTTTCGGCTGACGGGCGGTATGTCGTCAGCACCGCTCTGGACACGGAGCAGATGAGAATCCTTTCGGGTCTCGATCTAAAGACTGCAAGCACGACAACCCTGTTTTCGAATGTGAAATACGATACCGATTCCGTCCTGACTGATCCGTGGACGGATCGCGTCATAGGCGCCGCCTACATCGCCGACAAAACCCAATTTCAGTATTTCGACGATAAGCTGGAAGCGCTCCAAAAGGGATTGGAAACCTCGTTCCCGGGCGTCTCTGTTGAGGCTGTTTCCTGGAATACGGCGATGGACAAGGTCATCGTTAAAGTCGACAGCCCCAAACACCCGATCGACTACTACTATCTTGACCGCACCACGCACCAAGCGGTGCAAATCGGTTCGGGCTATCCCGATCTGCAAGAGACCGATCTTGGCGCGGTGCAAACCTACCCTTACAAAGCTCGCGATGGCTTGGATATCCCTGCTTATCTGACGCTTCCGCCGGGAAAGCCGGCGAAAAATCTGCCGGTGGTGGTGATGCCGCATGGCGGCCCTGACGATCGCGACAGCATCCGTTTCGACTGGATGGCGCAATTCTTCGCCAATCGCGGCTATGCCGTGTTGCAACCCAACTTTCGCGGCTCTTCCGGTTACGGCCATAAATTCACCGAAGCGGGGCTGCGCGAATGGGGCCTGAAGATGGAGGACGATCTTACCGACGGTGTAAAGAAACTCGTCGCCGATGGCATCGCCGATCCCAAACGCGTGTGCATCGTTGGCGCGAGCTATGGCCGGTATGCGGCATTGGCCGGCGCGGCATTGACTCCTGATCTGTACGCACGCGCGGTGAGCTTTGCGGGCATTTCCGATCTGCCCAAAGTCATGAGCGAAGAGCGCGTCCGCTACGGCAGGGACTCACAGACAGTGTCGTTCTGGACCTCGCGAATCGGCAGCACCTCTGACGATTCAGAGCAGCTGCGCGCGACCTCGCCCGCGCGTCATGCGGATCGGATAAAGTGTCCCGTTCTGCTGATGCATGGCGAAGGTGATACCACCGTCCAGATCGAGCAGAGCGAGATCATGGCCGATGCGATGAAGAGTGCTGGCAAGCCGGTCGAATTCATCCGCTTTCCCGGCGAGGATCACTATTTCAACTTCGCGGACACGCGCATCCGGTTCCTGAAGGAGACTGAAGCGTTCCTGAAGAAGAATATCGGAAACTAAGCCGTCGCAGCGCTTCCGTGCGTCGCCACCGGCTTTACGAATCCGGCGGGAGCATGGCGACGAACACTTCATCGCCGTCGGGAATGTTTGTCGTGTATTCGCGCGCTATCCCGCGATAGCAGGCCAGGACGCGGGTATCGAGATCCGGGTTTCCGCTGCTTCCCGCGAGCGTCGCACTTTCAATAGCGCCGCCCGAGAAATGAATGCGCACCACCGCATGAAGAGGCGTCTTCTTCACCTCGTCATACGCTTCGCCATCGGCCTTGATGCAGACCAGGCTCATAACATCCTCCGGCTCATAGAGCTTCGATACGCCGATTTGCCAAACCACCTGCGCCATCCACGGCGCATCGATGGCCTCTCCGTTCTGGGTCGCAGGGCGGTACATCCAGTCGCGCGCGCAGGCCGCCGCTGCGGTGTCGAGATCGTCATTGCCGCTGGTATTGGCAATCGCAATATCAGACGTGTGGCCATCCTTGGTGATCGTGAACTTCAGGATGCTGTGCCCCTCGGCACCGGTCTGCAACGCGGACACCGGGTACTGATTCTCTGCGCAGGTATGCGGCGCGCCGATGGACACAGGTTGAACGGTGTTGGCAGGCGGCGCAGTGTTCGCGCCAGCCGCGGCGAGCAGGATCGCGGTCAGCATCGCTAGTTATTCGGCCGCATGATGAATCTTCCGTGTACGGATGAGTTTGAGGACATCGCGCGCGGCGTCGGGGATGTTGGTGCCGGGGCCGAAGATCGCGGCGACGCCTGCCTTCTCTAGGAACGGATAGTCCTGCGCTGGGATCACGCCGCCGACCACGACCAGAATGTCGCCGGCTTTGCGCTTTTTCAGCGCCTCGATCAGCTGCGGGACCAATGTCTTGTGACCGGCGGCCTGGCTCGAAATGCCGACGACATGCACATCGGAATCGATGGCGTCCTGCGCCACTTCGTCCGGCGTCTGGAACAGCGCGCCGATATCGACGTCGAAGCCGAGATCGGCAAAGGCGGTGGCGATGATCTTGGCGCCGCGGTCGTGGCCGTCCTGCCCCATCTTGGCGACAAGCATGCGCGGGCGGCGGCCCTCCTCCTTGACGAACGTCTCAACCTCGCCCTGGATGGCGGCGAATTCGTTGTCGCCTTCATAGGCGCCGCCATACACGCCGCTGATCGAACGGATCTCGGCGCGATGACGGCCGAAGCTCTTCTCCATCGCGTCGGAGATTTCGCCGACGGTCGCGCGCGCGCGGGCCGCTTCCACCGCAAGCGCCAGCAGATTGCCCTCGCCCGATGCGGCGCCCTTCTCCAGCGCCGCGATGGCTTCGGCATATTTCTTCGCATCGCGTGTCGAACGCACGGTGTTCAGCCGCACGATCTGCGCGTCGCGCACCGCTTCGTTGTCGATGTCGCGGACATCGATCTCATCTTCCTTGTCGAGTTGGAACTTGTTGACGCCGACGATAACGTCTTCGCCCTTGTCGACGCGGGCCTGGCGGCGCGCGGCGGCTTCCTCGATGCGCAGCTTCGGGATGCCGGCCTCGACCGCCCTGGTCATGCCGCCCATCGCCTCGACCTCGTCGATGATCGCCTGCGCATGGGTGGCGAGCGCATGGGTCAGCGCTTCGACATAGTAGGAACCGCCCAGCGGATCGACGACCCTGGTCACGTGCGTTTCGTTTTGCAGGATGAGTTGGGTGTTGCGCGCGATGCGAGCCGAGAACTCGGTCGGCAGCGCGATCGCCTCGTCGAACGAATTGGTGTGCAGCGATTGCGTGCCACCAAGCACCGCGGCCAGCGCCTCGTACGCCGTGCGCACGACATTGTTGTACGGATCCTGCTCGGTCAGCGACACGCCAGAGGTCTGGCAATGCGTGCGCAGCATGAGCGATTCCGGATTCTTCGCGCCGAAGCCAGCCATGATCTTCGACCACAACAGGCGCGCGGCGCGGAGCTTTGCCGCCTCCATGAAGAAATTCATGCCGATGCCGAAGAAGAACGACAGGCGCGGCGCGAACGCATCCACATCCAATCCTTTCGCGAGCGCCGCACGTACATATTCGATGCCGTCGGCGAGCGTATAGGCGAGTTCCTGCACCGCCGTGGCACCGGCTTCGTGCATGTGATAGCCGCTGATCGAGATCGAATTGAATTTCGGCATTTTCTTCGCCGTGTATTCGATGATGTCGGCGACGATGCGCATCGAGGGCGTGGGCGGATAGATATAGGTATTCCGCACCATGAACTCTTTCAGGATGTCGTTCTGGATCGTGCCGGAGAGTTTCTCCGTCGGCACGCCCTGCTCCTCGCCTGCAACGATGAAGCTCGCGAGTACCGGAATGACCGCGCCGTTCATGGTCATCGACACGCTCATCTTGTCGAGTGGAATGCCGCTGAACAGGATCTTCATATCCTCGACGCTGTCGATCGCCACACCCGCCTTGCCGACATCGCCGGCGACGCGCGGATGATCGCTGTCGTAACCGCGGTGGGTCGCGAGATCGAAGGCGACCGACAATCCCATCTGACCAGCGGCGAGGTTCTTGCGATAGAACGCGTTGGATTCTTCCGCGGTCGAAAAGCCCGCATATTGGCGAATGGTCCAGGGGCGGCCCGCGTACATCGTGGCGCGCACACCGCGCAGATACGGCGCGAGACCGGGGAGCGAATTCGCCTCCGCCATCCCTTCCAGATCGGCCGCGGTGTAGAGCGGCTTCACGGTGAAGCCCTCGGGCGTCCGCCAGTCGAGGCTCTCGAGCGGCCGGTCGCGCAGCTCCTTCGCCGTCAGCTTCGCCCAATCCGCGGGATTCTTGTCCGTCATCGCATCTCTCCGAGGGTTCGGAGTATCTCAGGTGCGAAAGGCGGGTCAAACGCTCCTCCGCGGCGAGCAGCCTCGCTTCGGCGATCGCGGCGCGCACTTCGCGCAGGAATATCCGGCGCCCGGCGCGGCGCGCATGGGCCTCGCGCGTGAAGCGTCCGTGCTTCAGAGCGTTCCGGTTTCCCGGGCGGGCACCGCGGATCAAAGGCAAGATTATTGCGCCTTTGAATTGCGATTTTTGATGATTTCCAGCCGCCCGATCTGCCCGGCCAGCTGCGCGCTCAGCTTCAGGAATTTCGCGAGGTCTTCCATATTGCCGGGGCTGTAGCTGCCGCGCTCCTCCACAGTTCGCATCGTGTCGCCAAGCACCTGGTTGCACTGGCCGAAATGCTTTTCGAGGGTTGTCGAGACCCGCTCCACGCGATCTCCTGTCTTGTCCGTTTTGGGCCCGGCGGCACTTTCATCGCTCATGGACGGGAGATGTGAACTTATAGGAATATTGTCAAGTAGTAGGACTAAAAATATTCGTCGCAATTCCGACATCGTCCGCCTACGGAGTATTCCGTGGATAACCCTTCCGGACTCCAGCGGTCGGCCTACCCCCAAGATTTTGTGATGTCAGTTTCTTGACAAACATCTTATAGTATGAGAACAAAGCCTGATATTGATTCGGTTAGCGATTCGGACGTGATTCGTTTTCCGTCCGTTCCGGCCTGTTTGCCATACTGTGTGTGCCGCTTTCACGCTGGCACCGTTCCTCCGCCCCGATAAACTCCCTCAGGGTTCAGAACCGAAACCCGTCAGCAGGAGGATATTGGACATGCACACCGCATTGAAACGCGCCGCTGGCGCCGTCACCCTGGCAGCCGCTCTGGTGAGCGGGATCGTCATCGGTCAGGCCACGGCGGACCAGCCGCACATGCAGAACGCGCTGGACGCACTCCAACGCGCGAAGTCGGAATTAACCATCGCGCAGCCCGACAAAGGTGGTCATCGTCTCGCCGCCATCGCGGCCGTCGATCGCGCGATCACTGAGACCCGCGCCGGCATACGCTTCGCGCGCTAGACACCGCCATCGCAGAGGCGATGCGCGGAATGCGCCACGCATCCCTCTGCGTGCCGGTTACTTGTTACGGTCCAGATAGACCTGCACGACACCGGTATCGCATCCCGCACCGGATGGGCCGGGATACTCGTCGTCATAGTCCTCGTAGTGCGAGCCGGGGTCATAGTCCCCGCCGGCGCCGTAACCCTGATCGTAATTCCCGCCGCCATAACTCTGCTGATCGTATCCCTGACCGTAGCTGGTTTGCTGGCCATAGCTCTGGCCATTGTTGCCACCCGGCGGCGGACCGCCCTGATCCGGTGTCGTCGAGACATAGCCCTGACCGGACGGAGGACCATAGCCGGACGGGGTGCCATAACCTGTGTCGTCAAATCCGTTCGCGGAGAACGCAACCTCATGTTTGGTGTGGTTGTGGAATTCGAAGCGCGGCGAACAATTGCCACTGTCGTAGTCGTCATCCCCGCCCGGGGCCTGATACAGCACGCTGATCCTCAAGCGCGGCGTGTCGGGGACGATGACGGGAGTCTTGAATGGCCAATGCGGGACGCCGTCGAGCAATCCCACGGAGTAAACCCCAACCATCACCAGAAGCCCCGCCACGAATCCGATCAGCGGGCGAAACATGTCCATCTTGTGCCCCCATTTTCGCTGTCGCGGGTTTCGCTTTCCCGGCAGCCATCGCAGGTTAATACGATTCCGTGTCAGCGCGATGCCACTGCCGCGTCACGTTTTAGCGTCAGTGAAAACAAGCACTTGCGCGGCTGTAGGGTTCATCAGCTCGAATCAGGAGCCCGTACTACGCAAACCGTGTACACTGGAGCGACAGTGGGGGAACTCGCGCACAAGTGCATCTCTTGTCGGGCAAGGATTTTTCCGATGATGAAAGCCGGATCCATTTTAAAGCTATTGATGCTGATGCTCGCTGGCGTGCTGGCGCTCAACGGCACTAGCACCGCATCGACAGTCAAAATTATCTACTCGTTTTGCGAGGGAGGGCAGTGTCAGGGCGGATATTACCCTTATGGCGACATGGTGGCAGACAACTCCGGCAATTTGTTCGGGACCGTAGAGTTTTTAGGCCAACATCAAGGCGGAGCGATTTTCGAATTAAGTCCAAACCAAAATAGGGATCAGTGGACCTATAAAACGGTATACAACTTTTGCTCGCAACCCGATTGCGCCGACGGAGACGAACCTTACGGCAAACTGGTCATCGACAAAGCTGGAAATCTGTACGGTGGAACCACATTTGGAGGAACCGGGAGCGGCGTGATCTTTGAACTCTCACCCAACGGGACGTACACGATTTTATATACCCTGTGCCCAGGCGGCGGATATTGCAGTGATGGATTGCAGCCTATCAACCTTACCTATGTGGGCGCCTCCACGGGAGCAGCTTACGACGGAACCTCGCCGCTCTTCGGCACGACATCCGGCGGCGCAAATAATTATGGAAACGTGTTCAGTCTCAGCAACAACGGAAACAACACTTGGAGCTACAGCGTAATTCATGCGTTTTGCAGCTTAGACAAATGCGCGGACGGAAAACGTCCTTTCGGGCTCGCATCCAATACCGACGGCACTCTTTTCGGAATCGCCGTGCGCGGCGGCGAGCACAAACATGGTCTGGTGTTCAAGCTTTCGGAAGGCGACAACGACCAATGGAATGAAACGCTCCTACACGATTTTTGCCAGACCGGCCGATGCACCGATGGCGCCGAGCCATTTTCGCTTTCAATAGGCTCCGACGGCGCGCTCTACGGAACGACGTTGGCTTATGGTCCGAATTGCAGTGTTCAACACATTAAACATCAATGCGGTTCTATCTTTCGGATCAATATGGATGGCACCGATTACAGTCTTTTGTACGGATTTTGTGCTCAAACCAAACAACAAAAGTGTGTAGACGGCCGAACTCCAATGGAAATGACAGAAATCGAGCCCAATGATTTTGTCGGCACGACGTATTATGGGGGTGCAAAAGATTTCGGTACCATCTTTGAGTTTCACAACGGTTCTTTTCAATCACTCCATCAGTTCTGTGGCTGCAAACGCGATGGTAAATGGCCGACAACCGGGCTGACCGCTGACGGCACGGGCACGCTGTTTGGGGCCACGCTTGAAGGCGGCGCCTACGGTTACGGCGCCGTCTACGAAATTAGCCCTTAAGGATCCGACAGCGGAACTTCCAGATAGCTGCGCAACACTTAGGTGTCTTGCGTCAGCTGACCGATTTCCCGTAGCAATGACCATGCGTCCTCAACACAGTATCGGCGGCCGCTTGAAGCGAGACAGCGTCAGCCGCGTCACCGCGATTCTCGGTCCCACCAACACCGGCAAGACGCATTTCGCGATCGAGCGCATGCTCGCGCACAAATCCGGCATGATCGGACTGCCGCTGCGTCTTCTCGCGCGCGAAGTCTACGACAAGGTCGCGCGCATCAAAGGCCCGAAGCAGGCAGCGCTCATCACCGGCGAGGAAAAGATCGTACCAAGCGACGCGAAGTATTTCGTCTGCACCGTGGAGGCGATGCCGCTCGATCTGCGCCCCGCGTTTCTCGCCATCGACGAGATCCAGCTTTGTGCCGATCCCGAGCGCGGCCACGTCTTCACCGATCGGTTGCTGAATGCGCGCGGCGAGGAAGAGACGCTGTTCATGGGTGCCGACACGATGCGCGGCGCTATCCAGAAATTCGTGCCGCGCACCTACTTCGTCTCGCGCTCGCGGTTCTCCGATCTGGCTTACACCGGACAGAAGAAGCTCACGCGCCTGCCGCGCCGCTCAGCCGTCGTCGGTTTCTCGGCGGAGGACGTGTACGGCATCGCGGAGTTGATCCGCCGTCAGCGCGGCGGCGCGGCGGTGGTGCTTGGCGCGCTCTCGCCCCGCACGCGCAACGCGCAGGTCGCGCTCTATCAGAACGGCGACGTGGATTTTCTCGTGGCGACCGACGCCATCGGCATGGGCATCAACATGGATGTCGATCATGTCGCGTTCGCGGCGCTCGACAAATTCGACGGCGTTGGCGTTCGTCCATTAAAGCCTGAAGAAATCGGCCAGATCGCGGGTCGCGCCGGCCGGCACATGAACGACGGCACATTCGGCGTTACCGCGGAGGCCGAGCCGCTGGACGAGGAAGTCGTCAGCCGCGTCGAAGGCCACCGCTACGATCCCGTGCGCGTGCTGCAATGGCGCAACTCGGCGCTCGACTTCCATTCACTCGAAGGGCTGATGGCGAGCCTCGAGGAATTACCACCGGCGAAAGGTCTGATGAAGGCGCGGCCATCGAGCGATCTGCTCGCCATGCGCCATCTCTCCAACATGGACGACGTGCGCGAACTCACGCGCGCGCCAGCGGGCGTGCGGCGGCTTTGGGATGTGTGCCAGATCCCGGATTTCCGCAAACTGTCCAGCGACGAACATTCCAAGCTCGTGCACACGATCTTCGGATTCCTGATGGGCGACGACGGCGTGCTGCCCGACGATTGGCTGGCGCGGCAGATCGAACGCCTCGATATCGCCGAAGGCGATGTCGCCACGCTCTCCGGCCGCCTCGCCCAGATCCGCACATGGACTTATGCCTCGCACCGTCCCGGCTGGACACGCGACAACGATCACTGGCAGGGCGTCACGCGCGCGGTGGAAGACAAACTCTCCGATGCGTTGCATGAACAGCTCACCTTGCGCTTCATCGACCGGCGCACTTCTGTTTTAATGAAGCGCATGCGCGAAGACGACATTCTCGATCTGAAACTCGACGATTCCGGCGGCGTGTTCATCGGCGGCGAGGCCGTGGGCAAGCTCGACGGGTTCCGCTTCACGCCCGATGAGCGCGCCGAGGGCGTGCATGGCCGCACCTTGCGCGCCGCGGCGCTCAAAGGCCTTGAAGGCGAGTTCGTCGCGCGCGCCGGACGTCTGATCGACGCAACCGATGAAAAGATCACGCTCAGCGAGCACGGTCGCATCTGGTGGGACGGCGCCATCGTCGCGCAACTCAGCGCAGGCGCTTCGCCGCTGGCACCGAACGTCGCCGTGCTCGCCGATGAAAACCTGCGCGCCGATCTGCGCGAGGGCATCCAGCGTCGTCTCGATGCCTGGATCGAGAAGCGCATTGCCGACCGTCTACAGCCGCTGCTCGCGTTGCGGGACGCGGCCGAGGCGAAAGCCGGCGCGCCGGGATCGCTGCCCGGCTTCGCGCGCGCCATCGCGCATCAGATGGTGGAGAATTTCGGATCGCTCGACCGCGCGCTGCTCGTCCTCCCCGACAATCTCGGCCAGCACATTCGCGCGCTCAAAGGCTTCGGCGTGTGGTTCGGCAAGCGCACGATCTACATGCAGAAGCTGTTGCGTCCCGAACCCGCGTCTCTGCTCGGCCTGCTGTGGGGCGTGGGCGAGAGGCTCGAACAGATTCCCGCGCATCCGCAACCCGGCCTTACCTCGTTCGAGATCGACAGCGGCGCGCCCTATGCATTTCTCGCGGCGTGCGGATTCAAGGTCGCGGCCACGCGCGCCATCCGCTTCGACATGCTGGAGCGTCTGGAGGATGAACTCGAAAAGGGCATCAAAGAAGGCACGACCGCCGACGTGCTGCTGCCGAAGCTCGTGTCGCTGCTCGGCTGCGGCAATGACGAGATGAAGGAAATTCTCTCCACGCTCGGCTGGCGCGTTCTGGAAGTCGCCGATGCCGATGCCGGCGTTCGCACCGTGTGGCGTCACGCGCCGGTGCGCAATCGCCAGCCCAAGCGCGAGCCCAAGCCCGTCGAACGCAAAACCAAACCTTCAGCCGCTTCACTCGCAGACCTGGCGGCCCGCTTCAAGAAATGACGGATCGTATCCGTATCGACAAATGGCTTTGGCATGCGCGGTTTTACAAGACACGCGCGCTCGCCCAGGAGGCCGCCGCCAAGGGCCGCATCCGCCGCAACGATATCCGCGTCGAGAAGGCCAGTGTCGAAGTGAAGATCGGCGACATCCTCACTTTGCCCCGCGGGCGCGAGGTCGCGGTGGTGCGCGTACTTGGCTGCGGCGAGCGCCGCGGCCCCGCGAGCGAGGCGCAGATGCTGTATGAGGTTGTGCCCAACGACGAAGAATAATTCCCTCTCCGCTTGAGGGAGAAATGCCATACTTGCACGCGGCAAAAGACCGTCTTAAGTGACGGCCACGCTATCCGGAGCCTGCCGTATGACCTACGTCGTCGTTGAAGCCTGTATCAAGTGCAAGTACCTCGATTGCGTCGAGGTCTGCCCGGTGGACTGCTTCTATGAGGGCGAGAACATGCTCGTCATCCATCCCGACGAATGCATCGACTGCGGCGTGTGCGAGCCGGAATGCCCCGCCGAAGCCATCAAGGCGGACACCGAGCCGGGGCTGGAGAAGTGGCTGGAGCTGAACGCGGAATACGCCAAGAAATGGCCCAACATCGCGGTCAAAGGCACGCCGCCCGCGGACGGCAAGGAATTCGAGGGCGTGGAAGGCAAGTTCGAGAAGTATTTCTCCGATAAACCCGGTTCCGGTTCGTAGAATTGCCTATTTCCGGGGCAGGGCTGTAGATTCCTGTCCCGAAGCGGTTTTGAAACGCAACGAACAGGTCATTTTCGAAGGTAACTGGGAATAAACCACGGCATTTCAAAGGTTTGGCGATTCGGGCCTTCCCTTTCAGCCTCCTCCGTGTTATATAAGTCACGATCTCAATGAACTCGAAAGGCACCCACCCGGATCGATGAAAAATCCGGCCGGCGCCGCATTCAGTTGCAGAGCGACAGTGAACACGGCCGCGTCAGGTACGGGCGCGGATACAGGATGGACATGAAATGACGGCAGCAAAGACAGCAGCGGCACCGGCAGCGGCCCCCAAGAAGGTCCCGGCGAACTCCAACAGCAAGAAGCACGAATTCAAGACCAACGACCATGTCGTCTATCCGACCCATGGCGTCGGCAAGATCATGCGCGTCGAGGAGCAGGAAGTCGCGGGCGCCAAGCTCGAGCTCTATGTCATCACCTTCGAGAAGGACAAGATGACGTTGCGCGTCCCGACCCTGAAGGCGAAGGCCGTGGGCATGCGCAAGCTGTCGTCGCCGGACGTGGTCAACAACGCGCTCAACACGCTCAAGGGCCGCGCGCGCATCAAGCGCACCATGTGGTCGCGCCGCGCGCAGGAATACGAAGCCAAGATCAACTCGGGCGACCTCGTCTCGATCGCAGAGGTCGTGCGCGACCTGCATCGCGCAAGCGGCCAGCCGGAGCAGTCCTACTCGGAGCGTCAGCTCTATGAAGCGGCGCTCGCCCGCATGGCGCGCGAAGTCGCCGCCGTCGAGCGCACCGACGAGCCGACCGCCGTCAAACGCGTCGAGACGATGCTGACGAAGAAGGCGGCTTAGTCAGGCGAACGAATTGGGTTGGTGGGCGGCAAATCGTTCGCCTGACCAAGAAACAAAAACCTGGAGAGAAATCTCCGGGCTTTTTTGCTTTTGAACTGCCTAGTTACCGTTGGAATCCGTCGGCTGCCTGAACCACGGGGTTGCGTCGGGCACAAATAGAAATGCCGCAGCGACGAGAAACATTATGCAGATAGCGTAGTAGGCGATTGCCGAAGCAACACCCAGGCGAACTCGTGCCTGAAAGTCAAAAGCCGCATAGATGATGCCGGTGGCACTTACCGCGAGAGTGAGCCAACGCGCCCAGTTCCTATGTTCTCGCGCCACAAACCGAACCCAGCAAATCTGAACCAAGAAAACGGCCACGATTGCTATGGGATAGACCACCGGACTTTTGTGGAGATATTTTTCGATGGTGGCCCAGTTGAGGGGAAATGAAACTGCACTCAGTGCTATTGCGGCATACGAGAGTCTCTCATACCACGCTACGCTTTGAGGCATTTTGTCGGGCATCTAACCGCCTTCGGGCTGATCGTTACTGCAAAATCTCAATCTGCTTCGGATTGGCGATTTCGATTTCCGGGCCGTTGAATTGCTGGACGATGCCGCGCACGCGGATCGTCTTGCCGGCATAGTCGCGGGGATCGACGCCGTCGAAGCGGAAATTGACCATGTCCTCCGGCGAGATCGTGACCGTGAAATCGGTCTTCCAATCGGCGCCGAAATCGAGATAGGCGCGCCCGTTCTTCACATCCGCGGTGAGCACCTTCCCCTGAACGATCTGGAACATGCCGGTGTCGCGGCCGAGACCTTCCGGCGTACGCACGCGATAGGCGGGTAGCGCCCACAGCCCAGCATTCGCCGCACGCGCGTCGCCCTCGGCGGCATAAAGTTCGGCGGCACATTCGGTGCGATCCGGCGCGATATCGACGCGCGCGAGCCCGCGTTTCAGAAGATACATCTGCAGCCAAACGCCTTCGTCGTTGGTCACCTGCCCGCGCACACGGTCATAACGATCTTCCTTCGGTACGACAGCCGCGGCGCTGACAGTGTGGCCGCTGGACATCGCCACGATCGCGTCATAGGCCTGATCGGCGGGATAGGCCGGCGCGCGATCCTGGTTCGCGTGCGGAATGCGGATGCCTTCCATGCGGATCGCGCGGCCGTCGCGCAGCACCAGCACGTCGTTGGCGTGCTCGACGCGCACGATATGGACGTTTTCGAGTTCGAGAGATCCCGCGCAATCGGGAAGGCCCTGCGCATGCGCGCCAGCGGCCGCGAGCACAAGCGCAACCGGCAGAAATCTCAGCCGTTTCATCTGTCCCCCAAACCCGCCAACATTCCGATTGTGCACAAAATACACGGCTGCGCACGCATGATTGGATCAAAGTCTGACGTGTTCCGGTATCAGATGCTGCGATACCACTGCACGCCGTCTTTATCGGCTTCTCGTTCGACGCGATCGCGGAAGCGTAGGCAGTTCCGATTGTGCACAAAATACACGGCTGCGCACGCATGATTGGATCAAAGTCTGACGTGTTCCGGTATCAGATGCTGCGATACCACTGCACGCCGTCTTTATCGGCTTCTCGTTCGACGCGATCGCGGAAGCGCAGGCAGTTCAGATGCGCGATGCTTTCGCCTGTCGCCATGCCATAGACGCCTTGCGTGATCTTGGCGCGGAACAGCGCGGGAAAGACATCGATCGCGCGTTTGGGCTCCGCGCACAACTCCTGAAGCTTGTCCATGCCGGTCTCATGGCCGTCGATCAGTTCGTTCAGGCGCAGATGCGCGCCACGGAACGGCTCATTGTGCGCGGGCAACACCAGCACATCTGACGGCAGCGCGTTCTTCAGCTTGTTGCAGCTGTCCAGCCAGTCCTGAAGCGCGTTCGCTTCCGGCTCCGTCGGATGCACGGACACGTTGGACGAGATACGCGGCAACAGCTGATCGCCGGAGATCACGATGTTCGCTTCCGGGCAATAGAGACACGCATGCTCCGGCGAATGGCCGTTGCCGGAAACCACGCGCCACACGCGTCCGCCGATTGTGATCTCATCGCTTTCGCGGATACGGTGATAGGAATTGGGCAGCTTGTAGACGCCGTGGCCGAAGCCGCCGAAGCGCGCCTTGTAGTTCTCGATCAGCTCATCGCCCCAGCCCGCGGCGCGATAGAAGCGCACGCCTTCCTGCGGCGCCTCCTGCCCCGTGTCGGCGACGAGATTGCGGCACATCAGAAATTCGGTGCGCGTGATCCATAGTTCGACATCGAACCGCCGCACCAGCCATCCGGCCAAACCGATATGGTCGGGATGCATGTGCGTGATGATGACGCGTTTGACAGGTTTGCCACCCATCGGCCCCGCGAACAGCTGCTTCCACGCATTCGCGGTTTCCTCGTTGCGGATGCCGGTATCGACCACCGTCCATCCGCCCTCGTCTTCCAGCAGCCACAGATTGATGTGGTTGAGCTGCATGGGCAGCCGCATCCGGATCCAGTGGATGCCAGGGGCGACCTCGATGGTTTCGCCCAGCTCCGGGCGCTTCTCGAAGGGATAATCCAGATTGCGGCCCGGCCGTGCCGGCGCCAGGGATTCGTCCACGGCTCTGCTCTCGAATGGCGGTTGAGACGACTATGCGGAGGCGTGGCTTACGGCGTCAAGTTTTTGCAACGATCTCCCCAATCGTGCCGCGTTTGGGCTAGACTGATTTGGGGGCGGTTGGAGGATTTCATGCGTATCGGGCTTGCTTCACTTGCACTTCTCGCCATGACGGGCGCCGCGCTGGCCGCGCCGAGCGACGATCCGAAAAAGGCGCCGACGGGTTCCTATTCCATGGATCCGCGCCACAGCCTTGTGGTGTTCGCGATCCCGCATCTCGGAATCACCGACTATTACGGCCGCTTCGACAAGGTGAGCGGTACGCTCAGCTTCAACTCCGGCGCGCCGGAGAAGAGCTCCGTCGATGTCACCATCGATATGACGAGCATAGACGTGCCGAGCAAGGAACTGGTCGGTGAGTTGTCGGGCGGCAACGTGTTCGACTCCGTCAAATTTCCGACCGCGACCTTCAAATCGACGTCGATCACCCGCACGGGCAACAACACCGGCACGATCACCGGCGACCTCACGCTGCACGGCGTGACCAGATCCGTGACGCTGGATACGACCTTCGGCGGTCTCACTACTGATCCCTTCTCCGGCAAGGACGATGTCGGCTTTCACGCCACGACCACGCTCAAGCGCACCGATTTCGGGCTGACCGGCATGGTTTGGGAATCCGTCGTGAGCGACAATGTGAAGCTCACCATCGAAGCGATGTTCCAGCACGCCAGGGATAAATAGATGCCTGCAAAGAATACGGCGCTGCGCTACGGCAACGTGGCGATGAGCTTTCACTGGCTGATCGCCATCCTCGTCATCGCCAATCTCTGCGTGGGGCTCTACATGGGCGATCTGCCGCGCAGCGACCCGATGAAGTTCACGATCTTCCAGATTCACAAATCCATCGGCCTGACGGTTCTGGTGCTGAGCATCCTGCGCCTGCTGTGGCGGCTGGTGAACCCGGTGCCGCCGCTGCCCGAAGGCATGAACCCGGCGCTGAAATTCGGCGCGCGGGTTTCCCATTTCCTGCTCTATTTCCTCATCGTCTTCATTCCGCTCACCGGATACATCATGGTGTCGGCCTCGCCGCTCGGGAACGGAACGTCGTATTTCTTCCTGTTCGACTGGCCGAACCTGCCGCTGTTCACCGGCGTGTCGCGCGCGCAGCTTCATCCGATCCATGAGACGTGGGAGACGGCGCATGTCGTGCTCGCGTGGTCGGCGATCGTATTGATCCCGATCCACATTGCCGCAGCGCTGTATCACGGCCTGATCCGCCGCGACGGCGTGTTCTCGCGGATGGTGCCGGGCACGACCGTGGAGCCGACGGTATGAAGCGCCTTTTGATGTCAGTACTGCTGTTCGCTTTTGCGGCCACGCCCGCGCTCGCTGCACACTGGAATGTCGACTACGGCTCCAGCAAACTCGGCTTTGGCGTGCAATGGAGCGGCCAGCCGTTCGGCGCGACCTTTCGCAAATGGAACGCGAGCATCGACTTCGATCCGAACGATCTCGCCCACGCGCATGTGACCGCGACCATCGATCTTGCAAGCGAGGCCTCGGACTCGCCGGACAATGACGACGGCGTCCAGGGCGCGCAGGGCTTTCGGGTCTCGCAATTCCCGACCGCGAAGTTCGAGGCCACGAGTTTCACCCATGGTAGCGGCAACCAATATGCCGCGAAGGGTGTTCTCACGATCAGGGGCGTGAAGAAGCCAGTGACATTGAACTTCACGCTCCAGATCGCGGGCGACAAGGCGCATGTCAGCGGGACCGCCGATGTGATGCGCCTCGACTGGGGCGTCGGAGCGGGGCAGGAATGGTCCGGCGACAAGCCGGTCTCCCACAAAGTCGGGATTTTCGTCGAGCTCAACGCGACAAAGGCGCGTTAGCAGCCCTCGGCGGCGCGCTCTATATTGAACACATGACCACGGTAGTCCCCGCCACCGCGCACGGAATTACGCTCGCGGCGTACGCACTGCACGAGGGCAAGCTCGTCGCCTTTCCGACGGAGACCGTCTACGGCCTCGGCGCCGACGCGACCAATGGCGAGGCGGTTGCCGCGATCTTCGCGGCGAAAGGGCGGCCATCGTTCAATCCATTGATCGTTCACGTGAAGGACCGCGCCGCAGCCGAGGCACTCGTCGAATTCACGCCGGAGGCGTGCGCACTGGCGGATGCATTCTGGCCCGGTCCCCTGACGCTTGTTCTGCCGCGCAAGGGCAATTCACCCTTGTCGCTGCTGGTGAGCGCCGGATTGGACACGGTCGCGATCCGTGTGCCCTCGCATCTTGTTGCGCAGATATTGGTTGCCGAGGCCGGGCCCATCGCCGCACCGAGCGCGAACATCTCCGGCCATGTCAGCCCGACAACGGCAGCGCATGTCGCGGAAGAAATGGGCGACAAAGTCGATATCATTCTCGACGGCGGACCGGCGACGGTCGGCATCGAATCCACGGTGATCGGGTTCGAGGCAGGAAAGCCAGTCCTTCTCCGCCCTGGCGGCGTTTCCCGCGAAGACATCGAACGCACCGCCGGTCCGCTCGCCGCTGTGACGAACGCAAAGGTGCAGTCGCCGGGACAACTCGAAAGCCACTATACGCCGCGCGCGAAACTGCGGCTGAACGCCCGCGAAGCACAACCCGGCGAGGCCCTGCTCGCTTTTGGGCCGGATGCTCCCAAAGGCGCGCCAAACCTGAGCGCCAAGGGCGACCTGAAAGAAGCAGCGGCCAATCTGTTTGCGATGCTGCGCGCGCTGGACAAGACGGCCGGCGCCATCGCGATCATGCCGATCCCCAGTGAAGGACTCGGCGAAGCGATCAATGACCGGCTCACCCGCGCGGCGGCGCCGCGCCCATGAGCGATGTGCTGCCGCGCCTGAAAGACGTCGTCGGCCCGAAAGGCTTCAGCGAGGACCCGCGCGAGATCGCACCGCATGTCGAGGAGTGGCGCGGCTCGTATAAGGGCCACACGCCGCTGCTTCTCAAACCCACGACAACCGAAGACGTCTCGCGCGTGCTTGCAATCTGCAACGAGACTGGCACCGCCGTCGTCCCACAGGGTGGCAACACTGGCCTCGTCGGCGGACAGATCCCGTTCAACGGCGAAGTTCTGCTCTCTCTCGAACGCCTCAACCGCGTGCGCCATGTCGACAAGGAAGGTGCCAATATCATCGTCGAAGCCGGCGTGGTTCTCGCCAGCGTCCAGCGCACGGCGGACGAAGTGGGCATGTTGTTTCCGCTAAGCCTTGCTTCCGAAGGCTCAGCCACCATCGGCGGCAATCTCTCGACCAACGCCGGCGGCGTGCATGTGCTGCGCTATGGCATGGCGCGCGAGCTTGTGCTGGGGCTTGAAGTCGTGCTCGCCGACGGACGCGTGCTCGATCTGCTGCGCACTTTGCGGAAAGACAACACCGGCTACGATCTCAAGCAGATGTTCCTCGGCGCCGAAGGTACACTCGGTATCATCACCGCGGCAGCGCTGAAACTGTTCCCGAAGCCCGCGGAGATCGTTACCGCGTTCGCCGCCGTGCGGGACCCGGCGTCAGCCATTGCCCTGCTTGCGCGTCTGCAGAACGCGACCGGCGGACAGATCTCGGCGTTCGAACTCGTGCCGCGCATCGGGATCGATCTTGTCACCAAGCACATCCCCGGCACGATTGATCCGCTTTCCGCGCCCTCTCCCTGGTATGTGCTGATCGAAGCGACGAGCGGCGCGGGATTCGACCTCAGGCGTGTTGTCGAAGACGCTTTGACGAATACCGATCTCGTCGGCGATGCCGTCATTGCTGTGAGCGAAGCGCAGCGCATAGCGCTCTGGAGGCTGCGCGAGAGCATGTCGGAAGCACAGAAGAAAGAAGGCCCTTCGCTCAAGCACGACATCGCCGTGCCCGTCGCTGCCATCCCGGCGTTCATCGCGAAGGCCACGGCAGCAGTGCTCAGCGCCCTACCCGAAGCGCGGCCCGTGACCTTCGGTCATCTCGGCGACGGCAATCTGCATTTCAATTTCAATGTGCCGAACGTCACGAAGCGCACGGAGATCGCGCATCTCGTCCACGACATCGTGCATGAGTTCGCCGGCTCGATCAGCGCCGAGCATGGCATCGGTGTGATGAAGCGCGATGAGCTGCTGCGTTATAAGAGCGCCACGGAGATCGACATCATGCGCGCGCTTAAGCGCACGCTCGATCCCGGGAATATCCTCAATCCGGGAAAGATCCTGGCCTAGGCCGCTTCCTTGAGCTGCGGCTCGGGCGCCCGCGGCGGCGCCGGGGCGATGGTCGCGCGCGGCTGCTCCGCGTTCGACACCGCGCTCAGGATCGCGGTCACGACGGTCGCGAGATAAGGCGTCGCCTGCACCAGAAGCATCACCATCCAGAGAACGGCGGCGGGTTCGTCGAAACCATGCACCAATCCCACGGATACGATCGAGATGAGGCAAAGCCCCAGGAGTGTCGTCTCCTGCCACACGACGCGTAGCGCCTGGGACAACAACGCGGGATCGCCGCATTTCGGCGTGCGCAGGAACGGCTTGCCGGAGGTCAGCAACCCGGCGACCACCGCCTTCGCGACCGAATGGGTGAGTGCCAGCCCCGCGACCGATGCCATCAGCGCGCCTTTGAAGCCAGAGCGTACCTTCGGGGGATACAGCATGAAGGTCTTGAACGTCTTGGCAAAGAACAACGCCAGAGCCGCGGCGGATAGCGCCGGCATCGGTGCGTAGAAGTATTCCGGCGACGCCCACATCGCGGCCGTCCAGACGAGCGCCATGAAGGTCACGATCATGCCGAGCATATCGGCGATCCAGGGCAGCCAGCCGGACAGGAACTGATAACGCTGCGCCCACGAAAGCTTCGTGCGGCCAAGCAAAATCGAACCGGCGTGCCGCTTCAATATCTGCATGGCGCCATAGACCCAGCGATAGCGCTGCGTCTGAAACGCTTCCAGCGTATCGGGGATCAAACCCCGCCCCATGCTCTGCGGAATGTAAGCGGCGCCGTAGCCCTTCTCGAACAGCTTGAGGCCCAGTTCGGTGTCTTCTGTGATGCACCATGTGCTCCAGCCGCCGACATCCTGAAGCGCGCTCTTGCGCACGATGGTCATGGTGCCGTGCTGGATGATCGCGTTGTGTTCGTTGCGCTCGATCATGCCGATGTGGAAGAAGCCGCGATATTCTTCATAGGCCATGGCCTTGAACACGCTCTGTCGCGCGTCGCGATAATCCTGTGGGCCCTGCACCACCGCGATGTTCGGGCTCGCAAACAGCGGTAGCGTGCGGCGCAGCCAATAGGGCTCGACCTGATAGTCGCTGTCGATGACGGCGATATAGACAGCGTCGGGATCGGTCAGCGCCAGGGCCTCGTTCAGCGCGCCGGCCTTGAAGCCCTTCACATTGTCCATGTGAAAGAAGCGGAAGCGCGGACCGAGCCGCGCGCAATGCGCCTCCACCGGGCGCCACACCGTCTCGTCCTTGGTGTTGTTGTCGAGGACGATGACTTCGAAATTCTCGTAGTCGAGTTTCGCCAGATGATCGAGCGTCTCGATCACCATTTCCGGCGGCTCGTTGTAGCACGGCACATGCACCGATACGCGCTGGCTGATCTCAGGAATGGCGGAGAGCACGTTGCGGCGCTCCACGCGCCACAGGCTCGCGGCCATCTCGATGCCTTCGGTCAGGATCACCGCGCAGGCAAGCAGCACGAGCGGCGACATCGCGATGATCATCAGCAGGTCGCCACGGTCGATATAATCGAGCGTCGTGGCGTCGATCACAGCCAGCAATCCGGTCGAGACCAGTGCGATCAGCCCGCCCATCACGAGATAGCCCTGCTGACGCACACGCGGCATCTGCCCGAGGATCACAAGACCCAGCAACAGCGTCAGGATCGCGGCGACAAGCGCATAGATGCGCCATTGCGGGAACGAACGCTGCATGCCGGTGAAGGTGAATTTCGAATTCCCGTCGGCGTCGAACAGACCCCAGTACGCTCCAACCGGGCCCTCGGAGCCGATCTTCCACGGCTGGTCGTACGCTTCGAGCAGGTAGTAATCCCAGCCCTTCTCCATCGCGTAAGGCAGGAAGCCGCGGATGAAATAGGCTTCGTTACCGAGCGACGGCTCCGCGCCTTTCTTAGAACGCCCTTCGGACGGCCAGCCCGCCTCGCCGATGATGATCGGCTTGTCCGGAAACTCCTGCTGCACGTCGGAGTAGGCGCGCTCCATGAAGTCGAAACCGTTGTTGATATCGACGCCTTCCCAATAGGGGAACAGATGGACGGAGACGACGTCCACATATTTTCCGATCTCGGGATAGAGAAGCCATGTGGACCACGGTTCGCCGGTCGTGATCTTGATGCGCGCCGGCAGCGCCGCACGAACGCGCTGGATGTAACCGTTGAGCTGATCCGGCGTTACATAGCTGAACAGGATCGCTTCGTTGCCGACGAAGACGCGGTCGATCGTGCCGCGATTGGCACGCGCGGTCGCGATCGCAGTCTCGATCTCCTTCTCGTTCTGCTCAAGATCGGGACCGAGCTGGATTCCGAGCGATATCGTGAGCCCATAACGCGCCGCGATCTCCGGCACGCGGTCGAGCCCCTTGCCCACCGTGTAGGTGCGGACATGACCCGTGACCTTGGCGAGTTGGGCCATGTCACGGTCGATCTGTTCGGGCGTGACATCGGCCTGCGCTTCATGGCGCGTGAACAAATGGCTCGGATTGTACGCGACACCGCGCACCTGTCCGTCCCATTCGGGCGCGATCACGCCATAGTCGCGGCTCGCCCAGAACAGCGCGCTCGCGCCGACGACGAGGATGAGCGCGATCGCGATGCGCAGCCTGCCGCCGTCGATGTCCCACGGCAGGAGGCGGCGTATCCGGTCGATCGGGCTCATGATCTGCGGCTACTCTGCTCCGCTGCCCGGATGGTCCTCGTTGGGATCCTTGGGCTCCTCTTTCGGAACGACGACCGAGATAAGCGTGATGTCGAAGATCAGAGCCTGATTGGGCGGGATCGCGCCCCCTCCGGCGCCGCGCGCGCCATAGGCGAGGTTCGCCGGGATCACGAGATGCCACACGTCGCCTTCGCGCATGTTCATCAGCGCTTCGGTCCAGCCCGGAATCACCGATTTCGGTTTGACCCGGCTCGGCAGGCCTTCCTCGGTGCCGTCGAACACCGTGCCGTTGATGAGAGAGCCCGTGTAGTAGACGGTGCAGTCGTCGTTGAGGCCCGGACGCTTGCCAAAGCCGTTATGCACAATCTTGTACATCAGTCCGCTGGGCTTGGTGATCACGCCTGGCTGCTTGGCGTAATTGGCGAGATAGGCGGCGTTCGATTCCGCGCTGAGCGAGGTGACGGCCGCATAGGCCGGCGCCACGGCAAATATCGCCGCGGCAACCAGGAAAGCCCCGAAACGCTTCATCATGCTGCTCCCTGTTCCTTGGGTCACTTTAACGCAAAAAGGTCGCGCCGGGGCGCGACCATAGCGATGCCTATGGCGAATTAACGGCGAAAAAGACGCCCGATCAACGACCGTTTGCGAATTGGCTTACCGATCGCGACGCCGATCGGTTCGGCGGCCGCGTTCCGGACCGGAGGCGGAACTGCCGCCACCCTGGGAGGCGCTTTTTGCGGCGCGAGTTCCATGGTCTGCACAGGCTGTTTCGCGACCGGGAGCGGGGTAAAACGGGGCAGCAGCATTGCCGCCGCTTCCGTCGGCTGGATCGTGCAGACCGGGCCGACGCACTGGATCATGTATTTCCGCGTCCAAGCCTCTTCCGGGCTTTGGACATAGACCTCGCTCTCCGGTGGGCGAACGCCAGACTGATTGCGCACGAGCTGCTGGTCCTTGACGATACTGGCGACCCGTCCGAGGCGCTCCGCCGCGTCCGCGAGCGCGCCGCTGCGCGGCCTGTCACTGAGAGTGAACGGATTGGCCATGGTCAGGCTCCATCCTGCTTGGTGAACCATTGATAACCGCCTTCGCGGCTGATCACGGCGACGTCGATGGCGCCGCCGACCGTTTGCTTCTGGGCCATGATGCGCTTCTTGAACACGTTCAGGCTCACCAGTTCCTTCGCGGTTTCGGCCAGCTCCGGACGCGCGGCGATCTCCAGAACGCGCAGGACCGGATTGATGTAGGCCTGCTGCTGATAATCGCCGATCATGCCACGAAATGCATCCAGATATTGTGGGACCAACTCGCCCTGGATGCGGCGGCGCACGGTTTCGCGCTGCTGGGGATCGACGCCCGGAAACGCACCCGCGACCTGATCGGCGATGCCGTGCAGCATGGCGCGCATCGCGCCATAGACACGGCGCTCCAGCCCGTAGTCGATGCCCCGGATAAAGGCGTGGGTGACCTCGCTGTCGGCGAACATGCGGATTTTGGATCGCACCTCGGTGTCGATCTCGTCTATGGAAGCCTGCGACCGTTTGACGATGCCGCCCACGATGGCCGAGACGAGAAAGGTCACCACCACCGGATAGCGATCTTCGGTCCCAAAGCCCGCGAACACCAGACCGGTCACATCTTCGAGGAACAAATCCTTGACCACACAGAAGACGGCGATGTCCTTCAGCCTCTTCCGGCTGTCCTGCGAAATGTTGAAGGAGTCGAACCCGTAGGAAATCAGCTGGCCGATAATGCTCTCGTGCTCGCGCGCGACCGTATCGGCGAAGCCTTTCGGAAAGCAGGCAAGATCGGCACGCGGGCTTCCATCCTCGCGGAACTGGTAGTCGTGCCAGATGCGCCGGATGGCCTCTTCCAGGATCGCTGCGTCGCTGACGCTGGCTTCGCCGGTCTCGCGCAGATATTGCGCAAGATGGAAAACATAGCGGTACACCGACGCCAGCAACCTCTTGTAGTCGTCGTTCTGCCGGTCTGCCGGAAAGAATTCGCTGAGGTTGTCCAGCATGCCAGTGAAACTCACCGCGTAGTCGCGCAGGCGTGCGAACGGCTTCGGATTGACCTTTTTCTGATAGTGCTCGATCAGCCGGTCCCAGGGATGGCCCATAATGTCGGCGACGCCGAAGAACATCACCCCGACCGGATGCTTCTCGACCAGATTGTAGAGCTTGCGCTGATCGTTGCGTACGACGACCGTTCCGCCATCGACCAGCGTCACGGCGGAATCGGCCGCGAGCGCAACCGCACGCTGGTTCATCACCGCGATTTCGGATGTCATCCCTTGACCCTACGCCCACTCTTTTCCCCAGCATGTCACAGCCACGGCCGGATTGGGAAGGCGTGCGGAAATATGGTTAGGAGCGTCGCATTGCGGCCACAGGCGCCGAGCGTTTACCGTGGCGTCTTCGCTATTTCGGAGACATGCAGATGTACAAACCTTTCGATCTCACGGGAAAAGTCGCGCTGGTAACCGGCGGCAACGGCGGCATTGGGCTGGGCATGGCCGAGGCGCTGGCCGCGTCGGGCGCGGATGTCGTCATCTGGGGAACCAATGAGACCAAGAATGACAGTGCGGTGAAGACTTTGAAGGCGCACGGCAAGCGTGTGTCTTCGCGAAAGGTCAATGTCGCGAACGAGCAGGAAGTGATCGATGGCATGAAAGCCGCGATTGCGGAGATGGGCCGCCTCGATTGCGTGGTCGCCAATGCCGGCATCGGCGGCAGTTCGCCCATCAACGAGATGACCACAGACCTGTTCCGCAAGGTGAACGCGGTCAACACCGAAGGCGTGATGTGGACATTCCGCGAAGCGTCCAAACACATGATCGACCGCGCGAAAGACGGCGACGCGAACGGCTCGCTGGTTGTCGTTGCATCGACCGCCGGTATCGAGGGCGCGGCGCGAAACTCCGCCTACGGAGCATCGAAGGGTGCGGTGATGTCGATGGCCCGCGCGCTGGCGGTGGAGCTTGCGCGCTATGGCATGCGCGTGAACTCGATTGCACCGGGCTGGATCGCGACCGACATGACGCAAGGCGCGCAAGACAGCAAGGTCTTCAACGAGAAAGTCATCCCGCGCGTCCCGATGCGCCGCTGGGGCGAACCGTCCGACTTCGGCGGCATCGCGGTCTATCTCGCCAGCGACGCGTCCGCCTACCACACCGGCGAGACGTTCGTCATCGATGGTGGATATACGAAGTTCTGATTGTCTGTACAAAGACAAAATGGGACGCCCGTTTCCAGACATCCCACTAACGGGCGATAGCCTAAGCACAAAGAAACAGACTGGCAAGCCCGCGATTTGCGTAATAGATGACATCCCCTTCGCACCACTCATGCTTCGACCCGCCTACGCTTTCAGCTACGGCGGGCGAGAGAGCCTCACTAAGTCCGGCATAGCCTTGGCGAAGCCGGACAAACTCAGCATGAGGGATGCTTCAACGACCCTCACCCTGAGCCTGTCGAAGGGTGAGCGAGGGGGATCACTATGACGGCCTGCGGACTGGACTTCGGAACGTCGAATTCGGCGATCGGCGTGATGCAGGATGGCGTGCCGACTTTGGCGCCGGTCGAGGGCACGGCGACCCTGGTGCCCAGCGCCGTGTTCTTCGACTACGAGACGCGGGGGCGCGTGCTGTTCGGCGCACAGGCGATCGACACCTATATCGGCCAGACCGAGGGGCGGCTGATGCGCGCGCTGAAGTCGATCCTCGGCTCGCCGCTGATCGACGAGAAGACCGCGCTCGGCTATCGCCAGGTCGCGCTCACCGAAGTGGTCGAGATTTTCATACGCCACCTCAAGGACAAGGCCGAAGCCTTTGCTAGTGAAGAGATAAATGCCGTCGTCCACGGCCGCCCGGTGCGCTTTGTTGACGATGACAACGCCGCCGATGCGCGCGCGGAATCGGTGCTGAAGGACATCGCCCACCGCGTCGGCTTCAAGGAGGTGAGCTTCGTCTACGAGCCCATCGCCGCCGCTTATCATTACGAGGAGACCGCAAACGCCGAGGAGATCGTGCTCATCGCCGATATCGGCGGCGGCACGTCGGACTTCAGCGTCATCCGCATCGGGCCGGAACGGCGCGCGCTGCCCGACCGCGCCGGTGACATCCTCGCCAGCGCCGGCGAGCGAATCGGCGGCACGGATTTCGACCGCTTCTTAAGCCTCGATTCGGTGATGCCGCTGCTCGGCATGGGCACGCAGCTTGTGTCGAAAAATCTGCCGATGCCGAAAAGCCTCTACTTCGAACTCGCGACCTGGTCGCTGATCAACTGGGCCTATACGCGCAAGAACGAGCGCGAGGTCGCGGAGCTTCTCGCGGATTCGCGCGCACCCGAGAACGTCGAACGTTTGCTGAAGGCCTTGCAGCGCCGCCTCGGCCATCGCATCGCGTTCGCGGTGGAGGACGCCAAGATCGCGCTCAGCGACAGCGACACGACGGAGATCGCGCTCGCCTTCATCGAAGCAGGCCTAGCGGCGCAGGCCACGCGTGCGGGTTTCGACAAAGCGATCTTCGGCAAGACATACCGTCTCACCAATATCGCGCTGGAATGTATCCGTGATGCCGGTCTCAAACCCGATGCCGTCTCCACCATCTTCTTCACCGGCGGATCGAGCCGCGTGCCTGCGGTGCGCAACGCCATTGCCGCTGCGGCACCTTCGGCGCGCATCGCGGCGGGATCGGATTTTCTTTCCGTTGCGTTGGGCCTGACACGCGAAGCACAGCGGCGCTATGGTTGAGCAATAACGCGCGCGAGGAAACGCCATGACCATCCGCACACCGCTTTGCGACATGCTGGGCATCAAATATCCGATCATGCTCGCGGGTATGGGCGGCGTGTCGTATGCGGAGCTGGCTGCGGCGGTCTCGAACGCAGGCGGCTTCGGCACACTCGGCATGGCTGGGCGATCAACAGAGGAGATCAGGACCGAGATCAAGAAGACCCGCGATCTCACCGACAGACCCTTCGGCGTCGATCTGCTCGCCGCGGTTCCGGAGTCGCTGGAACGCACCGCCGACATCATCATCGAAGGCGGCGCGAAAGCCTTCATCTCGGGCCTCGGCGTGCCACCGCCGCATCTGGTGAAGAAATTCCACGATGCGGGTCTCAAAGTGATGAACGTCAACGGCACGGTGAAACATGCGCGCTCGGCCGAGGCCGGCGGTCTCGATGCGGTCGTAGCGCAAGGAACCGAAGCCGGCGGCCATACCGGACGCGTCGCGGGCCTCGCGCTTATTCCGCAGATCGTGGATGCGGTGAAGATTCCGGTGATCGCCGCGGGCTCCATCGTCGATGGCCGTGGACTTGCCGCCGCACTGGCGCTGGGTGCGCAGGGTGTGTGGATGGGCACGCGTTTCATCGCCGCGCAGGAGGCGCATGCAGGCGCGCTCTATCGGCAGGTGATCGTCGATGCCTCGGATGAGGACACGATCATCACGCGCTCCTACTCGGGCAAGCCGATGCGCGTGTTCAAGAATGAGTGGGTCGCCGACTGGGAAGCGCGCCCGCAGGACATCCAGAAATTTCCGATGCAGGCGATGATGTCGCACCAGGCCGGTGTCATGGGTGGTATCGGCGGCCAGATCGAGGGCCTCTCGCGCGAACGCTCGGCGTTCGCCATGGGCCAGGGTGCCGGCGCAATCCATGACGTAAAATCCGCTGCGGAGATCGTCCGCGACATCATGGCGGAAGCCGGGGCCGTGATCGCGAAGATGGCAAAACTCGACGTCTGATTTCTTCATGCTTCGACAAGCTCAGCATGAGGGTTAGTTCAACCCCTCACCCTGAGCTTGTCGAAGGGTGAGAAAACGGCCCGCTTTTCATAAATAACAATTCATTATTTCGGCCGCCGGATTCGTATTTTTCCCTTCGTTAAAGGCACGTACTGAAACAGACGGACGCTGGGAGGGTTGAACCTCCGGGCCCAGAGCGTTCGGTAACGGAAGGCGCGCATCTCCCTCCCCCGGCTGATGCGCGCCTCTGTTATTTCAGAGCAGCTTTGTCGCAACGTGATAGAGCACGGCGACGCCGAATACCGCCACCAGCAGACCCGACCCGTGATTGATGATGCGGATCGCGCGGTCGTCGATCTTGGCGTGCACCAATCCCACAAGCGCGGTCAGCACCAGCCACCACAACGCCGAGCCCAGAACGACGCCGATCACCACGAACGCCGCGCCGAAGAAGCTGGCGTCGCTGCCCGCCAATCCGTTCAAACCCGTGAACATGGCGGTGAACCCGAACAGCGTCGCGGGATTGGACATCGTCAGCGCGAAAGTCGAGACGATCGTACGCGCGAGCGTGAAAGTTCCTTTCTCTCTCGCCTCGGCGTTGCTGTCGAGCTTCGTGTCCACTTTTGCAAAGTAGGTGTAGAGGCCGAAGATGATCAGCAGCGTTCCGCCGGCAAGCTGCAGCGCCGTCGAAAACCCTTCGATCATCTGCGCCGCGGCCGTGAGGCCGAAGCCGGTGATGATCGCGAACAATCCGTCGCCGAGCGCGGCGCCCATGCCCGACAAGAAGCCGTTCAGCATTCCGTAGCGCAGCGTGCGGCGGATGCAGATGAGATTCACCGGCCCGATCGGCGCCGCCGCGATCAGGCCGATGATAATGCCCGGACCGATGAGAAGAATGTGGTTGAGTTCGCTCATCGGATCTCGACGACGACACGGCCGCGGATTTTGCCCGCAAGGATATCGTTCGCGGCTTCGCGCACGCCGGAGAGCGGGATGGTCTTCGTCATGGACGCGAGCTTCTTCACATCGAGGTCTCGCGCCAGACGATCCCACGCCTGCCGGCGGCGCGGCATCGGCATCTGGACCGAGTCGATCCCCAGCAGGGAAACGCCGCGAAGAATGAATGGTGCCACGCTGGTCGGCAGATCCATGCCGCCTGCCAGTCCGCAGGCCGCGACCGCCCCCAGATAGGACGTCGAGGCGATGACGTTGGCGAGCGTCTTGGAACCGACGCTGTCGATGCCGCCCGCCCAGCGCTCTTTCGCGAGCGGTTTGGGATCGCCCGCCAGTTCCGAACGCGGGATGATCTCCGCGGCGCCGAGCGATTTGAGATACGCCTCTTCCTCCGGCCGGCCGGTCGAGGCGATGACGCGATAGCCGAGTTTCGCCAGCACGGCGACGGCAACGGAGCCGACGCCGCCCGCGGCACCGGTCACGACAATGGCGCCCCTGTCTGGCGTGACATGCGCATCTTCCAGCGCCATGACCGCGAGCATCGCAGTATAGCCGGCGGTTCCGATCGCCATCGCCTCGGCCGGCGTGAACGCGGACGGCAACGGCACCAGCCAGTCGCCCTTTACGCGCGCCATCTCGCAATAGCCGCCATGGTGCGTCTCGCTGAGACCGTAGCCGTTGAGCACGACCTTGTCGCCGGGCTTGAAGTTCGGATCGTCGGATTGCACGACACTTCCGGCCAGATCGATGCCAGGGATCATCGGGAACTTCCGCGCCACCGGCGCGCGTCCGGTGATCACCAATCCGTCCTTATAGTTCAGCGTTGAATGCGACACCGCGACGGTGACATTGCCCGGCATCAGATCCTCAAGCGTCAACTCGACATCGTCGGCGCTCTGACCGGTATCATTCTTCTGGATCAGAATGGCCTTGAACGGGCTCTTCATGGGCGGTCTCGGGGTGATTGTGGAACAGGAAGGAAACGGAATTCGGACGCTATATCAAGGACTGGCGAACGGCAAAAGGAAGCGGTTTACGCTTTGCCCGGCGTCAGCGTCTCCACGAACCTGACCGGCGCGCCCTGCCCTTCGGCCGTCAGCGCGTGATCGCGCATAACCGTCCGTCCACGGATGATCGTCGCGACCGACCAGCCCGTCGTCGTCATGCCGTCGAACGGCGTCCAGCCGCAGCGCGACGCGATCCAGGAATTTTCGATTTTCCGTTTCTTCTTCAGATCGACAATGGTGAAGTCCGCGTCGTAACCCCGCGCGATACGCCCCTTGCCGGCGATGCCGAAAATGCGCGCAGCGCCCGCACTCGTCAGATCGACGAAGCGCTCGATCGTCAGCCGTCCGGCATTCACATGATCGAGCAGGATCGTGGCCAGCGTCTGCACACCGGGCATCCCCGACGGCGTATCGGGATAGGTCTTGTCCTTTTCTTCGCGCGTATGCGGCGCGTGGTCGGAGCCGATGACATCGACCAGCCCTTCCTGCACCGCCTTCCACAGCGCCTCGCGATGCTCCGGCCCGCGGATCGGCGGGTTCATCTGCGCATAGGTGCCGAGGCGCTCGTAGCATTCCGGCGCGGCCAGCGTGAGGTGCTGCGGCGTGGTTTCGACCGTCACGAAATCATGCGCGTCAGCGAGCAGCGGCAACTCTTCCAGCGTCGTGACATGGAGCACATGCAGCCGCCGTCCAGCTTCCCGCGCGAGACATATTACGCGTTCCGTCGAAGCACGCGCGGTCTCGGCATCGCGCCACACCGGATGCGAACGCGGATCGCCTTTGATGCGCTCGCCCTTGCGTGCTTCGAGACGGTCCTCGTCTTCGGAATGCACGGCCATGCGCCGCTTGCCGCTTTTCAAAGCGGCCAGAATATCGTCGGGATGACTGAGCAGCAGCGTGCCGGTCGACGAGCCCAGGAACGCCTTCACGCCGCACACGCCGGGCAGTCGTTCGAGCTCACCCAGCGCGCCGACATTGCCGGGCGTAGCGCCGGCATAGAATGCGTAGTCGCAGTGCATCCGGTTCTTCGCGCGCGCGAGCTTGTCTTCGATCGCCGCGCGGGTCGTCGTCGGCGGATTGGTGTTGGGCATCTCGAACACGGCGGTGACACCGCCGAGAACCGCGGCCCGCGATCCGGTTTCGAGGTCTTCCTTGTGTTCGTTGCCCGGCTCGCGGAAATGGACCTGTGTATCCATAACGCCGGGAAGAACATGCAGCCCTTTGGCGTCGAACGTCTCGGCGGCTTTTGCGCCGCTCAACGACCCTATGGCCGCAATCCGCCCACCGCGGACACCGACGTCGGCCTCGGCGATGCCATTGGGCGTGGCGGTGATGCCGCCCTTGATCAGGAGATCGAATGTTTCCGACATGATGGAATGAGTAAGGCGGCGCTTCCGGCTTGGCAATCGTGGCCCCGAGGGTTACTTCGGTCCCATGGCCCAGCCCCTGCTTCTGGAAGATCGCAGCGTCATTGCCGTCACCGGCCCGGAGGCGCGGACGTTTCTGCAGGGGCTTATCACCAACGACATCGAGAAGGTTGCCCCCGGCGGCGCGATCTATGCGGCCCTGCTGACGCCACAGGGAAAAATCCTGTCCGACTTTCTGATCGTTGAGGGCGACGGGGGCCTGCTGATCGACTGCCACCGCGACGCGCGCGCTGCGCTGGTCAAGCGGCTGTCGATGTACAAGCTCCGCGCCAAGGTGCAGATCGAAGCGCGGGAGCAACTCATGGTTCTGGCCGGTCTGGACGGCCGCGCCGCTGGCCGCGGCATCACCTTCCAGGATCCGCGCCTGCTGGCGCTCGGCCACCGCACCATCGGCGCGCGGGCAGAAATGCCGCAGACGGTCCCGAGCGCGGCGGTCTATCATACACACCGCGTCGCGCTCGGCGTGCCGGAGGCGGGCGATTTCGGCAGCGACAGGATGTTCGCTCTGGACGCCGATCTCGACGAGCTGCACGCCGTCAATTTTGAGAAGGGCTGTTATGTGGGCCAGGAATTGACCGCGCGGATGAAGCATCGCGGCACGGCACGGAAAAGGCTGTTGTTGATCGAAAGCGATACCATCCTGCCGGCCAACGGTGATCTTCGGGCTGGCGGACACAGCGTCGGCGAGATCGTTTCCACCTATGGCGCGCGTGGATTTGCGCTCGTCCGGCTCGACCGTCTGGAGGAAGCCGCCGATGCGACCGTCGAGGTCGATGGCGCGCGCGTGACTGTCACAAAGCAGGCGTGGCTTTCCGCTTGACGTAACCGCGCGGAAGATCAGAGTCGCGTTCCCCAAAAAGGAGAAGCCTCATGCTCCATCATGTTTCCGTCGGCGTGCGCGACGTTGCCCGCGCCGCGACGTTCTACGATCCTGTCCTGAAGGCGCTCGGCTATAAGCGCGTTGCCGATTACTCGCCCGGCGCTATTGCGTACGGCGAAAGCAAGGACCGCCCGCAATTCTGGATCGGCCTGCCGCACGACCAGGGCGCGGCCAGCGTCGGCAACGGCACCCATGTCGGATTCACCGCGAATTCCAAAGGCGCCGTGAACAAATTCCACGAAGCTGCCCTGAAGGCCGGCGGCAGCAACAATGGCGAACCCGGTCCGCGCCCGGATTATGGCCCCGCCTACTATGGCGCGTTCATCTACGACCTCGATGGCAACAAGATCGAAGCGACCTATTGGGCCGCCCCGATTCCGCCGAAGGCCAAGGCCGCAAAGAAGCCCGCGCGCAAAGCCAAGAAGGCCGCAAAGAAAGCGCCCGCGAAAAAGAAGGCCAAGAAGAAAGCCAAGCGCCGTTGAGCAAACCGCTTATCCGCTGCACCTGGCCCGGAGAGGATCCGCTTTACGTCGCCTATCACGACGAAGAATGGGGCGTGCCCGAATACGATCCGCGCGCGCTCTACGAAAAGCTGGTCCTCGACGGGTTTCAGGCCGGGCTCGCCTGGATCACGATCTTGCGGAAGCGCGAAAACTTCCGCAAAGCCTTCCACAATTTCGATCCGGAGAAGATCGCGCGTTACGGCAAGCGCGATTTCGAACGGCTGATGAAGAACGAAGGCATCATCCGTTCCAACGCCAAGATCAAGGCGGCGATCAAAGGCGCGCAGCTTTATCTCGATATCGAGGAGAAAGAGCCCGGTGGCTTCCGCGACTTCATCTGGAAGCACGTCGATGGCAAGCCGGTCGTCAACCGCTTCAAGACGATGGCTCAGGTACCGCCAAAGACGAAAATGAGCGAGGGCCTGTCAAAGGACTTGAAGCAGCGCGGCTTCAATTTCGTGGGGCCAGTGATCGTCTACGCCTTCGCGCAGGCCGTCGGTATGGTCAACGACCACATCGTGCCGTGCTACCGCCACAAGGCGCTCGCCGGGAAATAGCGTGTCGATCCCAGATCTGCTCGGCCTTATCGGCTCGATCACAATTGCGCTGACGTATTTCGCGAACCTGCAGGGCCTCGTGAAGACCGAGGGCTGGTTCTATTCGCTTCTAAATTTTGTTGGCGCGTCGCTGATCCTGCTCTCGCTGTATTGGGCGTGGAACTTGCCGGCCGCGGTGATGGAAGGATTTTGGGCGCTGATCAGCGCCTATGGGTTGGTTCGTGCAGTGACGAGCCGTCAGCGTCCGCGATAGGGCGGGACGCCAGAATCGGGGAGCCACACGCCGCCCGGCAATTTGCCCGTCTGCCAGAACACGTCGATCGGCATGCCGCCCCGCGGATACCAATAGCCCGCGATACGAAGATATTTCGGTTTGATCGCGGACACGATGCGCTTGCCGATCATAACTGTTGTGAATTCATGGAACGCGGCGTGATTGCGGAAGCTGCCGAGAAACAGCTTGAGCGATTTGGATTCGACCAGCGACTTCGCCGGGCAATAGTCGATGACAAAATGCGCGAAGTCGGGTTGGCCCGTCACGGGGCAGAGGCAGGTAAATTCCGGCGCGGTGAAACGCGCGATATAGTTCGTGTCCGCATGCTGGTTGGGCACCGCATCGAGCACCGCCTCTTCCGGCGATGCGGGCAGCGCAACCTGACGCCCGAGTTGGAGTTTCTTGGCCATACGCGCGGCTTTGGCAGGCGACTGCGCCGCAGTCAAGCCGCTCTCAGGGATGCGCCGCTTTCCACTTCTGAACCGCCGCCATCGTCATATCGACATGCTTGTCCGGATTGAGGTCGGTGTAGACCATCAAAACCGTGCGATCGGGCGAGATCACATATGAGGTCCGATCGGAGTATTCCGGTTTCTGCTTCAGCACCGCGTCGTATGCCTTGACCACCCGCTGATCGGGATCGGCGGCGACCGCGAATTTGTTGCGGCACTCGACAGATGAGAACTCCGTCACGCGCTCCGGATTGCCCGAGGTCACGCCGATCACAGTGGCGCCGAGCGCCGCGAACTTGTCGGTCGCCTCGGCAAAATCATGCGCTTCGACCGTGCATCCGGGCGTAAACGCTGCCGGGAAGAAATAGAGCACCACCGGGCCTTTCTTAAGCGCGGCATTGAGCGAGAAGTCGAACTCCTTGCCGGCCTTCGCGGCCTTCAGATCGAAGTCTGGCGCCTTCGCGCCGACGGTGAGTGCTGCGTATGCCGGCCCAGTTGCGATACAGGTTAAAAGCGCGGCAGTTCCTAAAATCCGTTTCATGGATACTCTCCTCAATTCCTCAAAAAGCACCATAGCGGACTTGAAAGTAACCGGAACCATGCCAACCTCAATTTACGCAATAAAGCCGGAAAGCAGTCATGCGCGCTGACCTCAGGAACCTGGTGTCGAAGCAAAATCTGAAGGCAGCGTGGGAGTTTGTCCGCGAACCGGCGATCGTGGCCGGGGTCCTTCTCGTTTCGACCACGGCGTTGGCGCAGCCCTTCTACATTCCCTCCGGCTCGATGGAGCCGACGCTTCAGATCGGCGACGGGCTGATCGCGACCAAATACGACTACGGCTACAGCCGCTATTCCGTACCCTTCGGCGTGGGCCCGGCCTCGGAAACGCGCTTGCTGCAGAAGGCGCCGTCGCGCGGCGATATCGTGATCTTCCGCGATCCGAGCGAACCTTCGAAGACGCTGATAAAACGTCTCATCGGTTTGCCGGGCGATCATGTGCAGATGCGCGAAGGGCATCTTTGGATCAACGGCAAACAATTACCGCTGAAAGAAGATGGCATCGGAACCGCCGAAGACGAAGAAGGCGGTATGTATCACGTCGCGCGCTACACCGAGACGCTGCCGAACGGCATCAGGCACACGATCTTCAAGCAGGGCTGGAACGGAGAACTCGACAACACAGAGGAATTCGTGGTGCCGAAGGATCATTTCTTCATGATGGGCGACAATCGCGACGACTCGCTCGACAGCCGCGTTCCTGTCAGCCAAGGCGGCGTGGGCTTCGTGCCGGTCGAAAATCTCGTCGGCCACGCCAAAGTGGTCGTGGGGTCGTACGATTATATCGGCAGCCTCGCGGACAAGGGTGTGTTCGAGCGTCTGCGAGCGAGCCGCTTCTTCAAGGCACTCGATTAGTCGGCCCAGCTGGCGCCGAAGCGCGAGGTCTGCGGCAGGATGGCCTGTGCGACCTCCTGCTGAAACTGGTCGCGGGCGACGATCTTATCGACCATCGCCGCGATCTTGCGCCGGTCGTATTTCGCGAAAGCTTCCGTCGTCGCCGGTGTCGGCCAGTAGAACGTACGGCCGACAAAGGCGTCGAGCTCCTTCGACCACAATTCGTGCTCGCGCTTGTCGTCACCCACGAACTTGCGCCGTTTATGAACCAAGATCGGAAGATGCGGCTCGACCAGCTCGTACACTTCGCTTTCGAGCGAACGCTGCGGCGCGAACGTCGCGGTGGCAAACAGCATGGCGATGGCGTCCGCAAACGTGTCGCGAATGACCTGTGCCAGACCGTTGGTGGAACGCACGGAAGCGATGGAAGACATTCTGTCCATGCGCGCAGCATGGGGCGCATCTCTTAATGCGAGGCTGAGAAAGCTGGTTAGGGAAGCGTTGGAAAATGATCGCACAGGCCGCTACCATAGCGCGATTTGTGAATTTCCGTAGTGCAAAAATCCTTGACCGTCAGGGTTTAATGCACTACATTTAATTGCGAACACCATGGAATTCGAGTGGGATGAAGCCAAGCGCCTAACGAACCTGAAGAAGCATGGTGTCGATTTCGCTGACATCGAGGAGTTCGGCTGGGATGTTGCCCTCTTGGAATCCGATGAGAGCAGCGACTATGGCGAGGACCGCTTTATAGCGCTCGGCCATTCAGAGGAAAAATCCATCTGGTGATCTTCACACTGCGCGGGCCGGTTATCCGGATCATAAGCATGCGAAAGGCAGAGAAGAAAGAAGTACGCAGGTATGAAAAAGAAACCTATTAATCTGGATGACTATCCCGAACACGCGGTTTGGGATCCGGACAACCCGCCGCTCACGGACGAACAGCTGCGCCGCATGCGTCCGCTGCGCGAGCATCCGGAACTGCTTACCGGATTGCTCGAAGCATCCGCTAAACTGCGCGCGCAGAAGGCAGCACGCGGACGACCGCCGCTTGAGCATCCCAAGATTCAGGTGACACTTCGTCTAGACGAGGAGATCGTGAAGGCATTCCGCGAGGACGGCCCCGGGTGGCAGAGCCGCATCAACGAAGAATTGAAGAAGACGGTGAATGAGCATCGAGCCCATGATATGTCTTATATCGGGCTTGACGGTTTTTCTCGCGGTTGGGTCGCGGTTCAAATTGGTTCGCACGGACGTAGCATTGATTTCTTTGAAAACATTGAGCGTTTGACGAGTGTGCGGTTCCAACGCGCAGCTATCGACATTCCAATCGGGTTGAGCGACGAAGGCAACCGAGCTTGCGATATAGAGGCGCGCAAACTCATCGCACCACATCAATCTCGCGTCTTTCTAGGTGCGCGCCGTTGGATACTAGATTGCACATCGCCCGCGCAGGCTAACCAAGAAGCACGCCGCCGTAGACAGAAAGGCGTGGCGGTACAGCTATTCTGTCTAAAGCCAAAGATCGCGGAGGCAGACAAATTGGTTCGACGGATGGGCCAGGACAAAATTATAGAGACGCACCCGGAACTCGTATTCTGGCGACTGAATAATTGCAGGCCACTACCCTCTAAGAAAACCAAGGAAGGATTGGCGCTGCGGCGTGCGTTGCTTGAGCGCGACGGGTTCGATGACCTCAATCAGTGGCTTCAGCAACGAATAGGCAAGGGTGCAAAAGCTGACGACATCTTTGACGCCTGTGCGTGCGCAATTGCAGCGAGGGATTGCCGACATAAAGTCCCAGCAACAGACGCGCTGGCTGACGGGACGGGATTGCGCATGGAGATCAACTTCTAGCGCTGGAACCCGCGACATCGCTGACCGGGTTATAATGTTGCGCCGCCCCCTCCCCCATGCTATCTGCCTCGCGCGGAGCGGAAGCGATTCCCGCCGCAAGTAAATTTCATAGATTTTTCAACGTGTTATCACGGGTGCGCCAGTCCGGAAAAGCGCGCCAAAGACAAGAGAACGCGAGTGGCTGACGAGGCACATCTTTCGGGTATCGCGGGGCGCTATGCGACCGCGGTTTTCGACCTGGCGGTGGACACGAAATCGCTCGATGCCGTTGCGTCCGATTTTGCGGCCCTCAAGGGCATGATGAAGGCAAGTCCTGACTTGGCCCGTCTTGTTCGCGCGCCAGTGTTCAGCCGCGACGATCAGAAGAAGGGCCTTAGCGCCGTGCTCGAAAAGATGGGCGCGAACCAGCTGACGCAGCGATTCATCTCCCTGCTCGCCGACAAGCGCCGCCTGTTCGCGCTGACCCATATCATCGCGGCCTTCGAGGCGATGGTGGCGCGTCAGCGCGGCGAGATGCGCGCCGAAGTCACTTCGGCTCGCGCGCTCAAGGACAACGAGATCGAAGAACTGAAGCGCGTCCTGAAAGACAAGCTGAAGCGCGACCCGCTGATCGAAACCCATGTCGATCCGACATTGCTCGGCGGCCTGATCGTGAAGGTCGGCTCGAAGATGATCGATAGCTCGCTGCGCACGAAGCTCGACGGCATGCGCACGGCGATGAGAGGACATTGAGAATTGCCTGCTCTCATGCTTCGACAAGCTCAGCATGAGGGACCGAACTAACCCTCACCCTGAGCTTGTCGAAGGGTGAGGCAACGAACGAAGGAAGCAACACCATGGATATCCAGCCCGCCGAAATCTCCGCGATCCTGAAGCGCGAAATCCAGAACTTCGGCGCCGAAGCCGAAGTCAGCGAAGTCGGCCAGGTTCTGTCCGTCGGCGACGGCATCGCGCGCGTCTACGGCCTCGACAATGTGCAGGCCGGCGAGATGGTCGAATTCCCCGGCGGCATCCGCGGCATGGCGCTGAACCTGGAAAGCGACAATGTCGGCGTTGTGATTTTCGGCAACGACTCCACCATCAAGGAAGGCGACACCGTCAAGCGCACCAAGGCGATCGTGGACGTGCCGGTCGGCAAGGGTCTGCTCGGCCGCGTCGTCGATCCGCTCGGCAATCCGATCGACGGTCTCGGCGACCTGACGAACGTAGCGGAGCGCCGCCGCGTGGACGTGAAGGCGCCGGGCATCATTCCGCGCAAATCGGTGCATGAGCCGGTGCAGACGGGCCTCAAGGCCATCGACACGCTCATCCCGATCGGCCGCGGCCAGCGCGAACTGATCATCGGCGACCGCCAGACCGGCAAGACCGCCGTCGCCATCGATACCATCATCAACCAGAAGGCCGTGAACGCCGGCACCGACGAGAAGGCGAAGCTCTACTGCATCTATGTCGCCATCGGTCAGAAGCGTTCGACCGTCGCCCAGATCGTGAAGACGCTCGCCGACGCCGGCGCGCTCGAATACACGATCATCGTCGCCGCGACCGCGTCCGAGCCCGCGCCGCTCCAGTTCCTGGCGCCGTTCTCCGGCTGCGCGATGGGCGAGTGGTTCCGCGACAACGGCATGCACGCGCTGATCATCTACGACGATCTCTCCAAGCAGGCAGTCGCCTACCGCCAGATGTCGCTGTTGCTGCGCCGTCCGCCGGGCCGCGAAGCCTATCCGGGCGACGTGTTCTATCTGCACAGCCGTTTGCTTGAGCGCGCTGCGAAACTGAACGAAGACAATGGCGCCGGTTCGCTGACCGCGCTCCCCGTCATCGAAACGCAGGCGAACGACGTGTCGGCCTACATTCCGACCAACGTGATCTCGATCACCGACGGCCAGATCTTCCTTGAGACCGACCTGTTCTATCAGGGCATTCGTCCCGCGGTGAACGTCGGTATCTCGGTGTCGCGCGTGGGGTCTTCGGCGCAGATCAAGGCGATGAAGACCGTGGCCGGCCCGATCAAGGGCGAACTCGCGCAGTACCGCGAAATGGCGGCGTTCGCGAAGTTCGGCTCCGACCTCGATACCTCGACGCAGAAGATGTTGGCGCGCGGCGAGCGCCTGACCGAACTCTTGAAGCAGCCGCAGTACAAGCCCTTCGCCGTCGAAGAGCAGGTTGCCGTGATTTACGCCGGCACGCGTGGCTATCTGGATCCGTTCCCGACCAACAAGGTGCAGGCGTTCCAGGAAGCGCTGATCTCCAAGCTCAAGGGTGCCTATCCGCAATTCCTCGAAGGCATCCGCAAGGAGAAGGCGCTGACGCCGGATCTGGAAGCCATGCTGAAGAAAGCGCTCGACGAAGTCTCGAAAAGCTTCGCGTAAGGAAGACTGCCGCTATGGCAACCGTAAAGGAAATGCGCACACGGATCGGAAGCGTGAAGTCCACGCAGAAGATCACCAAGGCGCTGCAGATGGTGGCGGCGGCGAAACTGCGCCGCTCGCAACAGGCTGCCGAAGCCGCACGTCCCTATGCACAGCGCATGGCGGCGATCATCTCGAACCTAGCCGCGTCGGTGTCGGGTCCGTCCGCGCCGCTGCTGCTCGCGGGCACGGGCAAGCAGGACCGCCATCTGATCGTGGTGGCAACCGCCGATCGCGGCCTCGCCGGTGCGTTCAACTCCTCGATCGTGCGTGAAGCGCGCAAGGAACTCGCCCGCCTCACCGCCGAGGGCAAGACCGCGAAGCTGATCGTCATTGGCCGCAAGGCGCGCGATCAGCTGCGCCGCCAGTATGGCGCGCAGTTCGTCGAGCAATACGAGGTCGGCCTGAAGTCTCCGAGCCTCCCCCTCGTCCAGCCGATCGCGAAGAAAATCCTCGATCTCTACAATGCCGGCGAGTTCGACGTCGTGACGCTAATCTACAGCAAGTTCAAATCGGTCGTGACGCAAACCCCGACCCTGAAACAGCTCATCCCTGCCGTGATCGAAGAGAACACTGGACCGACGGCGTTCTACGAATATGAGCCGGACGAAGTCTCGATCCTGCAGGAATTGCTGCCGCAGAATATCGCCGTACAGCTTCTGTCCGCGATGCTGGAAAACCAGGCCGGCTTCTTCGCGTCGCAGATGACCGCGATGGACAACGCCACGCGCAACGCGGGCGATTTGATCAACGCCCTCACCATCAAGATGAACCGTACCCGCCAGGCCAAGATCACGACCGAACTGATCGAAATCATCGCCGGCGCCGCCGCAGTGTAGTTTTTAGTTGTCGCGCAGCCTCTCGGCTGCGCTTATGGAAAGACAGGACCATGAACGCACCCGCAAACATCACCAGCAAGGGCCGCCTGACACAGATCATCGGCGCCGTCGTGGACGTGGAGTTCGAAGGCGGACTGCCCGCGATCCTGAACGCGCTGGAGACGACCAACACTGATCCGCGTACCGGCGAGAAAATACGTCTTGTGTTTGAAGTCGCACAGCATCTGGGCGAGAACGCGGTGCGCGCGATCGCGATGGATTCGACAGAAGGCCTCGTGCGCGGCCAGCCCGTGACCGATACCGGCGCGCCGATCCGCGTGCCTGTCGGGCCCGCCACGCTCGGCCGCATCATGAACGTCATCGGCGAGCCGATCGACGAAGCCGGCCCGATCAACCAGGAGCACATGGCCTCGATCCATCGTGAAGCGCCGACTTTCTCCGAGCAGGCTGGCGCCGCGGAAGTGCTTGTCACCGGCATCAAGGTCATCGACCTGCTCTGCCCCTACACCAAAGGCGGCAAGATCGGCCTGTTCGGCGGCGCGGGCGTGGGCAAGACCGTGACCATGCAGGAGCTGATCAACAACATCGCGAAGGCCTACGGCGGTTACTCCGTGCTCGCCGGGGTCGGTGAGCGTACACGCGAAGGCAACGACCTTTATCACGAGATGATCGAGTCCAACGTGAACGTTGACCCGAAGAAGAAGGGCTCGGCGGAAGGTTCGAAGTGCGCCCTCGTCTATGGCCAGATGAACGAGCCGCCAGGCGCGCGCGCGCGTGTGGCGCTGACCGGCCTCTCCGTCGCGGAATACTTCCGCGATCAGGAAGGCAAGGACGTGCTGCTGTTCATCGATAACATTTTCCGCTTCACGCAGGCGGGTTCGGAAGTGTCAGCGCTTCTCGGCCGTATCCCGAGCGCGGTGGGATATCAGCCCACGCTCGCGACCGAGATGGGCAACCTTCAGGAGCGCATCACCTCGACGACCAAGGGGTCGATCACCTCGGTGCAGGCGATTTACGTGCCTGCCGACGACCTGACCGATCCGGCGCCGGCGACCTCGTTCGCGCATCTGGATGCGACGACCGTGCTCTCGCGCGATATCGCTTCGCTCGGCATCTTCCCGGCCGTGGACCCGCTCGACTCCACCTCGCGCATCTTGGATCCGCAGGTGATCGGTGAGGAGCACTACACCGTCGCCCGCCGCGTGCAGGAAGTGCTGCAGCAGTACAAGGCGCTCAAGGACATCATCGCCATTCTCGGCATGGACGAGCTCTCGGAAGACGACAAGCTGGTCGTCGCCCGCGCGCGCAAGATCCAGCGCTTCCTGTCGCAGCCGTTCCACGTCGCCGAGCAGTTCACCAACGCGCCCGGCAAGTTCGTGGAACTCGCCGACACGATCCGCTCGTTCAAGGCGATCGTCGATGGCAAATGCGACGACATGCCGGAGCAGTCCTTCTACATGGTGGGCGCGATCGACGAAGCCCGCGAGAAGGCCCAGAAGATGGCGGCGGAAGCGGCGTAACCATGGCCGACGCGAAAATCTCTTTCGATCTCGTCTCGCCGGAACGGCTTCTCCTTTCGGAGAACGCCGAGATGGTCACCATTCCCGGCGCCGAGGGCGAGATGGGCGTGATGGCGGGGCACATGTCCCTCATCACCACGCTCAAACCCGGCACGGTCGATGTGAAGATCGCGCATGGCGATCATCACCTCTTCCTGGTTTCCGGCGGCTTCGCGGAGGTGACGGCGTCGAAGATCACCGTGCTCGCTGAGGAAGCGATCCCGGTCGCGGCGCTCGACGAGGCGGCGATCCGTGAGCGCATCATCGACGCCGAGGAAGATATCGCGACCGCCAAGACCGACGGCGAAATGGCCAAGGCGCGCGGCATGCTCGACCATCTGAAGCACCTGCGCGCGGCACTCTGACAGCCTTCATACGTTCCCGTGACTCGGCTATACTGGCCGTATTGGGATATGGATTTTCTGTAATGAGCGGCGCGGTTTACACGCAAGGCTGGACTCTCGACGATATCCACTGGGATCGGTTCGACGCGTCGAAGGCCGAGCCGTGGATGATCACCGCGATCAAGGGTGCCGCCCTTGTCGAATTCAACGCGCCCGATTACGTGTCCTATCTGAAGCGTGTCTTCCACGATGCCGAAACCCAGGCGCTCATCGAAGAATGGGGCAAGGAAGAGTCGCAGCATGGCCGCGCGCTTGGCCGCTGGGCCGAGATGGCCGATCCGACGTTCAATCTGAATGAGACATTCGCGCGGTTCCGCGAAGGCTATCGTCCTGTGCATTTCACCGGCGATGCCGAGGGTTCGATCCGCGGCAGCAAGCGCGGCGAGATGATCTCGCGCTGCGTTGTGGAGAGCGGCACATCGTCCTATTATTCCGCGATCCGCGATGCGACCGACGAGCCCGTGCTCAAGGAGATCGCCGGACGCATAGCCGCCGACGAATACCGTCACTACAAACTGTTCTACGAGACGCTGAACGCGCAAGCGGAGCCCGATCTTCCGTTCTGGAAGAAGCTAATCGTGGCCGTCGGCCGCATCAACGAATCGGACGACGACGAACTCTCTTATGCCTATTATTGCGCGGCTATACCGAAGAGCGCCGAAGCGGCAAAACCCTATGTGCGCGCGCAGTATGCCAAAGCATCATATTCGACGATCCTGCGCATCTATCGCCGTCATCATGTACTGAGACTGGCGCAGATGGTGTCGAAGGCCGTTGGCGCCGATCCACAGGGACGGCTGACGAAGGCGGCCGGCGCGCTGTTGTGGCGGATGCTCAGAGTTCGCGCAGGCCTGTCACGTGTGAGCGCCGAATCAGCGGCGTGAGCCGTACCGGCACTTCTTCCTTTTTCTTCTTTTGCGTGAAGATACCGGAGAAGAAAAGTGGGACCCACAAGCCCACGAAACCGCCTGTCGTTTCCGCGATGACGATCGCCGCGCGGTGCCCCGCGAATATGCGGAAGTATGACGCGTGCCCCATGATCCAATCGACACCGGCAACCGCGCCAGCCAGCAGGGCAAATGAAATAACAAGCGCCAGAGGGAACGCCACTATCCGTGCCATGCAGGAAGAATAGTCCTACACGCTTCTCTTCACCAGCATCTGCTTGACCTCACCAATGGCGCGGGCCGGGTTCAGGCCCTTTGGGCAGGTTTGCGCGCAGTTCATGATGGTGTGGCAGCGATAGAGGCGGAATGGGTCCTCGAGATTGTCGAGACGCTCGCCCGTGTTCTCATCGCGCGAGTCGATCAGCCAGCGATAGGATTGCAGCAGCGCGGCGGGGCCCAGATAGCGTTCCGAATTCCACCAATAGCTCGGGCACGAGGTCGAACAGCACGCGCACAGGATGCACTCATAGAGTCCGTCGAGCTTCTTGCGGTCTTCCGGGGTCTGCTTCCATTCCTTCTCAGGCTGCGCGGTCTTGGTCTGGAGGTAAGGCTGGATCGAAGCGTATTGCGCATAGAAATTCGTAAGATCCGGGATCAGATCTTTGACCACCGGCATATGCGGCAGCGGATAGATCGCAATCGCGCCGGAGAAATCGGTGATCGCCTTGGTGCAGGCGAGCGTGTTGCCGCCGCCGATATTCATCGCGCACGATCCGCACACGCCCTCGCGGCAGGAGCGGCGGAAGGTCAGCGTCGGATCGATCTCGTTCTTGATCTTGATGAGCGCGTCCAGAACCATCGGGCCGCAGGTCGTAAGATCGACGGTGTAGGAATCGATGCGCGGATTTTCGTCGAGATCGGGATCGTAGCGGTAGACCTTGAATTCCTTCGTTCCCTTCGCCTTGCGCCCATTGGCCTGCTGCGGCGCGGGCCAGATTTTGCCCTTCTTCGGGCTGCTTCCTTTGGGCAGGCTGAACTGGACCATTGCGCGTCCTCGGGCGGGAAAGGGGGCCGCTTCGTGCTTAGCAAAGCGGCCCCGCCCATGCAAATCCTTAAGCCGTCGCGGGCGCCGCCAGCGTGTACCAGTTGATACGGCGCGTGACGTACATGGTCGCGGCCAGCGCCGAGAACAATAGCCCAGACCCGATCAGCAACGCATAGTCCTCCGCGTTCAGGATGACGTAGAGCAACCCATAGAGCGCCGACAACACGACAAACAACGCCGCGGCTCTGGCCCGGCTCGCGAGAACACTCATGGCATAGAGCGACGTCAAAACGACCGTCGCCGATGCTGCGATCAGATAGGACAGTGCGAAACCGATATGCTCGGACAGCGAAAGCACCAGCAGGTAGAACAGGACCTGCGCCGAACCCACCAGCGCATACTGCACCGCGTGCAGACGTTGCGGTGAAACCGTCTCGACCACGAAGAAGACCAGGAACGCCAATGCCACGAACAGGATCGCGTATTTCAGCGAACGCTCGACGAGTTGATAGTGGTCGACCGGCTGATAAAACCGCGCGCCGAATGCCGGCTGTTGCAGCAGGTCCATCTGGTTGTTTGCGGAAACGAAGCTCTGGCCGAAGCCGCGCGCGAGATAAGGCACGGTCCAGGAAGCCGTGAAACCATTCTTGGTGACTTCGCGGTCTGTCGGCAGGAAGGCGCCGAAGAAGCTCGGCGAATTCCAGTCCGATTGCACCGTCGCGGTGGTGCGGCGTCCGAGCGGCGAAACGCTGAACTCGCGCGAACCCCGCAGTATGAATTTTGTATCGAGTGTCAGATCCGCTGGACCATTCAGACCGGCCCGCACCTGGATACCCGCGAAACGTGCCTCATCGACATCGACGCCGGATTCGAACGGTACATTGCGGCCATTCGCGTTGAGCACGACATTGTCCGCAAGACCGTGCGCGTCGGAGACGCGGATCGCGATCCTCGCATCGCTCCATTGCAGCTTTGCGTCAGAAGGCAGAAGCGCGGACATCGCCGCCTTATCGAACGTTGCATGCATACCGATGGCGGCCTTGTAGACCGGCACTTCGAAAATGCCACGCCAGCGTGTGCCTGAGGTCGCGTGTACATCTACATTCAGGTTTTCGGGCAGAAGCATGGCGGTGAGCCCTTGCTCTATATCCACCTGTTGTCCGTTGACGAGATTCTGACGGTGCACGGTGTAAGGCACGAGCAGTACCGGGCCAGCCACAATCTGCGGGCCACCCCACCCTGCCGCGATGTCTGTTGCGGCGCCCGCAGCGGTCTGCTCACGGTCCGAAAGCGCGAGTTGGATGAAGAACAGCGGCGCCGCCATGCAGACGGTGAGAATGACGATCAGCAGAAATTTGAACCCCGGCGAACGCGCCGTGGGCAGCAATCTGGTTGTGTCAGCGGCCATCTTTTCCCCTTCTGTGACGACGCACGAAGGCTCGGAGCGGATCGTGGCGCAAACGCGGCGCGGCGATGGCGGAGTAGAGAAGCGGCTTGGGCTTAATTGCGTCTATTCATGATCGTGCATGGTGCGCCAGCCCGTGAGGCGCTCCTGCTCCGCTTCCGGTACGCCATAGAAGTCCTTGGCGATTTTCTTGAGCCCGGCCCGGCTTTTGACGATGATCACGCTGCGCTGCGTTTCGATCATGCCGCCTTCTTCCATCTTGTTGAGCGCGAGGCTCACACCCGGACGGCGCACACCCAGCATGATCGAGAGCAACTCGTGCGTTAGCGGAATCCTGTCACCCTGCATCCTGTCGTGCGCCATTAGCAGCCAGCGCGCCAGGCGGACGTCGAGGGTGGCACGGCCATTCGCCAGAGCCGTTTGCGACGCCTGGGCTGCGAACGCGTTCACGAAGGCGAGCAGGCCGACGCGCAACGACTCGCTTTGGCGCATTGCGGCACGGAATTGTTCGCACTTGATCCTCATGCCGTGCCCGGCGACCTGCATGAAAGTGGAATTGGCGCTGCGGTCCGTCCCCATCACGACGGAATGCCCCGTGAGACCGTCACGGCCGATGATGCCCACTTCGATGCGATGGTCGCGCGGAATGGTCGCGACGACCGAAACGATGCCGTCTTGCGGAAAATAGACATGACCAATGGGCTTATGAGGCGTTTCGATCTGATAGAGCCGCGGCAACTCGATCGGTTCAAGATGCGGCTGCAGAATCTCAAGATCGGCTGTATTCAAGTAAGAGAGCAGATGATTTCGCTTCATGCAGATGTCGATTGCTTCTGAGACGGGTTGCGTAATCAGCCCACGGACCAAATCGGTGAACCCGGTTTGATACGGCTCGACACCCATTGCAATAAACGCGCGGCGGTAGTGTTCGGTTTCAGACAAAGAATGTTGTCGAGGATGGAACCGAAATTCCTACACTCGCGCCGGGCGTTACAATTGGGGCAATTTCTTGGCCGGCGAAGATTATGAGATCCGCTTTTTCAACGCGGATGGCTCCGTATCGCATGTGGTCGTGACGAACTGCGCGAGCGATGAAGACGCCTGCCAAATCGCGATGAACAAATACGCAGAAGAACGAAAACCTTTTGAGATCTGGCGGGGAAAAAATCGTATCGCCTGCTTCTCGAAGCCGTCAGAGGTATGATAGCTCGATTGCCGTCAGCTTATTCGCGGCCGATCTGCTCGAAAATCCACGCGATATCGACCGGCGCATCGCCAACGGTTCCGCTCACGACCAGCTGCTCCGTACGGCGCAACGTGTCGCCGCCAAGATAGACGCTTTCTTCGACCGTCACAGGCGCCGAAGCCCGAAAACGCCAACCCTCGCCGTTGGGAAGTTTGAGGATCACATCCCCGCCCTGCGAGCGCGACACACGGACATCGGGGTGAATGTGGAATCGGATCGCGAATGGATGCTCTGCGGCTTTTTGCTTCGCGGAAGGCAGCAGACGGTCCGAGCCCGTGAGCGAAAGGCCTTGCGGCGCCAAGGTCATCTGCCGCTCATGCCGAACGCCGAACGCCGGGACATATCCGTCGTGAGACGCTTCGACCATCCATCCCTGCGGCGTCTCCACACGGCGCGTTTCGACCGCGGTGACATCGGCGAAGAGACGCGGGCCCAGAAAATCTCGCACCACCCCCTTCTGCAGAACGAATCCGGTCGACGTGTCAGCGAGCGTCAGTGTCGAATGCGCCGCGGTGGCGCGAAGCGCCGTGTCCCATGTCGCGCGGCGCGCATCGGCCGCGGTGCCGCAATTGACCACGATGCGGTGGGTCGATGTGCTGAGTTCGAAGGCGAGGCAGCTTGAATGCGCGTCGATCGAATAAGCGCCCGGCGGCGCGGTGCCGCAATCCATCACCAGGATCGTGCGGCCGGCGGTCATGCGCTGATAACCGGAATGCGGCGCGAAGGCGAAAGGTTGCCCTCGCACCTCGTCGCGCGCGAGCAATCCCGCAATCATGCGCGTGTCGCACTCGCGGCCGCCGTGAAACAGCGCGAGCGCGCCGTCGCCGTGGCGAAAGAAACGGATCATCGGGGCGATGCGATCGTGCGCGCCGCGCAACTCGTTCGGAATCTCCTGCGACGTGGCCGTGAGCGCGTCCATCGTCATGGTGATGAGACGGTAGGCGTGGACAAGATTTTCAGGCGACCGCGTGATGTGGCCGCCATCGGGAAGGATTTGCTGCGCGATCTCCGCCTGCAGCATCGCGAGCCCGGCCTCGGTCCGCTTTGCGTCCGCCAGACATGCGCCCGACAAAGCGAGCGCAGCGGCGGCTTCGAAGCGCGGCATGCCTTCGGGCGCTTCACCGGCGATCCGCGCCAGCAACCGCGATTGCTCACGCAATGATACGAACACCTTCGAACGCCACAGCATGTCGGAGTTCGACAGCACCAACCGGCCATGTGCGAAGAGGTGGATCAGCCGCCGCGCGGTGACATGTGGAAAGGATGCAGGCTCGTCGTATTTGGCGTTACGCTTCAGCCACTGGGTAATAAGGTTGGTGGCCAAGGTCTTTGCGGCTTCTCCACCGGCCGCGGACAGAGGCGGCAGCCAAGCGAAACCGTGCAACGCTTCGGCCCATGCCAATGATGGCGACGGCTTGTCGAAGATCGAGTTGTCCCTGACCTCCACCATTTCGCCGTTGAACCGGAACTTGCCGTGCAGCAGAGCGTCGGCATCGTCCAGACGCCGTGGCAGCGCATCGTAGGGATGAAAAACGATGCGGTCGGTCAGCGGCCCTTTGAGTAAACGGCGATAAAACCAGCTCTGCCGCCACGCCACACGCGGCCCGCGCATCGACCGTCGCAGCATCGCGCGCAGCAGCTCCGGCAGAAGGGAGAGCGGCATGCGTCCGGCTTTCGCCACGATCTATCCCCGCAAGGCTGCGATATTGGCGGCGTAGTGCGCCGCACCACCCTTGAACACGGATGTCCCGGCCACCAGCACATTCGCGCCGGCGGCGATAGCCTGCTTTGCCGTCTCCGGCGTGATGCCGCCGTCAACCTCGAGCGCGATATTCCGGCCGGTTTTCGCGATCAGCTTCGCGGCGGCTTCGATCTTCTTGAGCTGGCTCGAAATGAACGATTGTCCGCCGAAACCGGGATTGACGCTCATGATGAGCACGAGATCGACCAGATCGATCACATTGTCGAGCGCGTCGACAGGCGTTCCCGGATTGAGCACGACGCCTGGCTTCTTGCCGAGCGAACGGATCAGCTGAAGCGTGCGGTGGACATGCGGGCCTGCTTCCGGATGAACCGTCAGGCCGTCAGCACCGGCATTCGCGAAGTCTTCGACATAGGGATCCACCGGCGAGATCATCAGATGCACGTCGAGCGGCTTTTTCGCATGGGGTTTTATCGCTTTGACGACGGCAGGCCCGATGGTGATGTTCGGCACGAAGTGACCGTCCATCACATCGACATGGATGAGATCGGCACCAGCCTTCTCGATCGCCTCGACCTCCGCACCCAAGCGCGCGAAATCGGCGGACAGAATGGACGGCGCGATGCGAACGGGTAAGGCCATGGCGTCTCATGAGTGCCGGATTCTCGGCCCTCTCGCAAGGTAAAGTCAGGCGGCCTTTGCGCGCCTGCGTGGAAGGATTTCGGTTCCGGAGGATGCCACTAACAGCAGCACGAGAGTCGGCAACCAGACGAGTCGCGACTGATAGCGCGAATGGGGCCCGGAGAAGACGCCGCAAATGAACGCATTGCCCAATAGAGCGATCAGAACAAAGGCCGGGAGGACCGCATTGTTCCATTCCTTTTCGCGCCAGGCGCGGCGCAGAAGAAGAAACACGCCGGCAATGGACAGAATCGCGACCGGCACATGCAGCAGGTTCAGCGGCAGGAACCAGATATCGCCGCGTTGCTGATAAGCATGGGTGTAGCCGTCCATTTGCTTGGGAATCGTATGCTCGAACTCTCGATCGAGAACCCATTCCTGCGGCTCGATGCCGTCGCCGGTCGCCACCGCGAAGAATTCCAGAAGCGTATCGATTCCGGCCCACGCCGCGTTTGCGAGCGGATAGCGCTGCAGGCTCAGCGCCGCCAGATGCGCCGATTCGGCCTCGAGTTTGCGGAACCCGCCTAACCGCGCGAACGGGCTGATCTTCTCTTCCCAGAGATAGGCATCCGCGCGATGCGGGAGACCGTCCTTGTACGGACAGATTTTGTAACCGGCTGCAGGGCAGTCCGTATCCAGTACCGGCTTGATCAGGCCGTCCTGCATCATGCGGGCTTCCAGAAAAACCGAGCCGGCCTTGCTGAAGAAGACCTTGTGCGTGAAATCGTAGTTGCAGGCGAACACGATCGCAAAAGCGATGGCGCAACTTGCGACCGGAGCGAGAAGCGATGGCTTCGGGATATTGTTTGCACGAAACGCAATCACAGCGAACCGCATGACAATCAATGCGATCAGCAATCCGACCGACAGGCCCAAATGCGAGGAGTGCGTCGCCGCCGCGAAGGCCGCACAGAGCACAAGCAGAAGCGCGCGAAAGAATCGGAGATCGCGGATGTGGAATGCGAGCAAGTAGATCGCCATGGCCGTGACTGCGACGAAGCAATCCGGCTCGATCTGCGCGGCATACCAGGGAAGGCCTGTCGCCAGCGTGAGGATTAGGCCGATGACAAGAAACGTCCAAAGCGACAGCTTCGGGTTCAGCGCGCGCGCGAACTCTGTCATCGTGAACGCGACGATCACACATTGCACGAATGCGACGTACCAGAGGCTCTCCGGTCCGCCCGCGTATTTCAGAAACAGCGAATAGACCGTCGAACGTTCCGGAATGAAGATGTGGCCAAAGCCTTCAAGCACATAGGCGCCGGTATCGTAGAAGATGATCGGAAAGCCGTTCACAAACGCCGCCAGCATCAGCACCGGCACCAGCAGAACGATGGCCGCGACTTCGTTGTGGGGACGGCTTAGCGGCGCATCGGGCAGCGGCAAGCGCGCGCGCCAGACACGCCGCAACCCCTCGCCAGCAACCCGCGATTCGCTCATTCCCTCAAACTCACTGCCCGCCCGGAAAGCCCCTTTTGCCGGATGGAGGTCAAAAGCGCAAAGCGTCAGAATGACCTTGGTAACCGGCTGATCCGGCTCATGTCCGACAACCCCGAAATCACCTTTAGACCCTTGGTGGAGGCCGACTTTCCAGCCTTCACGGATTGGCTGAACCGGCCCCATTTGCGGCGGTATTTCCAGAAAAAGCCGATTTCCCTGAGCGAAGTGATCTCCAAATACGGCTCAAGAGTCCGCGGCGAGACGCCGACACGCTGCCATCTGGCGCTGCTGGATGGACGGCCGTTCGGCTACCTGCAGTGCTACCGGATCGCGGCCTATCCAGACTGGGCTGCCCTTATCGGCGAGGCCGACGGCATCGGCGTGGATCTCCTCATCTTTGAACCCGACCTGATCCTCAAAGGCCTCGGGCGCGCGATGCTGAGCGCCTATCTGCGCGATATCGCCTTCCTGCTGTTCCCGGATGAGCAGCGCTGTTTCATCGGACAGGAGAACGAGAACGTCGCCGGCTGGCGGACATCCGAGTCGGTCGGATTTCACTATGTGCGCGACTTTGTCGAGGACGGCGCGCCGAGTCGTTTGCTGGTGCTCGAACGCGGCGAAATGGCGGAATCCCGCGGTTGACTTGGGGGTGTCGAAACCTACACTCCGGCTCGGTTCATTACCCCGGTTCTTGAGGGATTTCATGGCGGAAAACCCGCAAAAGCCCCGGCGGCCTCGTCCGCTTTCCCCGTTCTTCACGATCTATCGCTGGCCCGTGACGATGGCGACCTCCATCACCCATCGTGTGACCGGCGTCGGCCTCGCACTCGGCTCCATCGTTGTTGCGTGGTGGTTGATTTCCATCGCGAGCGGCCCGGAAGCCTATGGGATGTTCAACACGGTGGCTGCGAGTTGGGTCGGACAGATTGCCCTTTTCGGCTTCGCTTGGTCGCTCGCCTATCACCTGCTCAACGGCATCCGCCATCTCGCCTGGGATACCGGCTATGGCTTCGATATCAAGACGGCCGATGCGACCGGCTGGCTGGTGATCGTTCTTTCGGTGTTGCTGGCCATTGGCGTATTCGCCGTCGCCTACACCGGACATGGCGGGTTCAACCTATGACCATGGAAACACCGCTTCATCGCGTTCAGGGCTTGGGTGCCTCTCATTCCGGCGTGCGCCACTTCTGGCGTCAGCGCATGACGGCAGCGGCGCTTGTGCCACTCGCGATCTGGTTCGCATGGGCCGTGGTCGGTCTTGTGGGTGGCAGCGAGGCGCAGGTGCTTGGCTATCTCACGCGCTCGGCCTTCGGTCTGCCGCTCAACGCGATCCTGATGGGCGCATTCATCGTCATCGCGCTCTACCACATGGTGCTCGGCCTTCAGGTCATCATCGATGACTATGTGCACAGCGACGGCGGAAAGATATTCCTGATGCTGCTCGTGCGCGCCGCGGCGCTATCCGTCGCCGCCGTATCGATCTTCGCCCTTTTCCGTATCGCTGGACCTGTTTGATGAGTGCTTATCCGATTACCGATCACACCTTCGACGTTGTCGTTGTCGGCGCCGGCGGCGCAGGATTGCGCGCCACGCTCGAATGCGCGGCCAAAGGCTTGAAGACCGCGTGCATCACCAAAGTCTTCCCGACGCGCAGCCACACCGTCGCGGCGCAAGGAGGCATCTCGGCCGCGCTCGGCAACATGGGCGAGGACGACTGGCGCTGGCACATGTACGACACCGTCAAGGGATCGGACTGGCTCGGCGATCAGGACGCGATCGAATATCTCTGCAAGAGCGCGCCGGACGCGGTCTACGAGCTCGAGCATTTCGGCGTGCCGTTCTCGCGCACCGAGGAAGGCAAGATCTACCAGCGCGCGTTTGGCGGCATGACGAGCCACTACGGCAAGGGCATCGCGCAGCGCACCGCGGCCGCTGCCGACCGCACCGGCCATGCAATCCTGCACACACTCTACGGCCAGTGCGTGAAGCACGAGGTCAATTTCTTCATCGAATATTTCGCGCTCGACCTGATCGTGGATGACGGCGCTGTCGTCGGCCTGATGGCGTGGAATCTGGATGACGGCACGATCCATCGTTTCCGCGCGCACCGCGTGATCCTGGCGACCGGCGGATACGGCCGCATCTATCAGAGCTGCACCGGCGCGCACACGCAGACCGGCGACGGCAACGCCATGGTCCTGCGCGCAGGCTTCCCGCTGCAGGACATGGAGTTCGTGCAGTTCCACCCGACCGGCATTTTCGGAGCCGGTGTGCTCATCACCGAAGGCGTGCGCGGCGAAGGCGGCTATCTCACCAATTCCGAAGGCGAGCGCTTCATGGAGCGCTATGCGCCGAACGCCAAAGACCTCGCCTCCCGCGATGTCGTTTCGCGCGCGATGACCATCGAGATCCGCGAAGGCCGCGGCGTCGGCCCGAATAAGGATCATATCTTCCTGCACCTGTCGCATCTCGACCCGAAGGTGATACACGAGCGTCTGCCCGGCATCTCCGAAAGTGCGCGCATCTTTGCCGGCGTCGATGTGACCAAGGAGCCGATCCCGGTCCTGCCGACCGTGCACTACAATATGGGCGGTATCCCATGCGCCTATACTGGCGACGCGCTGACTTTGAAGGACGGCAATCCTGATACGGTGGTGCATGGCCTGATGGCGGTCGGCGAAGCGGCCTGCGTCTCGGTGCATGGCGCGAACCGTCTGGGCTCGAACTCGCTGATCGATCTCGTCGTGTTCGGCAAGGCGGCCGGTATGCAGGCGGCAAAATCTCTCGCCGATGGGATGGCTCATCAAGACCTGCCGAAGGATGCCGGCGATGCCGCGCTGGCGCGGCTCGACAAATTCCGCAACGCCAAGGGCGGTACGTCCACCGCGCAGATGCGCACGGCCTTGCAGAAGGCAATGCAGGAAGACGCTGCCGTGTTCCGCACCGGCGACACACTGAAGCAGGGCCAGAAGCGCATCCACGAACTCTACGCCACGCTCGGCGACATCAGGGTCAGCGACCGCTCGATGATCTGGAATTCGGACCTGGTCGAAACGCTGGAATATCAGAATCTCGTCCAGCAGGCGCTCGTGACTATCGACGGCGCGGTCAACCGGGAAGAGAGCCGCGGGGCACATGCTCGCGAGGATTTCCCCAACCGCGACGACCAGAACTGGATGAAGCATACGCTCACGTGGCTCGACAGTGAGACAGGCAAGGTGCGTATCGACTACCGCCCGGTGCACACCTACACGCTCACCAACGACATCGAGTACATCCCGCCGAAAGCAAGGACATACTAAACGCGAGCCGTCTATTTCGACGAACCCACGGAGCAGACATGCGTTTTGTCCGCGCGTTTGCGTCTGCTCACGCATTACAAATCACCCTCGCTATCTGAGCGAGCGGTGAAACATTCTTCACTGCAATTTGAGTGCGACGCGCGCTAGCCTTCTTGTATGGGTGCAGTGCTCAATATCAACAGCAAACCACACGCAACGCGATTTATCGCAGCGACGCTTGCCGGCAGCATCGTCGGCACTGTCATTCTCCTTGCCTATGTCTTCCAGTTTGGAACTCCCGATTGGAACACGATGACGGTCATGCTGGACATCAAAACACCGGCGCAGGCGCTGGCGGCGTTCTATCTTGTCATTTTCCTCGGCGGCGTCTTGCCGACGCTTTTCATCGGCTTTGGACTTATGGCTTTCGACCTCGGCTCGCCGCTATTGCTTGTTCTGACGCCCGCAACGTTCTTTGTCTTCATTCTCGGCGAAATGACGCGCGAGATGAACAATCTCTATCCCGCTCTCCTGATGTTGCCGGCTATCATGGTGGGTGGAGTGACTATGCTTTTGTTGCTGCTTCAAGCGAACACTCGCAATCATTCACGGCTGGAAGGCGCAAGCGGCTCCCGTTAGATTTCGCGCGGGGCATTTACACCGGTACGGATTGCGACATGAGCGACCTTGAGATTGCGCGCGCGGCGAAGATGGAGCCGATCGAAAAGATAGGCGCGAAGATAGGCTTGCCCGAGAAAGCGCTCTACCGCTACGGGCCAAACAAAGCGAAAGTCTCGCTCGATCATATCGCGTCGCTCGGCGAGAAGAAGACCGGCAAGCTGATCCTCGTCACCGCGATCAATCCGACACCTGCCGGTGAGGGCAAGACGACAACGACGGTGGGCCTCGGCGATGCGCTGAGTTCGCTCGGCGAGAAAGCGATGATCTGCCTGCGCGAACCGTCGCTCGGGCCCTGCTTTGGCATGAAAGGCGGTGCTGCCGGCGGCGGCTATGCGCAGGTCGCGCCGATGGACGAGATCAACCTGCATTTTACCGGCGATTTCCACGCGATCACCTCGGCGAACAATCTGCTCGCGGCTCTGATCGACAACCAGGTCTATTGGGGCAACCCGCTCGGCATCGATCCGTCGAAGATTTCGTGGCGGCGCGTGATGGACATGAACGATCGCGCGCTGCGCGACATTGTCGTCGGCCTTGGCAACAACGGGCAGGTGCGCGAGGACGGCTTCGACATCACCGTTGCTTCTGAAGTCATGGCGATCTTCTGCCTCGCCAATTCCGTTTCCGATCTGGAACAGCGCCTGGAACGCATCGTGGTGGCGCGCGATTTCGCCAAGAAGAACGTGACCGCGAAACAGATACAGGCCGCGGGCGCGATGACAGTACTGCTGCGCGACGCGATGCAGCCGAACCTCGTACAGACGCTGGAGCACACGCCGGCCTTCGTGCATGGCGGGCCGTTCGCGAACATCGCCCACGGCTGCAACTCGGTGCTGGCGACGCGGACTGCACTCAAACTTGCGGATTACGTGGTCACTGAGGCTGGCTTTGGCGCGGACCTGGGCGCGGAAAAATTCTTCGACATCAAATGCCGCCAATCGGGCCTCACGCCGTCGGTTGCCGTGATCGTGGCCACCGTGCGCGCGCTCAAGATGCATGGCGGTGTAGGCAAGACCGATCTGGGCAAGGAGAATGTCGCGGCCGTGAAGGCCGGTATGGCGAACCTGCTCCGCCACATCGAGAACGTGCGCAAATTCGGCGTGCCGGTGACGGTCGCGATCAATCACTTCACCGCTGACACGCAGGCCGAAACCAATACCATTGCCGAAGCGTGCCGCCAGGTCGGCGTCCAGGCGCATCTTTGCCGCCACTGGGCAGACGGCGGCAAGGGCGCGCAGTCGCTGGCGAAGGATGTCATCGAACTTGCCAATTCCGGCGCTGCCGATTTCAAGCCGCTCTATCCAAACGATATGAAGCTCGCCGACAAAATCCGCACCATCGCGCGCGAAATCTATCGCGCCACCGATATCTCGCTCTCGCCCGACGCGGAAAAGAAGCTGAAGCAGTACGAAGCCGACGGCTTCGGCAACCTGCCTGTCTGCATGGCGAAAACGCAATACAGCTTCAGCGCCGATCCGGATATGCGCGGTGCGCCGAGCGGTTTCACCCTGCCAGTCCGCGACGTGCGCCTCTCTGCCGGCGCGGGCTTCGTCGTCGCGATCTGCGGCGACATCATGACGATGCCCGGCCTGCCGCGCGAACCCGCGGCCTATCGCATCCACATCGACGCAAACGGACAGATTGAAGGGTTGTTCTAGCTAATTTCCCTTCCATTGCGGGGCACGCTTTTCTGCGAATGCGCGAGGGCCTTCCCTGAAGTCGTCACTTTTGAATAGCGCGTTCGCCGCAGGATAGTTCATCTGGTTCTTTAGCGCATCTTCCAGCGTCGGCTCCGCAAGGCCGCGATAAACCGCCTGTTTCGACGCACGCACGGACATCGGGCTTGCCTCCATGATCTGCGCAGCCCAACGCTTCGCCGCTGCGAGCGCCTCACCCGCCGGAACAACTTCATTCACGAAGCCTAGCGACTTGCCCTCCGCCGCACTCACGCGCCGCCCGGTCAGGATCATGCCAAGTGCCTGTTTCGCTCCGATCTCGCGCGGCAGGCGATGCAAACCGCCTGCGAGCGCCGCCAACCCCACGCGAGGCTCCGGCAATGCGAACACCGCGTTTTCAGCCGCCACGATGATGTCGCAGGCAAGCGCGATTTCGAAACCGCCACCCATGGCGATCCCGTTCACCGCCGCTATCAGCGGTTTGTCGAGATCGAAACGCTGCGTCAGCCCGCCGAACCCACTCGCCGGCCAGGCCCTGCGGCCACCTGCGGCCGTCACCTTCAGATCGTTGCCGGCACTGAACGCGCGGTCGCCAGCGCCGGTGACGATGGCCACCCATTGTTCGGGATCGGCCGCGAAATTGTTGAACACTCCGTCCAATTCCTCGTGAGCCTCGGCGTGCAGCGCGTTCATCACCTCCGGACGGTTCAGCGTTACGACGGTCAGGCGCCCTTCCCGTTCGACTTTGCAGAATTGCGTATTGTTCATCATTTCCTCCATTTTCTGCGGCAAACTTGGACGGTTGGCCCATGACCGGCAAGGGTTGGGTAACCATTCCCACTTAATCTTTGTCTCTATGTCGGACACGTGGACCATCAGCGTCGCGGGGCAGAGCTACGGGCCTTACGCGATCACGCAAATGCAGAGCTTTGTGGGCGAAGGCAGACTCGCGCCACATTCTCTGGTCGCGCGCTATGGCGAGAACGAGTTCACGCCAGCCTCTGAAGATTCAATTCTTTGCGGCTTTTTTCAACCGGCAACGCCGGCGCCGGCGCTAAAGCCCGTGCGGCCCACGCCTTTCTTCACCGCAGAAGGCAATGAAGAACCGGCGGCTTTCGGTCGCAACGAAGATGCAGTCCCCGGCGAGCGTACCCACTACATCGTCGTAACAGATATGAAGTCGCGCTCCATCTCGGGGGTCGAAGAGGAAATCTTCAATCTCGGTCCAGCGGTGCCGATCATGCCGCAAGCGTGGCTGCTGTCGGCCGAAATGCCGATCAACCAGCTCCGCCAGGCGCTCGTTCAGAAGCTGGGCAAGCTCGACATGTTGTTCATTGCGGACGCGACGCATGACAAGGCCGCGTGGTTCAATTTTGGCCCGGAGGCCGATGCCCGCATCCGCCGCATCTGGTTAAGGACACCGGATATGACGACAGCCACACCGCGCGTGATCCGTTAATCCTCGCACCGCGCTTTGCAAACCCGCGTTGCTTTCAATCCAGCCGTTTGAGCTTGCCGCGAAAGCGCTGATAGTTGTGCACATAGACGTCTGACGAGAGCTTAAGGATCGCCTGCTGCTGCTCGGTCAACGCGCGCGCCATACGCGCGGGAGCGCCCAGGATCAACGAACCGTCTTCAAATTCTTTTCCCTCGGAGATCAAACTATTGGCGCCAACCAGACAGTTACGTCCGATCTTCGAGCGATTGAGCAAAGTCGATCCCATGCCGATCAGCGATCCATCACCGACCGCCGTCGAATGCAGAATGACCTTGTGACCCACGGTCACATTGTCGCCGATGATCAAGGGTTGACCCGGATCGGTGTGACAGACGGAATTGTCCTGGATATTCGAGTTCTCACCGAGTTCGATGAGATCGTTGTCGCCACGTAGCACCGCGCCGAACCAAACGCTGGCATTTTTCTTAAGCCGCACGTTGCCGATCACAACCGCCGTGGGCGCGATCCAATACGACCCGTCTTGCGGAAACTGCGGTTCGACTCCGTCAAGGGCATATATCGGCATCGCACTCTCACTTTCGCTCGATGGCATTCTGATGATGAAAGACACGGCCTGCAAATTTCACTTAAGCGTCGCACAAAAGAAGATAGGCTCAATGAGAGCCGACTGATTCGCGGTGGGGGATTTGGGTTGGAGCAGCGTTTCGCGTTGCCATTCCTGACAAAAAAGGGCCGACGGCCCTCCACACTGCCGCCTGCGTCGCCTCTTTCACCTTCAATTTGTCTCACCGTGACCAGGGAGTATTCATGGCCAAGCGTTCCGCGCGGCAAAAAGCCCGCGAGTTGCAGTACCACGATCATGAGACGGCAACAGTCCACCCCCTCTTCCCATCCGAACGCGGCTGGAACCCGCACGACCGGGATCAAAATTCGCGCGACCGCAAATATGTAAAAAACATCCGGGCGATGAGCCGGACACAGCAACAGCTGATGGATGCAATCAATGAACGCTCCGTCGTTGTGGCGCTTGGCCCCGCCGGCACAGGCAAGACCTATCTCGCCATCGCCAAAGCCGTCGAAGCACTCGAATCCGGAAAGGCGAGCCGTATCGTTTTGTCCCGTCCTGCGGTTGAAGCGGGCGAGAGCCTCGGATTTCTTCCCGGCGATCTGCAGGAAAAACTCGCGCCCTATCTTCGCCCGCTCTACGATTGTCTGACGGAGCGGCTCGGCACCAAGCGGCTGAAAGCGCTGGTCGCCGAAGGCATCATCGAAATCGCGCCGGTTGCTTATATGCGTGGCCGCACGCTCAACGATGCCTACATCGTCATCGACGAGGCGCAGAACTGCACTTACGGACAGATCAAGATGTTGCTCACGCGTCTGGGCTGGCGCTCAACAATGGTTCTGACGGGCGACCCGGACCAAACCGATCTCCTGCCGGGAATGTCGGGACTGGGCGACATTGCCGGGCGGCTGGAGCGCGTGCCAGAAATTGCCGTGATCAGATTGGGCGACAGCGACATCGTGCGTCACCCCCTGGTCGCGGGAATGCTTACGGTGCTCTAGAGCGAGAGACCCAGGTCAAGCACGAAAAGTCCGATGGCGAAGCTCCAATAGGCGGCGAGCGCGGCTACAAGCCAGAATGCTATCCAGGAACAGGCCTTTGTCCTGAGCCTGTCGGCGGCCTTTTCGAGAATGACGTTCGGGCCGGCTACAACCATCAGGGCGTAGTAGGCGTGTTTCGCGGCGCTCGATTCCGCTTCGCCGGCGATGAGCCGATAGAGGTTTGCGAGGATGCCGGACACGGTGAAACCCACCGTCGTCGCGAACAGCACGACCATTATGTCTTTGCCAAAATCCGGTCCCATCGTCCCAACTTCCGCCTTTTTCGAGTCAGAACTGCAGGGTGCGTGCCCGAATTTCGCGCTTGCTGGACCCGTAAGGTGTGCTTTTTTGGGCCGCCGCAGTTCGTTCTACGAGGCTGCCAAACTGACGCGGGGGCGCTGGGCTTCGATGTCCGCCTCCAGTTGCCCGAATGCAGGTTCCCATGTCCCGTTTTGAGCCGCCGGTGATGCTTCGCTGCATCCCCACGCAAATTTCACACGGCAGCGAGCCCGGCTCCAGCTTATCGTTAAAAGCCGCATGCTAAGTTCGCCTTGAAGGGCGGCGAGTCGTGCCGGATGTCGATGAGTGACAGTGCCGATACAACGATCCGGAAGCGCTCCGGCTGGCTGATCCCGGCCGGCGTGCTTCTGGTCATTGTGGTCCTGTCGGCGTTCTTTCTGCTCTATTACCTGTTTCCCGCGCCACCTCCCTTGTTTGCCGAACAGCAATCTCCGACCTCCGACACGACACCGGTGGAGGTTGAAGTCGGCGGTCTCAAATTGTGGATTCCGGCGAACTACATGGTGTTCGACAGCACGCGACGCGGCGGCCACCGCCGCGAGGTCGAATTGTTCGCCGCGCTGCCGGATCTCACCGGTTGGTCGAATTGGGATTCCGGAAAATTCGACGACAACGGACCGAAATCCCAGATCGTGTTCATGCCCATCCGCGAAGATCATGTGAACCTGACCGAAACGGAGCGGATGCAGCGTATTTACAACGCCTATTTGGCCGACCCGAAAGGGGCACCCGGTCCATTCGGCCTGACGCAATACGCATTTCGCAACGATTCCGGTTATCACGCCGAGGATCTGTTCGTCGGACAGACGGGCGGCGGACCGGTGGTACTCCATTGTGCGAAATTCGGTCCCGACGTGCCAAGCCCGAATTGCTGGCGCGATATGAAATTGGGTAGAGGCGCTTCCGTGTCCTATCGTTTTAAGCGCTCCAAGCTCAGCCATTGGCGCGAGATTGCCGACGGCGTCACCAGACTGATGGATAGCTTCGGGCAGCCGCCGAAATAGTCAGCGCCCGCCAAACACTTCGTCCACCGTGCGATAGTGCGGAAAGAGCGAATGAATCGCGACGGCAAGCGCGGGGAAAAGCAGAAGCGCTGCGAACATCGACGAGAGGGAGAATACCAGCGCGGGCGAAAGCACGAGAAAGACGGCTGTCGATCCGACGCCGACCCAGCCTGTCATGGCGCCCAAAGCAATCGCCGCCGCGCCTGCATCGCGAACTGCAATCGACAACGCCGATGCAACGTCATCGCCCTCCCGCAAATAACCTCTTGCGCATGCAGCCGTCAGGCACAATGGCACGCAAGCAAGAAAGAGTGTCGCCTCGACCGTGATCGGATCGAGAAAACGATCGCGCCGCGCCAGCGCCCAGCAAAGCAGCACCCCATTGAACGAGGCCGCCAGCGTGAGTGAGGCCGCCATCCGCCAGTTGCGCGCTATGGCCGTGAACCCCGCCGCGAGGAACGCGAGGCCGATCACGACGCAAAGCCAAATCCGTGGAGCTTGATCGATGTGCGTGTCAGGAATTCCAAATGCGGCAATGGTGCCGAGGATCAGTGCTATGCCTGCTACGCTGAACGCCCAGCGCGACTGCATCGGCGGAAAGAATTGCTCAAGAAGCTGCTCGCGCCATTCGCGCGCTGCGTTGGCGCGGGCGACAAATTGCTCCGAAAATGGAAAGAAAGAAATCAACCAGCCGGCCCCGAACGCAGCAGCGAAGCCGGCTACGAAGAAAAGGACGCTCTGTGCGGAAGTCTCCCAGGAGCGAAGAACGAGGACTTCCGCGCTGAGACAGAGCGCATAAGCCGTCAATACGGGAACGACAGCCAGTATCACCAACCGGCATGTCTCGGAAGCGAGCGCATGTCCGTGCCTCCCAACCGACACGCCGCGGACGAGACGATCGCCGAACGATAGCGCACACACCGTTCCGAAAAGGGAGGCTATAAGCGCCAGATTGAGATCGAACCGGCGAAAAACAATCGTGCTGGCGAAGACCGCGAGAGGCGGCACCAGCGTCAGCGCGCCAAAAAACCAATGACGAAAAAGACCGTAGAAAATAGCGCAGGGCACGCCGACGCAGGCGGCGAAGACCAACGCCAATCCGCCCATCAGGTGCGGCTGGCCGGCGGCTCCGGGAGGTCCATCTCAAGGATCGCCATATTGAAGGCATAGGACGTTTCGCCGTCTTCGACGTCCTTGAAGATCACACCGATGAATTCGCCGTTGACGTGGACCTCTACGGAATCGTCCTGCTTAGGCCGCTCGACGATGGTGATCGTGTCGAGGCGGAACAGGTTGCGCAGATATTTCTCAAGGCGCCAGATTTCGCTGCGGATCAACGGAAGTCTCCTGTCGGGATGGCTTGAACTCGCATGGGCCAAGGGCGTGGTCAAGGTCTTGACCGCCGCGGCAGGCCGCGCGATGGCAGGACATGGCCGGTTCCTCAACTCCCCAGGGCTACTACGCCGCAAGTGCTCACGCGACGCCTGAGCGCCCGCGCCTCGCGGGCGCCGTAAAAGCCGATGTCTGCGTGATTGGCGCAGGATTTACAGGGCTTTCCGCCGCCCTGCACCTTGCCCAGGTTGGCGCAAAAGTCGTGGTGATCGAAGCCAGTACGGTGGGCTTTGCGGCCTCGGGCCGCAATGGCGGCCAGATCCATACCGGCCATCGCAAGACACAGGAACAGCTTGAAACATGGCTCGGCAAGGTTCACGCACGCGATCTCTGGGATTTGTGCGAGGAGTCGAAAGCGTTGTTGCGCCACAATGTCCGCACGCACGGCATCGATTGCGATTTGAAGGACGGTCTCGTCATCGCCGCACACAATGCGCGCGCCATCGGCCCCCTCGCCGAAGATACCGAATACGCGACAGCGCATTACGGCTATTCGCAGATGCGGATGATGGATGCGGCTGAGACCGCGCGGCAACTGGGCACGGATGCCTATCCAGCCGTGCGCTACGATCTGGGCGGCGGACATCTGCATCCGCTGAATTATGCACGCGGACTCGCCGCTACCGCGGAAAAGGCCGGTGCCACGATCTACGAACACTCCCCCGCGCTGACCTTCGACGAAGATCGTGCGGGTGTGAATGTTCGTTGTGCAGATGGGGTGGTGACGGCGGATCATCTCCTTCTTGCGACGGATGCGTTCATTGGCGATCTCGCGCCGCAGTTGGCCAAATATATCGGCCATGTCGAAAGCTTCGTCAGCGCGACCGAACCGCTTGGCATCGAACTCAATGCTGAAGTCCTGCCGTGCGATGCGGCGGTAGCCGATACGCGGCATGTGCTCGATTACTATCGTAAGAGCGCCGACGGCCGGATGCTGTACGCGGGACGCGAAAGCTATTGGACGATTCCGAAGGACATCGCCGCTGTCGTACGGCCGCGCATGCTGAGCGTGTTTCCGAATTTGCGCGACGTGAAAACGGAATATGCCTGGAGCGGCGCCGTCGGGATCACAGCAACGCGCATGCCGCATCTGGGAAGGCTCTCGCCGCGGGTTCTGTTCGCCTATGGCTATTCGGGTCAGGGCGTGGCGCTTGCCAATATCGGCGGCCAAGTAATGGCCGAAGCAGCGCTCGGGAAACCGGAACGCTTCGATGTCTTTGCGCGCGTTCCGCCCAAGCCCTTCCCCGGCGGTCCGTTTCTACGCAAGCCGCTGGTGAGCGCAGCGTTGATGTGGTTCAAGCTGATGGACAGCCTATAAGCGCCACGCAACGGCTTCGGCTAAGTTCTGGCCGTCTTCAATATCAGAGAGACAAGTTCGGACTGCCGATGCGTGCCTGTCTTCGCCATGATGCGCGCCAAATGCGCCCGCACCGTGTTGTAGCTGAGATCGAGGTTGCGCGCGACCTCGCGGGTTGAACATCCCTTGAGCAGTTCGAGAGCGACTTGGCACTCGGCGCGCGACAGGCCCAGCACCTCGCGCAGCACCGCATCCTGCGCGGGAATGTCGGCTTCGGGATTAACCAGACAAACCAGAACGCAGGGTTCGGGATCAAACAGCGAAACACGTTCGGAGCGCGCGGGAATAACAGTCGCCGACAAAGGCAGCGTGCGGTCATGTCTCGGGATCGACATCGATCCTCCGCTGCGGCGCTGTCTTTCGGGATCGCCGGCCGCGCCGATCAACGCGTGGAGCCTGCGGCTCGCATCGCCTTCAACCGCGCAGAGCACGCCCTGCCGCACGACTATCCCTGCCCTGGCCGCGAGCAGCTTTTCGCCGGCGCAATTGCTGCGGCGAAGCACGGCGTCGCTATTCACAAGAAACATGGCCGTCGCGCTTTGCGCAAACAAGGAGTCGAGGCCAGAGAGAGTCGTGCGATCGCTCGAGATTTTCGAGGAGAGTCGCGCGGCGCGAACCAGATGCGGATGCAGGCGCGAGGCTGTCGCGACGGCGTGGCCGTCGAAAGCGTCCCGTCGCGCCGGCCGGAAAACATTCATGACCGTGGTCGCGTCGCCATCAACGGCGAGACGCAATATCAGGATCGAGTGCGCGTCCATATCGCGCAGAAAGTCGTTGTAGTACTCCCCGCGCAGGAATTCCTCCTTGGGGAGTTTGTGCTCATCTGTCATGACACGCGGCGCCACGGGGAAATCGCGTATCCGGAGCAGCGGATTGCGGGTCGCGAAATATCCGAAATACCGGTCGAACATGTTCGGATCGGTTTCATGCACGAGTACGTGTCCGCGTCCCGTGACCTGGTTTTGGAATGTCAGATTGGAGCCCGCGCCGCCCATGATCGCGGTGAACCGCGCGAGCACATCCCCCCAGCGATCGGATTCAACCGCGGCCTCGTACACACGGTCCACGAAATCCGCTTCGATAGCCTCGGTCGTCAAAGCCCGCTCCGTCGTTCCCCGCAAGCAGTCTCGCAGAAAATCAATGCAATTGCACCGACCTGGTGCGCAGTGGAGACCGGGAACCCGCTACTACTTCTGCACGGCGAACAGAATTCCAAGCTGGTTGGGGTCTTTGGAAGACCCAAACGCGCTCCCATACACATTGCCCGCCGAGTCGGCGACAACGCCGCCGACCGGGTTATGCGCTGTACCGCCCTTGAGCTGCGCGATCTGCTTGTACGTGCCATTCCTGGCGATCTGGAAAACGGTCCCGCATCCAAAGGACTTGCAGCCCTTCCCGCCGGCGGCCGTGCTGCCGTAGAGATTGCCTTTCTTATCCATCGCCATGCCGCCGTTCGGATAGACTCCGTCGCCGCTTGCGTTGCTGAAAGCGTACAGAACCGTCAGTGTTCCATCCGGAGCCAGCTTGTACGCTTCTCCATAACCGCCAGAGCCGCCCGTCGGGGTTGTGCCGTAGAGATTGCCGGAAGCATCCAAAACGAGACCGTTCGCGGGCTGGCTGCCATCGGAACCGCTGAATGCGTAGAGCGCGGTCTCTGTGCCATCAGTCGCCAGCTTGAAGACCGTACCCTGACCGAGACCTCCAAGCGTCGTTGTGCCGTAGAGATTGCCTTGTCCATCTATCGCGAGACCGCCGGTGGACTTCGCGCCATCGCTGTGTCCGGTGAAGCTGTAAAGCACCGTCTTCGTGCCGTCCGGCGCGATCTTGAACACCGTCCCGCAACCGCCACCGCCGCCGCAGCCACCTGATGCGCCATCGTATTTGGTCGTGCCGTAAAGATTGCCTGTGCTGTCTATCGACAGTCCGCCCAGAGGACCGCCGCCGTCCGCGCCGCCTTGAAAGGACACGATTGTCGTCATCGTGCCGTCGGTCGCGAGCTTGTAGACGCTTCCGCAATCCGGGTTCGCGTTGCTGATCTCGGGGCAGAGATAGGCGCCCCCGTTTTTGGCCTCGCCATAAAGATTGCCTTGCGCGTCCATCACGACACCGCCAGTGGGAACGGATGCCTGCAGTGAGACATATTGAAAGGCATGCAACACGGTCTCCGTTCCGTCCGGCGCAAGCTTGAACACCGTGCCGAGCACGTCGTCGTTCGGGGTGGTCACGCCGTAGAGATTGCCGGAATTGTCGAGCAGCAGCCTGTCGACAGAAGCATCACCGTCGGCGCCGCCCTGAAACTGATAGAGAGACTGGAACGCGCGGGCATCGGCGGCGGTGCCTGCCGCCAAGGAAGTGGAGACAAGCAACACGGCAAAAAACCTGACCGACGCAAAATGCATGACACCGCCCGCTAAAGAATTCGTCCCTGTTTATCATGAGACGCATCCGCGTCTAATCCGCGGGCCGACACCAATTCGCTTGAACGTCCCTCAACATCTAGATAGCGATTCCGAAAACTCACCAGCACTTGAGACTTGAAATCGCGTTCTCAACAAATTTCGATTTCGACCGTCGGTCAGCCCATTTGAACCGCATGTTTCGCGAGGGGGGGTACCCTGCTCCGGGGCGATCCGACCGGCATCAAAATTGATGGACGGCGATCGCACACCGCAACATCTTGAAAGTTGTTTTTCGTTCTGACGTGCTCCCCCTCCCCTCGTCTCTGCGTCGCCGCCACGCATCCCGCCGGCAGAGTAAAATGGGATCCAAATATGCCGGTTCAAGGGGGGATCGAGCAGAATCCGAAACGCATGAGCCGGCATACACAGGTGCCTCAGCGCGTCTCTTCGATCACCTGATTCATGTCCTGCGAAGGACGATCCGAGCCCGCGCAATTCGTGAGCTTGGCCGGCACGCCCACCGCGGTGCATCCCGGCGGCACCGATTGGAGCACAACACTGCTCGCGCCGATGCGCGAATATTCGCCGACCTCGATATTGCCGAGGATCTTCGCGCCCATCGACAGCAGCACGCCGCGGCGGATCTTGGGATGACGATCGCCGCCCTCCTTGCCCGTGCCGCCAAGCGTGACGCCGTGCATGATGGAAACGTCGTCCTCCACCACAGCGGTTTCACCCACCACAACACCGGTCGCATGATCGATCATGATCCCGCGCCCGAACCGCGCGCCGGGATGGATATCGACATCGAACAACTCCGAGATACGGCTCTGGAAGAAAAGCGCCATGCCCTCGCGGCCCTGAATCCACAGCCAATGGCTGATGCGGTAGCATTGCAGCGCGTGAAAGCCCTTGAAGAACAGGAATGCCTGCACGTGGCTATGGCAGGCGGGATCGCGGTCGTAGACCGCGGCAAGATCCGCGCGTACCGCCTCGCCAATCGACGTGTCGGCGTTGATCGCCTGCACGAAAATCTCTCGCGCCAGCATCGGGCTGATGTCGTCGCAGCCGATCTTCTTGGCGAGATGATAGGAGAGCGCGTCTTCGAGCCGCTCATGATTCAATATGGTCGCATGGACGAAACTGGCGAGTGCGGGCTCCTGCCCGGCCAGTTCACGCGCCTGGTCGCGCATCGCCGACCAGATCGGGTCGCAGGTTGCCAGCTTCTCGGCGTTGACGGCCATGGAACGCTCCTCACTCGACGCCATTGTAACGGACAGTACGGTCATTCCCAAATAACGCGCAAAACACGAAAACGCGCCTGTATTTCGCGGCCCACTTTTCCTAGATAAGGGCGGAAACGTCCTTCGCAACCCGCATATCTTACATGGGACTGGTATGGATAACGCATCTTCCGCTTTGAACAGGCCCGCACCTGACGCCATCGATCTCCTGCTCACACGGCGTTCGGGATCGGCCAAGGCAATGACCGGGCCTGGCCCCACGCCGGAAGAACTTCGCACGATCCTGACAGCCGCCGCGCGCGTGCCCGATCACGGCAAGTTGTTTCCGTGGCGGTTCATCCTGTTCGAGGGCGATGCGCGCGCGCGTTTCGGCGAGGTGCTTGCAGAATGTCTCAAGGCCAGCGAACCCGCAACCGATGAACGGCTGGCGATGGAGCGCGGGCGTTTCCTGCGCGCGCCTGTCGTCGTCGGCGTCATCAGCCGCGTGCGCGAAGGCATCCCAATTCCGGTTTGGGAGCAGGAATTGTCGTCCGGCGCCGCGTGCCAGACCGTGCTGATCGCGGCACATTCCCTTGGCTATGTCGCGAACTGGCTGACGGAGTGGCCCGCCTTCAATCCGCTCGTCGCCGAAAAGCTCTGTCTGCAACAAGGCGAGCGCGTTGCGGGATTTATCTACATTGGAAAAGCCGCCTTGCCGCTTGAGGAGCGCGTCCGGCCCGATCTTGAAAAGATCGTGAGCCGGTACTGAGCAATACGCTTTTGCTTAGAACCCCGAAGTTGCGGTTGCCAATTCCTTAAGAGATCGGCGCTAGCGTGGCGTATGTCCGTCGCGCCGATAGCCGAAACCGAACCATTTGTCCGTTCGCCCGAAAGCCATGCTTTCGAGACGTTCTGGCGGTCGTTGCGGGGCGCACGTCATGTCCCGCGGCGCAGCGACTTTCATCCCGGCAGGGCAAAACAACTCATCAGCGACCTCATCCTGGTGGAGGCGCCAAACACACGCAGCACATTCCTGCGTATTCGGGTGACGGGAGGCCACTTCGATGAGCTGGTCGGATGCGATCTGACCGGATGCGACCCCATGGATTTTCTTCCCGACGCCTATCGCGCGGGTGGCATCGAATCGACGCGCCTGGTTTTGGAATTCCCCTGTGGGCTTTGGCAGGTCTCGCCCGCTCATCTGGTGCGCGGATACGCCGTGAACCTGGAAATCACGATGTTGCCGCTGGCGCCGGATAGCGACGGCCCTGGCTTTCTGCTCTGCCATGTCCGCTCGTTCGGCGATCCGATGCGCGCGACACTGCCGACAGCCAATGGATTGGGGCTCGATACGGCGCTGGCATTCGAGTTCCTCGACGTCGGCGCCGGTGTGCCGGTTTGGATTGCGCAGGCGGCCTAGATCAACCGGCCAAGCATCCAGCGCGTGCAAGTGCGGTCAGCGAATGCCTATCAGCTTGTGGGTCTGCAGGCTCAGCCGCCATTGCGGATGCGCGAGGCAATATTCCGTGGTGGCGTGGGTGTTGGCATCACGTTGTGGATTGTCCATCGGCTGCAGGAAAAAATTGTCGAACATAAGTCCCGCGTAGCGTTCGGGCGGCGCGCCGTCCTGCGGATAGATCAGCTTCAGTTCATTGCCGCGCGTGAGGTTCAGCTCCGCATCCGCCTTGGGACTGACGCAGATCCAGTCGATGCCGGGCGGCGGCAGAAGCGTGCCGTTGGTTTCGAGTCCGATCTCGAAATGCAGGGCGTGAAGTGCCGCGATCAACGCTTCGTCGATTTGCAGGAGCGGCTCGCCGCCGGTGCAGACGACATAAGGCTGCGCGAGGCTACTCTTCGGCCATTCCCGCGCGACCGCGCGCGCCAGCTCGTCTGCGGTCTGGAATTTGCCACCGCCCGGCCCGTCGATGCCGACAAAATCGGTATCGCAGAATTTGCAGACGGCGCCGGCCCTGTCACGCTCCAGCCCCGTCCAGAGATTGCAGCCCGCGAAGCGCAGGAAGACCGCGGCCCGTCCCGTCTGCGCACCCTCGCCTTGCAGCGTGTAATAGATCTCTTTGACCGAATACGTCATGGCGCAGGCCTTATGGCGCTTGTTCCCGCGGTGCGCCACCGCAATGAACCTTGACAAGGGTATATAAACTAAACTAATATGACTTAGTTTAATCATATATGGCCATGGAAAAAGTCAATATTCATCAGGCGAAGACCAACCTGTCGCGGCTTGTCGATCGCGCCGCAAAGGGCGAGCCGTTCGTTATCGCCAAATCAGGAAAGCCAATGGTCAAGGTTGTACCCCTCGATGCGCCACCGCCCGCGAAAATACGCCGCTTGGGTTTCCTGGCCGGGAAGCTCAAAGTGCCTGACGATTTCGACCGCATGGGCGATGCGGAAATCCAGAGCCTCTTCGGACAGAACGATTGAGAGTGCTGCTGGATACACATGTGCTTTTGTGGGCAGCGGGGCAACCGGAAAAGCTGCCCAGGAAAGCGCGCAAGCTGCTCGACGATCCCGAAACAGCACCCATCTTCAGTGCTGCCAGTCTTTGGGAAATTGCGATCAAGCAAGGTATCGGGCGTGAAGACTTCCAAGTCGAGCCGCGCTTGCTACGGCGCGGATTGCTCGACAACGGATATGAAGAACTCGCCGTGACGAGCGCCCATGCCGTTGCTCTCGATATGCTTCCCGCGCTTCACAAAGACCCGTTCGACCGCCTGCTCATCGCGCAGGCGCTGGTCGAAGGCATCACGCTTGTCACATCAGATGACACGGTCGCGCGCTATCCAGCGCCGACGATGAAGGTTTAAGGCTTCCTTGCGCTTTCGACCCGGTATTTCGCATAGCCCTTGGCGCGCAGATCGCATGCCGGGCAGACACCGCACCCAAATCCCCAGTCGTGGCGATGCACGCGATCGCCTTCATAGCAGGTGACAGTTTCTTCGATAATCAACTCAAGGAGTGCGTTGCCGCCCAGCTGCTCCGCCAGCGCCCAAGTCGCCCCCTTGTCGATCCACATCAGCGGCGTATGGATCGTGAGCGGCCGATCCAGAGCAAGCGAAAGCGCTGTCGCCGTCGCCTTCACCGTCTCATCGCGGCAATCGGGATAGCCGGAAAAATCCGTCTCGCACATGCCGCCGACCAGATCGCGGCAATCGCGGCGGTAGCCCAGCGCCGCGGCAGCGGTAAGAAACAGCACATTGCGGCCCGGCACGAAACTTGTCGGCAATCCGTTCTCACCCATCTCGATCTTCATGTTGTCGGTGAGCGCACTGCCCCCGATGGATTTCAGCACATCCAGCGGCAGCACAAAGTCTTCGCCGAGCTTTTCCCGCCATTGCGGAAACCGGTCGCGCAACGCGGCGAGAACGCGGGGCCTCGCATCCATCTCGGCGATATGGCGCTGGCCATAATCGAAGCCGACGGTCTCGACACGCGCGAACCGCTCAAGCGCCCAGGCGAGACACGTCGTCGAGTCCTGCCCGCCCGAGAAAAGCACGAGAGCGCTGGTCAAATCTCGACAATCCTTTCTGCCCATTTGAGCATTTTTGCTGACTGGGCAGAGGCGCGCAGTTCCGCCGCGAACGCATCCCAATTCGCAACCCGGTTCCTGTACTCAGGCTCCCTGTCCTGGCGTTCGCCTTCGATGATTTCGCCGGGTACGCCGACATCGGCGAACCCCAACGGACGAAGGAGGCCGAGAATATGTCCGATGGACTCTTCGCCGGAAAGGCCGTGCACATGCTTCTCGAAACCGATCCGCGCGAACGGCTCATTGCGCGCTTCGAGCGACCGATTGACCCATTTGAACCAGGTTCGCATCCTGCGCGCCCAGACCATGAAATTCTCCGCGGACAGTTCGGGCCTCATGCCGGTTGTATCGACTTTCGTGAAAACACCCACGGCTTTGGCCTTCACCACCGAAATGTAACTTTCGATCGGCCTGCGCCGCAGCACGGCGAACGCCACATCCTTGCGCGAGAAAATCTGCGATTCGATGAGTTCTTCGGGAAGATGATAGGGAAAGAGCTTGAACGCGACGACCTTCGATTCCCATGCGCTGTGAAACGCTTCCAAGGTTTCGGCCGGATGCGTGTGGCGCCAGGCGCGAAAGCTCTCGCCATCCGTGACCGCGCCGCCCGATATCTCCTTCAGCTTTTCGTATTCAAAAGGCCGATGCAAACCGATGTCGTGGCGATGAAAGAGCTCGCCCTTGGAGATGAATTCCGGGCAACTCTTGACGAGCTTGATCACATGGGTCGATCCGGTTCGCGGCGCTGCGAGAATGCAAAGGAATCGTATCGCCACAGTCGTTCGCCAGCCCGCTTTCCGTCCAACCTAGCGGGCGTGCTTGCCTTTTTGAACAGCCTGCGTCAATTTTGATTCAAGAAAAACAAGGGGATGGGCGTGCCGGCACTGGCATTGACGGGCACCGGTTTGTTTACGCCGGCCCAATCGGTCTCAAACGACGAACTGGTCGCGTCGTTCAACGAATACGTCCGCAGATACAACGACGCCAACGCAGCCGCCATCGCGTCCGGCACCACGACCGCCTTGGCGCCCTCCAGCACCGAATTCATCGTCAAGGCGTCCGGCATCAAGAACCGCTACGTTCTGGACAAGACGGGCATTCTCGATCCCGAGATCATGTGTCCGCGCCTCCCGGAGCGCCCGAACGACCAGATCTCGGTGCTGGCGGAAATGGCCGTGACGGCGGCGCGCGAGGCGATGGCGAACGCCGGCCGCAGTGCAGGCGACATCGACGGTGTGCTGGTCGGCGCCTCGAACATGCAACGCGCCTATCCCGCCATGGCGGTGGAGGTGCAGGATGCGCTGGGCATCGACGGGTTCGGCTTCGACATGAACGTCGCCTGCTCGTCGGCGACCTTCGCGTTGCAATCGGCGGCGGATATGGTCCAAGCGGGTCATGCGCGCGCGATCCTGGTCTGCAATCCCGAGATCTGCTCGGGTCACCTGAACTTTCGCGACCGCGACAGTCATTTCATCTTCGGCGATGTCGCGACGGCGTTCATCGTCGAACGCGCCGAGACCGCGCGGCGCGGCGGCTGGGAGATCGTCTCGACAAAGCTGAAAACGAAATTCTCCAACAACATCCGCAACAATTTCGGATTCCTCAATCGCGCCGCGCCCGAAGGCGTCGGCAAGCCGGACAAGCTGTTCGTCCAGGAAGGCCGCAAGGTCTTCAAGGAAGTCGTGCCGATGGTTTCGGAGCTGATCCTCGCGCATCTGGCGGAAAACAGCCTTGAGCCATCGGCCTTGAAGCGGCTCTGGCTGCATCAGGCCAATCTCGGCATGAACGAGATGATCACGCGCCGCGTGCTGGGCCGCGATCCCGTTGCGGGGGAAGCGCCGAACATTCTTGACGAGTACGCCAACACGAGTTCGGCCGGCTCGGTCATCGCGTTCCACAAATATAACGACGATTTGAAGCCCGGCGACGTTGGGCTTCTGTGCTCCTTCGGGGCAGGATATTCGGCCGGCAGCGTGATCTTGAGGAAACTCGCGCGCGCCTGAACGCGCGGCACGACAAGGGGATATCATGAACGACAACGACGCCGTCGCGCGCAAGGACAAGGCCTTTCTGGGTCATCCAATTGGACTGGCGTGGCTAAGCGGCTCGGAATTCTGGGAGCGTTTCGCCTACTACGGCGCTCAGCCGCTGATCGCGCTGTATATCAGCCAATATCTTCTAATGCCCGGTCACGTTGAGCACGTGATCGGATACGGCGCCCTCAAGAGTTTCGTCGAAACGTTCTACGGCAATTTGACGCCCGCGCAGTTCGGGATCGCGATCTCGGGTATCTACACCGCGCTCGTCTACATAACGCCGCTGCTTGGCGGCCTGGTTGCGGACCGCCTGATCGGACGCACGCCCACCGTCATAATCGGCGCAATCGCCATGGCGGTCGGCGAATTCCTTATGGCCCTCGATGCCGGGTTCGTCGTGGGCCTTGTGATGCTTGTGTTCGGTGTGGGCTGTTTCAAAGGCAACATCGCGAGCCAGGTCGGCGATCTGTATTCGCTCGAGGACAAGCGCCGGGCGGACGCCTTTCTCATTTACTTCATGGGCATTCAGCTCGCCGCCATCATCACGCCGCTGATCTGCGGAACGTTGGCCCAGAAGGTCGATTGGCATCTGGGCTTTGCCGCCGCGGGGGTTGGCATGACCATCGGTCTGGTTGTCTACCTGTTCGGCCGTCACACCTATCCGCCGGAGCCGCTGCATACGAAGTCGCAGACAGCGCGGCCGAAACTGTCCGGCCGGGGCTGGACCGTCATTGTGCTTCTCGTCGCCCTGTTGCCAGTGATGGCGCTCTCCATGCTGGGCAACCAAGAGATTCCCGGCGCCTACCTGATCTGGGGACAGAAGATATTCCAGACGACGTTCTTCGGTTTCTCCATGCCCATCACCTGGCTCGTTTCGATCGACGCCATCGTCAGCGCCATCCTGATGGGTGGCGTGATCGCGTTCTGGCGATGGTGGGCGACGCATTGGCGGGAGCCATCGGAACTCGCCAAGATCATTCTGGGCACGTCGATCAGCGCTCTGGCACCGCTGCTTCTTGCAGGAGCCGCAGCGCAAAACGGCGCGACTGGCCAGCAAGTGTCACTCGCATGGGCCGTCGGCTTCCACATCGTCAACGACATCGGCTTTTCCATCGCATTGCCGATGGGTATCGCGCTCTATTCACGTATCGCGCCGGCTGGCTTGGGCGGCGTGATGATCGCGGTCTATTACATGAGCATTGCCATGTGCAATCTGCTGACCAGCAAGCTCGGGGGCTGGGTGACGACCATGCCGGGGACTCAGTTCTGGGGGCTGCACACCGGGCTCATGGCCGCGAGTGCCGTCATTCTGATCATCGTGCGTGCGCTGTTCGGAAGCATTCTCGCGCCCGCCTACGACCACTTGCAGCCGACATAAGGCTTCAGGACGTCGTCGCGAAGACAATACCGACGCCGTGTTCGTGCTGACGGATGACGCGCGCCGCCATCTGGCCGATCAGGATCATCTCTCCGTTCGGCGGGCATATTTCTGTTTTCAACGATGCTCCGGTCAAAGAGATGTCGATGATCTCGCAATCGACGCGGTCGCCGCTGCAGCGCGTGAAGGTGGAAATCGGCGAGCCCTTGACGCGCCGATGGCGGCGCAGCGATGCGGCTTCTGCCGGTTCGCTGTTGACGGACTTGGTCAGCTTGTCGATCAGGCGCTTGCGTTTGGCGTCGCTGCAGACGAAGCGAAGACCAAGGACTTCGCCGACGACGCGGGTCATGACGGCCTCGAAGCGCCCGTATTCGTCGATATAAAGAACGACAAACGTTGAGAGCGGCGGCATCTCGGCGCAGGTGATGCCCGCGCCGCCGCCCGAGATATCCACCACGTTGCAGTCGACGGTGCGCTCTTCGGCCGGAACGAACATCTTTCCGTTCAGCGCGGTCTTCGCGCGGTCGAACTGGCGCTGTTCGAACGTCTTCTGGAGTGCCTTTTCTGCCGCTTGCATGCGTTCCTCAAATCCCGATGGACCCAACGTCAGTGCACTTTGCTCTCCGCCGGACGCGCGCCGACGCTGCTGGAGAAGTCCCGGAAGATCGCCGTCAACTCATCGACATCCGCCGCCCTTGGCGCGCCCACCGGAAAGCGATAGTGCCAGAAGCTCGTGATGTGCGAGACCGCGCCCATCTTCTCCCCCATCTCGAGGAAGAGCGGTGGCGCGCTGAGAAGAAACTCGCGGAAGGTCTTGGGATCCTCCCGCTCGACGAGCGCGTCATAGGCGGCATCGTAGATCTCAAGCACGCGGTTCACCTCATCGGTGTTTTTCTTTACCGCCATTGCCACCGCGCGTTTCGACATATTCAGGAAACGCATCTGTTCCACGTCGGCCTTGCCGATGATGCGAATGGTGGACAGATCGCGGATGACGTTCACGATCTGCGGCTTGATCTCCGACATGCACCATTTGTAGTAGATGAAGCCCCGCCAGCTGAAAATGCCCTCCCGGAACTCATCGACCTCCAGGCGCAACGTGGCGCGGAACGGCTCGAGCTTCTCGCCGATTTCGCCCGAAAGAAGGGCCGCGATGATTTTCCCCGTCGATGCGAGGCGCGCCGGACCGCTCGCGGTCATCGCAAGATTGGTCAAGCGCCGCACCTCGGTCGAAGCGTGCGCGTACATGCGCGACTGGTCGGCGGTGGAGATCTCAAAATAGCACGTGTCCGGCGCGAACTCGTGACAGCGCAGATATTCGCGGAGCAGGAACGGATCCAGAGACGGAACCGAATCAATAAGGCCCAGCACGTCCAGGTCGCGCTTCATCGTGAGACCGGCGCCATAGTTGCCGATTTCGCGCAACGATTCCGTATATCCCCGCTGCCCGATGAAGAACGAGCGGCCACCAACCTTGAGGTCGGATTTCTCGAACGGGATAATGATCTTGGTCGCGACCGCGCGCGTTTCGGGGAACAGATAGGTCTCATCGGCGCGCAGGCGATGCTTGAGGATGATCGCGCTGTTCATGATGTGGGACTCGAAGAACGGCGCCGCGCGATGCTGCGGATTGTCCGCCTGAGCGAGCGCAATGGCGGCAAGATTAAGCACGCGGCTTGAGGAAGCCGTGCCCAACCCGCTCAGGCTTCGCACAGAACGATCGACTGATACCACGCGGGGACCTTGTCTCGAATTCCGTGGCATCATCACAAACGCTCATTAACGCTGGATGGAGGGGTATGTTTAATGAAAGGATAATTGTCACAATCCGGCTGGGAGAGATTCGATGTCGAAACGCCTGCCCGCGCGCGCCTGGCAGCGCATGCTGAGCGGACGCAGATTGGATCTTCTGGATCCCTCCCCCATGGACGTGGAAATCGAGGATATCGCGCACGGTCTGGCGCGCGTCGCCCGCTGGAACGGACAGACCAAGGGCGCGAACGCCTTTTCGGTGGCGCAGCATTGCGTGCTGGTGGAACGTCTGACGGCCGAATTATCGCCGCGGATCGCGCGCGAAGCCCGGCTCATGGCGCTTCTCCACGACGCGCCGGAATATGTGATCGGAGACCTGATCAGCCCGTTCAAGGCGGCCGTCGGAATCGACTACAAGGACTTCGAGCTGCGACTGCTCTCGGCGATCCATCTGCGGTTCGGATTGCCGGCGCGTGCGCCGTCAGAGTTGCTTGCGTTGCTCAAACAGGCCGACATTGCTTCAGCCTATTTCGAGGCAACCCAACTCGCCGGCTTTTCGGCGGAGGAAGCAAAACGCTATTTCGGAACGCCGCCCAAGCCCCTGCGCACGCCGCGTCTCGTCCCGCTGGCAGCGGGCGATGCCCAAGAACTGTTTCTGGAGCGATTTCGGCGGCTCACCGCTTGAACCGTCTTTCCCCCGCCGCAATGCTGGGTTAGCAAGGCCCGGTCATGCCGAAGATACTGATCACGCCCCTCTCCGCCCTGCCCGATGCGATGGCGAACCACAATCCCTCGCACATCGTGTCGCTGCTTTCGAGCGGTTACATGATCGATACGCCGAACGGATTTCCCGCCGCGCGTCATCTGCGCCTGTCGATGCACGATATCGTCGATGAGGGCATGCCGGAATCTCCCGGTCGTGCGCATGTCGACCGGCTCATCGCGTTCGGCCGCGATTGGGACGCAAAGGCTCCGATGATCGTGCATTGCTGGGCCGGCATCAGCCGCTCGACTGCGGCGACCTATACGATCCTGACGGACCGCGCCGGACAGGGATCCGAAGAAACGATTGCGCGGTTGTTGCGCGCACGCGCGCCGCATGCGCAACCCAACAGGCTGTTCATCCGCCTCGCCGACGAAGCCCTCGGGCGCGACGGCGCGATGATGCGTGCGATCGACGGAATTGGCAGCGGCACCATGGTCACGGAAGGATGCGTGGTGGAATTGCCGCTGGAACGCACATGAGCGACGTGGCGCAACATGTCGTCAGCATCGGATTGTCCGCCGCCATCGTTTCGGTTGCGGAGGAACGCCCGTCCGCACTGATCGTGCATCATTCTGGCGATGCCGACGACGCCCTGCCCTTCGGTCCTTTCGATCCGCTGCATCATCGCACGCTGGAAAGCGGCCTGCGTTCCTGGGTGCGGGAACAAACCCATCTCGATCTGGGCTACGCGGAGCAGCTCTACACATTCGGCGATCGCGGCAGGCATCTGGTGACGGCGGGCGAAGGACCGCGGGTCGTCAGCGTCGGATACCTCGCATTGACGCGCGCAACGCCGGAACCGAAAGCGCCGGAGACGCTGTGGCGCGACTGGTATCGCTATTTTCCCTGGGAAGACTGGCGCGGCGAAAAGCCCGTCATCATCGCGGAAAAGATCGCGCCGGCCCTCAAGCTGTTCGTCAAGGACGCGCCAACGCCGGCCATCGCCGACCAGCGCCGCGACCGCATGCGGCTATGCTTTGGCGCCGACGGTCTGGGCTGGGACGAGGAAAAGGTTCTTGAGCGCTACGAACTGCTCTACGAGGCCGGTGTGGTGCAGGAATCCGCCCGCGATGGCCGTACGGCAAGAAGCGAAGCGTCGCTCGGCACCGGGATGGCGTTCGACCACCGGCGGATTCTGGCGACCGCCATCGCGCGCCTGCGCGGCAAGATGAAATATCGCCCGGTCGTCTTCGAGTTGATGCCGCCGACGTTCACGCTTCTCGAACTGCAGCGTACGGTCGAGGCGATCTCCGGCATCCGGCTTCACAAGCAGAATTTCCGGCGGCTGGTCGAAGGTCAGGGCCTTGTCGAAGGCACCGGGAAATTCGCACCCATCGCACGCGGCAGACCGGCGGAACTGTTCCGCTTCCGCCGTGAAGTCCTGAGTGAACGGCCAGCGCCTGGTGTGCGCCTCGGCTCGCGCCCCCGAGGAACAAGTTAAAAAGAAAAACGCGCCCCTCTTTCGAGGAGCGCGCTTTTGACTTGTGCGTGACGCTTAGTGCGTCGGCAGGCCGAGGACATCTGCGTCGGCGATGTAGCCGAGCGAGCCATTGCGCTGACGATCGACAAGCGCGCCGCCGGTCGGGCTGTTGAAGTAGAACTTCAGGCCGACATTGAAGGTGTTTCCGCTGCTGCTGCCGAAGAGGCCGCTCGTGCCGAAATCTTCGTGCTCATAGCCGCCATAGATCGACAGGGGCAGGCTGTTGGAGAACATCCACTCAAGCTGCGCCGCCTCGGACGTGATATGCAGACCCGAGTACTCGTTGTAATCGACCGAGCCACTCAGAGCGAGGTTCGGAATAACGTACCACTTCAGCATGCCGCCGACGAAACCGCCGCTGGCATCTGAGCCATAGGAGCTGATCGTGTTACCGCCGCCCTTGACCGCGATGGTGAACTGCGGACCGGCATACCATTCGCCGCCGGCGCCATAGCTGGTCACATCGAGATCGATGCCCGACGTGCTGGTGCTGTAATAGTTCACAGTCGCCGCGAGACGGCCCTGCATACCGGCCCAGAACACGCTGCCGCCGACGTTCCAGATATCGAGATTGTCGCTGCCGGTCTCGGAGAGGCTGTGGTAACCGCCAGTCGCCTCGAGACCCCAATTGCCGGAGACCATGCCGGTCAGGCTGCCGTTGATGTTCCAGAGGTCGGCGCCGTCACTGTTGGTGTCGCTGGCGTAGCTGCTGCTGAGCGTGCCGGAAACGCCGGCGCTGGCGGCGGTGGCAGACGCGAGACCGAGCGCGAGAACCGCAGTCGAGAGAAGAAGAGACTTTTTCATGGTATCCCTGTTGTGGCCTCCCGCGTGCGGGAGCATTTCGCGCGGATAGGTAGGGTGCGTCGCGGAATCCGTCGAGTAAAACTGTCACAATGTTGCGCGAATTCCGGGAAGTGTCGCCGCAATATCACGTTCTGATTGCGTAGAATTCGTTCCAAAAGCAATTTTATGACCAGCACTTTTGGCCCTTGACGGGATTATGCTCATTGATAGCATAAGCCCGGTTGGTACCCGGCCTTGAAGGCCGGTCTTTTTGCCCCATATATATGCTCAAATAGAGCATAACTTCTTCGGTGAAAGGATATCCAAATGGAAACCTTGAACTACACGCCGCAAGTCGCGGCGGCGACCGCACCGCTCTACGCGCGTGTCGCGTCGGTGGTCCCGGAGATCGAGTGGCCAGCGTTCGCGCCATATGTCGATGCGATCAACCGTCTCAAGAAACAGCGCGACGCTGTCGTGCTCGCTCACAATTACATGACGCCGGAGATCTTCCACTGCGTCGCCGATTTCGTTGGCGATAGCCTGGCGCTGGCGCGCGAGGCCGCGAAGACCGACGCAAAGGTCATTGTCCAGGCCGGCGTGCACTTCATGGCCGAGACCTCGAAGATCCTCTCGCCGGAAAAGATCGTGCTGATCCCGGATATGCGCGCAGGCTGTTCGCTTGCCGCCTCGATCACCGGCGCCGATGTGCGCCTGCTGAAGCAGAAATATCCCGGCCTTCCGGTCGTGACCTATGTAAATACCTCCGCCGAGGTGAAAGCCGAGAGCGATGTGTGCTGCACATCGTCCAACGCGAAGGACGTGGTCGAGGACAGCGCGCGCGAATTCGGCGTCGATACCGTCATCATGATCCCGGATAAATATCTGGCGCGGAACGTCGCGAACCAGACCGGCGTGAAGGTCATCACCTGGGAAGGCGCGTGCGAAGTGCACGAGCGCTTCACCGCGAACGACATCCGCGCCTATCGCCAAGCCAATCCCGGCGTGATCGTGCTGAGCCATCCCGAATGCCCACCCGAAGTGGTCGCGGCGTCGGACTTCGCGGGATCGACCGCGGCGATGATCAACTATGTCGGCGACAAGCGGCCGAAAAAGGTCGTGATGGTCACCGAATGTTCGATGAGCGACAACGTCGCGGTCGAATATCCCGATGTCGAATTCGTGCGGCCCTGCAATCTGTGCCCGCACATGAAACGCATCACGTTGCCGAAGATCCTGCACGCGCTGGAGACCATGACGACGGAAGTGCTGGTCGATCCCGCGATCGCCGTTCGTGCCCGCGCCGCCGTGGAGCGCATGCTCGCCGTTGGCAAATCGCTGAAAGCCGCAGCGTGAAGCGCGTCGACAACATCATCGAATGTCAGGGCGCGCTGGTCCTCGGCGCCGGCATCGCTGGGCTGTTCACGGCGCTGAAACTCGCGCCCTACCCTGCCACGGTGCTCGCGGGCACGCGTCCCGGCGTGTCGGGATCGAGCGCCTGGGCACAGGGCGGCATCGCGGCGTCGGTCGGCGAAGGTGACAGTTGGCAATCTCATGCCGCCGACACGATGGCGGCGGGTGCAGGCATCTGTGCTTCTGAGATCGTCTCGCTGGTCGCGCACGAAGCGCCGGATCGGATCGAAGATCTCGTACGGCTGGGCGTGCCATTCGACCGCAACGCCGACGGTTCGCTCGCGGTCGGCCGCGAAGCCGCGCATGCCACAGCGCGTATTGTTCACGTCACCGGCGACCGCGCCGGCGCCGAAATCATGCGCACGCTTGCCGCGCGCGCGTTGGCAACGCCGTCGATCAGCATTCTCGAGGGTTTTCACGCCGTCGAACTCGCGATGGAAGACGGCCGCGTCACCGGTCTCTTCGCACGCACTGGTGTCGGAAGTGGCGCGCGTCTGGTTCTGTTTCGCGCCCGCGCTGTGATCTTTGCAACAGGCGGTCTTGGCGCACTCTACGCCGTGACCACCAACCCGCTGGAGTCCCGCGGCGAAGGTCTCGGCATGGCGGCCCGTGCGGGCGCCGTGATCGCCGATCCCGAATTCGTGCAGTTTCATCCGACCGCGATCGCCATCGGCCGCGATCCCGCGCCGCTCGCGACTGAAGCGCTGCGCGGCGAAGGCGCAATGCTCGTCGATGAGCGCGGCATGCGATTCATGCCCGCGGTACATAAGGATGCGGAGCTGGCGCCGCGCGATATCGTGGCGCGCGCGATCCATCGCGAGATCGCAGGCGGGCACAAGGTCTATCTCGATTGCCGCGAAGCCATCGGCGCGGAATTCCCGCATCACTTCCCGACAGTGTATGCGGCATGCATGAGCGCCGGTATCGATCCGGTGACGCAGCCGATTCCTGTCGCGCCCGCCGCCCATTATCACATGGGCGGGATCGCCAGCGACGCACGGGGACGTTCCTCGCTCCGGGGCCTGTGGGCCGTCGGCGAATGCGCCTCGACCGGATTGCATGGCGCCAATCGCCTCGCTTCCAATTCGCTTCTCGAAGGCCTCGTCTTCGGCGCCCGTGCCGCAGACGACATTCGCGCCAACATCGCGCAAGGCATCGCACGTGGCACGCCGCCCGCGCCGGAACGCTTTGCCGCGCCCGCGCCGCCGCATGTGCTGCGCGATGCGATGGCGCGCCTTGTTGGACTGGAGCGCGACGAAACCGGGCTGCGCGACGCGCTTTCCGTCATCGGCCAGGTGGAGCGTGCCGGCGGTTCCGAGCCCGCGCTGTTGAACATGACCGCGACTGCAAAGCTGGTGGCAGCGGCGGCACTCGCGCGTCACGAAAGCCGCGGCGGCCACTATCGCACCGATTATCCGCAAACCGATGCGGTCGGCCATCGCACGATGATGACGCTGGAGGACGCAAACCGCATCGCGTTGTCCGGGGCATCGAACAAAACAAGGCACGCGCTTCAATCATGACGGCAGCGCTGCCCTTCACCCGCCCTCCCCATCGTCTGCTCATCGAACCCATCGTGCGCCACGCGATCGAGGAAGATCTCGGCCGAGCTGGCGATGTCACGAGCGAACTCACGGTGCCTGCGGACCGCCACATCGCGGCAACGCTCGTGGCCCGCAAACCGGGGACAATCGCGGGACTTGTCGCCGCGCAATGCACCTTCGAACTGGTCGATCATTCTTTGAAGATCGCGATCACGCTTCCCGACGGTGCGCAGGCGGGTGCAGGCGCCACGCTCGCAACCATCGAGGGTTCGGCGCGCAGCATCCTGACCGCCGAGCGCGTCTCGCTGAATTTCACCGGTCATCTTTCCGGCGTAGCCACCGCAACGCGGGCGCTGGTCGATGCCGTCGCGGGCACGAAGGCGCGCATCGTGGAAACGCGCAAAACGACGCCCGGCCTTCGCCTGCTCGAGAAATACGCCGTGCGCTGCGGCGGAGGGTTCAACCACCGCTTCGGCCTCGACGACGCGGTGTTGATCAAGGACAACCATCTCGTTGCCGCCGGCGGCATCGCGGCCGCCGTCGAACGCGTGCGCGCGGGCCTCGGCCACATGGTGAAGATCGAACTGGAAGTGGATTCGCTCGCGCAGCTTGAAGAGGCGCTTGGCCTCGGTGTCGATACGATCCTGCTCGACAACATGAACACCGACGATCTCAAACGTGCCGTTGCGACAACGAAAGGCCGCGCGATCCTCGAAGCTTCCGGCAATGTCACGCTCGCCACCGTGCGCGCCATCGCGGAAACCGGCGTGGATTACATTTCCTCCGGCGCGATCACCCACTCCGCGCCGAACCTCGACGTTGCGCTGGACTTCTAGCGGCCCCTAGACTGCCTTCGGGCAATTCAGGGAGCGCTTATGGACCTTCATCTCAAAGGCAAGAATGCCATCGTGCTTGGCGGCACGCGCGGCATCGGACGGGCCATCGCGGAAACCTTCGCGAGCGAAGGCGCGAATGTCGCGATCTGCGCGCGGCATGAGGATCAGATCAGGGAAACAGTCTCCGCGCTCAAAGCCCTGGGCGTGAAGGCGACCGGTGCTTCGGTTGATATCACCGACGGCAGCGCACTCAAATCGTGGATCGCGCAAGCCGGCGAAGAACTCGGCGGCATCGATGCGCTCGTCTCCAACGCCGGCGCCATGGCGCAAGGCCCCGACCCGGCATCGTGGGAGTCGAACTTCAAGCTCGACGTGCTGGGCGCTGTGAACGCGTTCGATGCGGCGCATCCATTCCTGGAGAAAGCCGCGGCCGCGAACGGCGATGCCTCTTTCACCATCATCGCGTCGGTATCGGCGGCCGAGAGCGATAACGCCGGCTCCTACGGTCCCATCAAAGCGGCGCTGATCCACTATGCAAAAGGGCTCGCCCGTCAGCACGCCAAGCGGAATATCCGCGCCAACGTCGTCTCGCCCGGCATGGTCTATTTCAAGGGCGGTGTGTGGAACATGGTCGAGGAGACCCACCCCGACTATTTCAAACAGATGATGGGGCGCAATCCGACAGGCCGCGCGGCAACGCCGCAGGAAATCGCGAACGCGACCGTGTTCCTCGCCAGTCCGGCGTCGTCCTATACGACGGGCATCAACATGCTCATCGACGGCACGATTTCGCGCCGGGTGAATTTCTGATGGCCGGCAAGGCGCGGGGACGCAAATCCATCTTCATCACAGGGGCCGCCAGCGGCATCGGGCGCGCGACGGCGGTGTTGTTCGCGGAGAAGGGCTGGTTCGTCGGCGCGTTCGACGTCAACACAGATGGTCTCGCGACGCTGACGCAGGAGATCGGCGCCGACAACTGCATCACCGGTATTCTCGACGTGACCAGGAAGAAAAACTTCGCGGAAGCCATTGCCGCATTCGGTGCCGAGACCGGCGCGACGATGGACGTGCTGTACAACAATGCCGGCATCGGCGAGAGCGGCTTCTTCGAGGACGTGCCTTACGAGGCGGCGTTGCGCGTGGTGCAGGTGAATCTCGTTGGCGTTCTCACCGGCATCTATCTGGCGCTTCCGCTGCTCAAGGCGACGAAGAATTCGCTCTGCTTCACGACTTCGTCGTCCTCGGCGACTTATGGCATGCCGCGGATCGCGGTCTATTCCGCGACCAAACACGCGGTGAAAGGTTTGACCGAGGCATTGTCGATTGAGTTCGCGCGCCACGGCATCCGCGTGGCGGACACCCTGCCCGGCCTTATCGACACCGCGATCCTGCGCAACACGCCCAACCGCACCGACGGCCGGAATGCTGACGATACGGAAAGTATGTTGGCCAATGCGCCGAAGAAAGGCCCCTTCCGCCTGATGCCCCCACGCGCCGTAGCCGAGGCCGTCTGGGCCGCCTATGGCAGCGACAAGCTCCACTGGTACGTCCCGCCGGAGATCGCCTGGATCGACCGCATCAAGGGCTTTGCGCCGGAATACGTCCGCAAGCGGATCAAGACCCTGACGGGCGGGATTATCCGGGATCCTTAAGACCTAGAGGCTGCGCGAGCGGCCTTGCCGGTAGAAGACGTGGTTCCCGATCTGGACCGTGCGCTCCATGTTGTCCGCCCAGTCCGGCGTGACCGAGACCGCGTGGAAATGGGTCGCGTCACCCGTGATGTCGCGAAGCGCCACCTGCCCGGCCAGAATACGGGCGGCCAGGATCTCGGTACTGTGCCAGGCGACAGGCGACTTCCGCTGGGCCAGCTGGCCGTTGCACGCGAACGAGAACTGGCAGGCCGACGTGTCGGCGCCCTCATAGACCACGCCGCAGATCGACCGGCCAAAATGGCCCTGGCGGAGCCGGTGAAAGATCACCTCGGCGACGGCCATCTGGCCATCCGTGCCCTCGCCCCGGGCCTCGTAGTACATGACCTCGGACAGGCAACGGTGCTCGGCCAGAAGCTGGGCCATCGCCATGTCGGTCGCGGTCGCGGGCTTGGCGGCGACGGCGACAGGCTGCGCGGCCACATCGACGGCGCCCCGCAGAGCCGGTGCCGGTGTGACCGCCTTCGCGACGACGGCCACAGGCGCACGGGCCGCAGCGGAGACTTGCTCCGTAGACGGATGATTGTTGGCAGCGGCGCCGACAGCGGCGCTCGCGGCGGCAAGAACGACGGCGAGCGCAACAACGAGCACGCGGTCGGAGCGCAGGAGTACGTCAGAAGTTTTCTTGGTCATTGGCAATCGACTCGTTTCGGATTTCGTTTTGGCTTTTGCGCTATGTCGTCAATTCCGAATGGTCCCGCCCCTTCTTCAAAAGTGGTGTGCGTTCTGCCAGCGAATTATAGAATCGTCAAATAAAAATCACATTAAGCGTGACACAGCGTCATTCAACGCCGGAAAATCCAGTGTTTCCCTGCATCGTCCGTATACGAACGAAATGATTTTAGGTTTTCTCGCCTACATGTTTTAACGCTGCTTGTGCGGCAGCGAGTCGCGCTATTGGGACTCGAAATGGCGAACACGACACATAATCGAGTCCCGTTTCGTGACAGAAGCGGATTGAATCCGGGTCGCCGCCGTGTTCGCCGCAGATGCCTAGCTTGATATTTTTGCGCGTCGCACGTCCGCGTTCTGCAGCGATGCGCACGAGTTCGCCGACACCATCGATATCGATCGACACGAACGGGTCGCGCGCGATCAAACCTTTCGTCATGTATTCGCTGAGGAACGTGCCCGCATCGTCGCGGCTCACGCCGAGCGTCGTTTGCGTAAGATCGTTGGTGCCGAAGGAGAAGAACTCCGCCGACTGAGCGATCTCCCCCGCACGCAGAGCCGCGCGCGGGAGCTCGATCATCGTTCCGATGAGGTATTCCGGGGCTTTCCCGCGTTCGGCCGCCACCGCCCTTGCCACGCCGGCAATGCGCTCGCGCAGCATGTCGAACTCTGTCTTGAAGCCCACCAGCGGGATCATGATCTCCAGCGCCACCGGCTTTCCGCCGACATCTTCGGCATTGAGCGCGGCTTCCAGGATCGCGCGCGCCTGCATCTCGTAGATCTCAGGATAGGTGACGCCAAGACGGCAGCCGCGATGTCCAAGCATCGGGTTGGACTCATGCAACGCGATCAGGCGCGCGCGTAATTTTCCCGGCGTCGATCCCGCAGCGCGCGCGACTTCGGCAATCTCCTCATCCTTGTGCGGCAGAAATTCATGCAACGGTGGATCGAGCAAGCGGATGGTGACGGGCAATCCTTCCATCGCGGCGAAGATTTTCTCGAAATCGCCGCGTTGCATCGGAAGAAGTTTTGCAAGCGCCGCGTCGCGTTCCGTCCTCGCATCCGCCAGAATCATCTGGCGCACCGCGAGAATGCGGTCCGGTTCGAAGAACATATGCTCGGTGCGGCACAGTCCGATGCCTTCCGCGCCGAAGCGCCGCGCCGCCGCCGCATCGGCCGGCGTGTCGGCATTGGTGCGGACCTTCAGTGTACGGATCGAATCCGCCCAGCCCATGAGCGTCGCGAAATCGCCCGTCATCTCCGGCTGGCGCATCGCGACCTTGCCCTTGAAGACGAGGCCGCCGGTGCCGTCGATGGTGATGATGTCGCCGCGCGTGATGGTCGTGTGACCGGCCGTCATCACGCCTTTCTGCGCATCGATCTTGAGCATGCCCGCACCCGAGACGCAGGGCCGCCCCATGCCGCGCGCCACCACCGCGGCGTGACTGGTCATGCCGCCCCTGGCGGTCAGGATGCCCCGGGCCGCATGCATGCCATGGATGTCCTCAGGACTCGTCTCGGTACGGACCAGGATGACGTCGTGGCCGTCGCCAGCCAGCTTTTCGGCCTCATCGGCGGTGAACGCGACCTCGCCCGTGGCCGCGCCTGGCGAAGCGCCGAGCCCCGCTGCGATCTGTTCCTTGGGCGCGTGGGGGTCGAGGGTCGGGTGGAGAAGCTGGTCCAGCGCCATCGGCTCGACGCGGGCAACCGCCTCGTCTTTGTCGATCAACCCCTCGCCGACCATATCGACGGCGGCCTTGAGCGCGGCCTCGGCCGTGCGCTTGCCGGAGCGGGTCTGGAGCATGAAGAGCTTGCCCTCCTGCACCGTGAACTCCACGTCCTGCATGTCGCGGTAATGCGCTTCGAGCTTCGCGCCGATGGCCTTTAACTCCGCATAGGTCTCCGGCATCGCTTCTTCCATGGACGGTTTCCTGCCGCCCTGGCGCTCGCGCACGATTTTAGAGATCGGCTGCGGCGTGCGGATGCCGGCGACGACGTCCTCACCCTGCGCATTGATCAGAAACTCGCCATAGAGAAGGTGTTCGCCGGTCGCCGGATCGCGGGTGAAGGCGACGCCCGTGGCCGAGGTCGTACCGCGATTGCCGAACACCATCGCCTGAATGTTGACAGCGGTGCCCCATTCCTCCGGGATGTCGTGCAGGCGGCGATAGGTCTTGGCACGGGCCGATTGCCAGGAGCCGAACACAGCGCCGATCGCGCCCCAGAGCTGTTCCTGAACGTCTTCCGGAAACGGCCTGCCCAGTTCCTTCTGGACCGCCGCCTGGTAGAGCGCGGCGATACGTTTCAGATCGTCGGCATCGAGATCGGTGTCGAGTTCGACGCCCTTGTCTTCCTTCTGCGTGTCGAGAATTTCCTCGAACAGCGCGTGCTCCACGCCGAGCACGACGTTCGAATACATCTGGATGAAGCGGCGATAGGAGTCATAGGCGAAGCGCGCGTCACCGGTGAGCTTCGCAAGCCCTTCTGTCGTCGCAGCGTTCAAACCAAGATTCAGCACTGTGTCCATCATGCCCGGCATCGACGCGCGCGCGCCGGAGCGCACCGACACCAGCAACGGCCGCGCGGGATCGCCGAAATTGCCGTTCGCGAGCTTTCCGACTTCGGCCACAGCATGCGCAACAGCCTCTTTCAGATCATCCGGATAGGCGCCCTCATGCGCGTTCACATACGTACAAACTTCGGTCGTGATCGTGAAACCCGGCGGCACGGGAAGACCCAGATTGCTCATCTCGGCGAGGTTTGCGCCCTTGCCGCCGAGCAGGTTCTTCATGGAGGCCTCGCCCTCCGCCTTGCCGTTGCCGAAGCTGTAAACCCATTTGGTCATGTGGAAATCCGGTGTTCTCTGCCGTCAATGTGTCATGGCGGAGCGCGCACGGCAAAACGAATCCGTCCTTCGACGAGTTCAGGGTGAGGGTTAGCCAATCCCCTCATGCTGAGCTTGTCGAAGCATGAGGAGCGGCGCAGTGTTGCCAAGACCGGTGCAGGAAGGAGTTGGTGATGTCGCAGGAGCAGATTTTCACGCCCATGGGCGCTCTGGCGCTGCTCACCTTCCTGGTACTGACGCTGATCCCGATCCGGCGCTTCCGCGCGGGGTTCGCGGGAAAAATCGTTCCGGACGATTTCAAGTTCGGTGAATCCAGGAACGTGCCGAGCGACGTTTCGATCCCGAACCGCGCCTATATGAACCTGCTCGAGATGCCGTTGCTGTTCTATGTGCTCTGCCTGATGCTGTTCGTATCGGGACGCGTAGACCGGACGTTTCTCTGTCTCGCCTGGGGCTATGTCGCGCTGCGGATCGTTCACACGTTAATTCAGGTGACATACAACAACGTCAATCATCGCCTGATCCCCTTCACGCTCAGCAATTTCGCGGTGATCGCGATGTGGGGTCTGTTTTTCTGGCCGATGATCGCCGGTCACTGACACTGTAAACCGCAACGCAGCTATGCATAATGCTGCGGAAGGTTGTTGTTATGAGTGTGCATACCTAGTTTTGCATTGTCGAAAAAGATGGAGAGACACATGGCACTGCGCAAATTCATTATCGAACGCGATATTCCGGCCGTCGGTTCTTTCGAACGCGAGCAGCTCAAGGGCGCCGCCGCGCAGTCGAACAAGGTGCTGGCCCAGCTCGGCGCCGACATTCAGTGGCAGGAAAGCTATGTCGCCGCGGACAAGACGTTCTGCGTCTATCTCGCCAAGGACGAGGACACGATCAAGAAGCACGCCGAACTCAGCGGCTTCCCCGCGACCAAGATCACCGAAATCCGCAAGATGATCGACCCGACCACGGAGAAGGAAGGGGCTTGAGATTTCCACCCTCCCCTTGAGGGAGGGTCGATAAAATTCGAGCATCGCGAAGAATTTTTCGGGGAGGGGTGAGCTTCAGCGCTGGAGCACTGCCCCTCCCCGAATTGCTTTCGCAATTCGACCCTCCCTCAAGGGGAGGGTGGATTAGTCGATCTCGTAATACGCGCCCTTATCCTTCGTGTGGATGTTTTTGATCTTCGCGGGCTTCGCGCTGCCTTCGATCAAGCCGAGACATACATAGATATTCTCGTAGCCTTTCCGATCCCATGAGATCGGCGAGCCACATCGCCCGCAAAACTGTCTGACCGTACTGCGGGATGATTTGTAGGACTTCAAAGCCTTCTTCGGATCTGCAATCGCCAGTGCATCCCGCGCAACGCCAACGAACGCGCCATGCATCCCGTAGTTCTTCCGGCACTGGGTGCAATGACAGAAATACGCATCGTCGAGATCGCCGGAGAATGAAAACCTGACCGCGCCGCAAAGACACGAGCCGCGATGCTTCTTTGCTCGCGCCAAGAACGCTAGCCCTCGATCTTCGAGAAATCGGCAACCTGATGCAGCGTCGCACGCAGGCGGGCGAGCAACTTCAGCCGGTTCTCGCGCAGCTTCGCGTCCTTGTCGTTGACCGTAACTTTGTCGAAGAACGCATCGACCGGTGCGCGCAGCTTCGCCATCACACCCATCGCTTCCACAAACTTCTCGGCGGCGACATCGTCGGCGATGGATCTCGAGGCCGATGCCAGCGCCTCGCCCAACGCCTTCTCTTCCGGCAGCGCGAGCAGGCCCGCATCCGGCTCGCCATCGAACTTCGCGTTGTCCTTCTTCTCCTCGGCCTTGAGGATATTCGCGGCACGTTTGTAGCCCGCAAGCAAATTCGCGCCTTCGTCCGTCTTCAGGAATGACTGCAACGCCTCGACGCGCGCAACTAAACGCACCAGATCGTCCTCATTGCCAAGCGAGAACACCGCATCGATCAGATCGTGCCGTGTACCTTTTTCGCGGAGGGCGACTTTTAGCCGATCAGCAAGAAACTCTAGCACTTCTTTCGATGTGGCATTGTCGGCAAACATGTCTGTGTCTGTTAGCCCGACAAGGTTTTTCCGCGCGTACGAAATCAATTCATCGACGATTGGGTTGAATTGATCATGAGAAAGGTTTTTTCTAAGCGCATGTTCCCAACGCTCATTGCGCTGAACATTCATGTACAGAAGAACCAAACTAATCGCGCCTGAAAGGGAAACTCGAACTTTCGTAGCTAGCAAAATGCGAATTAGGCCAAGCGCAGACCTTCTCTGAGCAAACTTGTCACTTGAACCGGTGGGCCTTTCGCCAGCGCGCCATAAGCTGACCAGACTGTCAATTTTCTCTGCGGCAGCAACAACACTGGCAAAGAGGCCTTCGGGTAGGTCATCCTGGCCATCGGGTAAATAGTGATCACGAATCGCGATCACAATGTCGGGATTTAGCCCTTCCGATTCGGCGAAATATCCACCCATTACGCCTTGGAGTTCTGGAAATTCGTTGACTAAATCACTGTTGAGATCAGCTTTAGCAAGATACCCAGCCTGTTTTGCTCGAACAGGATCAACCAATGCGAAACGAGCCAACTCCTCAGCGAGATACGAAATTCGCCACGCTCTGTCGTAGACCGTACCCGCATTGGCGTGGAAGACGATGTTCTTCAGATCATCCACGCGGCTTTCGAGCGTGCGCTTGCGGTCCTGGTCCCAGAAAAACTTGGCATCGCTCAGCCGCGCGCGCAGAACGCGTTCGTTGCCGGCGACGATTTCCTTGCCGCCGTCGTCGGCGATCATGTTGGCGACAAGCGCGAAGCGGTTCGCCATCTTTCCGGTCTTGGGATCGCGCAGGGAGAAATATTTCTGATGCGTGCGCATGGAGGTCTGTAGGATTTCCGGCGGCACATCCATAAACTCGTCCTGGACCGCGCCGATCAGGACCACCGGCCACTCGGCGAGGCCCGCGACCTCATCCAGAAGCCCCTCGTCCGGGATCATCTCGAGCCCGTGCACGAACGCGGCGGATTTCACCGCTTCGAAGATGATCGCCTTGCGCTCCTCGGCATCGAGGATGACGTGCGCCTTGCGCAGCTTCTCGACATAGTCGTCGTAGTGGCGCACTTCGATGGTGCCGCTCGATAGGAAACGATGGCCCTTGGTCGCGTTTCCACTTTGAACGCCCGCGAATTCGAACGGCACGACCTCGCCATCGAACATGCAGACGATGCCATGCAGCGGCCGCACCCAGCGCGTGCGAGATTCAACTGTTATACGATCGCCTTCTTCGGTGGTGATGTATGAGCCGCTCTCGGTCACCAGATACGACGGCTCCTGCGGCCAGCGCATGGATTTTGGCCACGGCAGTTTGCTGAAACACTCGGGAAGGATTTTCGCCAGCACTTCCGCCGTTGCACGGCCTTTGAAATGTTTTTTTGCGGCGTAAAATGATCCCTTCTTATCGGACCTGATTTCGCACTGCTCTAAAGTCAGTCCGTTCTTGGACAAAAAGCCATCTATTGCCGTCTTCGGCGCATCTGTGCGAGGACCTTTCAGGTCTTCTTCAATATCTTTGCCCTGCGCGGGTACTCCGGCTACGGCCAGAGTTAATCGACGTGGACCAGCGAAGGCTTTGTATGCCTCCACATAAATGCCTCTATCAACCAGCGCCGACTGTACAAGTCGATGCAGATCCTTCGCCGCCTGCGTCTGCATACGCGCGGGGATTTCTTCGGAGAATAATTCAAGAAGGAGGTCCGCCACTTACCCCTCCCCCGACGCTACGCGCCGCCCCCTCCCGCAAGGGGAGGGGGAAATCTCACCGATCATTTTCCCTCCCCCCTTGCGGGGGAGGGCGTTCGCCGCAGGCGAATGGGTGGGGGGTGGCATCGTGAAAATCATCTCAAGCAAATCTCGGTTCATATTCGCCCATCGGCGTTTCGAGCCATGCCTCGCAGCACGCTTTCGCCAGCGCGCGCACGCGGCCGATATAAGCGGCGCGCTCCGTCACGCTGATCACGCCGCGCGCGTCGAGCAGGTTGAAGCAGTGGCTCGCCTTGATGCACTGGTCATAGGCGGGCAGCGCGAGCTTCTTGTTGCCCTCGATCAGTTCGCGGCACTGCTTCTCCGCATCCTTGAAATGCTGGAACAGAATCTCGGTATCGGCCATTTCGAAATTGAACGCGGATTGCTCGATCTCGTTCTGATGAAACACTTCGCCGTAACGAAAGCTTTCGTTGTAAGCGAGGTCGTACACGAACTCGACGTTCTGCACATACATCGCGAGGCGTTCGAGACCGTAAGTGATCTCGCCCGATACCGGATCGCAATCGATGCCACCGACCTGCTGGAAGTAAGTGAACTGCGAGACTTCCATGCCGTCGCACCACACTTCCCAGCCGAGGCCCCACGCGCCGAGCGTCGGGCTCTCCCAATCGTCCTCGACAAAACGGATGTCGTGCAGCGCCGGATCGAGCCCGATCTCACGCAGCGAACCGAGGTACAAATCCTGAATGTCCGACGGCGCCGGCTTCATGATCACCTGGAACTGGTAGTAGTGCTGAAGCCGGTTCGGGTTCTCACCATAGCGGCCGTCCTTCGGGCGGCGCGAGGGCTGCACATAGGCGGCGCGCCACGGCCTGGGACCAAGCGCGCGCAACGTCGTCGCCGGGTGGAAGGTCCCTGCCCCCATCTCCAGATCATAAGGCTGGAGGATGAGGCAACCCTGCCGCGCCCAGTAGTTCTGGAGCGTCAGGATCAGATCCTGAAATGTCTTCGCCTTGGCCACGTTAAGTCCGGGTTCGAGGAAGGCCGGAACCTACAGACGCGGCCTCTATAGGACAAGAACGCCTTTCAGGCCGCTTGCGTGGTTCCGCCCGGATGTTGTCCGGCTCTCTGCGGCAGGAGAAGAACCAATGCAAGGATCGCGATTGCGAGCACCGCCGAGGCTATGGGGCGGCTCATATTCAAACCACCATGATTGAAAGGCTTGTCCAGAAAGTCGCCGACCGTGGCGCCTAGCGGGCGCGTGAGAATGAACGCCGCCCAGAACAGCAGCACGCGGGAGATGTTCGTCCAGAAGTATAACGCTGCCACAATCGCCAGTGCTGCACCGAAAATAAGCGCGCCGCCCAAAAAGCCGACGCCGGCATCGTCCGCCATCCAGTCGCCGAGCGCGGTGCCGAGCGTCTGCGAGAAGGTGATCGTCGCCCAGTAAAATGCCTCGACCTTTGGGGTATTGACCGTATCGACGGACACCGAGCCTTCCAGCCGGTACCAGAGCACGAGAACGGCGAGCACGCAGGCGAGCAGCAATGTCGAGCCGCCCGTGTATCCGATACCAAGCGAGCGATCGGCGAAATCGGCAAGCGTGGTGCCAAGCATCGTCGAGGCAATGATCGCCGCCCAGTACAGGAGCGGATGGAATTTCTTCACGGCGATCTGCACGATCACCAGGACCATAAAAGGAACGAAGACCAGCGCCGTGCCGATCAGATAGCCGTAACCGGTCGCGGCACTCGTCGTCTCGCCGAGCCAGGACATCGTGATCGTGTCGCCGCCGGTTTCGCCGAGCGTGGTAGCCAAGATCTTGATGATCCAGAAACCCAGCGTGATCGCGGGCACCTTGCTCAGCATATTCCTGGTTTCTTCGGTCATCGTCTCGCTTCAAAGGTTCGTTGAACTGCCGATGGAAAGAGCCGCGCCGCGAAGCACGGCATCGGCGGCACCAGTGTAGCTGCCATCAGCCTGATGCAACACAAGCCCCGGTGCCAGCACGGATTCCGCACGGCTGCCCTTGTGTGCCTGAAGGATCACGCGCTTCGCTGGCTCGCCAGCGCGCGGCCAGAGCGGGAAAATCGTCACACCGCGTTCGGGCAATCGTGCGAGCGCTTCGGACATCCGATCGGCGCGAAGGATGATGGTAAAGGTTCCTCCGCTCGCGGTGCGCTTGAGCCCGGCCTCGATCCAATCTCCGAGATGGCCGCCTATGTCCCGCAAAGCACGATCACGCGATTCCATCGGCGAGGCCTGTCCGCTCTCTCCGTGAAACGGCGGATTGCAGAAGACATGCGCGAAATCGCGCCTCAGTTCTCTCGGCAGATCGAATACGTCGCCGGCAACAAACCGGATGCGCGCGCCAAAACCATTTTGCGCCGAATTTTCATTCGCCAGCGCCACCAATTCGGGATCGATCTCAAGGCCGGCGATGGAACACCCGGCAGCGCGCTGCGCCAGACACAAAGACGCCGTCCCGCAGCCGCCACCCAGTTCAAGGCCTTCATCTTCTGTCCGCGCCGGAATAGCGGCCGCCAGCATGACCGCATCGAGCCCTGCGCGAAATCCATCCGCGAACTGGCGAACAGCGATCCGCCCATCGAGGAATCGATCGGTAGTCAGCACTGTCATGGCTCGACGATCGCGTCCGGCACCCCCTCACGCAGCAGACGCTGGGCCTGCGCGAATTCCTCATCCGGTACCATCAGCCGGCGCGGCAAAACGCCCACGCTGCCCTCCATCGCGCTCATCTGTGAATCGAAGATCACGGCTGCGATCCCCGCATCCTTCAGAACGGTCTCGGCAAAATGGAGTTGAACGAGGTTGTTCGTTTTCAACACAGCGCGCATATCTCTACCCGGTTGGAGACGGTCGGCTTGACCATACGGGGCGGACACGTAATCTCGCAACGCCGGGCCGGACCGGCAAGGGATTTACCGTGCTCACGACCGATACCAAGATTTCCGATGTCTCGCCCGTCGAGAGGCTGCATGCCCTCGTTGGCGGCGACATGGCCGCGACCGACAGACTGATCCACAAGCGCATGGGAAGCACCGTTGTGCTTATTCCCGACCTGTCGCGTCACCTGATCGATTCCGGCGGCAAACGCCTTCGCCCGCTGCTCACGCTCGCTGCGGCGCAATTGGGCGGCTATCGCGGGCTGGGGCATGTGAAGCTCGCGGCCGCGGTGGAGTTCATTCACACCGCCACCCTTCTTCACGACGATGTCGTCGATGAAAGTTCCCTGCGCCGCGGGAAGGTCTCAGCCAATATCGTCTGGGGCAACAAGCCGAGCGTCCTGGTCGGTGACTTTCTGTTCAGCCGCGCGTTCCAGCTGATGGTCGAGACCGGAAGCCTGACGGTACTCGACATCCTCGCCGGCGCCTCGGCGATCATCGCCGAAGGCGAAGTGATGCAGCTCAAATCGGCGAACAATCTCGGTGTGACGGAGGGAGATTATCTGCGCGTCGTGAGCGCCAAGACGGCGGCGCTGTTCGCCGCGGCCGCGGAATCCGGCGCCGTGATTTCAGAGCAGAGCGACGAGCGGATCGCCGCGATGCGCGACTACGGCCAAAACCTCGGGATCGCATTTCAGCTCGTCGACGACGCGCTCGATTATTCCGGACGCCAAGCCCTCATGGGAAAATCCGTGGGCGACGATTTCCGCGAGGCCAAGGTCACACTCCCCGTCATTCTCGCCTATGCACGCGCCAGCGACGCTGCACGCAGATTCTGGACCCGGGCCATCGAGACCGGGCCGCAAGGCGAAGCCGATCTGGACCGCGCGATCACGCTTGTGGAGGAGACCGGCGCGATCAGCGAAACGATGGTCCGCGCAAGGCGCTATGCCGGCGATGCGAAGCGCGCGCTGGAAATCCTTCCTGCCGGCGAAATCCGCTCGATTCTCGGTGACATTGCCGATTTCTGCGTGGAACGCGCCTATTGAATCGTCTTCGCTGCCCGGACCCACCAACCGGGGTTGGCGGCAGACAGACGCTGCGCCGCATGTGCCGCCGAAGCATCATCCTTGAAGATTCCAAAGCATGTCGCCCCGCTTCCCGACATTCGGGCGAGTAGGACATCCGGAAGACGTCTGAACGCGGACAATACCTCGCCGATCACCGGCTGCAGGTTTCGCGCAGGAGCTTCGAGATCGTTTTTGGTTTGCATCAGGAATCGCAATGGATCGTCAGAAAGCCCCAGTCGCAATCCCAGGCCGGACCGGCTTTTCAGTGTCCGGAACACGTCTGCCGTCGATACGTTCACGCGCGGATTGACGAGGACGAGAGACAGCGCCGGAACACTGACCGGCGTGAGGATATCGCCGCGGCCTTCCATCCAGGCCGCTTTCCCACGGATACACACCGGCACGTCCGAACCGAGGTCTGCCGCGACCTCGTGAAGATTGGATCTGTTCAAACTCCACAACTCATTCAACCCGCGCAGCGCCGCCGCAGCGTCGGCAGAGCCGCCGCCAATGCCCGATGCAATGGGCAGGTTCTTGGTAAGCGTGATGGCGGCGTTTGCGTTCAACGCCCGGGCCGCCTTCAAAACGAGATTGTCGCCATCCGAAGAGAGACCTTCGGCGAACGGACCTTCGATGCGCAAGGACAATTCGCTTGAGCGTTCGAGCGTCAGCACGTCGCCGATGTGAACGAAAACGGCCAGGCTTTCCAGAGGATGAAAGCCGTCGGCGCGCTTGTCACCGACATGGAGGAACAGATTGACCTTCGCCGGCGCGAAGACCCGGACGATGTCAGTTGTCACCGCCGGCCGTCTGTAGTTTCTGCTCGATCTTGGACTTCTCTTCCGCTTCGGGACCGAATGCGAGCGCATGATTCCACTGGAAGCGCGCGTCCCGTTTGCGATCGACCTTCCACAACGCGTCGCCGTAATGGTCGTTGATCGTCGGATCGCCGGGCACCAGCAGGACCGCGTCCTCCAGCGTCTTGGCCGCATCGGCGAAACGCCCGAGGCGGTAGTAAGCCCACCCGACACTGTCGACGATGTAGCCATCATAGGGCTTCAGGGATCGCGCCTTCTCCAGCATCTTGAGTGCGTCGGGAATATTGCGGTTCTGATCAACATAGCTGTAGCCGAGGTAGTTCAGCGTCTGCGGCTCGTCGGGGCTCAATTTGAGCGCTGTTTGCAGATCGGCTTCCGCAGCCGCCCAGTTCTTTGAGCGGTCCCGTGCGATGGCGCGCGCGAAAAACAGCGGCCAGTCTTTCTTCTGGGGCGTGCCGAGCGCGTCCACGGCACGATCGTAAGCGGACGCCGCATCCGGGAATTTATTGGCGGCACGATAGGCGTCGCCCAGCGCGGTCCATGCCTCGACGTCTTTGGGCTGCGCCTCCGCCAATGCTTTCAGATCGCGAATGGCTTCATCCGACTTGTTGAGCCGGGCCTCGTCGGTTGCGATCTGAATGGCTGCCATCCGATAATACGGCGACGCACGATCGATATTGCGATAGGCCTGTATCGCGTCACCGTATTTCTGCAGCGTTTCCATACGATCGCCCAGAAGGATATTTGCGAGATCGAGCTTGGGATTCAGGTAGATCGCCAGACGCAGATAGAGAATGGAAACATCGGTGCTCTGCTCTTCGTTCAGAGAGGCGGCAATCCCGAACAATGCCTCGGCAACACCGTCCTGCGGACGCTTGACCAGAGAATCCGGCTTGTCGTTCCTTGCAATGCGCGCCAGGCCGTCATTGAAGATCGGCGACAATGCGGCATTAGACGCAAGCTTGCCATAAAATGCGCGGGCATCGGCGGCGCGTCCATTGCGCTCCAGGAACCTGCCATAGGCATTGACCAGGCGCGGCGACGGTCCGTCGGATTTCAGCGCCTCGCTATAGGCCGCGTCTGCCGCCGCCGTCTGACCGAGATATTCGAATATCAATGCCTGATGAAACGCCGCGGTCGTGTCCATACCCGTCTGGCCACGCAGGGACTTAAAATCGGCGTCGGTCGCGGCGGTATCTCCCATGCCGGCGGCGGCCCATGCATCCACCAGTGCGACGGTCAGCGACGTGAAAGTGCCCTTTGCGGATTTTGCGATTTCCTCGCGCGCGGCTTTGTAGTCGCCACCCTTCAATTCCGAAACCGCGAGGACAAGTCTGGAGGCGCGATCGTCGGGCGTGGTGGCGACCAGGCGCTTTGCGAGTTTGGCGGCGCTGTCGATATCGCCGGAGGACGTTGCATAGAAGAACGCAAGCGCCTGAAGCATGGGATCGTTCGGTTCATGCTGCAGGCTCTCGCCGTAATATTTCGCGGCATCCGACATGTCGTGTTCGTCCGCCGCGAAACGACCGGACAGATAGGCGCTATACGCCGACGCATCGTCGTCGGCGCGCGTCGAAGCGGCGGCGGTGAAGCTGATGGCCGACAACGCGGCGGCCAGCAGGAGCGGCGTCTTGCGCAACGGATATCTCCTTACATATTCGAGTAGTTGGGTCCGCCCCCGCCCTCCGGCGTAACCCAAGTGATATTCTGTTCCGGGTCTTTTATATCGCATGTTTTGCAGTGAACACAGTTCTGCGCGTTGATCTGAAAGCGCGGACCTGACGCTTCTGTAACAACCTCGTAAACGCCTGCGGGGCAGTAACGCTGCGCCGGTTCCGCATATTCGGGCAAATTTACCCGGATCGGTATGGACGGATCCTTAAGAACGAGATGGACCGGCTGGTCTTCTTCATGGTTGGTATTTGACAGAAATACCGAGGACAGCTTGTCGAAGCTGAGCACACCGTCCGGTCTCGGGTAAGCGATCGGCTTGCATTTGTCGGCGTGTTTCAGCGTCGCATAGTCCGGCTTCCCGTGTTTGAGCGTGCCGAGGAACGAGAAACCGAAAAGCTGGTTGGTCCACATGTCGATGGCGGCTAGCGGGACGCCCACGACGGTGCCGAGCTTCGACCACAGCGGCTTCACATTGCGGACGCACTTCAGGTCCTTGTAGACGTGGCTCGCACGATAAGCCTCTTCGTATGTGTCGAGCGTGTCATTCGCGCGGCCTTCGCCTAACGCGGCAAATGCGGCTTCGGCGGCGAGCATGCCGGTCTTCATGGCGTTGTGGCTGCCCTTGATGCGCGGGACATTCACGAAGCCTGCGGAACAACCGATCAGCGCGCCTCCAGGAAATGCGAGTTTTGGAACGGACTGAAAGCCTCCTTCCGTGATCGCGCGTGCGCCATAACCGATGCGCTTGCCGCCTTTGAGCATCTCCGCGATGCGCGGGTGATGCTTCACGCGCTGGAATTCATCGAAGGGCGATGTGTAGGGATTCCAATAGTTCAGATGAACGACGAAACCGATGGAGCAGAAATTCTCGCCCCAGTGATACATGAACAATCCGCCGCCGGTCTTGTCGTCCAGCGGCCAACCGAAGGAATGCATCACCAACCCGCGCTTGTGATTTTCCGGCTTCAGCTCCCAGAGTTCTTTCAGGCCGATGCCGAACTTCTGCGGATCGCGACCCTCATGCAGACCGAACTTCGCGCCCAGCCGTTTCGACAATGAACCGCGCGCGCCTTCGGCAAACAGCGTGTACTTGCCGAGGATGTTCATGCCCGGCGTATAGGAATCCTTGTGATGTCCATCGCGCGCGACACCGAGATCGCCGGTGACGATGCCACGTACTTCGCCGTTATTGCCATAGACGATGTCAGCGGCGGGGAAGCCCGGATAGATTTCCACGCCCAGCGCTTCAGCCTTTGTCGCGAGCCAGCGGCACACATTGCCGAGGCTCGCGATGTAGTTGCCGTGATTGTGCATCAGTGGCGGCATCGCGAAGTTCGGAAGCCGAATGCTCCCCGCCGGTCCCAGGAAATAAAACCGGTCGTCGGTCACCGGCGTGTCGAGCGGCGCGCCTTTCTCTTTCCAATCGGGGATAAGTTCGTTGAGCGCTATCGGATCGATCACCGCGCCGGAGAGGATGTGCGCGCCGATCTCGGAGCCTTTTTCCAGCACGCAAACGCTGACCTCGCGCCCGGCCTCGGCCGCGAGCTGCTTCAACCGGATCGCCGCCGAAAGGCCCGCCGGACCGCCGCCGACGACCACAACATCGTATTCCATGCTCTCGCGTTGGACGGGCTCGGTCATGGGCAAATTCCTGCGGATTCCTCTCCCGGACGGTTATGGGACGCCGGATTTGCCGGATGCAATCCCCTCCCGGCCTCGATAGGCTCCGGCGCTCACATGTTCCGCTAGGGAAAAGAACCTCGATGCCCTCTGCGCCGGATTCGCTGTCCGCCCTCGCCTGGCTTGTCGAAGCCGGGGCCGACGAGGCCATGGGTGACGCGCCAGCCGACCGGTTCGCGGTGCGGGCACCGGTTCAGGCGCCCAAAGCGGCAGTACCCCCCGTCGCGAAAGCACCTGCAACTCAAAAACCGGCAGATCCTATCGAAACAGACTCCATTGGAACTGCCATCGCACTCGCGCGCGGCGCCAACTCGCTGGCGGAGTTGAAGGCGGCACTCCAAGGCTTCGACGGCTGCGCACTCAAGAAGTCCGCGACCAACACCGTGTTCGCAGACGGCAATCCGGCGCATCGCATCATGTTCATCGGTGAGGCACCGGGACGCGACGAAGACAAGCAAGGTCTCCCGTTCGTCGGACGCGCAGGCAAGCTGCTCGACAAAATGATGGCGGCAATCCATCTGGACCGCACAACGGCTTACATCACCAACGTCATCAACTGGCGGCCGCCGGACAATCGCGATCCTTCTCCCGAGGAGGCGGCCATGTGCCTGCCTTTCCTCAGGCGGCACATCGAACTGGTGAATCCAGGAGTCATGATCCTGCTCGGCGCCGTCGCAGTGCGGCATGTCATGGGGCGCAGCGACGGAATCATGAAAACACGCGGGAAATGGCTCGACTACAACGTCAACGGCCGCATGGTTCCCGTGATGCCAACATTACATCCCGCTTATCTTTTGCGGCAACCGGCGCACAAAAAGCTGGCATGGCGCGATTTACAGATGATCGAGCAGAAGATCCTCTCCCTGCACTTGCTTGAGCGAAACGCCGCCGAAGGCTAGTACGGCGTGTCACAGCGGAAACTTTCCATGACGGCGAAGCGCGCGGCCCTGGCATTCTCGATCCTGACGGCCTGTGTCGCTTCCGCAAGCGCGGATGACGCGATCCTTCAGCCGGCCAATTCCACGCAGCCTGTGCAGATTCTCTCGGCCACCGATTCCGACCGTTACCGTCAGATATTTGCCGCCGAGCGTGAAGGCCGCTTCGACAAGGCCACGGCGCTGATGGGCGGCGTCAGCGATCCCTCTCTGAAAGGGTACGTTGAGGCCGAGCATTTTCTCTCGCCTCACAGCAAGCGCGCCTCGGTCGCGGAGCTGATCGATTGGCTCCGGCAGTATCGGGATCTGGCGGTTGCCGATCGCATCTACCGGCTCGCGGTGAAGCGTTCGGCCAAGAAGGTCAAGCGTCACCATCGCGTTACGCTCGTTGCCGTCGTCACGAATATTCCGGCGCCGGCGGGAATGCCCCGCATGCGTGGCGGCGGCTATGAAGACGCGAACTTGCCCGATCCGCCCCTGAGCTCCGATGCGGCGCGCACGGCGTCGGAACGTATCAACGTCGCCATCAAGGCGGATCAGCCCGATCAGGCCCTGGCGATTCTGCAGCCGTTGATCGACAGCAGCGCGATTCCGCCTTCCGACGCTGCGCGCCTGTCCCAGCATATCGCCGCGTCGTACTTCGCCGAGGGCCTGGATCAAAAAGCCTACGATCTGGCCGCGCGTGTTTCCGAGACCGACCGCCGGTCTGCACCCATGCTCGACTGGAACGCCGGACTGGCCGCCTTCCGCCTTGGGCTGTTTCATGACTCGGCACAATATTTCGAAACCCTTGCGCAGGTCGGATCCGTTCCCAATTGGGTGAGGGCTGCGGCAGCGTTCTGGGCCGCGCGCGCGCATGCCCGTGGTGGAGAGCCGGACAAGGTCATAACCCTGCTGGGCGTGGCGGCGCGCGAAGAGCCGACATTTTACGGCCTGCTCGCGGAACAGATGCTCGGGCAGGATACGCAGTTCGGGTTTTCCGATCCGGTCGTCGATCCGGACAGCTTCGCGCGCCTGATGCAAATTCCGGCGGCGCACCGGGCAGCGGCGCTCTCGCAGATTGGCGAACGCGCCAATGCAGATGAAGAGCTTCAGCGCGCTTTTGGCGAGAGCGACCCCAAGCTCGATCCCACACTGGTCGCATTGGCGCGCGAGGTCGGATCGCCAAGCATCGAGATGCGCGCGAGCGAGACCAGCGCTTCGCGCGGCATCAAGCTGACGGGCCTGTTTCCCATTCCACCGTACAAGCCCGACGGCGGGTACACGATCGATCCCGCAATCGTGCTGGCCATCATTCGCGCGGAAAGCCGCTTTCATCCCACGGCGGTGTCCGGTCCTGGCGCGCGCGGGCTGATGCAGATCATGCCGGGAACGGCCACACATATCGCCGGCGCCGGTGCTGCGGCGCAGCTGAGCGATCCGGGTTACAACATGACGATCGGTCAGCGCTATGTCGCGGAACTGCTGAACACATATAGCGGCAATCTGGTCAAACTGTGTGCCGCCTACGACGCCGGTGTGCTCAAGGTCTCAAACTGGGAGACCGCACGCGCAGGCAAGGGCGACGATGCATTGCTCTTCATCGAGAGTATGCGCGCACCGGAAACGCGCCTCTATGTGAAGCGGGTTCTGACCTATTACTGGATGTATCGCAGGCGGCTCGGCCTAACCGCCCCTGCCTTGACGGATACGGCGGCGGGCGATTGGCCGGTCTACCATCCGCCGCACCAACCGGCGCCCCCACCACCTCCGGCGCCCACTCCTGAAGACGACAATGACAGCGACCCACAAACTTGATGAGATCATCGCGTTCGTCCCCGTCCGCATCGCGATCATGACGGTGTCGGACACGCGCGATGCCTCGGATGATGTGTCGGGCGACACTTTGGCAAAACGTGTCGAGGACGCAGGCCACACTCTCGCCGCGCGCACATTGCTGCGCGACGATCAGGCCGAGATCACAAAGCAGCTCCGCGCGTGGATCGCGGACAAAAGCATCGATGTCGTGATCTCCACAGGTGGGACCGGCCTGACCGGCCGCGACGTGACGGTGGAAGCGTTTCGTTCGGTATTCGAAAAGGAAATCGACGGATTCTCGGTAATATTCCACCAGATCAGTTTCGAGAAAATCGGGACATCGACGCTGCAATCGCGTGCGTGCGCAGGGCTCGCCGGCGGCACCTATCTCTTCGCGTTGCCGGGCTCCCCAGGCGCGGTAAAGGATGGCTGGGACGGCATCCTCAAATGGCAGCTCGATATCCGTCACAGACCCTGCAACTTCGTGGAAATCATGCCGAGGCTGGAGGAATGATGGCTTCAGGCCATGCGATGTTTGGACTGGTCGCGATCGTTCTTCCCGTGGCCGCGATACTCTATGGCCTTGTTGCGTTCGGCATCATCACGTTTCGCAAATTACCGGAAGAGCAGAAAGGGCCAAAGCCTCGCCCACCGCGCAAGACGCCACCGGGCAGCCGCCCGCCGAGACCGCGCTAAACGAGCGTCGCCTCCGTGCTTGCCGCGATCTGATCGGCGGTGACACCCGGCGCCAATTCGACAAGCTTCAATCCGCCTGGCACCACATCGAACACGCCTAGATTGGTGATGATGCGCTGAACGCACCTCACGCCCGTGAGAGGCAATTCGCATTTCCGAAGCAATTTCGACCGCCCGGCCTTGTCCGTATGATCCATTATTACGACGCAGCGCTTCACACCCGCGACCAGATCCATCGCCCCGCCCATGCCTTTGACAAGTTTGCCGGGCACCATCCAGTTCGCGAGATCGCCGGTCTCGGATACTTCCATCGCGCCAAGGATCGAAAGATCGATGTGCCCCCCGCGGATCATCGCGAAACTGTCGGCTGACGAGAAATAGGATGTACGCGGGAGCGCGGTCACCGTCTGCTTGCCCGCGTTGACGAGATCGGGATCGACTTCATTCTCCGTCGGAAAGGGCCCCATGCCAAGCATGCCGTTCTCCGACTGCAGCGTCACATCCATGCCTTCGGGGATATGGTTCGCCACAAGTGTCGGGATGCCGATACCGAGATTTACATAAAAGCCGTCGCGAAGTTCGCGGGCGGCCACCTTTGCCATATCGTCGCGCGTCCAGGACATCAGGAACCTCTAAGCTGCCGAGCGTACGGTGCGCTTTTCGATGCGCTTTTCGTATTTCGCGCCGCGCAGGATACGCCTTACATATATGCCGGGTGTATGGATGTGATCGGGATCGAGCGAACCTGTGGGCACAATCTCCTCCACTTCCGCAACCGTTACCTTGCCGGCCATCGCCATCATGGGGTTGAAGTTCCGCGCTGTCTTTCGATAGATGAGATTGCCTTCCTCATCGCCCTTCCAAGCCTTCACGATGGAAAGATCGGCGCGCAAGCCGCGCTCGAGCACATAGGTCTCACCGTCGAACTCCTTGAGCTCCTTGCCTTCGGCCACGAGCGTGCCGACACCGGTTTTGGTGTAGAAGCCCGGTATCCCCGCGCCGCCCGCACGAATGCGCTCGGCTAGGGTGCCCTGAGGGTTGAATTCGAGATCCAGTTCCTTGTTCAGATATTGCCGCTCGAACGTCTCGTTCTCGCCGACATAGGAACTGATCATCTTCTTGATCTGGCGGGTCTGCAGCAGCAGACCCAGGCCGAAATCATCCACGCCCGCATTGTTGGAAATCACGGTGAGATTTTTGACGCCGGAGTCACGCAGCGCAAAAATCAGATTCTCGGGAATACCGCACAACCCGAACCCGCCGGCCATGATCGTCATTCCGTCGAACAGCAGGCCGTCGAGCGCGGCTTTCGCGTCGGGTAGAGTTTTTCTGCTCATGATTTTCTTTGGGAATTTGCGTGGGCGATTATCGGGGATGCGAACGACGCGGGCAACCCATTCTTAAGACTGGACCGCCTTGCCGGTGGCAATCGGCGATGGGATGATCGTATCAAGGGGGCGCGCTTCGTAAGGAGTGACGCTATGAAGCATGCTTTCGTGACAGCTGTCCTGTCGGTTGCTCTTATTCAGCCAACCTTTGCCACGCACAAGAAAGCGCATCCGGCATGGCAATATGGCGACATGGCCGGAGCCGATCTCGGTCAGAACGCCAATCTCAATGGCGCGGTGCCGTTTCCGGCCGACAACGCCTGGAACACCGATATTTCGCAGTCGGATGTCGATCCCGATTCGGACAATTTGATCGCGTCCATCGGCCTGAGCACCGGCCTGCACCCCGATTTCGGCAGCGGCACCTATAAGGGCGCAATCATCGGCATTCCCTACGTCGTCGTCCCGGACTCCCAGCAATACGTGAAGATCAAACTGAAGGCCTACAAGGACGAAAGCGACAAGGGGCCCTTTCCCGTTCCACCCGATGCGCCGATCGAGGGCCAAAAGGTCAACGGCAAAAAATTCGGCGGCGATCGTCATGTGATCGTCATCGATCGCGATACCAATCGCATGTACGAGATGTATCGCGCCTTTCCGCTTCAGAAGATGCAGTGGAAAGCCGATGCGGCTGCGCTCTTCCATCTGGATTCCGATGACGTGCGCCCAACAGAGAAACCGGGCTGGACCAGCGCGGACGCGGCGGGTTTGCCGATTTTTCCGGGCCTTGCGCGCTTTGACGAGGCGACGACCGGCGTAATCCCCCATGCGCTACGTTTCACCGTCGCGCATTCGCGCGAGGCCTATGTTCCGCCAGCCAACCATTGGGCATCGAACGACACCAACCCAGATCTTCCACCCATGGGCATGCGCGTGCGCCTGAAGGCGAGCTATCAGATCCCGGCCAGCTTCAGCAACGAAACAAAAGCGATCCTCCAGGCACTGAAGACCTACGGCATGATGGTCGCCGACAATGGGAGCAACTGGTATATCTCAGGCGCTCCCAATGACGGCTGGAACAACGATCATCTCGTCGGCGAACTCGGCCAGGTGAAGGGCTCGAACTTCGAGGTCGTGAAGATGGTTGGCATTGTTACGCCGTAACAGTCAGAGCAGATCGCCGCCCGCAGCACTCGCCGTTGTGCCGAATTTCTCATAGGCCTTGATGACGTTGCGGCCGACGGTCCAACGATGGACTTCATCCGGCCCGTCGACCAGGCGCTGCGAGCGGATGTGCGTATACCAAGACGCCAGCGGCGTATCCTGGCTGTAGCCCAGCGCGCCGTGGAGCTGGATCGCGGTATCGACGACCTTGTGCACCATGTGGGCAAGAAACACCTTGGCGATCCCGTTTTCTTGCCGCAGATCGAGACCGTTCTCCGCCTTGTAGGCTATGTGCAGCAGCATCAGCCGCGCCATGTAAAGCTCGCTCGCGCAATCGGCGAGCATGAACTGTACGCCCTGCCTCTCCGACAGCTTCTTGCCGAAGGTGGAGCGGCTGGTAACGTGCTGGGCCGCGAGATCGAGCGCGCGCTGCGCCATTGCGATGTTGTGCATACCGTGGCGCAGACGTCCGTAAGCCAGACGATGCTGGCCCATGTTGAAGCCATTGCCTTCGCCACCTAGAATGTTATCGGCTGGAACCTCAAGGTCCTTGATTTCGATCTCGCTGTGACCGCCTCCCATGATGTGCGATAGCGGGCCTTCGACGGCCATCGTTTTGATGTCCCGGACGATGCGATAGCCGGGATTGGGCAGCTCGACGATGAACGTCGAGAATTGCTGGTGGCGCGGTGCATCCGGATTGGTCTTGGCCATCACCAGTGCGATATCGGCGGCGCTGGCGGCCGACGAAAACCACTTCTCGCCATTCAGCACATAGGCACTGTTGCCCTTCTTTTCGGCGCGCGTCTGCATGCCGGTGGCGTCCGCGCCCGCGGCCTTCTCAGTCATCGAGTAGCAGATACGCTTCTCACCGTTGAGAAGTGGCTTAAGGAATTTTTCTTTCTGATTGTCCGTGCCGTGCGCAAGCAAGGTAAGCATGGTTGCATCGTCGGGGCCCTGACTGTTCATCGACAGCGCGCCCAGATGGCTCTGACCGAGCTCCATCTGCACCAGCGCATTGGCAAGTGGACCCAAACCCATGCCGCCATGCTCCTTCGGAATGAACGGGCACCACAGGCCCTGCGCCCGCGCCTTGACGCGCAGTTCGGCGAGCACGGCTTTATAGCTTTCCTTGTCCTTCAGCCGCTTCTCAGCCGGAATCACCTCATCTTGGACCCACGCGCGGACGCGCGCGCGAACCTGTTTTGCCTCTTCCGGAATCTCGAAATCGATAGCCATGTCTCTCTCCCAATTGCGATGTTGAGAGAGTGCGCGTTGCAGCGCAGGGCCGTCAACGCCGGGTGAAACTTACGCAGCGTTCGGCATGCGTCCGCGTCTGAAATCACGGACGATTTCACGCGCGGCATTGTGCCCCGGCAAGCCCGTGACGCCGCCGCCGGGATGCGTAGACGACCCGCACATGTAAAGACCTTTCAACGGCCCGCGATAATCGCCATGACCGAGCACCGGCCGCGCGCTATAGAGCTGATCGAGGCTCAATTGGCCATGGAAGATGTCGCCGCCGACAAGCGCGAGCTTCCGCTCCATATCGAGCGGGGACAGGATCATCCGTCCGAGAACGGATGAACGGAAGTTCGGCGCGTAGCGCGTCATCGTATCGATCACGAGATTGGCGACTTCTTCGCGATGATCGTCCCAGCTTGAACCGTCTGGCAGTTCCGGCGCGACGTGCTGGCAGAACAGACTAGCGACATGCTGTCCCTTCGGCGCAAGGCTATCGTCTAGCACGCTCTGGATATGCATTTCGATCACGGGCTTCTTCGCCCAGCCGGTGCGGCGCGCGTCGGTATACGCCTCATCGAGATATTTGAGCGACGGCGCGATCATCATGCTTCCGCCGTGGTGGTCCATCGCTCCTGCGGTCGGCCGCGCCGTGAAATTCGGCAGCTCCGATAACGCGACATTCATACGGAACGTGCCGGAGCCGCATTTGAACTTGCGAATGCGCTCCACGAAGTCCGCAGGCAGCGCGCTGTCAGGAATAAGGCCGCCATAAAGCAGCTTTGGATTGATGTTAGAAACCACCGCGCGGCCATGGACCGCCGAACCATCATCCAGCACCACACCTGATGCAAAGCCACGATCCAGCACAACTTCGCGGACAGGACTGTCGGTGCGGATATCGACGCCCATCTCTACGCAGGCCTTCGCCATAGCCTGCGTGATCGCGCCCATGCCGCCGATGGCATGACCCCAGGCCCCCTTGATGCCATTCACTTCGCCGAACACATGATGCAAAAGCACATAGGCCGTGCCCGGCGTGTATGGGCTGGCATAGGCACCGGTGATGGCATCGAAGCCGAGCATGCCTTTCAGAGCGTCGGTCTCGAACCAATAGTCCAGAATGTCGCCCGCACTTTTGGCAAAGAAATCGACCAGATCGCGTTGGCCCTCAAGACCAAGGTGGCGCACGCGATTGCCCATCGTCAGCGCGCCGAGCAGATCGCGCCATCCGCCTCCGGCATTCGGCGGAGTTTCCAACAGAACCGAGCGCAACAGATCGACGATGGCGTCGAGCCGCGCGTTGTATGCGGCATAGTTCGCGACATCGTGCATCGAGAACCTGCCGAGCTCCCGCGCGGTGCGTTCCTTGTCGCGATCCAGGATCAGATAGCGGCCATCCTCCAGCGGCATGAAATACGAGATCGTGCGCAACACGATCTTCAAACCATGCCGGGCCAGATTCATCTCGCGGATGATCTTCGGATTGAGAAGGCTAACCGAATAACTCGCCACCGAATTGCGGAAGCCCGGATGAAATTCCTCGGTAATCGCAGCGCCGCCGACCACACTTCGGCGCTCCAGCACACAGACCTTGTATCCGGCTTTCGCCAGATAAAACGCGCAGGTCAGGCCATTGTGCCCCCCGCCGATCAGCACCGCATCGTAGGCTTGGCGCGCCATGCACCCTCAATCCTTCAAACGAGAATTTACACTATCGCCCCGCATACGGCATCTCAAAGCGGCGGGGTGGATTCTTGATCGACTCCTTTGTAAAGAAGCCACCTTGCTGGTCATGGAAACATCGGGAGAGGCGTTTGGGTTCTGAAGAGATAGCAAAGGTGCACGAAGGCCCCAATTTTCTGTGCATCGGCATGGGGAAGTCGGGGACTGGCTGGCTCTATGACCAGCTTGTTATGCACCCCGATTTCTGGATGCCCCCGATCAAAGAAATTCACTATCTCGATCGCGAAAATCCGAAAATTCGCGAGAGACGATACCTGTTGCTTAGACGCCTCAGAGGCGGCAAGACCAAGCGCGGCCGCGGCAGGCCAAATGATCGGAAAAACGAAATCCAGTTTCTGGAAGAAGTCCACGCCGTGCGCGGCCAGCCCATGAGCCTGGAATTCTACGCCTCTCTTTTTCGCTTCAAGGGGAACCTGATATCGGGTGACGTGACTCCTTCTTACTGCGCAATACCTGATGACCAGATCGCTCGGATCATGGCGCGGTTTCCGAAGCTGAAGATTATCATGCTTCTCCGTGATCCTGTATCGCGCGCAATCTCTCATCTTCAGATGTGGGCTCGCGGTGAAAAGGTCAGCTCAGAAGAACTGCAGAATCTCGACAAATTTCTTGAGTTCTTCAAAAGATCGCAAGTTGTCCGCACGGGCCTGCCGGCGACTTTTGCGAAACGATGGCTGAACCATGTGCCGAAAGATCAATTCAGCTACCACTTCTTTGAAGATCTTCAAGCAAACCCAGAGGATGTAAGGCGCCGGATTGCGGATTTTCTCGGCGCAGATTCCTCCAAGGACTTTGGGGTGGATCCGCATGAAAACCGCAAGGTAAAGCCAAAGGCCGAAATTAGCGAAGCTGTCACAACATTCCTCATCGAGCAGTTCTCCGAAGAACTCGTTGGCTGCGCGGAGACATTCGGGGGACACGCAAAAACGTGGCCGGCAAAATACGGCGTGAAATGGCCCTGAAAGGACGTGGTGCCCAGGGGCGGAATTGAACCACCGACACGCGGATTTTCAGTCCGCTGCTCTACCAACTGAGCTACCTGGGCAAACCGTCGAAGGACGGGCTTTTTAGTGGACGCGTTCCCGGCTGTCCAGCGGGCCCTTATTCATCATTTTCGCTGAAATCCTGGGGTCCGTCAGGCGGTTCGATTGCGGGAACGCTGTAGCGTTCGCCCAGCCAGTTGCCGAGATCGACATCAGCGCAGCGCTTTGAGCAGAACGGCCTGAACTCGTGCGATTGGGGCTTGCGGCAAACCGTGCATTTGCGCGCGTCAGGCAGCGGTTGAGACATCAAAGCCTTCTCGCGCATAGCACTCATGCGGTTCAAAACGCACACGCGGCGCACCGCGGCGCGCAAGCGCGGCGCTCACTTCCGCACCGTGATCTTCCAACCAACGCACCACGTCCGGCGCCGCACGCACGACGATGGGTTTGCCAGGGGCAGCCGCCGCCGTGCGCTCGACATGGCGCATCACTTCCAGGGCGATGCTGTCGCGCGTGCGCTTGCGGCCATGGCCATGACAGCCGCGGCAGCATTCGCTCATCAGCTTGAACAGGGGATCGCGCACGCGCTTTCGCGTGATCTCAACCAGCCCAAATTCCGACATGGGTGAGATCTGCGTCGGCGTGTGATCGCGCGAGATGTTCACGGCAAGCGTATCCAGCACCTTGGCGATATTGTTCTTGTCGGCGAGATGGATGAAATCGACGACGATCAATCCGCCAATGCCGCGCAACCGTACCTGACGGCCGATTTCGTCCGCGGCTTCGAGATTGACCTTCACGCTCGTCTCTTCCAGACCCGTGGAGGCCGTGAAGCTTCCAGAGTTCACATCAACTGCCGTCAGCGCTTCGGTGGATTCGATCGTGATCCAGCCGCCAGACGGCAGCGGCACACGCGGGATGGTCAGCTTGTCGATCTCTTCCTCGATATCGTAGAGGTCGAACAGCGCTCCGGGTCCGTCGAACAATTCGACGATCTCCTCGGCTTCCGGCATCGCGCGGCGGCAATAAGCTCTCGCCGCTTCCGCCGACGCCGCGTCATCGATCAGCACGCGCGCGGTGTCGGCGCGCACCATGTCGCGCAGCGTACGCTCCACGGGATCGAGATCGTGATACAGCGTCGCCGGCGCAGTCGCGGCCTGCTGCTTGGCGAGCACCGGCCGCCACGCATCGGCAAGGCGCTCGGCATCTTCCTTCAGGTCGGTCAATGTCGCATCGGTCGCGGCAGTGCGAAGGATATAGCCCGCACCCGGCACGAGGCGGTCGCCCCCTTCGGCGATCATTTGCTCGCCCATCTGGATCATGCGCGCACGTTCGTCATCGCCCTCAATGCGGCGCGAAAGAGCCACGCCCGGCTGATTCGGGACCAGCACGGAAAGGCGCCCGGGGATGGTCACATTGGCGGAAAGCCGCGCGCCCTTTTCGCCAATCGGATCCTTGACGACCTGCACCAGCACTTCCTCGCCCTCATGCACGCAGTCGCCAATCTTCGGTGCGCGATCTTCCTCAAAGCCGGGCAAATCTGCGAGACAGCGCGCCTCGCGCGCGCCCAGGAAACCGGCCTTGTCGAGACCGATGTCCACGAACGCCGCCTGCATGCCCGGCAGCACGCGCTGTACGCGGCCCAGCATGATGTTGCCCACCAGGCTGTGTCCGCTGCGGCCTTCGGCGCGGTTCTTCGGAGCTCCTTCGTCGAGACCGATCGTGCGCTCAAGCGTCAGTTCCTGCAGCCTGCCGTCATCGACAAGGGCGACACGAATCTCCCCTGCCCCGCAATTGATCAGGACTTCCTTCGGCATACGGAACTCAAACGAATAGCGACAGGCGTGAGCCTAGCACGGATATTGCGCGCTACGAAGCAGGCTCACGGTTTCCGCCAGTGGCAATCCCACCACATTGGACCAAGAACCATTCAATCCGCGTACGAATATTTCGGCGCGGCCCTGAATTGCATAGCCACCCGCTTTGCCGATGCCTTCACGCGACTCGATGTAGGTCTGCACCTCCAACGCATCCAGCCTGCGAAACGCGACGCGCGTTAGCACTGTGCGGCGACGCAGCGAGCCGTCCGCCTTCACCAAAGCGACCGCCGTGATCACCTGGTGCGCGCGCCCGGATAGAAGTTTCAGACAAGCCGCCACCTCTTCGTCGCTTTCCGCTTTCGGCAGGATGCGACGGCCGCATGCGACGACGGTATCGGCGGCAAGCACAAGCGCCGGCGCACCATCCCATCGGTCGGCAACCGCACGCGCCTTTTCTGCTGCCAGCCGCTCGGCATAGACACGAGGCTGTTCAGCCTTGTGCGGCGTCTCGTCAATGGATGCGGCGCGGATGTAGTCGGGCTCTATACCCGCCTGCGCCAGGAGCGCCTTGCGCCGCGGGCTTTCGCTCGCGAGCACAAGCAGCGGGCGGGATGTTTTACTTGAAGCGATAGGTGATGCGTCCCTTGGTCAGATCGTAGGGCGTCATTTCCACCATCACCTTGTCGCCGGTCAGCACACGGATGCGGTTCTTGCGCATCTTGCCTGCGGTGTGGGCGATGATCTCGTGGCCGTTCTGCAGCATCACGCGGAACGTCGCGTTGGGCAGAAGTTCGCTCACGGTGCCCTCGAATTCGAGCAGTTCTTCCTTGGCCATTCGTCCTCAGGTCGGGTTAAGGGGCGGGAGATTGCACCGAAACGGGTCAAAAGCAAGGGTTTAGGCCATTTCAGACGTCCGAGGCCGGGCGCGTCGCGAACCGCGCCTCGATGCGCCGTTCCAGATCATCGCGAACGGCGCGATAGGCCGCCAGACGCTGGTCACGGGAGCCCTCCACCGCCGTCGGGTCGATCGTCGGCCAGTATTCGATCTCGGCTGCGGACGTGCGCGTGAGCTCCACCGCCCTGTGCTGCGCCTCTGGCGACAACGTGATGACCAGATCGAAGGATGTGTCCTCGAACTCGTCGAAGCTCTTGGATCTATGCTTGCCGAGCTCGATACCGATTTCGTCCAGCACTTCGGTCACGAGTGGATCGTTTTCACCGGCCCGCACGCCAACCGAATCCACATAGACGAAACGTCCGAACCGCTGCTTCATGATGGCCGCCGCCATCGGACTGCGCACCGAATTCAGTGTACACGCAAACAGCACGGCGCCGGGCAGCTCCTCGCCGTTTGGGCCCAGCGGCATCGCCTAACCCTTCAGGTGCAGCACGCAGATCAGCGTGAACAGGCGGCGCGCCGTGTCGAAATCGACATCGATCTTGCCGCCGAGGCGTTCCTTAAGAATCGTCGAACCTTCGTTGTGCGAGGCACGCCGCGCCATGTCGAGCGCTTCGATCTGCGACGGCGGCGCGGTGCGGATCGCCTTGAAATAACTGTCGCAGATCAGGAAATAATCCTTGATCACGCCGCGGAACGGCGTGAGCGAGAGCATTACCTTGCCATGCGCCGCCTCGTCTTCGAGACGGATGTCGAAGACCAGCCGGTTCTCTTCGATGCCCAGCATAAGATGATACGGACCGCCTTCCGAACCCACGAGTTCGAAGCTGTTGCCTTCAAGCAGATCGTAGATCGCGATTTCACGCTCCTGCTCGATCTGGCGCGTGCGATGCACCACGGTGCGTTCATCGAGCTTGATGGAGTTTAGACGAAAACGCTCCGCGTCTGTCATCGGTTCAGTCGCGCGGCGATCGAGCGCGCATGAGCGTCCAGTCCTTCCGCTTCTGCGAGCGCAATGGCGTCGGGGCCAATTTCACTAAGCGTGCGGGTTGTGCAGGAGAGCAAGGTCGTTCGCTTCATGAAATCAAGCACGGACAGACCGGATGAAAACCGCGCCGTCCGCGATGTCGGCAGAACGTGGTTGGGGCCAGCGATGTAGTCACCCATCGCTTCCGGCGAATGACGGCCCAGGAAGATCGCGCCGGCATGCTTCACGCATTTGCGCAGCGCCTCAGGATCGTCCGTCGCGATCTCCAGATGCTCCGGGGCGATGCGATTCACGAGTGCGGCCGCGTCCTCGAGTTTCGCGACCAAGATGATCGCGCCGAAGTCCTGCCAACTGGCGGACGCGATGTCTTTGCGCGGCAGGGTTTCGAGCCCGCGCATCACGGCCTCCGCCACCTTGTCGGCGAAACCAGCATCATCTGTGATTAGAATGCTTTGCGACGAGACATCGTGCTCGGCCTGTGACAACAGGTCGGCCGCAATCCAATCCGGATTGCTGCCCGCATCGCTGACGACAAGGATTTCGGAAGGCCCAGCAATGGAGTCGATACCGACTTTGCCGAATACTTCGCGCTTGGCGGCGGCGACATAGGCATTGCCAGGGCCGGTGATCTTGTCCACTGGCGCAATCGTTTCTGTGCCGTAGGCCAATGCGGCAACCGCCTGCGCCCCGCCGACGCGGTAGATCTCACTTACGCCGGCGCGCTTGGCAGCCGCTAACACCAGAGGATTGATCCTGCCGTCGCCGGCCGGCGTGACCATCGCGATGCGCGTCACTCCGGCAACGCGCGCAGGGACCGCATTCATCAGCACCGAACTCGGATAGCTTGCCGTGCCGCCGGGAACATAAAGCCCAACACTGTCGAGCGCCGTCCAGCGCCAACCCAAAGTCGCGCCGGTGTCGTCCGCAAACGAGTCGTCCTTAGGCAACTGCCGGCGATGATAGATCTCGATCCGTTTCGCCGCGACATCGAGAGCTTTCAGCGCTTCTTTCGAGCAATGCGCTTGAGCCTCGTCGATCTCCGCCGCGCTCACACGCAGGGAGATTAGTTTCACTCTGTCAAAACGTTCGGTGAATTTTATCAATGCGGCGTCGCCACCCGACCGCACCTCGGCAACGATCTCGCGCACCGATGCCGCAACATCCTCGTCCTGTTCGCGCCTGGCATTCAGCAGCGCATCGAACGCGCTCTCGAAATCCGCAGCGCGTGCATCGAGACGGCGCACCATGTCACGTCTCGTCGTGGACGGGACGTCCGCGCGCGGCCCACTCGCCACTGACATCGGTCAAACCGGCCGAGATGCACTCGACCTCGAGCTTGATGGCGCCACCGCCGGAGAACACCAGCGTCACCGTGCCGCCGGGGTCTTCGCTGCCCTTGGGCGCAAATTCGATGGCGAGCAACGACACCACAGCATCTGGCGCGCCCATCTTGATCTGCCTGGCCTGCACAGACAGTACATCGTCGAAATGCAGCAGCGAACGCACGCGCAGGTTCGCATTCTTGCGCTTCTCTTCCCAGACAAAGCGATTGAACAGCGCCGCGAACCGCCGGGCCTTCGGCAGCCAGACGATTTCCTTGAGCGGCGCCACCGCATCCTGCAGCCGCGCGGAGATGATCTCCAAATCCTCGGCGTCCTCCGCCGCCAACGTCAGTTCTGTCATGTCTTCTGCCGTTCGATATCCGCGCCCACGCGAGAGAGTTTTTCCTCAAGCCGCTCGAATCCGCGATCGACATGATAGACCCGGTTGACGACCGTCTCGCCTTCCGCGACGAGACCGGCCAGGATCAGACTGACGCCGGCACGCAGGTCGGTCGCCTGTACCGGCGCGCCTTTCAGCGTCTCCACGCCGGTAACGGTCGCAGTATCGCCGCTCGTTTTGATCTCGGCACCCATGCGAACCAGCTCCGGAACCTGCATGAAGCGGCTTTCGAAGATCGTCTCCTTGATCTGTGACGTACCGTCCGCGATCGTCATCAGCGCCATGAACTGCGCCTGAAGATCGGTCGGAAAGCCGGGAAAAACTTCCGTCGTTGCATCCACGGATTTCAGCCGTGCCCCGTTTCGATGAACGGCGATCCCGCGATTGATGGCGTTCACGTCAGTACCCGTCTTGCGCAACAGATCGATGAGAGAAGCCAGCATATCTTCTCGCGCACCGATCAGTTCGACCTCGCCACCCGTCATGGCCGTGGCAATCGCGAACGTGCCCGCCTCTATGCGATCCGGCAGCACAGGATGTTCGGCGCCATGCAGTCTCTCCACGCCCTCAATCGTCAGACGTGATGTCCCAAGACCGGAAATCCTAGCGCCCATCGCGATCAGGCATTTGCCGATATCGTCTATTTCGGGTTCGAGCGCGGCATTGGTAATGACGGTCTGCCCCTTGGCAAGAACCGCCGTCATCATCGCGTGTTCGGTCGCACCAACGGAAGCGAACGGAAAGGCGATCTCTGCGCCGCGCAGCCCCCCCGGCGCGTCGGCGACGATGTACCCCTCGGTCAATTCGACCTTGGCACCAAGCGCTTCAAGCGCCTGCAGATGATAGTTCACCGGCCGCGCGCCGATCGCGTCGCCGCCTGGCAGCGAGACTTTTGCGTACCCCGTACGTGCCAGCAGCGGCCCGAGCACGAGAAAGCTCGCGCGCATTTTGCTGACGATCTCATACGGCGCCGTCGTGTTTGCGATCCGTTTCGCAGTCAGCGTCAGCTTGCCCCCCTGCCCTATACCGGGACTAGGCGTCCAGCCGACCTCCACGCCCAGATGGCGCAGAAGGTCGAACATCACGAAAATGTCCCGCACCGCGGGCACGTTGGTGAAGCTGAGGGGCTCATCCGTCAGAAGACAAGCGGCGACAAGGGCGACCGCGGCGTTCTTGGCGCCACTGATTGGAATCTCGCCCTTCAGGCGCGCGCCACCACGTACGTGAATCCGGTCCATGCAATCCCCAATGTCGAGTCTCTTGTAACGCGCGATGGCGCGCGAAAACAGCCACTCGACGATGAGATGCTATTCGGCCTTTGGGGCCTTATTCGGGCGCGACCCAACGCTTGTCTCAGATTGGCTCTTCGGCGCCTCAGTCAGCGCCCGGTCGCGCGCTTTGCGGCGTTTGAGGTTCTCACGCAGGGCTGCCGCGAGCCGCTCCTGCCGGTCCGGATTTTTTGCTTTCATGCCCTTTGCCCTTGGCGTTCGGCTGGGCTATAGCCTCCGCCCCGGGCCGGTTCCGGCCCATGCCACCTTGGAATGCCGGAGTAGCGTAGTGGTAGCGCAACCCCTTGGTAAGGGGTAGGTCGAGAGTTCAATTCTCTCCTCCGGCACCAGTTTTCCCAGGAATTTCTGGCTTTCTGACATGCTGTCTTTGGCGCGTGCGGAACGGAAGGGAATGAATCGGAACCGAATTGAGTACAAATTCGTGCAAAATCCGCGCACTGGTTCGGGAGAAAGTGCGCGGCCACTTTCGGCGACATTCATTGCACATCGCAAACTCGCTCCGCGTTTGTCGCTAGCGTATGTCCGCATTGCACGCAATGAGTGAACTATTGTTGAAGACCACTCAACGCGCCTTAAGGTGCATAAGAGTACAGTTTTTGTTGGTATCACCGCGCTCATTGTGGGAGCGACGCAGTCAAGCAAGGCTCAGATTGTCCACACCAAGGCCCCTCTTCTCAATAAATCTGCCCGTCCGCATGGCTTTTACTGCGGCGACGAACCACGCTCCGCCGCGGGAGAGCCACGACGGAGCATTTAGTTCGTTCTAAGAGACGCAGGTCACAGTTGTCCAGAAACTACTTGGTTAGATCGCCGATTGCGCCAGTGGGGATCTCGAAGGAACAACACCATGATTGTCGCTCGCCTTCGCTTCCAGCATCGCCCGCCACCCTTCGATGGAGACGCCGCCGGTGTACTCGGCCTGCATCTCAGGCGTAAGCACTTCGATCATGAAGCTGCCCTCGACCCAGAATTCGATGACATGAAATACGCCGGCACCGCATCGCAAAACCGCCTGATGAAGGTCGTCCAGAGGTTCGCGGCTGGTGCAAAAGAGCCAGTCAGGTCAATCGCCAAGCTGAATTTCAGCAAGTATTGAAGTGCGGATATCACCAAGGATTTCTTGGGGTTTCTGGCCATCATTGATGTCCTAGGCTGAACGAGCCTCGGCGCCTCTTGCAAAACTGCCTCTCTTGGAGAGTCTAGGGATCTGCACGTTGTCATCTTCCGTTAGCGCCCTCGTCGTTGGGGCCTGTCAGATCAAATCGCGCAAGGTCACCTTGACATAGCCTTTGCCCTTGACTGCAAAGGTGACGACCGTCCCTGGCGCCGTGTCGCGCAGTCTTTGGCGCAATTGATAGAGCGCGATCGATTTTGCCTTCTTGCCGTCAATGGCAGTGATAACATCACCTGGCTTGAGCCCCGCTTGATCGGCTGGTGTGTCTGGCATCACATCGATGACGCTGAAGCCGTCCATGGCTTCGTTGAACCACATGCCGGCGCGGTCGAAAGTGTCGATGTCCGTGATCGTGCCGTGGACCGGCTTCGGATAGATCAGCATGTGCTCATAATCGAGCGTGACCACATAGCGCTTCAAAATCCCTGCGCCGATGTTGCCGGAGATTGCAGGATCGGCGAAGGAGCCGGACTTGTTGGTCGAGACTTCGACCACTGGATGCTCAATAACGAACGGTCCGATAGCAAACGCCCCGCCGACACGGAACACAACGGCGCGCGACGGCCCACCAATACCCCATCCTGAAACGCCGACCACGTTCTTGGCCCCTTTAGGCGGATACTCAATTTGCTTCGCGAACGTTGCATTGAGCGTGAGCGACACACGCGAGCCTGTATCAACTGTGAACGTGCCGGTATGGCCCTCGATGAGCGCCTCGATGGTAGGGTTGTTGCCATCGAATTTGAACGGAATTGGGGTGCCCGCGAGCTTGGGATCGAATTTCTTGGGATCGATGAGCGTCAGCGTTTTTGTGTCGTAATCAACGCGCGTGACGAAGCGCCGGAATGTCTCGAATCCGACCATACCTTGCTGCGTTACGCCTTCGATCTGCGAAAGCTGATCTAGTGGCGCAACAGGGAAGATTTGGTTCTTGATCTCAGCGCTGCCGATGCGCAGTGAAGTCACTTTGGTGAGGCCGAAATCCATATGGCTTTCGCCAACGCCGTTTCCCTCTATGTGTCCTTCGCTCGATAGCCCTAGCACCTTCGCGGTCTGTGGTGTCACGGCATTGACCCCGCCGGTGTCGAAAATGAAGGTGAACGGCCTGCCGTTCACGCGAACTTCGGCATAGATATGATTGTTGACCAACTCGAACGGCACGCTGGTCATCCCATCTGCGATAGTGAAATCCGTCAGATTTGTCGTGGGGACCGCGAAGGAGGAATCCGTGGGCACGGGGATGAAGCGCGCCGCGGTGGCGGTGAGGGTCTGGTCGTAGCGCGTGTCGCCGAGACTTACGAGCGCCTTATAAGCAATCTTGACGCCATCGAGGGCACGATAATCTGAAAATGTGGTCGTGGATGTCTGTGCGCCCTGTTTCTCGACGATCCGGCATAGCAGATGGGTCTGTACGTCGAACCAAGCATCGAAGGGTTTGCCGTTCTTCGGCGTCACGGTAAGCACGGCGAAATCTGCGCCACCTTCATTCTTCACGCCGAGGTCCGAGACCTTGGCGTCACCGAAGTCCCGCCGCCACCAAAGATTGGCTCGGCGATAGGCTTCATTGACTGCCAGAGGCAGATTGTCGCCACCTTCCTGCAGCGTAACCGCACCGGACTGATCCTTGAGCCAGGAATGCCTGCCGTCGAATCCCTGTGTCTGTGTCGCGGGTCCGATCTTGGCATCGTCCACCCATCTTCCTGCATTCAAATCATCAAGCGAGACGACGGTACCGGTCATACCCTGTCCCGCATAGGAATAATCGATCTCGAGCGCGGCTTTGGTGTCGAAGGCCGCACCGCCCGTTGCAGCTTTGTTGGCGGCCAGGATGTCGCCCGGCGATGCAGCAAGGAGAGGCGTGGCGGCGGATAGAGCGACAAGGGTAATCAAGAAGTTGCGCATAGGGTGCTCCCGAGTGGTGACGCGGAACTTGAAGGGCATTATATAGTACGAAACGTACTAAACGACAAGGGAACTATAAGTATGGTTGTGAAGGCATTGCGCAAAGAACTGACTGAACTCGAATCCTGCGTGCTTGGCGCGGTCTGGCTGCGCGGACCATGCACCGCCTATGCAATACGCTGCGAATTCGCGGAATCGACTTCGTCATACTGGAGCGCGAGCAGCGGCTCGATCTATCCGGTGATCAAGAGGTTACGCGCGCTGGGGTTGGTATCGGCCGCCGCAGATCCGTCCGACAAACGGGACAAGCGGGTTCTGGTAGCCACGGCGCGCGGTGCGAGTATCTTGCGTTCTTGGGTTCGCGATCTTCCCGCCTGGACAGGAAAACCTAGTCTGGATCCGATCCGTTCGCGTTTGAACTTCATTGCGGTGCTCGAAGACCGCGCGGCCCAGCTCGATTTTGTCGAACGTGCGCATGCCGCCGCGCGCGCGCAGGTCCATGAGTTCCGGCGCCAGCTTCCTACTCTCAAGAAGACTTCCGCGGTCGAGTATTTGACCAATCTGGGCGGCTTGGAGGAAGTCGAGGCACGAGCGCACTGGTTGGGAGCCGTCCGCAAAATGCTTGCCGATGGCCCAATACTCAAGTGAGGCCCCGCAACGACTTTTCCATTCCGAAACTGAACTCGGGCATATTACTGATGTGATCCTCCCAGAGCGGGTCGCGCACGCATTTGGATGTCGATAGTTCCCCAAATAGTCTGACGAACCGATGGATGGGTTTTCCAGCAGCTTTTTCAGCTAGTCGGTTAATCGACCAACAGACGCGCGGCTACTGTAGCGATATCAAGCGTGAATTCGCGCCGTAGATTGTCCAAACTGTAACGTGCGGCCCTGTTCGTCAGCGTCAGTCGAAAATGCCTCTCACATCGACGGTCGGCATCAAATCTCAATAGTTCAGGTGGAAATTCACGAGATTGATCGTGAATGCGAACCACACTGCGGCCAGGCAAGCGAGAACAATGAATCCGTTCGTCGCCTTCGTCCACCATGGCCGCGCGCGATCGCCAAGAGCAAGCTTGAACTCATAAACAGGAACAAGCACGCCGATGATACCGATCACGCCCAATATCTGCAGTGACAGGAACAACCAATCGTTCGTCGCGTCAAAGAAATCGAGATGGTCACTGCCGTAGATGAGAACACCGAAATAGCCGCCTAGCACGGTGAGATCGATGAGGGCCACGATCCGAGTCAGCCGATAGATCGTCGCTGCACGGCCCTTGAGCGGGAACGGGCTCTTGTAGCGCCAGCGCAGGATGGCCTTGATCGGCCAGAACAGCACGGTCAGCGCCAGCATTGCGAGCGTCGCTATCATCAGTGGATTGTTCCAGGCTGGCGAGTCCCGAAACGGGGTGCGCGTCAACGTCTTGATCTGCGGATAGATATCGCTCGCGATCTCGCCAACTGCGCCGTCCTTCACCTTGGCTGCTAGTAGGTGCGAGCCACCGACCTCGCGCCACACGAATGGCCTCACTTCCCGCCAGCGGCGCGGTTCGCCATTCAGGTCCAACATATCTGTAGCGCTGATCGTGTCGTCGTAGTTCAGCGTCACCTGGGTCTGCTGTGTGGCGATGCGAAAGAAGCTGGATTCGGAACGGCGGCTCGGATCGTAATATCCTGCCACCAATGCGCCATCGGCCCTGGCACTCTTGAGCGTTGGCTCAAAGGGCCGTGGCGGCGGCGGGAAGTAGCGATCCATGAAACCGCGGAACAGCGGTCCGCGCACGCCCGAGTTCTCCTTGCCTGCGCTGTTCTGCGAATAAAAGAAGCCGACGCCCGCATCGGGAATCAGATGCAGATCGCTGTGGAACGCGATCGTGTCGCCGCCATGACCGACGATCACATGACCGTTCGTATCCTCTCGCCAAAAGCCAAGCCCAATACCGGGCAATGGGGGATTGCGCTGGAGAATCTCGCTATGCATCAGTCGGACGGTCTCGGGTTTGAGAATCCCGCCGCCGCCATTCAGATATGCGATCATGAATTTCGACATATCGTCGCCTGTAGTCGACAAAGCGCCGGCGGGGCTCATCCAGATCATCTCAAACTTCTTCGCGTCTTCAGAAGCGCGGCCGTAGCCGGACGACATGTCGGCCGCGAGCGCTTTGGGCAGCGGCTGAAGGAAGGTCGAATGCGCCATATCGAGCGGTTTGAAGATATGGCGCGAGATGTAGTCTTCGAATTTCTCGCCTGAGACGCGCTGCACGATATAGCCCGCCAGCGCCGCGCCGTAATTGGAATATGCAGGAGTGGTTCCAGGTACGAAGATTTGCTCGGGCACCCACGTCTTCAACCCATCGCCAAGCGGACGCATTCGCCTGGAATCCTCGGTGAACAGGCGCTTGATCGTTTCCTCGAAGCCCGGCGTGTGAGTCATCAGGTCGCGCAGGGTGATGGGTTTTCCTAAGGTCGCTGGAATCTGGAAGTCGATATAGGCGTTCACGTCGCGATCAAGGTCGAGCTTATGTTGCTCGAAGAGTTGCATCACCGCCGTCCAGGTGAACAGCTTGGAGATCGAACCCGGACGGAAAAGAGTGCGCGCCGAATCGACCGCCGAACCCTTCTTCACGTCGGAAACGCCGTAACCCTTGGCAACCAGGACTTTGCCGCCCTTGACCACGACGACCACCGCACCCGCTATGTCGCCGCGACCGAGCGCGATCGGCACAAAACCATCGAGCCAAGCGCTTAGATCAGCCTCGGTCAGCGGGTGCGCTTCCGCTTGCTGCATAACGGGCGCCGTAGCGGTCGCCAGGGGTGTCAGCGGCGTTGAGGCAGCCAATTTCGGCTTTTGTGCCCACGCGCCTGTCGCAAGCAATCCGGCGACTATCGCCCCGATGAAATATCCCATCCGCATAGCCGTCCCCACAAAAAATCGCTTCGAGACATAAGTCCTGCAGGCAGTTCTTGCACTATCGGGAAGCCATGCATTAGTTGGCCAGCTCCTAGCCGTTTAGCACCACGGTGCACTTATACCAATGCAACCAGGACGCCCCAACCAGTGGCGTGAACTGTACCTGGTCTTGGGCATTGCAATGCTCCTTTCCAAGCCTATTCCTATCAAACCGCTTAGTACAAAAAGTGCCAGGCAGATCAGAACGGATCGGCTTCCCAAGAAAAAATTGGAGCCGCCGACATACCTTGGAAGTAGCTGCCCAGGGGTAGCGGCGGCGATATATTCCGACCCTCCCGATGTGAACGCGAGCTTTGCACGAAGGGCGACATCTTCAGTGCCAAGAGTCTTGCCTACAGGTTTAAGCGCCGAAAGACTTTCACAGGCCGCCGCGAAGAATATCGGCCGCACTTCTAGGAACTCGCGAGAGAGTGAGCTCCAACCGGTCTTGAGTGCTGCGACGTGAGAGTCCCCGATAATGCAAATTCTCAAAGCTGCCGTTCCACCATTGCAGAAGGCAACTTTACAGAGACTTTCGTCAAACCGTCTATGGTCCGAAAAGTCGATAAGGATGCGAATCCCCGGCCTCACAGCCAGAGCTCTGGAATGACAGTTTCCGTGACCACGACTAAAGTGATCTGGACCGGCGTAGGGTGCAGAAAATGGGCGGTATTCATTTTGTCTCCAGATTTATAGTTTTTATCGGCCTGATGACTATGGCTGCCATGCATTCGACCGATTCCCTCGGTGACAGTTACAAAGTGCTGCACAGTTTTCACGGTGGCCGCGATGGAAAGTATCCTGTGGGCCTTGCGTCGGATGGCGTGGGTACGCTGTACGTGGCGATGATCGATAAGCGGAACAAAAAGACCTTTGGCGCTCAGTGCGAAATTGGTTGCGAAAAAGCCTTGTCGCAGCAGAAGCCTAAAAACCCAAGCATCGTTTCATTTAAAGCCTTGGGCAAAGCCATACCTTCCGCATCCCCGCTTTTTTACAACGGGAACCTCTACGGACCTACGGCCATCGGCGGCAAACATGATCATGGGTCGATCTATGAGCTAGCATCGGACGGTAGCGGCGAGAAGACGCTCTATTCTTTCTGTCCCTAGGCAAATTGCGTCGATGGCGCGCATCCGGTCGCAGCGCTGATCACAGACGTCGCGGGAAATCTTTACGGCACTACAGAGAACGGAGGAACCGCGTGCTTCGACAATTCAGGATGTGGCACCATCTTCAAATTGACGCCAGGCGGTGAAGAAAGCGTGCTATATCGCTTTTGCCAGCAGGCAAACTGCAGTGACGGCGCCAATCCTACCGGCGCGCTTATGTTGGACCTGGCTGGAAACCTCTATGGAACTGCTAGAGCGGGCGGAAATGCTTGCTCGAATTCAGCCGGTTGTGGAGTCGTGTTCAGACTTTCTGCAGACGGCGTTTACACAGTGCTGTATTCCTTCTGCACCCAAGTTCAGAACAATGTTTGTGCAGACGGCGCGGATCCTGCGGGCCGTCTGATAGAAGACTCGTCCGGCAACCTATACGGCACCACAATGTACGGCGGCGGCGCTTGCATGTGGTCAGATGCAGGGTGCGGGACCGTGTTCGAGCTGTCACCATCAGGACAGGAGAATGTCCTATATGCGTTTTGCACCACCGGCCAATACGGAGAATGCGGAGACGGATATTTTCCTCAATTCGGACTCACAATGGACGAGGCTGGGAATCTACCGTTCAAAATGACGATTTGGGCTGTCCGTATCTTTGCGGAATCGTGTTCAAAGTGACACGCGCCGGGCAAGAGACAATTCTTCACTACTTTGAAGGTTACACTGACGGCGGCTATCCTGTCGGAGACCTGGTTCTGGAAGGCAATCGCCTGTATGGCGCTGCGCAACTGGGCGGCTCAGGGGGAAGAACATGCGATATTTTTTTGGAGTGCGGCATCGTTTTTGAGGTAAAGCTCCACTAGCCGCCTTTACTTGTCGTCATCGCAGCTTCTCGCACGACCTTAACGACGGCAGAACAAAGATCGAGCTTTGAGCTGTATGCCGATCACATCGAGCGGGTAAACGCGAAGTACAAATCGACATACTGAGTGTTGATCTCGACAGTAAACAAAAGGTGGCGCTAAGAGACACGAACGCAGTCAACACAAAAAACACAAAAAGGCATTTCAGCGGAGGCTCCAACTGGCGGCGGCAGAAAATGTGCGGCCGTGGCCGCTTCTATGACCAGAAAGAGGAATACCGGGATTAGCACCATAACCAACTTCGGAGACAGTTTCGGCTTCATAGCTAAGCGCCGTCTGCGCAGTTGGTGAGTGCGGAAAAACTACGAAGCACCATCTCGTCCCAGTTCGACTTTGATAGGTTCGAATGCTGCGCTAGTTGAAAAACGACACTCCGCTATGACGCCTCCCAAGCGAGAGTGGTGCCCACCATGATGGAACTGTCTTTCACGGTTACCCTCCGCCATTCTCAAGCGGGAGCCTATCCATGATCGATATCGTCTATGTTCAGCCGCTGGTCGCGCTGATCTTCGGAATCCTGATCTTGTTCATTCCGCGGGCCCTGAACTATCTGGTAGCGATCTATCTGATCTTGGTGGGCGCAATGGGGCTCTATCCCCACTTCGCCCACACGCTCCACTAGCCGGCTTTATTCGGCCGCAACCTTCGGCGCGACATGCTTCGCAGCCGCGATCCGTTCCTCGGCGATGCGGTCGGCGATCACGTTCGTGGGCAGGCGCTCCGCATCGGCGCGTTTGAAGATCGCCGTCAGCGTATCGGCGATGCCGAGCGCGCGGCGCTCGACCTCAGCCTCTTCCCAATCGTAGATCTGACCAGCAACGCGGATGATGCCACCGCCGTTGATGACATAATCCGGCGCGTAAAGGATACCGCGGTCCATCAGGACTTTGCCGTGCGGGTCGCGGGCGAGCTGGTTATTGGCGCCGCCGGCCACGACTTTCGCCTTGAGGGCATGGACGGTCTGGTCGTTCAGGATCGCGCCGAGCGCGTTGGGTGAGAACACATCGCACTCCACGGTGACGATGTTGTCGGCCGACGCCTGACGCGCGCCGAACGCATCGACGGCGCGGCGCACGGCATCTTCGCTGACGTCGGCGACAATCAGCTTCGCGCCCTCTTCGTGGAGTTGCTTCGCCAAGCCCATGCCGACCTTGCCGAGCCCCTGGATCGCGACCGTCAGTCCCTTGGTCGTGTCGGCGCCGAACTTGTGTTTCACCGCCGATTTGAGACCAACAAACACGCCCAGCGCTGTTGTCGGGCCGCTGTCACCGGCCTTTTTGCCGGGCTGATCGAAGCCGGCGATGAATTTCGTGTGGCGCGCGACGATCGGCATGTCTTTCGGGCCCATGCCGACATCCATCGCCGTGATGTAACGGCCGCCGAGCGCATTCACTGCGTCGGCATAGGCCGCGAAACGGCCCTCGCTCTTGTCGGTCGCAGGATTGCCGAGGATCACCGCCTTGCCGCCGCCGAGCGGAAGATTGGCGATGGCATTCTTGTAGCTCATGCCGCGCGAGAGGCGCAGCACATCGGTCAGGGCATCGTCGGAGGTCGCGTAAGGGTACATACGCGTGCCACCACAAGCAGGACCCAACACGGTGGAGTGCACGGCAATGATAGCCTTCAGGCCGGTCGCCTTATCGTCGAAGAACGCGATCTGTTCATGGTGATCGAAATCAGGCGAATCGAAAACGTTCATGGCGCAACGCGACTCCCGGGCTTGTTGCCGGACCATACGCCGCGCCCTTTGTAATTGCTTTGCCTTTTGGAGATATCCGCGAACTGGAAGCTGCGCCGCAGTGACCACGCAAGCAATTTTCGAAGTACCTTTGGGTTAACCGCCGCCGATGGCCTTTAACACTTCGCTTTCGGTCAAAATCTGCGGAAGCACCAGCGCATCTGGAGCATGCGGCGCATAGTAAAGATAAAGCGGCACACCATCGCGGCCGTGCGCTTCCAGCAGCTTGGTGATCTCCGCGTCGCGACGCGTCCAGTCCGCGATAAGATAAGCGACGTTATGCTTCGCAAACGCGTTAGCGACGGCGCCATTGGAAAACGCAACGCGTTCGTTGACAAGGCAGGTGATGCACCATGCGGCCGTTGCGTTGATGAAGACCGGGCGGCCCTCTTTGCGGAGCTGTTCAAGACGTTCGGCGGAATAGGTCTCGTGCGGTACGGCGCTCCCTTCGGTGTGCTGCAATGCTGCGGGGGACGCTGGCGCTGGATGAAGCAATACCGACAGCAGACCAAGCATCGCCAGTAGAGCTAGCAGGGTTGCGAACGCGCCAAAGCCGCGTCCGCGTGGACCGGCATCGCGGCTCGTCGTCCAGATCCACGCCGCAAGCGCGAACGCGATCATCGCACCGAGCACCGCAACGATGGAATCCGCTCCGGACTCGTTGGCCAAAACCCACACAAGCCAAACAGCCGCGCCATACATCGGGAATGCCAGGAATTGCTTTAGCCGCAGCATCCACGGCCCCGGCCTTGGGATGAGGCGGAGCAACGCCGGTGAGAAACCGATCACGATAAACGGTGCGGCAAAGCCAAGGCCCAATGCCACGAACACCGCGAGCGCAATGAATGCGGGTTGCGTCAAGGCATAACCCAGTGCCGCGGCCATGAAGGGCGCCGTGCAGGGTGCCGCCACGGCGACTGCCAGCACGCCGGTGAAAAACGCGCCGGCTGCGCCACCCTTGCGCGTCAGCGTATCACCGCCCCCGAAACCGGGAACCTCATACACGCCGGAGAGATTGAGGCCGACCGCGAATATCAGCAAAGCGAAGACTGCGACCGCGATTGGTTCCTGCAACTGGAACCCCCAGCCGATGGCTTCGCCGCCGGCACGCAGCAGGACCAGAACGCTACCGAGCGCGAGGAAGCTCAGGATCGCGCCCGCGCCGTAAGCAAGGCTCTCGCGACCGGCGTGCCCACTTTCCCCACCGCCGTGGCTCGCGAGCGCCAGCGCTTTCATCGCCAGGATCGGCAGCACGCAGGGCATCAGGTTGAGGATTAAACCGCCGAGGAATGCGAACAGCAGCGCCAGCCACAACGCCGTTCCGCTCGCGCTCGGTACGGCGCCGTGCGGTGCATCGACGGTCAACGCCTGCACCGAACCATCCGCAGATGTGAGAACCAGAAGGCCTTTCAACGAACCGCCGCCAGGCTTCTTTGGCGGCTGCATCGAAAGCACCAGACCGTCGCTCGTGTAGCCAACCGTCTGCGGGATGACTCCGGATTTGATCTCGTTGGAAGAAGCCGGGAAGAACGCGACCTTCGCCGGATGCGCATTGGCGAGCTGCGGCGACTGCACGAACAGATCGATCGTGTCGCCCGCCTGATAGCGCATCGGCCATGGCGACTGGATGGGCAGTTTGGCACGTGCTTTCGCGAAGTCCGGATCTGGAGGCAGTGTCGCGTCGCCAATGCTCATCGGCAAAGTCAGCGTCGCGTCTTCAGGCACGCAGACTTCGGCGCAGACAAGCCAGCTTGCTTTCGCCTGCAAGTTCACCGTGTCGCCGGTCTTGGCATATTTCGGCGCGGTGATATCGACCAGCAGCCACGGCTTGCCCTCGTAGCCGTAATCCATGATCGGGCCGACGATCACGGCTTCCGGAGTCGGCCAATGGATCGGACTCGCCCGCCAGCCAGCGGGCAGCGTCCACGCGATGTCGGTGGGCGCGCCGGCATCGCCGGCATAGCTCCAATAGGTGTGCCAGCCTTTGCGGGTGTCGAGCTCGAGCGCGACCGTGACCGTCCCGCCGGGCTGCACCGCATCGCGCTCCGCAATCAGGCGTGCGTGTACCTTGGCGCCCGTATTGATCTGCGCTACGGCAGGCGCCGCGACAAGAAAGGCGAGTAACGCGAATAGAGCGGAACGGAGCATGGCCTGCGCTATAGCCTGCCAGCAGCCGCGCCGCCAGATACTCGCGCAATCGTGTCGCTGTAAGTTAATGTGATAACCATGAAAGTTTCACTCGAAGATGACGCGGACGAAAGCGTCCACCGTGGGCTGCTGGACGGGATGCGGGCGTTCAATCTTGCATCGGTCCCGGGGCTGAAATCCCACAAGATCGTGGCAGCAATCCGGGACGGTGATGGCGCGCTACACGGCGGCGTGATCGGCCGCGTGGCTGGCGACAGCGTCTATATGGAGATCGTTTACAACGACGATGCCGTTCGCGGCACAGGTCTTGGTCGCGACATGATGAACCTTGTCGAGGACCGTGCTCGCACCCTCGGCGCGCGCGAGGCTTGGCTCTACACGATGAGTTTTCAGGCGAAGCCCTTCTACGAGAAGCTCGGCTATCGCCAGTTCGCGGAACTGCCATGGATGGGCGGGGCGCACAAACGCCACTTCATGCGGAAAGATCTGTGAGGATCACCGGCGGAGAGTTTCGCGGCCGCTCACTTGTCGCGCCGCCCGATGCAAGGGTGCGGCCGACGTCCGACAAAGTGCGCCAGGCGATCTTCAACATTCTTCAGCACAATGATTTTGGCGTTGGCTTCACGCTCGACAATGCACGGGTGTGCGACCTGTTCGCCGGGACCGGAGCGCTCGGCATTGAGGCGCTGTCGCATGGCGCCGCGTTCGCGTTGTTGGTGGATGACAGCGCCGAGAGCCGCGGACTTATCCGGAGCAATATCGAAACCCTGCAACTGACGGGCGTCACCAAGATCTGGCGGCGCGATGCCACCGATCTGGGACCCATGGCCGCCGGCAGCGGCGGCCCGTTCGAACTCGCGTTTCTCGATCCTCCGTATCGCCAGGACCTCGTGCCGCGCGCACTTGCCGCTTTGCGCGGTGGCGGGTGGCTGACGCCCAACGCTCTCGTCGTTTGCGAGATGGCGGAAGACGAAACACTCGCCGCAGTCGAAGGCTTCACGCTCGAAAGCGAACGCGTCTACGGCGACACACGGGTAGCCATTTTCGTCGCGTCAGGGCCCACTCCCGCGTAATAGGTGCGCAGCTGCACGAACGCGAGCGACAACCCGATCAACGGCAACAGCAGCACCAACGGAAATGGCGTGCCGCGCCAAATCAAAAACGCCGCGATCAAGAGACCTGTCGCGCAGCCGATGTCCCACCCGCCTTCCGTCGCGACATGGAAGCGCAACGTGCACGGTGCGCGCTGCGCCTGGTTATAGACTGCGGTCATCAGGGTTGGCGCGTAGAGACACGAACCGACCGACGCGAGCGCATTGGCCGCGACAGCGAGCCAAGGCTCCCGCAACGCGGCGGCGCGCAACATGATGAGACAGGCGTAGCTGCCAAGCGCAAAAGCCGTCATGCGCGTGCCGTGCCCGGAATCGATGGTGCGGCCGAGAAACATGCCGGCGATGGCGCCCACCAACGCCGCGAGCGCCAGCGCACCGCCGAAATGAAGGTAATTCTCGCCCAGTGACAGGAAAAGCGCGAGCTGCCAAACGAAATAACCCGTGCCGACGATCCAGCCATCACAAAGGAATAGCTTGATGCCCGACAGCGACGCACGGAATGCGCCGGGCGACTGCGGCGCGACGCGGACATCCGGTGTCCAGAACAACGGCAGTGCGCCAATCAGCATCACGATGCCAGTTATGCCAAACGCGACCGCCGCCCCGAATTGCACCAGCGCGAACCCCGTGAACAACGGCGAGACCACCCCAACCATCGCGGCAATTGCCTCACGCGCGCCCACGTGATGGCCGCGATGCTCGCCCTCGCCCAGCGCCGCGAAATAGGCGTGATAGGTCGACCAGTAGACAGTGTCGGCCACGGACGACATCGCGCAGAGTCCGAAGAGCGCCGGGCCGACGCCATGCACGAAGGACAGCATCGGATATTGCAGCGCGCTCATGCAGGTGCCGGCGATGACGAGCGCACGCACGCCGAACCGCACAGCCAAAGGCACGACAACAGGCCGAACAATGAAGCGGCCGATCAAAATGGACGCGATCGCCACCAGCACGGCGGGCAGCGGCACACCGGAGTGCAGCAGATAGACGCCGAAGAACGCGCCGCCGCCGGTCAGCGCAATGGAGTGAATCCCGTAGTGGAGATTGAGCAGATTGACGGTGCGGTTGCGGAAGAAGGCCATGAGGTCCCCGGATACGAACAGACGTGCGAAAGCGTGAACGGAACGCGCAAAAATGCGCGGGGCTAGTTAGCGGGTGCGTTCACAGCTCAACATGGCACGTCCTTCCTGAGGCTCGGGGAAGGTAACCACCTCGCGGGCGGCGTTCAACGCCTATTGCGGCCTGAAGTCTTTCGGGATGGCGTCGGCTTCGGCCTGCGTCAGCGGCGTCATCGTTTTGACGATGCAGTGGCTCGGAAGACTGCCCGATGTTTCGCGCGATACGCGCAGGTCCCAGTCCGCCGCGCCACAGATCCGATCCGAGCCGCTCACCTGAGTCGCAATGTGCACGCCCTTTTCGGTCAGCAGCGGACAGGCGACTCCGAGATCAAGCCGGTAGTAGCGCGTCTGCGAGACGCGGATGAAGATCGTCTTCGCATCCTGCGCCCGCCAGCCATCGAACTCGTGCATCGCAAAGCAGCGCGTCGCCGGATCGGCGGCCACCTCAGGCGCCACGGATATTGCAAGCAATACAGGGGCAATCATCAGAGCGCGGTTCATGATCGATCCTCCATCGAGCTACGCAAGTCTACACCTGCCAGCACGCCTTGTCGTGAGTCGTAGCGTACAATCGCAAGGAGATTAACAATCGGATCGCATTGCGTGGGATTTCCCGCAATGGTTAAGTGCCCACACATTACTCGGGGACATCATGCGCGTTCACCTTGCGATTATATTCAGTCTGGTTTGTGGCCCGGCGATGGCGGACGACGCGGTGACCATCACATCCACCAGGGTGAACCAGGACAAGGTCCAGGTCGTCTCTCCCGTCTCGATCGGGCGGCCACATACCTGCTCCGAGATGTATCCGGCGGCGGCTATTGCCGCACATGCCCAAGGCACGACGACAATGTCGTTCACGATCAAAACAGACGGCACGGTCAGAGACATCAGGATTTCGAAGAGCAGCGGCAACAAGGATCTCGACGATGCCACGGTCAAATGCGCCGCGCAGTGGCTCTACAAGCCTGCGATGCAGGACGGCGTTACGGTGGAGAAGCCGTGGCAGGCCAATGTGGTCTGGAAAATACCGGTGTCGATGGATGTTCGCAGAGCCGAGCAATGCTTGAGATACCGCAGTGATCCGTCCCCGATCCCGCCCGGCGTCGGAGCGACCAGCGTCACGTTCCGTATCATGCCCGACGGCTCGATGAAGGACGCCGCAGTCTCGCGATCCAGTGGTGATAAATCATTGGATACCGCCGCCATCCTCTGTGTGGATGAAAGCCACTTCGACGTGTCCATCATCACACTCCCACCGGAAGGCGTCCCGGGCCACGCGACGCTCGATTGGGCGCATGCAACGCCGTCGCCAATGCCTTCACCGTCGCCCAAATAGCCGTTCGATATCGGAGAGCTTCAGCTCCACATAGGTCGGGCGGCCGTGGTTGCACTGGCCGGAATGCGGTGTCGCTTCCATCTCGCGCAGCAGCGCGTTCATCTCGTCGGCATTGAGGCGGCGGCCGGCGCGCACCGAGGTATGGCAGGCCAGCGTGCCAGCAACCTCTTCCAGGCGCTCTTTCAACGACAGCGCCGAGCCCGTCTCAGCGATGTCGTCGGCAAGATCGCGAAGCAATCCCTTGATATCCATCTGGCCGAGCATCGCGGGCGTCTCGCGCACCGCGACGGCATCGGGCCCGAAGCTCTCGACGACGAGACCAAGCTCGGCGAGCTGGTCTGCGCGCGCGAGCACGCGTTCGACCTCCGCCGGATCGAGATCGACGATTTCCGGGATCAGTAGCGGCTGACGCGCCACGCCGCCATTCTCTATCGCGTGCTTCATGCGCTCATAGACGAGACGTTCATGCGCGGCGTGTTGATCGACGATGACGATGCCGTCGGCGGTCTGCGCGACGATATAGGTCTCGTGCAGCTGCGCGCGGGCGGCGCCGAGCGGTGTGTTCGGCGGAGGATCGGACGGCGAGGCCTCGAACCGCGTCGAGACATCCGGCGTAAAAAGCGGCGCATGGTATTCGCGCGCCGCCTCCATCAACGCATGCGGTTCGGGCCGAAAGTAATTCGGCGAGGTCTGCGGGCGAAGCGACGCCAGCGCATCGCCGGCCACAGTCGTAGACGCACGATGACCGGCATCGTGCAATGCGTGCTTGAGTGCCGACACAATCAAACCCCGCACAAGCCCGGCATCGCGGAACCGAACCTCCGTCTTCGCCGGATGCACGTTCACATCCACGAACGCCGGATCGCATTCAAGGAACAGTGCCAGCGCCGGATGTCGGTCGCGCGCGAGGAAGTCCGCATAGGCGCCGCGCACCGCGCCGATCAATAGCTTGTCACGAACGGGCCGCCCATTCACGAACAGGAATTGCATCGCGCTGTTGGCACGGTTGTAGGTCGGCAGACCCGCGAAACCCGCGAGCTTCACGCCTTCGCGCTCGGTCGAGACCGGCGCGGCATTGTCGCCGAAATCGCGGCCCATGATCTTGGCGAGACGATTTAGCCGGCCGCTAAAGAGATCAGCTTCCGCCTGAAGATCGAGCGCGCGGCGTCCGTCGAGCGTCAGTGTGAACGCCACGTCGGGGCGCGCCATCGCTAGGCGCTTCACGACATCGAGCGTCGCGAGATCTTCGGAGCGTGCGGATTTCAGGAATTTGAGTCGCGCTGGCGTGGCGAAGAACAACTCGCGCACTTCGACACGTGTGCCGTGCTGGCCCTTGCCGCGGAACCCCGTCGGGGCAGGCCCTTCGACGCGTCCAGCCTCAACCCTAATCTCATGCGTCTCGCCCGTCGCAGTGCGGCTGGCGATGGAGAGCCGCGCCACCGCACCGATGGACGGCAGCGCCTCACCACGAAAACCCATAGTGGAAATGTGCGAAAGATCGTCGTCGTTCAGCTTCGAAGTCGCGTGGCGCTCAATGGCGAGCGCGAGATCATCGGCGTCCATGCCGATGCCGTTGTCCTCGACCAGGATCAGGTCCGCGCCGCCCGCGCCCATCGCGATCTCGATGTGCGTGGCGCCGGCGTCGAGCGCGTTCTCGATCAGTTCCTTGGCGGCGCTGGCCGGACGCTCGACCACCTCGCCCGCGGCGATGCGGTTGATCGTGCCTTCGGAAAGACGGCGAATCCTCATGCGCCAGTCTACCGCCCTGCTCAAGAGAGACGAACCAGGGCATCCACTTATGCGCAGGCAAATTAATTGCTTATTTTGGCCGCCCTATCCGCCAACCAATCTTCGCCCGCCACGGTGTTTCCACCGCTACACCTTCCTTCAACTGGGGCTTATATGTCCAAGTGGAAACACATTCTTTCGCGGCGGCATCGAGACCACCATCGCCGCTGGAACCCGCGATAGCGATGTCCTTTACCGACCCATCCGTTGCCGCAGTAAAAGAGAGCAGCGTCGAACCATCTCCCGTCAACGGCGCATCAATCTTTGAGGTAGAGACAGAATGATGCGTACAGGCGCGCGGCGTGCCGTCGCGTGCGAGAGGTCTGTTTGCAAGATCATCCGCCCACGCCGCCGTCGAAATGATTACAATTGCTGCTAGTCCCGCAGCTGTTGCCTGTCCCCGCACTCGCGCGCCCGTCGATTTAAGTAGCCTACTGCTGCAGAAACTCCCGTGCCAGCACCTTGCCCTCTTCCACGCCGGGCTGATCGAAGGGATCGACACCCATGAGCTTACCCATGAGGATCGTCTCCAGCATGAAATGCATCATCAGCGCGCCGATGGAGCGCTCGTCGATCTTCGGCAGATGGATCACGCGCACCGGTCGGCCGTTGCGGCTGAGCGTCTGTGCGGTCGCGCGCGCCTCGGCATCGACCAGATCGCCCATGTGCTTGCCGGCGAGATAATCCAGGTCAAGTGCCTTGGACCTTTCGACCGGCGCAACCAGACCGGCGCCTTTCGTATCGGTCGAGAGGATCGTGTAGAGCGACCTGCCCGGACCATCGCGGAACAACTGCAGCTGGCTGTGCTGATCGACGGGGCCCAGCGCGCCCACCGGTGTCGAGCCCTTGCCGTCCTTGCCCAGGCTTTCGGCCCAGAGCTGCCGCCACCACGCGTGAAACGTGTCGAGCCGGTCGGCGTAGGCCCAAAGCACCGTCTGATCGAGACGCCCCGCTTTTGCCAGAGCGGAGTGCAGCGCCGCGCCCTGCGCGCATTCCGGTTGCGCATCGGACAGCGCGTAGTCGAGATATTCCTGCGCGCCATCCCTCAGCGCCTTGATGTCGATGCCCATGAGAATCGAAGGAAACGCGCCGCACATCGTCAGCACCGAATAACGTCCGCCGATATCCCTGGGATGATCCAGAACCGGCGCGTCGATGCTGGCCGCGAATTTGCGCAACACATTGTCGCCAGGCTCCGTGATCATCACGAAATGGTGCTTGAGGTACTGCGCGGCGCCAGCCTTGTCGAACAGATCGGCGGCGGTCAGCGCCTGCATCAACGTCTCCGCCGTGCCGCCGGATTTGGAGATCGCGACGAAGCGCGTTGTCTTGAGATCGACCTTCGCCAAATATCCCTGCCACGCAAACGGATCGGGATTGTCGTGGAAAGTGACGCGCGGCGCACCGCGATTGTGATTTTCGAGCGCGGCCTTCAGCGCCTGCCCGCCGAGGCTCGACCCGCCGATGCCGAGGATCGCGATGTCGGTCGTGTTCTTGCAGAACGTCTCGGCGACCTTCTGCGCCGCCTCGATGTCGTCGGTACGCGACGGCACGCCCAGCAGTTCCAGCGATTTGTCGCTGCGCACTTTGCGTATCCAGTCCAGATGCGGCGCGGTAGCCGCAAGCGCCGTGTCATAATCCGCTTTGGCGACGGCACCTTTGCCGGCGAGCGCGAGATCGAGGGAATGGGTAAATGGGAGGGAGGTCATAAGAGTCTCCAATTGGCGTGGAGCTAATGCTTCTTGCCCGTCATCGTTCCCGCGACGACGACGGTCAAGCGTTTGGGATCGAAATATTGCTTCGCGACCCGTTTCACATCGTCCAAGGTGACGGCGTTGATCAGCGAATTGCGCTTTGTGACGTAATCGACAGGCATTCCCGCGCGCTGGAACGCGCTCAGTTGCCCCGCAATTCCCGCATTGGACGAGAACGCGAGCGGATAGGAGCCGGTCAGATACGTCTTGGCGTCGTCCAGCTCCTGCTGGGTTGGACCTTCGGCGGCGAATTTCGCCATCGTGTCCTTCACCGCGGCGAGCGTCTGGTTCATCGCATCGGCGCGCGTTGCAACGGTGCCTTCGATCAGCCCGGCTTTCTGCAGCGCCGGCACATCGGTCGAGATGTCGTAGGTCAGTCCGCGCTTCTCGCGCACTTCGTTCGTCAGGCGCGACGAGAACCCTCCCCCGCCCAGAATGTAGTTCGCGACATAGGCGGTGAGATAATCCGGGTTGCTGCGCAAAAGACCCGGTAGCGCGAACACCGCATTCGGTTGCGGTACATCCATCTTGAATTCGTGCAGTCCCGGCGCACCCAGCCGCGTGGGGGTTGGCGGCGGCGGCACGGCGGAGGCGCGCAACGATCCGAACGTCGATTTGATCAACGCGGTAAGCGTCGCGGTGTTAACATCGCCCGCGACGGCGATCTTCACACCGTTGCGCACCCAGTGACCGGCGGCGAAGTTCACCAGATCGTTGCGGTTGATAGACGTCAGACCCGGCCCATCTCCATCGGTGTCGTGCCCGTAGGGGTGAGGGCCAAAGAAAACCGCATGAAAATCACGCGCGGCAATCTGCGAGGGATCTTCGTCCTGCTGCCGCAGATTCTGCAACATCTGTGCGCGGACACGCGTGATGGCTTCGGCGTCGAACCGCGGGTGGGTCAGCGCCATGCCCAGGAGCCTGAAAGCGTCCTTGGCGTTAGCGGTCAACGTGACGAGCGACACGACGGTCCAGTCGCGATCGGCCTGGACGCCAAGCTGGATCGCCTTGTCTGCCAGCGCCGCCTGGAATGCCTTCGAATCGAGCCGCCCCGCGCCCTCGTCCAGCAGTGACGCGGCAAACGACGCCAGACCGTCCTTGCCCTGCGGATCGTAGGCGGAGCCCGCCGGAAACGCGGCCACCATCGCCACCATAGGGAGCGTGTGGTCTTCCGCGAACCAGATCTCTTCGCCTTTGGCCACATTCACTTGTTTGGCGCCAATCGCAAACGCTTCCGAAGGCAGAAGCGCGACAAGAGCTGCGGCGAGAGCGACTCTTTTCATGGCGCAGGCGTAAGCGTTGCACTCACGGCCTCTCGTTTTATCAGAGAATTCTTCGCCGCTTTGCTGACTGCGTCGCCTCTCACGGCTTGTATTCGATCCGGCCACGCTTTCACATCGAATGTGGTCAACCCAATGACAAGCGCCTGTCCATACGCAGACGCCATCGCATACTGACTGTCGCGCCGGTAGGTCGCGGCGGCGACGAGCTGCGTCTTGGCGCGCGCGAGATCCTTTGGATTGGGCGGAGTCTTCGCGGCATCGGCAATGATCCCATCGACCGCATGTTCGAGGGCGCTGAGCGAGACGCCAATGCGGGGATAGGCATAGAGCGTGAACTCCCCGGAGTCGCGATCGTAACCGTCATAAGACGCGCCGGCGCCCGTTGCCATGTGACGCTCGACGACGAGCCTCCGATACAACGCGCCGGTGCTGTCGCCGCCGAGAATCTGCGCCAGCGCTTCCAGCGCTTCCGCCTGCCCTGGCCCCGCTTCCGCATAGCTCGGCACGCGGTAGACGCGCATGAACAACGGCACCTTTGCATCCTTGCTCGTGGCATCAATGCGCGTCTCGCTCATCCGCGGCGGCTCCGCATAGGACGAGCGGGGTACGAGTTCGCGGGCCGGCACCTTGCCGAACGCCGCCTGCGCATCGTTGCGGACCTCGTCCGCCGTCACGTCACCCGCGACGATCAGGATCGCGTTGTTCGGCGCGTAGTGGTGTTTGTAGAAATCCTGTGCTTCGACACGACCAATGCGGCGCACCTCATCAGGCCAGCCGATCACCGGCCGACCATAAGGATGGGAGAGATGCAGCGCGGCATCGATCTGCTCGGCCAGAAGCGCTTGCGGGTCATTGTCGATACGCATGCGGCGTTCTTCGAGCACGATATCGCGCTCGGTCGACACGTTCTTGTCGGACAGATCGAGATTGGCCATGCGGTCGGCCTCGAGCGCCATGACCATCGGCAGCTTGTCCTTCGCGATCTGCTCGTAGAACGCGGTGTAGTCATGGGTGGTGAACGCGTTGTCCTGGCCGCCATTGCGCGCGACGGACCGTGAGAACTCATCCCCGGGCGACTGCTTAGTGCCGCGGAACATCATATGTTCGAAGAAATGCGCCAACCCGGAAAGACCCGGCGGATCGTCAACGCCGCCGACCTTGAACCAGATCATCTGGGTTACGACCGGCGCGCGGCGGTCGGGGATGACGACCACCTGCATTCCGTTTTGAAGCGCGAACTGAAATACCTGCGGACCGCCCGCCGGTGCAGCGGGCGCACTGAAGGCGAGAAGAGCGGCGATCGCGAAACCGATCGCTGCCCTAGAACCAATCAAACCAGCCGCCCTTGTCTTCTTTCTTTTCTTCCGGCTGGCCGATGGTCGCGGAGTCTTTCGCCTTCTTGGCGGGCGTCGCGGCCGGTGCCGTTCCGCCGTTCTTCTGCGCATCCAAGCGTTTGGATTCGGCATCGGCGTCGACATTCTCGTTCGTTTTGTCCCGCCAGAACAAGACCTGCTTTGTAAAGCTGTCGTCGGCCGCTTCCATCGCACGACCGTCGGAGGCGACCTGCTGACGGATCGAGGGATCGGGATTGTTCGCATTCGCGGCGGTGAGCAGCTGCTTCTCGGATTCGCTCAGGTCGCCGGTTGCGGTCTTCTGCGCGGACGGATCGCCAGAATCGAACAGCGCGGCCTGTGCGGTATCGGTCGGCGCAACCTGGTTGACCGGCGGAGCGCCCTCGCGCGGCGGACGCAGATTATAATCTGGCGGCATGACCAGCGGCGCCTTGGTGACCACGGCGAACTCATCCGGCGGCTCCTTGCCAAGACCGGTAGCATTGCGGATGGCCGTGCATCCCATGAGCGCGGCAACGCCGGCGGCGAGGACAGCCAGGCGCAAAATCTGTTTCGAACCGTTGGTCATAACCACTCCCATCAGGCGCCGTCGTTCCCCGCCCGGACTTCCGGTTTCAGCAGCGCATCGTACAAAAGGGCAATGACGCCGAACGTGATGGCGGCGTCAGCCACGTTGAACACATACCAGTCATAGCCGAGGCCGTAAAAGTGGAAAAAGTCGGCAACCTTTCCATGGACCAGCCGGTCGATCAGGTTTCCTAACGCCCCGCCGATCACAAGACCGAGCCCCACGCAGAGCGTTAACCGGCTCGAGACCCACAACCAGCAGCCCAAACCGACTACGGCCACGATGGAAAACAGCGCCAGAATGACGCTTCCCATCGGGCTGCTGGCCGGGAAAAGGCCGTAGGAGACACCCGGGTTCCAGACCATCACCAGATTAAAAAACGGCAAGACCGCGATGTTTTCGCCGGGCCCCATCGTGGCAAAGCCAATTCCGTAGAGCAGCAAGAGCTTGGTGCCCTGATCCAGAATCAACGCTATGGCCGCGGCGACAATTCCCCAGTCGCGCGGCGAGAGATCGAGTTTGCTCATGCGGTCCCCAGACTATCGACCGCTTCGGCACAGCGGTTGCAGAGATCGTCGTGTTTCGGGTTCTTGCCCACTTCTTCCAGGATCATCCAGCAGCGCGCGCATTTGTTGCCACGCGCGTGTTCGAATTTCGCCGCCACGCCTTCGACATCGGAAAGACGAAACGCGTCTTCCGGCGCATCGACGTGTGCGATGTGCGCAGTGGAGGTGATCATGATCTCGGCAAGTGGGATGCTTTCCAGGATCTCGCGGTCGGCATCGTCGGTGACATAGACGAGCGGCGCGGCTTCGAGGCTGGCACCGATGACCTTGTCGCGGCGCGCGATCTCAAGCGCGCCGGTCACGACGCGGCGGATGGCGCGGATGCGATTCCACTTCTCAACCAGCGCCGCGTCCTTCCACGACGCCGGCGTTTCCGGGAACTGGTGCAGATGCACGCTCTCGTCCGGGAAGCGCAGCGTCCAAGCCTCTTCCATCGTGAAGCACAGGATCGGGGCCAGCCACGTGACGACACGGCGGAATGCTTCATCGGTCACTGTGCGCGTGGCGCGACGGCGCACCGAGCCGATGGCGCCGCAATAGAGAACGTCCTTGCGGACATCGAAATACAGCGCCGAGAGTTCGTTGGTGCAGAACGAGAACACAGTGTTGTAGACGCGGTTGAAGTCGTACTTCGTGTAGCCTTCGCGCACGACCGCGTCGATCTCCGCCAGCTTGGCGAGGATGTAGCGCTCCAGCTCCGGCATCTGGTCGCGGCCGACGCGCTCGCTCTCATCAAAGCCCGAAAGGTTCGCAAGCATGAAGCGGATCGTGTTGCGTAGACGGCGATAGGCATCGGTGTTCGACTGGATGACGTCGTTGCCCATGCGCAGATCCTGCGTGAAGTCCGACGACGCCACCCACAGACGGAAGATGTCCGCACCGTTCTTGTCGGCGATGGTCTGCGGCAGGATCACATTGCCGACCGACTTCGACATCTTGTCGCCTTCGCGATCGAGCACGAAACCAGCAGTCAACACTTCATCGTAAGGCGCACGGCCGCGCGTGGCGCAGCTTTCGAGCAGCGACGATTGGAACCAGCCGCGATGCTGGTCCGAGCCTTCGAGATAGAGATCGGCGTGGCTCTTCTGCGGCCATTCGGGTTCGAGCGGGTGTTCGACCGTGAACACATGCGTCGAGCCGGAATCAAACCAGACATCGAGGATGTCCTTCACCTGCTCATAGTCGTCGGCGCTGTGGTCGTTGCCGAGGAATCGCGACGCGGGCGAATTGAACCACGCATCCGCGCCTTCTTTCTTGAAAGCATCGGTAATGCGTTCGTTGACCTTGGGATCGTTGAGAATCTTGTCGGTCTTTTTGTCGACGAAGATCGCGAGCGGCACGCCCCAGGCGCGCTGACGCGACAGCACCCAGTCGGGACGATCCTTCACCATGCCCGCGATGCGGTTCTCGCCCGACGGCGGATACCATTTCGTGTCGCCGATGGCTTTCATCGCGCGCGTGCGCAGCGTGCCGCCCCCAGGTATTTCCTTGTCCATCGCCGCGAACCACTGCGGCGTCGCGCGGAAGATCACCGGCGCCTTCGAGCGCCACGAATGCGGATAAGAATGGCGCAGCGTGCCTTTGGCGAGCAATCCCCCCCCTTCGATCAATGCCTTGATGACGGCGCCGTTCGCGTCGCCATCCTTGCCTTCCGGCGTGAGGATGCGCTTGCCCGCAAACAGCGGAACATTGGCGGCGAACGAGCCATCTTCCTTCACCACGCCGAACGCGTCGGGATTTTCGCGCGTGTAGTTGCGGTTCAGACTGGTCATCAACGCGAAATCTTCTTCGCCGTGACCGGGTGCGGTGTGCACAAAGCCCGTACCTGTATCCGCCGTGACGTGGTCGCCAGGCAGAAGCGGGACGTCGAACTCGTAGCCCTGCCCGCGCAACGGATGCGCTGCAACCGCGCCCTTCGGATCGGCAGCGCCGATACGCTTCAGCGTGATCTTCGCGTGCTTCGCTGTTGTTTCGGCAAGCGTATCGGCCAGTGCGATCTTCTCGCCAACCTTCGCGAGCGCGCCTTCGGCTGCTTCCGTCACCTCATAAAGGCCGTAGTCCATCGTTGGCGAGAACGCGATGGCGCGGTTGCCGGGGATCGTCCACGGGGTCGTCGTCCATATGACGATACTCGCGCCCTTGAGTACATCCGCGCCTTTGACAACCGGAAACTTCACGTAGATCGTAGGCGATTGTTTCTCGTGATACTCGACTTCGGCTTCGGCGAGCGCGGTCTTCTCGACTGGCGACCACATCACCGGACGGAAGCCGCGATAAAGCAGATCGTTGGCGACGAATTTGTGCAGCTCGCTCGCGATCACCGCTTCGGCGCGATAGTCCATCGTCGTGTAGGGCTTGTCCCACTGCCCCATGCAACCGAGCCGCTTGAATTGATTGCGCTGCACGTCGATCCAGCCTTCGGCGAATTCACGGCAGTCGCGGCGGAGTTGGTCGATCGGAACTTCGTCCTTCGACTTTCCTTCCTTGCGATACTTCTCCTCGATCTTCCATTCGATCGGAAGGCCGTGACAGTCCCAGCCCGGGATGTACGGCGCATCGAAGCCGAGGAAGCCGCGCGACCGCACGACGATATCCTTCAGCACCTTGTTCAACCCGGTGCCGGAATGGATTTCGCCGTTCGCGTAGGGCGGACCGTCGTGTAGGACGAAGAGCGGCGTGCCCTTCATCTTCTTGCGGATGCGGCCGTAGAGATCGGTCTTCTCCCACTTCGCGAGCCATTGCGGCTCGGCCAGCGGCAGACCGGCCTTCATCGGGAAGTCGGTCGCGGGGAGGAACAAGGTGGCGCGATAATCTCGCGCGCCGGAGTCGGTTTCAGGTTTGGTCATCGGTTCGGGCCTTGGAATTTCGTTGGGGTGCGGACGGTCGTCCCGGTCTCCGCGGCGAAAGGCTCTAGCCCTCCCGGCGCGCAGCCGGGCGGCGAATTCGCGAATCCCTGAGGAAATTCAACATCGGCCTGCCTGCCAAATCAGCGAAACCGGGTTCTAGCAGCGGACCCCTGCCCGGTCCAGCGCTGCCCGGGCCACCTCGGCATCGGCGGAAATCTGCGCTTTCAGCGCGTCGAGATCGAAGAGGTTCATCTCCGGCCGCAGATACGCGACCAGATCCACGGAGAGATGCTTGCCGTAGAGGTTGCCCGCAAAATCGAACAGCCAGGTTTCGAGCAGCGGCGTCGGCGTCTCGAACATCGGGCGGATGCCGAAATTGGCAACGCCAAGATGGCGCGACACGACCTTGTCGTCTTCAAGGACCGACGCGCGCACAGCGTACACGCCGAACGCAGGTTTGAGGCAATCGGTCAGACGCATGTTCGCGGTCGGCACGCCGATGGTGCGGCCGCGCTTGTCGCCATGTTCGACACGCGCTTCCACGGACCAGTAATGGCCAAGCAATCGCGCGGCTTCATCCGGCCTGCCCTGCTGTAACGCGTGGCGGATTTGCGTGGACGAGATTTTCTCGCTGCCTTCGGCGGCAACAGGTTTGAAGATCTCGACGCCGAAACCCTCCATATCACCCATATAAGAGAGAAGCGCCGCGTTCCCAGCTCGACCTTTGCCGAACTGGAAATCCTCGCCGACGACCACGCAGCCCGCAGCCAGTCCCTTCACCAGCACGTCCAACACGAACTCCTGTGCGGACTTCGAAGCCATATGCGCATCGAAGGGCAGCGCGAACATCACATCGACGTGGAGCTCCGCGAGCAGGCGCGCCTTCACACGGAACGGCGTCAGGCGAAACGACTCCGTGGACGGACGAAAGAATTCCTGCGGATGCGGTTCGAAGGCTAGCACAGCCAGCGGCGCACCCCGCTCGCGCGCCAGATGCTCAGCCTCCTCGATCAGCGCGCGATGACCCAGATGCACGCCATCGAAATTGCCGACCGCCACCACGGCACCCTGAAATGCGCCGGGCACATGCTCGTAGTGGCGGAAGATTCGCATTCAGCCCTTGGGACGCGAAGGCGCCATGACCATCGCCTCGCCTTCCACGACCGTCGTATCGCCGACTTTGCAGACACAATCGAACACGACACGGCGCTTCTCTTCGTTCACTTCGCGAATCGTGCAGGTCGTGACAACAGTATCGCCGATGCGCACCGGCGCCTTGAAGCGCGTGGTCAGTGACATGAAGATCGTTCCCGGTCCCGGCATCTGCATGCCGAGCACGGTGGAAATGTAGCTCGCCGACAGCATGCCGTGCGCGATGCGGCCTTTGAACATGGTGGTCTTGGCGAATTCCTCGTCGAAATGGACAGGGTTGGTATCGCCGCTGACTTCACCGAAGAGTTGAATATCGCGTTCGGAGATCGTCTTGGTGAAACTCTCCGACATGCCGGGTTTGATGTCGTCGATATAATACGTCATTTGCGGTCCTTGATTGCCCGGCGCCTTATCGGCGAAGCGGCGCTACCACACAAGCGCGCGCATCGCCGCGCGGGCCTGTACCCCCGCCTGGGCAAACAATTTCGCCAGATGCCCTGGCGACATGTCTGCAACGTCTTCACCATGGATTCCGTCGGCAATGAACAGCGCGTCGATGCCGACGATGTTTGCGCCTTTGATATCGGTGTGCATGCCGTCGCCGATCGCGAGCAGACGCTCTGCTCCCGGAAGGCTTGCGCGCACCAGATCGTAAATCTCCGGTTTCGGCTTGCCGTAATAGATCACCGGGCCACCCATCTTTTCGTAGACGTCCGCCAGCGCACCCGCGCACCAGATCAGCTTGCCGCCTCGCTGCACGACATGGTCGGGATTGGCGCACAGCATAAGGAGCTCGCGATCCTTCATCACCTCGAGCCGGACTTTGTAATCGTCAGGTGTTTCGACATCGTCGTTGAACAGTCCGCTGTTGAGCACGATGTCGGCTGTTTCGACGTCTGCGATCTCAATGTTCAAGCCTTCGAAGATGCCGCGGTCGCGGTCGGGCCCGAGATGAAATATACGAAGCGGCTTGTCTTTCGAGCGTGCCTCAAGATCGAGACGCGTTGCGATTCCGGAGGTCACGATCTCGTCATAGCAGTGGGGGGGGACACCGTATTTTTCGAACTGCGCCTCCAGATCGGCCTTCGGCCGCGGCGCGTTGGAGAGAAGCACAACCCTTCCGTAGCCCTCCCGGAATTGTTTTAGAGCAAAGACAGCCTGCTCATTTGCCTCATGTCCGTTGTGCAAAACACCCCAAACGTCGCAGATAAGCGCGTCATACTCTTCCGCAACATCGGCAAGTCCTGAAAGAATCTGTGGCGGCAGCATAATCGGGTTTCTCCCTTAGCGGGAGAATAGAATCAAGCGGTCTTGCGAAACGGAATGACCGGCGCTGTGGATTCATTCGTGTCCGCAGCCCTGATCGTGTCGTCGCGAACGGCCCGTGGCTCGCCGAACAGATAGCCCTGCGCGAAATCGACGGCGTAGTCGAGAAGCTGCACGACCGTCTTTTCGTCTTCCACGCGCTCGACGATCAGATTGAGGCCGTTGCGGGCGAGCAGCGTCTTGAAGTCCTCCGGCCCCACGGCGGCACGCGCAGGGCCCATTCCGCCCAGCAGGGTGCGCGCGTTGAGCTTGAGGTGGCGGAACCCGAGACTCTTGAGATTCGCGAAATCAACCGCGAGATTTTCGACATGATCCATCGACAGCGCGAATCCGAGATTGGCGAGATATCTGAGGTTTTGCTCGCCTTTCGCGCCCGCCTTGACCACCGCATCCTGTGCGAATTCGAATACGATCTGTCCCGCGAGATCGCGGTTGTGCTGCATATATTCCAGAAATTGCGGGAAGAATTCCGTATCGGTCAGCGTGTCGCCCGAGATGTTGCAGAACACGCCTATATCGCGGCTCTTCTGCGTTAGTCGGCGCACGATCTGCACACAGCGGAACAGCAGCAGATTGTCGACCACCGACATCAGGCCCGCGGGGGCCGCGACCTTGATGTACTGCGCCGGCATGATGACCGAGCCGTCCTCAGCGCGCAGCCGCGACAGAGCTTCGTAGAAACGCAGCCTGCGTTGCGGCAGACTGACGATCGGCTGCAGATAGAGATCGACGCGATTCTCTTCGAGGCTAGCCCGGATGGTCTCAAGCAACTCCGGCTCGCCGAGCGTGTCGAGATAGCTGCGCGCGCTTTCCGGCGCACGGCGCTCAAGAAGATCGGCTTCGACGGCCTCGTCTTTGGCCTTAGCGGAGATCTTTCCGGCAAAGTCGCGCATCAGGCTTTCGAGCACCTGAAGTTCCGAGACGATTTTTCGCCCCTGCGCGCTTGCCTTCGCCTCGATGGCCTGGCGCATGTCGTCCATCTTTGTCTGCGTTTCGGCAAGCGTTTGTTCGACCAGCGCATTGGCCTGCTTGAGGCGGGAAATCTCGCGAATGGCGGAGCGGCAGCTCTTGCGCGCGGTGATTCCGGCATGAACCTGCAAAGCGAAGATCAGAATCACGCTGCCTGTCAGCACCCCTACCGGAAGCCCGGCAAAAAGCCCGATTGTGCCGCCGACGGCGCCTGCGGCAAACATGGTGATGATGGCGACAAGAAACTTGATCATGCATGTGTCCGACATCGAAACAGTCGATTGTCGCCGAAAGCTCGTTTCCAATCTCTTAACCACGCCGGGCCTTGCGTCCGCTGCAAAAGGGCCCGGCATTAAGTATTTCTTTACGATACCAGCACAGCGCCTATCATCGACTCAGTTTCCGAGGGCCAGCCATGACGACCGCGCACGATTTCACCTTTCGCTCCATCGACGGCGAACCGCTGCCGATGACGAAATTCAAGGGCAATACCGTTCTGGTCGTGAACGTCGCGAGCCAGTGCGGGCTTACGCCGCAATATGAAGGGCTCGAAAAACTCTGGCGCGAGAAACGCGACAAGGGGTTGGTAATTCTCGGCGTTCCCGCCAACGATTTCGGTGGGCAGGAGCCCGGCACGGAAAACGAGATCAAGGCGTTCTGCGAGACGCGGTTCGCAGTCGATTTTCCGATGACCGCCAAAGAGCACGTGATCGGCGGCAAAGCGCATCCGCTCTACAAATGGATCACAGCCGAACTCGGCGAGGATGCCGCGCCGAAGTGGAATTTCCACAAATACCTGTTCAACAAGGACGGAACGATCGCGGGGACATTCGGCTCGCGAACCGAACCGGATGCCCCCGATCTTGTTGCAGCGATCGATGCGGCCTTGAAAGCCTAGTTCACCGTCACGTTCACCGGCGTCGATGGAATGCCATTGGCGACGACAACCAGCGTGCTCGCGCCGGTTTCGGTAGCCGATGAGACGTCGAAGTTGGTTGTGATCGTCGCCGACCCGGTTGCCACGCCCATCGAGCTGTGATCATGCGTACGCTCATAGAACACATGGCCGGTCGCGGTGTTCGTGATGCGCACCAGCGGATAGTTGGTGTGCGTATCGAACTCGTCGCCAAAGGCGCCGCCCTGGTTCAGTCCGTTGAATTGCGTGCCGGAGATTTGATAGGTCGAACCGCGCGTGACACTGGACGGCGACGCGCTAACCGTAGGCGCCCAGGACGGGTCCGGATTGCCCGTTCCCTTGTAGACCGCAAAGCCGCCAACCAGCACTTCGCCTGTCGGAAGCGGCATTAGGACGCCGCCGGCGCCGTTTGCGGACTGCCGCGTTAGATTCGTGCCGTCGAATTCATAGAGCTGGCCGCTATAGCCTTCCGCCAACGCATTGCCGTTGGGAAGAATCGAGACAGGATCGTCGAATGCCTGATCGCCGTTCGGGAAATCCGGGCCAGCCGTCCAGTGACCGGTCTTGTCGGTCTTGCTAGGCGGGGTCCAGATTGCGGTGTGGCCTTTGGTATCGCCATCTGGAATCGAACCAGTGGCGAACACGGTTCCGTCCGGGCGACGAATAGCGGCGCCGGTTTCGCCCGGCGGATCGTAGCACTTGTTCTTCGGGCCGTACTCGATGCAATCCCCACAGCAGTTCTGAGGTCCGCGCAGGTCGACCGGCGTGTCGCCGGCGCTCACCCATTTACCCTTCTCAGGAAGATAGCGCTCGGTGTGCGGATGCGCTTTCACGTCAATGGTCAGGAAAGTTCCATCGGGCTGCAGCACCCAGCCCTCTTCCGCGTTCCAGCCCTGCTTGCCTTTCGACGGAATGGCGGTCCATGTCAGGGTCGCCGGATCGAGCGCCGCCATCTTTGTCTTGAACTTGTAGCCAAGGACGAAACGACCATCCGGCAGAACGATTGCAGGCGTATCGCCGATATTGGTCCAGCCCTTGGGTGGATCGAGCATTGTCCAGGTATTCTTGATCGGATCGTAGACAGCGCTTTGGTTTGTGAAGGCGAACTGGCCAAAATTGTATTCGCCGCCGGAAATGATCACCCGTCCGTCGGCAAGCACGGCTTCGGCCTGCGCATAGGGCGAATATCCCGACGGCAAACTTGCCAGCTGGGTCCACGTGCCGTTCTGATAGCTGCCCTTGTTGTCCGGCGTCAGCTTCCAGAAATCGGTTTCATTGCCGCCCTGCGCGAGCACCGTTCCGTCGGTCAGCTGCATGGTGATAATTGCGCCATCGGGAATCTGATGCGCTAGGTTGGTCAAAGTGCCAGCCTCGCTGGGGGCGGTGGCCAAAAACAGGGCAAGCAACGGTATAAGCCGGCGGAGCATCGCAAATCCCTCTCATTTCCTTGGAACGGCGGGACGCTACCACTCTCAGGGATTTTTGGAATAGGCCTTGGTGCGCATCGTGACGAGTTCTTCCGCCGCCGTTGGGTGCAACGCAATAGTCGCGTCAAAATCCGATTTTCTCGCGCCCATTTTCAGTGCAACCGCCGCGAGTTGGATGATTTCGGCCGCACCCCAGCCGAAAATGTGACAGCCGAGCACCTGCTGTGACTTCTGATCCACAATCATCTTGAAAAGCGAGCGCTCCTCGCTCCCGGTCATGGTGTGCTTCAGGGGCTTAAAGGTCGATTTGTAGACATCGACGGAGTGTCCCATGCCGAGCGCCTTCATCTCGCTCATGCCCACCGTGCCGATCTCGGGTGTCGTGAACACGGCGCTCGGAACGAGTTCGTGATCCGGCGAAGTCGGATTGTTCTCGAACGCGGTCTTCACGAAACACATCGCTTCATGGATTGCGACCGGCGTGAGTTGCAGACGATCCGTCACGTCGCCGATGGCATAGATATTTTCCGCGGTCGTGCGCGAATAGCGATCGACAACAACCTCGCCTTTCCTGCCCAATTGCACGCCGGCTTTCTCGACATGCAGCATCTCGGTATTCGGCGCGCGGCCGATGGCCAGCATGATCTGGTCGCATTCGATAACGCCGCTCTTGTTCGTCTCGGCGTGCAGGCAATTGCCGCGCTTTTCGACCTTGGTGAACTCGCAGCCCAGCATCACGTCGATGTTGCGGCGCTTCATCGAATCCATCAGGGCATCGCGCAGATCGTCGTCGAATCCACGCAGCGGCTTCTCGCCGCGATAGACCAGTGACACCTTCGCGCCGAGACCGTGAAAAATGTGCGCGAACTCCAGTGCGATGTAACCGCCGCCCGCGATCAGGATACGCCCCGGCAATTTGTCGAGATGGAACGCCTCGTTCGAGGTGATGCAGAGATCGCCGCCGGGCACAATATGCGTCGTACCCATCTCGCGCGTCGGCCGGTTGCCGGTCGCGATCAGGATCTTGTCGGCGGTAACAGTCTTGTCGGAATTGAGAAGCCGTATGCTGTGCGGATCCTCGAACACCGCGCGGTCGCCGAAGATCGTCACCCCCGCCGCTTCGACATTCTTTGTGTAGAGCCCTTCCAGTCGCGCGATCTCTTTATCCTTGTTCGCGATCAGGGTCGGCCAGTCGAATTTGCGTTCTGCGACCGTCCAGCCATAACCCTCGGCGTCGTGGAATTCCGCGCCGAAATGGCTGGCATAGACAAACAGCTTCTTCGGGATGCAACCGCGGATGACGCAGGTCCCGCCCATGCGGTATTCCTCGGCCAGAGCCACGCGCGCGCCAGTCGCGGCCGCCATGCGGCTGGCCCGGACACCGCCGGAGCCGCCGCCGATGACGAAAAGGTCATAGTCAAATGCGGTCATGAGCGCGGCTCCACTTCTGCTATGATCCGCTTAACCGAGGTTGGGCGGCCAAACAACGATGACGATACGGACACGCATGCGACCGCTGACTGTGCTTGCTCTTGGCGCGATGTTGAGCGGCTGCGTCGGCGACAAGGCCGAGTTCGTCCACTCGGTCTGGCGCACCGGTGACGGCGCGCCGGTCGTTTCGACTGCGTTCTATGTAACGGACCGCGAACCCGACCCGGGATGGTCCGGCGGCTTCGCCAAGCATTGGGCCGATGCGCCCTCCTGCGGCGCGATCGAGGCGACGATCCCGGCACTCAATCTTCCGGACCAGCCGATTCCCAGCGGCTCGATACGCCCGCTTTCCGCACTTCAATGCGGCAATGGCATGGCTGGCATTGCGTCGGCGATAGCCTTGGCCGCGCGCACAAGGAACTGCAACGAAGTCTTTCTGTATGTTCACGGCTTCAACACGCTGTTCGACGGTGCGGTGTTACGCGCCGCGCAGCTTGTCGACGACACCAAGTCGGGCTGCATCGCTGCCACCTTCGACTGGACCAGTGAAGGCGAAATCGGTCGTTACATTCCCGACATTGAGCATAGCGGCTATGCCGTGCCGCTGCTGGCCGAATTTCTACGCGCGCTGGCGGCGCAAGACCTTCGCATCGACATTCTGGCCCACTCGATGGGCAACCGCGTCCTGTTGCAATCCCTGGCCGCCCTCAGATACCGCAGCGATCGCCCGCGCGCCGACTTCATCGATCAGATGATCCTCGCCGCCGCCGATGTCGGCGCCGATCCGGCGAACAACGATTTCGTGCATCTGCTGGCGGACGCCAGGCCGTTCGTGCATCGCATGACGATCTACGCATCGGCGGGCGATGCCGTCCTCGCGGTATCGGCGGTTGCGCATGGAAATGTGTCCCGCGCGGGCCATAGGCCAATCGGCGACGGCAAATTGCAGACGCCCGCGGCGCGCGACCATATCATCGATGTCGTGGATGCGACCGATGCGCCCGCGGAACTGCTTGGCCATTCTTATTTCGCGATGTCCTATGAAGCGATTGGCGACACCGCTCTCGTTCTGCGCGACGCACCGATTGAAGCGCGCACCGACACGCTCATATGCAAGACGCATGATGACGGTCCCTGCGATCCCACGTTCCCGCACTATCATTTGATTGTTGCGAATGACCGAAAACCGGATTTCTTTGTGCGCTTGATCCGAAAACTAGCGCCGTTGGTACCGCGCATCGAACTTTCGCCACTTAGCGGCGCGCCGGAATAACCTCGACTTCGCCGGCATGGGCGATGATGAGCGTGGTCGCGATACCGACGAACAGCCCGTGCTCCACAACACCTGGTACGGCGGACAATGCGGCCGCGAGCACCCTTGCGTCCTTGATCGCGCCGAACGCGCAATCATAGACAAGATTGCCGCTATCGGTGCGCACCAGTCCGCCATCACGCATCCGCGGCTTGATCGGCACATTGGCATATCCGAGTTGTGCGACTGCGGCCTCGATCCGATTCGCCGTGGCGCCATGGCCGAACATCACGACCTCTACCGGCAGCGGAAACTTGCCGAGACGCGCGACGAGTTTGGTTTCGTCGGCGATCACGACCATCGCCTTCGACGATGCCGCCACGATCTTCTCGCGCAGCAATGCCGCACCGCCGCCCTTGATGAGATTGAAATCGCGGTCGGCTTCGTCCGCGCCGTCCACCGTCAGATCGAGCGGCGCCATCGCATCGAGATCGCCAAGCGGAATGCCGAGGGTGCGGGCCGTCTGCGCCGTGCGCTCGGAGGTCGCAACACAATCGACCTCCAACCCGCCGTGCACACGCGCCGCCAGAAGCTCCAGAAATGCTTCCGCTGTCGAGCCGGTCCCGAGGCCGAGCTTCATGCCGTGCCGGACGAAATCCAGCGCCTTGGCCGCGGCATTACGCTTGAGCGAATCCTGCGTGGTCATGGCCAAGACCTAGCGCAAAACGCGCACCACCGTCATATCGCCGCCCGACGGCTATCTATTGTCGAAAGGGCTGGACACGCAACCTGAAATGTTCTTTATTTGTTCTTATTCAGGTTTAAGCCCAATCAATTCAGCACCAGCGTCCGGGAGGGAAACGATGCCGAAGCTGACTTTGTGGATTTTGCCATTCGCTGTTGTAGCCGCCATTTTTGGCGGCGTTCTCACAAGTGCCCAGACAGGGCGCGCGTCGAGGCCGGAATTCGCGTCCGCACAATCGCAAGGGCATATCGTCTGGTCGCACGGCCATGATGGTGCAAACGCCAATGCCGAAGAACACTGGCAGAAGCATGGCCGCGAATTTCCCGAATTCCATAGCGCACAGGATTATGAACGCGGCGCCCAGGCCTTCGTCACTACGCCTCCAGCCGGCACTCTGACGAAGCACCGTGCAAATGGCGATACTCTGTTCTTCAATCCCGCGACGAATACTTTCGCCGTGGCCGACCGGCGCGGCCAGCCGCGCACCTTCTTTCGGCCGAACAATGGCCGCGCCTATTGGGACCGCCAGTGATAGCGAAGCACGCGCTGCCCTGCCCGTGCTGCGGATCGAAGGTGCTGCGCGAACGCGGCGCCTTCGAGATTTGCTCCGTTTGCGGTTGGGAAGACGATCCGGCGCAGGCCAAGGACTCCGATCTCGCCGGCGGTGCGAACACAATGAGCCTGAGCGACGCGCGCGCTGCATGGCAGGCGCGTGCTACTCGACAGTAACGCTCTTCGCCAGATTGCGCGGCTGATCGACGTCGGTGCCCTTGGCGATCGCGGCGTAGTAAGCAAGCAGCTGCGCCGGGATTGCATAAAGGATCGGTGCAATGAAGGAATCCGCGTCAGGCACTTCGATCTTCGCCCAGACGTCGTCACCGGCATGGGTGAGACCGGCGGCTTCGGAGATCAGCAGCACCTTGCCGCCGCGCGCCATCACTTCCTGCATGTTCGACACCGTCTTCTCAAAGAAGGAGTCGTGCGGCGCCATTACGATGACCGGCACGTCTTCATCAATCAGCGCAATGGGGCCATGCTTCATCTCACCCGCAGCATAACCTTCAGCGTGGATGTAGGAAATTTCCTTCAGTTTCAGCGCACCTTCCATGGCGAGCGGAAAACTGGGCCCACGGCCGAGATAGAGAACATCCCGCGCCTTGGCGACTTCCTGCCCCAGAAGCTCGATCTTCGCTTCCGATTTCAGGAACTCGACGATGTGACGCGGGATTTCGAGCAGCGCGGTGCAGAGTTTCTTTTCGTCTTCTGCACTCAACGTTCCACGCTGCCGTCCGGCCGCGATCGCAAGCGCCGCCAACGCCGCAAGCTGACACGTAAACGCCTTGGTGGAGGCCACGCCGATCTCAGGCCCCGCGAAGATCGGCAGCACGATATCGGCATCGCGCGCGATGGAGCTTTCCACCACATTGACGAGCGCGAGCGTCGTCTGGCCGTTCGCTTTCGCGTCTCGTAGCGCGGCCAACGTGTCCGCGGTCTCGCCCGATTGTGAGATAAAGAGGGCCGCGCCATCTTTGGGATAGACCGGATCGCGGTAGCGCAGCTCAGATGCGAAATCGATCTCCACCGGCATCCGCGCGAGCTTTTCGAACCAGTATTTACCGACGAGGCCCGCGTAGTACGCCGTGCCACAGGCCGAGATCGTCAGCCGCGAGGCCTTCGCCAAAGTCTTCGCGAGCTTGTCGTTGTCGAGCTCGACATTGGGTCCGGCCGCATCGAGATAATGCGCCAGCGTGTGGCCGATGACTTCCGGCTGCTCGTGAATTTCCTTTGCCATGAAGTGACGGTGACCGGCCTTGTCGACCAGCGCGGATGACGCATTGGTGATCACGACTTCCCGGTTCGCTGGCCGTCCCTTGGCATCGTAGATCGAGACCCGATTGCCGCGCACAATGGCGACATCGCCATCTTCCATATAGGCGACGCGGTTGGTGAAAGGCGCAAGCGCAAATGCGTCGGAGCCGAGATAGGCTTCGTGTTCGCCATAGCCGACAGCCAACGGACTACCCTTACGCGCACCGATGAGAAGAGACTCTTCGTCGCGGAAGATCATCGCCAATGAATAGGCGCCTGTGAGACGGCGCACGGCCTCCTGCGCCGCGTTCTCGGGCTTCATACCCTGGTCGAGATAATCCGAGATCAGATGGACAGCGACTTCGCTGTCGGTTTCGGATTCAAACTTATGACCTTTGGCGAGCAGTTCGCTTCGCAATTCGCGGAAATTTTCGATGATGCCGTTGTGAACGATGGCAACGCGTGCGTTGGCGTGCGGATGGGCGTTGATGACCGTCGGCGCGCCATGCGTCGCCCAGCGGGTGTGGCCAATACCCGTGCGGCCGGGAAGCGGATGCCTGTGCAACTCGGCATCGAGCTTCGATAGTTTGCCGGGCGAGCGACGGCGCTCAATCGAACCATCGACCAGCGTGGCGATGCCTGCGGAATCATAGCCGCGATATTCCAGGCGCCTCAGCGCCTCCAGGATGATCGGAGCGACCTCCTGAGTGCCCGCGATACCGACGATGCCGCACATACTGCATTCTCCTACGCGTGTGGCCCTCATGCTTCGACAAGCTCAGCATAAGGGTTTGCTCGAACCCTCGCCCTGAGCCCGTCGAAGGGTGAGAGAAAGTTCGCTTTATTTCTTCTTCGCTTTTTCGGCTTTCTTCCGTGACCGGAATTTCTCCGCCCAGCCGGGAATTTCCTTTTGCTCTGCGCGTGTCACGGCAAGCGCATCTTTCGAAACAGGCTTTGTGATCACTGAACCCGCGCCGACATAAGCGCCGTCGCCAATCTTGACCGGCGCCACAAGCGCCGAGTCCGAACCGATGAACGCGCCATCGCCGATTTCAGTGCGGAACTTGTCGAAGCCGTCATAGTTGCAGGTGATGGTGCCCGCACCGATATTCGCGGCATCACCAATCGTCGCGTCGCCGAGATAGGCGAGATGGTTGGCTTTCGAACCCTTGCCGATGGTGGAGTTCTTCACTTCAACGAAATTGCCGATATGCGCGCCCTCGCCAATCACTGCGCCAGGCCGGAGCCGCGCGTGCGGGCCAATGATGGCACTCCTCTTCACTTCAGCACCTTCAAGCACGGAATGACTTTTGATCTCCGCGCCGCTGCGCACCGTTACACCGAGTCCGAAGACGACATAGGGACCGACCTGCGCATCCGCCTCAAGAACCGTGTCGTGGGAGAGGAATACGGTTTCCGGCGCAGTCAGGCCAACGCCGTTAGCCAGCGCAGTGCAGCGCAGACGTGCCTGCATCGCCGCTTCGGCTTCGGCGAGTTCGGCGCGGGAATTCACACCCATCATCTCGCCCTCGTCCGCCACGGCAATGGCGCAGCCCTGTCCGTCGGCCTTCGCAAATTTCGGAACGTCAGTAAGGTAGTATTCTTTTTGCGTGTTGTCGTTCTCAAGCTTCACAGCCCAGCGGAAGAATGCTTTCGCGTCCGCCGCCATGATGCCGGCGTTGCAGAGATCGACCTTGCGCTCATCTTCATTCGCATCGCGATATTCGACGATGCGGTCGAGCAAGCCCTCCTTGCCCGCAATCACGCGGCCATAGGCCGTGCTCTGGGAACAGAACGCGACAATCGCCAGACCGGCATTCTTCCGCGCTTCAAACGAGGCATCGAGCGTCTTCGCGGTCATCAGCGGCATGTCGCCGTAACAGATCACGACCTCGCCATCGAAATCCGAAAGAGCCGGTGCCGCCGCGGCGGCCGCATGCCCGGTACCAAGCTGTTTGTCCTGAATCGCGGTCTGTGCGCCTTGCGCTTCGGCGAACGCGCGCACCGCCACACCGTCTGGCGACGTCACGACGACGATGCGCTCCACGCCGGCGCCGCGCGCCGCCGCGATCACATGGCCAAGGATCGGAAGGCCCGCAACCGCGTGCATGACCTTAGGCTTCGCGGATTTCATCCGCGTGCCCATGCCTGCCGCAAGGATCACTGCCGCGCGTGTCATAGCTTGCCGTAACCTGTTACAGAAAAAGGGTAAAGTGACGATTCGTGACGCTATATTGCCGCCCGCGCGGCTGAATGGAAGCTTAATGCATCCCGCCCTGATCTTCGACCTCGACGGCACGCTCGTCGATACCGCACCCGATCTGTTGGGTGCCCTGAACGCCACCCTGATCCGTGAAGGCCGCGCGCCGGTCAATCATTCCGACCTGCGCCATCTGGTCGGCTTCGGCGCGCGGACGATGATGATCGAGGCGTTCAAGATGACCGGCGACCCAATGGACGAGGCACGCCTGCCGGCGTTGATCGACGATTACATCGCGCACTACAGAAAGCATATCGCTGTCGCGAGCCGGCCCTTCCCCGGTGTCGAAGAAACCCTTGCCGCGCTAAAGGCCAGCGGCGCGCGACTGGGTGTCCTCACCAACAAGCCACAAGAATTGACCGATCTTCTTCTTCCCGCGCTCGATCTCGCGAAATATTTCGACGCGGTCCACGGCGCAGGGCGCTTTAGCTACAACAAGCCTGACGCGCGCGTATTTCACCATGTCGTTGACGAACTCGGCGGCGGTCCCAGCCTCATGATCGGCGACAGCGCAACCGATGTCGCGACCGCGCGCGCCGCGAGCGTGCCGGTGATCCTTGTCTCCTTCGGCTACACCCCCGAGCCGGCATCCACATTGGGCGGCGACGCGGTGGTGGACAGGTTCGACGAAATCCCGGCCCGGATGACGGAACTCTTGCGATCCGCGTAACTTAGCCGTCCGGCTGATGAACTTTCGGCAAAGCGCGACGGAAGCCAGTTCTCAAGCTGTTTTAGCGAACGGCAACGCCTCATCACGAGCCGTTCCATGGCTGGGAACAATTCGGCACGCGAGCCGCTCATCGCGTATCTGATCACCGTGCATACGGAGCCCGAAATCTTCGGCCGCTTGGTGCGCGCGCTCGCGGCGCCCTGGACACGCTTCTTCGTGAATGTCGATGCGCACGTGCCGATCGAACCTTTTGCCGAACAGGTCCAAAGCCTCGCCAACGTCGCGCTAATCGACAATCGTGTCGCGGTGAACTGGGCGGGTTTCAGCCAGGCCGAGGCGACGCTGCGTATGCTTCGCGCTGCATTCGGTACGGAAGAACCGTTTGCGCGCTACGTCCTGCTGAGCGGCGCCTGCTATCCGGTCGCCGGCAACCTCGCCATTCGCGATGTCCTTTGCTCGAGCGAAATCGAATACATGAGCGCGGAGCCAATGCCGGACCCACGGCGCACGAAAGCGATCACCCGGCTGACGCGCTGGCATTTCGAAGGCGGTCAGCGGCGCAAGGGCACGAGGGCCGCACTGATCCGCGTGCTGAATGGGATTACGCGGCACGGTCCGCCGCGCAGCATCGCATGCGGGTTGGCGGGGCTGGCGCCGTATTGTGGGAGCAATTGGTGGGCGATCTCGGATCGAGCCGTGCGCCTCATTCTCGACACCGTCGAGGCGCGGCCGAAGCTCGTCGAATTTTTCCGATACACCGATTGCCCCGATGAATGCTTTTTTCAAACCATTCTGTCGAACAGCGCGCTTTCCCAGAACCTCGGACGCTGTCTCACTTTCACTGATTGGACAGCGAAAGGCCGCGGACCGCGACTGATCGATGATTGTCATCTCAATTGGCTGTTGGACGGCCACCCACCACCGCTAGGCATCATCCAACAGCCATATCTGTTCGCGCGAAAGTTCACGTCGGCGAATGCGCGCCTTTTGGGGCGTATCGATGCCTTCCGAAGGTCGCAAGATGCGGCATTGCTTCGCTCGGCATTGGCCGGCGTAGCCGAACCGGCGCTCGCGCGGACTGCGACCTTCAGATAGGCTTTCCCGGCAAAGCACCGCACGCCGGGCATGACCGACAAAGATCACGCGCCCATTCTCAAAGCCGAATACATCGTCAAGACGGTGGAACGGCTGCGCGCCCGCATCACCGAGCGATTTCCCGATTCCGGTCTGGCGAAAGTCGCTTCCGACCTCGCCGAAACCGCGCGCGCCACCGCTGCACGCGTGGAAGAACTGTCGAAGCCGAACTACCTGCTGCGCGCCCTGGCAGTACTTGCGGTCATTGTTGGGCTGATCGCGCAGGTTTATTTCGCGGAGATCATCGATTGGTCGAATGTGCTGCGAAAGGCCGATCCTGTCGGTCTTACGCAGGGCCTCGACGCCATCGTCAACCTTCTGATTCTGGCGTTCGGCGCCATCTGGTTCGTGTTGACGCTCGAACAGCGTCTCAAGCGCCGCCGCATGCAGGGGCGGCTCTACGAATTGCGGGCCTTCGCCCATGTCGTGGACATGCACCAGCTCACCAAAGACCCGACCGTGGTGCTGAGCGGCAGCAAACCCACGGAGTCCTCGCCCGAGCGCCGCATGAGCGAGTTCGAGCTGTCGCGCTATCTCGATTATTGCGCCGAGATGCTCGCACTCATCGCCAAGCTAGCGGCACTCTATGGCGGACAGACGCGCGACCGCGAAGTGATCGCGTCCGTGAACGAGGTGGAAGACCTGACCTCCAATCTCGGACGCAAGATCTGGCAAAAGATCATGATTCTGAGCGACCTCGACGAGCGCCACGCCGAAAGACAGCGATGAAGCGTATGGCCACTAGCGCCCTCGCCGCCAGCCTCACGATCGCCACGCCGGCGGCTGCGAGTTCGAGTTATCAGGAATTGCTCACACGTCCGAGACCCACGCCCGACCAGCACATCGCCTATGGCAAGGATGCTCTCCAGGTCGGCGATCTCTATCTGCCGAAAAGCAACGGTTCGCATCCCACTATCGTCCTCATCCATGGCGGGTGCTGGCTCGCCGAACTTCCAGGTCGTGAGCTGATGGACCCAATGATCGAGCCGTTGTGCGCGCGCGGCTTCGCGATCTGGAACATCGAATATCGCCGGATCGGGCACGACGGCGGCGGCTATCCCGGCACCTTTCTTGATACCGCCAGCGCGATCGATAAGTTGCGAACGCTCGCGCCGCGCTATCATCTCGATCTCGCGCGTGTCGTGACGGTCGGACATTCCGCGGGCGGACATCTCGCGATCTGGGCGGCGGCGCGTCCGCGCATCGCAAAAACGAGCACGCTTTATAAGAACGACCCGCTGCCCATACACGCCGCCGTCAGCCTGTCAGGCATTCTGGATCTCGAATCCTATCGCGGAACAGGCCCGGACGCGTGCGGCGGGCAGCCGACCATCGACGGTCTCATAGGCAAGCGCGCCACCCCCTTTGCCGACACACCCCCTGCATGGCTGGTGCCATCGGGCGTGCATCAGGTGATTTTCTCCGCCGACCTCGATCGCATCGTGCCCGCGCCGTTCGGTCATGCCTACGCAAAAAGGGCCAAGGCCGCCGGCGACCGCGTCGATGATGTCGAGATCAGGGGCGCAGGCCATTTCGAGATGATCGATCCAAAATCGGCGGCGTGGCCCATCATTGAATCCGCCATCGTTGCAGCTGCGGAGTAGCTTCTTTCGTCAGACGCTTGACGGCATTCCGGCTCGCGCCCTATAGGGCGGTTCCGCCTTTACGAGGCAGGCGGGCGCGTAGCTCAGCGGGAGAGCACTCCCTTCACACGGGAGGGGTCACAGGTTCAATCCCTGTCGCGCCCACCATTTAACCCAGTAAATACAGCGATCTACGGCATACGGTGTAACGATACCACACCGTAAAATCTGCTGGGGTTGCAGCCGGGGTTGCGAAAACCGGACCCCAATTTGCGCCCAAAACCGCGGCGTTTAGCAACATTTCGCCCAGCCTTTTTTGCAGGCGGCAACTAAATGGGCTTGGTACGCCCCACGGCAAGCGCCATGGCGCGTCGGAAGGCGGTACCAATAATGCCTGTACCGCGCCAACGACGACCGCCACGCCCACTTTAACCCGCGGATGATTAGAACGCTGACAACCACTTGCTCAACTCGTCGTCGGTGTTAATCCCGCTCGCGCGAAGCACATCGAGAATATCCCGCGCGCAAATTATCACGATGGGGTGCTGGTCTTCCTTTATCTCCTGGTAAGCCTGCGTCGCGACGTATGATGTCGTGACGAGAATTCCGAACTGTCGGTGCCTCAATCTTGAAATCAGCCTGGAGAGTTCTTTAACGCCAACTGAATTGGCGAAGCTGTAACACTTGGCTTCCAGCGCAAAGTCCACCAGCACGGCCGACGGACCTTTTCCGATTCGGAACTTAGGCAACTGCTCCTGCGTGGGCAGCAACGGCAGGCCACCCGCCGCATCACCCTGCAACAAACCGACAACGCCGTTGGCCCGCGCTTCACATTCGTAAAATTCCAGCAAACCCGCGCCGGGCATTGCTTCTACAATCAGCATCGAGAACCCCCATACCAAAGCATCACATCTATCCGGCGAGTAGCCCGCGCGGCTGCGATCAAAGTCAGACGTCAAGCTGCAAAGCTGGTCTTCCAACTGCGCAAACGCGCCAACATGACTTATGCGGCGCTGCTCGTAGAGCGCGCTCACAGGTTCGGCACGGGCAACCTTGCCCCGGCTGGCATGCACGCTGCGATACGCCACGTTGGGGTCAACCTGGCGCAGAACGGCCTCGCACATATCGCCGCCTTGGTTTACTTCGGCCACGACGAAGTCCGCCTTGAAGCGATGGTAGGCAGCAATCGCGGTGCGCGCCCATTCGTGCGGCTGGTAACGTCCAGACAAGTCCGCCAGCACATAGCCATGGCCGTCGCCGTCCACCGCGCAAACCACAATGCCGGTCTCATCCGCGTTTTCGCCGCTGGTGGTTGCGGGATCAACGGCCACCACCACGCGCACCAAGTCATCCGGCGCGGCCGTCACGCGGGCTTCGTCTATCCATTCGCGCTGCCACAGCGCACCGGGCACATCGTTCAACAGTTCGGCATCCAATTCCTGTCTGCCCAAGCGCGTGCCCTGATAGCGCCGCACGATTTCATTCAGGAACGTGGGGGCCAAGTTCGCGGCATTTTCCCGGGTCGTGCCACGAGACACGACAACGTCCTGCCCTTCGCGCGCCAGCAAATCGCGGATCAGCTTGATGGGCCGTGGCGTGGTGGTCGCTACGCAGCGTGGGGCCTTGCCCAGCCGCAAGCCGAACATCGCCATGTCCCACGTCTCTATTACATATTGCCAACTGGCGAGTTCATCAGCCCAAAGCAGGTCATGCTGGGGGCCGCGCAAGCGGTCCGGTTCTTCCGCGCTGAACGCCGTGGCAATCGCGCCGTTGGGCCACGTCAGGCGGCGCTTGCTCACTTCATATATAGGGCGGCACCAAGGACTGGATACCGCAAGCAGACCGGACTCGCCTTCTATCATCACGTCGCGCAGATCGGCGCTGGTGGCACCCACCAATGCCACGCGCCGGGCACGCCCGCTTTCAACTTCCGCCCGCACATATTCACTGCCCGCACGTGTTTTGCCGAAGCCACGCCCGGCGAGCAGTAGCCAGATGGACCATGCGCCGGGCGGCGGCAGCTGGTTAGGCCGGGCGTGCAGCGTCCAGTCGGTTTCCAGCGCATCGGCAAGCTGGCGGAACATGGTTGGGGTGTCATGCGGCGTCGGCATGCGTGCCCTCGATCATCTGCGGCAGTTTCTGGGCTGGGGCAGCGTCATCCAGTTCTCGGAACGCCTGCACCACCGCGCGGCGCGCATCGGGGAACGGTGCAAGGGCTTGTATCAACTTGGTTTGCAAATTCAGGAATGTTGGGCTGGCCAAGATGTTGATGTTCGTCACGTTGTTGGGCGTGGCGTACTTCTGCAACCGGCCTGTCAGCTCGCTAAGGAAGCGCAAGTTTTCCAGCAGCCGTCCTGCCAGCACCGCCGTTGCATTGCGGTCGCCGGCTTCAACGCTGGCGTCGAAGGCGTGGTATAGCTTGCCGCGAATGTTCTGCAGATGATGCAACAGGCCGTTGCTTTCTTCCGTCAGCATCGCTTCCAGTTCAACACCGGGCTTCAATGCCTTAACCACCGCCGCGCTTTTCATGGCGGGGCTGACGTGGTTCTTAAAATGGCGGAACGCGGCGTCGGCAGAGACGGCGAAGCGTTCTGCTATCGCGCGCTTGGACACGCCGGAAGCCATTAGGTGTTCAATGCGGCTGCGTTCCACATGGACGCAGATCGTGCAGCGCGGGTTTGCCTTCTTCTGGCTATTTGATTTGCGCTTGGTCACGGTTCACCGATTAAAGGGGCGGTCCAGCGGCAGGAGGAAAGGAACCCGCCGCTGGACCTAGAAGCATGCGCATCCGCTCACATGCCCCGTTCTGTTCATTGCGCGTGTTGCGGCGCTAGCTGCCAGCCATCCCGCAACAACGCGGCGCTGTACATTGATGGGATCGTGTAAGTGCCGTCCGCGTTGGCAAACACCTGTCCAGCGGGAAGCTGCACAACGCTTGGCTCTCTGCCGGGCGGCGGAATGATGGTGACGAGCATCATGTGCAGTCCTCCATTGTCGCTTCCGGCTGACGCATCAAGCGTTCGGCGTATGTCTGCCAGTGCTGATGCGCGGCTTTGATTTCCCCTTGCATGGGCCACATCTCGTGGGTGACCGGCACGCTTTGCGCCGCTTCCGTTGCGCGCTGTTCTTCAAGGTAGCTGCGCAGGCCGAACAGATTGGCTGACTGCTCATTGGCCAGCGCGATGGTGGCATTCAGTTGTTCGCGCAGCGCCGCAACATCTTCTAACATCACAGCATGCACATAGTCGGGTAGTGCATTGCGCAGTGCGGTGACATCATTCACCGCCTGCGTTTGCCGCGCGCCATGTTCTGGTTCGGCGGCAGCGATTGTCGAACTGATGCGCTTTGCATTGGCCAACGCTTCTTCATTGCACTGGCGGGCGTAAGCATCGGCTACCGGCATCGGCCCTTCTGGATTGGCAGCCCACGCCTTCATGGCGTCTTCTTCGCAGCGTGTTTGGGTTTGCAGCACGCTAAGGCAGCGCGCCTCTACATCTTTGCCTGCTTGCATGCGGCCCCATACGACTCGCAGAGCGTCGTAGCGGTGCTGGGCAGCCGCTATGCGGGCAAGGTGGTTCGACAGCGCTGTGCGACTCCCTGTGGCCGCTGGCGTGGCGGTCGAAGGCGCGGCGGCGGGTACAACGGTTAGTGCGGTCATGCAGGCCCCTTTCCATGCGCTGCACCCGCAAAATGCCGGTGCGCTTGGCGGGCACCATTGCGCCGCATCCTGCGTCTGACAATTTCATTTAATCCGTGTACGCACTAACGCGCGCTGTGCAGCACGATACGTTCGTGCCGTGCGGTGCCAAGCGGGCAGCACAATTCGCGCCGCACACCCCCTATAAGGGCCTGCTCAAGGAAAAATAACTCAGGTGCGCAAACGGGATAGCGTTCTGCGATAGGTCCCGGGGTTGCAGCGGGGCATCGACAAGCGAAAATAATGCGCTGGCAGCACCCGGCGCGGGTGCCATGGCAGGACGGTACAGGCATGGCCCAAAGGGAAAGCCGTTCACTCGCAGCGCGGTAAGGCCGGGGCATTGGTGCGCGAGTGCGACGAGGCGCGAGAGTTTTTCGTCACCAGCACTATGCCACGCTGCATTCCGCGATGCTTCAACCTGCGCAGAGCGTGGAAGGTTGCAGTGAGGGTTGAAGCGCGAAAAAACCGTAGGCGCGGCTTGGCTTTGTAGCCCCTGCCGCTTCAACCACTTCAACCCTTCAACCTTTTTCAAAACCAACAGTTATACAAATACGATTGCCCGCCACCGCCCCTGTTGGGCTTTGCGCCGCCGTGGCTCCCAGCCTGCAAAACGGTTGAAGGTTGAAGTAGCGACGTTCCAATTGGGCATTACTCAAACCCCGCCAACGGCTTACGCACGCTTCAACCCTTGCTGCAACCTTGTGGGGTTGAAGCACGCCACCTACCCAGAGGCGGGCGGCGTAGCCCAAGGGGTGTTAGACTGTTCCGGCAGCCACAGCACGGGCATCTCCGGCAGCGCGTAGCCTCGCCTTTCAAAACGGCGGCTTCGAAGAAGCCGCTCCGGCTGGCGGTCCTTCGCCAGCCGTTTGCCAGCCACGATCATCGCGGGGCTTCCATTCGGTGGTGCTTGCATCCCATTCGCCGTGCAGACCCATCTTTTCTAGTTCGGCGCGCACTTCCAGAAGCGGACGCAGCTTGAACATGCGGCGTTGGCGACGGCGCACCTTATGCTCCATCGAGTCAGGCACGTTATGTACCGGGATTGGAATGCGCCCTTCTTCGCAGAAACATTCGCGGCTGACGTTGCGCCCCACGAAGTCGAGCCGACCGGCCATGTCCAGCTCTTTGGCGAGCAATGGTTCCATTCCCTTTTTCGCGCTCATGAGCAGGCTTGTTTCTTCAAAGTCCTCTCCGGCGCTTTCCAAAATGCCGCTTGAGCTGACCCAGCCTGCACCATCTGGCTTCCAGCCGTCGTGATCCGGCGCGACGCCGAACTCTGCCATCCTGATGATGGCATGCTGCCACGCTGGCCGGGTGTGTTGCTGCTGATCGTGCAGCGCGCTTGTTTTAGGTACGGCGCGAACGTCAAAGTCAGCCAGGTCATACGTCTTTAGAAAGTGCAGAAGGTTCTGGTAGCCGCCCTCAACCAAGTCGGCGTCTATCGCGGCGAAGTACGCAGTATCTTGTTGCTTGTCCTTGCCCACATCCAGCACGAAGTAACGCCGCTCATCCTCGCTGGCACGCACTGCGTAATCTTCGTTTGTGGACATGATCAGGTGGATGAAGTTTGGTGATTGTACGATGTCTTGGCCCTTGCCTTCGATGGCCAGCATGTCTTCGGTGATGATTGTCTTCAAAACCGAGTCATGTTTGCGGTCGCCAGCATAAAACGCCTCGTCGGCAAACAAGATGATGCAATCGCGCTGATGGGCATTGAAATGACCCGTTAAGTGCGCGGCGTTAGATATGTGCAGAAAGTGTCGCCCGAACAGCTTGCCGAAGTGCTTTGCAAACACACCTTTGCCGACACCCTTGCCGCCGCGCAGCACGACCGCAACGTGGCCCTGTTCACCGGGGCGCTGCACGGCGCGCGCTATCCAGCCCAATAGATAGCGGTAGTAGCCCTCGTTCCCCCGACACAGGTTATCGTGCAGGTGCCGCAGGAAAGACTCGTGCTTGGTCCCCGGAATGCTGTCGAAGGCGTAACCGCGCCACAGGTTATAAGCGTTCGGGATTTCCTGCTCGGGTGCAAACACGATGGTGGCGAAATCTATCCGCTGTTTGTGCGAAAGCCACCAATGCCCGACCGGACCCCATTCAGGCTTGCCGTCGTCATCATAGCCAATGATCACCGGCTTGTTCAGGTAGCGGTTGCGGAAATCTTGGAACGACTGCCGCGTAAGGCGTGGGCGCTTCAATACCGGGTCAATGACTTCTTCCATGACGCGGCACTTGCCACCCTCATTGCCGACCACGAAATGCAGCTCGTTTAGCTTGCGCAGCCACGGATCAATCGCTTCTTCTTTCGCGCGCGCCATTTGGCGCAGAGCGTACTTATCGATGTTGCTGCCCTTGTCCAGCACTGACGCGCTGATACCAAATTCTCTATCCGTAATGACACTGTAAATCACATCTTCCGGCACTTCCTTCCGATACAAGTTGCAAATGACATCAAACAGCCAGGACGAACGCGAATTGTCCTCTTTCGTTTCCTCCGGGTGATGGCCCTGTACGATGATGACTTTGACGCGCTCTGGGACTTCCCATTTGTCCAGTTCGCCCACGTCCGCGAGCCGCTCCACGTTGCCGCTGACCTTGATGCTATCCGTTGCGTTGCCACCGCCAAGGCTTTGCCCGTTGGGCAATTGAACCGGCACGGCTTTAGCAAAGTCAGCTATCGGGTAAGCAATATCGGCGGCAAACTTCTTGACGACACTGAGCGCGGGCTTGCGGCCCTTCTTCAACTTCTTGGCGTCCGGGATGTTCAAAGTACCCGGCAACCGCATGATGCGGTCTACGTTGTGGCAGTTGTCGCCGCCGAACAGAATTTCAAGCTGCACATTATATAGCTTGGCGTCCTCGTACTTGGCGTCGTCGCCGTCAATCGGCACCGGCTCTGCCAGCTTCCAGAAAGCTTGGTAGCCTCCGCCGCTGAACGTGATGACAGAAGGCTCCGGCACGCCAGATGGGAGATTGTTCGTTAGCTTCTCGTAGATGCGTGCGAACTCCGCCTTCAGGTGCGCAGCAATCGCGTCAGCCGTGAGATCTGGATTCGCAGGTCGTGCATCAATATCTACATGAAGCCAGTCCAGGGATTTGATGTCTGCGCGGCTTGCCTTCTGTTTGAACTCCCGCATGACGGTGTTCACGGAGAAGTACATATTGAATTTGCCGTTGTGTTCTTTAATCCACTTCCCCATTTCAGAGAACTGTTCCTTGGTGAACAGTCTACCGTGGACTTGCTTCTTGTCCGGTCGTATGGCGGTCAGTGCCCACGGGCCTTCTGGTGCCCAACGCTGCATGAAGTCTAGAGCGGCGTCGGTGCCGGTCTTGAGCATCGCGCTCGAAATAGGCGGCGCTGGGTTCACATGCTCTGTATACGGACCGTCTGGCGCTATGTTGGCATTTATAGTAACGTTACCGCCGTCAGCGGGTTTGCTCTGTATGCTCTGCCCCTTGCGCGCCTTGACCCGCGCAGGGGGCATTTTCTTTTCTGTCATGGCGCTGCATTAGCCTCGCGCTTGCTTGCGAGCGTTTCCCGCTTTTGCTGCGCGCACGGCTTGCGCGCTGCGTTCCGTGCGGCCAGCGTTGCGAGTGCGCAGACATTGCTCCATCCACTCCGCAACTTCGCTTTCCAAGAAAGCAACGCGCATCGGCCCGATGCGCACCGGCTTGGGGAACGTGCCTTTGCGAATGCGGCGATAGATTTCAGTCTTCGACAGCGGAATGCGTTCACGCACGCCTGCTATGTCTATGAAGCGGTTTTCCTGCATCACACCCTCGGCACTGGTAGCTGCCGCAAGGCTTGCATGGGCAAAAACAGTTGTTTGGGGTGCTTATTTGGTTTTTTTACGGGGGCGCGGCTTTGCTGCCTTTTTACGGCCAATGCGAGCCTTCGTCGCCTTGTTGGCGGCGCGTGGCTGGGACTTCAAGCGATCATGGATGGAAAGGCAGTTGGTCACTGAATATTCCGGGCCGCACGACCGCGCCACAAGGTACAGCATGCGCAGTGACGGGTTCATCGACTCCAAACGTGACGCCCTATGATCTTCATCCGCGCGGTAATCGGGGTCCCAAGCCCAACCTAAATCGCGTGCCTGCCATCGCTGACGCAACAGCTCATAGACCGCTGCCAACGGTGCCAGCGGCAGGCCGTTGTAATGGCTGACGCCGGGATTGCTGCGTGGCCGTGCCAAGACTGAGTCATAGTGCTCGGCATGTTCCCGCTCTAACTGGGCTTTATCGTGGGGCGATAGATAGGCTGAATAGTCATATTTGGGTTTTACAGCCTTTGCGGTTCTCGCCCACTCCCGGCGTGTCGGCTTCTTCGGATCGCTACGCAATGCCAAATCACGCTCTACGAAGTCGTGTTCTTCCCAGACCTCATCAACCAGATTGCGCAGTGCGCGAGCATGCGGCTCTAAGTCAACGCCCTCTCGCCTGCGCTTGTTGCGCACCACGGGCAACGCCATATCACGGATGATCGCGGCAACTGCGATGGAGAGCGGATCGTTTTTCATTTCACAGCTTTGGCCAGCCAATCGGCGTACTTGGTCAGCGCAGCACGCTTCTGCGCGATGTAGTCATGCTTGTTATAGACCTTGCCCAGGAACCCTTGCGCATGGCCCAGCACAGCCTCGGCGATATCCTCACCGATGCCCAAGTGAGTTAGTCGGGTGCGACAGGTGACGCGGAAGTCGTGAACGCGGTATGGCGTGAGCGTAGCCTCCTTGTCTTTCTCACGCAGGATTTCCAGCGCATCGCGGTCAAGTCGGGCCTTGGCCTTGCTGTAACCCGATATGTGCGTCTTGCCAGCGCGCCCGCTGAACAGGAAATAATCGTTACCATCCCATTTGGGCAGGCCAGCGATGATCTTCCACGCGGCGGGCACTAGCGGCACGATGTGGGCACGGTCGCTTTTGTAACGACCAGCGGCGATCTCCAGAACATAACGGCCTTTGGCACCGGCAGCGGTGCGGGTGTCCTCTTGTTCCAATTCGCTTTCGGGCTTCAATTCGCTGCGCATGGCGGCGGACCAATCGGCGCGGCGCTGCCCGGTCAGCATCAACAGTTGGAACCACGGCCCAAAGGGATAGCCCAGACCTTCGGCTGCCTGCCACACCGCTTTTAGTTCCTTGCGGTCCAGCGCGCGCCCGGCTTCGGTATTGGCGGCAAGCGGATTGTTCTTGCGGCTGCCCTTCTTGCGGCTATGCAGCGGGTTCTTAGTGACAATCTCGCTTTCTACAGCCCATTCAAACATGCGGTGCAGATGCTTGCGGACTTCACGCGCGGTGCCCTTGCGGCCGCTTTTCACGATGCCCGTTATCAGCTCGTCGGCCTGCCGTTTGGTTATGTCGGTCATGGGTAAGCCGGTCCACTTCGGCTCCACATGCTTCTTGAGCGCCGTTTCAGCTTTCTCCCAAGACGCGATTTCTGCCTTCAGCACTTCAATGAATTGCACCAGCGCGGACTCGAACAGGTTTGAATAGCGGTGCTGGTTCGCTTGCTTGCGTTCGGACCAAGGGTCTCGGCCCTTGCCGGCGATGTTAAGGATTTCGCGTGCCTGTTCTCTCGCTTCCGCAATACCAATGGCGGGATAATGCCCAAGGGTGATGCGCCGCTGCTTTCCTTTCTTTGGGCTGCCGCGCTTGCCCACCTGCTTGCTCTGGGGTCGCAGATAGACGCAAAACGATTTCACGTTCGCGGTCACCCGCAACTGCAAGCCGCGCACATCTTCGTCGTGGATTACCATGCGCGATCCCGGCCCGCTTTCCGCGCGGCTGGCGTTGTAGCGCAGCCGCTCAATGCCGACGTCGGTTAGGCTTTTCACCCTGCTTGGATCACGCTTTGGCATCACACCCTCATTCGCTAAAGGCTGCTGGGGTTGCTGTGGGGTTGCAGGAAGGCCCGTAAACCCACGAAACCGCATGGCACCAAGTGTGCCCCTAAGCCCTTGTTCACAAAAGAGGATGTTGCGCCAATGGTTTACGGCATGGCACTTGGCGGTCTAAAGGGGTATGCCCTTCACACGGGAGGGGTCACAGGTTCAATCCCTGTCGCGCCCACCATCAGGCCGCAAAACCTCAAAAGCTTTTTGTGGCGCATTTGTTCTTTGGGCGAACGAAGCGGAGGGATCGCACAGACCGATTCCGCTGAGGGAGTGGGTCAAGGACGTGCGCGGCTCAGTGCGTCAGCAGAGCAGCGAAAGACGTGAACACGTTGGAAATCGCATCGGCGAGCGCCGTGCAGTACGCGCCACCGAAACCGCCCAAGAGCAGGCCAAAGGAGAACTTCATGATCGAAGCATAGCGCGGACCGGTTAATGAGTAATCAAAGGCTAGATGCCGGTCGGACCGCACCAACCAGGAAGGTAATCGGCGTCACTGCTCTTCGCGAATAGCAGCGCTTCTTCGAGCGCATGTGAAAAGCTCTTTTCGATACTCTTGCGCCTGATGCGGTGGCGTAGAAAGTCGGCCCAGAGGAATTCGCTGAACGGCGTCGTCTCCTTGGAGAAACCGCCGACCCGGCGAAGCTCCCCCGCTAGCGATCGAAAAGGATCATCGACGAGACTGCGTACCGATTTCGGCAAATCCTTGTAGGTGCGCCTTTGCCCCTTGTCGTCAAATGGATGCAGCCAACCGCGTGTGTCCATCGTGAACCAGAAAGACTGCGTATTCAGTTTCGTCAAATCGGCAACGACGCTAACGAGCATTTTCTTCACGCCCTCCTGATGCAAGGCAAGGGCGAGATGGTGATGATCTATGATATAGTGACGGCTCTTTGGTCCGAGGACCACCGGGACCATGTGCGCACCGAGATATGCACTTTCCTTTTTGCTGCCTTTTTCCTTCCACCTTTTTCTGCGTTCCGCCACCTCCCGCATGCCCACAGTGATCTGGGTGGGGAGAAGATCGGAAATGGAGACGGGTTTGAGAACCGGCTCGATCCTGTTCATGGCAGTTCTTCCTATTCGCATTTTCCTGGCGCAGAATTGAGCCAATACCGCAACACCGGCAAGATCCAATCTAAGCTTGGAAAAGGACCATATGCGACCGGGCTTTCCCAGAGCATCCGAGCTCAAGCGCTGGCCGTTGTTTCGCGGGTTCGCCGGCTGGCGCATGCATGATCTTGGTTCAGATCTCACCGCCGGAATAACGCTGGCTGCTATCGCTATCCCCGAGCAAATGGCAACCGCGCGCCTGGGTGGGTTTGCCCCCACCACAGGCCTGATGACGTTTATCTGTGGCAGCATTGCCTTTGCCCTGTTCGGATCAAGTCGCGTGCTGTCGGTGGGCGCCGATTCAACAATTACACCGATCTTCGCAGGTAGTCTGGCGCTTCTTGCCGCCAGTGGATCGCCCCACTATCTCGGAATCGCATCACTGTTGGCTTTGATGTCGGGCATGGTTCTGTTGACGGCCGGCATTTTTCGCATGGGCTGGATCGCCAACCTGCTGTCAATTCCGGTGATGACCGGCTTCTTGGCCGGTATTGCAATTCACATCATCGCCTCTCAATTGCCTGCGTTGCTTGGGCTGGCCTCGCCAGGCGGCGACCTGCCACACAGGCTTGCAGAGTTGGCCGCCATGATCGGCCAGACAAACGTTTTCTCTCTTACTCTGGGTATAGGCGTATTCGCGATTACCCTACTCGCTGAACGCCTGAGCGGCCGGATCCCGGGCGCACTTCTCGCCGTCGTCGGTGCGACCGCTGTTTCGGTGGTATACAGCCTTGAATCGCACGGTGTCGAAGTGATCGGCCAGGTGGCGACGCAATTGCCATCCCTAACGATCGGCGATTTCAAAGCGCCTGACGCCATTCGCCTTATCCCGCTCGCTCTCATCATAGCGATCGTCTCAATGGTGCAGACCGCGGCCACAACGCGAGCTTTCGTGCGTGATGGCGACACGCCGGACGTCAACGGCGATTTCGTCGGTGTGGGCGCGAGCGATGTCTTATGCGGGCTGCTCGGCGGTTTTGCCGTCAACGCGAGCCCCCCTCGAAGCGGCGCGGTGGCGGAAACCGGCGGGAGATCCCAGCTCGCAGGTCTTCTGGCCGCCGCGGGAATAGCCGCACTTCTGCTATTCGGCGCAAATCTTCTCGCGCACATCCCCGTTGCGGCGCTCGCGGGAGTCCTTTTGTTCGTTGCTCTGCGTATCGTCCGCGTCCAGGTCATGGGCCGGGTATGGACTCAAGCGCGCGGCGAATTCCTTTTGATTGCTGCAACCACCACAGCCATTGCGCTTCTTCCAATTCAGACCGGTGTGGGTGTGGGGATCGCTCTGTCGTTGTTGCACGGCATCTGGGCGATGACCCGGGCTCGCCCGATTGAGCTGGAACGCATACCGGGAACGACGGTGTGGTGGCCGGAAAGTGCCAGTTTGAAAGGAGAAAAACTCGAGAACGTTATGGTGCTCGCGTTCCAAGCCCCCCTCGCCTTTATGAATGCAAACATCTTTGAACGCGATATCATCGCTGAGATCGACGGCCGGACTGCACTCCAACTCGTTGTGTTGGAGGCCAGCAGCATTGTGGAGGTCGATTTCACTGCTGCCCAGAGCATTGCAAGGATTCTCCTGTACTGCCGCGCGCGCAACATAAAATTCCTGGTGGCACGGCTGGAGTCAATGCGCGCACTAGCCGCGTTCGAAAAGTTCGGCTTATCGACGCTTCTCGGGGACGGTTGCGTTTTCCACAGCGTGCAGGATGCGATTTTTGCGTTCCATGCGACGAAAGAGGCATGAACTCCACAAACCGAGTGCTGTCGCCAATAGCGCTGAACCCTGCGTTCTTGCCCCACTGCAAGGCGCAGGCATCAGACGGCAGAAGCATAACTCGTCCTTATACGGAGCATTATGCTGCTGGTTTTGCGACGCGTGGCCCTGCCCTCGCAAAATTTTTTCTTGACATTTTTGTGAAAGAGCCCAAATGGGAACCCAGAGTACATCGCCTTGGGCGACGACGGCTCCTACCTCGATGCGGCACTAAGGAATGCCGCCAGGGAGAACCAAGATGTATGGACCTTTCGTGCGCGATAAATTTCCGGCTCGCGACCACCTTCCCTCGATCCTCGACATTGAAGCTGGCCATCAAGAAAGACACGGTCACCCGCTTCTGTGGTTGCTGACGACAGTGGTCGTCTGCTCCGCAATCGCCAGCTGGTATTTCGGCATTCTGCCGCACTGATCCTGCGATAGCGCAAGCGAACCTGAAGCCCGCCGGACAAGCGGCGGGCTTCAGACTTTTGAATAGGCGAGTTTTGCCGTGTGCTGTCCAACTCCGCGCCCAGCATAAGCACCAGCGGGCTTGGCTTTGTCTCTGCGAAATCGCTTGTAAATGGAACGATTTGGTACGCCGGGACATTAACTTTTCGGCAAAAGACAGCAGTTCATCTGCGGTTCAGGATCAGGACTCTTAACTGCCACCCGACGATCTCGCCCCCGACAGGAGCAATGACATGAAAAAGGCAATTCTATTTTCGGCCCTGCTGGCCGGGACCGCGATGGTCTCGACCGCACCGGCCACAGCGGAGACACGCTTCCATCATGTGATCGCGCATCACTTCGCGCATCCGCATTTCGCACTGCGTCACGACTTCCACCATTTCACGCCGGCCGAGCACCGCTTTTGGGTTGGTGGGCGCTGGCGTCATACATGGTGGCATGGCCGCTACGGCTGGTGGTGGAATGTCGGCGGCTTGTGGTACTTCTATGACGCGCCCGTTTATCCCTATCCGGGCTACGTCTCTGAGACGTACTACGACGATCCGAGCTACTACGATGACGACGATCAGGGTGGCTACGACGACCAGGGCGGTCCCGGCGGACCCGGACCCGGCGATCAGGGCGGCTATGACGACCAAGGCGGTCCGGGTGGACCTGGCGGCGGCTATGGCGGCCCGAGCGGTGGCTACGGTGGCCCCAGCGGCGGCTACGGCGGTGGCACTTGGTACCACTGCAGCAACCCGGAAGGTTATTATCCGTACGTGAAGACCTGCCGCAATTGGCAGCAGGTTCCTGCGCAGCCGGGCGACATGGGTCCTGGACCGGGCGGCGGACCGAATGACGAGCCCCCTCCTCCGGGACGGTAACTAGTCCAAAGTTTTGGAGCGACCGCTGGCAATCCAGTCCAGCGTGTCGCTCCAGACTTTTTGGGCGTCCAGATCGCGCAGCAGCATGTGATAGCCGTGCTCGTAGCGGTGGACGACAGCCTGATTTCCCAAGGCCTCGATCGCCTGTTCCGTGGGCTCTTTTGGAATGATCTGATCGTTGGCGCCATAGAGAAATAGAATTGGCGTTTTGGTCGTCAGATGCCCCGGCGCCTGGCGCGCCTCGTCCATCAGATTGACCAAGCCATAGATCGAATCCGCGCGCGTCTCCTGCTGGAACAGCGGATCATGCGCGAGCTTGCGCAGCATCTCGATATTGTCGGACGGCCAGATGTTCAGCCCCCGTCCGGTGAATGTCATCCAGGGCGCGGTGTGGGCCACCGTCCACAGCGCCGCGCGATAGGACCACGGCATATCCTCCCGCGACCAAACGGCTGGCGCGACAAGGATCGCGCCATCCACATGCGGCGGCGTGCTGCTGGCAAGCGACGTAAGCACGACAGCGCCGCCCATGCTTTCGCCGAGCGCATAAACGGGCACGTTCGGATATTTGGCGCGCGTGGCGTCGATGAAATCGTTCAGATCGCCGCGCATCGCATCGGCGCCGCCCCATAGACCGGCATTCGGCGACTTTCCAAACCCACGCTGATCATAGGCATAGGTCGTGACGCTGTTCTGCGCCCACCACGTTGCGGGCATATCAAACGCTTCGGAATAGTCGCTCATGCCGTGCAACGCGACGATCACCGCAATCGGCGACGGCGCATCCCAGTGGCGCAGCGGCAGATGCAAGCCATCGCGCGTGAGAAATGAATCCTGCTCAATCGTTGGCTTCTGATTTTCGATACCCTGCTCCGCGACACGCGGCGCACAGGCAGCAAGGATGCTCAGGACGCCAAAACACGCCGCACGCGCCGTCTGAGATAGGGCAGCAGTTCTGTTTCGAACCATGGATTTTTCTTGAGCCAGCCGGTGTTGCGCCACGAAGGATGCGGCAGGGCAATATAGCGCGGCGCGTAGTCCCGCCAAGCCTTCACAGTCTCGGTCATGTTCGCCTTGCGCTTGTCGCCAAGATGCCAGGCCTGCGAATAGCCGCCGACCAGCAGCGTTGCCTCAAACGCGGGTCTCGCCGCCAGCAGGCGTGCGCGCCAATGCGCAGCGCAGGCCTTCGGCGGAGGTCTGTCGCCACCGAAGGCATCGTAGCCCGGAAAGCAGAACGCCATCGCGGCCAACGCGATCTTCGTGCCGTCGTAGAAAGTCTCGCGGTCCACGCCCATCCAATCGCGCAGACGGTCGCCACTGGCGTCGTTGAACGATAGGCCGGTCTGATGCACACGAAGGCCCGGCGCCTGGCTCGCGATCAGGAGTTTCGCTTTCTTCGTCACATGAAGGACAGGACGCGGCTCGAGTATCTGTTCGCAGATACGGCAGGCACGGATTTGCACGAGAAGTTTGTTGAGGTCTTCCGCCAATCAGTCGCCCTTCAGCAGATTTCGCGCGATGACGAGCTGTTGTACCTGGCTCGTGCCTTCATAGATCCGGAAAATGCGGACGTCGCGATAGAAACGCTCGATACCGTAGTCCGCGACATAGCCGGCGCCGCCGAAAATCTGCACCGCGCGATCCGCGACGCGACCGACCATCTCTGACGCGAAATATTTCGCGCAAGCGGATTCCATCGTGACGGTCTGACCGGCATCGCGCTTGCGCGCCGCATCGAGCACCATCGACTTGGCCGCGTACATTTCCGTCTGTGAATCCGCGAGCATCGCCTGTATGAGCTGGAAGTCGCCGATGCGGCTTCCGAACTGTTCGCGTTCGCGCGCATAATTCACGGCCTCGCCGATCAGACGCTCCGCCACACCGACGCAGACACCGGAGATATGCAGCCGCCCGCGGTCAAGTACCTGCATCGCGACTTTGAACCCCTCGCCTTCCGCGCCGAGACGCAGATGTGCGGGCACGCGCGCATTCTCGAACACAACGTCTGAGATATGCGCGCCCTGCTGGCCCATTTTCTTCTCAGGCTTGCCGACATGGATGCCCGGCGTATCCGCCGGAACGATGAACGCCGAGATGCCACTGGCGCCTTTCTTCGACGGATCGCTGCGCGCCATCAGGGTGAACATACCGGCGCGGTTCGCATTGGTGATGAAACGCTTGGTACCGTTCACGACATAGTGGTCGCCATCGCGGATCGCGGTGGTCTTAAGTGACGCCGCGTCCGATCCTGCGCCCGGCTCCGTCAGACAGAAGCTGGCCACGGTTTCGCCGCTCGCGAGTTTCGGAAGCCATTCGCGCTTCTGCGCGTCGGTGCCGAACATCACCACGCCCTGGCTGCCGATACCGACATTGGTGCCGATGACGGAGCGGAACGCCGGCGAGGTGTGGCCGAGTTCCATCGCCACCAGCACCTCTTCCTCCATCGAGAGGCCGAGGCCGCCGAATTCCTCTGGAATGGAAAGGCCAAACAGCCCGAGCTCGCGCATCTGCGCGATCACGGCATCGGGCACGCGATCGTCCTCAGAGACTTTGGCCTCGATAGGGACGCACGCGTCGCGCACGAAGCGGCGCACCGTATCGATCAACTGCTCTCGTGTTTCGAGGTCGAGCGCCACATGCGCCTCCGTGGATATCCGGAGGCCAGATTAGCGCATTCCTGCCGATTGCAAGTCAGCCGATGTGAAAGCCGCCACGGCCGACATAGATGCCCGCGACGACGATATGGTCGACGACGGCATCGTTCTCGCCCAGCGGCAGATAAATGACCTCGTGGAAGGAATATTTTGTCTCCGGCATGTCGCGGCCGATCCAGCCGCGATAGGCGACCGGCTGGCGGCCCATGCGGACGCCTTCGTAAAACAGCTTGAGGCCATCCGCGAATCTTGGATGCTGGAGCGCCATGTCGCTCAGCATCAGGTTCGAGTAGTTCTCGCCATAGGCCTGCACGTGCACATCGCCCATGACGCGGAACTGATAGTCCGTCCCGCCATCGATCACGCGAAGCAGGCTGATGTGGCGCAGCAACCGTTTGAGATTGACCGGCCTGAAATCGTTGCGCGACGGAAAGGCGCGATAGCCCCGCAGCCCGTTCCAGTGATCCGCGATCTGCCGCAACGTAAGACTTTCGACGTGATCGAGCGGGATGACGCGGCCAGAGGAAAATTCCGGGATCGTGAGTTCGTCGTCCGGCGGCTTCGGCGCGTATATCGTCGCTTGGCTCATAAGATCAGTTTCACCCAAAATAAGTAGGGAATCGGTAAACATTCTGGCCAGTCGCGGGCGCTGTGGCATAGTCGTGGCCATGCTGCTCTCCGTTCTCGATCAATCCCCTATTCGCAAAGGGGGCACGCCGGCCGACGCCGTGACCGAGACCATCGCTTTGGCAAAAGCGTGTGAGGCGCTTGGCTACCATCGCTACTGGCTGGCCGAGCACCACAACAGCAATTCCTTCGCCGGATCGGCTCCGGAAATTCTGATCGGCCGCGTGGCGTCGGAGACGAAATCGATCCGCGTCGGTTCCGGCGGGGTGATGCTGACGCACTATTCGCCGCTCAAGGTCGCTGAACAGTTCCGCATGCTGGAGGTGCTCAATCCCGGCCGCATCGATCTGGGTCTCGGCCGCGCGCCCGGCACGGATCAGATGACGGCACGTGCGTTGCAGGCTGGCCCACAGGGCTGGGACATCGACGCCTTTCCAAGCCAGGTTTTTCTGCTGCGGCAGTTCCTCGATGACGCCGCCGGCCGGACGCCGTTCCCTGCGGACCACCCTTATCGCTCCATCCACGCGATGCCGCGCGGCGACGTTTCGGCTGGACCGGAACTGTGGATGCTGGGTTCGGGGATGCATGGCGCCATCTATGCCGGCGAACTCGGCCTGCCGTTCAGCCACGCTTACTTCATCAATCCCGAAGGCAGTGAGGACGCGGTCGCCGCCTACCGCGAACGCTTCAAGCCAAGTGCTGCGTGTCCGCGCCCACGTGTGTCGATGGGTGTGGCTGCGCTCGCGGCCGAAACGGAGGAAGAAGCCAGCGCGCTTGCGACATCGCGCAATCTGTGGGTCGTGCGGCTGCTGACAGGACAGCCTATTCCTTTTCCATCGCCCGAAGAGGTGAAGGACTATCCCTTCACCGATCAGGAGCTGGCGCTGCTGCGTACGGTTCAGCGCCGTTCCATCATCGGCACACCGGAACAGGTGCGCACGGGCTTGCTGCAACTGGCTGAAACTCATGACGCGGAGGAACTTGTCGTCGTGACGATCACCTACGACTTTGCGTCGCGCCTGAAATCCTACGAGCTGCTTGCCAAGGCTTTCGCCCTCACGCCAGTAACCTGATCAGTCCAAGCATAAACACATATTCAATGACGCTGCTGGTGTTGTGGCCGATAATCGGACCGATCACGCTTTTCGATTTTTCCAGCCAATAGGCATAGAGAACGCCGAGAAGAAACTGGCAGACGAATTGCCCAACTGCGACAAGCAAGGGCGCGGCGAGAAAACCCGCAGCCCAAAAGGCATAGATGATCGCCGCCACGACGCCGGCCGCGTTCATGGTGTAGCGGCCCAGGCGCCAGCTGCCAGGCATGGTCACGGCGAGATAGGTCACGATCAGCGCGCGGAATGGAATTTCTTCCGTCGGGCCGACATAGAGGCCGTTATACACCGCCCATCCGGCGACATTGTGCATCATCGATGGATCGAGTTTCGGCGCGGTGTGTGCGAGAAGCCCCGGCGCCGCATCGACCAGTGTCAACAGCACGCCGAAGATGATGCCCCAGAGAACCGCGACCGCGACGTAGCTGCGTTCGCTCTGGAGATCCAGGCCATAGTCCGCCGGTAAAAACCGTCGCGCGATTAAAATGGACCCCCACCCAAGAAGCAGCAGGACCGTATGCTGTGCGGTGAGCCATCCCAGCTTGTTGGCGAACCCCGGCACAAGGTGCGAATAATGCCGCGACGTATCGACGACCTCCTGCGCGATATACGGCAGGCCGAACATCAGCATCACAGCGACCAGAATGGGCACCGGCCGGAAATGAAAAGGCGTGTTCACGTTGCTCATCGAGCCCCCGCTCGGATGTTACAAGCATACGCCTCGGCGCGGGACATTCAAACGACCGGAAGAAGGCCGATCATCGCGCCCGTCAGACCGCTCGCCATGGTTCCCGACACGATGGCGCGCATGGCGAGCGGCACGATCTCGTCGCGGCGCTCCGGGATCAGGGTGCCCAGCCCCGCGATCATGATGCCGACAGACCCAAGATTCGCGAAACCGCACATGGCGTAGACCATGATGAGCGTTGCGCGGGGATCAAGTATGCCTTTTGGCAGAGCCGCGAGATGAAGATAAGCGACGAGTTCGTTGAGGATCGTCTTGATGCCCATCAGGCTTCCAGCCGTCGCCGCCTCGCCCCACGGGATGCCGAACAGCCACACCACCGGCGCGAACAGCCACCCGAAGATGTGCTCCAGCGACAACGGCTCGCCCGATACCCAGGGCAAATTCCGTAAGATCGTGTCGGCGAGCGCGATCAGCGCCACCATCACGATGAGCATCGCCATGATCTGAAGATAGATTTTGAGACCGACCTCGGTGCCATGCGCCACGGCGTCCATGCTGGAGCGGTATTTGAGATCGCTTTCGCGATCGGTCGCGACGCCGGCCTCGCCGGGCACCATGATGCGCGCGATCAGGATCGCGGCGGGCAACGACATCATCGACGCGATAAGGATATGGCCGAGCGCGCCCGGCACGGCGTCTTTCAGGATGCTGGCATAGAGAAAGAACACTGTGCCCGCGACGGTCGCGAGACCGACGCTCATGAGCGTGAAAAGTTCGCTGCGCGTCAGGCGCGAGAGATAGGGCCGGATCAGAAGCGGCGCCTCGACCATGCCCATGAAGATCGTTGCCGCCGAACCGAGCCCGACAGCGCCGCCGATGCCCAGCAGCTTGCGCAATACAAACGCGAAGGTATTCACGATCACAGGCAAGATGCGCCAATGCCAGAGAAGCGCCGACAGCGCCGAAATCACGATCACGAGCGGCAAAATCTGGAAGGCAAAGCTCACCATGCCCTGCGGATTGGTCACTGCGAACGGCGGCGTGCCGCCTCCGACCAGACCGAACACAAACGACGTGCCTGCCCTGGTCGCGCTTGTCAGCGCATCGACAGCGCCGTTCAGTGCCAGCAATCCATCGCGCGCAACCGGAACCTTCAAAAGCAGCATCGCCAACGCTGCCTGCAGCGCGAGACCCGCGACGACCGTCCGCAAGGGAAACGCGCGCCGGTCTTCGGACAAAAGCCACGCCAGCGCGATGATGACGCAAATACCGAATGCCGATTGAAGATGCAGCATCAATATTTGTAGGTCTTCAGATAGGTAACAAGACTGGGCGTGTCCTTGGTTCCAATATCATGAATGCGCCAGCCGCCTTTGGTCCAAACAAGCAAAAAATGGATTTTCTCACTTGAACCTGCGTTTGTGAGTGCGAGGTCGGCAGAGGCAGCATTTTTGCCTTGCATTGTCACATGCAGCGACGTGATTTTCAGCCCATCCCAATCCTGGCAATCGCAGACCGGATCGGCATCGATCGCACCGACCTCGCCTTTCGACATATCCCGGTCATGCCTGAGCAACGACATCATTCCGGGATCGGCGACAGTCTTCGCGTCGGGATAAACAAACGGAGTCGGCTTACCGTTTGGTGTATATTTCGCATAAAGGCCACGCAGGAATTGCTCCGCCGATGCTGGCGAAGCTGACGGCGCCACGGCATAAGCCGAAGACACCACGCAGAAGCAAAGCGCCAAAGACAGAATCTTCATGCAAATCCCCGAGCCAAACAGCCCGATAGTGATAGCATCGACAGCATTGTCCCGGAAGACAAGCCGTTGACGAACATCCGTGTGCTCCTGTTCCTGCTGCTGGGGATGACATCCATCCCGGCTCAAGCGCAGACGGACGGCGGCAGTTCCATGCCCGGCATGGACATGTCTTCGATGCCGGGCATGACGATGGACACGATGTCCACCGGCATTCTGGGCTCTTATCCGATGTCGCGCGACGCGTCAGGGACGAGCTGGCAACCGGACGCCGCGGAGCACGGCGGGCTTCACGCAATGACCGGTGACTGGATACTCATGGCGCATCTGATGCTTACCGGAGTGTACGATACCCAGAGCGGACCGCGCGGCGGCGACAAGACCTTTTTCGAAGGAATGGCGATGGGCCTGGCGCGGCGCGATTTCGGCGACAGCGATACGCTGAGCTTCCGCGCGATGCTGAGCCCTGACCCGTTCATGGGACCCAGTGGCTATCCGCTTCTGCTTGCCACCGGAGAGACCGCGAACGGCACAACCCCACTGATCGATCGCCAGCATCCGCACGATCTGGTGATGGAGTTGTCGGGAACCTATGCGCGGCACTTTACAAGGGATGACAGCGCCTTCCTTTATCTCGGCTATCCCGGCGAACCGGCCCTCGGCCCGACCGCCTTCATGCATCGCGCCTCGGCAATGGATATTCCCGAGGCGCCGATCACCCATCACTGGCTGGACTCCACGCATGTCACCTTTGGGGTGCTGACAGCCGGATTTGTGCATGACGATGTGAAGCTGGAAATCTCACAATTTACTGGCCGCGAACCGGACCAGGAGCGGTTCGACTTTGATCCCATCAAGCTGGATTCGACCGCGATGCGCGCGAGTTGGAATCCGGATGAGCATTGGTCGCTGCAGACCTCGTGGGGATTTCTCAAAAGCCCCGAGCAGCTCGCCCCATCGATCAACGAGACCCGATGGACCGCAAGCGCGACCTATGTGACGCCGCTCGCCGAAGGCTCATCGGTCGCAGCCACGCTGGCTTGGGGGTTGAAACAGCTCGGCGACGGCACCCACCTCAACGGGGTGCTGCTCGAAGGCGAATACAAGCCCGACTCGCTTTGGACGATCTTCTCGCGCGTGGAGTGGGAAGAGAACAACGAGCTAGCCGCGAACGGCGCTATCGAGCGCGTCGGCAAGCTATCGCTGGGCGCCATCCATGACTGGCGCGTCGCGGGACATTGGAAGATCGGGCTCGGCGCCTCCTATGATTTCGCTTTCGTGCCCTCGTCCCTAAGTCCCGACTATGGCGGCGACCCACACGGCGCAATGGTGTTCACGCGCCTTATTCTCGATTGACGCTCCGCATTGAACGCGACGCCGGTTCCTGATGGAATAGGTTTCGGGATCGGGGGACGATAGCATGTCGGCAGAAGCAACCATGGATGCTGCGCCAAAACGGCCGGCACCGTTCGCGCCATATCACAAGTGGGACCGCAATTTCTTTCTTCTACTCGTGATGCTGATCTGGGTAGGCATCCTGATGGGGTTCGGGCCGGAAATCGTCGATCACGTCACAAAAAATGAGCCCGCCTATCCGCTGATCGTCCATTTCCATGCCGTTGCGTTTGTTGGCTGGATGTTTTTGCTGACAACACAGATCCTGCTCGTCCGGCAGCGGCGATACGATCTTCACAAGCAGCTCGGCGTCGCGGCGATGGCGCTGGCTGCCGCTATGATCGTTCTCGGCCCGGCCACGGCCATCGTCGTTCAGCGCGCGCAATTTGGGACGCCGGACAGCGATCCCGCGTTTTTTGCGATCCAGTTCTTTGACATCGCCGCGTTCGCCATACTGGTGACCGCGGCTTTCCTCCGGCGCGGCAATTCGGCTGCGCATAAGCGGTTGATGCTTTTGGCGACGCTCGAGATCAGCGATGCCGGTTTTGCGCGCTGGTTGGGCGGTCCGCTCCATCACATCTTTGGCGACAGCTTTTGGCCATACATGCCAAACTTCTATTTCGCCAATGATCTTCTGATTATGGGGCTCGGCGCTTACGACCTGATTACACGGCGGCGTCTGCATCCTGCGTATGTGGCAGGCGCCACGCTGATCGGCGCCAATCAGTTGCTCATCGGCTATCTATACACGGCGCCTTGGTGGAAAGATTTCGCGACCCATCTGATCGGGCACTGAGCGTGCGATAGTTGGATCAGCGATTCGGAGAAGGCATGGCGCCGTCACGACCGGCAGAGATCAAAGCGCTTTCGGGTGCGCGGGCGTTTCCGCCGCTGATCCTCGTGCTATATCATTTCTGCGAGGGCCACGGTTATCGCGGCGCGTTCTGGTTCGACGCCATCGTCGCCAAGGGCTATCTCTGGGTCGAGTTTTTTTTCGCGCTGTCGGGATTCATACTCATCCACGTCTATGGCGATCGAACGGCCGAGTTCTTGCGCGGCACAGCCGCCTATTTCACTTTCGTCAAGACACGGCTGGCGCGGCTTTATCCGCTGCATCTTTTCATGCTGTTTACGCTACTAGGCTTGGTGATCGCGCTGCGTGCGCTGGCGGCCCACGGCGGTTATGTCTCGATCTATGACCAACCTTACCATCCGCAAAATACGCTGGTCGGGTTCCTCGCGAGCCTGTTTCTGGTGCAGGCCTGGAACATCCTGCCCTATCTCACCTGGAACGGCGCATCGTGGTTTGTCAGCGTCGAATTCCTGCTATGCCTGCTGTTTCCAATTTATCTGTTCTTCTCACGCGGCAATATGTTCAGCGCGTTGCTGCTGATCGCGGCTGGCGGCCTCGCCTTGATTGTGCTCGCGATCACGTCGGGTCACGGCCTCGACCTCACATTTCACAACGGAATCTATCGCGGCATGGCGGGGTTCGCGATCGGTGCCGGCCTGTCGATGCTGTATCGCGCAATGATGGCGCGTGGCTGGGGCGATCTTCCGGAAGGATTGCTGACGCTGGTGCAATTCGCCGCTTTGCTGCTGCTGCTCGACGCGATCTACCGCTCCAGCTGGGCGCACAAGCCGCAAGACATCTATGTGGCGTTCGCGATGGATGCGTTGATCCTTACGCTCGCTTTCGACCGAGGCCTTGTCGCGCGCGCACTCTCGACCGGCGTCGTTCTTGCGCTCGGCGAATGGTCTTATGCGATCTATATGGGACAGACGTTTTTTCTGCAGTTCGTGCGCTATGTTGAGCAGCGCTGGTATCCCGCCTGGGATGCGCCGGTCTTGGGCATGCGATGGTCGACCTTCATCTGGTGGACGGAGCCGGTCGCGCTTCTCGCGGTTTGCATTCTCTGGGGAATTCTGCTCGCCAAGCTGATCGAGATTCCGGCCAACCGTTTTCTGCGCGCGCGAATTTCCGGAAAGGCCTGAGCTCAGAACAGATCGGAGCCGGTGCTCTTGAGCGCGGCTTCTTCGGCTGAACGCGGCGCGAAGAATTTCATCGCGCGCTCGGGCGGCGGTTGAAGATCGCCGTGAACACTTCCCTCAACCCAATCCATCGCCTGCGGCCGCCAGTTCGTGTGCATGAAGAAGACGCGCGTTCCATCCGGCTTCGCGTCCGCAAGCGGCAACGACATACCCTGCGCGTAGACAACAGCACTCTGTGCAGATTTGAACGCACGATAGGAAACTGTTGCCGCGCCTTCGACGATCTTCCAGCACCAATCCAGCCGCGCGTCGCGATCCACGTCGTTGGTGATCGCAAGCACATCCTGCCCCGTCAAATCGAAGCCGATCGCCAACTGACAATAGGCACCAGCGCGAACACACTGGAGCGACTCGCCGTGCTTGATCTCGAAAATCGCCATCGCTGGCGTGAGCGCGGGCAGAGGATGCGCGTCAAAGCGCGAGAGCGTCGGCGGGGCGCCCTCCTGCCACAGCGAGAGCCAGCGCGACGCCACCTCAACATTGGCGCCGGTCAGCCGCAATGCCGCGAGCGCCGCGCGCACCTGGGCAATTTCGAAAACCATTCTGCCGTTCCCCAACCGACAAGGCTTCCTGGCCAACGGTAGACGATTCTCGGCATTGCGGCAGACTTGACCGGCCCCACCCCTTCGGCCATCACTTCGCGCCTGCAATATCCCCACCTTTGAAGGAGCTTTCCCATGGCCATTCGCTTCGACGGCAAGGTCGTCATCGTCACCGGCGCCGGCGGCGGGTTGGGCCGCGCGCACGCGCTTGAATTCGCCAGGCGCGGTGCGAAGGTCATGGTCAACGATCTGGGCGGCGCGGTCGATGGCACGGGCGGCAATTCTGCCGCAGCGGAAAGCGTGGTCAAAGAGATCACCGACGCCGGCGGCACGGCGATCGCCAACGGCGCCTCCGTGACCGACGACGCGGGTGTGGCGCATCTCGTCAAGCAGACGATGGACACCTGGGGCCGGATCGACGTGCTGATCGCCAACGCCGGCATCCTGCGCGACAAGAGTTTCGCCAAGATGGAGCTCAAGGATTTCGACGCCGTCATGCAGGTTCACGTCATGGGCACTGTGAAGCCGGCCAAGGCGATGTGGGAGATCATGAAGACGCAGCAATACGGCCGCATCGTCGTGACCACCTCATCGACAGGTCTCTACGGCAATTTCGGCCAGACGAACTACGGCACCGCGAAGCTCGGCCTCGTCGGGTTCATGAACACGCTCAAACTCGAAGGCGCGAAGGACAACATCAAGGTCAATGCCATCTGCCCGGTGGCCGGCACGCGCATGACCGAGAACCTGATGCCGCTGGAAATGATTGCGGCATTGAAGCCGGAATATGTCACGCCAGCTGTCGTCTATCTCGCGAGCGACGATGCTCCGACGGGTTGCGTGATTTCGGCGGCGGCGGGCGCGTTCTCCTCGGCGCAGATCGTGGAATCAACGGGCATCAATATCGGCCACGGCGCGACGGCAGACGATGTTGCCGCGAACTGGTCGAAGATTTCCGACTTCACCGGCGCCAAGCATTTCACCATGGGCGGCGAACACAGCGCGCATTTCTTCGAGCTTCTCAAGAACGCGCCGATCAAGCCGTAAAACCTAGCGTTGCAATAGCGCGGGTCTTTCGCGACACTTGGGGGCTAACGGGTTCAGGGTTATCGAATGCGTGCAAAGTATTTCGCGCTGGCTCTTTGGACTGCGCTGCCGTTCGCAGTTCGGGCGGAAGAATCTTATCCCAATCCGGAAGGATGCTCTTCTTACGCTAAGAATACGACCGGCAATGATGCTGATTGCGATGCGGAGATTACAAAGGAAATAGATTCCAAGAAAAAGTCCGTGATGCTCTTCCGCCGTGCGTACATGGAGGACGCAGCAGGCGACTTCAAAACTTATCCAAAAGCACTAGCTGATCTAGACAATGCGATAAAGCTATGGCCCGAGAACTACCGCGCGCTGCACGAACGCGGGTATCTGTATAATGAATATGGCCGCTGGAAAGACGCCGAAGCCGACCTCGATGTGCAAATCAAGCTCCTTCCGACCAGAGCGGAAGGATATCAGGAGCGTGCGCTAACGAAGTTCAATCTAGGCGATCTTCAAGGCGCATTCGACGACCGCAACATCGAAGTCACACTAAATCCGGGCGTCCCTGCGCATCTAAACGCTCGCGCCTATGCTTCTATGTGGCTTGGGCATTTCGACGACGCACGCCGCGATGCGGAACATGCACAGGATCTCGCCAAACAAAAAGGTGATATCGAAAAGGAAAAGAATGCTGAGAATTTGATCACCGACATTGCACTCTGGACGAAGGTTAGCGATCCGGCGCTTTCAAAGAAAGCATGCCTCGACGCGAAAACAGAAGCTGAATTCTCCAAGCCAACCTTCATTGGCGATTGCACACTTGCTTTTCTGAACGCTTCAACAAATGCGCAAAAAGCAGACGCCCTTACGCAAAGATCAATGATGTTGCCCGTTGTGAAACAGAGTGCAGAAGCCGGACTTGATGACGTGCGATTGGCATATGCACTAGACCCGTCCAACCCTGATCGCCAGCTAAATCTTGGAAGCAAGCTGGTTGCAGTCAATCACAATCGAGAAGCTATCCAATATTTGGATATGGTATTGAAGAGCTCGCAAAATCCTTGGGCTTATGCCGAGCGCTCGGCGGCAAAATTCGATTTAGGAGACATCAATGGCGCGTTCTTCGATGCCAAAAAATCCGTCGAGATCAACCCGAATGAATTAGCATTGACCATTCTTGGTGACTGCCTGCATGCCAAAACAAAGTCTTATGACGAAGCCAAATCTTATTGGATTGCAGCTTATCGGTTGGGCGATCGGGATGACGGGCTGATCGCCCGCCTCAAAGACGCGGGCGTGCCCATTCCACCGCCCGATAATCCGAAGAAAGACACGCCTGCCAAATAAAAAGGCCGGGCTGGTGAGGCCCGGCCTTTCGCTTATGTGCAGAAATGTCCGGCTACTTGCCCAGAACCTGGAAAGACATCGCCGGAACGGCGGCGCCGGGCGACCAGGTGCTGCCGCCGTCAGAGCTGTAAGCGGCCGTCAGTACATCTGTTTCGTCGGTGGAGTTGAACGCCCACGCATCCCAAGAATCGCCGGTCGCCGATGCCACGACCCAATACGGCGTGCCGGCTGTGACCGACGCTTTCTTGATCTTGACGGTGGCCAGCGTACAGCAATCGCCGAACGCGCCGAGACCGGTTGCAGTACCGGTTGCGATCAGGTTACCCGGCACACCGCCATTGTCGTCGTAGAGCGACAGCACAACGGCGTTTGTCCCATCAGCCAAGCCGATACCGGCGTCGATCTCGGTGACCTTTGCGTTCGCGGCGGGCGTGAACTGAAGCGCCGCCGCATAAGGAGTCCCGATGACGCTCGACGGACCGGAGATCGTGTCGCCGTAGCAGCAGAAATACAGCCCCTTCGGATACAACGTACCGACATTGCTGAAGATCACTTTGCCGCCCTTGGGCGGAAGCGCGGACGGAGAATAATGCACGGAAGGCTGACTGACGGATGTAACCGTCTTGTTCTTGCTCAGTGTGTACGTTTTGTCGCCAGCTGCGAGCGCGCCGGAGGCGGTAAAGGTTACCAACGCTAATGCCACAAGTGATGTTCTGATCATTTGAAACCCTCCTGTTGAAGAACCCCTTTGACAAGTATCAAAAGGCTACGCCCCGCCCGCGCCTCTCGCAATGTTCCCGGAATTGCCTCACCGGGTGGCACGCAAACGCTTGGTTGTACTGAACTTGCCGGAATTTCAGGCAATACAGCGTCGAACACAGAACGAAGAGCCGTATCGAAAAGACAGCGCGCGATCCTTGCACCCCGTCAATTTTTCGGCCGGGGCTTAACGTGTCTCTAAACCTCTGCGCGATACGATCGGGCCATGACAGAACGCCCCGCAAAAAAAACCTTCAGGATCTCGTCTGCAGAAATCTTCAGCCTTGCTCTTCTCTGGCTGGGGACGGCCGGCATGCTGGCGAGCGCATTCGTGCCTGAAATGCAGCCCGCAAAGGTGAGCTGGGTCTGCGAATTCTCGGCCATCATTTTGTTCGGGTTGGTGGTGAAGCTGGTGTTTCTCCGCGACGGCAACGCCCACACGCCGACCTGACTTGAACCGCTAGTATTAAGTTCTTGCTAGTGATCGCCGGACCGGATTTCAAGGTTCGGACGCATGCTATTTCCGCATGGCTGGGCCAATTTGCGCTGCAGCAAACCGCCCCTATCTCCAGTGCGACCCGGCAGCCAAGCGTTGCACCCCACCAGCGCCGCCCCGGGATGGAGAGAGGCAATGAAAACGAATTTCTCGAGGCGCGATCTTTCGCGCGATGACGAAGGCGGCGGATTTTTCAATTGGGCGATCATCCTGGTCGCCGCGGGTCTGCTCTTCGTGGCAACGGCCGAGTTCTCTGCGGCACCTGCCGTCGCGACCAACGCGGCGCCCGCCAAGACGACGGTCGTCCAGACGGTAACGCCACACAAAACATAAGCCGCACAAAGAACACGATTGCAGCCGCGCTCAGCCACGATTGCAGCAGCGAGGCGCCATAATCCGGCCAAAGCATCCCCTCGACGCGTTGTGCGTCGAGGGAGGACTTTATGTCGAAGACAAGTTCATCAAGCGCCGCGCGACGGAGCGGCAGCATCCGTGCGTGCGTCGAAGCGTTTGTTTTCGGATTGGTGGCGACCGGGATGGTGCTCGCCGGCAGCGGTGCCGGTTTGGCCAAGCCTGCGCTGTCATCGAGTTTTTCCATCGAGCGGCCAGTCATCGTCAAAGGCGGAACGCACCCGGTCTACGTGCTGGTGCGCTTTGCCGCACCGGAGCTAGACGTCAAGCCGGACCAGCGCCCGCCGCTGAATCTGTCGCTGGTGCTCGACCGTTCAGGCTCGATGGAGGACAAGGGCAAGATCGAATATCTGCGGCGCGCGGCAAAACTCGCGGTCGGGCAGCTCTCGGAACGCGATGTCGTCTCGGTGGTCGAGTTCGACGACCGGATCACCACCATGTGGCCCGCATCCCACGCGCATGACATCGCGCGGCTGCAGGACCAGATCGATTCCCTCACGCCACGCGGCTCGACCAACCTTGCCGGCGGCATGGAACGCGGCATCGAAGAGGCGCAGGGCGCACGCGGCACCCTGCACCTGTCGGACGGGACGCTCAGCCGTGTGATCGTGCTGACGGACGGGCTCGCCAATACCGGCGTGACCAATCCCTCCGAAATCGCCGGCATGGCAGCCGATGCGCGGCGCGACGGGGTGCGGGTCTCTACCATCGGCCTCGGTCTCGACTACAATGAGGACCTGCTGCAATCGATCGCCGAAGGTGGGGGCGGAAAATACTACTACGTCGAAAGCCCCGTGCAGCTTGCCCGCATCTTCGAAGAAGAGCTGCATTCGGCATTCGCCACTTGCGCGCGCGATGTTCACATCGCCTTCCACGGGAATGGTGCGGTGCGCAGCGCCGAGATGATCGGTTTTGCGAGTTCCTCGGGGCGCGATGTCTCCGCCGACTGGCCGGATTTCTATGCTGGGGAGACGCGCACCGTGCTGTTGCGCCTGGACGTGGCAGCCGATCGCGATGGCCCGCTTGAACTCGGCCATTTCGATGTGGCCTGGCACGACGCGCGCAACGGCGCGACCGGTACGCTAGACCTGCCGGTCCGCGTCTCGGTCACGGACGATGTCGCGGCCTCCGACCGTTCGCTGAACAAGGATGTGTCGGTCGAAGCCTCGCTTGCCGAAAGCGAACGCGGACTGGCGGCCAATGTGAAACTTGCGGCTTCCGGTCAGACTGACAAGGCCAAAGCCTCCAACGCTGCAATCATCGCCGATCTGAAAACACGAAATGATGTGCTCAAGGACGAGCGCCTCGCGCGCAAGATCGAAGCGCTGAACGTCGAACAGACTCAGATGGCCGCCGCTGCGGCCCCGGCCGCGCCACCGGAAGCGATGGAAGCCTATGTCAAAACATCGAAGCAGCGCCTCTATCAGGCAAAGACCGGCAACCGCGCGGGCTATGTTCTGCAACCGGGCGACAAGGGCATCCAGGTCGAGCGGCTGCAGCAGGCGCTTACGTCCGCTGGTCTCTACAAGGGCAAAGTTAGCGGCGTGTATGACAAGCCGACCCAGGACGCAGTGACAGCCTATCAGAAGAAGAACGGCGTCGATGCCGACGGTGTCGCTGGCGCAGAAACACAGATGAAACTCGGTTTGTATTGAATTGTGAAATTGCGGAGAGCGGCGCACGCAACTCTTCGATTATACTTGCGGGGGCGGTTCTGTTGCGCGAAGCTTTGCGCCATGGAACCGCTTGCGCTCTCGATAAGGCAGGCACGGCCAAGTGACGCGGCCGCCATCGCGCGCGTGTATATCGACTCCTGGCATGACACCTATCCCGGGGTCCTTTCCAAGGCGCTCTTGTGTTCGATGACGCAGAAGGGCCAGACCGTGCGCTGGAAATCCGCTATCGAGCATCGCGAGCTTGTGCTCGTCGCCGAACACGAAAAACACGGCATCCTCGCCATGGCGAGCGCGGGCGCCGCGCGCGACCGCGGCCTCGGGCTCGACGGCGAGGTCTACACGCTGTACGTCGAGCCGACGTTCTTTAGCATGGGCGCTGGGCGTCAGCTCCTGACCGGGACGTTCGCAGAGTTGCGCAAGCGCGCGTTCCGCTCTTGCGTGATCTGGGCGCACGCCAGAAACAACGCGCGCTATTTTTACGAGGCAATGGGCGGAAGGCTCGTGGCCGAGCGTACGGCACGCATGATGGGTGACGCTGTTCCGGAAATCGCTTTCGGCTGGAAAACGCTGGCGCTCACAGAGCGCAGCGTGGCGCGTTAAACCTATTCTTCCAGATCCTTCGGCCGCACGAAGGCATCAAGATCGCCACGACCCGGCGTGACGTCGCGCCATTTTTCGATCTCGAAATCGATGACCGCGAGCGCGCAAGTGGGAAATTTCTCATCCATCACAACGTAGCGTTTACGGAGCTTCTTCTCGAGCGGCACGGCGGCAAGCGCAAGCGCGCATTGCTCCAGTCCCGGATTGTGGCCGACGATCATCAGCGACGGGATCCGATCGCTTGCCTTTCGGATCAGAGCGAGAATCAATTCCGGCTCAGCCAGATAGAGCTCCGTCAGATATTTCACATCCGGGTTCGCCTGCAGCTCCGGAAGAACCACATCAAGCGTCTGCCGCGTGCGCGTGGAATCCGAGCAAAGAATGAGATCGGGCACATAGGCATCTTCGCGCAGGAACCGGCCCATATGCGCGCTGTCGGTCTTGCCACGCGCGACAAGCGCACGCTTGCGGTCATCGGGGGCCGAGCCCTCCGCCTTGCCGTGACGAAGGAGCAGCAGCCGTTTCATGCAATCTGGTATCGCGCACGAGCGCCACGTTCCAGCGCCGAGGCGACGAGCTTGTCGATACCGAGCGACCGGCGGATCGCCTCGATGACGCGGATTTCCTCCAGCATGATGCGGCTGTCGGCAAGCGCCACTTCCAGCGCCATCCAGTAAGCGGTCTCGCGCAGATGCTCCGGCAGCGCCGCCTTGACCAACCCCATCACGGCATCGAGTCCCTCCGGCTCCTGCAGAATCGCGCCGCAATCCTGTGCAGTCGCGAGCAGGCGACTGTGATCGAAGTCGCGGAACACCGGCAGATTCTTGGACAGGTCGCCCATTGTCTTCAGCTCCTTATCGCTGATGACGCCGTCGGCTGCGGCTACGATGACCATGACATAGATGAGCGCCGTCTGATGACTGATGGTGTTCGCGGACATGTCCATTGTGCTTTGAAACGCGGCGCGACCTTAAGAAACTTGACCCTCAGCGGCAAGGCACGTCACAAACACGCATGGCAACGAACAAAAAGCCCGGTAAATGGCGTGCGCGGACGATGGCCGTTCGCGGCGGACAGACGCGCTCGCCGTTTCAGGAAACCTCCGAGGCGCTGTTTCTGACCTCCGGCTACGCCTATGAGTCGCCGAAGCAGGCCGAGGACCGTTTCACCGGCGAAGATGACGGTTTCCAATACACGCGCTTCGGCAACCCGACCATCGCGACGTTCGAGGAGCGCATGGCCGCGCTTGAAGGCGCCCCTGTCGCGCGCGCGACCGCAAGCGGCATGGCGGCGGTGAGCGCGGCTTTGTTGTCAGGCCTCTCAGCCGGCGATCACATCGTCGCGGCGAAGGCGATGTTCGGATCCTGCCGCACCGTGATCGTCGATATCCTGCCGCGCTTTGGCGTGACGCATACGCTGGTCGATGGTGGCGACATCGCGCAGTGGCAATCGGCGATGCAGCCGAACACAAAGATGCTGTTCCTGGAGACGCCGGCCAATCCGACGCTCGATATTGTCGATATCGCGGCGGTCGCGAAGATCGCGGATGCGGGCGGTGCGCGGCTTGTCGTGGACAATGCGTTCGCGAGCCCCGCCTTGCAGCGGCCCATGGAATTCGGCGCGCATATCGTCGTGCACTCGGCAACCAAATGGATCGACGGACAGGGACGTTGCCTCGGCGGCGTTGTTTTGTGCCACGAAGATTTCCTGAAAGATCACCTTCAGCTTTATCTCCGCAACACCGGACCGGTGATGAGTCCGTTCAACGCCTGGGTGCATTTGAAGAGTCTGGAAACGCTCGATATTCGGATGCGCGCGCATTGCGAGAACGCGACGAAAGTCGCGAACTTTTTGGGCGCGCAGAAGAAAGTCTCACGCGTGCTTTATCCCTTCCATCCCGATCATCCGCAGCACAATCTCGCGCGGACGCAGATGTCCGGCGGTGGTGGCGTCGTGGCGTTCGAAGTTGCGGGGGGGAAGCCCGGCGCGTTCCGCCTCGCCGACGCACTCAGTCTGATCGATATCTCCAACAATCTCGGCGATGCCAAGAGCCTGATCACCCATCCCGAAACGACAACGCATCAACGCCTGTCGCCGGAAGGCCGCGCCGAACTTGGCATCGCGCCCGGACTGATGCGCCTCTCCGTTGGACTCGAGGACGCCGACGACATTTGTGAGGATCTGGAGCAGGCGTTGAAAGCCGCCTGAACATAAGGGGGAATGTATGAAGCGTGTCCTGCTTCTCGCCATCGGACTGTTCGCGATTGGTCCGATAACCACGCTCGATGCGACGCCCACACCCGGAAGCAACGGCACGTCATTCGCAGTGTCATTTCCCGCGCCGATGAGCGCGCAACCAATCGATGGCCACATAACCCTGATCGTCGCGAAAGGTGCGAGCAAGGAGCCGCGAACTTTGATTTCGGAAGACCGCCCGCTGACCTCACCAGCGTTGTTCGGCCTGACCGTCGATGCCATGAGCCCCGGCGCAACCGCAATCATCGACGCCAAAGCCTTCGGCTGGCCATTGCGCAGCCTCTCGCTGCTTCCGGATGGCGATTACACCGTGCAAGCGGTGCTGAACCGTTATGAGACTTTCCATCTTACCGATGGCCGCGTGCTGAAACTGCCGCCGGATATGGGCGAAGGCCAGCACTGGAACGAGAAGCCAGACAATCTCTATTCGAAGCCGATGAAGATTCATGTCGATGCCGCGCATCCCGCACGCATCGCGCTGGCGCTGGATCAGAAGATCGGTCCGATCACGCCCAAAGCCGATACGCCGTTCATCAAACACATCCGCATCAAGAGCGAGTTGCTGTCGAAATACTGGGGACGCCCGGTCTATCTCGGTGCGCATGTGCTTCTGCCATTCGGCTTCGACAGTCATCCGAATGCGCACTACCCTCTGATGGTCAATCATGGACATTTTCCGGATGACATCAGCGGGTTCCGCACCACGCCGCCCGATCCCAACCTGAAGCCCGAGTATTCCGAGCGTTTCCGCCTCGCCGGTTACAATCGCATCCAGCAGCAGGAAGCTTACGCGTTTTACAAGAAGTGGATCTCGCCGAACTTCCCGCGGTTCCTGGTGATCGAAATCCAGCACGCCAATCCGTACTATGACGACAGCTATGCGGTGAACTCGGCGAACCTTGGACCTTATGGTGATGCCATCAACAACGAGCTGATCCCCGCCATCGAAAAGAAATTCCGTGGGCTCGGTCAGGGCTGGGCACGCTTCACCTATGGCGGCTCGACCGGTGGCTGGGAAGCGCTGGCGACACAGGTATTCTATCCGGATATGTACAACGGCGCCTTCGTCGCCTGCCCCGATCCGGTCGACTTCCATGCCTACGAGACGAGCAACCTTTACGACGACAAGAACGCCTATCAGCGTGACGGGCAATTCTATTCGATCGAATTGCCTTCGATTCGCGACTACATGGGCTATGTCTACGAGACCCAGCGCCAGGCGAACCATGCCGAGCTCGCACAGGGCGATCATTCGCGCTCGGGCGGACAGTACGACATCTGGCAGGCGGTGTTTTCACCCGCTGGAAGCGACGGCTATCCCAAACCGATCTTCGACAAGGTGACCGGCGACATCGACAAGAGCGTCGCGAATTACTGGCGCGATCACTACGATCTGACGCATATCATCCAGCGCGACTGGTCGAAGCTGGGCACCAAACTCGCCGGCAAGATTCACATCTATGTCGGCAGCGCGGACACCTATTATCTGAATGACGCGGTCTACTATGCGCAGGACGTTCTGGAGAAACTAAAGAACCCCGCCTATGGCGGCGAGGTCAAATATGGCGAGCGCGCCGAGCATTGCTGGAACGGCGATGCTGCCCTGCCGAATGCGTATTCCCGCCTGCATTACAACTTCATGTACCTTCCGAAAATCCTGGCGCGCATCCAGGCCACCGCTCCCAAGGGCGCGGACCTGACGAGCTGGCGGTATTAAGGGAGCACCAATGTCCGAACATCACGCGAGTGTCGTGTGGAAGCGCACCAGCGCGGACTTCACCTACGACACCTATAACCGCGCGCACGAGGTACACTACAAATCGGGCGCCATCATCGTCCCCTCGTCGTCGGCGCCGGAATTCAAGGGCGATGCCGATCGTGTCGATCCGGAGGAAGCCTTTGTCGCCTCGCTCTCGGCGTGCCACATGCTCACCTTCCTCGCGATCTGCGCGCGCAAGCGGATCACGGTCGAATCCTACGAAGATGATGCCGTTGGCTACCTCGAAAAAGAGGGCGCTAAATTATGGATGAAACGTGTCGTTTTGAAACCGCGAGTGCGTTTCGCCGCAGGAACGCGGGTTGACGCCAAGCTTCTTGACGAGATTCACCACAAATCCCATGAGGATTGCTTCATCGCCAACTCCGTAAAGACCGATGTGACGGTCGAGCCACAGGGCTGAACTGCCTTAACGCCGCGCTTACGATGCGCTTGCTCCCCCTGGGGCCGGCGCGCGATAATGGCGGGATGTACGAACGCATGACGCGCGGCATCAAGGTGGCGGTGAAGCCCGCCTTCCTCGACGACCAATCCGACCCGGACGAAGGCCAGTATCTCTGGTCCTACACCGTGACGGTCGAAAATAAGGGCGAGGAGCCGGTGCAGCTCCTGTCGCGCTATTGGCACATCACCGATGCGATGGGGCGCGTGAAGGAAGTCCGTGGACCGGGCGTCGTGGGGGCACAGCCCGTGATACCGCCGGGCGAGAAGTATCAATATACCAGCGGCTGCCCGCTGCCGACCTCATCTGGCCACATGGTCGGCAAATATCAGATGCAGACGGCCTCCGGCGAGGCATTCGAGGCGGAAATCCCGGCATTCCTGCTGGAAAGCCCGCACGAGCGGCGGCAGATCCACTAAGCCCTATTTTGTCTCGGGTTGATCCATGCGTCCAGTTCGGGCGTTATTATTGTTTTCGCTATTTCGAGAGTGCCCATGTCCGAATTCATAAAGTCTGCGCCATCCAACAACATTCCGATCCAACCGGCCGAACCGCGCCCATCGCGCGAGGAAGCGGAGCGTGCGCTGCGCACGCTGCTCTTGTGGGCGGGTGACGACCCGGATCGCGAAGGCTTGCGTGACACGCCGGCGCGTGTGGTGCGCGCATATGAGGACTGGTTCTCCGGCTACAACGTCGATCCGGAAGAGTTCATGCGCCGCACCTTCGAGGAAGTCGAAGGCTATGACGACATGATCGTGCTCAAGGACATCCGCTTCGAATCTCATTGCGAGCACCATCTGGCGCCGATCATCGGCCGGGTGCATGTCGGCTATCTTCCCTCGAACAAAGTGGTTGGAATCTCGAAACTTGCGCGCGTGGTGGAAGCCTACGCGCGGCGCCTGCAGGTACAGGAAAAGATGAACGCGCAGATCGCGAACACCATCCAGAAAGTTCTGGATCCCAAAGGTGTGGCGGTCGTGATCGAGGCGACACACCAATGCATGACGACGCGCGGCGTGCATAAGACCGGCGTGAGCATGGTGACGTCGTCGATGCTTGGCGAATTCCGCAAAAACCCGTTGACGCGGCGCGAATTCCTGAGCGTGATCGGTAATCCCACCTCTAGCATGGATGGTTGAGCGCGCATGACCGCGCTCGATCTCGTAAAACGCCTCATCGCCTTCGATACGACCAGCAGATTGTCCAATCTCGCGCTGATCGACTTCGCGCAGGACCTTCTGGAGCAATCGGGCGCGCGTTGCCGCCGCTCCTACGATGCAAGCGGGAAAAAGGCCAATCTGTTCGCGACCATCGGGCCGGACATTGACGGCGGCTATGTGCTGTCAGGCCACACCGATGTCGTACCCATCGACGGCCAGGAGTGGTCAAGCGATCCGTTCGCAGCGGAAGTGCGCGACGGCAGACTTTACGGGCGCGGCGCGTGTGACATGAAAGGCTTTGTCGGCGTCGCCCTTTCGATTGCGCCCGAAGCCGCGAAGGCAAAACTCAGGCGGCCCATCCATTTCGCGTTTTCCTACGACGAAGAGGTTGGCTGCACCGGTGTTCAGGGTCTGATCGACGATCTTACTGCCGTGAAGATCAAGCCCGCCCTCGCCATCGTGGGTGAACCGACGCTGATGAAGGTGGTCGGCGCTCACAAGGGCGGCACCGCTGTGAAGACGCGCTGCCACGGCCTCGAAGGCCATTCCAGCGCGCCGCACAAGGGCGCCAGCGCCGTGATGATGGCGGGCGAGTTTATCGCCGCGCTGTCGCAGGTCGGCGTCGAACTGCAGGACGATCAGGACCCGCGCTTCGACCCGCCTTACACCACGACGCAGGCCAATGTGGTGAACGGCGGCACGGCGCTGAACATTCTTGCGAAGGAAGCGCGCGTGGTGTGGGAGTGCCGCACCCTGCCGGGCCGCGATCCGATGAAGGTTGTGGAGCGCGCGAAAGAGATCGTGGAAAAACAAATTCTGCCGAAATACAGAACCGGCGCGCCCGACGCGTCGTTCGATATCGAGGTGACAAGTTCTTATCCGGGCCTCGCGCTCGATCCGGATTCGCCTGCGGTTGCACTCGCGCGCGAACTCTCCGGCGCGAACGCGGTCGAGACCGTCGCCTATGGCACCGAAGCGGGCCATTTCGCGAGTGCCGGAATCCCTGCCGTCATTTGCGGACCAGGCTCCATCGAGCAGGCGCATAAACCGGACGAGTTCTGCGCACTCTCCGAATATGAAGCCTGCGCAGCCTTCCTGCGCAAGGTGATTGCAAAGGCCTGTGCGTAACTACTTGCTGACAGCCTTCAGAAGATCGACGGCGCTATGCACGACCGCGCCGCCGAACTTGTCCTTCATCATCTGGCGCAACTCGCCATCGCCGAAATAGAGGCCGCCGGACGCCAAAAAGGTGATGCGCATGACGCCGAAAGGCGGCGCGACCACGCGCGGCTCTTTCCAGGGATCCATCTTCACGATCATCTTCTGCGCCTGCGCGAGAAGATCGTTGGCCTTCGGCGTTACCGGCGGCGTGTTGGGACCGAACGACGCCAGCTCTTCCGTATCGCTGATATAGCGCACATTGCCATCGGCATAGGCCGCAACGACGGCCGGGCCGCCTTTGGAACCCAGCTCGAACACGACGCCGAGAAGAACTTTCGGCGGTACGGCCTGTTTGTGCGCACGCAACCAGTCGAACGCTAGCATGCGCGTGCAACTGTCTCCACGCGTGTCATTTGCGATGGCCCGGACGGCATCACCGCCTCTCACGCCGGCGTGAAGCACACGATAAAGAGGGTTTTCCGGCTTGAGCGCCTTGTTCTGAATGAACAGCCCGGGCACATCGCAGAATAGAAGATTGTGGGCAAAGTTCGTGACCGGCTTTTTGTAAGGCTGCGAAAGGCTCGCGGACTGCGCGGAACCTGACAAAGCAGCGGCGAGCAAAAACGAGGCCTGCAACAATCGGCGCGCGGCGTTCCTCATGAAAGCTCTGTCTTGCCGATTTCGTGCACCGTGCCGCAGAACTCGCAGCGCGCACGGATGATGCCGTCGGGATCGGCAAGACCCTCGCGGTCCTCCGCAGAATAGGATCTCAGGATGGAGGCGATGCGCGCGCCGTCGCAATCGCAGCGGAACGCGATCGGCTCGGCGGGTAGAACACGCGTCTCGTCTTCGTGAAACAGGCGCCACAACAGCGTTTCCGCTGGAAGCGACGTATCGACCAACTCGATGTCTTCGACGGTTTTCAGGATCATCGAGAGACGATCCCAGTCATCGTCGGTGCGCTGAGCGTCAGGCGTGACCTGCAGCATGATGCCGCCGGCGCGCCATGCAGGCGTGGCCTTGCCTGCTTCGAACAGCGGCGCGGCCGCCAGCCGGATCGCCGTCGGCAGCTGCTCCGACTGGCCGAAATAGGTTTCCGCCGACGCGCCAATACCGTTGGGCGAAAGGGCGACGATGCCCTGATAGGTCTGTCCGCCAGTACCTGGTTCGATGGTGATGGCGAGCGATCCCATGCCCACAAGCTGTGCGAAATCCGGCGATCCAAGCGCCGCAAACCTGGCGTCGTTCAACCGCGCGAAGCCGCGCACGCCCTTGGGCTTGTCGCCTTCGGCGCCGTAGTAATCCACGGTGACGAGATCGAGTGCTCCGTTGCTTTTCGTCTGCACCGTCAAACGCCCATCGAGCTTCAGCGCTGTGCCGAGGACAGCCGCAAGTGCGAGCGTCTCGCCGAGAACACGCGAGGCCGGCTCGGGCAGCGCATGGGCGCTCAACGCACGCGCGGACGCAGCATCCAGACGCACGATCCGGCCACGCAGTCCTGCGGCCGGAAGATCGAACGGCAATACGAAATCCCCCGGCGGCGCCGGAATGTGACCCTCTGCCGACATGCGTTAGACCGCCATGCCCGCGAGTTTCGCCGAAATCTCCCTCAGTTGTTTGGCGTCGGCGTCGTTCTGCGCTTCCTTCGTCGGTGTGGCGAGCCTGTTCTTGTAATAGTACCCGCCGCTCTGGCCTTCGACCTCGGGCGACGACGCCAGATAGACGACGGTCTTGGCACCTTCCTGCGGTGAGATCGCGCCTATGGGCTTGGCGATCTTCACCGCGACCGAAAGAATGCCGCCGCTCTGATCGCCAAAACGCGTGGCGACGAAGCCGGGATGCAGGCAGTTCGCGGTCACGCCCGTGCCGTCGATACGCCGCGCGAGTTCGCGGTTGAACAGGATATTGGCGAGCTTCGATTTTCCGTACACGGAGAAACCAGAATATTTCTTCGCCGACTGCAGGTCATCGAAATCGAGCTTGGCGCCTTTGTGCGCGTCCGATGCCGTGGAAACGATCCGCGCGCCGGGCTTCAGATTGGGCAGCAGCAGGTTCGTCACCACGAAATACGCCATGTGGTTGGTGGCGAAGGTCATCTCCAGACCGTCTTCCGTTACCTTGCGGGTGTTGAACAGCGCGCCGGCGTTGTTGATGAGGACGTCGATCTCCGGTTCGCTCTGTGCAATCTCTTTCGCCGTACGCCGCATCTCCGAAATCCGCGACAAATCCGCGAGATGCGAGGTGTGCTGCGCGCCCGGATTGGCATTGCGCAGCTTCGACAATGTCATGCCCGCCCGCTCAGGATCGCGCGCGATCAGAACGATGCGCGCGCCCTGCCTAGCGAGTTCAACGGCGGCAACTTCTCCGATGCCGGAGGTTCCACCCGTGATAACGACGGTTCTGGCAGCCATGCTGGACACTCCGTTTCCTCACCCTTCGACAAGCGCGGGGTGAGGGTCAGTACACACCCTCATGCTGAGCTTGTCGAAGCATGAGAATGGAGGTCTAGCCGACAATCTCCAAATCGCTGAAGAAAAACTTGATCTCGTTCGCGGCCGTCTCCGGCGCGTCGGAACCGTGGACCGAGTTCGCTTCGATCGACTCCGCGAAGTCCTTGCGGATCGTGCCAGCCGCGGCCTTCGACGGATCGGTCGCGCCCATCACTTCGCGGTTCTTCGCGATGGCATTCTCGCCCTCGAGCACCTGCACCACGACCGGGCCGGATGTCATGAAATCGACCAGCGAGCGAAAGAACGGGCGCGCGGCATGCACACCATAGAACGCCTCGGCCTGCGCAGTGGAAAGGCGCGTGCGGCGCGACGCGATCACCCGCAGCCCCGCCTTCTCGAACCGATCAACGATGGCGCCCGTGTGATTGCGGCGGGTGGCATCCGGTTTGATGATGGAAAGCGTGCGCTCGACGGCCATGAGGTGCTCCGAAAGGTTGGGAATTGGGCGGCCTTATAGCCGCGCTCCTCGCGGAAGCGCAAGGCGGGGATGCTACCGCAGAATTAGCTGCGGATGATAAATGCCCTCAAAATCCGGGGCTTCCAAGACTGTGACACTTTCAGGATCAACCCGATACTCATCCTCTGCGAAGTTGCAATAGTGCTGGATCATTGCCGTTCTGGCGCCTTCCGCATCGTCATAGATGCCGGATTCATGATAATGGACCCAAGCCTCAACCCCGTTTTCATCGAGATGGAGCCCTTCCTCGATAAACCGAAAACGGCCATCGTCATTTTTGTACAGTCCTACGCGGATTTTCGGCCAACTGGTCTGGATCATCGCAACGAGTTCAAGCATGGGGCGGGCTTCTGCTATGCTTTGACATAGTAGAACGGCTCCAAAATCCGCGGCAACTCCATGATAGTTCTGAAAAGCGCGACGCCCATCCTGTTCGTGCGCAGCGTGACCGTGAGCGCGCAGTTCTTCCGGGACAAGCTCGGCTTCGCGATTGATTTCCTGTACGGCGAACCGCCGTTCTACGGCGCGGTGTCGCGCGATGGCGCGTGTCTGCATCTACGGTTCGTGCACGAGCCAGTGTTCAATGCAGCGGCGGTGGCGCACGAAGAGTCGCTGATTGTCGCGACCATCGAGGTCGATGACGTGCGGGCACTATTCGCCGAGTTCGATTCACGCGGCATTCAATTCGCGCAGAACCTGGTGAAGCAGGAATGGGGCGGAACCGATTTCCATGTCCGCGATCCTGACGGCAACGCGGTCTCATTCGTGAACTTCACTTGACCTGAGGCGCGGGGCGTCGCAAATCCCCGCCCGCCATGCTTGCCATCGACAACATCACTGTCCGCATCGCCGGGCGCGAAATCCTGAACGGGGCCACGGCCAATCTGCCGGCCGGTCGCCGCATCGGCCTGGTCGGACGCAACGGAGCTGGCAAGTCGACTCTGCTGAAAGTCATCCTCGGCGAACTGCATCCCGATCTGGGCGACGTCTCGTGGCCGCGCGACTGGCGCATCGGCGCGGTGGCGCAGGAAGCGCCCAGCGGTCCGGTCAGCCTGCTCGACACCGTGCTTGCCGCTGACAAAGAGCGCACCACGCTTTTGGCAAAAGCGGAGCATGAAACAGACTCCCATCGCCTCGGCGACATCTATGCGCGGCTTGAGGCGATTGACGCCTATGCGGCGCCCGCGCGCGCGGCAAGCATTCTCGCCGGTCTCGGCTTTTCCGCCGAAGACCAGTTGCGGCCCTGTTCGGAATTTTCGGGCGGCTGGCGTATGCGCGTTGCGCTGGCGGCGATCCTGTTCTCAGCGCCGGATTTGTTGCTGCTGGACGAACCGACGAACTATCTCGATCTCGAAGGCGTGCTGTGGCTCGAGGACTTCCTCAAGCGCTATCGCGGCACGGTGCTGATCGTCAGCCACGACCGCGATCTGCTCAACACAGCGGCCGAATTCATCCTGCATCTCGAGAACGGCAGGCTCACGCTTTACACCGGCGGTTACGATACGTTTGTCGAGACCCGTGCGATGAAGCGTGCGCTCGATGCCGCATTCGCCAAGAAGCAGGAGGCGCAACGCAAACACCTGCAAAGCTTCATCGACCGCTTCAAGGCGAAGGCCTCCAAGGCACGACAAGCGCAAAGCCGCGTGAAAATGCTGGCGAAGATGCAAATGGCGGAAGTGCCTGTGGACGAGCATGTCACGCCGATCAACATTCCACCCGCGACGGAAGCGAGCCCGCCGCTGATCGCGATGCATCAAACGGCCGTGGGGTACGAGCCTGGCAAGCCGATCCTGTCGCACATGTCGCTGCGTTTCGATCCCGATGATCGCATCGCGCTGCTCGGCAAGAACGGCAACGGCAAGTCGACATTGGCGAAGCTGCTGGCGGCAAAGCTCGATCCCATGGCGGGCGAACTCACGCGCGCGCGCAAACTCGTGCCCGGCTATTTCGCGCAACATCAGCTCGAAGAACTCGATGGCCGCTACACACCCATCGAAACGCTCGGCCACATGCGGCCGAAATTGACGATGGAGCAGCTGCGCACGCAGCTTGGTGGTTTCGGATTCTCCGCCGACAAGGCCCTGACCAAGGTTACAAACCTGTCGGGCGGCGAGCGTGCGCGGCTGATGCTGGCGCTGGCGACACTCGACAAGCCGAACATGCTGATCCTCGACGAGCCGACCAACCACCTCGACATCGATGCGCGCAACGAGCTGCTGAACGCGCTGAACGATTTCGACGGGGCTGTGATCCTGGTCAGCCATGACCGGCGTCTGCTTGAAGCCACTGCCGATCGTCTGTTTCTCGTTGCCGACGGAAAAGTCGAGCCGTTCGACGGCGACCTCGACGACTATCGCCGCTTCCTGCTAACCGGCGACAACACACCAACGCGCCGCGACGAACCTGCGCCGAAGATCAACAAAGAGGAAGCGCGACGCGATGCCGCCGAAAAGCGCAAGGCGCTGCGGCCTTTGAAAGAGAAAGTCGAACTCGCCGAAGGCCAGATCGCGGAACTCAACAAAGAGATCGCGAAATACGACAAGGCCCTCGCCGATCCGCTGATCTTCACGCAGGACCGTGCCAAGGCGACATCAGTGTCGAAAAAGCGTGCCGACGCGCAGCGCAAGCTCGAAGCCGCCGAAGCGCGCTGGCTGGCCGTGAACGAGGAATACGAAGCGGCCATGGCGGAAGCCTAGCCCTTCAACGCCGCGCGCGCGATCGCGCCCCATTCCTTCTGCGCGCCGCGATAGCGCCCGGTCGCACCGTCAAGATTCTTGACCACCTGCGTGAACATCGTGCGCGCCTCATCCGTTCGGCCCAGATGCGCGAGCAGTTGGCCGTAGCGCGTGCGTGCTTCCTCGCCCGCAAAATAGGGAACGAGGCGTTTGTATTCTTCAACCGCCTCGTCGTTCTTGTTCTGCAACTCCAGCGACCGCGCATACAGCAGGTGCGCGTCTTCGGATTGAAATTTCGGATCGGCGGCCTGGACCGCGTCGAGCGACGCCTGCGCGCCCGCGCCGTCGCCGTTCAGGAACTGGGCGCGCGCCAAGCCGAGCAACAGGGCCGTGTCGGTCGCGAACTGGCCCTGCAGCGCATTCTGATACATCTCGATCGCATCGGCATATTGGCCGCGCTGGATCAGTTGTTCCGCGAACGTGCGCTTGGCATCGGCGGAGCCCACCATCTCCACATCGCGCATCGCGGCGCGATAATCCTTATTGGGATCGATGGCACGCGCAGCGCCGCGCTGAAGCTGCTGCGCCGTGCGGCTGCGAAACAGACCTGGCACAATCATCATGAAAAAATAGATCAGCGGCCCGATGCTCGGCAGGAACACGACGACGTATATCCATGGAAAAACATTGCCGGTCCGGATCATGTGGACCACGCAGCCCACCAGCAGTGCCAGCGAAATCAGACCGATGGGCGAGTAGAGATAAGCGAGCAATCCCACAGGGGCGCCTCCTTGACCGCGCCGGTTTAGCAAGCGCCGAAACCCCGGTAAACTGCGTCCGCGCGAGGGGGATTCGCATGCGGGCTTTCGACATCACGCTGTTCGCGTTCGTCTATGCGTTGGCGACCGCCCATCTTCTTACCACGGTCGCCGAACTGATCCGCGAACGGTCGCGCGTGCGGTTCTCGTGGGTTCACTGGGCATGGATGAGCGTCGGGCTGTTCGAGATATTCGCCTGGTGGATCGGCATGTGGGACATGCGGGGGCTTCCTTCCTGGTCGGTCCCGATGATCGCGTTCCTGTTCGCCATGGCCATCTTGATCTATGTGCAAATCAGGCTGACCTGTCCCAACATCCCTGCCGAAGACGAGATCGACCTTCGCGAATTCCATCGCCGCAATGGACGCGAATATATCCTCGCCTTTGCCCTGGTGGCGTTTCTGACAGTCCTCGTGAACATCCTCTTCGGCGAGATGACCAGCGTGCGCGAGATGATCCTCCAGAACCTCGCTGTGGCGCCGATGTTCGTGATCGCTGTCATCGCCGCAATCTCTTTCCGGCCATGGGTTCAGGCCTTGTCGGCTACGGCACAGATCGCGCTATGGATTTTCTATTTCGCGACGCTGCAGGGCGCGCTCACGTAGAGACAGTCACGCCTGCTTCTCGAATTTTCCGCTCGGCATTTCCTTCCAGTAGGTCACGTCATGACCCGCTGTTTTTGCGTCCTTCCAGGACGTTCGCGCCGTGCCGAGCATCTCTGCATCGCGCCCGTCGAACATGAGCACGATGCGCGTCAGATCGTTGATCGCGTCCCACGCCGGAGGTTTCGCGCCGCCGACCAGAAACATCACGTCAGCGGCATTGGCATTGCCCTCTTCCATCGTGATCAGCACCGGCTGATGCGCGGCGACGCCGTCCCCCTGCTGGGCGTGGGGCAGGAAGCTCGAATCGTCATAGGTCCAGAGCAGATTGTCCAACGCTTCGGCGCGTTCCGCGGAGTCGCAACGGATCAATGCGCGCCATCCGCGTTCCAAAGTTCGCTCGACAAGACCCGGGAGTACGTCCTCCAGAGACCGTCGCTCCAGATGATAGAAAAGCGTCTCGGTCATCAGACGGCGCCGTTGAATTCAAAATGGGCGAAGGTTTCCTTGTCGGGATCGAACTCGACGCCGAAGAATCCCGATCCGCCATCGCAGACGAGGGTCGCGTGCAGTCTCCAGTCCAGAGTTGAAGATTGTTCGGTGCCCAGAACGTCGCGCGTGAACGCGTTCACGTAGATAATCTTGCGGCCGCCGACGACAAATCCCGCATATTGGCGCAGATAAACTCGCGAGCGGTCGGGGTGCTCTCCGCGTTTTGCCAACGCTTCGTCAATCGCTTTCGGCAGCAACTCCTCGAGCTTTGCGATCTGAGCCTTGTTGGGTTGCCAGGTGCCCTGCACGGGACCCGGCGTGTTCCGGCTACACTGATTGAGCAAATCGCGCGCGGCCTCTTCGGAGAAGACGGCGCCATCCGCGGGATCAAGCGTGGTCGCCGCCACAACCGGCGCCGTCAGAAGCAACAACGCGATCCCGCAAACCGCCGCGAGGCGCATACCTCACTCCTCGTAGTGTTCCGCTACCAGACGATCCAGCAATCGCACGCCGAAGCCCGTCGCCCAGCCCGGTGTCAGCGGTTTCTGCTCACCGTCCTGCCAGGCGACACCGGCGATATCGAGATGCGCCCAAGTTTGACCTTTCTCGACGAAACGCTGGAGGAACTGTGCAGCGGTGATCGAGCCGCCATAGGGCCCGCCGATATTCTTCATGTCGGCGATCTTGGATTTGATCGCCTTGTCGTAGCCAGCGCCGAGCGGCATCCGCCACACCGGCTCGCCCGACACCTTGCCTGCCGCTACCAGACGGTCCGCGAGCTTGTCGTCGTTCGAGAACAGACCCGCATTCTCATTGCCGAGAGCGACCATGATCGCGCCGGTCAACGTCGCCAGATCGATCACGAATTTCGGCTTGAACGTCTGCTGCGTGTAGGTGAGCGCGTCGGCGAGCACGAGACGGCCTTCGGCATCGGTGTTCAGCACTTCGATGGTCTGGCCAGACATGGATTTCACCACATCGTCGGGACGCTGCGCCTTGCCGTCGGGCATGTTCTCGACGAGGCCGATGACCCCGACCGCGTTCACACGCGCCTTGCGCGCTGCCAGCACGCGCATCGCACCGACGACGGCGGCCGCACCGCCCATGTCGCCCTTCATGCCCATCATGCCGGCACCTGTCTTGAGCGACAGACCGCCGGAGTCGAAGCACACGCCTTTGCCGACGAACGCGACCGGCGGCGATTTTTTCGCGCGCGCGCCATTCCATTGCATCACGACAAGCTGGCTCTCACGCTCGCTGCCCTGGCCCACGCCAAGCAGCGCGCCCATGCCGAGCTTCTTCATCTGCGCTTCGCCGAGCACTTCGACTTTCACGCCGAGCTTTGAGAGCTGCCGAGCCCGCGCCGCGAACTCCGCTGGCGACAACACGTTCGGCGGCTCGTTCACCAGATCGCGCGCCAGGAACATACCGTCCGCCGCCGCTTCCTGAACGGCCCATGCCTTGCGCGCACCGGCTGAGTCCGAAGTCGCGATCGTCGCTTTCTTCACACTGGTTTCGTGATCGGAAAGATCCTTGGTGCGATAGTGATTGAACGCATAACTCTTCAAGCGCGCGCCCATTGCCAGATGCGCGGCAAAAGCCGCGGGCTTCAGCTTTGCGCCTTTCGGCAGATCGATCTCGAACGTGGCCACGGTCTCTCCGGCACGTGACAGGAAGGCAACCGCGCTCGCGGCGATGTCCTCGGCCGCATGCGCATCGAGATCGGACGCCTTGCCCAATCCCACAAGCAAGATGCGCGAGGCACCGAGGTCCGCGGGCGCCAGAACTTCCATCGTCTGGCCGCGCTTGCCGGTGAACTTGCTGACCCTCAATCCACGCGCAATCGCGCCGCCTGAAGCCTTGTCAGCCTTCGCGGCCGCAGCCGTCAGTTGAGAGCCATCCAACGCCCCGACAATCCATGCGCCGGACGCGACCGGTCCGGCCGCGGCGAAAGTCAATTGCATAAGGCATCTCCCGATGAATTTATTGATTTATTTGGCAAAACTGGATTGCCGCAGCAAGGGTCGGTGATGCTAGTTTAGGACGAATCGCAGAAGGGGCAAGGCGCGCGCAAAGGTGCTGCCTGCCGCGACCCATACGCATGGCCTGGGCGAAAATGCCAAGACTGTCATTCTACGTCCTGGCCCAGATGCTGGGGCCGACGGCGCTGTTCGCCTTTTTGATGACCATCGTGGTCTGGCTGACCCAGTCCCTGCGCCTGCTCGATCTGGTGATCAATCGCGGCCAGTCGGCGGGGACCTTCGTCTATCTGACGATGCTGATCCTCCCCAGCCTGCTCGTCATCATCATGCCGATCGCCTATTTCGCCGGCACGCTTTATTCGCTTACCAAACTCAGCACCGACAGCGAACTCGTTGTGATGCATTCCGCCGGCTACAGCCGCGCGCAGCTGGCGGCGCCGGTAATGCTCGCCGCCGCGATCGTGATCGCGATGACCTATCTCTGCGGCCTCTATCTCATGCCGGCTGGCCAACGCGCGATGAAGGACAAGGTTCTCGACATTCGCGCCGACGTCGGCGCGGCACTGCTCGATGAGGGTGAATTCAATACACCCTCGCAAGGCCTCACCGTCTTCATCCGCGAGCTTTCGCCCGACGGCCATATCCGCGGCGTGCTGGTGCATGACAGCCGCACCGAAAAGCACCCGGTCAGCTATCTCGCGGAAAGCGGGCAACTCGCACAGACACCGGGCGGCGCCCGCCTGATCATGTACGACGGAACGATCGAACAATCCGACTCAAGCGGCGCGCATCTGTCGATCCTGAAATTCAAGACCTATGTCTTCGATCTCGATCAGTTTGCCGGGCCCGCGCGCGTGACCGACCGCGCGACGAACGAGCGCTACCTGAGCGAACTCTTCTGGCCGGGAAAGTCCGTGCGTCCGCAGCTCCGCGCCGCCTTTTTCGCGGAAGGCAATAACCGGTTGGCGCAGCCGCTCTATTGCATCGCTTTCGGCCTGATCGCACTGGCCGTCATTGCGCGTGGCCGCCGCGCGCGCGGCGCACAGGCGCTGCGCATCACGATCGCGGTGTTCGCCGCCGCCGGACTGCGCATCGCCGGCTACGGCGTGCAAGGCCTCGCGACTCATCACGCGATTTTCAGCCTTCTATTCTATCTGATCCCGTTGACCGGCGCGGCGATCGCGACAGCGGTTTTGGCCGGGGTCGAACCGCCCGATTGGTTCCGGCGGGGCGCGGTGCCGCAGGAGCTGGCGGCATGAGCTGGTCCTGGACTCTCTACCGTTATCTCGCCACGCAATTCGTGATCGGCGTCGGCATTGTCTATGGCGCGTTCCTGTTGCTGGCCTTTTCGATCGATATCGTGGACCTCATCAACCGCACGGCGGGTCACAGCATATCGACGGGCGTCATCATCGGCATGAGCCTCATGCAGCTGCCCGATCTTGGACAGAAGCTGCTGCCCTTCGCGATCCTGCTCGGCGGCGTGTTCGCTTTCGCACGCCTGTCGCGCAATCAGGAGATCGTGGCGACCCGCGCAGCGGGACTATCCGCATGGGATTTTCTTGCGCCGCCACTGGTCATGGCAATCCTGATCGGAGTGTTCGCCGTCATCGTGTTCACACCGATTTCCGCGCGCCTTCTGGGAGAATTCGCAGCCCTCGAGGCGAAATATATCCGCGGACAGGAATCGCAGTTGGCTGTGTCGATCAACGGATTGTGGCTCAGGCAAGGCGACGAGCGCGGGCAGTCCGTCATTCATGCGCTGCGCGTGGCCGATCAGGGTGTGCGGCTGGAAGACGTGGACATTTTTCTCTATGGCGCAAAAGACCACTTCCTCGGGCGCATCGATGCCAGAAGTGCCGACCTGACCAACGGCGCTTGGGTGTTGCACGACGCGTGGGTCAGCGGGACCAGCGGCGCCCCCAAGCTCAACAAGACTTACAACCTCTCTACGACCATGACGCCTCAGCAGATACAGGAAAGCTTTGCCTCGCCGGATACGCTTTCTTTCTGGGCGCTCCCGGGATTTATTCGTGCGGCGCAGAATGCAGGGTTCGCGGCGACACGTTATGAGCTTTATTTCTATCAGCTGCTCGCGCTACCCGCATTGTTTGCGGCCATGGTGTTCATGGCGGCGAGCTTTTCGCTCAGGCTCGGACGCGGCGGCGGCCTGCCGCGCGTCGTGCTGATCAGTGCGCTTTCGGGTTTCGGTGTGTATTTCTTCAGCGATTTGACGCGTGCGCTCGGACAATCCGGGATCGTGCCGGTCCTACTCGCCGCAACTGCGCCGGCACTTGCGTCTATCCTGATCGGTGCAGCCCTCGTCTTCCATCAGGAGGACGGATGAAAGCGCATCTGCTCGCCGGCGCAGCGGTCTGCGCCACGGCATTTTTCGTCATCGGCGCCAACGCCGCGGACACGACGGATACCTCCACATCCGGGGAATATCTGCTTCGGGCCGACGACGTCACATACGACACCAACAAACAGGTGGTGACGGCACACGGTCATGTCGAAGTCGACTACAAGGGCCGCATCCTGACCGCCGATACACTGATCTACGACCAGGTCGCCGACATCATCACGGCGGACGGTCATGTCGTGAGCGTCGATGACAAGGGCGATGTCGCGTTCTCCAACCACGCCGTGTTGACCGACAAGATGCGCGACGGCGCTATGGGAGGGTTTCAGTCCCTGATCGGTAAAACCGGACGTCTGGCCGGGACAAAAGCCTATCGTACCCAGGATCGTTTCACGACGGCGTACCGCGCCGCGTATACGCCTTGCAAGATTTGCAACAAGCCGGGACAGACCAAGCCGGTGTGGCAGATCAAGGCCTATCGTGTCGTTCACGACCAGATCAAGCACCGCATCAAGTTCCACGATGCGACCGTCGATTTCATGGGCGTTCCCGTGCTGTACACGCCCTATATGACGCAATCCGATCCGTCGGTGCGCTACTCGTCCGGTCTTTTGCCTCCCAGCATCGGCTCGTCGTCCATCATCGGCTCGTTCGCGAAAGTGCCGGTCTATATTTCGCTGTCGCCGTCGAACGATGCCACGATAGCGCCTTTGATTTCGACACGCGGCGGCGAAGTGGTCGAAGGGGAATATCGCGAGCGCTGGCAGGACGGTGGTTTCTGGCTGCAAGGGGCGACCGGTTTCAATCCCGATGGCGGCGGCTCCGGAAAACAGGATCAGATCTACGGCGATCTGTTCGGCTCGGGCCGCATACCGGTCACGGATCACTGGGACACGGGTTTCGACGTGCAGGTCACGTCGGACGACACGTTCCTCAAGCGTTATGACATTTCCCAGCTCGATCGCTTGACGAGCGATGTCTTCGTCGATGGTCAGGCCGGACGCAGCCGGTTCGCCGTGAGCGGATATTTCTTCCAGGGCCTGCGTCCCACCGACGATAACCGCCAATTCCCCGTCCCGCTCCCCTTGGTTGAGTACACCTATATCCCGGAGGATCGCCTGCTCGACGGTCAGTTCCGTTTCGATTTCAACACAGTTGCGCTGACTCGCGACGAAGGCGAGGACGACCAGCGCGCGAGCGCCGAATTGCGCTGGCGCAAACCGTTCATCGCGCTCGATGGACAACTCATAACCTTGCAGGCCGATGTGCGCGGCGATGTCTACCACATCGACAACGATCCGCTGCTTCCTTCCGACAGCAGCAAATTTATTTCGCGCGGCGTTCCGCAGCTCGCGCTCGATTGGCGTTGGCCGTTCGTCACCCAATCCGGCAGCGGCTCTTACACCATCGAGCCCATCGGACAGGCGATCTATCAGCCCTATGGCGGCAATCCCGCTGGCATTCCGAACGAGGACAGCACGAGCTTCGAACTCGACGAGAACAATATCTTCAGCTTCGACCCGCTTCCCGGCTACGACATCGTCGATGGCGGCCCGCGCTTCAATGCCGGCGTGCGTGCGGATGCGATCTTTCCGATCGCGCATCTGGAGGCTCTGATCGGCGAGAGCTTCCGTCTCAAGCCCGATCCGCTCTTCGCACCCGATTCCGGCCTGTCGGGAACGCAATCCGACATTGTCGGCCGGTTCAGCATCAAGTTCCCGCCCTATGTCGATCTGACGCACCGGATCGATATCGATGAGGCGACCGGCACCGTTGAGCGAAACGAGGTCTATCTCACCGGGACGCTCGGCCGGTCCTCATTACAGGTCAGTTATGTCCAGCTGGCGCCGTCGGCGATCACCCTGGGCCTCGACTCGCGCGAGGAAATCAACGCCCAGGCGGATTTGAATTTTTATCGCAATTGGCAGGCTTTTGCCGCCATCCAGCGCGACCTGATCGCGGGCGAGATGATCAACACCGAATATGGCCTCGGCTACGAGGACGAATGCCTTGGCGTAGCCTTCGCCTACCGCCGCAAATACACCAGCCAGCCCGGTCTGCCGCCCTCCACAGCCTTCCTGCTGCGCATCAACCTCAAGACCGGCGATCAACCAATTCAACCGTTTAGCTTGTTCCACCAGGACATATTCTCCTACAACCGTTCTTGAACGCCGAAGCAAACTGCTTATCCTGCCCGCTGGTGAGGGGCAGGCCGTCCGGGGCGGGCTTTAGCCGGGAAAGTCCTTGTGAGAACACTGCCACTTCGTCATTTCTTCTTTCGCATCGTCATGACCGCGCTTTCGGGCGCCGGTCTTTTGGCGCTCGCCGCGGGTCCAGCCAGCACCCAGACCGTCACGCATCATCATGCCAAGCCGAAACCGGCGGCAGCCCAGACGCCCCCGGCGGGCACGCCGGCCTCGACCCTTCCAGCAGCGGAACCCGAGGACGAGGGAGACGACCCGAACTCAGATGGTGTGGTAGCGGTCGTCAACGATCAGATCGTTTCCGAATACGACCTTCGCCAGCGCCTCGCGCTGGTCGTTTCCACATCGGGCATGCAGCCGACACCGGCGACACTCTCGAAGATGCGTCCGCAGGTTCTCGAACAGCTCAAGACCGAAAAGCTCGAGCTGGAAGAAGCGCAGCGCAAGAACATCACCGTGTCACCCACCGAGGTGGACAAGGAAATCGACGGCATCGTGAAGGACAACCACCTCAATCTTGAACAGCTCAAGGGCATTCTGGCGAAAGACAAGGTGGCGTTCGAAACATTGCGCGCGCAGATCGCCGTGCAGCTGGCCTGGCAAAAAGCAATCGAGGACGAATACGGCGACCGCATCAACATCACCGACGCTGACGTCAGCGAGGAACTGGCACGCATCGCCGTCGGCAAGGACAAGCCGCATTACCTTGTGGCCGAAATCTTCCTCGCCATCGACAATCCCGATCAGGAAGAAAAAGTCCGCAAGGCCGCCGACGATCTTGAAACGCAAATTAAGAACGGCGCGCCGTTCCAGACCATCGCGCGCCAGTTCAGCCAGAGCCCGACGGCCGCGGTTGGCGGCGACATCGGCTGGGTGCATGAAGGCCAGCTTGCCGACGAATTGAACGACGCGCTGAAAAAACTCGCTATCGGTGGAATTTCCCCACCCATCCGCGGCACCGGCGGTTTCTACATTCTGATCCTGCGCCAGAAGCAGGAGCCGGTGGGAACGAAGCTGCCCGATCCCGCGACGCTGCAGAAGCCGGAGAAGCCCGGCTATCTGCCGCTTGCCCGCGTGCTGCTGCCGATGCCCCCGAAGGCGCCGCAAAATTACGTCGATGCCGCCATGAAGGCGGCGACGGCAATTCACGACCGCGTTGAGAGCTGCGACCAGCTGCAGAAGATGATCAGCGGCGCGCACGGCGCCGTGTTCATGAATCTGGGCGAGATGAAATTGACCGATCTGAGCGAGCAGATGCAGGCCGAGCTCGCAAAAACCCAATCCGGAGAAGCAACGCAACCGTTTCGCTCGGCCGCTGGCATCGAAGTCATCGCGCGGTGCGACAAGCGCGCGCCGCCACAGGCCACGGCATTCGTGATGCCTTCGCGCGACGATGTGGAGAAGCAGCTCTTCCAGCAGCAGATCTCGATGCTGGCGCGGCGTTACATTCGCGATCTCAAGCGCGAAGCCAATGTCGAAACCCGTTGAGCCGAAAGCCGACGCACCAATTCTCCTGACCATGGGTGAGCCGGCCGGGATCGGGCCGGAGATCGCTGTTGTGGCTTACAAGGCGTTTGGCGGGCGGATCGGTGCGCGGCCTTTGCGCATCGTCGGCGATCCGGCGCTGTTTGCAGGCGTTCCGGATGTGCTAGCAACGCCGGCGCGCGCGACGCGCATGCCCGGCAAACCCGATCCGAAAAACAACGATGCAGTGACTCAAGCTGTCGAGATCGCCGTGCGGGCGTGTCTGGCGTGTGAAGCGGCTGCTGTCGTGACCGCACCGATAAACAAAGCCGTACTGATGCAATCCGGCTTCGCGTTTCCCGGTCATACGGAATTTCTCGGAGCGCTAACCGGGGTAAAACGTCCGGTGATGATGCTGGCGAGCGATCAATTGCGCGTCGTGCCGCTCACCATCCACATGCCGATCTCTGAAGTACCAGACGCGATCACGACGGCATCCATTGTTGAAACGGCGGAGATTACGCTGGAGGCACTGGCGCGCGATTTTCGCATCGCCAAACCACGCCTTGCGATTGCCGGGCTCAATCCGCATCCTGGCGAGTTTGGCGACGAAGACACGCGACGCATCGCACCAGCCGTGGAGCAGTTGCGCGCGAAAGGCCATGACGTGCGCGGTCCACTGCCGGCCGATACGTTATTCCACGAGGAGGCGCGCAAAACCTATGACGCGGCGCTCTGCATGTATCACGACCAGGCGCTGATCCCGATCAAGACATTGTCGTTCTGGGACGGCGTGAACGTGACATTGGGTCTTCCCATCGTTCGCACCTCACCCGACCACGGCACCGCATTCGACATCGCGGGCACGGGCAAGGCCGATCCGCGCAGCATGATCGCCGCGATCAAGATGGCCGCCGACATCGCCGATGCCAGACGCGCCTGATCCCCTTCCGCCGCTGCGCGAGGTGATCGCAGCGCACGGACTCACGGCGAAGAAGTCGCTCGGCCAGAATTTTCTGTTCGATCTCAATCTCACGCGCCGCATCGCACGCGCAGCGGGCGCCAACGAAGGTGGCGTGTTTTACGAGGTCGGCCCTGGACCGGGCGGGCTCACCCGCGCGCTGTTGTCCGAAGGCGCCACAAAAGTGATCGCTGTCGAACGCGACGAGCGCTGCATTCCCGCGCTGGAGCAGATCGCTGGCGCTTATCCCGGACGATTGGAAATCGTTCAGGCCGATGCACTGACGCTGGAGGAGCCTGCCTTGTTCAAAGGTGAAACTGTTCGCGTCGCCGCCAACCTGCCCTACAATGTCGGCACGGCGCTGTTGGTGAAGTGGCTCACTGCCGATACATGGCCACCGTTCTGGCAAAGCCTGACACTGATGTTCCAGCGCGAAGTCGCCGAACGTATTGTCGCTAAGCCGAATACCGATGCCTACGGAAGACTCTCGGTGCTTTCGCAATGGCGCACTAAACCGAAGATCCTGTTCGATGTCGCGCGACAGGCTTTCACGCCGCCGCCGAAGATCACGTCCGCGATTGTGCGCCTCGAACCGCTGACCGAACCCGTTGCGCCTTGTGAATTGCATGATCTGGAGAAAGTCACCGAAGCGGCGTTCGGCCAACGTCGCAAGATGCTGCGGCAAAGCCTGAAGCAGATCGCGCCAGATGCTGAATCGCTGTTGTCCGCAGCGGCCATCGACCCCACGCGACGCGCCGAGACGCTGTCGATCACGGAGTTTGCGGCGCTGGCGCGCGCGTTCAGACAGTCTCGGAGCGCTGCATCACCGCATTGAATACGACCGGCGGCACCTTCAACGCGTCGGATTTGTATTCGGCCATGAGCCTCCCGAAGTTCTCGTCCGGGTCGCGCGTCAACGCCGCGAGTTCGTCAAAGCGCTTCATCTGCGCCGTGTTTAATTCGGAACCGACCTGCGGCATCTCCCCCCACACGTCCCAGGGCAGCATCTCCATCTTGTTGAGCGCGGCGATGTCGCGCACGACATTGCCGGCGATGAACCACCATCCGTTCATGTCCATGATCCCGAAAACGACAGGGTCAGCTTTGCCCTCTCGGCAGAGCTGCCAGGCATCGCCCGCAATCAGGAATCGGTCGCGCGGCACATCGAGAGGATCGAAATCGATGCGGAACAGGTTGCGCTGAATGTTATCCATCTGTGCATCGACCATCACCCAGCGCTTCTGAGCCTCGTTCCAATACTCGCCGACCCAATGATCGAGGAACTTGCCCTTCTCGAAATAGGCGCCGAAACCACACCGCGAGCGCGCCGCATAGCCCTTCGCGCGCAACATCGCGACCAGCAGCAAGGTGTAATGACGGCAGACGCCGATTGTGCGCTTGGCGAGCTGGCGCTGCTTCGTCAGACCACTCTTGTCATGATCAAGAATGCGTCCAAAAATCTTGTCTACTGACCGCAGCTGCGCTTCGCCAAGCCGCTCGGTAGAAATCGGCTCGCCGTAGGCCGGTCCAATATGCTGATGCAGAAGCAGGCCCGCCAGCGCCTTCGCAATCGACGGCACGTCGTCCGGTAAGGTGTCGAACAGCGCGGTGTAGGCGCCTGCGTCCGACATCGCGCCTGGCTGACGATAGAACGTCAGAACCTCAGACCGCATGCTACCCGACATTTGTGGCCTACTGACGCGTGGCCGTGAAATTCTGCTCACTGCCCCGCAGCTTGTCGACGAATGTCAGAGACATCGTTTTGCCGTCACGCGTCGTCATCATGTTGATCGAAACGACTTTACCGTCGCGCATATCCGTCTCCACGATCGTGTCTGCGCCGGACCGCTCGGCCGACACGGTGGTGATCCCGGGATCGCCCTTGTAAGGCACGGCCGGTCCGCCCAGCGTTGCGGTCCAGAACTGTCCGGTGGGCTGGGAAAACGAAAAGCTGTCGCCGTCCGTTTTAAGCGTGAAGACGATCGCGCTGTCCGAGAAGCCTTCATATTTTGTCGTACGCCACATCCCGGAAACGAGATGGGCGCTTGGCGGCGCGTCTTTCGTCCGCGTCTGGTGGAAGGTGCCGCGGGCCGGAACGCCGTTGCCGGCACTGGTGTCGATCATCTCGGTGGTCATGCTCTGGCCGTCGGCGGACACGCGCATCGTGTAGACCCATTGGGTCTTCCCGGCTTTGGCCTCCGTTTCCACGATGGTGTGCGCATCGACGACCTTGATCGCCACGCTGTCGACATACGGATCGCCCGAGATCGCGTGGGGCGCACCGTCCGCCGGGACTGTGAAAGGCGCCGCGCAGCTGTGGCAGGAATAGCTGCCGTCTTGCAGCAGAAAATCATTTGGCTTGTCGGGCGGCTGCGCGGTGCCGACATCGATTTTCCAGGTGCCATCGAAGGGACTGACGGCCAGAGCCGGCGTCGATGCCGTCGCAACGAGCATGGCGAGCAGAACGGATTTCATGGCGGCAAATCCTGTTTCTTCACGATGGTCTCTAGCACAGGCGTTTTGCGAAAGCGCTGCCCGGAGCATTGGCTCTGTTGAGACAGCGGCGAGAGCGTGCCACAGTGACAATAAGTCAGAATTACAATCGAAGGGAAACGCTTATGAAAAGCCAGGCCGTTACCGAATTCGGCGCGCCGCTTCAGGAACTGGAAACACCGACGCCCACGCCCACGGGCATGGACGTCCTGCTCAAGGTCCACAATGCCGGCGTGTGCCACTCGGATGTGCATATCCATGACGGCTATTTCGATCTCGGTGGCGGCAACAAGCTGCCGATGGCAAATATTAAACTCCCGCATACGCTGGGTCATGAGATCGAAGGCGAAGTCATTGCGGTCGGCCCCGACGTAAAGGACATCAAGGTCGGCGCGCGTTACGCCGCCTTCCCGTGGATCGGCTGCGGCAAGTGCCCGTCCTGCGAGCGCGGCGAGGAGAACATCTGCGTCGGCGGTCCGCGTCAGCTTGGCTGCTCCAACGGTTGCCCAGGCGGTTATGCGACGCATGTGATGGTGCCGCATCCAAAATACCTCATCGATTACGGCAAGACAGATCCGGCGCTCGGCGCGGCCTATATGTGCTCTGGCCTTACGGCTTACGCAGCGATGAAGAAGGTCGGTCATCTGGGCCCGAAGGATCAGGTTCTGGTGCTGGGATGCGGCGGCGTCGGCATGATGGGTGTACAGTTCGCGAAGGCCATGTTCGGCAAAGGGCCGTTGGCCGCCGACATCGTGGACAGCCATCTCGAAGCCGCGAAGAAGGCCGGCGCGAGCGCGACCTACAATCCGAAGAACGACGGCGAGGCCAAGAAGCTGATGGCCGAGACCGGCGGCGGCGCCTATGCGGTCGTGGACTTCGTGGGCTCAGAGAAGAGCTTCGCGTTCGCGTCGCAGAGCGTGCGCCGCGGCGGCAAGATCATCATCGTCGGCCTGTTCGGCGGCGCGATGCAAATGCCGCTGCCCATGTTCCCCTTCCGCACCATCGCCATTCAGGGCTCGATGGTCGGCTCTCTCGACGACACCAAGGAGATGATGGAACTGGTGCGGGCCGGCAAGATCGATCCCGTGCCGGTGACGAAACGTCCACTCTCCGCCGCGAACGATACGCTGAACGATCTGCGCGAAGGCAGGATCGTCGGCCGCGTGGTGCTGACGCCGTAATTGAGCGCTTCTCATGCTTCGACAAGCTCAGCATGAGGGATTTGACAGTACCCTTCATCCTGAGCCCGTCGAAGGATGAAGGAGGAGAATGAAATGATGTCCGAACCCATCCTCGAACCCGATCTGCCGATCATCGATCCGCACCATCATCTGTGGGACCGGCCGACGGAGATTTTGAAGAACCTGCCGCCGTCCGATCACGGCTTCATGGATATCATCCGCGACATCCCGCGCTATCTGCTCGACGAATTGCTCGCCGATCTGAAATCCGGCCACAAGATCATCGGCACGATCTATATGGAGTGCGGTGCGATGTACCGTGCCGATGGACCGGACGCGCTCAAATGCGTCGGCGAGACCGAGTTCGTGAACGGCATCGCCGCGATGACCGCGAGCGGACTGTACGGCGACATGCGCGCCTGCGCGGGCATCGTGGGTCACACCGATCTCCGCCAGGAGCCCGCTGTGGTGGAAGATGTGCTGCGCTCGCACATCGCCGCCGGGCACGGCCGGTTCCGCGGCATCCGCCAGAGCTGTTCGTGGGACGCCGATCCGAATGTGCTGGGTCCCCTGCACGGACGCGTGCCGGAAGGCCTCTATCGCGATGCGAAGTTCCGCGAGGGCTTCAAGGTCCTGCACACGCTCGGCCTGTCGTTCGACGCGTGGCTCCTGGAGCCGCAACTGCTCGACCTCATCGATCTCGCGCGCGCCTTCCCGGATACGACCATCGTGCTCGACCATGTCGGCACGCCGCTCGGCATCGCGGCGTATCAGGGCAAGCGCGACGAACGCTTCGGCACCTGGCGCGACAACATCCGCGCGCTCGCGAAATGCCAGAATGTCGTCGTCAAACTCGGCGGATTGCCGATGCCGTTCGCGGGCTGGCGCAAGCGCATGGCCGAGCCTCTCCCCTCGTCGGAAACGCTGGCCGCCCAGTGGAAGCCCTACATCGAAACCTGCATCGAAGCCTTCGGGCCTTCGCGCGGCATGTTCGAGAGCAACTTCCCGGTGGACAAGTTCGGCGCGGACTATGTGGCGCTGTGGAATGCGTTCAAGCGCATCGCGGCGAACTATTCGGCGAATGAAAAAACAGCTTTGTTCAGCGGCACCGCCGCGCGCGTCTATCGCGTCAATCTGATCTGATCGGAGATTTCCCATGACAAAGACATTCGGCGCGACATCGACCACCGACGAGGTTCTGGAAGGCGTGAGCTTGAGCGGCAAGCGCGTGCTGGTCACGGGCGCGTCCGCAGGTCTCGGCGTTGAGACTTGCCGCGTGCTCGCATCACATGGCGCAACCGTTGTCGGCGCGGCGCGCGACCTCGCCAAGGCGCAGCGCGCCACCGAGGCCGTGCGCAAGGATGCGGCGAATGGAGGAAGCCTCGAACTCATCGAGCTCGATCTCGCCTCACTCAAAAGCGTGCGCACCTGCGCCGATGCGCTGGTAAAGGCGGGAAAGCCGTTCGATGTGGTGATCTGCAACGCCGGCGTGATGGCGTGTCCCAAGGGCACGACCGCCGACGGGTTCGAGACCCAGTTCGGCACCAACCATCTCGGGCACTTCGTCTTCGTGAACCGCATCGCTTCGCTGATCAAAAAAGATGGCGGCCGCCTGGTGAACCTCTCGTCCGCCGGCCATCGTTTCAGCGATGTCGATCTCGACGACCCGAATTTCGAGCACACGCCCTACACCGAGTTCGGCGCCTATGGCCGCTCCAAGACCGCGAACATCCTGTTCGCCGTGGAGTTCGATCGCCGTCACAAGGCACAGGGCATCCGCGCGGCCGCGGTGCATCCCGGCGGCATCATGACCGAACTCGGCCGTCACATGACCCAAGAACTGCGCGACGCGATGCTCAAAAGTATCGAGGAGGCGAACAAAGCCGCCGGCGCACCCGCGTTCCAATGGAAAACCATCCCACAGGGCGCCGCCACGACGGTGTGGAGCGGCTTCGTCGCATCCGCGGAAACCGTCGGCGGCCTCTATTGCGAAGATTGCCACGTCGCCGAGCCGCAGGACAATCCGAACGCGCGCAGCGGCGTGCGTGCCTATGCGCTCGATGCCGAACGCGCCAAGGCGCTCTGGGCCAAGAGCGAACAGATGGTCGGCGAGAAATTCGCTTAAGGCTTCGCGGACACGGCGTCTGCGACCGCGTTTTTCTTCGCGCGCGGCAAAAGAGTCATTGCCAGAATGAAGGCCGACAGCAGGAAGCAGATGCTGTTGGACGCAACCAGCGGCCATTGCGACAGCAGCACGCCATAGACCGCCCACGCCGCGAAGCCGGTCACCGTCAGGCCATACATCCAGACCGAAATGTCCTTGGTCTCGCGCGTGCGGATGATCTTGATCGCCTGCGGCGCGAAGCTGATGGTCGAACACAGCGCCGCAAAGGCGCCAAGAAGTGTAGCGGTTTGCATGTGCTGATAACGGCAGACATTGCGCGAAGTTCCCTTCGCGTCAACCCCATCACTAATTCGCGGAAACCAACCCATGAGAGAACAGTTTAGCGCGTAACCAGGGCAAACTCCGCGATACCCAGAAGTCGATCGAGTATGATGGCAACGATGAGCGCAACTGCAAGCCAATATATCGACGGACTACGGGAGCGACTTGTCTCTATCCAGCCAGGCAGCAGCCGCCCAGAAACCAGCCAATAGGCAAGTATGGCGATGCAGACGACTGAACTCAGGCCGTACTCAATAAAGATGCTCCGAACTGTACCGGTCATCGCGTCAGCCCCGCCACGAATTCGCCAACGCCGATGAGGCGCGAGCGGCGGACGCGTTCGGCCTCGAGGATGGATTTGATCTGCATCAGGGCGCGGTCGACATTATCGTTGACGACAACGTAGTCGTATTCCGGATTGTGGCTCATCTCGTCGGCCGCCTTCGCCATGCGCTTGGCGACGATATCGTCGCTGTCTTCGGCGCGTGTCTTCAGGCGCCGTTCCAGCTCGGCGTGGCTCGGCGGCAGGATGAAAATGCTCACGAGATCTTCGCGCGCGCGTTCCTTCATCTGCTGCGTGCCCTGCCAGTCGATGTCGAACAGCACGTCACGCCCTGAGACGAGTGCATCCTCGACCGGCCCCTTGGGCGTGCCGTAGCGGTTCTCGAACACGACGGCGTGCTCCAGGAATGCGTCCTGCTTCACCCAGGATTCGAATTCCTTCGGGGTGATGAAGAAATAATCCTTGCCCTCGACTTCGGTGGGCCGCATCGGCCGCGTGGTCGCGGACACCGACAGCGCGATGTTGGGATCGCTCGCCAAGAGCATGCGCGACAGCGTCGTCTTGCCCGCGCCCGACGGCGAGGACAGGACCAGCATCAATCCCCTGCGCTTGATCTCACTCATTCCACATTCTGCGCCTGTTCGCGGAACTGGTCGATCACCGCCTTGAGGGCGAGGCCGGTGCGGGTGAGCGCGATGTCGGAGGATTTTGAGCACAGCGTGTTGGCTTCACGGTTGAACTCCTGCGCCAGGAAATCGAGCTTGCGGCCGACCGCCTCCTTCGATGCCAGCAAAGACCGCGCTTCCTGCACATGGGCCGTCAGCCGGTCCAGTTCCTCGCGCACATCGCCACGCAGCGCGAGCAGCGCCACTTCCTGTGCCAGGCGATCTTCCGGGACCGCGCCGCCATCGAGAATGTCCTTCAACTGCGCCGTCAACTTGTCGCGCAGCGCGGCGGGTTGAACCGCAGCAAGCTTCGCTGCCTCACCCGTCAGCCACTCGATCTCCGAGATCTGCGATTCCAAAAGTGCGGCCAGTTTCGTCCCTTCCGCGGCGCGCGCGCGGATCAGCGCGTCAAGCGCCGTTGCCAATGTCTCGACGATCCCGGCATCGCGCGCGGCTCGCGCCGGCGCGTCGAGCGGCAGCACCTCGTCCTGCACGATCACGCCTTTGAGCCCGAGAAGTCCGTCGATATGCGCCGGTGCAAGGCCGGTCTCGGCAGCAACTTCTTTCGCGATCCTGACCGCGGACGCGAGCGCCACCGGATCGATGCGCAAGCCCTTCGCGCTCTCGGGTGTCTCGATCGTCAGCGATGCCTGCAGCGACCCGCGGCGGAATCGCTCGTTCGCCAGGGTGCGGGCCATGGGTTCGATGGCGTCATAACCCGGCGGCATGCGCAGCCGCAGGTCCAGCCCGCGGCCGTTGACGCTCTTCACCTCCCAGCGCCAGCGCATGCCCTCGCGAGCACCTTGCGCCTCCGCAAATCCGGTCATGCTGACAAGCGCCATCGCGCGACTCCGAAAGACTGCGGGAGTTTAGTGCCGCAAAGGCGACGCCGGAAGCTTTTGCTGCGTCTTCTGCTGCTTCTCGATCTGGCGCCACGCCGCGACATTTTTGTTCTGTCCCTCGACCGTCGCGGAGAACACATGGCCGCCCCTGCCATTGGCGACGAAGTAGAGATCGTCCGATGTCGCCGGGTTCAGAACCGCCGCGATGGAATCCTTTCCGGGATTGCAGATCGGCGTCGGCGGCAAACCTGGGATCGCATAGGTGTTGTGCGGCCTCGCACGTTCCAGCTCGCTCTCGCGGATGCCGCGGCCGAGCGGATAGCCCTTGGTGATGTCGTAGATGATGGTGGGATCGGATTGCAGCTTCATGCCCATGCGCAGCCGGTTCATGAACACCGCGGCGACATGGCGGCGCTCTTCGGGAAGCGCGGTTTCCTTTTCGACAATCGACGCCAGCGTGATGGCCTGATTTTCGCTGCGGATCGGAAGATTGTCCGCGCGCGCGGGCCAGAGCTTCGCGAGCACAGCCTGCTGCGCCTTGCGCATCTCGCCGATGATCTTCGCGCGCGTCGTGCCGCGCATGAACAGATAGGTCTCCGGCAGCAGCGTGCCCTCGTCCGGCACCGCGCCGGCGTCGCCGACGAGCACCGGGTCAGCCTTCACGACGTCGTAGATCATCTGGCTAGTGAGGCCTTCGGCGGCGGTCACCTTGTGCTGGATGGATTTGCCGCTGGCGAGGATACCCTGCACATCGGCCATGCTGACACGCGCGGGAAAGCCGTATTCACCGGCCTTCAATGTGCCCTGCAGATCGCGGATGCGCAGGCCGAGGCGGAAAAGATCGGCATTCGCGATCACGCCCGCATCGGCCAGGCGGTGCGCGATGGCCGCGACATGATCGCCCGGCTCGATCATCACGACGGTATATTTGTTTGACGGTCCGGGGGCGATGTAGTTCTGCTGCTCCCAGAACCACGCGCCACCGGCAAGCACGGCAAGAAACAGCAGGAAAAGAAAAAAACGCATCTGAAGACCAGCCCCCGCTTGTCGTCCCCGGCGAACACACGCCGCGGCGTGTGCGAGGGAAGAAGACCCATATGGTCCGCTTCTTTCTTACTCTTCGAAATTCTATACGAAATGCTGGCGAAAGCGAGGCGCTGGCCTGCCCGTCTTTACGACACCGCCGTCATGATCAGCGCGGCATTGGTGCCGCCAAAACCGAACGAATTCGACATCACGGCCTTCACCTCGCGCCTGCGCGCGACATGCGGCACGAGATCGATCTGTGTGGTGACCGCCGGATTGTCGAGGTTCAGGGTCGGCGGAACGATCTGATCGCGCATCGCGAGCAGACAGAAGATCGCCTCGACCGAACCGGCCGCGCCGAGCAAATGCCCGATCGAGGATTTCGTGGACGACATCGAAACCTTCGCCGCCGCATTGCCCATGAAGCGTTCGACGGCGCCGAGCTCGATACCGTCGGCCATGGTCGATGTGCCGTGGGCATTCACATAGTCGATATCGGATGGCGAAAGGCCGGAGCGTTTCAGCGCCATCTGCATGGCACGGAAACCGCCATCGCCGTCTTCCGACGGCGCGGTGATGTGGAAGGCGTCGCCAGATAAGCCATACCCCGTGACCTCGCCATAGATCTTCGCGCCGCGCGCCTTGGCGTGCTCATATTCCTCGAGCATCACGACGCCCGCGCCTTCGCCCATGACGAAACCGTCGCGGTCACGGTCATAGGGGCGCGACGCTTTCTCCGGCGTATCGTTCCAAGCGGTAGAGAGCGCACGGCAGGCGTTGAAGCCCGCGATGCCCAAACGCCCGATGGCCGCTTCCGCGCCGCCGGCCAGCATCATGTCGGCATCGTCGAGCGCGATCAGCCGCGCCGCATCGCCAATGGCATGAGCGCCCGTCGCGCACGCCGTCACGACGGCATGGTTGGGGCCCTTGTAACCGAACTCGATCGAGACATAGCCGGAGACGAGATTGATCAGACGCCCCGGAATGAAGAACGGCGACACACGCCGCGGCCCCTTCTCCTGCAACAGCAGCGCGGTCTCCGCGATGCCGTTCAGGCCGCCGATGCCGGAGCCGATGAGCACACCGGTGCGATAGCGGTCTTCTTCGGTCTTTGGCTCCCAGCCCGAATCCTTCACCGCCTGGCGCGCGGCGGCCATACCGAACAGGATGAATTCGTCGACGCGGCGCTGCTCCTTCGAGTCCATCCACTGATCGGGATTGAACGTGCCGTTGGAGCCGTCGCCACGCGGAACCTGACAACCGATCTTGGTCGTCAAATCCGATATCTCGAATCCCTCGAGCGTGCGCGCGCCGGATTTGGACGCGATGAGTCGCGACCATGACTCTTCAACGCCGCAAGCCAGCGGCGTGACGAGTCCCAATCCCGTGACGACTACCCTACGCATGGCAGTCGCCAAGACTTAGGCCGCTTGCTGCTTGTCGATGTACTTGACGGCGTCGCCGACGGTCACGATGGACTCCGCCGCGTCGTCGGGAATTTCGATGCCGAATTCCTCTTCGAACGCCATCACCAGCTCGACGGTGTCCAGGCTGTCGGCGCCCAAATCTTCAATGAAGGAGGCGTTGTCGGTGACCTTGTCGGCATCGACATTGAGATGATCGACCACGATCTTCTTCACGCGCTCGGCAGTATCGCTCATGGGGTCAGAAACCTCTTTGTTGCTGTTATTCCGCGGCTTTGAGCTTGTTTTGCGGACCGCGGCAAGTCCCGCACCGTTTCAACGTGCGCGGGGGTGGAAAGTTCTGCTTGTTAACACAACGCTTTGCGGGCCGCCATACGCGATGTAAGTCCTTGTAACTACTGCTAAATCATCGCCATCCCGCCGTTGACCTGGAGCGTCTCGCCGGTGACATAAGCCGCTTCCTCACTGGATAAATAAACCACGGCGGCCGCGATTTCGGCCGGGATTCCCATGCGTCCGGCAGGGATGCGAGTCGCGATGGCCTCCTTCTGCTGGTCGGTCAGGACATCGGTCATCGCGGTCTGGATGAAGCCCGGCGCCACGGCGTTGACCGTGATATTGCGCGAGGCGACTTCGGCCGCGAGCGATTTGGTCATGCCGACGAGTCCGGCCTTGGCGGCGGCGTAATTCCCCTGCCCCGGATTGCCGGTCTCACCGACGACAGACGTGATGGAAATGATGCGGCCCCAGCGCTTCTTCATCATCCCGCGCAGAACGGCGCGCGAGAGACGGAACGCGGCGGTGAGATTGACCGCGATCACCTGATCCCACTCTTCGTCCTTCATGCGCATGAAAAGATTGTCGCGCGTGATGCCGGCGTTGTTCACGAGAATGTCGATGGGTGCGCCGAGTGCGGCCTCTGCTGCCTTCGGCAAATTCTCGACCGACGCGGAGTCCGAGAGATTACAGGCCGCGATATGCGCGCGGCCGGCGAGTTCGCCTTTCAGCGCTTCGAGCGCCTCCGCGCGTGTGCCGGAGAGAACAACCGTCGCGCCCTGCCCGTGCAGCGCCTTCGCAATCGCGCCGCCGATACCGCCGGATGCGCCGGTGACCAGTGCGGTCTTGCCAGTGAGATCGAACATCAGAGAGTCCTCGCGAAAGCTTCGATGTCGGCAGGCGTGTCGAGTGTCACGGTCTGCAATTCCTTGTCGATGCGCTTGACCATGCCGGTGAGAACCTTGCTGCCGCCCGCTTCCACCGTGGACTCCACGCCGAGCGCACGGAACGCCAGCACGCTCTCGCGCCAGCGCACGCGCGCGGTGATCTGTTCCACCAGCAGACGGCGGATCATTTCCGGCTCGCTGACTTCGGCGGCCGTCACATTGGCGACGACCGGCACCGCTGGCGGACGGATCGTCACCGCCGCGAGTGCATCGCGCATCTTGTCGGCGGCGGGTTGCATCATCGGCGAATGGAACGGCGCCGACACGTTGAGCGCCATCGCGCGCTTGATGCCTTTGGTTTTCGCGATTTCGGGCGCCTTGTCGATCGCGGCCTTGGTGCCGGAGATCACGACCTGACCCGGCGCGTTGTCGTTCGCGACCACGCACACGCCGCCGGTCGCGGCGGCACATTCCTTTGCAAGTTCTTCGGCCTGATCGATCTCGGCGCCGAGCAGCGCGCTCATGCCGCCTTCGCCGACGGGAACGGCCTGTTGCATCGCCTGACCGCGCGCTTTCAACAGACGCGCCGCATCGGCAAGCGTGAAAGCGCCGGCAGCGCACAAAGCACTGTATTCGCCGAGCGAATGACCGGCGACGAGACGCGCATGCTTGCCAAGATCGAGTCCACCTTCGGCTTGCAGCACGCGGATCACCGCCATGCTCGCCGCCATGATCGCGGGCTGCGCGTTTTCGGTGAGGACGAGATCGCTCTCCGGCCCTTCCCACATGATCTTCGACAGGCGCTGGTTCAGCGCGTCATCGACTTCCTGAAAAACCTCGCGGGCCGGCGCGAACGCATCGGCGAGCGCCTTGCCCATGCCGACGGCCTGGCTACCCTGTCCGGGAAAGATGAATGCGCGTGTCATGCCGGCACACAAACCAAGGGGCACGAGTCGAGTCAAGCGCACAGGCTCCCGATGGCTATTCGCCGTGCGTGGACGGCTCCGCCTTGGTAGTCTTTCGACCGAAGAGTATCATCGCCGCGTCCGATCGAGGATGAACCGATGAAGGCCACTTCCGTTCTGTTCAGCACGCTTGCCGCCGCGCTCATTGCAACAACATCCGCGCACGCCGCGAGCGCGAGCGTGATCTACAGTTTCGAAGGCGGCAGCGATGGCGAATACGCCGACACCGATCTGGTGATGGACGCATCCGGCAACATCTACGGCACAACGGTCCAGGGCGGCCAGCATGCGAGCGGCACGGTGTGGGAGCTCAGCCCAAATGGCGGTTCATACACGCATACCGTTCTCTATAGTTTCACGGGCAGCAGCGATGGCGCCCAGCCGTACAAAGGCGTGACGGTTGACGCGCAGGGCAATCTGCTTGGCACCACCGTCACCGGCGGAGGCGGACTGTGTGAGGGTGGCTGCGGCGTCGTCTACAAGCTCACGAAGAACGGCAACACCTGGAAACAGAGCGTGATCTACACATTTGCCGGCGGCGGTGACGGCTCGGGCCCAGGCGCGGGTCTGACGATAGACGAGCTGGGGAATGTCTACGGCACGACACCAACCGGCGGCGTGAACGGCCAGGGCACGATCTACGAACTGAGTCCGAAAGGACAGGACTGGAAGTTCAAAGTCATCCACGCCTTCACCGGCGCCGACGGCATCGGCGGATCCGCGGGCCGATTGACGCCCAGCAACGGCAGTTTCTACGGCACCGCGACGTCCGGCGGCGTGAGCGACGCTGGCACGGCCTATGTGCTGACGCCGAACGACAAGGGCAAATGGAAGTACAAGGTGATTTATCAGTTCCTTGGGACGCCCGGCGCGGGCTTTCCCTATGGCGGGCTGACCTTCGACGCCACCGGCAATGCTTTTGGGACGACATATTACGACGGCGCGAACGATGCCGGCTCGGTGTACGAACTCACGCCGCGCGACCACGGTCTGTGGAAGGAGAAGCTCCTCTACAGCTTCCAGAACAACACCGACGGCAACAGCCCCATCTCCACGCTCGCCGCCGATGCCGATGGAAATCTATACGGCACGACCAGCGCCGGCGGGCAGCTGAACGACGGCACGATCTTCAGGATGGCGCAGAAGGGCCGTCGCTGGATTGAAACCATCCAGCACAATTTCGCCGGTGCGCCGGGCGATGGCGCTTCGCCCTATAGCGGCATGGTGAGCGACGGCCATGGCCACTTCTTTGGCGCCACGACCGAGGGCGGCGCGGACGACGAAGGCGCGATCTACGAATTCACGCCGTAGCAGTTTCCGCGCGAGGGCTGCGCCGCTGGACGGGCACCCACCCGCATAGTAGCGTTTGCGAAACGAAACGACCTTGCGCCAGCTGTCGAGGGGACGCGGCGGCAGCCGCTGGTGAACGAGACGGTGGTTGTGATGACGATTCGCACTTCGCTTCTGGCTTTTGTGTCCGTGGCATTTGCCGCATCGCTCGCGTTGGCCGAGCCACCAGCCGGTCAAGACAAACCCACACTTGGCCATACCGCAAAGGCTTCGCGCACCGCCGGTGGCCGGTTCAAGACCGGCTCCAGCAATGTTGCGGTCATTGATCCGCCCGTCGCGCATCCCGACGAAAAGCCCTGTCAGGTGCCGCTCTACACCAACGCGCAGTTCGGCGCCGACAACGTCAATTTCACCTACACGCCACCCGCGAATTGCCCAGGGCCCTATGCAACGATCGTTCTCAAGGTCGATATCTCTCTCAATGCCGGCATCCAGTACGACCGCTCGGGTACGATCTGGATTGGCGGCGTCCCGCTGTGGTTCGGCACCACGGCTGAACCGAGCCCCAGCCTCGGACCTTCGTGGACATTCGAGCGTGATGTCACGGACTACACGTCGCTGCTCAACACGCAGCAGTCCGGCTTCGTGTTGATCGCCAATTACACCAACAGCCAGGACACCAGCATCATCACCACGAGCGCCAAGCTTCTGTTCTATCCGGTGCCGCAGGGAGGGACCGCGCCGACGGTGCCCGATGTGATCGTCCCGCTGGCCGCGCCCGGTGGCGGCACCGTCACGCTCAACACCGGCAGCGATGTGCTGGCCATCGACCAGACCCTGCCGACCAACATCGCGGCGGCGAATCTGGATCTCTATCTGCAGGGTCAGTCGAACGACGAGTTCTGGTACACCTGTGTGCCCAACGATCTGGCCAACGAGCTCGAAAGCTGCGGCGGCGGCTCCTTCCGCGAAGGCGAGATTTCGGTCGATGGCGCCCCAGCGGGTGTCGCACCCGTCTATCCCTGGATCTTCACCGGCGGCATCGATCCCTATCTCTGGATTCCCATGCCGGGCGTGCAGACGCTCGACTTCAAACCGTTCCGCGTTCCGCTGACGCCGTTCGCGGGCGTGCTTTCCAACGGACAGACGGCGCATCAGATCGCGCTCTCGCTCTATGGTGCGAACGGATACTTCTCCGTCGCCGGCGCGCTGATGCTTTATCTCGATCACAACGGCTCGCAGACGACTGGCAACGTGACGGAGAACACGCTGGCCGCCGTGCCGAACCCCGTCGTCAAGAACAAGCTCGTGAACAATGGCGGCGAGATCACTGGCACGCTGGACACGCGCGCGCCGCACAACTTCACCATCGCGGGCACCGTCGTCACCTCCGCCGGCAGCGGGCAGTACACGGTGAAGCAGAACACCCTGTTCAAGAACGATCAGACCTTCGACATTTCCAACACGGTCTATGAGCAGGACATCCAGCAAAGCACCGACACGACGGTCACAACCACCGCCTCCTCGCCGTCCGGCACCGTCGAACAGGTGAGCAAGTACAGCTACCCGCTGACGGTCGATATCGATGAAACCCCGATCACAGGCGGCAAGGAACAGCTTGTCAGCACGATCTCGCAGGCTTTTCAGGATGATACCCACACCTCGAACAACGGTGTGACGACGAAATCCACCTTGCTCGACTCGATCGATACGACCGACACGCTCATCCTCAGCCAATCGGGACAACTGATCGGCCACAACAGCCAGTCGAGCACGGCGAACTATGCCGCCAAGGCGACGGGCCAGCGCTGTGTCGGGCGGACACTGACGGCCGCGAACAACGAACTGACCTCCGCCATCAAGAAATGCGAGAAGCCGCAAAACTAGCGCGGCAGCATAAGGAGGGCGAACGGTGAGAGTTTGGTTGCGGATCGTTCTGGTTGCGGCCGTGCTGCTCGTCACTGCGGGCGCGTGGCTCCATCTCAGCGGCAATACACCTGTCATCATCGGCATGATCTTCAGGCCGCATCACGGCTGGGATCTTTCCTATAAGGCCCCCGCACCCAACTATGGCGACGAGAGGAACTGGGCGGCCCTGCCGTCCAACCCGGGGCTGACCGCGCTCGTGCCAAAAGGCGAGCCGCCGGTCGCAACGCAATCCGGCGTCGATGTCTTCTTCATCCATCCGACCGGCTATCTCAACAACGGCGACTGGAATTCGCGGATGGATCCCAACACCGCGACGGAGGAGAACACGAAGTGGATGATGGCCAATCAGGCAAGCGCCTTCAACGGCTGCTGCCTGATCTATGCGCCGCGCTATCGCGAAGCCTCGATCTATCGCTATGTCGGCGCGCCGGCGGATATCGCGAAGAAGGCGAGCGATTTCGCCTATGCGGATGTGGACCGGGCCTTCACCTATTTCCTCGAGCACTATTCCAAGGGCCGGCCGTTCATCATCGCCACGCACAGCCAGGGAACCGAGCACGGTTTCCGGCTGCTCAGGGAGCGCATCGACGGCACGCCGCTCGCGAAGCGCCTGGTGGCGGCGTATCTCATCGGCCTGGACATCACGGATGACGATGCCGCGGCGCTCAAGACCGTGCATGTCTGCGCGAACGCGACCGACACGCATTGCTTCATCCACTGGGCGACATGGGGCGACGGCGGCGCGCCGCGAAAATTCGTTCCCGGAAAATTTGTCTGCGTCAATCCGCTGACCTGGCAGCGCGATGGCGGCATGGCGGACAGGACGCTGAGCAAAGGCGCGGTACCGGCTTCCGGCAATTTCACCGGAAACTTCTTCGGCAGCGACGCGCCGCGCGGCACCGTGTTCGGTCCGCTGGAGGCACCGTTGAAGGGTTGGACCTGGGCCGAATGCCGCGATGGGTACCTTACCGTCGCCGATCAATCGGGCACACCGTTCGGAAAACTGGATGTGGGCCGCAGGAACTACCATGGCCTCGACTATCCGTTGTTCGCGATGGACATCCGCGAGAACGCGAAAGCGCGTGTCGCGGCATTTCTGAAAGAGCAGCCTTAAGCCGCGCGAACCTTCAGACCCAGGGTCTGGCCCACGACGAAAATCAGAATGGCCGTTGCAGTGAGGCCTGCTGCGAGTGCGCCCAAACCCAGCGTGTATCCGCCGCTTTCGGCTTTCAGCCAACCCATCAGATAAGGGCCCGCGAAGCCGCCGAGATTGGCGAGCGAATTGATCAGCGCAATGCCACCCGCCGCCGCCGTGCTGCCGAGGAATCCGGAGGGCAACGCCCAGAACACGGAGATCGCGGCGAGCGTGCCCGCCATTCCGACCGCGAGGCCAACGATGCAGACTAGGCTTCCCTGCGTGAACACGGCGGCGAGCAATCCGCCTGCACCGACAAGCGCCGCGATGGCGACATGGCGGATGCGCTCGCCCGCGCGATCGCTCGACAGACACCAGAGCACCGACACGATGCTGCTCAGCACATAGACAGCCGCAACAGCGAGGCCTGTCTGCAGATTGGAGAAGCCGAAGCTCTTCACAATCTGCGGCAGCCAGAGGCCAAGACCGTAAGTCGATAGCACGATGCCGAAATCCGGAATCGCCAGCGCCCACACGCGCGGATCGCGCAGCATCGGCCAGAGATCGCGATGGGCGTGCGCCGGCTCAGCGGCAAGACGCGTCCTGATGATCGCTTTCTCGTCGTCTGCGAGCCAGCGCGTGTCGTCGGGGCCATCGGGCAACCACACCAGAACCGCAAAAGCGAGAACCAATGACGGCACGCCCTCGAGCAGGAACAGCCACTGCCATCCGTGCAGACCGGCGATGCCGTCCATGCCGAGAATATATCCGGAAAGGGGCGCGCCGACGATGTTCGCGAGCGAGATCGAACACAGGAACAGCCCGACATAGCGCGCACGCATCGCGGCGGGGAACCACAGGCCTAGGTAAAAGATGATCCCCGGGAAAAATCCCGCCTCCGCAATCCCCAGCAAAAAGCGCAGCGCCAGCAAACTCGCGAGGCCTTGCGCGAACGCCGTCGCCATCGAGACGACGCCCCAGGTGAGCATGATGCGGAAAATCCAGAGTTTCGCGCCGACCTTTTCGAGGATCACGTTCGACGGCACCTCGAACAGGAAATAGCTCAGAAAGAAAATGCCGCCCACGACGCCGAACGCTTCCGCGCCAATGCCCAGATCCCGGTTCATCGTCAGCGCCGCGAAGCCGACATTCACACGGTCAAGAAAGTTGCCGACATAGAGCAGCATCAGGAATGGGATCAGCCGCCAGCCGGCCTTGGAGAACGTTCCGCGCTCGCCGCTCGTCATCCACTTTGCCCCACCGCGCCCCGGTCCTGTATATCAAGGTTGGAACGGATTTCATCCCGCGTGGCGGAGATATCGGTGCGCTTTGCGATTGTCGGCCTGCAGCGGACCGGTTCCAGTTATCTGGTGAACCTGCTCGCAACCCATCCCGAGATCCATTGCTGCGGTGAGATCTTCAACTCCGGCGGCATCCATCTGCGCTGGCCGGAGGAGAGAGGCGGCCGCCGCGCCGGGCGCGACATCGTCAACGAGCTGCGAGAGGTGCGCGCGCGCGATCCGCAAGAATTTCTCAGCCGCGTGCTCGCGCTCGATTTCGGCAAGCCGGCGATCGGCTTCAAGATATTCCCGAGCCATGACCCTAAAACCTTCGAACATATTCTCGACGATCGCGGTATCGCCAAGATCGTCCACAGCCGCGACAATGTTCTGGCGCGGTTTGCGTCGTTGCGTGCGGCGCGCGCGACAAGCGATTTCGTCGGCAGCGTCGAAAAGCCCCTTGTCGAGTTCAAAGCCAAAAGATTTGCCCTGTTCCATCGCGAGCATGTGGCGTTCTTCGACGGCCTGGAGCGCCGCCTCGCGTCAGGCAGACAGCGCTTTCACCGCTCCCGGTTCGAGGACTTCAACGATCCCGTCCGCATGACGGCGATACTGGAGTTTCTCAGCGTCGCCCCCGCGTTGCCGCCAGTGCGGGAGCCTCCGCCGAACCGGGGATCGTCCGATGTGCTGTCACGCTTCTCCAATCCCAGGATCGCCGAAGCGTATCTGCAGGAACACGATCTGATGCATTGGGCGCGCGAAGAAATTTAGAGTACCCGCGCGATCAATGACCGAACACGACCGCACCCATGATGCGACCGGGAATGAAAGTCAGTCCTCCGGCAACGAATACGCCGCCGATATAAAGCGCGAGCATCGCGCGGCGATGACGCGCGATGTCATGCGCCCTGGCGCCGACGATCGCGTTGTAGACCGCCCAGAAGGTCAGCGGCACAAGAAGATGGACCGGCGACAGGCCGAAGAACGGGCTGTTCGGCATAAGCTGATGCACCCACAGCGTCGTGACCGCCGTCACAGTCATCAGGGTCAGACAGAGGTAGCCCAGCGCGCGATGCAGCGGCGCGCCTTTGCGGCTGAAGACGATGAGCCATGTTCCGATCAGCGCCGCCGGAACCACCGTGGCCACATGAACCCGCACCGCCAGCGGCGCGTGCAACAATGGCTCCAGCGTCATGACGGCGTCCCTCATCCCGCGGCTTTTACATGGGTGCGGACGACCGCGGATTCAAGACTCCCATCGATGCGGCGCCAAATCTGAATGGCGCGCTTTACGGCATGCGGATAAAGCCGTGGCCACGGCCGTCGGTGCCACCGTATATGCCGATGACGACGCCGTTTCTGTTCATCCCGGTTACGGTCGTGCTCTTCGAATCGGGTGGATCAAAGCTCGTAATCTTCCCATGCGCCGATCGAATGAACCCGTGAAAGTGCGTACCGTCGAACCAGTGGCCGGCGATCTCGCCTTTGCGGTTGATCGCGATGGGGTTGGTTTGTTGCGAGCCGGGCGGATCGAAGGAAACGACAGTGCCGTCCGGCGAGCGCACGAAGCCGCTTGAGGTTGGGTGATCATAGTATCCGGTGACCGTTCCGCTATCACTGATCGCGACGGGGACGGTCCGCGATGCGTCGGGAATGCCAAAGGTGGTGATTGTTCCATCGGGCACGCGCACGAAGCCGACATAGGTATTGTCATCGATGTTCCAATAATATCCCGTGACCGCACCTGTTGAATTCAGGCCATAAGGTTGCGTGACAGGAGTTCCGGTCACGCCATAGGTCGCCGTTTTTCCATTCGCTTTGCGGAGAAAGCCTTTCTCCATGCCATCGTTGTCGGTGAATCCCCCAGCGATCGTTCCGGCGTCATTGATGCGGAGCGCGGTGATATTGGGCGGCCTAACCCCACCGCCCAAGTGTCGCGGATCGATATCAAGAATTGTCCCGTCTGACTTTCGCAAAAAGCCATTGAAACCATATTCGCCATCCCAGTCGCCCACGATTTCACCCTTGCCGTTGATGACGCTGGGTGTGGTGCCCAGGGAATTCTTCACCGCGAACGTTGTGAACGTTCCATCGGAGCTTCGGATAAAGCCGGTGAAAAAGCCTCCCGCGGACGGCATAAAAAGTCCGGTCGCGTCGCCATTGTCGTTTATCCCGGCCGGCTCGGTAAGGTTGGAGTTTGGAACATCGAACGTCGTATAGGTTTCTGCCAATGCACTCGAAATGGTCAGATCAAAGCTCACCAGAGCAAATGCACCTGCGCACATGGCGGCTTTGAGTCCAGTTTTCGCAATAGAATTCAATTCGTGCTCCTTCGGCTGTGGTCCGGCCACGATGGATCGGGAGAGCATCGCCGAGCGGTGGCCGTTGAGTCCTCAATAAGACTCTTAAAAAGCATGGATTTCTTCTTTGGAGTGACAAGTCGAAAATCACCGGGGCCGGCGCGCCTATGAGATTTCCGGCAAAGCGGGCAAAACCGGCGCATTTGCGCGCCAAGCTGATCGTGCCAGATTCGCGTTGGAACGGCGCATCCCCAAGGAAGCACTTGAGGATTTAAGGGTCTTATTGAGGACTCAATGGCCGCGCCTCGGCGATAATTGCAGAGTCCGTTGGCACCAGCGGTGACGTGAAGGACGGGCGAGGAGATAGGTATGAACAGGTTGACGAGAACTCTGCTTGGCGGCGCGGCGCTCAGCGCGCTGGCAGCCGCTCCCGGCATGGCCCAGCAAAAGCATTCCGCTTTCAACTTGATGGCATTGCATGCGGGTCGCGTGGTCAACAAAACCGGCCCCGCCGACGGACAGCATCGTTCATGCAGTCCGAGAGAGGTCTGTACATACACGATCTACAGCTACATCGCGTCCGCGGACTTTCACAAGATGGCGCCGTTGATCAATACGTTTTACAGGTGGAACAACAGCTTCACGCTCTGCTCACCGGTGCACGACAAGGTCAAGGTTGGCAGAAAGAGCATCTACGGAAAAGTTCGCGCAGGCACGGTGACATATTCAGAGGGCTGCACCAGTGGTCCGACCACGTTTTTCGGCGACGACTACAAACTCACGGACAAGTCCGGTGAAGGCAAAGTCGACGAATTCATATCCACTCTGAGCGGCAAGTTCGAAAATAACGGCGTGCAGTACAAGGGAAAGGTGAACCTTGACGTGCACGTCTTTATCGACACCAAATAGATCGACCGCCGCATTCCCGGAATGTGCGCAGCCGTTATTTCGTAAGCGAGAATATCGTGCCGTTCGTGCCGTTGTCGGAATGGGCGTTGCCGTACAACGTCGTGCCATAGAACGTGCCCCCTACATCGGTGAGACCCGCACTAGGCATGTTGCCGTCGTGTCCGCTCTGAAAGGAATACAGCGCCTTCTCGACGCCGGTGTTCGGATCGAACGAAAACACAGTCCCTCGATTGGCGTCGCCCCCCACCGACGTCGTACCGTAGAGCTTGCCCTTCACGTCTATCAGATTGCCATAAGGATTCGAGCCATCGGCGCAACGCTCTTTGCTGCAGAAGGAATACACCACCTTCACAGCTCCGGAATTAGGATCATACGAGTACAACGTTCCGAGGTCGGACTGTTGCGAAGAGCCACCACCCGTGGATGTTGTGCCGTAAAATACGCCGTTGATGTTGATAAGGCTGGAGTAGGCAGCAAACCCATCCACACAATACGGTTGGCTGCAAAACTCGTATAACACCGTCTCGACACCGCTCTTGGGATCGATCGAGTATAGGACGCCACAACCGTATTTTGGGCCGTCGCCATCGCACCTGATGCCGCCGCCGGTATACGTGGTTCCGTAAAGGGCGCCCTTCCAATAAACCAGACTGGTGCCCGGGCGTGTGCCATCCGCGAATTTGTCGAAACTATGCACCAACTTTTCGACGCCGGTCTTCGGATCGAACGAGAACACCGTGCCGCAGATGAAGCCGGCTTCATATCGGCATTTCGGGCCGCCCTCGGTGGTCGTGCCATAGAGGACACCCTTCACGTCGACCAACGCGACGCGGGGTGCGGCACCGTCCGCACACTGCGCCTCGCTGCAGAAGGAGTGCACTATTGCCTCGGCGCCGCTGTCGGGGTCGAATGAAAAAATGGCGCCGCCGCCATAGGCGCCTCCTGCCGTCGTCGTTCCGTAAAGCGTTCCATCGACGTCGATCAGGCCGGCATCGGGTTCCTCGCCGTCTCCGATGCAGCCCGGTGCGCAAAAGGAATGAAGCACCGTCTCGACACCCGTGCTCGGATCCAATGAGAATACGGTGCCGCCGCGATTGGCGCCGCCATTGCCTGTCGTTCCATAAAGCTTGCCGTTGACTTCGATCAGCGTTCCCCGCGGCACCTGTCCGTCCGGCAAAGCACCGAAGGACCACACGACATTTTCCTGGTATTTGGCGGATGCAACGGCTGAAACAGACCACACAAATGCGCCGGCAATCACGCCCGCAAACAGAGCGGCGGAAAGCGATCTCATCAAATTCCCTCCAGGTAGCTCACGAGCTATTCGATGGTGATATTGACGTCTAAATTGAGCGTGCTTTTGTAGTTCTTGCTGCCGTTCCTGTACTTGAAGATCTGGGTGGCAACGAACCCGTCGGTTTTGCCTTGGGCATTGGGCTTCGTGAGCTTGTAGGTGTTGCCGTAGAACACGCTCTTGATGCCGGGACCGCAGATGCCCGTATACGTTTCGGTGGCGATGCCGATCTTTCCGTACTCGGACTTCTTCGGGGCTCTCACTCTCACCGGCGGGCCGGACGTGCAGCCCGAATAGGTCCACCGGTAGAACGTGTAGATCAGAGGCACAGTCTTATGGATCTCCGACGAGGAGACGTAGGTGTAAACAGCGTACGTGTAGGTCAGGTGGCCGCTATTCTGGTTGTGAAGCGCGGTCTTGTTGACCTGCTTGCCGGCATGCAGCGCCTGCAAGTGGAATTTGGGGGCGTCGTCCGCGAAGGCAGAAGCCGCGACCACTGCGCTCAGCGCCGCTCCAGTCAACAAAGCTCTGGTCAGTTCATTCATGATAGCCCTCCACGGACGCAAGCGCGGCCAGTCAACCAAGCATTCCTGACGGTTGGCCATAATGTCCTCATTAAGACTCTTAAAATATTGGCACTGAGAGCCGACACAGTCCAAATTGCTCGGCGTGGCCAAAGGAAACGATTTTTGAGAACGCGATTTCGGCGATGTCATTGGTGGCCGGCCCAAGGCATTTACTTTTGTGGGGCGTTCTCGGCCTTCTCTTTTGCCTCAAACGCTTCGCGCTTTTTGAGATCGTCTCCCGATAGAGATGCGTAGGTCTTGGGATAGTAGAGGCGCAGCCGCCTCAGTGCGCCGTCGATAAAACGATCTGGGTGGGACCGCGCGTCTTCCAGAAACGCCGCTTCAAGACCCGCAGCGTCAATCCCGCCCCAATCTTTCTTTATTCGTTCGGCGATCGACGGCTGCTCGATTGGGGAATTCACATAGAGAATGTTGGTCGGTTGATATCGGACAGCGTCTAATCGACGATTCACGATTTGACCGATAAGAACTTCACAAACGTCTCCCACCTTTACCCTATATGTACCCAAAAAATTACGGCACTTATCGGCGCAAGGCATTTGCAGGTACCAGTTTTTTTTGTCTTCGTCGGTTTGGCATCCGTAAGGAACACAAGGCGTGCCGATTCGTGGGTCATACTCATCAGCGTAGACTTGCCCGCCCAAGCCGATGTCATCGCGACCATCCGGGAGGCCTACATGTATCTTCGTTGGCCGCTTGTCGCTCAGGTGGTCGATGAGAGCCGGCAACGCAGAAGCTCCGCGACGCACAATCTCTCGCATCGCGGGCGGGATTGTCGGAGGCTTGGTTGGGAGAAGACCCATTTCGAAATGGGGCGCCTTGTCCTCTGCCAGAAATGCGCTGTAGTCGCCGCCATCGTCGATGCCTGGCGTGTTCTGGTCTAGCGTTGTGAGACTATCGATCAGATGCTCCGTCGGGATTTTCGAAAGATCGTCGCTGAGGCAAGGCTGCACCGACATGAGGAGAAGCAGCAGAGTGAGAGCAGTTTTCATACGCCAAGCTTGCCACAAAAAATCTAGTGGGACTTGAATTTCGGCCTGTTGGCCGCCACGTTCGGCTAGCGTGGACTGGTCGCAATTTGATGGGTCGCGATCGCGCCGGGGGGCTCCCCCAAAGATTTTCGCCGGACAATTATCTTGCTCTTGGATGTGTAACGATGGGGGTACCTCTCCCAAGAAATTGCGGTTCGAATGGCCGGGCAACGCGCGACGAGATCGCAAAACGGGATTCTTGTTGAGAACGCGATTTC